>ENA-UEPG01000001-UEPG01000001.1-human-gut-metagenome-genome-assembly--contig:-NODE-1-length-746262-cov-7.819147_pt1 | contig 746262 bp, 544 predicted proteins | sample MGYA00242893_ERZ507902 | MGnify/ENA primary metagenome ERZ507902 (study PRJEB26167, sample SAMN06115491) | human gut metagenome | host: Homo sapiens | place: China:Gansu | collected 2015-04-23...
GTCCCCGAAAGCCGTATGGCCGTTGTCGCTCGGGCGCGAAAGCATCGCGAACTTACCGCCGATCTTACGCGGGAACAGCACCCCGTTGCGGTTGAACGGAATAAAGGCGTTCTCGAGCTGGTGGAAGGTCTCGAAATCATCCGTCCATGCGATGCCTATCGTCGGGCCGTGGTAGCCGTTGCACCACGTGACGTAATACTTGTCCTCGATCTTCGCAACGCGCGGATCGTAACCATAGACCCATTCCCCGATCTCGGCGTCTGCGCCCGTCAGGCGGAAATCAGCCTCCTCGATGTCCCACGCGATGCCGTCCACCGAAAAGCCCACATGGATACGCATGCGGCGGTTGGTGTCGTCGCAGCGGAAAACTCCCGCATAGTTGTATTTCCCCTTCCGGAACGGCACGACCGCCGAGTTGAAAACCGAGTTCGAGGTCGACAAAGCATCCCGACCGATGATCGGGTTCGCCGAATAGCGCCACAACACCTCTTTGGAGCCTGCGGGACGATCTTCCCAAGGCATATCGGGCAGATTATCGCCCGTAATTTTCAGATTATCCATTATTATTGTTTTTCGTTTGATTTGTCGTCATAGGTAAAGGGCACGAACCACGTCACCAGGAACGCCGGCACTGTGGCCAGCATCACTGCGAGGAAGAACATTCCATAGCCCAGCGCGTCGCTCAGGTAGCCCGAAACGGCGCCCGTCAGCATCACCGAGAGGTTCATGATCCCCGAAGCAAAGGCGTAGTGGGCCATCCGGTGTTTGCCCGGGGCCACCTGTTGCATCATAAAGAGCGTCAATCCCACAAAGCCGAATCCGTAGCCGAAGTACTCCAACACGATGCCCCCGCCCACAAGCCACATCGATGCCGGCTGAAACCAAGCCAAAAGCGCATAGACCGCGAACGGGATATTGAAGATACAGCAAAGCGTGAAAAGAGTCCGTTTCAGCCCCCGCCAGGCGATATAGTAACCCGCCAGCAGCGAACCGAGCAGAAACGCCCCCGCGCCGAAAGTCCCGTAGTAAAGGCCGATCTGTTGGTTCGTGAGACCCAGACCGCCCGAGACCGTGTCAGCCTTGAGGAACAGCGGAACGATCTTCATTACGAAACCTTCGCCTAGTCTATACAGGATGATAAAGCCGATATAATACCAGATATGTTTCTTTGAAAAGAATGCCGCAATAACTTCTTTCAGGCCTCGGAGACCCTCTTTCAGCGAGTGCGCAGCGGTTGGACGATCGGACGAAGGAAGCGCCCGGCTATGGTACAGCCCCAGCAGAACCAGAAGGCCGCACAGAATGAACAACACAACGCTCCACGAACGAACATAGGCGTCGAACACCGCAGAGCTCCCAGCCGAGAAGTTCTCGTAAAGCCAACCCGCGAACCACACAAGACCGCCCGTGGCGACCAGTTTGGCCAAATTGTAGAACGCACCCTGCCAGCCGATATATTTCGCCTGGGAAGTGGTGTCCAGTTCAGACATGTAGACCCCATCGGCCGCAATGTCGTGCGTCGCACCGCTGAAGGCCACAACGGCGAAGACCGCGATCGTTACCGCGAAGAACGTCGGCAAGTGAAGAGACAAGGCCGCAGCGCCGAACAGTACGCCGCTCAAAAGCTGCGTCGCAACGACGAAGAATTTCTTTGTCCGGAACAGTTCCAAAAAGGGACTCCACAGAAACTTGATTGTCCACGGCCACATAATCAAGGAGGTCCAGAACGCGATCTGGGCGTCCGAAATACCCAGATCCTTGAACATCACAGCCGAAACCATGTTCAGCACGACGAACGGCAGGCCCATCGCAAAATAGAGCGAAGGGACCCAGCGTAAAGGGGTAGGTGAAAATCGATCCATGTCAGTAGTGTCAGCGTATTATTCCACGATTATCTCGTCGGTGAAAATCCATCCGCCGGAATGTCCGTTATGCAGAGCTTTCAGGCGGATATAGCGGCCCCGGGCTTCGCCGGTCCAGCCGAACTCCCGGTAACAGTCCTGCCTGAAGTCGAACGGCACGTCGTTCTTAACCGTCGCAAGCGCCGTGTAATGCCCGCCATCGTCGGAAACCGATATTTCGACAGCCCGGGGCATCCAAATATCGGCATAGAACCCTTGCATGAAATCGGCAGCAATGTGTTTCACAAAGAGGGATTCACCCAGATCAACGATCAGGTCTACATCCGTATCGAGCCAGCCCTGCCAGCGTTGGTCACCATAATTCCAGTCACCGCGCAGTCCGTCAGTCAGCGAACCGTCTCCTGCGGCCGCGTATTTCGGACTGTAAGGCGTATGGTAAATAACCGGTTTGCCCGTCGAGAGACACTGAACGGGTTCGAGCGATTCGGGACGGGGCCCCACGGCATTCTTCTGGTCGAAAGGATGGTATCCCCGCTCCTGCATCCACGCCACGGCATCGAGTACGCGGGTATGGAAATCGCCATAGTCCTTGCGTTCCGGAAGGCTCCAGCCCACTTCGGCGATGGCCATCAGCCGCGGCCACATCATGTGCTCGGCATGCTCACCGGTCGACACATGCTCGCACCACAGGTTGCCCTGCACGCCGAGAATCATCGGCACGGCCTCGGCGCCGAGCGAATCGGGAGCCGGATCGAAGGAATAGGCCTTTTCGAGCGTAACGAAAGCCGCTGCAGCAGGCGGTTCACGCGTGGGATCGTCTTGGCAGTAGTCAAGGTAGCAGTAGTTATTGGGAGTCATTACGGCCTGGTGTCCCGCACGGGCGGCCGCAATGCCGCCTTCGAGACCTCGCCACGACATCACCGTAGCGTCAGGGGCCAGTCCGCCCTGCAGTATCTCATCCCAGCCCAGCAACCGGCGTCCCTTGCTGTTGAGAAAAATCTCAACGCGATGCACCAAATAACTCTGCAGTTCGTCGACATCCTTCAGCCCCTCATGCCGCATCCGGGCCCGGCAACGCGGGCACGTCGCCCAACTCGCCTTGTCGGCTTCATCGCCGCCTATATGAATATACTCCGAGGGAAAGAGTTCGATGACTTCCGAAAGCACGTTTTCCAGAAATTCGAAAGTCTGTTCATTGCCGATACAGAGGTCCTTATCGACATAAGGTTTGCCGCTGCAGGCAAGTTGGGGATAGGTGGCCAGCACCTCTTCACTGTGTCCGGGCATCTCGATCTCGGGGATTACGGTGATATGCAGGGCACGGGCGTATTCGACCACTTCGCGGATTTCGTCCTGCGTGTAATAGCCGCCCTCGGCCGCAGAATCGTCCCGGCAACAGTAATGCCGGTCGCCATAGTACCACTCCGTATAACAGGGATAGGGCCTCCAGGCCGCGAAATCCGTCAGTTCAGGGTATTTACGTATCTCGATGCGCCAGCCTGCGCCGTCGGTCAAGTGCCAATGGAACCGGTTGAGTTTATAGCGGGCCAGCAGGTCGAGCTGCCGCTTGACGAACTCCTTGTCACGAAAATGGCGCGATACGTCGAGCATGAATCCCCGGTAAGCGAAACGCGGAGCATCTTCAACAGTAACGGCGGGGATGCGTTTGCCCGAATGCTCGGCCAGCTGCGCCAGCGACTGCAAGCCGTAGAACAGTCCGGCAGCATCGGGCGCCGTGATCGTGATGCCGCTATGGGCAACATCGAGCCGATAACTCTCGGGAGCCCCTTCGTCCGAAAGCCGCAGTCTGAGGGCCGGAACATTGCCTTCGACGGCTTCGACGAAGGGAACGAGAAAGAACCGGCCTGCAGCGGAACGGTTCATCCATGCCGTGAGATCAGCTTTGTCCTGCCCCGCGAGATCAGTGGCGTAAGTCAGCGTCCGGGGCATACGAAATGCCCCCTCGCCCCAGGTCACCTGCTGCGGGGCGGGAATGATGCCCGTAGAAAGGTTATCCGGCGACTGGCTGCACGCGACGACAAACAAGGCGACAGCAAAAAACAGGTATCGTAGTTTCATGGTTCGTTTTTTAGGAGTAAAGCGGGCGGCCTGCAAGCCGCCCGCTTCGATAAATTGCACTGCATTCATCCGCGGCTGCGGACCCTGCCGTCCGGAATTAATTCCGGACGGCACTGGGACTTCGTCTGAACGGACATGTGGACCCGACTACCACGTAGCATCCAGAAACTGCGGGCTGGCCGAAAGACCGTAGGCATCGTACCCGTGTCCGGTCTGATCGACGATCTTGTTCCTCAGATTCCACCGCGAATAGGACTCGCGGTAATCACTGACCGACTCACTTTCGTCCATCTTCCAGTAAGCCAGCAGGTCGGGCGAATTCGGATCGACAATCACAAGGTCCTTGACATTGGCGATCTCACTTGTGCTGAGGGCTCGGGTCCAGACACGCGCCTCGGCCAGATAGCCGTTGAGCGGACGGTTGCCGTTGTAGTTGGACGCACACCCCAAGCCGAAGCCGATACCGCTGCCGTTCCATAGCTGCACCTGCGAAATGTCCACTGTCTCGCCCTTAGTCCGGGTTTCGGTAATGAACTTGCCGTCGATGAATACACGCAACGAGTTTCGGGTCCAGACGCCTGCCACGTGATACCACTGCTTCGTGGCGCAGGGAGAATTGATTGCCGCCGGCTGGTAGTCTCCCTTGCAGATCTGGAGCACGTCATAGCCGATCTTCACGTCGCCGAAGCGCATGCAGACATTGCCTTCGAGGCCCATGATCGACGAAATATAGGGATCGCTCTTCGTGAAATCGTTCGCATAGACCCGGCATTCGAGCGTCAGTTCGGGAAGGGCCGACAGGTCGCGCTCGACATCTTGTCCCTTCTGGTCGTAGAAGCCTGGAACAATGTACTTGTTGCCGGAACCGATATAGACACCCTTCCCGTGGACCGGAGCACGGAAAACGATGTAGAGCGTGCTCGACGGGGCGAGCACCGGCATATTACCGTCGGTTTGGGTGATACGCAGCGGCAGGCAGTAGAACGTGCCCGGTTCGAGAACCTCCTTCACGACAATTTCACCGGCATCCGACACATTGGTGCCTGCCTTGATGGTCACTTCCTTTTTCGCAAAATCGTAAAGGTCCCCGTCGAGCAGCACGCACGTACGTCCGTAAGTGGTGTTGTACTCCTCGAGCAGTTCGGGACAGACCTGCACGGTGACATGCGTATCCTTATCGACAATTTTCGACGCGGAAACCGAAAATTCCGCTTTCTCTCCAGCATTGTAGATCGTAACGATCTTCGCCGGCTCCTTCTGCGCCTCCGTGATGTAGATCGATGGAGTGTATTCTGCCGCCTCCTGACAGCCCGCAAGAGCCGCAGCAAAAGCAAAGGAGGCAATTACATATTTCAATTTCATGATTTTCATTGAGTTGTGTAGTCTTGATTAGTTATTAGGAGCAATAGCATTCCACTCGCAGCTTCCGATAAAACCATTGCCGGCGCTGCCGGGAGTATTCTCATAGGTCATACGCACATAACGGCACTCGACCGGAGTAAGGAATTTCACATACTGCCAGTCGTCCCCGTCAGGACTTCCGATAGCGACCGCCTCGCCCCGTACCGACTGATCCGTCCAATCCGACCCGTCGAGGCTGGTCTGAATGTCATACAGTTTGTAGGTTTGGTAAGAAACACTGCCCAACACCATGCCCATCCGCCATCCGACGATCGTCTGCGGTTTTGTCATATCGATCTGAGCCCATCGTTTGCCTCCGATGCTCGAATACCAGCCCATTTGCCGCTGGTTGCCATCGAACATCTGGCCGTTGTCGAACCCTCCGATAGCGCCCGTATCCTGTCCTTCGATCGAATAAATCCAACCGGTCCGGTCTTCTATCACCCGACCGTCGACATAAGCCGCCCCGGATTCGACATTGTTCTTGCTTCGGGTAACGAGGATATACTTCACGATCGAATTTTCATTTACAGGCTGGTAATCGGTCTGTCCCGATAAATCGACCCGCATGGCGATCATCGATTTCAAGGCCGTCAGCTTGGCAAGGTCGGCCATCGAGACCTTAACGGACGAAGATGCATTCGCTCCTTTCTCCACAAGCAGTTTGCCCGAAACGGCGACATCCGAAGCTGCGATTGCGGTGTAATCGGTTCCGTTTTTCTCGTTATAAGCCGCAACGAGCGAAGGATCGATAATCAGCGCCATCTCAGTGGCAGCAGGCGCCGTATTCGAAAACTCGGCCGATACGGAGTGGGAAACATCGCCTTCAAGAGTTCCGTCGGGGAGTTCGAGCACCGTTATTCCGACAATCTGCTCCCCGGCAAGCGTAACGTTATTGATCCCCGTGCTCTTGGAAATCATCAGGTAGCGAACCTCCTTGCTGGTATTAGCCGAAAAACCGGAGCCTTTGGGGAAATCGGCGCGCAGGGGCACGAGATATTCACCGTCTTCGACCTTGGAGAAGTCCGCAATCGTGATCGTCACGGGCTCGGCGGTCACCCGTGTCCCGGCAGCGAAATGGAGCGGTCCGGAGAAAGCGACGAGCGCAGGATCGAGCGTCCTGTATTCAGTATAATTGTAATCGTTATAAGACGTTACGAGACCGTTATCCACCACCAGAGAGATATCGGCATCGGCATCCGTGACGGAGGCGACCTCGGCAGTCATCGTCGTCTGTAACGTTTCACCCAGCCCCGAAGGATACATGGTAATGCTGTATTTTTCCTCTCCGGCTTCGTTGAGCGACAAAAGATTCTTCGTATAGTCGCCTTGCGGGGCCGGATTAGCGATCTGGATCGCCTCGCGGATGTACTTGTATGGCATCTCTGCATTGCCGTACTCATACTCCATATGGTAGGAACCGAAGCCTGCTGCCGTCTCTTCCGCAGCAAAATGAGCCATGCCCAGCAGCGAGGGAATAGTCTCGCCGTTATAACTGTAATTGGCTCCGCCGCTCTGCCACAGCGATTCGAAATTCTCCGTGAAGATCATCTGTTCGGGACGCCATCCCATGCCTCCCGCGGAGGCGGTCCGGCTGCGGAGATTACCCGGCCCCGAGCAGTTGTAAGCCTGCGAAACAGCATAGTCGCACAACTCGGCGATATTGTCCGGCAACCAGTTGCTGTCGACATTTCCATCGATCAGGAACAGGCGCCCAGTGCCCGACTTGGGACCAATATATTTACTCAGTTCCTCAGCGAATTTCTTGAAATTGGCCGGATTCGTATTCATTGGGCCCTGGTGGTCGATGGCTGTCTCGAAGTCGATGTCCATACCGTCGTACTGGTACTTGTCCATCGAGTCTTTGCCCCATGCCTTGGCATAGGCGACGATCCCCTCTTCGGTGATCTCACCATCGACCTTGAACTCGTCGGGCATATCTTTCGCGGAGATACAGAACACGACCTTGGTGCCTTTGATCTGCTGCACGAAGGCCTTGTCTTCGATCTGTTCGCGGCTCAGGCTGTGCCACTGGCTCCACATCGAGATGATGTCCATCGAATCGGGAGCGCTACGCAGGCGGCTCTGTTCCGATGCGCCGATGGCCGTCCACGAGCCGTACCAGCCGAATGCTAGCTTGTGGTCGGTCAGTTTGTAGGCGCGCAGACGTGCGTAGTAGGCATCGTCGCGCGGGAAGGGCGACTGTAAATCCGGACGCTGGATGCGGATAGGCTCCGGCGTCGTCTGCTTCTCGCATGCGAAAAGAACCACGATGGCGGCAAGCAGCGAGAATGTATATATCAAGGTATTTTTCATATTGCTTTCTTGGTTTTTCATGGAAGTAAGCGTTCCGTTTATTTCTTGTCCCACCACTGTTTCGTGCCGCCGGCGTCGGGACCATTCAGCAGCCGGATCGCGGCATTCACAGCTCCCTGATTGTTCGAGTACTCGAGTTTAGGGAAAACCATACGGCGGATCTGGATGTTCTTGTCGATGCTCGGATCTTCGCTGTTAGCTACAATCGGAAAGAGACGCGGAAAACCCGTACGGCGGAACTCGGCCCAGGCCTCCATGCCGTTGGGGAACAAGGCGATCCACTTCTGGGTGATGATACGCTCCAGTTCATTGCCGTCATCCTTCCACTTGACGGTGACACGTCCCAGAGCACTGGCGGTATATTTCGTGGGATTCTCCGAAACGTCGTTGAAACGCCCCGGCACCTTCTCGCTCGCAGCATATTGGTCGGCCTCGCTCGTGGAAAGCCCGTTCTCGAGGAACGAAAGGCGGATACCCTCCTCGTAGTCGGATTTCGCACCTGCGGCATCCCCCGTCATGAGTTTATACTCGGCCTTCAGGAAAGCTACCTCGGAGGCCAACAGCCAGTTCATCGGCGTATCGGTCTGAATGTTGGGTGCCGACATCTTGGTATAGAACTTCTGTTCGGTGGAACCCAGACCGTTGCGAACTCCGTGAAAACCGCCGCCGTCGATGGTTGCCGGCTGGAACATCTTCTCCATGCGGGGGTCCTCATAGCCGTTCAGGTAGGAATCCATCGAAGCCCCCATACGGGCGTCGTTGTAGGAGTTCCAGATCATCTCCATCGGGTTGTTGACCGTGATCTGCCGGTAACTTTTCAGCATGGCGTTATCCTTGGTCGAGGTGATAACGCCCGCCGCGATGGCATCCGACGCATATTTCTTCGATAGTTCGGGTTCGACATAACGGATGCGGATCGCCAGGCGCAGTTTGAGCGAGTTGGCGAACAGCAGCCATTTCTTGAGGTCGCCCGCGTAGATGGCATCGACCTTCTCCAGCGACTTATCGTCGGGCGCGACGGCGATTTGCGCCTGAAGGGCTTCGATCGAACTGTCGAGTGTTTCAAAGAAGTGGTGGTAAAGTTCTTCCTGCGAGTTGTAAGGGCTGCGGGCCTGGCCGAACTTAAGTACCGGCAGCGGGCCGTACATATCGCTCGCGCGATGAAGCGTCAGCACCTTAAGGATATCGGCCACGGCCATCGCATGCCGGGTCAGAATACCCTCTTCGTAACCGGACTTGAGCATCAGCCACGCCGGCATCACCTGCGTGAAAGCCACCTCGAAGACTGTGTTGCTCCAGTTGTTGGCCTTCAGGTTGTAGACCATCGGGTTACTGCCACCGTCGAAATGGTTGGCGCAGGCCATGTAACCGGCATAGTGATCGGCCAGCAGGTTCCAGCCCGTCTGGTAACGGTTGACGGGCACGGTGGTTTCGCCCGTCGTCGGGTAAACGGCGTCCATCTCCATCGTAGTGATAAGCGAGGCCTGGTCCACCTCCTGAGCAGCGTTGGGATCGGTGTTGAAATGCTCGAAATCCCCGGTACAGGACGATGCCGCAACTGCGAACGCAGCTACAAATGCCAGGCATGTTTTAGTTCTGTTCAGTATGTTTTTCATGGATTTAATCGTATTAGAATTGGAGTCTTACGCTGAATCCGATTGTCCGGACACTCGGCTGCATGAAGAAATCGAAGTTTTGGTAATAGGTGCTCGTTGAAGCGGTCAGCTCCGGGTCAAACGGGGCCTTGTTATAGAACATGAACAAGTTGCGTCCGACGAGCGAAACCGTTGCCCGGAATTTGTCATTAAACCACGACGAAGGAAGATCGTAGCCCACCGTAAGTTCGCGCAGGCGGACGTTGGACATGTTGTAAACATATTGAGACAACATACCCATACCGTCACCGGTATTGGCATAGAAATCCTTGACACTGAGGATCGTCTGATCTTCGGAGATGCTGACGCCGCCAGCTTCGCGGGCATCGGCCGACACCTGCGAAACACCGAAACGGTCCATCAGAGCCTGCGTCACGGAGACGCCGCGGCCGCCGATGCGTGCATCGATCAATACACCGAGCGAAACACCCTTGTATTCGAACCGATTGTTCCAGCCAAGGCGATAACGGGCGTCGGTATTGCCTGCAAAAATCCAAGTGTCGGGGTCGATCGTAACCGTACCGCCGTTGGGATCGACATAAATCTGGCCCTGGTCGTCGGTCTTGAGGCCCGTTACATAGAAATCGCCGATCGAACCACCCTTTTGGAGTTTCACACGGTAGCCGCCGAAATCCATATTTACCTCGGGCAGCGAAACCGTAGCGCCCGTCACGGGATCTACCGTACCTTCGGGAACCAGTTCTCGGATCTTGTTGCGGTTCATCGAGAAGTTAAACGAAGTCATCCACGAGAAACCGCGCCACGTATTCTTGTAACCGGCAACGGCCTCAACGCCCCAGTTGTTGACCTTGCCGGCATTCAAGTAGGACTGTTTGTAACCGGTGCTGGGAGGTGCATCGTAGAGGAAAAGCTGGTTGTAGGTGTTGGTGTCGTAATAGGTGGCGTCGAGCCAGAACTTGTTGCCCAGGAACTTGGCATTCAAACCGACCTCGAACGACTTGGTGCGCTCGGGACGCAGATATGTGGCAGGAGCATAGGTCTGGGTAGTCACGACGCCATTTTTGATCGAATAATTGGCTCCTGTAATGAAGCGCTGCGGCGGGTTGCCGACTTCGGCGTAGGAGGCGCGGACCTTCAGGAACGAAATGCCAGCCTTCGAAAGGTCGGCCATCGACGAAATTACGGCCGAAAGGCCTACCGAAGGATAAAAGATGTTCTGCTGGCGCGTGAAAGCAAGCTGCGAGGCCCACTCGTTGCGGAAAGTAGCGTCGAGGTAGAGCATGCCCTTCCAACCCAGTTGCAGCGTGGCATAGATCGCCTGGTTCTGGTCGTGGTAGTTCTCCTGCATGGGCAGGGTATTCAGGTCGCTGGGAACGATGTTGTTGAAGGTAAACTTGTTGGGAATCCCGGCAAGGTGGCCTTCATAACCCGTCAGCGCATTCTTATCGTCGATCAAGCTGGCTCCGAAGTTGAACTGCACGGAGAAGACGTTATCCCAGAAACTCTTGTCGATCGACATGAGCGCATCGGCATAGAGATTACTGTGGCGCGAAGTGTGGTTGAGGTAGTTACCGTATTCCGATGCGAACAGCCTATTGGACGATGCGGAGATCTTGCGCGTGTAGTTCATGACCATGTTGTCCGAACGCACGCGGCCCGTGAGACTCAGCCAGTCGGTAACGTCCCATTTCAGGGTCGCATTGAACGTGTAGCGGTGCGAAGTATTTTCGAAAATCTCGCGGTTGGTGATCCAGTAGGGATTCTCAACGCCGTTGATGAATTCGAGCCCCCAGAACTGCTCGCTGTAACCCAAGCTGGGATTGTAGCGTTCGTAAACCTGGTATTTGGAGATATCGTCACCGCGCGGAAACAGGTACGCGCCGATCAGCGGGTTGTGGTAAATACCCTGAATCAGCGGATTGCGGCTGTACTGCTTCATGTAGGAGGCTCCCAAATCGAGCGTCAGTTTATCCTCGATCAGCGCGGTCGTGTTGCGCACCGAGAAATTATAGCGGTTGTAGACGTTATTGGGAATAATACCCCGCGTATTGACCGATGAGGCCGAAAAATAGGTCTGATTACGTTTCGTGCCGGCCGTGACGCCGATGGCGTTGGTTTCGTCGAAGCCGGTCTGGAAGAAATCCTTCGGATCATACGACGAAGGTTTGGCCAGTTTCTCGCCCCAACTCATCGACGGAGAATTGAGGTCTGTCCCGTAGGTATTTTGGAATTCGGGCATCACGAACGGCGACGAGAAAGTAGTGCTGTTGGAATAGTTCACTCGGACCCGCCCCTCTTCGCCTCTCCGGGTCGTGATGAGGATCACACCGTTGGCACCCTGCGAACCGTAGAGCGCCGCGGCCGTAGCGCCCGTCAGTACCGACATCGATTCGATGTCCTCCGGGTTAATATTGGCGATACCCTCGTAATCGCCGCCGTCGGGCGTTTCATAGATGCCCTCGGTCTGTCTCGAACGCAAGCTCGGCAGCGGAATACCGTCAACCACATAGAGGGCATTGTTGTCGCCATTGAGCGACTTGACGCCGCGCATCACCACGCGGGTCGAACCGCCTGCTCCCGAAGCACTGGCATTAATCTGCAGACCGGCGACCTTACCCGAGAGCGAGTTCATGAAATTAGCATCCTTGACCGAGTTGACGATGTCACCGGCAACCTCCTGCACGTTGTAGGTCAGAGCCTTCTCCTTCTTCTTGATACCGAGGGCAGTTACGACCACCGCGTCAAGCACTTCGTTGTCTTCGCGCATGACGATTTGCAGCGGAGCGGTCCCTTTCACGGGAATCTCCTGTTTGGTATAGCCGATCAGCGAAACTTCAAGCACATCGCCCGGCTTGGCCTGCGGCAGCAGGAAATTGCCATCAAGGTCGACGGCGGTTCCGACCGTCGTTCCCTTGATAAGTACCGTAGCGCCGACCAGGGCCATGCCCTTGTCATCCTTTACGGTTCCGCCGATACCGCTGCGGACACTGTGGGGGGGGGAATTCGGGGCTTTTTTAGAGAGTACAATGTGTTTCTCCCGAAGGGTATAGGAAATATCTAACCCCGCAAAAAGTTTGTCCAATACGGTTCCCAGCGATTCATCCTGCACCGCAATAGTCATTTTGTGACTGGTGTCGATATCGGACGTATTATAGACGAACGAATAGCCAGTCTGCTGCTGAATGGACTGAAAAACCGTGATGATCGCGGCATTCCGGACATCGAGGCTCACACGCGGAGCAACTTGCGGCGTCTGTGTCGCGGCGCTGGCGCCGAAATACCCCGATAGCAGCATCGGGATGATGAGCAGGCAGCGAAAACATGTCGAGACAACACGCCCTCCCTTGCCCGCAACAAGGTAATTTTTTTTCATAGATCAGAATAGGTTAGTTTAAAAACAAGTTGTCAAAATCGCCGCGGTTATACCACGGGTCCGAAGAGAAGGAGTCTTATGCTTTCATAGGCCGGCAAATGAAATTTTCAGGTTAGGTATTCGGTTAAGGTTTAGGATTGGCATGGATTTCAATATCTTTTCCGACGATCGTATAGTTGAATTTATAGGTCAACTGCAGCATGGACATGATGTGGTAAATGCCGTCTTCGACCCGGAAATCGCCGGAAAACCGCATCTGGCGGAGTTTTTCGTCCATGAAGCGGATGTTAACGTTGTAATAGCGATTCAGTTCGGTGACGATCTCTTCGAACGTATTGTGTTCGAAACAGAAACGGCCGTCGATCCAATTGATCGACCGTTCGGCGGACGAAACATCCGTCAACTGCATAGTTTTCGTTTTTGTGTCGAATATCAGCTGCTGGGAGGGATGCAGGCGTACGGAAGCGTCTTCCCGCTCCCAAGCATAGGCCTTGACCGCACCTTCGAGCAAGACGGTGGTGACCCGGTGTTTGTCTTCATCGTTACGGACGTTGAAACGCGTGCCGAGCACCTTAATGTCGAGTCCGTTGGTCGAGACCACGAAAGGAGCCCGCTTGTCGTGCGAGACTTCGAAATAGACTTCGCCGTTTATCTTCACACTGCGCCTGCGGGAAAAGAGTGAGGCGGCATATTCCACGCTGCTCGACGAGTTGAGCCACACCTTCGTGCCGTCGGGCAGGACCGCCTGCGAGCGTTCGCCCAACTGGGTATATATCGTTACGGGGCGTGTCAGGCGCTTCGAGACCGACACGGTCGTCAATCCTCCGGCCAGCAGAATCACGGCTATTGCAGCCGCAGCAGCGATACGCAGGAGATTGCGACGCAGAGTCGTGCGACGCCCTTTGTGCATACGGCGCTTGAACTGACGGAGTGCATGTTCCACATCGATAGCGGCCGTATCGTTGATCCGATCATTGACATACAATATATAATAGACTTCGCCAAGCAGTTTGCGGTTCGAACCCGAGGCATCATACCATGCCTCCACGGCAGCGGCCTCCGCTGCATTCAATCCGCCGCTCAGATAGGCGGTCAATACCTCTTCGTTAATCTGAAAATCTGCCATTTCGGTTTGCTTATCTATATAGTAATACAATCCGTCAGCACAGGATGCTAACGGAAAATCTATTTTTTCGGAAAATTTTCAAGAAAAGTCCGGCCAGAGGAGCAGGACGATCAACGGCCAGTAGTCTTTCAACTCCTCACGCAGCAGGCGCACGGTCTGCCCGATGCGGTAGTTGACCGTCTGGGGAGAGACGTTCAGTGTCGCGGCTATCTCCTTATGGGTCATGCCCTCCAGCCGATGCATGCGGAATGTCTGCTGGAACTCCGGCGGCATCTTCCGCAGCGCGGCTGTCAGCCGCTGCACCAATTCACCTTCGAGGTAGAAATCGGGATCATCAAACTGATCCTCATAAGATTCGGCCAACTGGCGAATCACGCGAGTTTTGATCGAATCATGCGAAGCACTGTTGATCGACTTGTTTTTCACAATCGTGAACAGCAGCGATTTGAGCGGCATTTCGGGGAGCAGCGACATGCGGTTCTCCCAAACCCACATGAGGGTATCCTGAACCAGTTCCTCGGCCCGGACAGGGGTTACAAAGCGTGTAGCGTATGTACAGAGGGGTTTGTAATAGCGCCGGAATAGCGCGTCGAAACACTTTTCATCGCCCGCGCGGAGCAGCCCGACAACCGTGCGGTTATCCTGCATGCTGACAGTATGTATGTCTTCTGCTGCGGTTCCCATTTATCATGTTCCCGGCCTTTGCCAAAAAGCCCCGGGTAAAACAAAAGTACAATTTTATATCATATCTGCAAAAAATAACACGCCGCAGAAATCATTACGCTCCATAAATCCGGTCAGACGATCCCGTCTTAAAACATTACATTTCGGTTAAATATCGCACGGGGAACATGCAACATCGGCAATGTTACGTAAATTTGTCACGGATTCAAACCCGCATTTATGGCAAAACACAAAATCCTGGTAGTCGACGACGAAGAGTCGCTGTGTGAAATCCTGCAGTTCAACCTCGAAGTCGAAGGTTATGAGGCCGACGTGGCGTACAGCGCCGAACAGGCCCTGCGGATGCACCCCGAACGTTATTCGCTGATCTTGTTGGATGTCATGATGGGCGAAATGAGCGGTTTTCGGATGGCGCAGATACTGAAAGCCGACCCTGAAACGGCCAAGGTCCCCGTGATCTTCTGCACGGCGAAGGACACAGAGGACGACACGGTGGCAGGGCTGAACATCGGCGCCGACGACTACATTACGAAGCCCTTTTCAGTCCGCGAAGTGCTGGCCCGCGTACGCAGCGTACTGCGCCGCACGGCCGTTACACAGGCCGAATCGGAAAACATCCGCTTCGAAGGGTTGGAGATGGACCTCCGGCGCAAGGTCTGCACGCTCGACGGGCAGGAACTCCAGCTCACCAAAAAGGAGTTCGAAATCCTCGCCCTGCTGCTCTCGAACCGGGGTGTGATCTTTTCACGCGAGGAGATGCTGCGCCGCATCTGGAGCGACGAGGTAATTGTCCTCGACCGCACCATCGACGTCAACATCACGCGTCTGCGCCGCAAAGTCGGCCCCTACGGGGAACACATCGTAACGCGTCTGGGCTATGGTTACGGCTTCGAAGAGTAGGCTCTCCTACCACCGGCGGCTGTTCCTGCTGCTCATCGTCTTTTCGTGGACGCTGGTGGGATGTTTCATCCTCTTCCAGTACGGCCGCGAAAAACACTTCAAGGCCGAACAGCTCGACGCGCAACTGCAACTCTTCAACCTGCGGCTGCTCGACGCCGCAGGCGAAGGCACACCGCCCGATGCTTTCATCGCCCGTCACGGCAACCCGTACGAAGACCTGCGCGTGACGCTGATCGACCGCACCGGACGTGTCATCTTCGACAATTCGCTCGACACACTGCCGGACGCCAACCACCTCAGCCGCCCCGAGGTCGCCGAAGCGTTGGCCCACGGCAAAGGTTACACCATCCGCCGCCATTCCGAGAGTACCGACCGCAACTATTTCTATTCGGCGATGCAGGGCGACAGCTGCATCGTCCGTTCGGCCGTGCCCTACTCCGTACCGCTGGGCGAAATCCTGGCCGCCGACCGCGAATTCCTCTGGGTAATGCTGGGCATAACACTGCTGATGAGCGTTGCGGGCTACTTCGCGACACGCCGCCTGGGACAGAACATCACGCGGCTGAACGAATTCGCCCAACGGGCAGAGCGGGGCGAGCCGATCGACAATCTCCAGGCATTCCCCCACGACGAACTGGGCGAAATATCGAGCCACATCATCCGCCTCTACGCCCGCCTGCAGAAGACCACCGCCGACCGCAACCGCGAGCACGCCCTCGCGCTGCATGAACAGCAGGAGAAAATCCGCATCAAGAAACAGCTTACCAACAACATCAACCACGAGCTGAAAACCCCCGTTGCGGCGATCCAGGGCTACCTGGAGACCCTGCTGGCCAACCCCTCGCTCGATGTGCAGAAACGCACGGACTTCCTGGAAAAAAGCGCAGCGCAAACCGAACGGCTGCGCCGCCTGCTGGCCGACATCTCGACCATCACACGCATGGACGAAGCGAGCCAGCTGATCCAGAAGGAGCGCGTCGTACTGAACGACCTGGTGGACGAAATCGCCGCCGACATGCTCCTGAAACCCGCCGACGAACGGCTGCGGGTGAATATCGACTTCCCGGAACAGGTCGAGATCGTCGGCAGCCCGTCGCTGCTGGCGTCGATATTCCGCAACCTCGCGGACAACGCCACGGCCTATTCCGGCGGGCGCGACATCTTCATCCGGCTGGTTTCCAATACCCCCGAAGCATGCACGATATGTTTTTCGGACAATGGTATCGGCATCGGCGAGGAACACCTGCCGCACATCTTCGAACGCTTTTACCGCATCGACAAAGGCCGTTCGCGCAAGCAGGGCGGGACGGGGCTGGGGCTGGCTATCGTCAAAAACGCCGTCGTGATCCACGGAGGCACGATCACGGCCCGAGACCGCGAGCGCGGCGGACTGGAATTCGAATTTACGCTGAAAAAACACAGTTAGCCATCCCCCGTACGGCAACCCGGCTTATCGCCCGTGGCCGGACTTCAACCCTTTTACAGCCGTCTCCGGAAGTTTCACCGCTCCGCAACTGCGCCTTAACAGCTTTGTAACATCCGTTTCTGACCTTTGTACCGGAAAAAACCGATACGAATTATGTCCCCACTTTTCACCGCAATCGTTGTCATCCTGGCTCTGCTGGCCGTGATGGGCATCGTCGTGGGCGTCGCGAACGACGCCGTCAACTTCCTCAACTCGGCCCTGGGCTCGAAAGTCGCACCCCGCCGCGTGATCCTCTGGGTTGCGGCGGCAGGCATCCTGATCGGCACGCTCACGTCGAGCGGCATGATGGAAGTTGCCCGCAGCGGCGTTTTCTACCCCGGGCAATTCTCTTTCCGGGAGATCATGATGCTCTTCCTGGGCATGATGCTGGGCAACGTATTGTTGCTGGATATCTACAACACACTGGGGCTGCCCACCTCGACTACCGTGTCGATGGTCTTCGGCCTGCTCGGAGCCGCCGTCGCCGCCGCACTTTTCCGCATCGCCGGCGACCCGGGGACTTCGCTGCAGGACCTCTCGCAATTCATCAATACAGGCAAAGCCATGGTCATCATCGCGGCAATCCTTTTGTCGGTGGCGCTGGCCTTCGCGGCGGGAACGCTTTTCATGTACATTTCGCGCCTGATCTTTTCGTTCCGCTACGCTGCGGTCTTCCGCCGCTGGGGAGCCGTCTGGTGCGGTATTTCGCTGGCCGGAATCCTCTATTTCGCATTGTTCAAGGGGCTGAACAACTCGGGGCTGATTCCGACCCATATCTCGGAGTACGTCGGCGGGCACGTCGTGCTGACGCTCCTCGCATTCTGGGCTGCGGCATCGCTCCTCCTCTACCTCTTCCAGCGCATGCGTTTCAACATCATGCGCATCACGATCCTTTCGGGAACCTTCGCGCTGGCGCTGGCCTTCGCGGGCAACGACCTGGTAAACTTCATCGGCGTGCCGCTGGCAGGTTACGACGCCTGGCAGATCGCCCGCGAAGCAGGCAGCGAAACGATGATGATGGGAGCGCTCGAAGGTCCCGCACGCGCAAACTTCCTCCTGCTGGGCATCTCGGGCATCGTCATGGTGCTGACGCTCTTCTTTTCGAAAAAATCGCAGCATGTCACCGAAACCGAACTGTCGCTCGCCTCGCAGCACGAAGGCGACGAACGCTTCGGCTCGACGCTCGTTTCGCGCAGCCTCGTGCGCGCGACACTGGTGATGAACACGATGTGGACCGGGCTGATTCCGGCACGGATGCAGAAAGCCATCAACCGGAGGTTCGAACCGCTGCCCGTCGAAGAGCGTTCGTCGGCCCCCTACGACATGGTGCGCGCCGTGGTGAACCTTACCGCCGCGTCGATCCTCATCGCCATTGCCACTTCGTACAAACTCCCGCTCTCGACGACCTACGTGGTCTTCATGGTGGCCATGGGCTCGTCGCTCGCCGACCGTTCGTGGGGCCGCGAAAGCGCCGTCTACCGCATCACGGGCGTAATGGCCGTGATCTCGGGCTGGTTTATCACGGCGCTCGGCGGATTCCTCATCGCGCTGACCGTCACGGCTCTGCTGCTGTGGGGCGGCTGGATCGCCGTGGTTGCACTCACGGCAATCTGCGCCTGGCTGCTCATCCGCAGCCACCGCAAAACACCCGAATTGAAAGCGGCGGACGAGAAAATCCAACTGCCGCTCGAAACCGCCGAAACCCCGGACGAAGTATTGTGTGCCTGCATCGGCGAAGTTTGCAGCACGATGCAGGAGGTCACGCGCATCTACAACCGCACGCTGGTCGCCGTTTTCAAGGAGAACCGCAAGGTGCTGAAGGAGATGGTGCGCGATTCGAACAAGCTCTTCGAGGATGCCCGCATCCGCAAATACAACATCATGCCCACGCTGCGGCGCCTGCAGCAGTGCGACATCGACACGGGGCATTTTTACGTACAAGTTACGGATTACCTCTCGGAAGTGACCAAGGCGCTGATCCACATTACGCGACCGTCGCTGGAGCACATCGACAACCACCACGAGGGCATGTCGAAGGAGCAGATCGTCGACCTGATGCGGGTCAACGACCAGGTGGAAGCGATCTTCGACAAGATCAACGACATGCTCGCCTCGAAAGATTTCTCGGACCTCGACCTGGTACTTGAAATGCGCGACAAACTTTTCGACACGATAGTCGGGGCGATCAAGAGCCAGCTAAGGCGTATCAACGGCAACCCTTCGGGCAGCACCCGCGCCAGCGTACTCTACCTCACGATTCTCAACGAGACCAAGACGATGATGCTCCAGTCGCGCAACCTGCTGAAATCGCAGCACTATTTCCTGGAAGCCCAAAATAATGCCGATACCCCATCATGCAGACAATCCACCCAAACCCTCCTTTGAAAAAGAGGGTTTCAAAAAGCACCGCGTAACGAAAACGTAACGGGGCCGTCATTTCGCTGAAACGACGGCCCTGTATCTTTGCAATGTGAAAACCGGAGAACCGGATTCACAAGTTGGTTTTAGGTTACATAAGTAGGTTAGTGGGAGATGCAGTGACGGGATGTCGCGGCATCTTCGTTTTTCAGGAGTATGCCTGAAAAACGAAGATGCCGCAGGCAACATACAGACAATCCCTCTAAGTCTCCCTTTGAAAAGGGAGACTTTTATTTCTCCATGTCCTTCAAGTGGATTTCGAGCGCCCGGACCGAAATCTGTATTTCCCAGAGCGAAACACCCAGCGAGGCGATCAGCAGCAACAGCGCAGCACCGAAGACATAGGCCGAAAGCAGGACCAGCCCCACATAGAGCAGGAACATCGTCACCACACACAGGAACAGGCTCGACACGCCCAGCGCCTGCATCGTACGCGTGAGGTGGAGCCGCCGGCGCAGGTTGTCGATCTGTGCACGCGTCACCTTCGAAGGGTGCTGCAAATGCTGCTCCTTGAGCGTGCGCACCAACTGGGCATAAGAGAGGAACCGGTTCGTATAAGCCAACAGGATCAACGATACGGCCGAGAACAGGAGAGCGGGTGTTGTCAAAGTCAATTCTTCCATCATGCGCGGATTTTATACGGCAAAGGTAGGCAAATATCCCGGTCTTCGCCTCCCGGAATCCGGTTTTCACAGAAAACGCGGGCCGCAGCGGCGCATTAAACCCCTGTTTACTGCCTTTGCAACCAAACAAATACCGACCATGCCTACAACCTATCCCGGCGAACGCCCGACAACCTGCAGAAACTGGCCGAACCGACGGCCCGCAATACTCCGGCTGATCCAGGGATTCGGTTATAAGATCGAAAAGGAATAATCCGAAAAAAGCGGCGGGACCCGAGGGCCGGATGCGCAACTCAAACCCCCGGGCCGTAATCCGCCGCATCAATCGTCAATGGTCGGTTTCGACCAGCCGGAACTTGCGGTTGAATTTCAGTTCCAGGCCATTGCCGAGGGTGACCTCATGGGTGCGGCTGTCGCGTTCGATACCGCGGACATGCTGTCCCGGGTAGTTCGCAGCCACGAATTTCTGGATCGGCTGCGGTATCAGCCCGTCGGGAACCGCACCGCCGGGCCGTTCGATATCGGTCCATTCGCCGCGGGCATCGAAGTCCAGCTTCGTGCCGTCGGCCAGCTTCACTTCGTAACTCGGGGCAACCCCCTTCTCCATCAGGGCCGAAACCACTTCGACATCGCCGAAATACTTTTTCACCAGCGTCCGCGCCGCATCGGGCAGTTCGTGCATCTTAACGGGAACTTCATCGCCCTCGGCAAATACCGCCGTCGCAAAAAGGCCCGCTCCCAGCAGGGCCAACAGAATTTTTTTCATCGTTTATCGTGTTTCTCTACACCACCTGCCTGCAAAAGCAGGGCCACAAACGTCACAATGCCGTCTTGTAACTATTCCATCGCCCCGACAGCCCTGTCAATACCTGATCGTAGGTATTTTTTAAATTTTTATAAAAATTTGTAAGCACTCCTTGGTTAGTGTGAAAAAAATAACGTATCTTTGCGGGCCGAAATAGGACAATTATAATCGCAAAACGAACAATATCATCATTTATGGAACTGAACAAAACCTTCTTCATCGACGGGCTTTGGAGCAAAGAAATCAACGTGACGAGCTTCGTGCAGACCAACATCACCCCTTACCTGGGCGACGCATCGTTCCTCGCAGGACCGACCGAACGTACGAAACACATCTGGAACCTCTGCCTGAAGGCCCTCGAAGAGGAGCGTCAGAATAACGGCGTCCGTTCGCTGGACAACAAGACCGTTTCGACCATTACCTCGCACAAAGCCGGTTACATCGACCGTGAAAACGAACTGATCGTGGGCCTGCAGACCGACGAACTGCTCAAGCGCGCCATCAAGCCCTTCGGCGGCATCAACGTCGTATCGCGCGCCTGCAAGGAGAACGGCGTGGAGGTCGACGAAAAGGTGAAGGATATCTTCACCCACTACCGCAAGACGCATAACGACGGCGTGTTCGACGTTTACACCGAGGAGATCCGCTCGTTCCGCTCGCTGGGCTTCCTGACGGGTCTTCCGGACAACTACGCCCGCGGCCGCATCATCGGCGACTACCGCCGCCTGGCCCTCTACGGAACCGACCGCCTGATCGAGGCCAAGACCGAAGACCTGCGCAACCTTACCGGCCCGATGACCGACGACCGCATCCGCCTGCGCGAAGAGGTCGCCGAGCAGATCAAGGCCCTGAAGGACATCCGCACGATGGGCGAATACTACGGCCTGGACCTCAGCCGCCCGGCGCATTCGGCGCAGGAGGCCGTGCAGTGGGTCTATATGGCTTACCTGGCCGCCGTCAAGGAGCAGGACGGAGCCGCCATGTCGCTGGGTAACGTATCGTCGTTCCTCGACATCTTCATCGAATACGATCTCTCGCACGGGCTGATCGACGAAACCTTCGCCCAGGAGCTGATCGACCAGTTCGTCATCAAACTGCGTATGGTGCGCCACCTCAGGATGCAGTCCTACAACGACATCTTCGCCGGCGACCCGACGTGGGTGACCGAAGCCCTAGGAGGACGTTTCAACGACGGCCGCACGAAGGTTACGAAGACCTCGTTCCGTTTCCTGCAGACGCTCTATAACCTCGGCCCTTCGCCCGAGCCGAACCTCACGGTACTCTGGAGCCCCGAACTGCCCGAGGGATTCAAGGACTTCTGCGCCAAGGTTTCCGCCGACACCAGCTCGATCCAGTATGAGAACGACGACCTGATGCGCGAAGTCCGCCACTCGGACGACTACGGCATCGCCTGCTGCGTATCCTACCAGGACATCGGCCGCCAGATTCAGTTCTTCGGCGCCCGGACCAACCTGGCCAAAGCCCTGCTGCTGGCTATCAACGGCGGCCGCTGCGAGAACACCGGCACGCTGATGGTCAAAGGCATTCCGGCCCTTTCGGAGGGTCCGCTGCGCTTCGAGGAGGTGATGCGCAACTACAAGATGGTGCTCACGGAGATCGCCCGCATCTACAACGAGGCGATGAACATCATCCACTACATGCACGACAAATACTACTACGAGAAGGCCCAGATGGCATTCGTCGACACCGATCCCCGCATCAACCTCGCCTATGGCGTGGCCGGCCTTTCGATCGCCCTCGACTCGCTGTCGGCCATCAAATATGCCAAGGTGACCGCCCGCCGCAACGCCGAAGGACTCACCGAAGGATTCGACATCGACGGCGAATTCCCCTGCTACGGCAACAACGACGACCGCGTCGACCACCTGGGCGTCGACCTCGTCTACTACTTCAGCGAGGAACTCAAGAAACTGCCCGTCTACAAAGGCGCCCGCCCGACGCTGTCGCTGCTCACGATCACTTCGAACGTGATGTACGGCAAGAAGACCGGCGCAACGCCCGACGGACGCCTCAAGGGCGTGGCCTTCGCCCCGGGAGCCAACCCGATGCACGGACGCGACAAGAGCGGCGCCATCGCTTCGCTCGCCTCGGTGGCCAAGATGCGCTATCGCGACGCGCAGGACGGCGTTTCGAACACCTTCTCGATCGTGCCCAAATCGCTCGGCCCGACGGCTGAAGACCGTGTCGAGAACCTCGTGACGATGCTCGACGGTTACTTCACCAAAGGCGCCCACCACCTGAACGTCAACGTGCTCAACCGCGAGATGCTGGAGGACGCCATGGTGCACCCCGAGAACTATCCGCAGTTGACGATCCGCGTGTCGGGCTACGCTGTAAACTTCACGAAGCTGAGCCGCGAGCACCAGTTGGAAGTCATCAGCCGCAGTTTCCACGAACGCATGTAACGGTTTAAGGAGCCGCTTTTAGGGGCGGGGCCGGATTCGCATACCGGAATCCTGTTTGCGCCCGCCCCCTTATTCAAAAACAAGGAACAATCATGATTCGCGTGCATTCTTACGAATCCATGGGAACATTCGACGGGCCGGGACTCCGGCTCGTCGTTTTCCTGCAAGGCTGCAATTTCCGCTGCCTCTACTGCGCCAATCCCGACACGATCGAGGCCGGGGAAGGCAAGTTGACCGACCCCGCCGAAATCCTGCGCATGGCCGTCGACCAGAAGCCCTTCTTCGGAAGGCGCGGCGGCGTGACCTTCTCGGGCGGCGAGCCCACCTTCCAGGCCGCGGAACTCGTGCCGCTGGTCAAGGCGCTGAAAGAGGCGGGCATCCACGTCTGCATCGACACCAACGGCGGCGTGTGGAATCCGGCAGTCGAAGAACTGTTAGGGCTGGCCGACCTGGTACTGCTCGATATCAAGCAGGCCGACCCGGCGCGCCACCGCGCCCTCACCGGACGGGAAAACGCCCAGACGCTCCGTACCGCCGAATGGCTCGAAACCCACGGGAAACCGTTCTGGCTGCGTTACGTACTGGTTCCGGGTTACAGCGACGCCGAAGCGGACATCCGCACGATGGGCGAACGCCTCGGCGGCTGCAAGTCGGTCGAACGGGTCGAACTGCTCCCCTACCACACCCTCGGGGTCCACAAATACGAGGCGATGGGACTCGAATACAAGCTCCGCGACGTACGGGAAAACACGCCCGAACAGCTCGACCGCGCGGCGGCCCTGCTGCGGGAATACTTCCCGACGGTGGTGGTCAACTGACCCCGCCCCGAAAACACCGAAACGCCCCGGCTGTCGACATCCGGGGCGTTTCTCGTCTATATGCTTCGGGTCAGAACAGCACCGTCAGCAGGATCGGGTAGTGGTCGGAAACATACGTCACGCCGTAATTGTCGGTCAGCGTGCGGAACGACATGGCCATCTTCGTATTGCGGTAGAAGATGTGGTCGAGGTTCCGGGTCGCAGACGGTGTTCCCGAACCGAAGTTATTAAAACTGTAAGCATCTCCCGCAGGAGCGATGTCGCGGCCCACTTTCATCCAGTCCCGGTAAGGCTTCAGCGCCTTCTTACCATCGTCGTTGGCCTCCGCGCAGTTCATGTCGCCGACGATGAAGCACATTCCCGAATCGCCCGCAAGCTTCTTCATCCGCTCGACATTGAGATTCGCACTGTTGACGCGCGCCTGGATGTACGGTTCGTTGGGATAGGTGGAGTTGGTCCGCACGGGCATGTGCGTCGAAAGAAACCAGAACTCCTTGCCGGTCTCCTTCTCTTTCAGGTGAACCCAGACTGAAGTCCGCCATTGCGTATCGCCCACGTCCCAGCAGCGGGAGGGTTCGTCGGGCGTCGGGCTGAGGAAGAAATAGCCGTTGTTCACCAGCGTGAAGCGGTCCTGACGATAGATCAGGCAAGTGTTGCCGCCCTTTCCGTCGCCCGTTCCCGGAACCTCCATGTAGGCATAGTTCGGAAGGTTGGTCTTCAGGTAGGTCCGCTGCGCCGTGCGCGGTTCCTGAAGGCCGACCACATCGGGCTGAACGGTGTTGATCATCTTCACGACGGCCGCCTTGCGCACATCCCAGTTCGTATCGCCCTCGTCGCCGGCACTGTTGTAACGGACATTGAACGACATCACTTTCAGCGTGTTCGACGCGCCTCCGCCGGGTCCTTCTCCCTCATCCTTATTCGACGAGCACGCCAGGGCGCACATTGTAATTCCACAAAGCAGATACTTCAGTGTTTTCATAGCTTTTTTTATAGTTGTTTAGGTTAGTCCTTGGTAATCACGATGTCGTCGAAGAAGTGACGGCCGGTACACGAGAACGTGATCTTCGTATCCTTGGTCGCACCCGACACCTTGACCGAGCAATCGTACCAGCGGATATATTCGGCATCCATCTTGTCGGCCGTGGCGGCATCGACGGGAGAAACGGTAGCTCCGGTAAGCGACGACGGGAAATAATTCTCCGACCCGACCGTACCGGCCGATGCACTCACGCCGATCGTCAGGTTATCGGGCGTATAACCCTTCGCCCCCACCAGCAGCGTAGCCGCCTTAAAGCTGACCGTGATATTGGCAGGCGTATCGCCCAACGCCTCCAGCGCGGGAGTGGTGACACTGCTGGTCGCATCCGTTCCGCTGTTACCCAGCCGGATATAACCGGGCAGTTCGAAAACATAGCCGGTCTTCGTCCAATTCTCAGGCATCGTGTAAGCGATCTTATGGCTGACGAAGTACTGCCAGGAGGGAATGAAATAGTCGGGTCCCCAGAAAGCGTCGTCGAATCCTTCGGTCAACAGCACGTTCTCACCGGAAGGCAGGTTCGAAGTATGGTAGGCGCGTTTTTCGTGTGTCGTCAGGAAGAATCCGTTGATGAAGATCACCTGCTTGGCCGGATCGACCGGATTTCCGGACAACGACACGTTGTCGGCCTGGCAAACCTTGACATAGAGATACGAGCCCTCGGCCACGGCCTTGCTTTCCGGGATATTGAATATCGCCAGCTTGTAACCGCCCGCATTCGCACTTCCGGTAAGTTCAAAGGATGTTTCGAGCTGCTCGGGAGCCGAGGTCACATCGGTCTTGAAATTGAGAATCTGCGCTCCTTCGTTCCAGTTGATATTGTCGTTGCTCCACACGACTTTCCAGTTCTTGGGCAGATCCGAACCGGCGGCTCCGAACAGGCTGAATCCGAAACGCAGGTTACCCACCAGGCGGGAGGTCGCCTTCATTTTGAACACCAGCCCGTTATCCTGCCAGTTATCTCCGCCCCATCCTCCGATATAATAGCGGGCGTCATACATGTAATCGGAGAGTTTCGTGCCCGAAGTGTATGCATTCAGCGCACAACTGGCCGCAGTACCGCCGCCGGTCTTGGTGATCGTATTTCCATCGGCATAGGTCAGTACCTTGTCGGCGTAGGTTACGTTTGCATAGGTGTACTTCTGCGGCTCTCCCAGCAGGCGGATGTGTCCGTCGATCGGCGTGATGGCATAGACCGCCTGCCCGAAGCGGGTTCCGGTCATGGCTGCGAGGTCCCCGACGGAGGTCGGCAGCAGGAACGAAGCTCCGGCAAGGCCCTTCACCGCGCCGCGCTTCTGCGGAACGGCCGCCGAAGCGAACGACGCCGAAGCATAGGTCTTCATCGTATAGGCGGTATGGTCTTCCAGTTCGAGCGAGACGCTCCCGCCCATGGTCTTCGCCAGGTCGGCATCGACCACCTGCGATTCGGGCAGCGCGACGAGCATCGCCTCACAGGCCCCGGCAGTCAGCTCGGCCACCGAAACCGCTTTGTAAGCGGGGATTTCGGAAGGAGCAGCGGTCTTGGTCACCTTGTCGGCGGCCTTCGGAGTCACCACCAGCAATCCGTCGGCATCGGTTGCAAGCTGGGCGTCTTTCACGACCACCTCAACCTGGTCGCCTGCTGTGAAACCGTGGTTCGCCAGCTTGACGAAGATACCGGCATCGGCATCCTGCACGGCGAAACAGTCGGCCGGAACGTTGTCCACAGCCACCACACGGGCCTGTATATAATAGTTGTCGCTGATCGTCACCGTTCCGGCGCCCTTCATGGCGCGAACGACCGAAACATCGGTCTTCACGGGATCGTCGGCGCTCGGACGCTGCGGCTCGCCCTCGACCTCGAGCACGATATCGTCGAGGAAGAAGCGCACGTCATCCGTGCTGGAAGCCATGTCGGCGGAAGTGATGGTGATCTCCGTCTCGGGCGTCGCATTGCGAACATATACCGTGAAGGGCTTGAACTCGTTGTTGGCCACACCCTCGAGCGTGCCGCCTTCAACCGTCGCGCCGCTCGCGGCGTCGGCCTTCACGACCACACTGGGATCGGTCGGCACGCCATAGGCGTCGACCATCGCCGAAGCGAGGAACGTGAGTTTAAGATCGCTCTTCGAAATGCGCATCGTCTCGAAACGCGACGCCAGTTTGATCGTGTAGGACCCCTGCGTATAACGGGTGACGAGCGCCTCGTCGCCGCGGCCCACCTGCAGGAAGCCGGGACGGGTCCAGCAGGAGACCACGTTCACGATACCGGACTGTTCACGCGGGAGCGCATAGGTTCCGTCGTTCCACGACGACATGAAGTCGAGCGGAATGTCGATATAGGCGGCTTTGGCGTCGATCACATCGTCGAAACCGGTCGAGAAGACCACGGTTTCGTCATTCATGTCCGGAACCGAGGTCGGTTCGGCCTTGGCCTTCGTGACGCAGAACGCACTCTGGTAAGCCACGGTCTTGTTCGATGCCGAGGTGCTCGCTTTGGAGCCGTCGGTGCAGCGGTGGCGAATCCAAAGTTTGCCGCCGGCCGGAATTTTCTTGCCCGCCGGAATAGTGAAGTCGATCGTCTTCCAGGTGGCGTCCGAAGCTCCGCCGGAGCTGGCCCCGTCGAACGCCGTCCAGTTCTCACCGTCGGCGCTCCACTCGAAGGCCCACGCATGTCCGGCACTCTGGGTTCCGTCGCGGCGGCTGCCGTAGGAGTAACGCAGGTCGCCCGACAGTTCGTCCTTCACCGGAATTTCGAGTTGGAGGGCATCGCCTGTCTCCCACTCCCCGAGGACAACGCCCCGCTGGAAATACCAGTTCGTCGTAGGATTGGTGTGGGTCTTGGTGCTGAACTCCATCACGGTCGGAGTGCCCGTCCGGCGCAGGATCATGCCGTCGTCGAAGTAGCAGGCGGCTCCCTCGATAAAGGCATTGTCCAACGCGAGGTTGGCATCGATACTGAACGTCTGGGAAATCGGGAAGTCGTAGCCGTCGCCGCCGCCGATCGTGCCGGCGCCCTGCGACAGCAGGATCGAAGCCGCGGAGGACTCCGATTCGGTGATTACATTAACATAGGTAGTACGCCCGCTGGTCGAACGGTTGCGCGCGACTTTGAGCGTCACGGCGGTATTGCCCATGCCGCTGGTCTCGCTGGCCGTGACCCAGCGGATCGACTCGCCGGTCGCGGGATCGGTAAAGTTGATGCGCCAATAGGCGTTGCTGGTCACATTGAGGGTTACATCCTCGCCCGCTCCGTCAGCGGTCAGGTTCTCCTGCTGAATGCCCACCCGGCCGACGCTGTCGACTTCCGGGTCGTCGGAACAGGAAGTCCCGGCAGCCAGCAAAGCCGCTGCCGTGCATATCCATAACAAATACTTTTTCATAGCTGTGAGATAAAGGTTCATTTTGGGTTTCAACAATCCGGTCCGAAGTACGGGATCATTCCCGGCCCCGGCTCGGTGGTACATGTTACATTTTCATGATATTCAATGAAAAAATTCAAAAAAAATCCGCTTTTCTTTGGAATATCAAATATTACATCTATTTTTGTACCACACCAAACCACACTAATCCGTTCATCCTATCTGTTGTGTGGTGTGGTGTACTGCGCAAATATACTACTAATTCTAAAAAGATGAAAAAAAGTTACGATGAATTTCAAAGAAAGTGTGATTTTCGGATGATCATGGCTTTCTGTGCGCTTCTGGCAGCGATCGTTTTTTCGCCATCGTACGCTTCGGCCCAGAACTTCACCCTCCAGGGAAGCGTAAAGACCGAGAAAGGGGAGCCGGTTCCCGGCGCCACCGTTATCGTCTCGGGGACCCAACTGGGCGCGACAACCGACGCCCAGGGCAACTTCTCCCTGCGCATGGCTAAAAAGCCCGCCGCAGACGCATCGATCGTTATCTCCTACCTGGGCTATACATCCCAGACAATCCCTATCGGCAACCGAACCACCTTCGAGGTCGTGCTCCAGGAAGAGAGTACCGCAATGGATGAAGTGGTCGTCGTAGGATATGGTACAGTCCGGAAAAAAGACCTTACGGGCGCACTTTCGACGGTCGGCGGCGAAGCGATCCTCAACCGGCAGACCCCGACCATCTCGCAGGCCCTCCAGGGCGCGATGCCGGGCGTAACGGTCACCCGGACCAACTCCGCGCCGGGCGGCTCGGCCACGATCCGCATCCGCGGCATCACGTCGATGACCGAAGGCGCATCCGACCCCTACGTGCTGATCGACGGCGTTGCCGGTTCGATCGACGATGTCAACCCCAACGACATCGAGAACATCACGGTGCTGAAGGACGCGGCGTCGGCGTCGATCTACGGATCGCAGGCAGCGGCGGGCGTCATCCTCATCACCACCAAGCGTGCCGGCAAATCGGGCGCGAGCGTCACCTATAATTATTCGCTCGGCCTCGACTTTCAGTCCCAAAAGCCCAAGTACATGAACGCCAACGACTACATGACGGCGATCAACGAACTGCGCTACAACGACATGCCTTCCGGAGGCTGGTATCAGGAGTACTCCCGCGATTATATCGAGAACTACACGCTGCTCAACCGCGAGAATCCGGACATCTACGCCAATGTAAACTGGATGGACCTGATGCTCAAAGACGTGGGCGTGCGTCATTCGCACAGCCTGACGATCCAGTCGGGCGGCGACAAACGCAGCTCGGTGCTGAGTCTGGGTTTCGACGATGTCGACGGCCTGTTCCGCAAGAACCTCTCGTGGAAGCGTTACACAGCCCGTCTGAACAACGACATGCAGGTGTTCAAGTGGATGAAGGCTTCGGCCGACATCTCGCTGCGTTACACCGACCAGGTCAATCCCCACGCTTCGCCCTCGAGCATCATGCGCTACATTCCGCCCATCTACCAGGCTGTCTGGAGCGACGGACGCTACGCCCCGGGCAAGGACGGCGTCAACAAGTATGCAGCCCTGATGTCGGGCGGCGAGAAGGACACCGACAAGTACCTGGCCAACGCCAAGTTCCAACTGGACATCACTCCTGTCAAGGGGCTGACCGTCACGGGTATCTTCTCGCCTCAGTTTTCCTACACCAAAATCAAGGATTTCCAGCGCCAGACCTCCTATTTCAGCTATCAGGAAGCGAGCGACACCAGTTCGAAATACATCAGCGACGCCCTGACCACGGAGATCGAAGAGAGCCGCGGCGACACGTTCGCCCACACCACGCAGTTCTACGCCAACTACCAGCACACCTTCGGACAGGACCACAACCTCAGCGCCATGATCGGCTACGAGAACTACTGGTATCAGGAGGGAACGATCCTGGCCGGGAATACGTCGTTCTCCCACTCGCTGATCCCCGACCTGGACGCCGGCAACTCCGACGGCACTACAGCCAAATCGAAGGATGTCAACGAGCTGGCACGCCGCTCTTATTTCGCCCGATTGATGTACAATTACAGGTCTAAATACTACATCCAGGGCAATATTCGCCGCGACGGCTCCTCGCGTTTCGCACCCGACTGCCGCTGGGGTACGTTCCTCTCGGCGTCGGCCGGCTGGGTCTTCACCGAGGAGAAATTCATGGAAGGCGCCCGCAAGGTCCTCGACCACGGTAAACTGCGCCTCTCCTACGGCGAACTGGGCAACGAGCGCATCAAGGGCTACTATCCCTACCAGGCCGTGCTGGCCAACAACAACGTGGTGGGTTACAACGGCTCGACGCTGACGGCCCTGTCGGGTTACGCGCAGGCCGCCGCCGTCGTTACCGACATCACGTGGGAGACCACCTCGACCATCGATATAGGCGTAGACCTCTCGATGCTCCGCAACCGCCTGTCGGTCACGGCCGACTGGTACTACAAGAAGACGCGCGACATGCTCCTGCAAGTCCCCATCGCCCCGATCATGGGACTTTCGGACCCCTATGACAACATCGGCGACATGAACACCAAAGGCTGGGAGATCACCCTCGGCTGGAGGGACCACATCGGCGACTTCAGCTACGGGCTCTCGTTCAACCTTTCGGACGACGTTTCGAAGATGGGCTACATCGGCAACAAGGAGGTTATCTCGGGCGGCAAGATCATCCGCGAAGGGGTCGAATACAATTCGTGGTACGGCTACGTCAACGAAGGACTGTACCAGAGTTCCGAAGAGGTGAGGAATTCGGCAACCTTGGGTGAATACGTCTCTCCGGGCGACATCCGTTACCGGAACTTCGGCGACGGCGACCCGGACAATCCGCTCATCACGACGAACTACGACCGCCGGGTGCTCGCCTCGTCCCTCCCGCACTTCAACTACGGCGGTTCGATCGACCTGGCCTGGCGCGGCATCGACTTCAACCTCACGTTCCAGGGCGTCGGCAAGCGCAACTCCTACCTGACGGACGAGATGGTCCAGCCGCTTCGCTCGCAGTGGTATAACTTTGCGACTTATATCGGGGGGGGGAACTCCTGGAGCCGTAAAAACACCATCGAACAGAACCAGCGCGCCAAATACCCGCGTTATTCGTGGAACAGCGCGAATAACAACTACGCCATCTCCGACTACTGGCTCTTCGACGGCTCGTACTTCCGCGTGAAGAACATCTCGCTGGGCTATACCCTGCCCCAGAAATGGATGAGCAAAATCCACGTCAAGAGCCTGCGCCTCTCTGCGACGCTCACCGACTTCTTCACCCACAGCCACTTTCCCGAAGGCTGGGACCCCGAGGTCGGCACTACCGGCTACCCCATCACCAAATCGGTGCTCTTCTCCGCACAGCTTAAATTCTAACGTCGTATCAAAGAACGAAAAGATATGAAAACCATTAAAATCGCATTATTCGCCCTGGCCGGAAGCCTTGTGGTTTCGTGCAGCGACCTGGACCTTTCGCCCAACGACAAGGCAGCCAGCGGCTCCTGGTATCAGACGGCCGAGCAGTTCGAGCTGAACCTCAACGCCCTGCTCCACCACACCTACTGGCCCATGGAGCGCAACGAATGGGGGACCAACGAACAGACCGAACTGGATATGCTGACGGACGACGGACAGAACCGCAGCGCCCCGGGTCGTTTCCTCATCGACGGCGTAAACTCCGACTTCCCGCTCTCGGTCCGCATGTGGGACATCACCTACACGGGTATCAACCGCTGCAACAAAATTCTCACCGAGATCAAGAAACTCGAAGGAGTGATGGACGAGGACCGCTACGAGCGTATCGTGGCCAACGCCCGCTTCTACCGCGCCTGCTTCTACGCCCGCATCATGATCCACTTCGGCGACCCCGTCATGGTTCCCGAAGATATGGACATGGATTCCGAACAGGGCCGCGAAAGCGCCTACCTGCTGGCCCGCACCGATATGTGGACCGTCCTGCCCGACATCCTCAAGGAGTTCGACGACGTTGCTCCCCTGCTGCCCGTATCCTACACGGGCGGTGAGATCGAGCGCGCCACGCGCGGCGCAGCCTACGGCATGAAAGCCCGCTTCGCCCTCTATTTCGCGTCAATCCGCAAATGGGACACACTCGAAAACAACGGGTTCGGCGACGCCGACGCCGCGGAGGCCGAGAAGCTCTTCAAGGAGGCCCGCGACGCCGCCTGGAACTGCATGGAACTGGGCGTTTACACCCTTCATTCGGATTTCGGGCAACTGTTCCGCATGTCGACGAAACATTCGCCCGAGGGCATCTTCAACATTCCCCGCTCGAAGGCCCTGTCGAACGAATCGAAATACCAGTACCTCTACGGCGGAGCCACAAGGGCCAAACTCCCCCGCCTGTCGGGCGCTCCGACCTGTACGACCTGCCTGCCTTCGTGGTATCTCCTCTGCGCATTCCTCGACGACCAGGGCAAGCCCATCGACGAATCGACGGTCTACGATCCCCACAAACCGTTCGAGCACCGCGACCCGCGCTGCACCTACACCATCGTCGAGTTCGGCACGCAGCACGTAGGCGTGATTTTCGATCCGCATTTCGATGTCACCGAGGTATACAACTCCCGCGAAGGGACCATGGTGACCAACAACGATTCACGTTCCTACCTGATATCGGGAAACTCGAACCAATACGCCTCCTACAACGGCCTCGTGCTGAAGAAACACGTCGACGACGACTGGCTGGCTCCGTTCGAAGCCGAGAACGACAAACTCATCCTGCGCTATGCCGACGTGCTGCTGATGTACGCCGAGGCAAAGATCGAACTGAACGAGATCGACGACACGGTGCTCGACGCCATGAACCGGGTCCGCGCCCGCGCTTACAAAGTAGCCGTGACGGCCACCTCCGACTACCCGGCCATCACCGAGCGGTCGCAGGATAAGCTCCGTTCGATCCTCCGCATCGAGCGCCGCATGGAGTTCGCCTTTGAAAACCTGCGCCTGTACGACATCTGGCGCTGGCGCATCGCCGAGAAGGTGCTCAACCGCCCCTGGATCGGCCTGCCCAAGAAAGACAAAACCCTCCAGCGCGCCTATATCGACAACGGCATGTGGTTCCACGGAGCCGTGCCCCAGGTCGACGAAGACGGATGCGTCGATTTCATGGCTCCCGTGGCCAAAGGCGCCACCGACTTTTTCAACAGCAATATTTACGCGCAGGTCCTCGCAGAGTGTAAGTTCGTAGCCCCGAAGAGCTACCTGTGGCCCATCCCGACCACCACGATGCAGGTGATGAAGAACATCAAGGAAAACAACCCGGGTTATTAACCCGCAGGTACGGCCCGCCGGGCGCCCTTTTTCGGGCGCCCGGCGCGCGTGCCGCAATACAACGAAGAGACTATGAATAAAATGGTGAAATTTCTGCTCGCATGCACGGGCATCCTGCTGTTCCCGGCCGCCGGGGCAGCCCCGAAAGAGAACACGCTCCGCAATGACAACCTGCAGGTCACGGTCGACGACAACGGCCGCCTGACCAGCATCAAAAACCTCCGAACCGGGCAGGACTACGCCGGGAGCGACTACCTCTGGCGCCTCTATTACGACACACAGAAAGCCAAAGAGATCGAGGTGCTGCCCGGCGAACAGACGCCCCGCATCACCCGCAAGGGCGACACGATCACGCTGACCTACGACCACCTGAAGGCCAACGACTTCAGCATCGACAAAGAGGTCGACCTCGACATGCGCCTCACGCTCGGCATCACGCTCGAAGGCGATCAGGTGCGTTTCTCGTCGACGATCGAAAACAACGAACCCCACACGATCGTCCGCGAACTGCACTACCCGCTCGTGGGCAGCATGCCGCTTCCCGGGGACCACAAACTGCTGCTCACCCACACCGGGGGCCAGCTTTACGACGATCCCAAAGCGATGATCTTCCGTCACAGCAACACTGCGCCCTACAAGACCCCGGCGCAGAAGTTCCGCCAGATGGACGCCAAATACCCCATGCGCACCGTTACGGCCGGTTCGGGCGGCTGCATGGCCTCCAACTGCTTCGCCTACGTCGGCGAAAAGGAGGGTCTCTACTTCGGCAGCCACGACACCACGTTCCAGGACACGAACCACGGGCTTCGCCTCTACCCCGACGCCGAAGGCAATTTCACACGGCTGGAATCGGGTTTCTACAAGTTCCCGCAGTGCTTCGCCGGTGAGACGTGGACGTGCGACGCCAACGTGATAGCCCCTTACTCGGGCACGTGGCACGAAACGTCGAAACTTTACCGCCGCTGGGCCGACACGTGGTGGGATCACCGCGACGCGCCGATGTGGGTCAAACACATGCGCAGTTGGCAGCGGATCATCTTCCGCCACCAATACGGCGAACTGCTTTTCAAATACACCGACCTGCCGGGCCGCATCAAGAGCGTCGGCGAGAGCGTCGGAGCCGATGCGGTCTTCACGTTCGGATGGTGGGAAACGGGCATGGACCACGGAAATCCCCACTACAACGCCGATCCCGCCCAGGGCGGCGACGCGGGCTGGAAGAAGGCCATCGCCGACTACAAGAAGGACGGCGGCAAGGTCCTGCTCTACTTCAACGGCAAACTGATCGACCGCGAGAGCGAGTTCTACAAAAACGGCCCGGGCAAGGAAATCTGCTACCGCGACAATACGGGCGCCGAGCTTTTCGAGCAGTATAAATTCACGGGACAGGGCACGTTCCTGGGCGACTACAACGCCCGCACGTTCGTCGTGGCCGACACGCGCGCGCCGATCTGGCGCAAGATGTTGCTCGACTGGGCCGACCGTGCCCGCGAATACGGCGCCAACAGCGTCTTCTACGACCAGTTAGGATACGGCGAACGCGCCACCAACTGGGACCTGAGCCGGGATTTTCCCGTGCCCAACATGCACGTTATCGCCGACAAGGCCGAAGTGCTGAAGCTGGTCCGCGACCGCAACGTCAGCTTCGACCCCGAGTTCGCACTCGGCACGGAGTGGCTGACCGACGTTACGGCGCAGTACTGCGACTACATCCACATCTACCAGACCACCGCCGGACCGAACAGCTTTATCGACTGGTTCCGCTACACATTCCCCGAGATCATCATCTCCGACCGCGAAGTGCGCGACGACACCGACATCGAACGCCGTGTGAACAACACACTGCTGAAGGGCCTGCGCAACGACATCGAAATCTACCGCTGCCGCGATTTGATCGACAAGACGCCGCACTACCAGGCTTATCTGGCCAAAGCGAACGCTATCAAGGGCCGCTACGCCGACCTGCTGCTGGCCGGAACCTACCGCGACACGGAGGGATTCGCCCTGTCGAACCCCGGCATCGAGGCCCGCGCCTACGTCAACGGTGACGGCATGGCCATCGTGGCCACGCGGACACAGCAGGGCGAAGCCGCAAAGGGCGCGATCGAGGTTCCGGGCTACCGGTTCGTGGAGTCTTCGACGCTGGGCGACGCCCGGGTGTCGGCCGACGGCCGCGAGGTAACGCTGGGACAGTATGACCTTGCCGTATTGGTTTACGAAAAAACAAAATAACATGCGTGCGCTGCAAACAGGCGCACCGATCGGAAATTCCGGCGCCCGGGCGTCGGAATTTCCCGTCCTGCGCATCACCAACCGCCATGTTTCGGCCCAGATCTGCCTGCCCGACACCGAATGCGGCTACTACCGGGGCACACGCTTCGACTGGAGCGGCATCGTGCGCGACCTGCGCAGCCAGGGACACCGCTACGTCTCCGAATGGCAGTCCCGGCACGATCCCCTGCGGCACGACGGACTCACGGGCCCGGCCGACGAGTTCACCCAGATCGGCTACGAGCAGGCGCGCCCCGGAGAGGAGTTCCTCAAAATCGGGGTCGGCACGCTCCGCAAGCCCTACGACCAGCCCTACGACCGGTTCCGGCTCTACGAAATCGTCGATCCCGGCATCCGCGACCTGATCGCGGGCCGCGACCGCGTCGAGTTCCGCCACCGGATGCTTAACGACGACTATGGCTACGACTACCGCAAAACCCTGGTACTGACCGACGCCCCGGGCCTGCGGCTCGAATACACGCTCAAGAACCTCGGTCCCGCACCGCTCACGGGTTACGTCTACAACCACAATTTCTTCACGCTCGACCGCATGGCCACGGGTTCCGACACATCGATCCACTTCCCGTTCGAGCCCGAAGGCACGTGGCGCGAGGCGTACGACAGCGTGGCGCTGACGCCCGACGGAGTCGTCTTCAGGCGCAACCTGCGTACGGGCGAGTCGGTCTTCATGGGTGACCTCCACAGCCAGGACCCCGCGACCCGGGAGTATGGATTCAGCCTCCGCAACCTCGCGACGGGAGCAGGCATCCAGGCCTCGGGCAGCGGGCAACTGTCGCACATGGTCCTCTGGGCCTGCCCGACAGTTGCGTGCCTCGAACCCTACACCCCGTTCCGGGTCTTTCCCGGCGAGACGGGCGTGTGGCACATCGACTACGAACTGCTGGCATAAGAAAACCCCGGTCTTCGGACCGGGGTTTTCTTATCGTTTCGCCACTGTACAGGCGTCCACCAGGTAGACGATCGAGACATAAGGCACGCCGGCATGGGCCGTGAGCCCGATTTCACACGTGCGGCTGTTCGAATACCCGACACGGACGCCTGCGCGTTCGACGACGGGCCGCAGTTTGCGCAGGGCATAGGCGTTCACCTCGGGGTGCGTGAATCCGCGGTCGCCGGCAAATCCGCAACACCCCACCTCCTCGGGAATAACCACCTCGCGGGCGCACAACTGCGCCAACGAGACGATCACCCCGGCCAGCCCCATGCGCCGCATCGAGCAGGTAACGTGTACGGCGACAGGCCCGGGCTGGGGCCGGAACTCCAGCCGCTCCCGCAGAAAAGTCCAGATAAACTCCGCCGGCTCGTACAATTTCATGCGCCCGATCTTCTCGCGCATGCGGTGCAGACAGGGGCTCTGGTCGCACAATACGGGCCAGCGGCCTCCTTCGCTCGCACGCCACAGCGCCTCCTCCAACTCCGCCGTCTTGCGGTCGGCAATGTCGGCCATGCCTTTGCTCTCCCAGATCGTTCCGCAGCAAAGACGCTCCATATTTTCCGGGAAAATCACCTCATAGCCCGCTTTCCGGAGCAGGGCGGCCATTTTTTCGGCCAGCGGCTCCGCAACCGGCGTCTCGCGGGGCAGGCCCATCGTCTGGTTAATGCAACTCGGGAAATAGACGACCTTATCGGACTCCTGCACCGGAGCGGTTTTCAACACACCGGTAATGCGGTACGCCCGCGGCATCGAGGCGAGCCATCGGGGTATCCCCAGCGCATGCAACCCCTTCGCCACGGCCGTCATCGCCCGCGTTCCGAGCACCCGGTGCGTCGCATCGGCCATCGTCAGCACAGGGCGCAGGGTGTCTTTCAATCCCGCGAAATGGCGGGCTGCAAATTCCCCTGCGGCATGGCCGGCACTGCCGGGCGACATCCGGAGCGCGCGCAGCGCATGTGTCAGTTCCCCTGTATTGATCCCCACCGGACAACTCGTCGAGCAAAGCCCGTCCCCGGCACAGGTCTGCTCGCCGGGGTAACGGTAGCCGCGTTCGAGTTCCTTCAGCCGGCGCGGGTCCTCGCCGGAGGCTTTCAGCCGGGCGATCTCCCGGCGCACGACAATGCGCTGGCGCGACGAGAGCGTCAGCCCGCACGTCAGGCAGTTTACTTCGCAGAAACCGCACTCGATACAGCGGTCGACCAGCGGATCGGTCAGCGGCAGGGGTTTGAAGTGGGAGAGGTGGCAACGGGGATCGTCGTTGAAAATCACCCCGGGGTTCAGCACTCCCGCCGGGTCGAACAGTTCCTTGACAGCCCGCATCACCGCAAACGCATCGTCACCCCACTCCCGGCGCACGAAAGGCGCCATGTTGCGGCCCGTGCCGTGCTCGGCCTTGAGCGAGCCGTCGTATTTGCCGACGACCAGTTCCACCACGTCGTCCATCAGCGCTTCGTAGCGCGCCGCCTCGGCCGGATCCGAAAACGACTGGTTGATAATGAAATGGTAGTTGCCTTCGAGCGCATGCCCGTAGATACAGACGTCGTCGTAACCGTGGCGGGCGATCAGCGCCTGCAGTTCGGCGGTGGCCCGGGGCAGGTCTTCGATATGGAACGCCACATCCTCGATCAGGCAGGTAGTCCCGGGGCGGCGGCCGCCGCCCACCGCGGGAAAAATACCCGACCGGAGGGCCCAGTACTTCGTCTGCTCGGCGGGATCGCCGGTAAACCGCGCGGGAACATAAAGTGCAAACCGCCCCAGCAACGCTTCGATCCGGGCCACGTTGGCGGCCAGCTCATCCGCCGTGTGCGCCTTGGTCTCGGTCAGCACGGCCGTAAGACCCTCCCCCGTCGTGTCGCCGACCGAAACCAGCGATTTGCGGTCGAGCATCTCGGCGCTATGCACGATCCGCTCCCCGGCGGCGTCCTGCAATTTGTGCATCTCCACGACGGCGCGGCTCGCCTCGCCGATGTCGCTGAAATAGACCATTGCGCTGGCCTTGTATTCGTATTCGCGCTCGGTGCGCATCGTGACCCCGGCCAGAAACGCCAGCGTTCCCTCGGAGCCGACCAGAAGATGGGCGATGATGTCGAACGGATCGTCGAAACGTACCAGCGGCAGCAGGTTGAGCCCCATGACGTTCTTGATCGAATATTTATGCAGAATGCGCTCCGTCAGGGACTTGTTGCCGCGGACCCGGCCGCGCAGCGCTTCGACGGCGCGGAGGAATCCGCCGTGGCTCTGCGAAAAGGCCCGGCGGCTCGCAGCGTCGCCCGTGTCGAGCAGCGTGCCGTCGGCCAGCACCAGACGCGCCGAGAGCAGCACCCTGTCGCTGTTGGCATGGGTTCCGCAGTTCATACCCGAGGCGTTGTTCATCACGATACCGCCCACCATCGCGCTTTTGATCGAAGCGGGGTCGGGCGAAAAGCGATACCCGCAGGGTTTGAGCACCTCGTTGACCCGTGCACCCACGACGCCGGGCTGGAGCCGCACGGCACGGCCGCCGTCGAGGACCTCGCAACCCTCCCAGTGTTTACCCGCCACAACGAGCACCGAATCGCTGACGGCCTGCCCCGAAAGGCTCGTTCCCGCGGCGCGGAACGTCAGCGGCACGCCCGACTCACCTGCCGCCTGCATAAGGCGGACGACCTCCCGCTCGTCGGCAACGCGCACGACGATCTGCGGGACAAGACGGTAAAACCCGGCGTCGGTTCCCCACGCCAGGCGGCGCAGGTAGTCCGTATAAACCCGCTCACGGGGTATGAAAGCGCGCACGGCGCGCAGGAATCTGCGATGTTTGTTGGTCATATGTTTTTGCATTCAAAAACAGGAGAGGCGTGGCCTCTCCTGACAAATATACGAAATCGGTCGGTTCGACGCAAACTTTACCGGTCGGCATCGAGTTGTGCCAGCAGCCCGTAGAACGCCGCATGCCCGATATGCGCCGCAGGAGCAATCGTCCGAAGGCTCCCGACTCCCTGCAACCCCTCGCGGAGCGCAGGTTCCAGCAGGGCGAACGAACGCGAAATCTGGCCGCCCATCAACAGGCATTCGATCTTCTGTTCTTCGAGCAGGCCGCGGATGCCTCCGGCGAGGATACGGCCCGCTTCGGCGAAGGTCGCTTTCGCCGCAGGGTCCCCTTCGGAGGCCATGCGGCCCAGGTCGGCCACCGTCAGCGCCGGGTCCGCAGAACCTGCGAGTTCGGCGTAGATGCGCAGGAAACCCCGCTTCGAGACATAGTCTTCGAGGATGCCGTCGCGGTAGGGACAGTTGTAAATCGCCAGCCGCGGCGACCCCGTGGGCGAGTACTGCACTTCGCGCCCGAGGCAGCAGGCAAAGCCGAGTCCGGTCCCGAGCGTCACGAGCGCGGCGTTTGCCGCATCCCGGGCATTGCCCCAGGTCATCTCGCCCAGCATCGCCGCATTGACATCGTGCATAAAGCGGACCGGCATGCCGGGTCCCGTCTCCGGAAGCCCGTGCAGCAGGTCGGCAAGCGAAAGCCCGTAAATACTCCGAAACTTGTGCTCCATGCGGGGGATGCCGTTGGCGTAGTCGAACGGCCCGGGAAAGGCGATGCCGATGCCCGCCAGCACGAGCCCGTTGCGCGCGGCGAAGGCTGCTCCCCGGGCCACCGAAGCGGCCAGGGCTCCCGTAATCGCTTCGCGCGTGCCGTCCGAAGGCATCGGACAGGAGAACTCCGACCCGGGGATCAGTCCCCCGGCGGAATCCGCTGCGACAGCTTTGAGGAACGTTCCCCCAACATCGAACAGCAGCCGGCAGCTATTCGTTTTCAAATCCATCCTTAAGCATCGTCTTGTGGACACAGATCGGCTCCGTGCGCAGGTTCTCGATCACGTAACGCCCCATGTCCGCGGGAACCACGACCATATCCATATACTCGGCGTCAAAGAAGCGTTCGGGCTCATCGACGGAGCGGATGCGCACGCGCTCGCCATCGACCAGCACCAACACGTGGAACTTGCCGTCGGTATTGTCCTCGATCGACTTCTCGAACTCCAGACGGCGCAGCGAGAAGTAGAGCATATCGCACTCGCCCACGATCTTCTCGGCCCAGCCTTCGCCCTGGCGCACGACGCGGGGCTGCTGAACGATATTGCCCCGCAGCCAGCTCGTACGGCAGTCGTAGTTGAGCGTGCGCTCGCCGTGCCACGTGTGGATGGGACGGGGTTTGCCGTCGAGGTCGGCGCGCAGGTAGTCGTAGAGTTTGTAGGTGTACGACCCGATCGTGAGGCTGCCGATCTCCAGGATCACTTGGTTGCGGCCCGAAGAGTGGATCGTACCGGCGGGAAGCATCACCTGGAGGCCGGGTTTCGACTCCTCGTAGTGAACGTATTTCAGGTAGTCGACAGGCTTATGCTCCGTATCGGCCAGCTTGATGTCCCGGATAAACTGGTCCGTATCGGCATCGTCGCGGAACCCGACGAAGGTCTTGGCGTCGTGAGCCGCCACAATGACGTAGTAGCTCTCGTCCTGACGCCCCAGCTCTCCGAAATTCTCTTCGTTGTACTTGGCTCCCGAATGCACCTGGATCGACATGTTGCCGTTGCTGTGGTAGGTGTCGTCGTAGTTGAAACGGACAGGGAAGTAACCGCCGAACTTCTCGACGCACTTGTCGCCCATGATGGCATGGCCCTCCTTCTGTACGAACGAAAAGTAGGGGAAGTCGATCTTTTCGCCGCCCACCTCCACGACGATCGACACCTCCATCGGAATCAGGTCGAATACCCAGGCGCAGTTGCGCATCGAGTCGGGCAGGTTGCGGAGCTTCTTGACGTAGGTTCCGCCCCAGACGCCTTCCAGGTAGACCGGCTTGCACCGGAACGGATAGGACGCCAGCGACCTGAATATCCCGGTCAGCGCAGCCATCGGGATCATCTGGATGTTTTCGGGCTTGTCCGACGCCATGTAGTAATCAATCAGCGCGCCGCGCAGCAACTCGCCGCGGTGGTGAACGCCGATTTCGAAGTCGGCATAGTAGCAGCGGCGGATCACCTGATTGGCCGGGCGTGCGACCTTGTCGCCCATATTGGCATACTGTCCGCGGCGGATACGCAGGATCGACTCCTTGGGGGTTACGTCGAAGTAGCACTTCACATCGTACAGGCCGAGCAGTTCCTTGGTCAGGCATCCGTTTCCGAAGACGATCAGCACGCGGCCTTCCGCCGCGGGCGCTTTCAGTTCCTCGAGCCGGGACTTGAACGCGGCAAACTTCCGGGTATCGAAGAAATCTTCGAAACTGCGCTTAATCAGCCGGCCGAACAGCAGCGAAGGGTCTTTGCGGGTGTCCCACTCCAGATTGGGATTGATCATATCGGCAATTTCCTGCTCCGATTTGAGCACCTCGGCAAACGGGAAAGCCTCGACTTTGACGCCTTTTCCGATGAGTTGCTGCGAAAGCAGGTTGACCATGCGCGTCCAGTCGGCGGTAGCATAGCCGTCGAATGCCACGACGACATTCTTTCCGGGCGCGGCGCCGAGCCGCCCCATGACATCGGCAGCCAATGCCGAAGCGGCTTTCGGGGTTCCCGCGACGACCGCCTCGACGGCTTTTTTCGGAAGTTGCGGACGGTTGACGGCACGCGGGTCGTCATACGGGAAAGGGTTGTACATGAAACTCATGACAAATACATTTTTATAGGGTTAATTAGCTTATTTCGTGATATTCGAAGTCCATGATCTCGGACAACATGCCCAGTTCGCGCAGGTAGTCGCCGTCGACGATGGCGAAGTGCTGCGTGGTTCCGATCTTCAGTATCTCCTCGAAGAGCCGCTCGACGGGAACCACCGGACGGAAGATGCTGTGCGAATAGGTAGCCAGGATATGGTCGCCTTCGAGCGAATCGACCAGCGTGGCGACCAGTTTATAGCGGCCGTCGCACTCGACCAACTGGGCCATGGTCTTGCGGCCCGGAGAGATGCGGTACCAGGCGAACGGCGCCCCGGCATACTTGTACGAAGTCTTGGCGAAACGTACGTCGCGGGCGATGACGACGTTTTGCTGCCAGGCGGGGTCGTTGTGGTCGTTGGGACCTGCATGGCCGCCCGCGAAAGTGCCGTAGTCGGACTCGATATGGAAAGGTTCGAGGAAGTTGACGTTCTTACCCGAAATCAGTTTCAGCAGGTAAGTGACGAGGCCCGCGCCGATGTCGGCTTCGGGAACCAGCACCGAGCAGTTGTCGTTGAACCACGGGTGGTAGAATCCCGCGCGCAGGCCTACCAGTTCGAACATGGCCCGGTCGATGTCGTTGAATACCATCACGTCGATGTCCGAAGATTGGGCCATCTTCTGGAGGCCGATCGAAGCGCGTACCGAAGCTTCGAACTTGTCGCGCGCCACGTCGTCCATCATCTTGTAGCGGGAAGTCAGTTCGTCGCAGTAGGCCTTCAGCTCCTTGTCGCTCACCGCGTCGATCACATCGCCGTAGACCGAATAGGGCAAAAAACGGATTTCGGGGCCCAGTTTGGTGAACAGGTCGTAAGGGTCGATGTAGGTGGACCACATGGCCTCGTTGTAGTTGGCCAAAAGACCCACGTTCGACTGGCGGAGGATGGCGCGGGCACGGGCCGCCGAAGCGAAGAGGCGAACCTGTTCGGTGACCTCCTCACGCGAACCCATCACGACCTTCACGTGTTTGCGCCCGGTACGGGGAACCGACCCCGAGGCTTCGAGCGAACCGACGAGCGTGCCGGCGCAGAGGTAGTCGATGAAGTCATCCTCGTCGAGCGTATCCTTGAACGAAACGTGGTCTTTGGCGACGTTGACAAAGAGGATCGGCACATCGGGCATGTCCCGCAGGAAACGAATCCACGCAAAATCCTCGGACCAGGAGAGGAACTCGGCGATCACGAAATCGACCTTCTCCATGTAAAAATGGTCCATGGCGTCCATGGCCTCCTGCTTGTCGTAGACGATTCCGGGGAATACGACATCGAGGAAATCCATCGTCCCGAGTATTTTTTTCACATCGGCATCCTTGCGCTCGGCGTAAGTGCCTCGTTTCAATCCTTCGCCCAGCATCTTGAAGCGCGGCGACGCGATCAGCAGCAAACCTGCCTTCGCTTTTCTGGTTTTCAGGTTACTATTCATGTCTGATTTTGTTATAGTCCTTCATGTAGAAATATTTGGCGCCCAGCAGCATGATCACGCCGCACACGAGCCACACGACAGCCAGCATCGAGATGCCGAACGACAGTCCGGCGGCCTGCTTCACCATACCCAGCACCAGGGGAGCCAGCGCTCCGATGGCGAAGCCGGTCATGATCATCACGCCCGAAGCCGAAGAGTGGTAACGGGGCGGAATAACGTCGTAGAGTACCGTGTAGGTGTTGGCGTCGAAGAATGCGCGGGCGAACCCGAAGCCGGCGAACCCGATGTAGATCATCCACAGCGCGGCGGAATTGCCCATCAGGACGATGAACGGCACGGCGGCCAGCAAGCCGAAGCCCTGCATGGCCATGCGCCATGCGGGATGCAGGCTGCCCAGTTTGTCCGAGAGGCGTCCGGCCAGCAGCACGCCAATAAAGGCGAACAGGTGGGTGTAGAACATCGAGTGGAATCCGGCGCCTGCGAGGTCCATGCCGAAGTTTTCGTAGAGGTAGGTCGGCATCCACGTGAGGTAGCCCGTCAGCACGAAGATCAGTCCCGCGAAACAGACCGTGAGGATCAGGGCCGTCGGCGTGGTGAAGACCATGCGGAACCCCTCCATGATGCGCGGTTTGGGCTCGGCGGCCTCCGCGGCTGCGACGGCGGCCGGCTCCTTCTTGTCCTTCAGGCGCACGGCCATGACGATGCCGTGCACGACGCCGATGGCGCCGAAGATGTAGAAGGCGCTGCGCCAGCCCCACAACTGTCCGATATATCCCGCGGCGTAACCGCTGATGATGATGCCGATGTAGTAGGCCGTCTGGTGGACCGACATGGCGAAAGCCCGCGTCTTATCGTGGTACTGGGCCAGGAGCGAATAGTTGGCCGGGCCGAAGAACGCCTCGCCGCCGCCCGTGGCGACGCTGCGCATCAGCACGAGCATCACGAAACCGTTGCAGAGCCCCGTGAACATCGTGGCCACGCTCCAGAACAGGATACTCCCCGTAACGATCCATTTGCGGCTGAAACGGTCGCCGACCAGTCCGCCGATGGGAACCAGCAGGGCATAGAAAAGGTTGAAAACCGTGGCGATGGAGCCGATGGCCACGTCGCTCAGGCCCAGGTCTTCGCGAATGAGCGGAAGCACCACGTTGAAGACCTGCCTGTCGGCCTGGTTCAGCAGGTAGGCGACCCACAGCAGGGCCAGCACTTCCCACTTATATTTCGGGTTCTTCTTCCCGACGGTTGCAGTTGTCATTGGTTAGGGGTTAGGTTAATACAACATGTCATTGGTCGTTCCGGCGGCCTGTTTCCCGACAGCCGGAGTACGGAACGGAACGGCGCTGCGCTCCATAACGAGCATCGGGCTGTCCCAGACGGGGAGTCCCGTCAGTTTCAGTTGTCCGCCGATACTGTGGCCGTGCGGCAGCGAAAGCGCATAGATGCGGCCCGTAATCGGCTCGACGAGCACCGGATCGGAGAGCGAGAGTCCCTTGACGGCCAGTTCGACCTCGTCCCACACCAGTTCGTCGGCCGGAATCCGGTCGGAATACCAGTACATGGCCCCGACGAGTTTCCCCTCGGCCCCGGCAATCCCCACGACAGCGATCTCCCGCGACGTATTGGCCCGGTATTCCAGCCGCCCGGCCGGCTTCATGCCGCGGTGCAGCAGGTTGACCATGTGCTGTACGCCATGGTAGGAAGGACGTTTGTAAACCACCTCTTTCAAGAGATTCGTGCGCAGCAGTCCGAACGATTGCTGCATGTTGGGATATTGCAGGTCAACGAGGGTGAAAATCGACGAACGGAGGCCCAGCGCAAAGTCGTTGGCCATGCGGCGCATGTCCCATTTGGCCTGGCTGTATTCGCTCCACTCGTGGTAGCGCAGCGCATGGCCCCATTCGAGCACCGAGGGACAGCCGCTCTCGCCCTGGAACAGGCGGATGCGCGGATCGTACGAAGCGACGAGTCCGGCCAGCGCCTCGATGCCGGGCGTAGCGTCGTCGGGATTTTCATAATAGGGGTGGAAACTGACGTAGTCGATCAGTCCCAGCTTGCCCCGCTCGCGGAGCATATCTAGTACGCGCCTTGTGAAGTCAATCGGCATGCGCGAAAGCCCGAATCCGATGATCACCGCTTCGGGGTCGACCTTGCGCACGGCTTCGGCAGTCCGGACCAGCAGTTCGGCATAAGCGTCGGGATGCTTGGCGTTGCTGCCCAGGTTGGGCTCGTTCCACACTTCCCACTCGGCCACGCGCCCTTTGTAGCGGCGGACAACGGCCGTAACATACTTTTCCCACGCACGCATGGTCTCCTCGTCGGTGAAAATCCGCGAGCCGAGGCCCTTGGCGGCTCCGTAGAGGGGATTGCCGTAGGAAAGGCACATCCACGGCTTCACGCCCTGTTCGACGAGTCCGTCGACGGCCTCGTCGAGCCAGGCGAATTCGTATTTGCCCTTCTGTTTTTCGCAACGCGCCCAACCGCTCTGGAGGCGCGCAGCCCCCACGCCCAGTTCGCCCACATAGGGTTTGTAGGCTGCAAATTCGGCATACTCCCGGTCGAGGGTTTCACACCCTACCGACCAGGCCGGGTTGGCAAGTTCACGCGAAGCAGCGGTCGTTACCGATCCGATCTGTTCGAGCCGGGGCGAGACCATCTGCATCTTTTTCCAGGTCAGCGACCAGTGTTGTGCGGGTGCTGACAATGCAAACAAAAGGCCCAATAAGCTGAGAAAGACTGTTTTTTTCATTTTAAAAAGCGGTTAGCAGTTTTTTTTCATATCTTTGTAATTCCACAACATAAAAGGTGTGGGGTGTGGTGCTTATTTCTGATTGGTGTTGTGTAGTGTGGTGCAAATATAAGCAAAAAAACAAACAAACCAATATTTATTTCATTTTTTTAAGCGACAGACATGCCTGAAAAAATTAAAATCGACCCGGATAGTCAGATTCCGGTTTATAAACAGATCGTCGAACAGGTAGAACAACTGGTACGAAACGGCGACTATCCCGAGGGGCATTTGCTGCCTTCGATGAACGAATTGTCGGCGCTGCTCGACATCTCGAAGGAAACCGTAAAGAAAGCCTATTCCATCCTCCGGAACAAAGGATATATCGACGCCAGGCAGGGCAAAGGTTTCTACGTGGCGGCCACGGGCGCGGCGGACAAACTCCACATACTCGTGCTGTTCGACAAACTGAGCAACTACAAGCAGGTCCTTTTCAACTCTTTCGCCGAGGAGATCGGCGACGCGGCCGAAATCACCATACGCCTCCATAACCAGAACGTCGAACTGCTCGAATATTACATCGACGAAAACCTCGACCTGTTCGACTACTACGTCATCACGCCCCACTTCCCGCTCGACGCCGCGTCGCAGAAGCGCGTCATGAAGATACTCGCGCGCATTCCCAACCGCAAACTGATTATGGTCGACCACTGGATGGAAGCCCACCCGGGCAACTACGGCGCCGTCTACCAGGATTTTGCCAACGACGCCTACGAAGGGCTGGGATACGGGCTCAAGAAACTCAAGACCTACTCGAAACTCAACGTCGTGACGCTTCCGTCGAGCCTCTATTATACGTCGGTAAGCAAGGCCGTCGAGCAGTTCTGCCGCGACAACGACATCGCCGTGGAATTCCACACGAAGATCACCCCGGAGATCATCCGCGAGAAGGAGGTCTATCTGATTCTCAACAGCCAGTACGACCTCGGGCTGATCGAACTGGTACGCCGCGCCCGCGAACTCAACTACCGCGTGGGCCGCGACATCAGCATCATCTCCTACAACGAATCGCCGATCAACGAGATCATCCTCAACGGCCTGACGACCATCTCGACCGATTTCCGGCAGATGGGTGTACTGGTGGCCCGGATGATCCTCGACAAGACACCCGCCAAGATCAAGTGCGACTTCCAGATGATTCGCCGCAACACCTTTTAGGCACGACCGGCAAATGGAAAGCGGGAGATCCGGTGAGGATTTCCCGCTTTTTAAATACCCGGCATCCCCGAAGAGCAGCAAACAGGCGCAGCAGTCCGGGATTTTTTTATTATCTTCGCCGGAAATCCATTCCCGACGACAATGAAGAACCGACTTCCCGACCTCAACGTCCCGGCCCGCGAACGCATCGGCTGGGTGGACCTGCTGCGCGTGATCGCCTGCTTTCTGGTGGTCTTTTCCCACAGTTGCGACGCCTTCGTCGCCGTATTCGACAGCGACCGCGCGACCTTCCTGCAAGGAGCACTGGCCGGCAGCCTCGTCCGGGCCTGCGTACCGCTCTTCGTGATGATGTCGGGCGTGCTGCTGCTGCCCGTGCGGACCGACGCCGGGAGTTTCTACCGCCGACGCATCGGCCGTATCCTCGTGGCGCTGGTCTTCTGGTCGCTGGCGCTGCCCGTTCTTTATTTCCTCTACATGCGCTACATCGGCTCGGCCAGTCCGGCAATCGACCCTGCGCTGTTCACTGGTGAAGCCACGCTTCGCAAGATGTGGACCTTCGTCTTCAATTTCACCTACGACACTACACCGCTTTGGTATCTCTACATGCTCCTCGGCCTCTATTTCATCCTGCCGATCATGAGCGCATGGCTCGAACGGGCCTCGCAGCGCGATCTGCGGATCGTGCTGGGCATCTGGGGCCTGACGCTGCTGCTGCCCTACCTGAAAATGCTGGCTCCAGCGCTGGGCTATGCCGGCAATTACGGCAACATGGGCCTTTACGGCGTCTGCGACTGGAACGAATTCGGCACGTTCTACTACGTCTCGGGTTTCGCGGGCTACCTCGTGCTGGCCTTCTACCTCGTGAAATTCCCGCCCGCGTGGAGCTGGCGCAAGACGCTGGGTATCTGCATCCCGGCGTTCCTCATCGGCTACCTGATCACGGGACTGGGCTATGTAATGATGCAGAAAGAGTTCCCGGGCAACTACGCCTACCTCGAAATCGTATGGTATTTCGCCGGCATCAACGTCTTCCTGATGACCGCCCCGGTCTTTATCCTCGTGCAGAAAGCCGCTGCGAAACCCCGCGCATGGCTCTCGCGGCTGGCCGGCGCAACGTTCGGCATCTACCTCTGCCACTTCATCTTCGTGCAGGCCGGTTACGACCTCGTGCAGCAGATTCCGGGTCTTCCCGCACTGGTGCGCATCCCGCTGATCGCCTGCGGGGCCTTCGCCGTAAGCTGGCTCGTGGTATGGCTCATGCAGCGCTGGCGCCTGACGCGAAAATTCGTGGAGTAACCCACCGAACGGCGTAGATCCCGTCCGAATCCCGAACCCATTTTTTCAGTAAACCTATCCGATTTTCCGGGGCGTATCCATTCGTTACGCTCCGGAATCGGCATGCGCTATTTCCGGATGACACACGTCGCCGCGCCGATCCGGGAGAAACGGCCTGTTCGTGATGAAAAACCGCCGGTTCATTGAAAACCGAAACCGAAACGCTGTTTTTCGGGGAAGAGTTGATACCTTTGACCGATTTTTTTACCCAATGTATAACCTCCCCGCCGGGTGTATCCGGTTTATAAAAGTTCCGGCAAACAAACCGCGGCGGGTTCACCCCAGAAAATTTTAAATATGACATTTTTGACCTCCCGTCTGCATCGCATCCTGTGCCTGGCAATCGTAACGAGCACCGGGCTCATCTCGTGCGAAAAAGTAGCACAACTGAGCGACTCGGCCCGGGTGGAGGAGATCTCCATCCTCACGGCCGATCCCGACCGCGTAATTTTCGACCAGCCCGTCATCAAGGGCGAAGTCATCGAACTGCCGATTATTTACGGCAAATACCTCTTCCCGATCACCATCTCGCTGGATATCAAGACCGAAGCGGGATGTAAGCAGATACTCGGGTTCGACGGGGGGGGAACGAATTCACCTTCGACAACCAGAACCACGTCCGTGAACTCTACACGGTAGCTTCCAGCGGCGCCACTACGCGCTGGAAACTGCAGATCGTCGACGCCCAGTCGAACGAGTCGGCCGAGATCGCACGGGTCGGCGTCACGGCCGGAGAGGGATCGGAGATGCTGGCCGCACCGTATGCCCGCATCGACAAGGTTAACTCCGAGATCGTCTTCCAGGCACTGGGCTCCGCCGCTTATCCGCTGTCGTTCGTACCGGAATTTACCTTATCCGACGGAGCCGACTGGGCCGACGGAGCGGAAATCCCTGCGGAGACACTCACCTTCGAGGAGAAGACGAGCACGATGAAATACACGGTCGAAGCCGCCAGCGGCCTCACGAAAACCTGGACCTTCCGTTCGGAAATCGTGGCCCAGACCGACAACGGGAGCACGGCTTCGCTGACCGAGGACCAGGTGGAACGCCTGATGCCCGAGACCTCGAAAATCAAGTTCCAGGCGGGAACGGCCCAGCTCGCAGGAGCCACCGCGGAATTCAACGTGTCGAAAATCGGAGGACGCATCAACCTGATGATCCGTCCGGTGGCCCGTGCGATGGAATTCCCCGTCAAGGCTACGGTCGAAGTGCCCGTCCATGCCAACTCGGCGCTCTTCGGGGCTCCCGCCGACAACAGCTACACCTTCGAGTCTTACACCGACACCAAGCAGTTCTGGATCGTGGACAAAATATCGGGACTGGCCAAAAGCTGGACGATCGCCCTCGCTCCGGAGCTGAACACCGACATTCTCGGCCTCACCATCTCGGCCTACACCAGCACCCCGGGCAACGAGGTCATCGGCGTGGATACCGACCAGGTGGTGATCGACCACGAGAACAGCCGCATCACCGTCCCGGTCGGAAGGATCGACGGCGCGGCCATCGACCCGAAAGAGAAGATCAACCTGAAACTCACCTTCGCGCTGGAACTTCCCGAAGGATCGACCAGCACCTCGAAATCGTCGAGCCACACCTACGTCACGAATACGGGGACGATCACGGTCAAGACCAGCAACGGCCAGCAAAGCCGCAGTTGGACGCTCTACCTCAAGGATAAGAACGCCGCAGCATCTTCGGACACCGGCATATCGAACTTCTCGTATGCGTATACCTCGAAAGACAACCGGATGAAGTTGTACTCGACATCGGTCGTCGCGGACAACAACAGCCATCGTATCACGCTGAAGATCACGGCCGGGCCCAAAGCCTTCCCGCTCACGCTGACCAACAAGATCATGAAGCTGAGCAGTTCCGGGGCAACGGTCGTCGAACAGCAGATCGCCGACTACGACACGCCGCTCACGTTCGAGTCGCTGACCTCGACCAAGACCTTCACGGTGCGCGCCGAAGACGGGACCGAACAGCAGTGGACCATCGACCTCGAGTCGCAGGCAACGGGCCATAAGGCCGAAATCACCAGCTTCCTGGTCGGCAAAATCACAGGCGGCTCGCTCACGGCGGTGAAAATCGAACCGGAGACCAGCCGTATCCGGATGGAGATCGAAGGAGTTCCGCCGTTCTATGCGACCGTCTCCATCGAAACCTCGGAGAGCGCCACCGTCACCGGACTGGAAAACGGCATCCTGGCAATCAACAACTACAACCACGAGATTCCGCTGACCGTCACGTCGCAGGACGAGGAGGTGACGAAAACCTGGACGGTCTACGTCGACAAACCCGTGGAGGTCCAGATCGACAACAGCGATTTCGAACTCTGGGGCGAGTTCAAGAACATCAACAGCGGGACCTACACCATCGACCCGACGCCGGGCGCCGGTTACGGATGGGGTACGGCCAACCTGACTCTGTTCAACATCGGCGTAACGGGAACCATGCCCGTCGAACGTGCCGACGGAACGCTGGCGGCCGAAATGACGACCTCGAACCAGAACACCATGCTCTACGGCTACGTCGTGGCGTCCGGAACGCTCTACACGGGTCTGTTCAACTTCAACCTCAGCTACATCACCCAGCCGCGTAAGATGACCAAGTTCGGCATCCCCTACACGGCACGGCCCACCTCGTTCTCGATGGAGGTGAAGTATGTTCCGGGCCCCCAGATGAAAGAGGCTACGAAAGAAAACAATAAATATGTGATCCACGACATCGCCGGCGTGGACAAGGGCCATATCTGGGTGGAGTTGCTGCGCTGGAGCGGCAACGGAGCCATCGACTACGACGGAAATTCCGAGGGGTCGGAGGACATCACCGTCCTGGGCCGCGCCGAACTGGTGATCGACGGCGCGAACAACCCCTACAAGGAGTGGTCGAAAATAACGCTTCCGATGGTATACGACCCGCAGTACGCCGACATTACGCCGACGCATATCGCCGTGGTGATGTCGTCGAGCAAGGACGGCGACAAATTCATCGGCGCATTCGACAGCAAACTATCGGTAGACCACTTCGTGATTAATTACTAAAATACAGCCAGCAAGTTATGAGACTCAAACATATCGCAATACTCTCCTGCACGTTCGCCCTGCTCTCGGGCCCGGCCGCAAAAGCGGAAAACCCGTCGGCGAAAGCGGCGAAAACGAGCACCCGGACCGAAGAACTGAAACCCGCACGCCAGAAACTGATCTCGTCGGACCGCAATATTTTCCGCGCAGGCGTACTGATCGGGACCGACATCGGCGGGGCCATTCCCGTGCCGTTCAAGTATATCCCCAGCACGTTCAACCCCTACCCGCAGTTGAACCTCGACATGGGCGTCTTCGCCGAATTCCGCCTCCAAGACCGCTGGAGCCTCGGGGCCAACTTCATCTACAAGACCGTGGGAATGAAGGCCGACGCCCGCGTCTCGAACCAGAAATACGAAGACCAGGAGGCCGGGCTGCTCCAATATTACACGGGTACGGCCAAAATGGACATGTCGTTCACGATGTTCGAAGTGCCGTTCTACGCCAAATACACCTTCAACAACCACGTATCGCGCCTGCTTTTCGGCGGCTACTTCTCCTATAACCTGAAAGCGGAGTTCGAGACGCTGGCCACGAAGGGTTATTCGGGCGGCGAACCGGACAAGGTGGAGGTCATTATCGAAAAGGGCGGCGAACCGATCAACATGTCGTTCACCTCTTCGCTGCGCGACTTCGATGCCGGCGTAATGGTGGGTTACGAGCACACGCTCTACAACCGCCTGAATATCGGCATCCGCGTCAGCATGGGTTTCCTGGACATTTTCCAGAAAGACACCAAATATTTCGACTACAAGATGCTGCACATGCGCGGGTCGATCATCGTCGGTTATCGGCTTTTCCACTAGACGCAGCCCGCATCGGGCAGCAGGCTACCAGCACTCGATTTTATTTTTCAATTCAGGAATCCGGTCTTTTGTAAAGACCGGATTTTTGATGCCCTGCCGCTTCTGGGAAGTGTAGTCGGCCAGCAGCAGGAAAGCCTGACGGCCCAACAGCACGATCGCCGCAAGGTTGCACAACGTCATCAGCGCCATCGTCACATCGGCCAGGCTCCACGCCAGGTCGAGCGTCGCCAAAGCCCCGAACAGCACCATCGCCCCCACCAGCAGGCGGTAGAGCGTCAGCACCCACGGACGCGGAGTGATAAAACGAATGTTGGCTTCGCCGTAGTAGTAGTTGCCGATGATCGATGAAAAGGCGAACAGGAAGATCGCCACGGCGACAAATATGCCTCCCGCAGGGCCGATTTCGCTCACCAGAGCCGCCTGCGTCAACTGAATGCCGTTGAGCGAAGCATCGGGAATGCCGCCGAACAGAATGATGAAAGCCGTACAGGTGCAGATGACCAGCGTATCGGTAAAGACCCCGAGGGTCTGGATCAGGCCCTGCTTCACGGGATGCGAAACGTGGGCCGTTGCGGCGACGTTCGGGGCCGAGCCCATACCCGCCTCGTTGCTGAAAAGTCCCCGCTTGATGCCTTGCATCAGCGCAGCGCCGACCGCGCCGCCCAGCGCCGGGCCCCATCCGAAAGCGTCGGCGACGATCAGTTCCAGCACATCGGGCAGCCGACCGAGGTTGAACAGCACGACACCCAGCGCCAGCACGATGTAACCCAGCGCCATAACGGGGACGACCACGCTGCTGACACGCGCAATGCGGTGGATTCCTCCGAAGATAATCAGCAGCGTCAGCACCGCAAGCACGACGCCGACCCACACGTGGTCGATCCCGAAAGCCCCCTCCCACGCCGCACAGATCGTATTGCTCTGCACCGAGTTGAAAGCGAATCCGAACGTTACGGAGATCAGCACGGCAAACAACACACCCATCCACCGCCGCCCGAGGCCACGCTCCATGTAGTAAGCCGGACCACCGACATAGGAATCGCGCCCGCGGCGTTTGTAAAGCTGCGCGAGGGTCGATTCGACGAAGGCGCTCGCGGCCCCCACGAGGGCGATCACCCACATCCAGAAGACCGCACCGGGACCTCCGACCACAATGGCCGTGGCCACGCCCGCGAGGTTCCCCGTACCGACGCGGCTGGCCAGCGACACGGCAAAGGCCTGGAACGACGAGACGTGCCGTTCGCCCTTCGGGCCGCTTCCGGCCGACTCGCCCAATACGCGCATCATTTCGCCCAGCAGGCGGAACTGTACGCCCCGCGTACGCAGGGTAAACCACACGGCACATCCCAGCAGCGCCGCAACCAGCACATAGGTCCACAGCACGTCGTTCACGCTGCCGATCCAATCGGAAAGTGTCTCCATCTGCATCTGTTTTGGAACAAAGATAGCAAAGTTGGTGCTACATTCGGTTCCCGACAGGGCAAACTGCCCCTGCTGCGTCCCGCCGACTCCCCGTCCCGTTCCGCAACAGCCAAATCGGGGAATTTCCGGTAAAAAAAGAACAAAACAGGCCAGTCTCTTCCCAGACCGCCCGAAGCCATCATTGCCAGAAACCGCATCCGACACATAAAACAGTATAAATAAACAGTTTACAAAACCAGAATATTACCAGGCTCCAGTCCGGCCGGCCCCCGGATTTCCTGGGCAAGCACCCCGGCGTTCCGGTTGACTCGCCCGGGCCGGGCAATTAATCTGCCGAACATCCGTTTCTTATTCGAACAGGAAGTAAAATCCTCCGGAAAACACAATCACCTCGACACCGGATCGAACCACTTAAAGGGCAGTCTGCCTATCCTGCAATTTTCTGCTCGGATGAAGCCAGGCCTTTCGGCGGCAAAGATGCAATTTCCACCGGCAACAGCCCTTGCCCGTAACAACGCAACATTCCATTTTTTCAATTACCCGGGTAATTACAGCGAAGCGCCATGCCTTCGCCGGGGAAGCGTACGCCCTCACGCCCACAATTCGCAGACCGACCAATCCGGCTTTCACCTTGACACCGACCCAATGAGCCGGACCGCCGCCGGGCATGCACAGCATGCGGACATTCCGTCCGGCACGGGAAATACCCCGGCTCCTGCCGGGAACCGGGAACTCCGGACTCACCGACCGTTCTCCCGGCTTTCCTAAAAAACTTTATCCGTCCCGCCTCGCGTCGCCCCCATGCGAGCAATCGTCCCCATACCGCCCGCCAAGAGCGGGGATGCCTTGTCGTGCACTGTTGCGAACACACACAACCGACTGTATCACTGCACGATTTGCCGATCGGCATCCTACCCGGACGAGATACACTGAACAGACCGGATTTCACCCCGCAGCAAAATTCCCGATTTTTTCTTGGGACAAAACGCCCGGTCGTAACTCTACACAAATAGAAGAACATATGAATCATCAATATTGGGATTTAGTTAGAGAAGGAGACGAACAAGCCTTCAGAACACTGTACAGTTTGTACGAAGAAAGGCTATTCCGATATGGAATGGGAATAGCACATGACGAGGAATTGGTGAACAATGCTATTCAGACACTATTCACCTACCTCTTTGAGCGGCGAAAGAAAATCTCTGCTCCGGTTTCGCCGTATGCATATCTGGCCAGTTCCTTGCGCCGTCTGGTGATAAAAGAGATCGAAAAAAGAAGGAACAGCCACCTGTCGATAGACGAGGTACGCCATAAAGACTACAATTTCGAACTGGAAATCGACGCCGAAGCATCCATCGTCCGCGCGGAATGTTCCGAGCAGGCAATTCACCGGCTGCAAACGGCGCTCAACGGACTTACCAACATGCAACGCGAAATAATTTATTTGAAATATTACGAAGGCCTCGACAACAAGAGCATCGCCGAAGTAACAGGCTATGCGGACAAAACGATTCGCAACGTAGCTTCGACAGCCCTTGCACGGCTGCGGGAAGATAAAACACTGAACAAGATATATAATTAATCGTCCTTTCATTTTTTTACGGGCGTCAAAATATGGACAGAGAAGAAAAGGACATGGAACGTACGGATATGGATAAACTGTTGTCCAGAATCGTGTATAAGACTCCGACCAACCCACGCATGGAGGAGGTCGGGGAGATCCTGGCGCGCAAACGCTCGGACATTCGCCGGCACGAGACTTTCCGTCGCCGGCTGATCCGGTGGAGTATTGCGGCGAGTGTCGTTGCCGTCGCCCTGACCGGCGGGCTGATTCGTTTTTCGGCGGCGGAATTCGAAAGCGGCGACCAGGAACTGGCGTGCGTACTGCCTGACGGCTCCCGGGTAATCGTCATGCCCGATTCCCGCCTGTCATACAACAAATTCGCCTGGACATTCCGCCGTCGCGCCGTATTGAGCGGCGAAGCGATATTCTCAGTCACACACGGCCGGCGCTTCAGCATCGCAACCCCCGCCGGCAAAGTCGCCGTACTGGGAACCCGGTTCCGGGTCTACCAGCAGGGAGAAGACCTGCTCGTGGAGTGCTACGAAGGTTCCGTGCGTGTGGAAGTTCCCGCCGGGAAACTGATCATGCAGGCCGGGCAGCAAGTCCTGAGCGACACGAGCGGAGTCGCCCTTTCGAACCTCGAAGCCCCGTTGCCGCCCCATATCCTGTTCGAGGCGGTTCCGCTGAAGGAGGTGATCCGGAATATCGAAACGATTTTCAGCGTCACCGTCTCCGGCAAAGAGCGGTACGGGGAGCTCGTATTCACCGGTTTCATCCTGACCTCGGACATGGACGAGACGCTCGAAGCGGTCTTCCGCTCGTGCGGCATCGACTACGAAGTGTCGGGAACCGAAATAAAACTAAAATAATGAAACGCATCGCATGCATCCTTGCGCTCATCATATCGTCGATATACGGACCGCTCCGGGCCGCACAGCCCGGCAACCTCACACAACTGCTGAACGAACTTTCACACCGTCATCAGGTTAAGATTGCATTCAGCCACATCGTGACCGATCGGGTTACGGTCCGTGACGACTCTTTCGCCGGAGACATTCCGGCTGTCCTGGAACGCTGGCTCGCAGGAACCGGCCTGCGGTATAAGGACCTGGAGGGGAATTATTATATCTACCAGGCGCCGCAGCCGCCGGAAACGGTCATCCCCACCCCTGCGCCCGCAGCAAAGCGGCCGGAACCGGAACCCGCTCCGGCCCCCATCCCGGCAGTGCGTACGACAGCCTGGGCATCCATTCTTGCAACCTCTGTCACACTGCCCTCCGGCCTGCCGGAGGTTCCTTTCGTGCGGCCGGAGCCCATCCGGATTCCCGTCCGGACCAATCTTCCCGCAAAGCCCCTGCCCGTGGCAAAATGGGCTGTGAAAACCAACCTGCTCTACGACGCGACCTTGACGTTCAACCTGGGCACGGAGTTCGCCGCAGGCCGGAAATGGACGCTCGACGTATCGGGCAATTATAACCCGTGGACCTTTTCCGAAAACCGGAAAATGAAACACTGGCTGGTGCAACCTGAAGCACGCTGGTGGAGTTGCACCCGTTTCTCGGGCCATTTCGTCGGCATCCATGCGCACACCGGGGGTTACAACTGGGGTGGCATGCTGCCCTGGGGCTTCGGCTCGGGCAGGATGTTCGGTTCCATCGAAAACCCAAACATACAAAACCTCCGTTACCAAGGCTGGCTGGCCGGCGCAGGCGTCAGCTACGGCTACCACTGGATACTGGGCAACCGTTGGGGGCTCGAAGCCTCCCTTGGCGTCGGTTACGCCTACCTCGACTACGACAAATACCCGTGCGCACGATGCGGCCGGAAAATCGGCAGTGAAACGAAACACTATTTCGGACCCACCAAGGCCGCAATATCGCTGGTTTATATCCTCAGATAGGCCCCAGGAAGCCGAAAATAAAAAAATCCTGCTTTTTTTTGGGACAAAATCAAACGCCGCGTCTCTATTATTACGAAGACGCAACTCTCAACGAATCATCATACGACCGTTAGGCCGCTTTACAGGTATCCTGCGGCGGCTTACAACCAAGTAACACAATACACTTTGTGTATTGTGCTGCCGGATCGGAACGGGCATTCGGGAAAGTTCCCTGCCGCTTCGGAACGGGATCGAAACGTCCGGTGCTGTCGGGGAAAGTGCGTCAAAAACGACAGAAAAACTAAACTGGGAAAGATGAAAAAAGCATTTACGCTGATTCTTATGACGATATGCCTCGGAATACCGGGTTCATACGCTCAAAAGGCGGCCGTGAAGACCAACCTGCTCTACGACGCGACCTCGACATTCAACCTGGGCGCCGAGTTCGGCCTGGACCGGAACTGGACACTCGATATCTCGGGCAACTACAACCCGTGGACTTTCTCGGAAAACCGCAAGATGAAGCACTGGCTCGTACAACCCGAGGTCCGCTGGTGGAGTTGTACCCGTTTCTCGGGCCATTTCGTGGGTCTCCACGCACTCGGCGGCGGTTACAACTGGGGCGGCATGCTGCCCTGGGGTTTCAACTCGGGCAAGATGTTCGGGTCCGTCAAAAACGAAAACATACTCGACCATCGCTATCAGGGCTGGCTGGCCGGCACAGGTGTCAGCTACGGCTACCACTGGGTGCTGGGCAACCGCTGGGGGCTCGAAGCCTCCCTTGGCGTCGGTTACGCCTACCTCGATTACGACAAATACCCATGCGCAAAATGCGGCCGGAAGATCGGCAGCGAATCGAAACACTATTTCGGGCCCACTAAAGCAGGCATCACCTTGATATTCATGATCAAATAATAACCGAGACTACGCTATGAAGAGAATATATACGATTTTGTTTCCGGTTTGTCTGGGCCTCGCATGGCCGGCATCCGAAGGTGTGGCTCAGAACAGTCCGGTCCGCCAGGGCAGCATCACCGTACAGGTAAACGAACTTGCCCAGCGCGGCGACTCGCTCTACGTCGACATGACCGTAACGACCCAGGGCCGCAGCGTTCCCTCGCGCATGAGTGCGGATTTTACGCCGGAGCTCGCCTCCGACGGACAATCGCTCGCCCTGCCCGGAATTTCGGTCAAGGGCCGCAACAATTACAAAAATTACCGCCGTTCCCAGGCGCTGATGAGTGCCAAAGAGCGCAAAACCTACGCCCTCTCGGCGCCGTACAGCGTCATCCCCGACTATAAGGGCGACGGGCAGGTCGACTACCGGATGGCGATCCCTTACGAACCGTGGATGTCTTCCGCGCGCCTGAATCTCCGGAAGGACGACTGCGGATGCGGACAATCCAGCGTCACCGACGTACGGGTGTTGGCCAACCGGATAACGCTCGAAGAGGTGATCATCATCGAACGCTATTTGATCACACCCCATCTCGCTTACATGCAGCCCGAAGCCGAAGCCGTGAAACGCCGCGCCGAACAGGGTGAAGCGTACCTCGACTTCGCCGTCGGAAAGGCCGCCATTAACCCCGATTTCGGACGCAATACGGCGGAACTTGAAAAAATCCGCCGGATGATCGGGCTCGTACACGACGACAAGAACATAACGATCAACCGTATTTCCATTGCGGGCTACGCCTCCCCCGAAGGTTCGCTGGCAGCAAACGAACGCCTCTCCGAGGCCCGCGCAAACGCCCTGCAAAGCTATCTGCAGGAGCGTTACCCCGACATTCCGAAGTCGCTCTATTCGGTCTACTTCGGGGGTGAAAACTGGGACGACCTGGTCAAAGCCCTCCAGCATTCCGACATGCCCGACAAACAGGCCGTACTCGACCTGATCGACCGCTATTCCGTCACCGCGGGCCGTGAATCGAAACTGATGGCCCTGAAGGGCGGCACGCCGTGGCGGTACATGCTCAAAGAGCTGTTTCCGGCATTGCGCAAGGTGACCGTCGCCATAGACTACGACATCAAGAACTTCAATATCGAAGAGGCGAAAGAGGTCGTAAAAACACGCCCGCAGAACCTGAGCCTGAACGAACTGTATCTGGTAGCCAACACCTACGAACCGGGTTCGGCAGATTTCAACAACCTGTTCGAGACCGCAGTGAGGCTCTACCCCGAAAATACGGTCGCGACCGTCAATGCGGCCGTCGCAGCCCTGGAACGGCGTGATTTCGTCGGCGCCGAACGGTATCTGCGGAGCGTAAAGTCCCCGGACCGGATTCCCGAATGCGACAATGCCTGGGGATTGCTGCTGATGCTGCGCGACCAGGATTACGACCGGGCGACACCCTACTTCGAAGCCGCCCGGGCGGCGGGTCTGGAAGCCGCGAAGCAAAACCTCGGGGAGATCGCCCGCCTGCGGGAGAACCTCGACCAAATCCGGGAAGCGGAACTGAAGAGCCGGAAGCATGGAAACTAGAAAAATCAAATATCAGACGCCTTATTAATTATTAAACAATTCAGTATTATGAAGATGAAAACTGTTTTTGCCGCTGCATTGGCGGCGATGGCCCTTGCTGCATGCAGCAAAGAAGCCGATTCGGGCGCTCCGGCCCCCGCCGCGAAGACCAACTTCGCAGTATCCCTCCCGGGCGACCTGGAGACGTATGCAGTCGAAGACCCGCAGGCTGCGGGCCAGATCACGCCCTACTACGACAATGTGACCGTTTATCTGGTCGATGCCGGTAATAATGCAGTGGGCTATGCCTGGACCGATGCCGAAATCAAGGCCCGGCAGAAGCGTTTCGAGCAGATCGTCGAGCCGGCTTTGGTCGGAGTCGTTGTCAATTCGGGCAGCGTGACGCTGCCGACGGGACCGATTTCGATGACAGACCTCGGTGCGATTTTGGAAATGCTGGCCGTAGCCGATCAGAACAAGCCGACCAAAACCCTTGCGGCCGAGGATGCCAAAGGTAATGCCGCAGGAGATTACCTTCCCATACAGCAGGTGATCCTCAGCGGCGAGCAGACGACTTTCACGACCGAGACTTCCGATGACGGCCATACGCTGAAAAAAGCCGCCGTGGAGCTCCAATCGCCGGCAGCTCGTTTCGAAGTGGGAACCGTAAAGCCGGGCACGGGTCTGGATGCGCTGACCGTCGAAGCCGTCTACATCAATAATTTCCACAATTACAGCGGCGGTTCCACCAACACGGCCTATACCGAAGCCTCCTGGCCGTCGACCTATGCTCCCTCGTGGGCGACCGACGCCTACAACGCGGCCGTAACCTCCTCGACCGGAACGAAGGCATATGCTTACCAGATATTTGCGAGCGCCCTGATTCCCCACATCATCTACAAGGTCAGCGGTACGGTTTCGGCCGGCTACAAGCTCGCCGACGGTACGGGAGATGCGGATAACCCGACCCCTTTCACCGACAAATACATCACGGTAAAAGGCTTCAAAGAGGGCGGTGTCACTCTCAATTCTATCGCACCGCACAAGATCTATAAGATGGGGTTGGAGAACGGCGGTATCGAGATCACTCCCGACAAGATCACCGACAAGCCCGAGAAGAACAAAATGGACCTGATCGTGGCCATCACGGTTGCCGACTGGACGGTATCCAACGTTACTCCCGAATTCTAATTTTTATCAAATAGCCCCGGGGGAGGGGAAAGCCCCTCCCCCGGTTTTTATTGAACGATTTATGAAAAAATTGACGAAAAGCCTTTGCGCTCTGACCACTCTGGCACTGCTGGCAGCCTGTAACAAGGAGGCCGACTCGGGCGCTCCGGCCCCCGCCGCGAAAACGAATTTCGAAGTATCCCTTCCGGGTGCTTTGGAAACCTACGCGGTCGAAGATCCGCAGGCCGCGGGCCAGATCACGCCCTACTACGACAATGTGATCGTCTATATGATCGATGCCGGAGCCAATGTGATGGGCTATGTGTGGACCGATGCCGAAATCGCAGCGAAACAGAAGCGTTTCGAGCAGATCGTTGAACCTTTAGGAGTCGTGGTCTATGTGAATACGGGCAGCGTGTCCATGCCGACAGGACCGATTTCGATGGCTGATTTCCACGCTTCTGTGATTTCGCTGAGTGTAGCCGATCAAAATAAATCGGTCAAAACCCTTGCCACAGCCGACGCCAAGGGCAATGCCGCCGGGGATTACCTCTCCGTGCAGCAGGTGACGCTCGGCGGTGAGCAGACCACGTTCACGACCGAAACTTCCGACGACGGCCATACACTGAAGAAAGCCGCTATCGAACTCTCGTCGCTGACGGCGCGCTTCGAAGTCGGAACCGTGAAACCCGGTACGGGGCTGGATGCACTGACCGTCGAGGCGGTTTACATCAATAATTTCAGAAAAGACGTCGGTGGATCAGCCACCCAGAGTTTTACCGAAACGACCTGGCCCGCGACGTATACTCCCACATGGGCGACCGATGCCTACAATGCGGCCGTAACTTCGGCTGCTGGGACGAAAGCCTATGCTTATCAGGTGTTTGCCGGCAATCCTCCCCATATCATTTACAAGGTGAGCGGCACGGTTTCGGCCGGTTACAAACTCTCCGACGGCACAGGCGACGAGACCAATCCGACCCCCTTCAGCGGCAAGTACATCACGGTGAAAGGGTTTCGCGAGAGCGGTATGCTGATTTCGTCGATCGAAGAACATAAGATTTACAAGATGGGCCTGGAGAACGGCGGTATCGAGATCACTCCCGACAAGATCACCGACAAGCCCGAGAAGAACAAAATGGACCTGATCGTAGCCATCACGGTTGCCGACTGGACGGTAGCCAACGTCACCCCAGAAATTTAAGTTTTACAGAATTGTCCGGAGGGGATATTCCTTCCCCTCCGGATTTACTCCAAAAAAGTTACACATGAAAAAATTATCGAAAACCCTTTGCGCCCTGACCGCTCTGGCACTGGTGGCGGCCTGTAACAAAGAGGCCGATCCGGGTGCTCCAGCTCCCGCCGCGAAAACCAACTTCGCAGTATCCCTTCCGGGTGCTTTGGAAACCTACGCGGTCGAAGATCCGCAGGCCGCGGGCCAGATCACGCCCTATTACGACAATGTGGTCGTTTATCTGGTCGATGCCGGTGAAAATGCAGTGGGCTATGCGTGGACCGATGCCGAAATCAAGGCCCGGCAGAAGCGTTTCGACCAGATTGTCGAGCCGACTTTGGTCGGAGTCTTTGTCAATTCGGGAAGCATCACGCTGCCAACGGGGCCGATTTCGCTCGTCGAACTCAACGGGTTCGTACAGAGGCTGGCGGTCGCCGATCAGAACAAGCCGGTTAAAACCCTTGCCGTTGCCGATTCCAAAGGCAATGCCGCCGGAGATTACCTCTCCGTACAGCAGGTGACCCTCATGGGCCAGCAGACGACCTTCACGACCGAGACTTCCGACGACGGCCACACCCTGAAGAAGGCCGCCGTAGAACTCGAATCATTGGTGGCGCGCATTGAGGCCGGCACTGTAAAGGCCGGTACAGGTCTGGATGCGCTGACCGTCGAGGCGGTTTATATCAACAATTTCAACAACGATTACGCCAGATCTTCCGAACAGTGTTTTACCGAAACGACCTGGCCTGCGACCTACTCTCCCTCGTGGGCGACCGACGCCTACAATGCGTCCGTGACCTCCGTAGCCGGGACGAAAGCCTATGCTTACCAAGTCTTTACCAGTGCTCTCATTCCCCATATCATCTACAAGGTCAGCGGTACGGTTTCGGCCGGTTACAAGCTCGCCGACGGCACGGGAGATGCGGATAATCCGACACCCTTCACGGGCAAGTACATCACGGTAAAGGGCTTGGTGGAAAACGGTATCCCTCTCCGTAGAATCTATAACCACACGATTTATAAAATGGGTCTGGAGAACGGCGGTATCGAAATCACACCCGACAAGATCACCGACAATCCCGAGAAGACGAAGATCGACCTGATCGTGGCCGTCACGGTCGCTGACTGGACGGTTTCCAACGTCACTCCTGAATTTTAAGTTTTGCCGAATTATCCGGAGGGGCCTCCCTCCGGTCTTTACCCCAAAAAGCAACATATGAAAAAATTGACGAAAAGCCTTTGCGCCCTGACCGCTCTGGCATTGCTGGCGGCCTGTAACAAGGACGCCGATTCGGGAGCTCCGGCTCCCGCCGCAAAAACGAATTTCGAAGTATCCCTTCCGGGTGCTTTGGAAACCTACGCGGTCGAAGACCCGCAGGCCGCGGGTCAGATCACACCGTTCTACAACAACGTTGCGGTTTATCTGGCGGATGCCGGCGGCAATGTGACGTACTACGCCTGGACCGACGCCGAAATCAAGGCCCGGCAGAAGCGTTTCGAGCAAATAACGGAACCCGCGCAGGTACTCGTTGTCGTGAATTCGGGAAGCGTCGTCCTGCCGACAGGAACCGTTCCGGTCAGCGAGCTCACGGCCGCGATGATGAAAAGCAGCGTGGCAGACCAGAACCAGACTGCCAAAACCCTTGCGACCGAGGATGCCAAAGGCAATGCGGCCGGCACTTACAACTCCGTGCAGCAGGTGATGCTCGCTGGCGACCAGTCCGTCTTTACGACGGAAACGGCTGATGACGGACACACGCTGAAGAAGGCCGCCGTGGAACTCAGCTCGATAGTATCCCGCTTTGAGATAGGAACCGTGAAAAAAGGGACGGGACTGGACGCGCTGACCGTCGAGGCCGTTTACGTCAACAATTTCCTGAACTTCAACGGCGGCATCTACAATAGCACCCTCCAGAACTACAACGAAATCACCTGGCCCGCAACGTTCACCCCCGCATGGGCGACCGACGCCTACAATGCGTCCGTGACCTCCGTATCCGGGACGAAAGCCTATGCTTATCAGGTTTTCAGCGGCAATGTGGTTCCCCATATCATTTACAAGGTGAGCGGTACGGTTTCAGCCGGTTACAAACTCTCCGACGGCACGGGCGACGCGGATAACCCGACCCCCTTTACCGGAAAGTACATCACGGTAAAAGGCTTCCGCGAAAGCGGCACGCTGCTCTCATCTACCGCGCCCCACAAGATCTACAAAATGGGACTGGAAAACGGCGGTATCGAAATCACGCCCGATAAGATCACCGACAAGCCCGAGAAGGACAAGATGGACCTGATCGTGGCCATCACGGTCGCCGACTGGACCGCATCGAACGTAACCCCCGAAATTTAAGTTTTATCGAATCATCCCGGAGGGGAGGCTCGTCTTCCCCTCCGGTTTTTACCCCAAAAACGTTATCCATGAAAATTTTGTCGAAAACCCTTTTTGCCGCAGCCGCGTTCTTCCTGTCCGCAGGCTGTATTAACGAGGATATGAGCGACTGTCCGCCCCCGTTCAACACGGAACTTACGTTCAGCTATTCCGGCGACAGCCAGGATCCGGCGATGTTCTCCCGGGCGATCGACGGAGTGACGCTTTTCGTTTTCGACAGGACGGACGGACAGCAAATCCTGCAGAAAACCATTGCAAAAGCCGACCTGAACCGATTTCAGGGGACGCAGCTTTACCTGCCTGCAGGCGATTACAGGATCGTCTGCTGGGGCAATGCCTTCGGCGACACGGAGATACTTTCCAGTTCCCTTTCCCAGGGCCGCATCCATGCGCCTGCATACGGCGCACAAACCAAAATCCCCACGAACGATCACCTTTACCACGGGGATTATAACATAACGGTTCCGGCAGCCGACAAAATGCCGGACAAAGTGACGGGCGACATTCCCTTCCGGGGCGCACACATCGACATGGAAATTCATGTGAAGAACTTCGGGCAATCTGCCGACCCTGCGACATGGCCGGTTCTTGAAATCGGGAATCTGATGCCCCAGTACGACATGCAGATGAACGCCGTGCAGCCTTTCGGCACGACCTACCATCCCACCGTGGCGTGGAATACCCAACGGAAGGTCATGACCTCGGTCTTCCAGGTATTGCGTTTCGACGACAACAATCCGGTGACGGTCACCGTACGCGAACCCGACAACACGGTCAAAGCAACGATCGACCTGCGGCAATACATGGCCGACAACAGCATCTCCGTCGACGACAAACACGAAGCGGCGGTACGCATGCTGATCGAGTTCACCGACCTGGGCATATCCATTACGATTCCCGACTGGAGCGCCATCGGGACAGAGCCCGAAATTTAGGGCGCCGGTGCGATTGGAAAACGATAAAGAGCAATTGAGCGATGAAAAAATATAACATATTCGGAAAATGGGTCATTGTGTTCCTGCTGGCGGCAGGCCTGGGCGGTTGCATCAAGGACAACGCTTCGGCAGGCGACGACAAGACAGTGGACATGGTGCTTTCGCTGGACACCTATGCGGGCAGTTCCGATCCGAATGCCTCGGCGAACGAAGTCACGGTCAAATCGGCACGGGTCTATATTTTCAATGAAAGCGGCGTACTCGAGAATCCCGGCCAAACCAGCGTGCCGCTGACTCCCTCGGGAGAGGTCACGGACGGCTCCGACAGGCTCAACCGCACATGGCGTGTCACGGTAGGCAAGAAAGATATCTATGTACTGCTCAATGCCGGGCGCATCCTGCGCAGCGGCACGGCCATCGACCTCGCCTCCTACAATCCCTATTCAAAAGCGGAACTGGATGCGCTGATGACCGATCCGACCGCCTTTGCAACGGATTTCCCCGCAGCAGGAAGTGCCGGAATGCTGATGAGCGGCAAACTGGGTACGACCGTCTCGACCGCCACTTCGACGGTTTCGATCCCTGTGGAACGCCGTTATGCACGTATCGACCTGAGTCTGCGTCGCAAAGCCGGCCTCGCAGGGGCTGCCGTCATCGTCAAAAAAACGACGTTTAAAAATCGCCGCGAAAAGGCGCACGCCTTCGCCCCGGCAACAGAAAGCACGGGCGCGGATGTCATTTACCAGAACACCCACGGAAACGTAACCGTAGGCGCGAGTACGACGGAATACACCGCCGTAACGTCGTTCTATACCCTGCCGCGTACCGGAGCGTCGAAAGCCGCCTGCCTGGAACTGGCAATCGCCATCGACGGCAAGGATTATACGCTGCCCGTCTATATCAACAGCGGAGCACTCGGCGGCAATACGGGCAACGACGAAAATCTGCCGCTGGACATCACGGCGAACAAAGTCTACAAAATCGATGTGTCGCTCGACCGGCAGAGCGTCACGGTCGCAATGGACATTCTCGAATGGGACGAGGAGCCGGTAAACGGCAATATCCAAGGATCGTCGCTGATCGTGGACTCGGTCGTTTTCGTCCGTGCGGGCCGCGAAACGCTCATCCCCGTACAGAGCAAGGCCGATTCGATCTATGCAAAGCTCTCCGATGCAGCCGTTACGGCAGGATATTCGCTGACGGACGCCGATGCCGACGGAGTGCTGGGCATCAAAATCACCGACGGTAAAACCGGGATTCCCGTCACGGGTCCGGCCGCCTATCCCGTCGGATCCCAATACAACATGACGGTCATAGCCGGCAACATCCGCCGCAATGCACTGCTTCAGGTCGACGGAATCCCCGTACTGGAGGTGGCCGACAAGGTCGTCGAGTTCGGTTATACGGGCGACACCAAGCCTTATCGGGTATCGAGTTACATGGACCTCGGCGACGATGCCGGCACGAAGGTCCCGGTAGCCTGGACGGCGGATTTTTCAATCGACGAAGGCAAGAACTGGACGACATCGAAACCCGCATGGCTGACACAGTTCACCGACACGCATGCCGGCAGCACGACCCCGGCATCGTTCGACGCACAGATCGCGGCCGCAACCGGAGTCGTCACGTCGGCGCCCCGGGAAGCCCTGCAGGCTGCTGCTCCGGAGAGCGATTTGGACCTTTCGATGACGAAGGGGAGTCGCAATACGGCCAACTGTTACGTGGTCAATGCCTCGGGAACCTATACGCTTCCGCTGGTTTACGGCAATGCCATCAAGAACGGCGGCCCCAACACGGCGGCCTATACCTCGACGAAGAGCGGAACGAACATCCTGACCGGATTTGTCAACCACCTGGGCGACGCGATCAGCAAACCGTATATCTACGACAATCCGGGCTGCACGCCCGCCGACGCCTGCCTTATCTGGCAAGATGCCGAAGGCCTGATACAGAACGTCTCGCTGACAGCCGACAAGCAGAATATTTCGTTCGAAGTACCGAAGGCCACAATCCGGCAGGGCAACGCCATCGTCGCCGTGCGCGACGCTTCGGGCGTGATCATGTGGAGCTGGCATATCTGGGTGACGGATTACAAACTGGGCAGCGATTTGCGCACAGTGACGAATTTCCAGTCCGTCGAATACCATCTTATGCCCGTCAACCTGGGTTGGTGCGACGGTCCGACGACTGTTTATGAAAGCCGCCGTGTGTCGGTAAGGCTTACACAGGCCGGAACCGGGCAGACCGTCCTCTTTACACTCGACCAGCCCGCGCAGACGATCGTCGAATTCGGAAACAGCCCCTACTACCAGTGGGGACGCAAAGACCCGATGCTTCCGGGCATATACCAGGGGAGCGGAACTACCGTTGTCGACAAGAGCTGCTATACCGACAGCGACAAAACCGGATACGCCTTCAATAAAACCAGTCTGAATACCGATGCGATCAGCGAATATATCGGGAATCCGCATTGCTTCAATATAAACTCCGCTATGGACGGGCTGTATTACAACTTGTGGAGCGCCGACAATACGCTGACGGCGGCTAATTACGAACCGATTGTCAAGACGGTTTACGATCCGTCACCCGTGGGATATTGCGTCCCGCCGGCGACTATGTTCACGGGATTTCTGTACAACCGAGGTTCCGTCACCACGGACGGTTACGGCACGCTTATCAATTCTCCGTGCCAGTCTGCAGCCGAATACACAGCCGACCAGGGATTCTATTTCTATTGCAACAAGATGAGCGGAGAGGGCGTTTTCGACCCCAACGGCGGTACGGTTTTCTTCCCGGCAACGGGTTACCGCACTGCGAGCGGAAGATTGAACTTTTACGGTTTGTCCGGTGGCTATTGGACCGCGATTCCGGTTAACGCGAGACTCGGTCGCAACATACTCTTTGACAAGGACCGGATTTTACTGTCAAATAACCATGATCGTTTCGGCGGCCATTCGATACGCCCTATCCTGGAACAGTGATATTTTTGAATTACGGAGCTATGAAGAAGATACTTATATACGGTTTTTATCTGTTGGCAGCCGCCGTGCTGACGAGCGGCTGCATCAAGGACGAAGCAGCGGCTCCCGCTGCCGCGTCCGGCGACAGGCTGGTCCTCCGGATGCCCGATGCGCAGAAGGTGGCCGTCACCCGTGCCGCGACCGAAGCGGAATGCAAAATCAACAGCCTCATCCTGCTGGTTTACCGCAATGAAGCGCTCGTTCATAAACAGGCATACGCAGCAGCGGCCGTTACCGGCAACGGCACGGCGCAGCCCTCCGTCGAACTGAACTACAAGCTGCGGGCGGGCGACAAGGTCTACGTCGTGGCGAATTATCCGGCGTCGGTCGGAACTTCGCTGCAGGGACTCGGGACGGGAGCTGCCGAGAGCGCTCTTTCGGCGCTGCTCGTATACGACAATCCCGTTTATGATGCGGCCATGGCGGCTTCCGACCCGCAGCCGATGTACGGCTCCGTCGTCTGGTCGGCCGGATCGAATAGCTGCACGCTGGTGCGTTCGCTGGCCAAGGTGACGGTGGAGTTGGGCAATTCCGGCATTTTCGCCGGAAAGACCGTGAAGTACACGCTGGCGGGAGCTCCCCGAAAAACAAGCATGGAGGTCGTCTACGAACAGGATGCCGACCAATACGAAATTCCGAATGCCGGCGCAATCGGCGGAACCTGGAGTACAGCTGTCGATGCGGACGGTATGACCGCCCTGAGTGCGGTGAATTACTGCGCCCCCTATCCGCTTTCGACCGTCGTCGCCGGGGAGGATCTGGACGAGAACACATTCGACAAAAGACGTACGGCGTTGATTCTGCGCCTCACCGCGTCCGGCACGGAAGAGTATTACCGCCTTGATTTTTCGCGGCAGCTCTCTTCGACATCCATTACCGGCGACGCCTCGAACGAATATCTGGACATTCGTCCCAACACGCACTACACGTTCCGCATCGAGCGTGTGAACAACAGCGGTTACGGTTCCGCCGCCGAAGCCTGGGCGAATCCCGGCGGCAATATCGAATATACGGTTACGGTGTCGGGCGACGGATGGAAGAGTTTCACGAGCAACGGCCAGTATCTGGTCAAGACCGACCGGGATACGACGATGGTGGTGAACGGTGTTTCCACGCCTGCCGATCTGATGAGATTTGCAGTCCAGATGCCGGATGCCGGCCAGAAGCCGGGCGACGAGCTTCCGGGCTCGGTCGAGACGCGCACCGTGGCGCTCGTCGGAGCCGACAGAAAGACCCCCATTCCCACTACGGAGTTACAAATGTGCCTGGAAGACGGTACGCCCGTGGCAGGCAACATGCTCGACTTCTCGGGCATGACGATTCCTGCCGAAGGTTACCGGCTCAAATACATCTCGGACAGATTCCTGCCCTCGTCAGCAGTGTATGCCAAAGTCCGTTACGGCAATATCGAGCACTTCGTACCGCTTCTGCTGGTTCGGTTCGACATGCAGATTTATACGAAATCGTTTACCTATGAAGGGAAGAGCGGCAATTACATGTCGACCCACAGCTATTCTTACGATGCTGCGGCCAATCGTTATGTCCCCTGCCCCTGGAAGGCGGAGTTTTCGACCGACGGCGGAGTGACCTGGACGACCGAGAGACCGGAGATGCTTCCGGATTTCCAGACCTCGGGCCCCGGCTCGCTTCCCGGGAACCTCACGGAGTTCCCGAATTCCTATCCTTTCTCCGTCGCCGCACAGCTTCCGGTCGAAGTCAGTGCGCACAACGACAACCTGCGTACCGCAAAGCCCGAGACGGATTACGACCTTTCGACCAAAGGCGGCCGGGAGGCGATGAACACGGCGGCCTACACTTCGACCGCGACCGGCACGTATGCGCTGAAGAAATTCGTCACACACCTGAATACGGATATTTCCAATCCGTATATCTACAATAACTCGGGTTGTACGCCCGCCGACGCCTGTCTCGTCTGGCAGGATGCCCCGGACCTGGTGCAGCGCATCGCCCTCGACATCGATAAACGGAATATGACGTTCGAAGTCCCGGTGGAGACCATCCGGCAGGGCAATGCCATCGTCGCCGTGCGCGACGCTTCCGGCCGGATCATGTGGAGCTGGCACATCTGGGTGACGGACTACGTGTCGGGCAGCGACCTGAAAACCGTGACCAACCGGCAGAACTATCAATACGACTTCATGCCGTTCTATCTGGGCTGGTGCGACAGCTCCATCGTCACCTATCCCGAACGCAGTGTGCAGGTGCGTTTTACGCAGGAGTGCACCGGGATGAGTTCTTCCGCCGAGCTCGTCCAAACGGATTATTCGTATGCCCGTTCCGGGAACAACCCCTACTACCAATGGGGCCGTAAGGACCCCATGCTGCCGTGGTCGGGGCTGCGCTCTCCGATCGATAAGGATTGTCATACCGATCCCGACAAAAGCGGTTATGCATTCGACCGCATCGCAGGCTGGGCCACGATCGGAGAATCCATACAGCTTCCGTACAGGCTCTATTGCGGAACCACTTCGCCGATGGATTGGTGCTCGACCACCTATTACAACCTGTGGAGTACCAATAACGTGTCGACGACCGCCAATGATACGAAAGTCGTCAAAACGGTTTACGATCCGTCGCCTGCCGGCTTTTGTGTTCCGCCGCCCAATGCCTTCTCCGGCTTTACGACGACAGGAGCCGGTTCGGAAATCGGTTCGGAATTCAATGTGAACGGAGACTATGATGTGGGATGGAATTTTTACTGCGGCTTGAACAAGACCGGAGATACCGTCTTTTTCCCGGCTTCGGGCAGTCGCAACAACTCGTCGGGAACAATATCGGGTATCACCAGTTTTCCCGGAGGTTCGTGCTGGGCAGCGACTTCGCTCGATACACAGTCAGGACGCGCCATGTATTTTACTTCGTCGAGTATCTATCCGGTGGCGGGAGCCAGCCGCAACATGAGCTATGCGGTACGGCCTGTCCTGGAAAAATAAGTTTTTCGAGAGTCTTTTCATGAAAGTCATACGATCCATATTCGTGATTTTGCCGCTGACCGTACTGCTCGGCTCCTGCATCCAGGAAGAGTATGCAGGCCCGGACCCGGACCTGCCCACGCGGACGATCGTCGTCTACCTGGGCGGCGACAGTAACCTCTCGGACGAGACGGCGCGCAAGGTCGAAGCCTTGCGGCAGGGATGGACCTACACCGGCAACAAATGCCTGATCTATCAGGACTCCCGCGACGGAGCGCGGTTGCTGCGCCTGCGCGGAGGCTGCCGGGTTACACCCACGCCCTATGTGGAAACCGTGCGCGAATACGGCGCTGAGAACTCGGCCTCTCCAGAGACTTTCGCCCGCGTGCTTCGGGAGGTGGCACGGGAATATCCCGCCGACAGCTATGGAATGATCTTCTTCTCGCACGCCAGCGGCTGGCTGCCGTCGGGGACGCTGCAAAGGCCCCGCAACCAGTCCCGTTCGATCGGGGTGGATGACGGCGGAACAGCACGCAGCGAAATGGAGCTTGCAGACTTCGCCGCGGCCATTCCCGACGGAATGTTCGATTTCATCGTCTTCGAAACCTGTCTCACGGCGGGCGTCGAGGTCGCCTGCGAACTGCGCGGCAAAGCAGACTACCTGCTTGCATCCTCCGCCGAAATCGTTTCGCCTGGCTTCACGCCGGTTTATCCGGCGGCGCTGCGACTGCTATGCAACACGGCGGAAGAGGTGCAGACGGCCCTCAGTGCCTTCGGACAGGCTTACATGGATTATGTTTCAATAAATTATACGGGAGCCCGTCGTTCGGCTACACTGAGCCTTATCGACACCCGAGAAATATCCCTATTAGCTGTCCGGATGCACGGAACGCTCCCCGCCTATCCCGTCGGGACGTCCGATCTAACCCGTCTTCAACATTTCGATCGTCCGGGCAGCTATGGGGATTCTCCGGCGCTGCCGCGTTACTTCGACCTGGACGAATGGGCCGAAACGCGCCTCACTCCGGAGGATTACCCGGATTTCCGGACACAGTTGAACCGCACGGTGGTATGGAAAGCGTCGACAGAAACATTCATGGACGGCCAGAACGGCTTTGCGGTCCGCCGCCACTCGGGTCTCACGACCTATGTCGAACAGGAAGCTTTCCCGGCCCTGAACGAAGCCTACCGCCGACTATCCTGGTACACAGCCCTACAAGGAATATAACCGCCCGAATAACAATGAAACCTACGCCCGAGCAGTCCCGTCCGGTAAAAAATCACCGCCGCGCAGCGGTCCCGCCACCGATCCGGAAAGGCCTCGGCGTTTCTGTCCGCCTGCTGCTCGTCGTACCGCTTACGGCCTGCATGCTTGCGGCATTTCTCCTCTGTCTGCCGCTCTCGTTAATCGATCTGGCGCGCAGGCACTCGTAATCCCCCGATTCTATCATAGTTCAAACAACACCCCAAAAGCCGGATACGAGACTTTTGGGGTGTTCTTCGTCGGGACGGCCCGTGTTCGGAAGTGCCCGGACACCGCCGTCGTGCCGGACCGGCCTTCCGCCAAGCGCCTGCACAAGCCGCTCCGGATCGGTTGCCGGGCCCCGGGCCAGGCCGCTAAATATAGTCGATCCGGACCTCGTCGGGCAAGGCCAGAATCTTGTTTTGCAGGATCGCCTCGTCGCCCAGCAGGCAGAAAATCGACGCATAGTAAGCCTCTTCGAGGACGTTGGGCGGCTGCGTGTTGGTAAGGATGCTGTGGCAGAAGGACTGGAGCATTTCGAGCGAACCGTCGCTCCCGACCGCTTCCGGCATAATGGCAATGCCCGGATCGGCCGAAGCGGCCTCCGCCGACCAACTCGTGCCTGCAAAAACCGAGTTGCTGAAAATACCCTGCTCGATCTCCCCGACCAGTTGGCGGATGCCGCTCCTTTTACGGGGACTCTCGGCATAGAGGCGACCGTTGGCCAGGTCGACGGTTCCCTCCTTGCAGAGAATCTGCTCGCCCATGCCGAAATGCTTGTTGGCGATCACCGATTCGAAGGTCATGTTGACCCCGTTGGGGAATGTGTAGATGGTGCTGACGCTGTCGAACACCTCGCGGCCGTCCTTCCAGTAGACGATGTTACCCGTACCCATGACCTGGGTAGGAAGCATTCCCATGGCCCACGTTCCGTTCTGCAACTGGTGGCAGGCCAACTCGGTCATCAGCCCGCGGGAGTATTCGCGGTAGAGGCGCCAGTTGATGTGCCGTTCCAGTTCGGGCGAAGGAACCTTCCGCCGCCAGTCGTTGTTGCGATACCAGTAGTTGCGGACATTCACCACGGGACCGAGCTCGCCCTTGCGCACCGACTCCATGATCCGGATATACTTGGGATCGAACAACCGCTGCTGTCCCACGAAAAAGATCTTCCCCGACGCCCGGCCCTGCCGGTACATGTCGAGACACTCCTCCATGGTATAAGCCATGGCCTTCTCGCAAAGCACGTGCTTTCCAGCCCCGAAGGCGTCGAGCGCCACCCGGTGATGCAGGTGCAGCGGCACGGCGATGATGACGGCATCGACCTCCGGATCCTCCAACAGGCGGCGGTGGTCGTCGTAGCGCTTCGCCCCGGGAGCGATCCCCGACGCCTGGTCGAGGTTGTGCGCATAGTTGTCGCAAAGGGCCGTGATCTCGGCATTGACGACCGACAGCAGGTTGCGCATGTGGTACTGCCCGCGTGAACCGGTTCCGATGATACCGAAGCGCACACGGCCGCCCTTGATCTCGTCCTGCCCGGCCGCAGTACACCCTTTCAGCCAGGGAACGGCCGACAGCGCAATCCCAGCGGCGCCCAGCGTGCCGATTCGTTTCATAAATTCTCTTCTATCCATGATTCCGTATCTTGCTTTATTTCCGTGTAGCTATACCCTTCAAATTCCGCGACGATCTCCTGCCTCGCCCCGCGGGGTGCGGCGTAAAGCGCCGTGGATACTATTTCGCAGACAAAGGCCGAGCGGCCCTCGACCGCAATGACGCCGCCGTCGGACACCATCCGGCGGTTCGTCGGGTCAACGATGTGCGCCTGCCCGTCGGGCCGCAGCCCCGAAAACGAGAGCGAAGTCTCCCTGAGGCGGAACGTTCCCCCGCCGGCCGTCGCCGCGACCTGCCAGCAATCCCCGAAAGGATGCGAACCGACGGCTGTCACGGAGCTGTCCCCGAAGTTGACGAGGGCACTCCCGACGCCGGCGTCGGTCAGCAGTTTCTTCACCCGGTCGAGCGCATAACCTTTGCCGAAGCCGCCCGCGTCGAGCACGACGCCGTCTCCGGCCAACGTGACGCTCCGCGTAACGGGATCGAGCCGGTAGGCCGGGGCGTTTCCGCGCTCCGAAAGGGCTGCGATGTCGAAATAACCGCCCGTACTCTTGCGGAACACCTCGCAGAGTTGCAGGATGACGAAGGTCTCTTCGTCGAGTGCAACCGCTTCCCGCCCCTGCGAAGCATTGATCTTCGCAAAAACGCTCCCGTCGTCGTGCCGATTCAGCTTCGCACCGAGCGTTTCCACGAGCCGCTCTATTTCCCCGGACAGCCGCCGGGCCTCGGGTTCGCCGACTCCCGCCAGCACCGCCTCCAGGACAGTATGCATCGCCTCAAACGTAGCATAAGCCACCGGGGCCTGCGGATTTTTGGCGCTGTAAACAAATTCCATGGTCTACTTCCTGCGCCAAAACAACCGCACGACCAGCCGGACCAGCCACACGAGCAGGTAGAACACTGCGGCGACGCACACGACATATCCGATCTGCGAGAACAGTTCGGACCAATGCGTGCCGTAGCGGACGATGGCGAAGACGTTGACCAGGCAGGCGGCCACGAAACAGCCGAGGATCAAGCCGAGTTCCAGCCGTTTCGCCCGCGCCGTTATTACGGTATCTTTCATTGATTGCATGATTTAAACCGAACGCCATCCGGCCGCCAAAGCAGCCGGATGGCGCAACCGGTTACAGTTTGTAGAACTCCTCCCAGCCGCGGCGGGGAACAGCGCCCCAGAGCAGTTGGTTGGCCAGCGGATTGTTGGTGATCTGTTTCGTTTCGCGGTCGAAGAGAATCTTCTCGCCGGTCCACTGGCTCACGACGCCCAGGCAGAAGACCTGGCTCAGCGGCCCCGAAACCGAGAAAGGCGAGCGGGTATGCTCCTTGCCCATGACCGACAACAGGAAGTTGGCATAGTGGTTCGACGTGGTTTTGGGAACCTCGGGAAGCCTTCCGGCCATCTCCTTCGCCCGCTCTTCGGGGATGATCGAGAGCGTGCTCGCATGCGAACCGCCCTTGAAGGTCAGCGTCTCGGAATAAATTTCCTTGCCCGGATTGAGGTTCGCAGGCTGGATCTTGCCGCCGGCGACCGTCGGGATGTTCGGATCGAGCTCCGACACGCCGTAGCCGTCGGGCACGGAGGGGATATTGTCCAGACCGTCGTACCACGTAATGTCCAGGGCAGGCATCTGCCGGCGCTCGGGGAAGCGGAAGACCAGCGTGGACGACATGGGATAGAAGAAGGGATTGTGTCCCTTGAGGTAGGTGGGATTGACCTCCGTGGGAAGGCCCAGTTCGAGGAACTCGTGCACCGTGTCGAGAATATGCGCGCCCCAGTCGCCCAGCACTCCCATGCCGAAATCGTACCAGCAGCGCCACTGCCCTTTATGGTAGTCGTGGTTGTAAGCGTGTTCGTGCGCCGCGCAGAGCCATGTCTCCCAATCCAGTGTCCCCGGAACGGGTTCGGCCTGCGGGTAGCTCGTCATCTTGGGGTCCCAGCCGTGCCAGCGGCGCGGGTTGTTCATGTGGGCCGTAACGGCCGTCACGTCCTTGATGATCCCGGCGTCCTTCCACGCCTTGAACTGGAAATAGTTGGCTTCGGAGTGCCCCTGATTGCCCATCTGGGTCACAACGCCGTATTTCTTCTCGGCTTCCATCAGCAGTTCGCACTCGTAGAACGTGCGGGCCAGCGGTTTCTCCACATAAACATGGATGCCCTCGCGCATGGCCGCCATGCAGATGGGGAAATGGCTGTGGTCGGGCGTCGCCACCATGACGGCGTCGATCCTGCCGGACATCTCGTCGAACAGTTTGCGGAAATCGCGGTATTTCGGCACACCGGGGAACATGGCCTCGATCTCCTGCGTATGTTTGGCGCCCATGTCCACATCGCAGAGGGCCACGACGCTGCAAAGACCCGTCTTATGAAGTTCTTTCGCCACCTCGGCGCCGCGGTTGCCGATTCCGATCAACGCGATGCCGACCTTTTCGTTAGCCCCTACCACCTTCGGCGGGGCCATTTTTTTGGTTCCGTTCCCGGCATTGCCGCCCATGAGCAGCGAGGGAATCATCGCGGCCCCTCCGATGAGGGCCGTGTTCTGCAGGAAGCTCCTGCGCGACATCTTCTTGTCTGCCATCGTGCTCAGTTTTTATTCCAACTCCTTGATCTTGATATTCTTGTAATAGACTTCGTCGCCGTGGTCCTGCAGCAGGATATGGCCGCTCTCGAAGTTGCCGAAGTTCACCCAGTCCTTATACTTGCTGTAATCGACCAGCGCGTCCCACATCGCATTGTTGCGCTCGTATTCGATGATCTTGACATCGTTGAGCCAGTGCTCGACGTGGTTGCCTCGAACGACAATGGTCGCCTTGTTGAAAAATCCCTTGCGGAAAGGCTTGTCCGCGGGAGCGGGAATGAGGTCGTAGAGCGAACCCAGCTTGCGGTTGCCGTTCACGCCCAGCTTGGCGTCGGGATGCTTCGCGTCATCGAGCACCTGGTATTCGCAGCCGATGGCCGAACCGCCTTTGGCGCTGTTGATGTCGGGATTCACGAAGTATTTGATGCCGCTGTTGGCTCCTTCGGTAATCTTGAAGTCGACCGTCAGGATGAAATTCCGGTATTTTGCGGTCGTGATGATGTCGCCGCCGTTGCCCGATTCGGCGCCGTCGGCCTTTTCGACCGTCAGAATGCCATCCTTGACGTGCCAGCCCTTGCCGGGGAACTGCGGGCCCTTGTGGCTGCGCCAGCCGTCGGTCGTCTTACCGTCCCACAGCAGTTTCCAGCCTTCGGCCTTCTCACGCTCCGAGATCGTATTGGGAATACAGTTGTGCTGCGCAATGCCCGTTTCGGGCGACAGTTCGTACTCCAGTCCGGAGGTCAGGATGCGGATATCCTTCCAGCAGACCTTCTTGCCGGCCAGTTCGGGCTTGCCGATGGCATGCACCTGCAGGGCGATGAAACCCGAAGCATCCTGCGCGTCGAGCACGTCCGCCGCCGGAACGCCGTTGATCCAGGTCCGGATGCGATTGCCGACCGCCTCCACGCGGACTTTGTTCCAGTCGCCGTGGCGGAAAGCCCGCTGCGCCGCGGGATTGGTCGTCAGCGGATAAAGCCACCCGAGGCGCGCCTCGTCGTAGATGCCGCCCGACCATGCACGCGCCGACGGATCGATCTCGTACTGGTAGCCCCGCACACGGCCGTCGGTCAGGTGGCTGCGCAGTTGAATGCCCGAATTCAACCCTTCGTCGACCCGGAACAGCATCTCCAGAATGAAATCGCCATACTCCTTGTCCGTGCGGAGAAAGGTGTTCGGCGTACCCGTCTTGCTGATGCCTTCGATAGCACCGTCGACGATCCGGTATTCGGCCGTACCGGCGACCGTCTTCCAGCCGTTCAGGTTTTTGCCGTTGAAAAGTGTTTGCCATTGAGCCTGTGCTCCGACAACGGTACAGGTCCCCAAGAGTAGAAGAAGTATTTTTTTCATTATTTTTTGGGTAGTTTTGATTTTACGAAGATAACTCATTTTTTCCCATTTTCGGCCCGTATCGTCTCAAAATAGGCGACAGTTTGGTCAAGTTTTACCGCCCCCGAACCCCTACGCCCCTATTCCAACCCCTGCGTCCTTACTCCAGGGGTATAAGGCCCCATGCCTCGGGTTTTGCCGCATATCTAAGGCGCATGCTCCGCCGCGCCGAAAGTATCCCTGACCGGCATTCCTTTGGCCTGACACCCGTAGGACTGCGTCATGAAACCAGTCGTTTCCCGATCGGGTATGATGAAGCCGTCCAAGGAGACACCGACAACGCGAGCCCCACACCGAATGCGCCGTTCGTGCCCGGCAACGAAGACTGCAACTTATTCGTCAGATTCTCAACCCCAAAAACAGCAATTCAAAATAAGCCGCTCCTTTCTTTTCGCCGCAAAACGAATGCTTAATCACATAGACCTTAAATCAAACCGATGTCGTTCAGTGCATTATCACCATTCGCGTGGTACATTTCCTCGGCTCATACCCATGTACCACGATTAAGCATTTTAGCGACCTGCTTTCGTATGCGTCCCTTTGCTATGGCCGGAAAACAAAATAATCCAGCATATCGTTGATATACAGGATTATTTGCTTCTCTTTGCGTCGCTTTGCGCAACAAAAAAAGAGGTCATTTCGACCTCTTTTGAGCGGAAAACGGAAACCGAACCTGCGGTCCCTATTCGCTATATATCAATACATTACGGCGATATTTCATTGCTTTTGGTCACGCCTGCGGAGTGCCTTTTTTACGCCCTGTTGCATTTCAATAATGTAACACAAAGATAAACAATTATTTGCAACTTTCAAAATTAATATGCCGAAGTCGCAGTAAATCTTATCTGTTCTGATGCCCGGTTACTGTTTTTCCGGATTAACTTATTTATGGTTCTGCTGGCCGTAGTAGCCGATTTGCGCCGTGCAAACCTTTTCCACGATGTCGCGCAGGTGTTCGACTTTCGGCAGCAGCGCGTCGATGTCCTCCTTTGTGATTTCGAAGTCGGGGTTGTAGCGGGATTCGACATAGGCCCGTTCCAAGAGTTTGAAAAGCCGTTCTTCCTCCGGCGTGTCGCGCGGGAATACTTTGAATATCTCCGGCGCATATTCCTTGCAGGCTTTCATCAAGACAGTAAGATTGTGGTCCTTATGGCCGTAAAGAATAAAGACCATAGGAATTACCCGCAGAAGGTTTTCTGTTGCCTGATGTAAATGAAAAGAGGACATTTTATAATTGCTATCGTCGTAATAGAATCTGACCCCTTTAAGAAATGCAACTGCGGTCGAAAACTTGTCGTTATAATATTTCTGCGCCCGTTCTTTGATTTCTTCGAAATTCAACTTGCGGCGACGGGCCAGCTTGTATTCGCCCGAATCGTACAGGATAATTCCCTCGCGTTTTATCTCCGTTTCGAAATAGTGCGCTTTTGAGAGTGCATAGTTGAAATCATCTATTCCGTAATTGATAAACTGCGGGTGGGTGTGAAACGGGCGGTTCTTGTGCTGAAAAAAAGCATCCGTAATTTTATCGTACAGCGAATATTCAATCGCCCCGATCTCCTTGCGCGTCAGAATCAGAATATCGTAATCGCTCATGTAGTAGGTCGGCACGCCGAACTCGATGCGCTGGTCGTAATCGACATATTTATTCTTCGCGTAACTTCCGTAAAGAATAATCATGCCGACGTTCTTCACGTTCTCGCGGATAAGACCGACAAGTTGTTTCAGGTCGGATTGTTTCTTTTCGGGTAAGAAGTTGACGCTCTTTTTCATAACTACAAAATTATGAAAAAAGTTGGTAAAGCGCGTTGCCTTGTTCATATTTTCCGTATATTTGCTTATCATTCCTGCAAATAGTCTGCAAAAGTTTCCGAAATGAGGTGGCAGGAGCCACTTAAAAGAAACCGAACAGACCATGAAAAGGAACTATCAGAACTCGGCATAGCCGACGGACATAACTATAAAGGGTAAACAACTCTTTATACCTAACGACAAACATAGGAACCTCTTTCGGGAGGGTTTGAATCAGGTATAATAGTTGTCAGTCCCAGTTATGTCCTGCTCATATTTGGGCAGGGCGTGGCTGGGGCGCAGGACAGCTTTCTGATTCGGGTTTCCTATGACCTGTCGTTAGGGGCTGACACCGCGCCCCCTTTTTTTATGCCTATCCGGGGCGCATCTCCAACAATCCACACGAATTTATGGAAACCCGTTGCGTCCTGCCGTCCATGCGTAATATCGCCGCACCTGCGGATTGCACCCGTCCCCTGCTGGGGAGCGGGCGGAATCGGTATGTTTCGGCGGCTCCGGCATGGAGCGGAACGCCTGGTCTTGCCGCGCAAAATAACAAATCCCGCCTTTCGGTCGCAGCTAATAAATTCTGCCTGAAAGGTCGCACCTTTAAAATCTGGTCTTGCTGTCCTGCTCCGTATGGATGCGGACAGCATGTTTGCGCGGCACTTACGGGGCGGGTTCTCCAGCCTGCTCCGGGGGCGGCCGTTGTTATGATGAGGCAAAGGCGAAATTTTGGTACGGCCGCCCCTTTCTTCGACAATAAGCCTATTTTCATATATGCCCGGCTCGATGGCCGGGACCCACAAAACCGTCAGTCGGGAAATCAAAAGCACAAGATTCCAAGAGGGAGTAGTTCGACTGGCGGCGGAACAGCCGTAACAAGCCCGACAAGTAGGACGGGCGGCACGGAATTGCGGCTGTTCCATTCTTGGGACCTCTCCGTCTCCAGACCTACAAATAGACAAGTGCAGTCAGGCCCGCGGCGTATCAAGGCGTTACGCCCTGCCGGGTTTGCTGCGAGGGGCGTGTTGGCGCATACTCCGCGCCCCTTTCTCCGACCCACCGACCAAACCAACTATATGAACCTCCCCGGCGCATGGGTAATGCGACCGGGGCACGGGGCGGCTTTTCCCCCGGTCCTATTTTCTGATATGATGTTGCGTCACTACTTTTTCATTCTTCATATCGGACCGAAGCCGCCCCGTATTTTAGACACTCAATAAAAAATCAATATCGCTATGCCCAGAAAAACGCCCGAAGATTACGACTGTTTCATTTATAAACGCGACCTGCGCAGGTTCTTTTTCGATCTGCGCAAGCAGGCACACTACATTTACGCGCTGCTGGAGGGAGCGCCGAAATCGGTATTCTGGATCGTCCTGGAGAACGAAGATTCGGATGCGGACGAACAGACATTTACGGTCAAAGAGTTTTATGCGAACGTTGCGAGATTCCACCACCGCAAAGATACTTTCCGGCTCTATTTCGAAGCCTATTTTTTCCGGGACGAGTGGGACGAGTGCGTCGATGGGTGGCGGTTTATGGATAATCCGTTTAACGGGAAGATCAAATACGAGATCGGCGATCCCGGCGAATTATCCGTCGATGTGTTCGAAAAGGAGTGGCCGCACCTGTTCGCCTGCCTGTGCCGGAAACAGATTCTTGCAAATGCCCCTTTCAGGTTGGACCGCGAAACGATCGAGCACGACCAATGTTCATAGGGGGACGTGAAACTGCTGCGGGAACCCGCTGCCCGGATTAACGAACGCATTATCGCCGAGCTGCGGGCGCAGTACGACAGGCTGGCAGCTATCGACTGCCTGCACCGCACGAAGCGATAGAGCGGCGGCATGGTGGGCCGCCTGTTTGGGAGCAGGGCCGGGGATTCGTTCCGGCCCCGCTCCGTTATAGGGGATTGGCTGCCGTTATTCGACCGACCATCTGCGATTAAATTCTTCGGTCAGGCGGACGACCTGCCCAAACAGCACGGTCAACTCTTGGGTGTGCTTCTCCAGCCGTGACAACAGAGCCACGGCCCGGCGGTCGTTGAAATTGGTGTGGATGGCTTTGACGGTCTGGTTGTAATTGACCCCGACGGCCCGGATTTGGGCATAGAGATTCGTCAGGCGCAGGTAATAGTCGTGCGCGTCCTTGTTGGTCTGAATGACTTTGAACGGTCAGCCGAAGATACGGCTGATAATAAACTGCGTTTTGCTGTGCTGCCCGGCTTTGAGCAGCATGTTTTCAAATTCCACCTGCTGGCGTTCATCCAAACGGAACGTGTGGCGGTAAATCTTCCCGCCCTCCGGACGGGTTTCGTTTTTGGGTCTTGCCATATCTTCAAATTTTAAGGTTATGCGACTTGGGAGCAAACCACCTATTCAATACCAGCGGCGAACCGCTGGCGTTTGTGTCGGACAAAACGGAGTTTGTCGGACAAAAACATACCTTGCTATTTGCTCTACGCAAATAAAATCCGTCCCCACGGGACGAAAAGGAGTTGCCGCGGGCAACGACTTTCCATCCTAAAACCTATATACCGAATTGGTAATCCTCCCGCTGCAAAGGTACGGACTATTTCGGCTTGTGGTACGGGCTAATTAGGGCGAACGAGGGCGAATGAGGGAGTAAAGGGTATCTTTTCGAGGGTTTCACCCTTTTATTTGTGCCGGGATCGAATGGAATCGGGCGGCCCAAAGACCCAAAGACCCAAAGGCCCAAAGACCCAAAGACCCAAAAGCCCAAAAGCTCAAAGGCTGATGATAAGTTAATTATACAACACTAATTTTTAAACTATGCCAATTATCAATGTCGATGAGCGCGTATGAAGAGCGCTATTAGAGCAAGTAAAGATGCTGACAACCGATGTGCAGCAAACCAAACGTAAATTCGAGCCGAAACCTGCCGACAACTGACTGGACAGCCAGCAGGTATGTGAAGCGTTCAGCATCAACAAACAAACGCTGAAAGCCTATCGGGTACGGGGGCATCTGGCTTTTTCGAGGGTCGGGGGAAAATACTTTTACCGTGAACAGGATGTAGCCGAATTTTTACAGGCCCGGACGATCAGAAAGGAGGTGTAAAATGGGAGGCGATTATTTAACGACGGAAAGCGAAGATGTAAAAAGCATCTTCATAGCTATTGACCAAGCCCGGAAAACCTTGCAACTGGCTGCTGCAAATTATCGGCCCTTAATCGGCCCGGAACACTATCTTACAGGGGCGGAAGTTTGCGAATACCTGCACATCTCGCCCCGAACCTTGCAGACGCTCCGCGATACGCGGCAGATACCGTTTGTCGCAATAAGCGAGCGCAACATCCTCTATCCCGAATCGGCAATCCGGGAAACGCTGACAAAGAATTACAGACCTACCCGAGACCCGTTCTAAAACAAACAATCAAGCCCTTGCTATTCGGAATTGCAAGGGCTTTTTATTTATTACGATTAACCGATAATGATTGACGGCGGGTTATAGCTGCTCTGAATGTATCCGCGCGTTCTGCATGATGATAAAAAACAGGCTGTTATTTTGCAGAAATGAATATTGTTCGTATATTTGCGAACAATAGAAGAAAAACATGATGAAAAAAGCCTATACCGACCAAGAAGAGCAGATCGCCCGTTTCGCCAAGGCGATGGGACATCCGGCGCGTATGGCTATCCTGCGGTTTCTCGCTTCGCAGGAGAGTTGTTTTTTCGGGGATATTCACGAGGTGCTGCCTATTGCCAAAGCGACTGTGTCGCAACACCTCAAAGAGTTGAAAGATGCCGGACTGATACAGGGCGAAATCGAAACCCCGAAAGTCCGTTACTGCATCAACCGTGAAAATTGGGCTGTCGCACGCGATTTGTTTGCAGGTTTTTTCTGCGAGTGCCGGGATAAAAAATCCTGCTGCGAATAAACCGCTCTTTTTTTACGCTTAATGTTCGTAATTCGCCGAACTACATATAAAAACCAACAATAGCATGGAAATTAAAATTTTAGGTACGGGTTGCCCACGTTGCAAAACCCTCTACGAAACAACGGAACAAGCAATCGCCGAATTGGGGCTGGACGCGACGCTCGCAAAGGAGCAGGATATTTTGAAAATCATCGAATACAAAGTACTCGGATTGCCCGCGCTGGTGGTCGATGAAAAAGTCGTGTCAGCGGGTGCGGGCCTGTCGCTCGGAGAGGTGAAAAAACTTTTAACGAACAAATAGGATGAGAACGATTTTAGTTGCTGTGCTGGCTGCCGTCATATTGGCCGCCTGCGGAAACAATTCGCGAAAAACAACTGATTCTGCGCCACAAAACGATGGGATCGAGGTGCTTTGTTTCCACGGAGCGCAACGCTGCGTAACCTGCACGGCCATCGAGAACGGAGCGAAAGAGGTTGTAGACACCTATTTTGCCAAGCAGATCGAGGACGGTGACATAAGTTTCCGGATAATCGACATCACGCAGCCGGAAAATGCGGCATTGGCCGATAAATACGAAATAACGTGGTCGTCGATTTTGCTGGTCAGGCGTCAAGACGGCAAAGAAACCGTGAACGACCTTACGCAATTTGCCTTTGCCAACGCGCGGACAAATCCCGACAAATTCAAAGCGGAGCTGAAAACGGCAATCGAAAAACTACTACTCACGGAATAACGTATGGAGTATTTGCAGAACTTGCTCGACGGCTCGACCGTTCCTGCGGTTACGGCTTTCCTGCTGGGCCTATTGACAGCGATAAGCCCCTGCCCGCTGGCTACGAACATTACCGCTATCGGCTACATTAGCCGCGACATTACCGACCGTAACCGGATTTTCCGGGACGGTCTGCTGTACGCTCTCGGACGGATCGCTGCTTATACGCTGCTCGGCGCGGTGTTGATCGCCATTCTGCGCGAGGGTGCGAGTATGTTCGCCTTGCAAAAAGCGATCAGCAGATACGGCGAAATGCTGCTTGCCCCGGCTCTGATCCTGATCGGGCTGTTCATGCTTTTCGGGCATAAACTCAAGCTGCCGCAGTTCGGGTTTTCTCACGGCGACAAAATCAAGAAACACGGCGGCTGGGGCGCTCTCCTGTTGGGCGTTCTGTTCGCTATGGCATTTTGCCCCACCAGCGGCATTTTCTATTTCGGGATGCTGATACCCATGTCGGCGGCTGAAACGGGCGGCTACCTGCTGCCTGCGGTGTTTGCATTGGCAACCGCCCTGCCCGTGGTCGCCGTCGCCTGGATTCTGGCATACAGCGTGGCGGGTCTCGGACGTTTTTACAGCCGGATGCAGGCGTTTCAGAAGTGGCTCAACCGCATCGTCGCCCTGTTGTTTATCGCAGTCGGCGTTTACTATGGCATAATCTATTATTTCTAAAACACATAGAACATGAAAAAGATTGAAATTTTCGACCCGGCCATGTGCTGCCCCACGGGGCTGTGCGGGCCGAATATCAACCCCGACCTGATGCGCATTGCCGCAGCCGTGGAATACCTCAAACGTAAAGGCGTGGTGATCGAACGCCACAACCTGCGCGACGAACCGCAGCTGTATGTGACGAACAAGACGGTGAACGATTACCTGATGCAGCACGGGGCCGACGGGCTGCCCGTAACGCTGGTGGACGGTGTCGTTACCGTGCAGAAAGGTTATCCGACCAACGATCAACTGGCCGAGTGGACAGGCATATCGCTGGATTACATTCCCATTCTAAAATAAGCCGTGATATGAAAACCTTTGATTTATCGACGATAACAGGAACGAAATACCTCTTTTTCACGGGCAAAGGCGGTGTGGGTAAAACCTCGGTCGCCTGCGCTACGGCGGTCGGACTTGCCGATCAGGGAGAACAAATTTTGCTTATCAGCACCGATCCCGCATCCAACCTGCAGGATGTGTTCGGGCAGGCATTGGACGGACACGGCACGCAGATCGCCGACGTTCCGGGGCTGACGGTCGTAAACCTCGACCCGGAGCAGGCTGCGGCCGAATACCGCGAAAGCGTCATAGGCCCTTACCGCGGCAAACTGCCCGAAAGCGTCATACAAAACATGGAAGAGCAGTTATCCGGCTCCTGCACGGTGGAGATCGCGGCGTTCAATGCCTTTTCCGACTTCATCACCGATCCGCAGATTCAGCGGCAGTACGACCATATTATTTTCGACACGGCCCCGACGGGACACACGCTGCGGATGCTGCAACTTCCCTCGGCATGGAGTACCTTTATCAGCGAAAGTACGCACGGCGCGTCGTGCCTCGGCCAGTTGTCGGGACTGGAAGAGCGCAAGGAGATTTACAAACAGGCTGTGCGCACACTCTCCGATGCTGCGGCAACGCGACTTGTATTGGTAAGCCGTCCGGATACCGCGCCGCTGAAAGAAGCCGCCCGCTCGTCGCACGAATTGCAGGCGCTCGGCATCGACAATCAGATGCTCGTCATCAACGGCCTGCTCCAACAGGCGGACGATGAGGATGCCGTTACCCGGCAACTCTTCGACCGGCAGCAGGCCGCCATGCGGACCATGCCCGAATCGCTCAAGGGATTCCCGGCGTTCTGCGTGCCCCTGCGCTCGTATAACCTTTCCAATATCGCCAATATCCGGCGGATGCTTTCGTCGGACCATGTAACGGGCGTTGCGGGCTATCGCCCACTTGCCGGAGAAAAGACGCTCGACGATCTGGTGAGGGATCTTTTCGAATCGGGCAAGCGCGTGATTTTCACGATGGGGAAAGGCGGCGTCGGCAAGACGACCGTGGCGACCCGCATTGCGCTGGGACTGAAACAACTCGGTGCGAAAGTCCACCTTACGACGACCGACCCGGCTAACCATATCAATTACGGGCAGGCCATTGCCGCAGGTCTGGACGTGAGCCGTATCGACGAGGCCGAGGTGTTGGAAGCCTATAAAAACGAGGTGCGGGCCAAAGCGCGTGAAAACGGCATGAGCGCCGAGGATATGGAGTATATCGAAGAGGATTTGCGGTCGCCGTGTACGCAGGAGATTGCCGTGTTCAAAGCCTTTGCCGGGATTATGGAGAAAGCCGATACGGAGATCGTTGTGATCGACACGGCTCCCACGGGGCACACGCTGTTGCTGTTGGACGCTACGCAAAGCTATCACAAAGAGGTCGAACGTACGCAGGGCGAGGTTACGGGAGCTGTGGCGCACCTGCTGCCGCGCCTGCGCGACCCGCAGCAGACCGAGGTGGTGATCGTTACGCTACCTGAAGCGACACCCGTTTTCGAAGCCGAGCGGTTGCAGGCCGACCTGCGCCGTGCCGGAATACGCAATGAGTGGTGGGTTGTAAATTCCTGCCTGTCGCTGGTGGCGACGGACAATCCGTTCCTGCAATCCAAAGCGCAGGGCGAATTGCCGTGGATCGAGCGGGTTAAACAACTTTCCGGAAACCATACGGCCCTGATCGGCTGGAAAAACGAATAAACGATGAGGATACTGATTTTATGCACGGGCAACAGTTGCCGCAGCCAGATGGCCCACGGCTTTATGCAGTCGTTCGATTCCCGCCTGAATGTCTTTTCGGCGGGAACCGAACCGGTGTCCCGCGTCAATCCGCAGGCCGTCGAAGTAATGGCCGAAGCCGGAATCGACATCGGCAGCCATACGCCGCACCATGTATCGGAATACCTCGGCGGACGGTGGGATTATGTGATAACCGTCTGCGGCGGTGCGAACGAAAACTGCCCGGTGTTCTCGGGCCGCGTCATGCACCGCCTGCATATCGGGTTCGACGATCCGTCCCGTGCAATGGGAACACCCGAATTTATCGCCGGGGAATTTCGGCGCGTGCGCGATGAAATCAAGGCCCGGTTTTATCGGCTTTATTCAGAAGAGATCAAACCGCAGTTACCATGAAAAAACAACAGGGCATAGGCTTTTTCGAGCGTTATCTGACTTTGTGGGTGGCGCTCTGCATCCTCGCAGGGATTGCCGTCGGGCAATGGCTCCCCGCCGTTCCTGCGGCGCTGGGCAAACTGGAATATGCGAACGTGTCGATTCCTGTCGCCATCCTGATCTGGCTGATGATCTACCCGATGATGCTCAAGGTCGATTTCCAGAGCGTGAAAAACGTCGGACGGCGACCGAAAGGGATTCTGATTACCTGCGTAACGAACTGGCTGATAAAACCCTTTACGATGTTCGGGATCGCATGGCTGTTCTTTTTCGTGCTGTTCAGGGCATTCATCCCCGAACCGCTGGCCGGGCAGTATTTGGCCGGGGCCGTACTGCTGGGGGCTGCGCCCTGTACGGCAATGGTGTTCGTATGGAGCTACCTCACCCGAGGCGATGCGGCCTATACACTGGTGCAGGTTGCCGTGAACGACTTGATTATCCTTGTGGCATTTGCGCCTATCGTCGCGTTCCTGCTGGGTGTGGGCGGGGTGTCGATCCCGTGGGATACGCTGTTACTGTCGGTAGTGCTGTTCGTCGTCATCCCGCTGGCAGCGGGTATTCTGACCAGACTGTGGGTCGTCAGGCGAAAAGGTATCGACTATTTTAACAACGTCTTTGTCAAAAAGTTCGATAACCTGACCGTGGGCGGGCTGCTGCTGACGCTCGTTATCCTCTTTTCGTTTCAGGGCGAAACGATCCTGCGAAATCCGCTGCATATCCTGCTGATCGCCGTGCCGCTCGTCCTGCAAACCGTGCTGATCTTCTTCGTGGCCTACGGTTGGGCGCGGTGGTGGCGGCTGCCGCACGACATCGCCGCTCCCGCCGGAATGATCGGGGCCAGCAACTTTTTCGAATTGGCCGTGGCCGTCGCAATCTCGCTATTCGGTTTACAGTCCGGTGCGGCGTTGGCTACGGTTGTCGGTGTGCTGGTCGAAGTCCCCGTAATGCTGATGCTCGTGCGGATCGCAAATAATACGCGCAAGTGGTTTGCAATTAGGTGATATTTAGCAGATAAGGGCAATTAGGCCCTGTTCCACCTGAATTTTATAAAAGGCGGGGCGCATCAGGGATCATTCCGAATCCCGTGCGCCCCACCTTTCTTCATGTACTATCATGCCGGATTAGCGAAGATATTGCCGATCTTCTGCATCTCCCGGCCTATCAAGCCCTCCGAGAACTTGGCATAATGCCGCGTCATATTCGTATTGGAGTGCCCCAGAATTTTCGCCAGCACGTCTATCGGCATTCCGTACTCCACGGCAAGGCAGGCGAACGTATGCCGGGCGACGTGCGTTGTCAGCGTCTTGTCGATATTGCAGATGCCCGCCAGTTCTTTCAGGTAGGCGTTCATTTTGCTGTTGCTCGGTACAGGTAACATCTTTCCGCGCTGTCTGCAATTCGGGTCGTGCTCGTACTTTCGCAGAAGTTTCACCGGATGCGGCAACAAGGGGATGCGGCTCATTACGGCGGTTTTCTCGCGGGGTTTGTGAATCCACAACTGCCCGCTATCATCCGCGCTGATATGTTCCGGACGCAGGTGGTCGGCATCCGTAAAGGCTAATCCCGTCAGACAGCAGAATGCGAACACGTCCCGGATGCGTTCTATCCGTTCGTTCGGCATAGGTTTGTTTATCAAAACATCCAATTCCGCTTTGGTCAGGTGGTCTTTTGACTTGTTGTGTTCGGGTTTCAGTTTGTAGTACTGAAACGGATTTTTCTCGATCCACTCGTTACGAATGGCGTACAGCATAAAGTTTTTAAGACAGCACAACAGATTGACCGCGCCGTTGGTCTTGCAGTTATGGGCCGTCTGGATAAAAGTGTTCAGTCCGTCGAGGTACTCATAATTCACCCTGTCCAGCGGAATATCTTCCTTTTTGTATTGCGCCTGCATATACTCTTTTAGGTAGCGCAGTAAGCGGTGATATTTATTTGCCGTTAGTTGGGTAATGCGTGTCCCGACCTCCTTCTGCCGTTTGTCGCAATACTTCCCAAATTCAGCAAAAAACATTTTAGAATTTCCGACCGGATTGGCAAGCCGTTCTTTGATGGTAAAGCAATCCGGCTCCCTGCCCTCTTTGATTAGCTGATTATAGACTGCGAAGATATTAGCCCGGTAGCTGGCGACGATCTCGTTAATCTGCTCCGCGAATTTATCGCGTGATAAAATGCGCTCGGCTTTCTGATTCCACCGCTCCGGCTCGATCTGGCATTGCGTGTAAATCTCCGTCGATGTGCCTGTCGTGGTTACACGCGCATAAATAGGGGCTTTACCCTTTTTCGATACTTTGGTTTTCTTGCAGAAAAAAGCAACGTTAAAAGTCTGTCGTTCCATAACTGTAAATGTTTTGTTAGTAATACGTTTACAGTATTGAAATGTTGCGGGATAAAAAACTGCAATACAACGAAATAGCGTCTAAATCGTGACCTATTTCAAGACCCGAAAAAATGGGTCACGAATAAGGACTGAAAAACTTGCTTTTCGTTGCTTTATCCGCATCGTCCCCAAACATAGAAAACCCCATATATCATTGATATATAGGGTTCTTGCTCTTTGTTGCCGCTTGTTATTATCGGCTCCGGGAGCGGAAAACGGGACTCGGACCCGCGACCTCAACCTTGGCAAGGTTGCGCTCTACCAACTGAGCTATTTCCGCAAATATCGGTTCCGCCACTTTGGAAACCGTTGTTTCCTACGCTTCGGGACTGCAAATATAAACTGAAAAATTTATTCTGCAAAATTTTCGGCGAATTTTATCCGCCAATTCCCGCCGGCCGGCATTTTTCAAATGCGTTCACTCCGGCACGACACATCGCCTAGAACTGACTTCATCCATATAATTCCGATATGGCGCAGCACAAGCAAAGCCGTCATGCCCAACAATTTCAACAACATCGGCATCAACATCGCACACATCCGGCATCCGATCCCGCCCCACACCGGACAAAAAAACGGATGTCCCTTCCGGAACATCCGCCTGTCTGTTATCTGCGAGATTTAGCGAAGCTTGAAGCCTTCGTCGGCACGCGCCGGAATGGGCATCGAAGCGTATACGCCGGTTTCGAGTTTCTCGCGAACGGCCTTGAAAGCCTCGATCGTAACCTTCACGTCCTCCAGCGTATGCACCGCCGTCGGGATGATGCGCAGGATGATCTCGCCCTTCGGAATTACGGGATAAACCACCATCGAGCAGAAAATACCGTGGTTCTCACGCAGGTCTACGACCAGGTTCGTGGCCTCGGTAATACCACCCTTCAGGAAAACGGGGGTCACGGGCGAATTGGTCACACCGATCTCGAATCCGTTCTCTTTCAGGCTGCTCTGGAGCACGCGAACGATCTCCCAAAGTTTCTCCTGGAATTCGGGATGGTTGCGGATCAACTCCAGACGCTTCAGCGCGCCGATTACCATCGGCATCGGGAGCGACTTCGCGTAGAGCTGCGAACGCATGTTGTAACGCAGCAGGTTGACCAGCCAGCGGGGACCGCATACGAATGCACCGATACCGGCCATCGACTTGGCGAACGTATTGAAGAGCACGTCCACACCGTCCGAAACGCCGAAATGCGAAGCCGTACCGCGGCCGTCCGGGCCCATCGTACCGAAACCGTGGGCATCGTCCACCAACAGGCGGAACTGGAAATCCTTCTTCAGCGCCACGATCTCATCGAGCTTGCCCAGGTCGCCCTTCATACCGAACACACCCTCGGTAATCACCAGCACGCCGCCGTTCTGCTCCTCGGCAAGGTCCGTAGCGTGCTGCAACTGCAGGCGCAGCGAATCCATGTCGTTGTGGCCGAAAACAAACCGCTTGCCCTTGTGCAGGCGCAGGCCGTCGATGATGCAGGCATGCGCCTCGGCATCGTAGACGACCACGTCACGCGGAGTCAGCAGGCAGTCGATAATCGAAATCATACCCTGGTAACCGAAGTTGAGCAGGAAAGCGTCCTCCTTACCGACGAACTCGGCGAGTTCGCGCTCCAGCCGCTCGTGGTAAACGGTCTGTCCGCTCATCATACGGGCGCCCATCGGAGCCGCCATGCCGAACTGGGCTGCCCCCTCGGCGTCGGCTTTGCGCACCTCGGGGTGGTTGGCCAGTCCGAGGTAGTTGTTCAGACTCCAGTTAAGCATCTTTTTGCCCCGGAAAACCATGTGGGGGCCGATGTCGCCTTCGAGTTTGGGGAAGGCGTAATAACCGTGGGCATACGCCATGTACTGACCGATCGGTCCGCCCGCATTTTTCTCGAGGCGTGAAAAAATATCAACCATATTTATCTTGTAATTATGAGTTTATGTCTCCCTTCGTTCCGTTTTGAACGCACAAAAGTACAAATAAAACAGAATTAGCATTCAAAAGTAGCCGTTTTTTATTCCACAAGGATACGCATTTATACTTATTTCCGGCAATAAGAAAAGAAAAGGGCTGCCGAAAGCAGCCCCGAAACAGTTCCCTTCAGCGTCGCCGCCGGTCGATCGCATCGACGATCACCGCCACGGCGCCGTCGCCCGTCACATTGGTCGCCGTGCCGAAACTGTCCATGGCGATATAGGTGGCGATCATCAGCCCCGCAAGGGTCTCGTCGAAGCCGAGCATCGACTCCAGCAGCCCCAGCGCCGCCATGATGGCCCCGCCCGGCACGCCCGGCGCCGCGACCATCGTCACAGCCAGCAGCAGGATGAACCCGGCGAACGTTCCCGGCGGGATATCCAGCCCGGCGATCATCGACACGGCCAGCGCACAGGCCGTAATCTTCATCATCGACCCCGAGAGGTGGATCGTGGCGCACAGCGGCACGACGAACGACGCCAGTTCGGGCCGCACGCCGAGTTTCACGGTCTGGGCCAGCGTCACCGGTATCGTCGCTGCCGACGACTGCGTTCCGAGGGCCGTGACGTAAGCCGTCAGCATGGTGCGGAGCATCTTCAGCGGATTTTTGCGCGCCACGAGCCCCGCTATGGAGAACTGCACGACGAGCAGCACGACCGTCATGCAGAAGATTACCGCGATCAGCTTTACGAAGACCCCCAGCACCCCGGCTACCTGCCCCGACTGGGTCATCGAAAGGAAAATCCCGAAAATATAGAACGGCAGCAAGGGAATGATGACACGCAGAATCACCAGGTCGATAATCCGTTTGAAATCGTCCATCGCACCCTTGAGCGTCACCGAATGAATATAGGCCATACCCAGCCCCAACACGAAGGCGAGGACCAGCGCCGACATCACGCCCATCACGGGCGGCATTTCGACCGTGAAATAGGGTGCCAGGGCCGTTCCCTCCTCCGGCAGCACGGCCGCAGAACCTTCGAGCAGCGCCGGGAACACGGCCCGGCCCGTGAAATAGGTCCCGAAACCCGAAAAGAGCGTGAAGGCATAAGCCAGCGCGGCGGTCAGCGCCAACAGGCGTCCGGCGCTTTTGCCCAGGTCGGCAATGCCCGGCGCCACCAGCCCGAGAATCAGCAGCGGAATGACAAACCCCAGAAACTGCCCGAAAATCGCATTGAAAGTCAGCGCAATGCGCGTCGCCCAACCGGGCAGGAAGAATCCGCAGGCGACGCCCAGCGCGATGGCCAGCACGACACGCGGCAACAATCCGAATTTAATTTTCATCCGAAAACGATTTATGTAAAGATAGGCATAATTTTTAATTCTTAATTTTTAATTCTTAATTTCGCACCATGACATCACTATTCCACGACATTATCTTCGGCCCGGTACATTCGCGGCGGCTGGGCCTTTCACTGGGGGTCAACCTGCTGCCGGTCTCCTCGAAACTCTGCTCGTTCGACTGCATCTACTGCGAATGCGGCTGGAATGCCGAACACCCGGGCGGACGGCGTTTCAACGCCCGCGAAGACGTGCGGACCCAACTCGAAGCCACCCTGCGCCGCATGGTGGCCGACGCCACCCCGCCCGACGTGATCACCTTCGCCGGCAACGGCGAACCCACCATGCACCCCGAGTTCGAGGCCATTATCGGCGACACGATCACCCTGCGCGACGAACTGTGCCCCGCGGCGAAGGTCTCCGTGCTCTCCAACGCCACGCAGATCCACCGCGACAGCGTCCGCCGCGCCCTGATGAAAGTGGACAACAACATCCTCAAACTCGACTCGGCCTTCGACGCAACCGTGCGGCGGATGAACAACCCGCAGAGCCCAGCCTACTCGGTCCGCAATACCGTCGAAGAGATGAAACGCTTCGACGGCCATATGATCCTCCAGACGATGTTCCTGCGCGGCTCGTGCGACGGACAGCCCGTCGACAACACCACCGAAGAGGAAGTATCCGCCTGGCTCGGCCTCGTCGCCGAAATCCGGCCCCGGCAGGTGATGGTCTACTCGCTCGACCGCGACACGCCCTGCCGAACGCTCGAAAAAGTCTCCAAAGAGGAGTTGCAGCGGATCGCCGCGCGCGTCGAAGCGCTCGGCATTCCTTGCTCCGTAGCCTGAAACCTGGCGCCATGCAGCTACTCCTCTCCTGTGCCAAAACAATGGCGGAACACACCTCCGTCCCGACGCCCCGCACGACCCGGCCCGCCTACCGCGACCAGGCCGCGCAGTTGGCCGCCGAACTGGCGACGCTCCCCACCGACGACCTGGCACGGCTCCTGCACGTGAACCGCCGCATCGCAGCCGAAAACCGCCAGCGCTACGGCCGTTTCCACGGCGACGACGGGGCGGCCCTCCCGGCTCTGCTGGCCTACACGGGGATCGTTTTCAAACGAATCGCCCCGGCAAGTTTCACCGACGCCGATTTCGAATACGCCCAGCAGCACCTGAACATCACTTCGTTTCTCTACGGGCTGCTCCGTCCGCTGGACGCCATCCGCACCTACCGGCTCGAAGGCGACGCCGTACTGCCCGGCCACGGCGATGAAACGATGTTCGCCTATTGGCCGGGGCGGCTGACCGGCGACCTGCTCGGCCGGACCGGCTCCGACGACGGCATCCTGCTGAACCTCGCCAGCGGCGAAATGAAACGGTTGTTCGACTGGCGGCGCATCTGCCGCGAAGCGCGCGTCATCACGCCCGAATTCCGCGTCCGCGAAGGCGACCGGCTCAAAACCATCGTGGTCTACACGAAAATGTGCCGCGGCGAAATGACGCGGTATATCCTGAAAAACCGCATCGCCGACCCCGAAATGCTCAAAGCTTTCGAATGGGAGGGATTCCGTTTCGACGCGGCCCTCTCCAAAGGCGACGACTGGGTGTTTACAATGTAACATAGAAATTTTCGCGGTTTGCAACTGCGGGATTCTTTGTATTTTTTGGGAGGCCTTTTCCGCGCCTTCGCTCGCGCTTTTAGTCCGCATCTTTCCTGACGCCTTTTTTGCCAAGCAGGGATTATTCGCCGCCGTTGGCGGCGTGAATGGTCCGCATTATCGTTCGGAGCGGGAAAAGAGCGGCTGACGGCCCGTGCGCCCGGGGCGGGAGGCTGTAAAGGCTTGATCTTACTGCGCCCGCTCAGCACGGGCCGGAAGACGATCCCGCAGAAAACGACATGCGGATGGTTTTGGTGCTGCCTTTTACCATCAAAAGGTAGCTATCCCCGCGGCGAAGGCGCGCAAAAGTTTTTTTGGTGTCAACCGACACCAAAAGCGCATAAGCCCCTACCCCTGATCGACGAACAGCAACTTTCGGGTGTCGTACCCCCGGGCCTCGGCCAGCCGCAGGATGTGGCTGAGCGTGGGGCCCGGCAGCACAGGCGTGCGTGAAAGAATCCAAAGGTATTTCGAGGAACGGCTGCCCACCAGCGCCCAATCGTAATCGGGCCCAAGTTCGAGCACGTTGTAGTCCGAATAGAAAATCCAAAAGAAAGAGACCCTCAGGCGGCCCGGAACCGCCGTGGCATGCGCCCTGCCATGCGCCTCTTTACGCCGGTCCGAGCGGTAATCGACGCCGCTGTTCACAACCCCGATCCGACCGTCGGGCCGCAATTCGTAGTGCGCCTGCACTCCCGCCAATCCCCGTTCGAACGAATGGTCGTAGCGGGCGATCTCATACCACGTCCCCAGGTAGCGTTGCAGGTCGAACAGGCAGACAGGCTTCCGGTCGATACGGTCCGAAGCCGACACGACCGCCACTGCCAGGATCAGCAGGACGGCGACAAGCAATAAAATGACGATTTTCATTTTCCGGTCGTTTTATGGTTTTCTCACAGAATTTGTGCCGGAAAAACCGATTGCGAAAAGTTTACTCCCCGGAATTCAGCAGCGCATGCAGAATCCCCTCCTCGTCGTAACCGCAGAGGGCGTAGAGCTGTTCGGGCGTGCCGTGCTCGACCCACTCGTCGCCGATGCCGAGCCGCTGCACCTTCGCGTCGTAACCGCGGTCGTTGAAGAACGCCGCCACCGCTTCGCCCACGCCTCCGCGCAGCGAACCGTCCTCGACGGTGACGACACGGCGGAACCTGCGTCCCACCTCGTCGAGCAGCGCCTCGTCGAGCGGTTTGGCGAAACGCAGGTCGTAATGCGCAACGCTTACCCCCCCGGCCGCAGCGCGTTCGGCCGCCCGGGCAGCGGCGTTGCCGACCGTCCCGACAGTCACCAGCGCCACGTCTTCGCCCTCGCGCAGGCGGCGGCCCCGTCCGACGGGCAGCGCCTCGAACGGCTCACCGCGCCAGGGCAGGCCCTCGCCGTGCCCCCGCGGATAACGTATCAGGAAAGGATGGCCCGATTCGAGGGCCGTATACATCATATTGCGCAGTTCGGGTTCGTTCATCGGCGCAGCGATCGTCAGCCCCGGCACGGCGCCGAAAGCGGCCATGTCGAAAACCCCGTGATGGGTCACGCCGTCCTCGCCCACCAGTCCGCCCCGGTCGAGACACATCACCACCGGAAGATCCTGGATCGCAACATCGTGAATCACATTATCGTAGGCCCGCTGCATGAAAGTCGAATAGATATTGCAGAACGGAACCATGCCCGCTGCGGCCAGTCCGGCCGAGAAGGTCACGGCATGCCCTTCGGCGATGCCCACGTCGAAACAGCGGCCGGGCATCTCGCGCATCAGGATATTCATCGAACAGCCCGACGGCATGGCGGGCGTGACGCCTACCACACGCGGGTCGCGGCGGGCCAGTTCCAGCAAAGTCTCGCCGAAAACATCCTGGTAACGCGCCGCACCGCCCGGAGCCGAAATCCGCTCCCCCGTATCGGGGTTGAAACGCCCCGGAGCATGCCAGGCGGGCTGGTCGTGCTCAGCCGGCAGGTAACCTTTGCCCTTCACGGTCATCACGTGCAGCAACTTAGGCCCTTCGATATCGCGCAGCGCACGAAGTGTTCGCACCAACTCCTTGATATTGTGGCCGTCCACCGGCCCGAAGTACCGGAAATTAAGGCTTTCGAACAGATTGCTCTTGTTCAGCAGTCCCTGCTTCACGGCGTTGCCCGCCTTCTGGCAGAGCCTCAGCAGCCGCGGCGTACGCGACATCAGGCCCCACAGCCGCTGTTTGAAGCGGTTGTAATGCACCGAGGTCGAAATCTTCAGCAGGTAGTTTTTCAGCGCCCCCGTAGCCTGGTCGATGGCCATGTTGTTGTCATTGAGGATCACCAGCAGGTTGGTGCGCTTCGAGGCCCCGGCGTTGTTCAGCCCCTCGAACGCGAGGCCTCCGGTCATCGAACCGTCGCCGATCACAGCCACGACCTGCCGTTTTTCGCCCCGCAGTTCGGCGGCCTTGGCCATGCCGAACGCCGCCGAAATCGACACCGAAGCGTGACCGCCCCCGAACGAGTCGTACTCGCTCTCCGACATGCGCGGAAAACCGCTGATGCCGTTGAGACGGCGCTTGGTCCTGAATGCCTCACGGCGGCCCGTGATGATCTTATGGGCGTAGGTCTGGTGGCCGACATCCCAGACGATCCTGTCGTCGGGGGTTTCGAAGACGTAGTGCAGGGCGGCGGCCAGTTCCACGGCCCCGAGACTCGAAGCCAGGTGGCCCGGATTGACCGAACACTCGTCGATGATATAACGCCTCAGTTCGTCACAGTAGGCAGACAACTCCTCCTCCGAGAGTTTTTTCAGCTCCCGGGGTGATGAAATCGTATCGAGCAGTTTATATTCTTCCGATGCCATGGCGCACAAAGATAAGGAATATATGTGAATTTTTTCGAAAAAATACCTATCTTCGCATTACGATAAAAAGCTACGAACGATGAAATACAAGCGAATACTCCTGAAACTGAGCGGCGAATCGCTGCAGGGCGAACAGAAATACGGACTCTCGCCCCAGATGCTGCAATCCTACGCCGAACAGATCAAGGCTGCCGCGGCAACGGGTGTCCAGATCGGCATCGTCATCGGCGGCGGAAACATCTTCCGCGGCCTCACGGGCGCCAAAAAGGGATTCGACCGCGTGAAGGGCGACCAGATGGGAATGCTCGCCACGATCATCAATTCGCTGGCACTTCAATCGGCACTCGAAGACAACGGCGTCAAGTGCAAGGTGCTCACCTCGATCCGCATGGAACCCATCGGCGAATACTACTCCAAGGCCCGTGCCATCGAATACCTCGAAGCGGGTTATGTGGTGATCGTCGGAGGCGGCACGTCGAATCCCTACTTCACGACCGACTCGGCCTCGGCGCTGCGCGGCATCGAAATCGAGGCCGACGTGATGCTCAAGGGGACCCGCGTGGACGGCGTCTACACGGCCGATCCGGAGAAGGACCCCGCAGCCTTGAAGTTCGACGAAATCTCGTTCGAGGAGGTGCTCGACCGCCGTCTGAAAGTCATGGACCTTACGGCTTTCACGCTCTGCCGCGAGAACGGCCTGCAGATCATCGTCTTCGATATGGACACCGAGGGCAACCTCGGCAAGGTCCTTGCCGGGGAAAAGATCGGAACGTTGGTAAAACTGTAAAATTATGGCAACAAAAAAAAGTAATAAATCGCTATGGCTGATGCTGGCGCTGATCGTCGCGATCGTCGCCGTCATCCTGCTGCTCCCCACCGGAGAAACCTCGAAGGAGGCCGAAACGCAAACCGAAGCGACGACGCTCGTGAAAGCCGGCGACACGGCTCCCGATTTCACGGTCGAAATGATCGACGGCAGTTCCGTGACGCTCGGCAGCCTGAAGGGCAAAGTCGTACTGCTCAACTTCTGGGCGACGTGGTGTCCGCCCTGCCGGGAGGAACTGACCCATGTACAGACCGACATAATCGACCGCTTCGCCGGCAAGGAGTTCGTCTTCCTGCCCATATCGCGCGGCGAGGAACGCGAAGCCGTGGAGGCATTCCGCAAAAAGACAGGCTATGCCTTTCCGATGGGCCTCGACCCGTCGCACACCATCTACGACCGCTACGCCTCGAGTTACATTCCGCGAAACTTCGTAATCGACCAAAAGGGCAAAGTCGTACTGTCCACGGTAGGTTACGACGATCAGGAATTCGAACAACTGATCCAGACCATCGAACAAACACTCGGAAATTAAACCCCAACACTTATGGATACCAAGACGATTCTCAACGAAGCTACGGGCCGCATGCAGAAGGCCATCGACCACCTCGAAGAGGAACTTTTGAACGTTCGCGCCGGCAAAGCGTCGCCCAACGCCCTGAACGGCGTAATGATCGACTATTTCGGTTCGCAGGTTCCCGTTTCGGGTGCAGCCAGCGTTACCGTACCCGACGCCAGGACCATCCTGATCCAGCCGTGGGACAAGAACATGCTGCGCCCGATCGAGAAGGCGATCATCGACTCGAACATCGGCCTGACGCCGTCGAACAACGGCGAACAGATCCGCCTGACGATTCCGCCCCTCACCGAGGAGCGCCGCAAGGAACTGGTGAAGCAGGTGCGCAACGAAGCGGAAACAGCCCGCATCAGCCTGCGCAACGCCCGCCGCGACGCCGTGGATGCCTTCAAGAAGGCCCAGAAGGAGGGCATGCCCGAAGACGAGTCGAAGGACGGCGAAGCACAGTCGCAGAAACTGGTCGAGAAGTTCGCCAAACTGCTGGACGAAGCCCTCGCCAAGAAAGAGAAGGAGATCATGACGGTCTGACCGTTCGCCCCCGACGATCAAAAATCCGGACCTGCCGACGGCAGGTCCGGATTTTTTCAAATGTCCCCAAAAAGACAGGGCTGCCTTTCCGGAAGGCAGCCCTGTTTCTTATTCGGCAGCCCGTACGATGTACGAGAACTTGTACGAACTACGCCAGAAGTTGTTGTAGAAATTACTGCCCGGCGTATCGCCCGACGCATCGGGCAAAGCAAAATCGAAGAACAGATTGCCCGAAGTATCCCGGTTGAAGGTCATCGTCGAAGTGATGTTGTTCTTCGAAATCTTCATCTGATTGGTCGAGAGATCGAGCACCCAGTCGGACTCTCCGGCGGGAATCAGATGACGCAGGCGCGGGTCCATATCCAACGGTGTGTCCTCGGTGTATTCGCCCGGGTAGACACCCTTGAATGACCCGTACTGCCCGTCGGGACCGGCGGAATTGACGATCTTGCCCGTGAACTTTCCGTCGACCATCTCCTCGTTCATCGTGATGGTGATGACGTTGTCCAGCTCCGGCGAAGCAAAGGTCCCGAACTCGGAACCGCCCATCGAAGTATCCCACTTCCCCGTGCCATTGCCGCTGATATTCTGATCCACGTAGATCTTGATATCGCTGACGGCCCACGTACCGACATAGAACGGATCGTAAGGTTTGAGACAAACCGTCCACAGCACCTGTTTCCCGGTCTGGGAACGCACGATGATACGCGCTTTGCGGTCGGGATTCCGGAAATCGAGCGTCCCGCCGTCGGAAACGTCCGCCGTAGCATAAGCCGAAAGGGCCAGCGCCTCGACCTCGACCGCCTCCCACGGATAATCGGCCTGCTCGAAGATATAGAGGGTTACGGTTCCCTGATTGTCGTCCACCCGTTCGATGGCGGCCTTGCCCAGTTGTCCCGCCAGTTTGATGTCGAGGATCGAACACTCGTTGCTCGGCTCCTTCTCGTCGATATCCTTCGTGCAGGAAACCACGGCCAGGCACGAAAGCAACAATACGATATATTTCAGATTTTTCATAACGCTACAAATTGGGATTCAGATCTATTTCACGCTGCGGAATCGGATAATAGGCGGCTTCGGCCTCGCTCAGTCCGGCAGCCTTGATGTCGGTGGTCGTAACCGAGGCCGTACGGCGCAGGTCATAGAGCCGGTTGCCCTCGAAGGCCAGTTCGAGCGCACGCTCCTTGATCACGGCTTCGCGGAACTTGTCCGGAGCCATTCCGGACGGAAGCGGCGTCACGCCGGCCCTTTCGCGAATGCGGTTCACATACGCCAATCCCGCTTCGGGTCCCGCGGCCTCGGCATACACCAGCGCAATGTCCGAGAAACGGATCAGGTAAGGACGGGCGCTGGTACGTTCGCCGATAAAATCGGGATCGACGTACTTGCTCGAAAAGTAGCCCTTGACCTGGTTGGGCACGATCGGGTTGCCCGAAACGTCGTAAATGTCGCGGTGGATCAACTCCGTACGGCGCTTATCCGTAGTGCTGAACTGCGTCTCGACGAACTCGTCGTTACAGAGGAAAACGCCCCAGCCGTTGCCGTTGGCCCGCTGCAGGTCCCCGTTGCCGTAACGGATGTAGAAAGGCACGGAGTTGTTCGACGGCAGGAAAAGCAGGGGCAGTTTGGAGTAGTTGCCCTCCTGCGTACCGCTGCGGTCGATCGGCATGATGAAGATATGTTCGGGGCCCGTAGGTTTGTTCACGTCGTAGATGTCGCGCAGGTTATCGTCAAAATCATAGGAATTTTTATAATCACGAACGACCTTCCCGGCCCAATAGGCGGCACTGTCGTACATGATCTGCGGCTCGCGGCGCATCTCCGTATAGCGGTAGACGTTATGTTCCTTCGAAGAGGCAACGGTCAGGTAGGCCTTGGCCATCAGCGCCTGCGCAGCTACCTTGTCCGCCCGTCCGAAGACCTTGTTAACCTCGAGCAGTTCGTCCGCCCGGGCCAGGTCGCCGAAGATCAGGTCGTAAAGCTGGTCGAGGCCCGTTGCCATCGGAGGCGTCGTCTGCGACAGTTCCGCCACCATCTTCGTCTGCACGGGAACGATGCCGAACGTACGCACCAGGTTGAAATAGTTCCATGCACGCAGGAAGTAAGCTTCGCCGAGGATGCGGCGGCGCGCCGTTTCGCTCAGCGCCGAACTGTTGTAGATATGGTCGATCACCGTATTGGCGCGGTTGATAGCGATGTAGCAGTATTTGAAATAGTATTTCAACTGCTCGGTCTCCCGGCCTGCGATCCAGTTCTCGAGTTGGTAGACATCGCCGGCTTCGTCGCTCTTGGGCGACATGGTTTCGGTCGGGATGTCCCCGATGTAGAAGATGCCGCGCGAATATTCGAGGAACGTCAGGGCGTTGTAGGCATAGAGCAGACCCGATTCGGCATCCGTCTCGGTCTTGTAAAAGTTGTCGTCGGAATAGAATCCGTACGGTTCCTCCTGCAGGTCGCACGCCGAGAGCAGCCCGCAGAGCGAAATGATATAAAGCAAGTTTTTCATAGTCGTCAGCTTAGAATTTCAGGTCCAGACCGATAGTATATTTCCGCAGACGGGGATAACCGCCCCAGTAGATGCCGTCGACACCCACCTCGGGATCGTAACCGTCGAACTTGGTGAAAGTGTAGGCATTGTCGATGTTGGCGAACACGCGCACGCTGCGGATAAAGGCCTTGCGCACGGGGATCGTATAGCCGATGTTGATATTTTGCAGGCGGACGAACGAACCGTCGTGGACGAAGTAATCCGAGAACAGGTAGCTTCGCGTCGAATTCAGACGCGGGTATTTATTCGTCGGGTTGTCGGGCGTCCAGCGCTTGATCTTCACGCGCGGATCGTAGGTATAGCCGTTATAGATGACATCGTTGCCGAAGACGCCGTTGAAGAATACCGACACATCGAGATTCTTGTAGCGGAACGCCAGGTTGAGACTGGCCGTAAAATCGGGGTTCGGGTCGCCGATGATGCAGCGGTCCCGGTCGTCGATGGCGTAATCGCCGTTCAGGTCCACGTATTTGAGTTCACCGGGCAGGTCCTTGCCGTCGGAACTCATAAAACCGGGGTCCTCGCCCTGCTGGATGATGCCGTCGACCCGGTAGCCGTAGAAGACGTACATCGGATAGCCGATGGCGTAGACGCTCGGATTGCCGTTGAACATCGACAGCGACTGGCCGCAGACCTCGTACTGCATACCCGTGAGGTAATCGGTGCTCAGGCCGCTCGAAACGGCATTGCCCAGGTCGGTCACCTTGTTGCGGTTGCGCGAGAAGATGAACGTCGCGGAGAAAGAGGTGTTCTTCCGGCTGACGATGTCGCCGTCGAGCGTGAGCTCGAATCCGCGGTTGCGGATATTGCCGTCGTTGACCCACATCTTGTCATAACCGCTCGACAGCGGCAGGTACTTTTCACGCAGCAGGTCGGTGGTGTACTTGTCGTAGTAATCCATCGTCAGGCGCAGGCGGCGCTTGAAGAAGGCCAGGTCGACGCCCAGGTTCCACTGACGGGTCGATTCCCACCTCAGATCGGGATTGGAAATACCTCCCCAGAGGATATAACGGTCGTTGGCTCCTTCGCGGCCGGCCTCATAACCCGGACCGATAGCCGTCTGCCACTTGTCCGCGAACCAGTATTTCTCGGTCCCGTAACGGTTGAGCGTCTGGTAAGGCGAAATGCCCTGGTTGCCCGAGAGGCCCCAGCTCGCACGGATCTTGAACTCGTCGAAAGCATTGAGTTTCTGCATCCACGACTCGTTGTGGAGTTTCCAGCTCACGGCGCCCGAAGGGAAATAACCCCACTTGCTGTTCTTGCCGAATTTCGACGATCCGTCGGCACGCATGGTGAACGTAAAGAGGTACTTGTCGTCGAGCACGTAGTTCAGACGGCCGTAGAACGAGAGCAGCTTGCTGTTTTGATAGGTGTTGTTGATCACGTTCTTCTGGGGATTGCCCGCACCCATGTTCTCGTTGCCGAGGGCGTCGTTCACAAAATCGTAGGCCGTGGTGCTGAGCGTGCGCCCCATGTTGTAGTCGTACGAATGGCCCGCCATGACCGACAGGTTGTGCCGGTCGGCGAAGGTCCGCTGGAAAGTGATGTAGGTCTCGCTCAGCACATCCTGCGACAGGGAGTTGTTCATCTGCGCGATACCGTTCATGTCATGCGCCTCCTGCGAGGTGTTCGAAGCGTTGTAAATATCCTGCACGGTGGTCGAATAGCTGTAATTGAGCTGCGTGCGGATTTTCAGCCCTTCGACGATCTCCCACTCGGCGGCCAGCGACGAAATGAGGTCGCGGCCCTGCGTCTCGTTCTTGACGTTGTCGGAGATGATGAGCGGATGGCCGAAGTCGGTCTCCGAAGCGACGAAGTAATTGCCTTCCTCGTCGTAGACGGGCCACAGCGGATTACGGCCGTATTCGAGCGTGTTGTTCACATGCCGCTTGTGGATCGAAAAGATGTTCGAAGTCTGGAGCGTAAAGTTTTTGGCCAGTTTGTACGAACCGTTGAGCGTGACGTTGCCTTTGCGGAAGTTGTCCTTTTTGTAGACGCCTTCGTCATCGTAATAATTCAGGCTCAGGTTGATCGCCGCCCTGTCGGTGGAATGCGACAGCGTGGCCGTCGTGTTGTTGACCACGGCCGTGCGCATGCAGAGGTCGGCCCAATCGGTATTCGACCATTTGCCCTGCTGGATTTCGATGAGCGACGGATAGTAGGTTCCATTGTTGTACTGGCCCGTATAGAGGGCCGGCAGTCCGGCGTTGGTCAGCTCCTCGTTGGCGATCTGCGCCATCTGCAACGGATTGCGCCAGACGTTGAGTTTGTCGGTGAACTGCCCGATCGTGGTCCGGTGATTCACCGAGACATGGGTCTGCCCGCCCTTGGCGGTGCGGGTCTGGATCAGGATCACGCCGTTGGCGCCGCGGGAACCGTAGATGGCCGAAGAGGAGGCGTCTTTCAGCACCTCGATCGACTCGATGTCCGACGGGTTGATCTGCGACAGGTTGCCGGCATCGCCGATGGGGAATCCGTCGACCACGATCAGCGGAGTGTTCGAACCGTTGAGCGAGCTGTTACCGCGGATGCGCACGACGGCTCCCGCACCGGGGTCCTGCGACGTGTTCATGATCTGCAGTCCCGCAGCGCGGCCCTGCAGCAATCCCTCCACCGACGGAGCCGAAATATCCTTGATGGCGTCCATCTTCACGGAAACGACCGATCCGGTCAGGTCGCTCTTCTTCATGCTGCCGTAGCCGATAACGACCACGTCGTCGATCAGGGCCTCTTCGGCCTCGAGCGCGATGTCGAGGAAAGTCGCCCCGGCCGTAACGGCGACCTCGCGGGTCTTGTAACCGACGAATCCCACGGAAAGCACGGCGCCGTTCCTGGCGCGAAGCGTGAAATTACCCGAGGTATCGGTACTGGTTCCGGTCGTCGTTCCCTTGACGATGACGCTGGCTCCGACGAGCGGTTGTCCGTCGGCCGTCACCCGGCCCCGGACCTCATTCTGGGCAGATGCGCCGACTGCAAGGAACAGGGTGGCAAAAAGCGCCAGGAGCCACCTGCCCCGCCGGCATCGATTTATTGTATTCATGGTGTCTGAGTTTTAGTGTTTCGCTTGATTGTCAATTTTACCGTCGAGATAGTCGCTGGCATAGATGAACGTCCCGGCGCTCCATCCCAGCATCGTGGGCATGTCGTATTCGTTGCTGACGTTGATATTGCCCTCCCGGACATTGTACTTTTCCCACAGGTTACGGGTCTGGCCGAAAGTCTTCACGACCATCGCGGCATATTTCCCCGCAATGCGCCGCGCATCCTGTTTGTAACCATAGGCGTCGAGCCCCCGGATGGCCAGGTAGACGACCGGAGGCCAGGTGTTGGGATAGGACCACTGGTAATCGTAGTCGTAGGGTTTGTCCTCGCAAACGGCGATTCCGTATTCGAACTCCAACCGTTCGAGCGCCTTTTCCACGAGGGCCCGGGCCTGCCCGGCATCCGGGACACCGGCATAGAGCAGGCTGAACACCGCGCCCGAAACCACTGTCGAACGGCGGCCGTTGACAAAATCATAGTCGTAATAGACTCCGTCCTCCCCGAGGCAGTAGCGGTTTATCAGTTCACGGCGCTTTTCAGCCCGCGTTTTCCACTCCTCCGCAGCCGCAGGATCGCCCAGCAGGAGGGCGTAACGCGCAAAGAGCGTCTCGTAGAAATAGAGGTTGGCATTGAGGTCCACCGGACAGAAATCCTCGCAGCGGCGGTCGAAACGGGGATTGAAATCCCAGCCCGACTCGGCCTCGGCGGCAAAATGCGCCCCCAGTCGCAGGATCTCCGCTTCGGAAAGCCCCCGGCTGCGGAAGTCGGTATTGAGCCGCTGGCCCCCGGTAGTAACGAACTCCTGCTTGAGCTGGTCGCCCGCAGACGAGGAGTAGCGGTTGAGCCCGACGGGCGTAATGCGCCGGGTCATCCAGAAATCATACTCTTTCTGCAAGGTAGCAAAAGCCCCGGCCAGCCACTCCTTGTCCCCGGTCTGTTCGAAGACCCGGTCAACCATCATGCACAGGAAAGGGGGTTGCGAACGGTTGAGATACCATGTCCGGCTGCCGTTGGGCATGTAGCCGAAACGGTCAACCAGATAAAGCATGTCCTCGGTATTGTTTTTCGCCAGGTCGAGGCGTCCGTCACGCACGAGTCCTTCGTTGGTGAAATAGGTATCCCAATAATAGAGCTCCTGAAAGGTCTGGCTGACACTGGGAACCGTGTAAGGACGGGGCAGCCCGATCAGCGTCTGCGAATCAACCGGATTATACTGCACCGACGCATCCCACGACGTGCGGATAAAATCGCGCACCCGGGCGACCTCCCCGTGTGAAACCGGCTGATTCCCTCCGCAGGAAACGGCGGCCGATGCGGCGATACACCCTAAAAAAGTTCTGATCTTGTTCATCTCAGGCGGGGATTATTCGTAAATACCGGCTATATCCCCCTCCAGGAGTATCTGCTTCCCGGCGGCGAAGGTTTTGAAATCCGCCTCCGAAACACAACCCGGATAAGGCCCGAAGAAGTGGTTGGTGTCCTTGTTCCGCCAGACCAGCACATAGGCCACGGGGACACCGTCAATGGCTTTCGAGAGTTTTTCGGTCCACCATTTGGGCTGGGAAGTATTGTTCTCGAGCCCGGTCTCCGTGAAAGCGAACGGCTTATTCTTCAGGTAGGCGATATGCTTGAGCAGGCGCATCAGCCTGAGACCGTTGGTCTCGATGGCCCAGGAGCTGCGGTCGTAGGCGTCCAGGCCGAGCACGTCGACATAGGCATCGCCCGGCCAGAACTCGAGATAGTTGTCCTGCGAGCTGACGATATCGGGCGAGTAGACATACAACAGGTTGTGCACGCCTTTCGTATCGCGCAGGTATTCGAGCGTAAAACGCCACAGGGCGACATACTCTTCAGCAGTGCAGTTGCCCTTGCCCCACCAGAAACCGTTGCCGGTATGCTCGTGGAACGGGCGGAACAACACCGGGACGTACTCCCCGGCTTCGGTTCGGAGCGAAAGCATGAAATCGGCGACCTTGTCCAGCCAGCCGCAGTATTTTTCGTGAAGGTCGCCGCCCGGAATGATCCGCCCTACGGCCGAAGTCGCGTCCCAGGCCGTGCCGCCCGTCACCGGGTTGGTCGTATGCCAGCCGATGGTGGTCACACCGCCGCGGGCATAAGCCTCGAGAATACGGCTGCGGATGTCGTCGAACTTGTCGCCGTCGATATTGACCTTCTGCCCGAGTTCGATCTGGGCCAGGTCCCAGCCCATTATTGCGGGATAGTCGCCGCAAATGCTCTTCACGTCGGAGCGGTCGGCGTCGCCCGACCAGCCGATGCCGTAGAGCGACGAACACTGGTGGCCGAAAAGCGTACCGCCGTTCTCGGCAATGCTGCGCAGGTTGCCGAGCAGGTTGCGGGTCTGCGCCGTAGCCTGTCCGTCGGTCGTCGCAGCGGGAGCCGGCTGAGGCTCCGGATATTCGCGGTCGGCAATATCACTGCACCCGGCCACGACCAGACACGATAGATAAAAAATTTGTTTCCACATAATTATCAGCTATTTTAGGTTAATTGTCAATGATACATGTCGGGCAGGCGGCTTTCGAACAGGACGGGCTGTTCTCGGTTGCCGGCGAATTTCTTAAAGTCGGGCTCCGAAGCATGGCCGTGCCAGGGGCCGAAAAAGTGCGTCGGACGGTCGTGGGCATTACGCCACACCAACACATAACTCAGCCCTTTGCCGCGAATGACCGGCAGCAGCCATCGGGTCCACCATTCGGCATCGGGAATGCCCTCGAGTCCGGTTTCGGTGAAAGCCGTCGGTTTACCGTGCTCGCGGCCCAACTGCTGCAGGGTCGAAAGCATCCGCTCGCCGCCCGACAGAAAATCCCAGTCCTGCTGGCGGTGATAGGCGTCCAGGCCGAGCACATCGACCCACTCGTCGCCCGGATAGCGTTCCATATAGTGCTCCGCATCGCGGTAAAGATCGGGAGAGTAGACGTAAAGAATGCTGTGCACGCCCTTCACGTCGCGCAGGTATCCCACGGTAAACCGCCACAAGGCCCGGAACTCGTCGGGAGTGCACTGCGCTTCGCCCCACCAGAATCCGGAGCCGGTATGTTCGTGAAACGGACGGAACAGCACCGGCACGGGCGTCCCGTCGGCGGCCTTCAGCCCTGAGAAGAACCCGGCCACACGGTCGAGCCACAACCGGTATCGGGCATGGTTGGCGCCGCCCGGGAGAATCGACTTCACGGCCGTGGTGGTCTTGCAGTCCCAGGCACTGGCTCCAGACTCCGGATTCTGCGGATGCCAACTGACCGTATTCACGGCTCCGCGCTCATAGGCAGCACACAGCAGACGTGCGATCCCGGCGAAAGGGACATCGTCAATGCTCCGGTCGGCCCCGGTTTCGAGCCCTCCGAGTTCCCAGCCGAAAACAGCCGGGTAATCGCCGCAGCACTCCCTGACATCGGAGCGGCCCTCCTCGTACTTCCAGTCGTGGCCATACAGGGCGTCGTCCTGGTGTCCGAACATCACCCCTTCGTCCGCAACCTTGAACAGATTGCGGTAAAGGGCCCGTGTTTCAGGCGTGGCCTGCGAATCCGCCGGGACGGGCGAAGGCCCCGAGCAGGAGGCCGAAAGCACGGCCGAACACACGATACAAAGCAGTTTATTCATCGTTTAAAGCAGGTTAGAGCGGTTTGTCAGATTATGATTTTCTTTTTGTCGTAGTATTCCCGGAAATCGTGGGGCGTATACCCCTTGTACTTTTTGAAAATCCGGTTGAAATTCGAGAGGTTGTTGAACCCGCACTTGTAGGCGATCTCGGCGATCGTATTGGCCGGTTCGTCGATCAGCCGCCGGGACGCCGCACTGATGCGGATATTGTTCAGGCAGTCGACGAAATTGTATCCCGTACGCCGCTTGATGAACCGGCTGAACGAAGGTTCGCTCATATTTACCAACGCCGCCATTTCCGAGAGCCGCACGGGACGGTGGTAGTTGTTGTTGAGAAAATCCATGATGGTCCGTACACGGCGGCTGTCGTAGGTGTCCTCCAGCTTGCTGAAATGCGAATGCGACAACACGGTGTAAGCCTGGTCGTGAGCCAGCAGGTTAAGCAGTGAAAGGAAGATCAGGATCGAGTTGAAATTGTCCGTACTGTTGATCAGTTGGTGGATTCCCGACTCGCTCTGCAAGATCGTTTTTTCGGAAAATGCGATCCCGTGCTGGGCATCCTGCAGCATTTTCTTGATCGGCACGAACTGTTTCCGGTCGATCAGTCCGCCGCCCTGGAACAACTCGGGCGAAAACTGGATCGTCACCTCGTAAATCTCGGCTCCGGGCGCCAGATTGCCGTCCATCCACGCATGTTCCAGATTGCTGCCCGTGATAAGCACCATCTCCCGGTCTCCGATATCGGCCACATGGTCGCCGACGATACGCCGCGCACCGCGCGCCCCGATGATATAGTTGAGCTCGTATTCGCTATGGATATGTATCGGGAAATTGAAATTGCTCTTCCGCCGCTCGAACACGACGAAACTGTCCTGTTTCGAAATGGGAGGGACCTCCGTAAGGATATTGTAATTTGCCATAGCTGTCAGTTTTTCGGTTTCAGTTTTTTGCAAGCAGCCGTCCGATGCGCCGCATCAGTTCCAGGCACATCCGGCCGTTGTGGTAAGGGCATTTCCAGAATCCGGCCTTGTCGTCGTCGCGGTTGGCGGAACCGTCGGCGCGAACACTCCAGAACCATTCGCCGTTTTCGGTATCGAGCAGGTGCGTCCGGATATACTGCCAGGCATCGCGGCTGCGCCGCAGGAACGCTTCGTCCCCGGTCCGCTCGTACATGTTGAAAAATCCGACGACGGCCTCGGCCTGCACCCACCAATGGCGGTCGGCATCGGCGCATCCCGTCAGTGGATCGTATTCGTAAATCAGGCTACCGTCGGACTGCACGCCCTCGCCGGCGGCCTTCGCCAATGCTTCGACAACGGGGCCGACACCGGCCGAGACCTGCGGATCGCCGAGCACGGCGGCGGCTTCGTCGATAAGCCACGACGCCTCGACATCGTGCCCGAAAGAGACGGTCCGCCCCTGAGGCCGCCACTCCGCGTCGAAAAAGAGGTTCAGGTGTCCCGTCTGCGGATCGAAGATGCGGCCGGTATGGATGCGAAGCAACCGCCGGACCGCTTCCGCAACCCGTTCCCCGGGCCAGACCCGCAACAGGTTGGCACAGGGTTCGAGCAGGTGCAGGTGCGTATTCATGCTAAAATAGGTATTGGCATCCTTCTCGCTCAGGCGCATATCTTCCAGCGGCCGCCAATCCCGCGCCAGGGCCTCGGCATATCCGTCCCGTGCAGCATCCCAGACGTGCTCTTCGAGCGAAGCGAACAATGCGGCGGCTTCGTCCAGCGCCGCCGGGTCACCCGTTGCCCGCGCATATTCGCTCAGGCCGTAAACCGCGAATCCGATCGCATAACTCTGTTTCTTGCAGCAAACCGGCTCTCCGTCGGGTGCGATCTCCCAATAGACCCCGCCGTAGAGCGGGTCGATCAGCCGGGAAACAAGCAGGTTCCGGACCTTACCGGCCGCATCCAGGTACTCGGGGCGCCGGGTCGCCCCGTAAGCCGCCGAAAAGGTCCACAGCATCCGCGCGATCAGGACAGCGCCCTTTCCGGCTTCGGGATGTACGTTTCCGCAACCGTCGATACGCCCCGCGAAATGCTCTCCGTCACCCAGGAATGCCATCCAGAAGGGCAGGATGTCGCAGGTCAGCTCCTCCGACAACTCGTTCCGCCATTGTACAAGCATCTTTTCCATCGTTCTCATTCGTTCGTTTTCCGGCGCAGGCCGAGTTCCGCCGTGATTCGATTCATCCGTTTCTCGCCGAGCGGGTAGAAAAGGACCGCCACGGCGGCCAGCAGGCATCCGGCAGCGGGAAGCCAGCTCATCATCAGCCGCACGCCCGCTATCGCCTCGCCGCTCTGCACCGCAGCCGACTGATCGTAACCGAATGCCGCAAGCAGCCAGCCCGTCACAGCCCCGCCCAGCGCCCAGCCGAGTTTCTGGGACATCGATGAGGAAGAGAGGATCAGCCCCGTAGGCCGCCGGCCGCTGCGATACTCCTCGTAATCGACGATATCGGCATACATGCTCCACAACAAGGGCAGCACAACGCCCGCCGCGACACTGACAAGGGCCTGCAGGGTGAACAACCAGCCCAGTTCGGAAGGTTCCAGCCGGAAGAAAAACAGGCTCAGCACGCCTGCCGCACCCATCGCCGCGGCAAAAGCGCCTTTCTTGCCGATACGCGCCGCCAGCGGCACGGCCAGGGCGACGCCGGCCATATTTCCCAACTGCCCCAACAGCAGGTAAAGCGTTCCGAGCGTCCAGCCCAGATGAGGCAGTTTATAAGCGCTCCGGACGTAGTCGGTGAAATAGAAGATCGCCACCCCGTCGCGGATCGAATTGAACAGCAGCACCGCCACTCCCGCCACCAGGAGTATCCACCACGGAGCGTTGCGGGCCAGGCTTTTCAGGTCGCGGCCGACCGATCCTTTGGCCTGCTGTGCATCGTCGACCCGGATCCGCTCGCGCGTCCAGCGGAAGCAGAGCCAGAAAAGCAGGGCGCAGAGCACCCCGATAACGGCCACGGCGCAGGTCCACGCCTCGGGCATGCCCGATATAGCTACGTCGCTTCCGGCGACGCTTTCGTTCAGCAGGTCCGCATCCCCGCCGCCGAGCCACCCGGCAAAGAAATCCACCAGCGGCTGCAACAGCATGAAAGTCACCAGGCTGCCGACATAGGCGAAGAACATCCGGTAGGAAGAGAACGTATTGCGCGTCTTCGTATCGGGCGTCATCACCCCGAGCAGCGAGGCATAAGGGACATTGACCACCGTATAGACCATCATCATGGCCGTATAGGTGACGTAGGCCCACACCAGTTTCCCCGTCATCCCGAAATCGGGAGTCCAGAACGTCAGCACCCCGATCACGGCGAACGGCACGGCTCCCCACAGCAGATAAGGGCGGTAACGTCCCCAACGGCTGCGGGTGCGGTCCGCCAGCAGGCCCATGATGGGATCGTTGAGCGAATCCCAAATGCGGGTCACCAGGAACATGGTCCCGGCAGCGGCCGGCGTGATGCCGAACACCTTGGTATAGAAAAAGAGCAGATACATGCCGAATATCTTCCAGAACATACTCGAAGCCATGTCCCCGAAGCCGTATCCGATCTTTTCCCGGAATGTGACGTTGTCTTTCATCGGTCTGTTTTTCGGTAATAATTCAGGTTTCTGTCGATCAGTTCGTTCAGCCGTTCGACGGAGGCTGCCGTCGTCAGGCCGTCTGACGGCGTATGCAGGCAGTAGTCCACGAGTCTTTCGACGGTCGATGTCGCCACGTGCATACGGGTATCGCTCGACGCATAGTAGAGGAGTACCCGGCCGTCGTCATCGGCGATCCAGCCGTTCGAAAAAAGCACGTTCGACACGTCGCCTATGCGCTCCTCGCCCTCCGGGGCCAGCGTATATCCGGCCGGCACGGCGATCAGCCGCGAAGGATCGTCCAGGGCCGTCATGTACATATAAAGCACATAACGGAGCCCTGCTGCGCAGGCGCGCACGCCGTGGGCCATATGGAGCCAGCCCCGGGGCGTACGGATCGGATGGGGGCCCTCGCCGTTCTTTACCTCCTTGATCGTATGGTAGAACCGCACGTCGATGATCTTCTCATCGCGGATTTCCGCACGGGTCATATCGTCGACCAACGCCCAACCGATCCCGCTGCCGCGTGCTCCGGCGGCGATGAACCCCTCCTGCGGACGGGTATAAAGGGCGTATTTTCCCCCGACGAACTCAGGGTGAAGTACGACATTACGCTGCTGCGTAGGCGACTTGATGTCGGGGAGACGCTCCCAATGCACGAGGTCCTTCGTCCGGGCTACGCCGGCTGTGGCGACGGCCGACGACAGGTCGCCCGGGGCTGCCGACGGATCGTGCCGTTCGACACAGAAGATACCGTAAATCCAACCGTCCTCATGGGCCGTAAGACGCATGTCGTAGAGGTTCGTTTCACTCTCGCCGGCCGGTGGAATCGTCAGCGGATGATCGCGGAAACGGAATCCGTCGATCCCGTTATCGCTTTCGGCCAGGGCGAAAAAGGATTTGCGGTCATTCCCTTCGACCCGGACTACCAGCACGTATTTGCCGTTAAACTTGATAGCACCGGCATTGAACGTTCCGTTGATCCCGAACCGTTCGAGCAAAAAAGGGTTAGCAGCGGGGTCCAGGTCGTAGCGCCAGAAGAGCGGCGTATGCGCGGCCGTGAGGATCGGATAGGTGTAACGGGTCCATACACCGTTGGAATCCGCGGCCGGGTTCTTCCTGGCGATCAACTCCTCATGAGCCGAACGCAGAAGTGAAATACGCTTCTCGAAATCTAAATTTGTCATAAAACGGATAGAATAGAATATTTATTTTACTCCCGCGTGATCCGCAGGGCGAATCCGCCGGCGGGAGCCATCGTTATTTCCAGCGTACGGTCCGATCCCAGCGCACGGATTACTCGCTGGTAATCATGGCCGTATTTGGCAGCATTGACGCCGTCGCAAAAGAGTTCGGCCGTAAAATTTCCTTCACCCAAAAATCCGAGATCGACCGTCACCGTGCGGCCTTCGCGTCCCGTCAGGCCGCCGACATACCAGACATCTCCCTTGCAGCGGGCGACGGCCGCATATTCCCCCAGACGCCCGTCGAGCGCCACGGTACGGTCCCATACCGTGGGGACACCGCAGATGAAAGCGGTGCATTCGGGTTCCCGGTCGTAGTTGGAAGGCGAGTCGCAGAGCATCGACAGCGGGGCATGGAAAACGATGTATTCGGCCAGTTGGCGGCAGCGCGTACCCTGGCTCATCGGCTCACTGCGGCGCGGAAAGAAATGGCCCTTCGCAGCATTGAGCATGGCTCCCTGGGTATAGTCCACAGGACCGGCCGTCATTCGGATAAACGGCATCGTCACATCGTAGGTCACCTGGTCGACCGACTCGTCCGACCATTTCATCTGCTCCAATCCGTGTACGCCTTCGAAATTGACGACATTGGGATAGGTTCGCTGCAGGCCGGCAGGCTTATAAATACCGTGGTAATCGAGCAGCAGCCCGTATTTGGCGGCGGTTGCCGCTCCACGGTAGAGGAACTCGGCGATCTGTTGGTCGTCGCGGTCCATGAAATCGACTTTGAATCCTTTGACACCCAAGGCCGAGTAGTGGCGGCAAACCGCCTCCATGTCCCGGTCGAAAGCGCGGTAGCCCGCCCAGAGGATGATGCCGACGCCTTTTTGTTTCGCGTAACGCAGCACCTCTTCCAGATCGAGGCGGTCGCTGCCGCCCGACATCAGGTCGGTCTTGTCCTTCGACCAACCGTCGTCCATCACCAGGTATTCAACCCCGTTGCGGGCCGCGAAGTCGATATAATGCTTATAGGTCGGCGTATTGACCCCGGCCTCGAAACCGACACCGTAAAGGCCCCAGTCGTTCCACCACTCCCAAGCCGCCAGTCCGGGCCGTATCCACGACACGTCTTCCAGGCGCGACGGTTCGGCGAGGCGCATGACCATGTCGTTGTCGAGCAGTTGCCGGTCTTCACGGGCAATGAGGACCGTCCGCCACGGAAACGAAGCCCGGGGTGCAGCTTTGGCGATGAAATCGGCATACTCGTCCACGACGTTCTGAAGATTATCGTGTCCGCCGTCGTGCGTACGTTTCGGATAGGGTGCGAAAACACCGCGCAAGGAAGCGCCCTGACCCGGATAATTGAAATACATGCCCGGATAGGCCTGCAGGTCGGCCTCGGTAAAGCAGAGTTTCACGCCATTATCGGCCGCCACGACCAGCGGCAGGAAAGCCAGCCGCGCAGGATCGAGCTCCGAGAGCCGGGCTACGGTATAAAGGTTCTCGAACGAAGTCTTGAACTGGCTCCCGAAAGGTACGATCTCGGCTCCGTCACAATCCCGCACATAGGGAACCCAGCACGTCCAGTCTCCCGGGAAACGGGCGCCCGCCTCTTCGGAAGCGATGACCAGCGGTTTATCCGTCGTGGAGACAAAACGGTAAGCGACCCCGTCGTCATAGGCCCGGAACTCGAGGGCAAAACCCTGCCGGAAATCGGCCCGCAGCCAGTTATAGCGATCCGCGACCCGCCCCTTGATATAAAAAGGCGTGGCGAAAGAGGTATCGGCCGTTCCTTTGCGAATCCGGGAAGGCTGCGCCGGGCCGCCCCATACGGACCCGTCGTCCAGCGTCATCGCGATCGGCGTAGGCGCCACGACCGGGCGGCCGTCCACATGGACTTCATAAGCGAAGCGCTCCCCGAGCGACAGTGTGATCCCGATCGTCCCGTCGGGAGAAGAGACCGTATAACTCTTTTCGCGGGCGGCAGCAACCCCCGCAAGCAATGTAAATAAAGCGATTACAACTATTTTCTTCATGGTTCACAGGTAATAAGCCGGTTTATGGAAAATCCCGAAGCACACAATAAAACAGGCGGCATTTCCCGTTTATGCTGCGTAAAAATAGAGGTTTCGAAAGGGTTCTGCAACGGATATACAGCAGAAGGATTGAAAAGTATCATAATTGGATGGGATAATACCATTTTGACATGCGCAGCACGACAAAAGTATTTCCATCCTCGCCGAAACACCCCTTCAAACGGCATTACAGCCGCAAATCGACGAAAGCCCCCTACTACCGCCCCCTGACCTTCGGAACAGCGAATCGCACGAATGATACTTTTTTATCAAATGCTTGTACCATGCGGCGCTTTCCATGGTTATCCGGTTTTTGTCCTCTATTTTTACGTTCGAAAATAAATTTGTTAACGAACCTAAACCAACCAGTATGAAACATCTTTGGAAATACATCGCGGGCGCGTTGGCTTTTGCACTTCCCATTGCCTCGTGCAGCGACGACAACACATCGGATTTCCCCGATAAGGAGTGGAGCGAACTGACGGCCCCCGTACTCACGGTCTCGGACGAGGATGTAACGCTCGACGCCGACAAAGCCGACCAGGAGGCCCTGAAATTTTCGTGGACAGCCGCCTCGGTCGTGACCCGCAGTTCGTCGGTCATGTACGACCTGTACCTGAACATAGAGGGCGAAGACCTTTTCAAAGGCATAAAACGCGAATGGGAAGGGCCCGACCTGGCAATATCTTTCACGCACAAGGAGCTCAACGATCTCATCATATCCACATTCGGCGGCAAAAGCGGCGAACGCTTCGCTTTCCGGGCCTGCGTTTATGCGCACACCGGGAACTACCTCATCGAGGATAAAACTTCGGAAGAGGTATCGTTTGCCGCCACGGCCTATGCCGCCGAGGTGGTCAAACCCGCATCGCTCTGGATGAAGGGAGGCGCCTGCGAATACGGCTGGGACAAGGCGATCGAACTGCCGCAGGGCGAAGAAGGCATCTACACGGCAGAGAACGTCGTACTGAAGTTCGGCAAACCCGCGGACAACAAAGGGTTCAAATTCTACGTCGAAGAGAACGGCAGCTATCCGTTCTACGGACAGAAGATCGGCGGCGAATTCGGCCAGGTCCAGACCTTCGCCATCGCCAACGACGGGGATTCGCAATTCTATCCCCTGCAGTACGACTACACAAGCGGCATTTACACCGTGCATATCGACCTGAATACGATGATGCTTACGCTGACCCGGACGGGCGACGTTACGGAATTCGACCCCGAAACAGCCCTCTACATCCTGGGCGACAACATGGAGAACGGCTGGAACATGGTCGAGGCGAACGCCCTGCTGCCTGTCGGGGAAAATATTTATGAAAACACCCGTATTTATCTCAAACCGGAGAGCAGTTTCAAATTCGACTTCTACGACTGGACGGAGTATATCCGCGACGATGCGGCCGGCGACTACTGGACCCTGCGGAAAAAGGGCGAGGGCGACGGTGACATCCGTTTCATTCCGGGCGACCAGGGACTCGGCGAAGGCTACTACACCGTGCGCGTCGACCTCAACACCCTGAAAGTCACCCTTACGGGCGGCGGTGCGCCCTCTTATCCCGAGACGCTGTTCCTCTTCGGTCCGGCCACGGAGGCAGGCTGGAACCTCGGCAGCTTCATTCCGCTGACCAAAGTAAGCAACGGCGTATTCCAGGCCAAGGGCGTGAACATCGATGTCGGCACGGCCAATCCGGACGACAACAAGGGCAACGGATTTAAATTCGGCATTTCGAACAGCGAATGGAGCACCGAATACGGCGCCAAGGAGGCTTTCGACGACCACGACGGGCAACAGGGATACCGCGGCTGGGAACTCGCACAGAACAGCAACCAGTTCTATCCCCTGCTGATGGGGCACGCCTCCGGGGCATACGACATCACAGTCGATTTCACGACGATGACAGTACGCTTCGAACCGGAGCAGGGACCGGATTACCCGGCAGCGCTCTACATCCTGGGAGACGCTATGCCCCACGGCTGGGATTTGGGCCAGGCCGTAGCGATGACCCAAACCACCCCGGGAGTCTTCACCGCAGAGAATGTCCCGGTGAAGGTCGGCACGGCACAGGAGGGAAATCCGAAAGGCAACGGATTCAAATTCATCATCTCGAACACCGAGTGGCTCACGGAATACGGCGCCAAAGGATCGTTCGACGACGGGTATACAGGATGGGAGCTTGTCCAGGGAAGCAACCAGTTTTATCCCCTGATGATGGGATTCGGAGACGGGAACTACCGGATCACGGCGGACTTCAAAACCATGACGGTCCGATTCGAAGCAATGTAAGGAGGGCTCGGCGCCAAAGTCCGAGTCTGAGGTGAAAATCCGGCCAATGTAGATAATTGGCCGGATTTTTCATACCTTTGTTCCTGGCTGAATTTCACGAATGATGAAAAACAAACTCTGCAGATTCGGGGCCTGCGCACTCTTGTTCACGCTGTTAGGCACACAGCACGCCTTCCCGCAGGGATATGTCAAACTCAACGCGCTTTATGCGGCGCTCGGGGTGATAAACCCCGCCGTGGAATTCGCTATCACCCCCAAATCTGCCCTGCAAACCGACATCGTCATCTCGCCCTGGAAATCGATCAACGGGAAACACATGAACTTCGCCATCTTCATGGGCGAATACCGCCGCTATTTCAAGGCGCACAACGACGGGTGGTATCTGGGCGCCAATATCGGCATGATGGCTTTCGACATGACCAAACCCTTTATCAAGGACTGGAAGCTTCAGTTCGAAAACCGCTACTGCAAGGGTTACGGCATGATGATCGGCCTGTGCGTGGGCTACGAATACCGCTTCCGGGAGCGGTGGCTCGTCGACGCCTATTTCGGCTGGGCCTGGATGGACAGCCACTACAACGGGTACAGTTTCGAGGGTGAGACCGACATGTATCCCCACCGGCCCGAGCAGCCGGAGTTTCCCGATCCGTTCAACGGCTCGTCGGAATGGTATCCCAATAAAATAGGCATCTCGATCGGCTACCGGATTTTCCAGCCCCGCAAATAATCCCCCGCGACGGCGATCATTCCCGGCCAGGAACCGACTCCGGCAACGCCCGCATATTCCCGCAACCGGAACAGCCATACAACCGGAACAGTCGCACAACCCGCCTCCATATTCGCAAAGAATCCCGGTCTCCATACGGAAACCGGGATTCTTCTATTTGCAGCGGCCTGCGCCGCTCGAAATTACTTTACCTTCGGGCCGGCAGCTACGAGCTTCTTGCCTTCCTCGTTGCCCGTGAACTTCACGAAGTTCTTCACGAAGCGGTTGGCCAGATCCTCAGCCTTGACTTCCCAATCCTTGGCGTTCTTGTAGGTGTCGCGCGGATCGAGGATTTTGGGGTCTACGCCCGGCAGGGCGGTCGGAACCTTGAAATCGAAGATAGGCATGGTCTTGGTCGGAGCCTTGTCGATCGAGCCGTCGAGGATCGCGTCGATGATGCCGCGCGTGTCCTTGATGGAGATACGCTTGCCGGTTCCGTTCCAACCCGTGTTCACGAGGTATGCCGTAGCGTTCGATTTCTTCATCTTCTTAACGAGCTCCTCGCCGTACTTGGTGGGGTGCAGCGACAGGAAGGCAGCGCCGAAGCAAGCCGAGAAGGTCGGCGTAGGCTCGGTGATACCGCGCTCCGTACCTGCGAGCTTGGCGGTGAAGCCGGAGAGGAAGTAGTACTTCGTCTGCTCGGGGGTCAGGATCGAAACCGGGGGCAGCACGCCGAATGCGTCGGCCGAAAGGAAGATAACCTTCTTGGCAGCCGGAGCCTTCGATACGGGCTTCACGATGTTGTCGATGTGGTAGATCGGGTACGATACGCGGGTGTTCTCCGTTACCGACTTGTCGGCGTAGTCGATCTTGCCCTTCTTGTCCACCGTTACGTTCTCCAGCAGCGCGTTGCGGCGGATAGCGTTCCAGATGTCGGGCTCGTTCTCCTTCGAGAGGTTGATCACCTTGGCGTAGCAGCCGCCCTCGAAGTTGAATACGCCGTCGTCATCCCAGCCGTGCTCGTCGTCGCCGATCAGCTCGCGCTTGGGGTCGGTCGAAAGCGTGGTCTTGCCGGTTCCCGACAGACCGAAGAAGATAGCGGTCTCGCCCTTGGCGTTGGTGTTGGCCGAGCAGTGCATCGAAGCCATGCCCTTCAGCGGAAGCAGGTAGTTCATGTAGGAGAACATACCCTTCTTCATCTCGCCGCCGTACCAGGTGTTGATGATCACCTGCATCTTCTCGGTGAGGTTGAAGACAACGGCCGTCTCCGAGTTCAGGCCCAGCTCCTTGTAGTTCTTCACCTTGGCCTTCGAAGCGTTGAGCACCACGAAATCGGGCTCGCCGTAGGTCTCCAGTTCAGCGTCGGTCGGACGGATGAACATGTTCTTCACGAAGTGAGCCTGCCAGGCAACCTCCATGATGAAGCGGATCTTCAGGCGCGAGTTCTCGTTGGCACCGCAGAAGGTGTCGACAACGAACAGGCGCTTACCCGACAACTCCTCGACAGCGAGTTTCTTCAGCTCTTTCCAAGCCTTCTTCGTAACGGGCTTGTTATCGTTCTTATACTCGTCGGAAGTCCACCAGATCGTATCCTTGGTAGTCTCGTCCATCACGAAGAATTTGTCCTTGGGCGAACGGCCGGTGTAAACGCCGGTCATCACGTTCACGGCGCCGGTCTCGGTCAACTGACCCTTCTCAAAACCGCGCAGGCCCTTCTTCGTCTCCTCACGGAACAGTTCGTCGTACGACGGATTGTACACGATCTCGGTAACGCCCGTGATCCCGTACTTTTTCAAATCCATTTTGTCCATAATTGTAATTTATTTGTTAAAACTCCTCTTTTCAATCGAATGTTTCGGACCGCAAGTCCGGACCTCAACGGCACAAAGGTAGAAAAACTTTCAGAATTGTGAAAAAATTAACAGCGTAAATTACAAAAAAAATTTATTATTTTTCTTGATGGGGCTATACGCTTCATTTATACCCTCGTACCACGCCGCCCGAAAGCCGTCCGCAACCCGGAACGAGGATCATACGGCAAAGATTTTGCCGGAATTTACCGACGCCTTCCGGGGCGTCCGGTTTTTCTTCCGGCGATTTTTTATTATCTTTGGAAGAAGCGGGTTTTCCGCCCCGGGAGACGCAGCCGCGCCACCCGGAAAAGAGCCCCCGACCGAAAACCCGAATCCCCCACAAACTACCGGCCCGCCATGAAAACACGAACGAAAATGACATTGCTGCTCTGCTCGCTGCTGCCCCTGTGCGCTTCGGGCGCACAAGGCAGGAACATCTCGCTGAAGATCACGAAACAATACCTGAACTTCCCGGTTTCGCACCAGCAGGAGCGCAGCAGGATGACCTTCGAAACGGAAGGCGCACCCGAGCTTTCGGTCGTGATCCGGCTGGCCCCGGAAGAGGCGGACTACTGGGTATTCAGGGACATGTCGGCCTTCGAAGGGAAGACCGTGCGGATCGCTTACGAGGGCGACCCGCGGGGACTTGCGAAAATCTACCAGTCGGACCGGATCGCCGGCCAGGACAGCCTCTACCGCGAAAAGAACCGCCCGCAGTTCCACTTTACGACCCGCCGGGGCTGGATCAACGACCCGAACGGCCTGGTCTTCTACAACGGCGAATATCACCTGTTCTACCAGCACAACCCCTACGAGCGCGATTGGCAGAACATGCATTGGGGACACGCCGTCAGCGAAGACCTCGTACATTGGAAAGAACTGCCCGACGCGCTCTGCCCCGACAGCCTGGGAACGATGTATTCGGGGTCGGCGGTCATCGACTACGCCAACACCGCCGGATTCAACCGGGACGGCAAGCCCGCCCTGGTCGCGATCTACACGGCGGCAGGCCCCGAGCGGCAGGTGCAGTGCCTCGCTTACAGCCTCGACGACGGGCGCACGTTCACCAAATACGCCGGCAATCCGGTGATCGACTCCCGGGACAAATGGAACAGCAAGGACACGCGCGATCCCAAAGTGTTCTGGTACGCCCCGGCCGGACATTGGGTGCTGGTGCTCAACGAACGCGACGGGCACTCGATCTACACCTCGGCCGACCTGAAAAAGTGGACGTACGAAAGCCATGTCACCGGATTCTGGGAGTGCCCCGAGCTGTTCGAACTTCCGGTCGACGGCAATCCGGAAAATAAGAAATGGGTGATGTACGGCGCTTCGGGAACCTACATGCTCGGCTCGTTCGACGGCCGGGTATTCCGGCCCGAATCCGGCAAATACCGCTACACGACGGGCAGCATCTACGCAGCCCAGACCTATACCAACATCCCGGCAGCGGACGGACGGCGCATCCAGATCGGCTGGGGCCGCATTTCACACCCGGGCATGCCCTTCAACGGAATGATGACGCTGCCGACGGAGCTGACGCTGCGCACGACCAAAAACGGGGTCCGCCTGGCGAGCACTCCGATCGCCGAACTCGACCGGCTGTTCCGTCCGCTCGCCGAATGGCGCGGCCTGACCCCGGACGAAGCCAACCGGAAGCTGGAGAAGTTCGGAAAGACCGACCGGCTCCGGATTCGCACGACGATCGAACTATCCCATGCAACGGACGCCGGGCTCAGCCTCGACGGCCAGCCCATCGTCGCCTACGACCTGAACCACAACACGCTCAACGGCCGTTTCTACTCCCCGCAGGACCCGACCAGCATGCGCCTGACGGCCGATATTTACCTCGACCGCACCTCGGCCGAGGTCTTTATCGACGGCGGGCTGTACTCCTATTCGATGGAGCGGCGGCCCCAAACCGGTAACAACGGAGGATTCCGCTTCCGGGGCAACCGGATCAAGGTTTGCAGCCTGGAGGTGTTCGCCGTCGGGTCGATCTGGTGACCGAAGGGAACCGAGCCGACATTACGGACACAAATTTCGAAAAATCCGGGCCGCAAGCGTGCCGGCTTCTCCGTTTTTTTCATACCTTTGATAACATAGCTCTATATGTCAAAAGTCTTGCGGCCTTTTAACAATGTATTCGATAAAAGTACAAACTGATAAAATCGTTCTAAAACCATTTTCATTCGAATGGACAAATTATCATGGAGACACCATACTGTTCTTTCTCTTCGGAATCTGCTATTCATACTATTCCATCCGTGATTTTGTTTTCGGATTATGGAACTGGGATTGGCTGATCGCTCTTCTGCTGTTCGATTCGGGCCTCATCATCTATTCGTTTCGGCTCAAGAGGCTGAAATTAAAATGCATTCCCATTCCCAAACAGCACGACGGGCTAAAAAATCAGATCCGGGAATTACTGATCAGCCGGGAATGGTTTATCGAATACGATAATTACCGCTATTTGCAGGCCAGAAACCAGAAAGGTATCCCTGTCTTAGACGAGGATTTGCTGATATTGAGGTGGAAAAGCGACGAAATCAGATGGACAGTGATTTATAATCCGTGGTACAACATCACGGGAGGGATATTTACCTTCAACCGATACGGACGAAGAACAATAAAAGAGATAAAAGCCCTCGTTGCTGACTTTGAAGAAAAAACCGATCCCCGAAGGCTCGAATAGACCAATGGCCGGACTTTATTTCCACATACCCTTCTGCAAGCGCGTATGCGCCTACTGCGACTTCTACAAGAGCGTCGACCTGCGCCGCATGGACGAACTCGTGGAGGCCATGCACCGCGAACTGGATGCACGGCGCGAATACACGGGCGGAGAGGCGGTCCGCACCCGCTACTTCGGCGGCGGCACGCCCTCGCTGTGCCGGGCGGAAACCATTGCGGGACTGCTCGATCATGCGGCAATGCTGTTCGATTGCTCCGCGGCGGAGGAGACCACGCTCGAAGCCAACCCCGACGACCTTACGCCCGCCTACCTCGCGGCGCTGCGCCGGGCGGGCATCGACCGCCTGTCGATCGGCGTCCAGTCGTTCGGCGACGCCTGCCTGAAACTGATGAACCGCCGCCACACCGCAGCGCAGGCCGTCGAGGCCGTGCGCAATGCACAGCAGGAAGGTTTCGAAAATATCACCGTCGACCTGATTTTCGGCGTCCCGGGTTTCGGAGGCGACGCGCTGCGCCGCTCGCTCGACCGGACGCTCGGGCTGGGCGTACAGCATATTTCGGCATACCATTTGACCATCGAACCCGGTACGGCTTTCGGACGGCGGGCCGCCCGCGGAGAGTTCGCCCCGGTGGACGAGGCAGTCAGCGAAGCGGAATACGCCTTCGTGCACGAAACGCTGACCGGGGCGGGATTCGAACATTACGAGGTTTCGAATTACGCCCTCCCGGGCTTCCGTGCCCGCCATAACGCCGCCTACTGGCACGGCCTAAAGTACCTCGGCATCGGGCCGGCAGCCCACTCGTTCGACGGCCGCGAACGCCACTGGAACACCGAATCGGTGGCGGAATATATCGCCGGAGCCCCCGCCGAAGCGGAAATACTCACCGACAGCGACCGTTTCAACGAGTATGTGATGACACGGCTGCGCACGGCGGAAGGCATCGACCCCGGAGAGGCGGAAAAACTGTTCGGGGCGGAACGTGCGGCACGAATGATGCGCGATGCGAAACCGTGGCTGGAAGCCGGCACACTTATCGCCGCCAACGGACGGATAGCCGTTCCTCCGGAGCGGATGCTGGTCTCCGATGCGGTGATCGAAGCGTTTTTCGAAACGCAATAAAGCCCGCAACCAAGTGAAACTGAAATGTTAAGTTATTCTTAAATTTTTTTATAAATACTGAAACCCGATTGGTTAATATAAATATAAGTGTTACCTTTGTAGCCGAAAACCGTTTCTGTTCGTCACGAAAATTATAAATTAGCAAAAGTATATGAGCAACGCCAAACACTCCCCTGACCTGCTGTTCGAGGTAAGTTGGGAAGTATGTAACAAGGTCGGCGGCATACACACTGTCATCTCGACCAAAGCACAAACCGTAACCCGCAAATTCGCAGACCGCTACGTACTGCTGGGCCCCGACCTCTCGCACGAGGGCGTCAACCCGGAGTTCGAAGAGGACCCCAATCTGCTCAAGGCGTGGCGCCAAAGCCTTTACAACGAAGGCATCCGCGTGCGCGTAGGCCACTGGAAGATCAAGGGCGAGCCGACGGTGGTGCTGGTCGACTTCTCGTCGCTGATCCCCCGCAAGGACGAAATACTCAAAAACCTCTGGGAATCGTACCACGTAGACTCGATCTCGGGCCAGTGGGACTACGTCGAGCCGGTGCTCTTCGGCTGGGCCGCAGGCGTCGTGATCGCCTCCTATGTCGAGACTTTCGGGTCGCCGGCGGAGAAGGCCGCCGCGCATTTCCACGAGTGGATGACCGCTGCCGGCGGACTCTACCTGCGCAACCGCGCCCCCTACATCGCCACGGTGTTCACCACCCACGCCACGGTCATAGGCCGCTGCATCGCCGGCAACCGCCTGCCGCTCTATAACGACCTCACGAAATTCAACGCCGACGAACTGGCCCGCCAGTTCAACGTCACGGCCAAGCACTCGATCGAGAAGATGGCCGCCACGTATCACGACGCCTTCCTGACAGTGAGCGACATCACGGCCAACGAATGCAAATACCTGCTGGGCCGCGAGCCGGACGGCGTGACGCCCAACGGATTCGAAAACGACTTCGTCTGGACCGGCGACGAATACTACGCCAAGCGCGACGAAGCCCGCAAAGCGATGATCACGGTGGCCGAAGCCTGCCTGGGCGAAAAATTCGCGGGCGACCCGCTGATCGTCGGAACCAGCGGCCGCTACGAGTTCCGCAACAAGGGCATCGACGTTTTCATCGAATCGCTGAAAAAACTCGCCGCCTCGGACAAACTCCGCCGCGAGGTGCTGGCCTACATCACCGTACCGGCAGGCAACCGCGGCCCGCGCGTCGACCTGCAGGCGCACCTTTCGGACCCCTCGAACCCCATCGACGCAAACCAGTACAAATATTCGACCCACTACCTCGAAAACCCGGCCTGGGACCCGATCGTGAATGCGCTGAAGAACAGCAACCTCACCGCCCCCGGATCGAAAGTAAAGGTGATCTTCGTCCCCACGTACCTCAACCGGGCCGACGGCATCTTCGACAAGGATTACTACGAACTGCTCGTGGGCATGGACATTACGGTTTTCCCTTCGTATTACGAACCGTGGGGGTATACCCCGCTGGAGTCGGTGGCATTCTCGATCCCGACCGTTACCACGACACTGGCCGGGTTCGGCATCTGGGTCGACAAGCAGCGCGAACATGCAGGCGTGGAGGTCATCCGCCGCGACGACTACAACGACAAGGAGGTCGAGGAGAAGATCGCCGAAGCGCTGCTGCGCTTCAGCCTGCTGGACGAAAAGCACGTCAACGAACAGTGCACCTCGGCGTATGAAATCTCGCTGACGGCGCTCTGGGAGCACCTTTTCGCCGCTTACGAACAAGCCTATTCCGAGGCGGTCGAGAGTTCGGTCGTCCGCACCAACCGCGCCGTGCTCGACGGCGGCGCCAAAACCGAGCAGATCAACTTCGTGCGCCAGCAGCTTTTCGTCGAGAAACCCAACTGGAGCCGCATGATGGTGGACAAGACGCTGCCCAAACGGCTGCATGCCCTCGAAGAGCTGTCGCGCAACCTCTGGTGGTGCTGGAATCCCGGCGCCCGCGACCTGTTCGAAGGGATCGATCCCGTGCTGTGGGCCGAATCGGGGCGCAACCCGATCGCCTTCCTCGACAACATGAGCGTCGAGCGGATGAAAGAACTCGAAAAGGACACGAATTTCCTCGCACAGCTCGACGCCGTACACACGCAGTTCCGCGACTACATGAACGAGAAGCCCGACCCGAAGGCGACGACCATTTCGTATTTCTCGATGGAGTACGGCCTGCACTCGTCGCTGAAAATCTACTCGGGAGGCCTGGGCATCCTGGCCGGCGACTACCTGAAGGAGGCTTCGGACAAGAACGTCCCGATGGCCGCCGTGGGCCTTCTGTACCGCTACGGCTATTTCACCCAGCGGCTCTCGGCACAGGGAGCGCAGGAGGCCACCTACGAAGCGCAGAACTTCTATAAACTGCCGATCTCGCCCGTACGCGACGAAGCCGGCAACTGGGTGACCATCACCATCGCCTACCCGGGCCGTACGCTCTCGGCGCACGTCTGGAAATGCCAGGTAGGCCGCACGGACCTCTACCTGCTCGACGCCGACATCGAGGACAACCTCGAGGAGGACCGCCAAATCACCCACTACCTCTACGGAGGCGACTGGGAAAACCGCCTCAAGCAGGAGATCCTGCTGGGCATCGGCGGCATCCGCGCACTGCGCAAACTGGGCATCAAACACGACGTGTTCCACTGCAACGAGGGCCACGCCGCATTCATCGGCGTCGAGCGCATCCGCGACCTGGTGAACCACCGCAAGCTCTCGTTCTCCGAAGCGCTGGAGGTGGTACGCAGTTCATCGCTCTTTACAACGCACACTCCCGTGCCCGCAGGCCACGACGCATTCCCCGAGTCGATGATCCGCCAGTACATGTCGCACTATCCCGACGTGCTGGGCATCACCTGGGAGCAGTATATCAACCTCGGCAAGACCAACCCCAACGACCCCAACGAGAAATTCTCGATGTCGGTGCTGGCCTGCAACCTCTCGCAGGAGGTCAACGGCGTATCGTGGCTCCACGGCGAGGTTTCGAAGGAGATCCTGGGCAACATGTGGCCGGGGTACTTCAAGAACGAACTGCACATCGGCTACGTTACCAACGGCGTGCACTTCCCGACCTGGATCGCCTCGTCGCTGCGCCACCTCTACGCCCGCTATTTCGCCGACGGATTCGAAGGCCACGTCTACGACATTCCCGCCTGGCAGAAGGTGCACAACATTCCCGACGTGGAACTGTGGGAAGAGCGCATGAAGCTCAAAAACAAACTCATCAAGCACATACGCCGGCGTTACAGCGACCCCAAACAGGTACGCCTCGACTCGCCGCGCCAGATGCTGCAGGTCATCGAAGGCCTCAAGCCCGACGTGCTGACCATCGGCTTCGCGCGCCGCTTCGCCACCTACAAGCGCGCCTACCTGCTCTTCACGAACCTCGACCGCCTGGCGTCGATCGTCAACAACAAGGAGCGCCCCGTGCAGTTCATTTTCGCAGGCAAGGCACACCCCAACGACAAGCCGGGACAGGACCTGATCAAGCGCATCGTCGAAGTGGCCGCCATGCCGCAGTTCGTGGGTAAAATCCTCTTCCTGCAAAACTACGACATGGAGCTCGCCCGCCGCATGGTGCAGGGCGTCGACGTTTGGCTGAACACGCCCACACGCCCCCTCGAAGCTTCGGGAACCTCGGGCGAAAAGTGCGTGATGAACGGCGTATTGCAGTTCTCGGTACTCGACGGCTGGTGGGTCGAAGGCTACAAGGAAGGCGCCGGCTGGATGCTTCCGCTGGAACGCACCTTCTCCGACCAGCATTACCAGGACGAACTCGACGCCGAGATGATCTACAACACCATCGAGGAGCAGATCGCCCCGAAATACTATGCCCGCAATGCGGACAACATCCCCCACGAATGGGTGTCTTCGGTCAAGAAATGCGTGGCGGACATCGCCTCGAACTTCACGACCAACCGCATGCTGATCGACTACGAAGAACGCTTCTACGACAAACTCGCGGCTCGCAAACGCGAATTGTGCGCCGACGCCTACCGTACGGCGCGCGGGATCGCAGCCTGGAAACGGAAGGTTTCGGCCGCCTGGGACCAGGTGCGCATCGTCGACGTGCAGCGTGTGAAAATCGACAAGGAGGCCGTCTGCGTCGGTGAAACGTACCACTTCGCCGTGACGCTCGACATCGCCAACCTCCGGCCCGAGGACATCGGCGTGGAGATGGTCGTCGCCCGCCAGATCGTCGGCGGGGAGTCGGTCAACGTCACCCGCACGATCCAGTTGGAGCGCACGCAGGTCGACGGCAGCCAGGTGACCTACACGCTCAACTACATGCCCGACGAGGCCGGTATGTTCGACGTGGCACTGCGTATCTACCCCTCGAACCCGCTCCTGCCCCACCGCATGGATTTCGCGCTGGTGAAGTGGGCCTAATAAAAAAAGGTTAAAAAGGTATTAATTTCGGGTTATCAAGCAATAATTAGTTGTAACAGTCCGGGAATTTTAATATCTTTAATGGACGAACTGTATTTTAAAGCGATATGTCAGCACTTACTTTCGACAAAAGCGAATTGGGCAATCTGGAGTACTCGCTCCAGCGCGAAATGCTTGCAACGGACCGTATCGGCGGCTACATGAGCACGACCATCGTCTGCTGCAACACCCGCCGTTACCACGGCCTGATGGTGGCCCCGATCGACGACAGCGACCGGACTTATGTCCTGCTGTCGGCGCTCGACGAAACGATTATCCAGCACGACCAGACATTCAACCTGGCGCTGCACCGTTTCCAGGGAACCTACGAGCCGCGCGGCCACAAATATATCACCGATTTCGAGTACACGCCCACCCCCACGATCACCTACCGTGTGGGCGGCGTGATCCTCCGGAAGGAGATGCTGTGGATTCACAAGCGCACGCAACTGATGATCCGCTATACGCTCGTCGACGCGCATTCCGAAACGCGCCTGCGCCTGCGCCCCTTCCTCGCTTTTCGCGACAAACATGCGCTGACCCACGCCAACATGGAGGCCGACGGGCACTCCTACCCGGCGGTCAACGGCGTAAAGTGCCGCCTTTACAGGTCGTTCCCGTGGCTCTACATGCAGACCAGCAAACCCGGTGCGGAGTTCGTGCCGGCCCCCGACTGGTACTACAATTTCGAATACCTCCAGGACATCGCCCGGGGCTACGACGGCTACGAGGACCTGATGACCACGGGATACTTCGAAACCGAACTCAAGAAGGGCGAAAGCATCATCTTCTCGGCATCGCTCGACGAAATGGGTTCGACGAAAACCATCGAAGAGGTTTTCAAAGGCTCCATCGCGCGCCGCACGCACAAGATCGACTTCATCAGTTGCCTCGAGCACTCGGCGCGCCAGTTCCTGATCCGCCGTCCGGGCAACCGCACGGAAGTGGTCTCGGGCTACCCGTGGCACGGGGTTTCGGGCCGCCAGACCTTTGTGGCGCTGCCGGGAATCACCCTGGAGCAGGACCACAAGGAGGACTGCATCGACGCGCTCGACACGATGGTGCGCGACATGCAGGACGGCATGTTCGCTGGGAACACGTCGGCCGCAGTAGCCGCAGACGCTCCCTTATGGTTTTTCTGGACCCTCCAACGGCTCGAAGCGCACATCGGGGCGAAAAAAATCTGGAAACACTACGGCGAGGCCATGAAGCAGGTGCTCGAAGCCTATAAACGGGGCATTGCGGGCCGCGTCGTACTGAACGACAACGGACTCGTATGGGCCGCATCGGACGAAGTTCCCCTCACATGGATGAACTCGGTCGTCGGCGGACGGTCCGTCACCCCGCGCAACGGCTACCAGGTAGAGGTCAACGCCCTGTGGTACAATGCCGTCTGCTATACACTCCGGCTTGCCGGCGAGGCGGACGACAAAAAATTCGTCAAGGCGTGGGAAAAACTTCCCGAGCGCACCGCGGCGTCGTTCAACGCGCTGTTCCCCCTGTCCGAAGGCTATCTGGCCGACTACGTGGGCTGCGGCGGCGCATCGACGGATATCCGCCCGAACATGATCATCGCCTGCGCGCTGCCTTACAAGATGCCCGACGAACAGATCCAACTGGAGGTGATCCGCACGGTGCGGCAGCACCTCCTGACACCGAAAGGACTGCGCACGCTCTCGCCCCGCAACCCGCTCTACAAGGGTTCGCAGGAGGGCACGCCTGCCGAACGCGATTTCGCAGGCAAAAACGGCTCGGTATGGCCGTGGCTACTGTCGTTCTACGTCAGGGCCTGCTTCGATGTCAACGGCGACGCGTTCCTGCAGCAGGCTGAAGAAGCCCTGGCCGGATTCGACGAGGACATCCAGACCTACGGCATCGGTTCGATCGGCGAACTTTTCGACGCCGATCCCCCGTTCGCACCGCGCGGAGCCATTTCACAGGCCTGGAGCGTTGCGGCCCTGCTGGACATTCACGGCATGATCCTGGCGCGCAAGCCGGAAGAGAAGACCGAAAAGTCGGAAAAACTTTCGAAAACAGCGCATCCGAAGACTGCAAAGGCCCCAAAAAGCGTTCCTATAAAGATAGGGGCGAAAGAACCCGCCGCAAAAGCGGCGAAAACGCCCCGGAGCGAAGAAAAAACCACAAAAAAGACGGTAAAGAAAACGACAGCGAAGAAAGGGACAGAAAAGAAGAAATAACAACGACAGCCCGGGCGCACAATGTGAAGAGGAATTGTGCCGGATGGCGAATCCCTTTCCAGGGAGGGGATTCGGAGAGAAGTCAGAGTCGGAAGCACGGCCCAAAGCCGCAGACATCCGACCGCCGATAGCGCAAAGGCCGCCGAAAATATAAATTTACAAAAAGGATAAGGTATGAGAGTTTTAATGTTCGGATGGGAGTTTCCGCCCCACATTGCGGGCGGATTGGGAACGGCCTGCTACGGAATGACCCGCGGACTGGCGCGCAACGGTGTCGACGTAACCTTCATTGTCCCGCACGCGTACGGCGACGAGGACCAGCGTTTCACGCACGTAGTGAACGCCAGCGAGGTGGAGGCCATGTACGGCTCGACGGGCAGCGGCGCGGACGATATTCTGGAAAAGATGTCCTTCATCCACATCGACTCGAACATGGTCCCCTATATCTCTCCCGAGGAGTACGAAACCTACCACGAGCAATACGTCAAATCGGGGCGTAAAACCTGGTCAACAACCGACGCCTGGAAACAGCGTTACACCTTCTCGGGCAAGTACGGCGCCAACCTCATGGAGGAGGTGGCCCGTTATGCGGTGGTCGCCGCGCAGGTAGCCAAGGACCTCGAAGGACAATTCGACGTAATCCATGCCCACGACTGGCTTACTTATTATGCCGGGATCGCCGCAAAACGCGTTTCCGGGAAACCGCTGGTGGTGCACATGCACGCCACGGAATACGACCGCAGCGGCGAAAACGTCAACTCGCAGGTTTACGCCATCGAGCGGGCCGGCATGCACGCCGCCGACCGCGTGATCGCCGTTTCGAACCTCACGCGCAATATCGTCATCAACCGCTACGGCGTTCCGGCCGAACGGGTCGTCACGGTGCACAACGCCGTGCGTTTCGCCCAGAACTGCGGCAAGACGCCCGAGCGGGGCGTCGACGACAAGATCGTTACATTCCTGGGCCGTATCACCTACCAGAAAGGCCCCGACTACTTCGTCGAAGCGGCCGCCAAGGTCCTCAAGCGGGTTCCCAACGTACGCTTCGTGATGGCCGGTTCGGGCGATATGATGAACCACGTCATCCGCCGCGTGGCAAGGCTGGGCATCGCCGACCGTTTCCACTTCACGGGATTCCTCCGCGGCGAGGACGTACACAAGATGTTCCAACTGTCGGATGTCTACGTGATGCCCTCGGTCTCGGAACCCTTCGGCATCTCGCCGCTGGAAGCGATGCGTTCGAACGTGCCGGTGATCATCTCCAAGCAGAGCGGCGTGGCCGAGGTGCTGGATTACGCCGTGAAGGTCGACTACTGGGACGTAGACGCCCTGGCCGACGCCATTTACGGGCTGATCAAATACCCGGCCCTGTCGGACATGTTCGCCTCGAAAGGCCTCGAAGAGGTGACCAATCTCAAGTGGAACGACGCCGCGGCGAAGATCAAATCGGTTTACGAAGCCGTGATCGAAGAGAATAAAAAACAATTAAAATAGCAACCCGCATGAAAACCGTCTGTCTTTATTTTCAGGTGCACCAGCCCTGGCGTCTGAAGAAATACCGCTTCTTCAACATGGGCAAGGACCACAACTACCTGGATGACCTCATGAACCGTTCGATCATGCAGAAGGTCGCCCGCCAGTGCTACCTGCCGATGAACGCCCTGCTGCTCAAACTCATCAAGGAGAACAAAGGCAAGTTCCGCTGCTCGTTCTCGATCACGGGCATCGCCATCGAACAGTTCCGCGCCTTCGCCCCCGAGGTCCTCGATTCGTTCAAGGAGCTGGCTGCGACGGGTTGCGTGGAGTTCCTCGCCGAAACCTACTCCCATTCGCTGGCCTCGCTGGCTTCGAAGGAGGATTTTACGGAGCAGGTAAAGTTGCACACGAACCTTATCAAAAAGGAATTCGGGCTGAAACCCACGGCATTCCGCAACACGGAGCTGATCTATTCGGACGAGATCGGCGAGATGGTGGCCGGCATGGGCTTCCGCACGATGCTGGCCGAAGGCGCCAAGCACGTACTGGGCTGGAAATCGCCCAACTACGTCTATGCCAACGCCATCGACCAGAAACTGCGCCTGCTGCTGCGTAACTACAAGCTCTCGGACGACATCGCCTTCCGCTTCTCCAACAAGAACTGGGACGAATGGCCCCTGACGGCGGAGAAATACGTGCAGTGGCTCGCCTCGGACGAGACGCCGGGCGAAGTCATCAACCTGTTTATGGACTACGAGACCTTCGGCGAGCATCAGACCGCCGACACGGGCATCTTCGAATTCATGCGCGCACTGCCCAAAGCGATCCTCGCCAAGAAGAACGGCCTGGAGTTCGCCACGGTGACCGAAGCTGCGAAGAAATACCAACCCGTCGCCGTGCTCCACTGCCCGCACGTGATGTCGTGGGCCGACGAGGAGCGCGACGTGACGGCATGGCTGGGCAACGAACTGCAGAACGAGGCGTTCTCGAAACTCTACGCCCAGAAAGAGAAGGTCTCGGCGCTGAAAAACCCCGATTTCGACTACGTATGGAGTTTCATGCAGACCTCCGACCATTTCTACTACATGGCTACCAAGTGGCTGTCGGACGGCGACGTACACTCCTATTTCAATCCCTACGACTCGGCTTACGACGCCTTCATCAACTACATGAACGTCCTTTCGGATTTCATCATCGAACTGGACAAGGCCGTGGCGGAAAAGGCGGCTAAAAAGCGGGCCTGAGCGCCTTGGGAACGATCAGAAACGGGTTTCTTCGGAAGCCCGTTTTTTTATTTTGCAAAACGGAGCAAAGGATGTACAGCGTATGTTTTATTTGCTTACATTTGGCGCATTGAAAATACACATGCATGAATAGCGTCTTCATCCTGCTGAACAGCCTCAACGACTGGAAACCCTACTGCGAAACCGACTCGCTGATGACCGCCACCGACTACCTCGAACACCGTTACGGAGAGCGGACTCCCAAACTGGTCATCAACCTGAGCGACGAATACGGCTACAACTCCGAGGGTTACTATTGCTCGCTGCTGGCCCAGGCCCGCGGACACCGCGTACTGCCGGGGGTCGAAACCCTCAACAAACTCGAATCGGGCGCAGGAATACGCATGAACCGCAACCTCCAGCAGCTCTGCCATCAATGGATCGAGCGCAACCGCATCACCGACGAAATCTGGCAGTTGAACATCTACTTCGGGACCTGCCGCGAGAAGGGGCTGGAGAAGATCGCCCGCTTCATCTTCGACCACTATCCCTGCCCGATCCTGCGCGTGACGATGAACAACCATGCGCGTAACCAGATCGAATCGGTGCAGGCCCTTTCGCTGCACCGGCTTTCGGAGAGCGAGCAGGACGACTTCGCAAATGCGCTCGACTGCTTCAACAAGAAGGTGTGGCGCTCGCCACGCTCGGCAAAGCCTGCACGTTACAACCTCGCCATCCTCTACGATCCCGACGAGAAATTCCCGCCCAGCGACAAGGACGCCCTCAACAAGTTCCTCGAAGTGGCCCGGAAGATGAACATCCACGCCGAACTGATCACCGAAGAGGAAGCCACGCGGCTGATGGAGTTCGACGCGCTGTTCATCCGCACCACCACGTCGCTCAACCACTACACCTACCGCCTCGCACAGCGGGCCGCGATGAACGACATCGCTGTGATCGACGATCCCGAGTCGATCATCTGCTGCACGAACAAGGTCTACCTGAGCGAGCTTTTCGAAAAGGCCCGCATCCCGGCCCCGGCCTCGCAACTGCTATTCCGCAGCAACGAATACACCTACGAAGAGATCAGCGAACGGCTCGGCTCGCCCTTTATCCTCAAGATTCCCGACGGATCGTTCTCGGTAGGGATGCACAAGGTCTCGAACGCCGGAGAACTGCGCACGGCGCTCGACGAAATGTTCGCCCACTCGGCCGTGCTGCTGGCCCAGGAGTTCATTCCCACGGAATTCGACTGGCGGATCGGCCTCTTGGACGGCGAGCCGCTCTTCGCCTGCAAGTATTTCATGGCCAAAGGCCACTGGCAGATTTATAACCACGCCCACGACGACACGGGACGCAACCTGTGCGGCGCCTGGGAGACCGTGCCCATCTACAAAGCCCCGCAGAAGGTGCTCGACACGGCCGTCAAAGCCGCGGCGCTGATTGGCAAGGGACTCTACGGCGTAGACCTGAAACTCATCAACGGCAAGGCCGTGGTGATCGAGATCAACGACAATCCGTCGATCGATCACGAAGTGGAGGACGCCGTACTGGGCGACGAGCTCTATTACCGCATCCTCAACCACTTCATCCACTGCCTCAACCGCCTGCACGCACAATGACGCCCGCAGTCGAAATACGCCCGGCGGCCGCCGGGGACCTCGATGCCGTGGAGGCCGTCGAACGGCGCTGCTTTCCCGCAGAGGAGGCCTTCTCGCGGCGGCAACTGCACTACCTGCTCACGCAGGCGCAGGGGGCGAATTACGTGGCCTGCCTCAACGGCGCGGTCGTCGGTTACATTTCGCTGTTGGCGCGGCGCACGGCGGGCAACCTGCGCATCTACTCCGTGGCGGTAGACCCTGCGGCCCGCGGCTGCGGAGCCGGGCAGGCACTGATAGATGCGGCGGTTGCGCTGGCCCGGCAGCTCGGGCTGCGTGAAGTGACGCTCGAAGTGCGCACCGACAACGACGCGGCCATACGGCTCTACACCCGCAGCGGATTCCGGCCCGGGAAACTGCTGCGCGATTATTACCACGACGGCGCCGACGCCCGGCGCATGGCGCTCAGCCTTTCGCCCGGCCGCTGAGAATCGCCTCCTTGTTCGTCTCGGCCCACTCCACCAACCCGAAAATGTGAGGCAGCAGGCTCCGGCCCCGCTCCGTCAGCCTATACTCCACGCGCGGCGGAACCTCGGCATAGACCTCGCGGCTGACCATTCCGTCGGTTTCGAGCATCCGCAGCGTGACGGTCAGCATCCGGTGCGAAATGTCGCCCAGCGTGCGGTGAATCTCGCTGAAACGCATTACCCCGTTGGCATTGAGCGTCAGCAATACCAGCATCGACCACTTGTCCCCCAGGCGGCTCAGTATGTCCCGAACCGGACAGCATCCCGTAGGTATAAAATTTTCCAAACTTTTTTCCGTTTCCATTCCTTTGATTTCCAACAACGGTTACTTTTTCGTAACCTACTCATTTTTACGTGCGTACTTGTTTGAGCGCGCGGTTTATCGTATATTTGTTCACAAACGTAATAAACTTACTTAAAATAACTGTCGTTTCATTCAAAAAATTGTGACTATGGCAAAGCGAGCAGCCGTCGTGGCCGTGAATCCCGTGAACGGGATGGGCCTGTTCCAGTATCTGGAAACATTTTTCGAAAACAAAATTCCCTACACCCTCTTCGCGGTAGCCGACAGCCGCGAAATCCGCACCAATTCGGGCGTCGGCCTGACCGCCGACGATGTCATCGCCAACCTCAAAGGCCATGAAGACGAGTACGACGCCCTCGTATTCGCCTGCGGCGACGCCGTGCCGGTCTTCGCACAGCATGCCGGCGAACCCTGGAACAAGGACCTGATGGAGGTGCTGAAAACCTTCGGCGAAAAGGGAAAGCTGATGATCGGCCACTGTGCCGCAGGAATGATGTTCGGATTCGCGGGCGTCGCCGCAGGGCGGCGGGTCGCCGTACATCCGCTGGCCAAAGCCGCCGTGACGGGACCCGTCGCAACGGACGCCGCCTATGAAACCGACGGCAACTTCTTCACCGCGCAGGAGGAACACGCCATTCCGGAGATGCTCCCGAAAGTGGTCGAAGCGTTGAAATAACCGCCTGAAAAAGCCCCTCTTCCGGAGGGGCTTTTCGTTATCGCCGGACGGCGTAGTCGTAGACGAGCCGCGAGATGCGGGCGATGACGGCGGCGTTCGTCCGGTCGTCCTCGCGGGAATCCATGACGAAGACCGCTATCGAATAGCTGCACCCGTCGGGCAGGCGGACAATGCCGATATCGTTGTCGGCGACCATCACGCCCTGCGCATCGCGGAAAGCGCTGCCCGTTTTATGAGCTACGGCGACATCCGCAGGCAGCAGTCCCCGGAGTTTATCGGGACCGGTCGTCGTGCCGAACATCGTCTCCAGCAGAAAGTCCCCGTATTCGGCGGAGAGCAGTTCGCCGCGGCGGAAGCGCTCGAGCAGCCGCACGGCGGCCAGCGGCGTGGTCCAGTTGAGATACTGGTTGTCCGGACGGCGGTGCATCGTCTCCTCGTCGGCAACGATCGCCGTACGGCCGACGCCCAGCCGGGCGACGTAGCGGTTTACGGTCTTAGGTCCGCCCAGGAACCGAAAAAGCAGGTCGCAGACGTTGTTGTCGCTCTGTGCTACGCTGTAATCCAGCAGTTCCGCCGCCGTGAGTTCATAACCGCCTTCGGGACGGGCATCACGCAGCGGCGACCAAGTGTCGGAAAGCAGGTCGGAGCGCAGGACCGGGATGCGCGTCGTCAACGGAAGGCCGGCGCGGTCGAGGCTGTCGAGCAGGGCCAGCGCCTGGTGGAATTTATAGACGCTCATCGTGGGATAACGGTGCGCATTGTTCACCACGAGCGTGTCGCCGTCGCCGAACACCACGGCGACGCCCACCGTCGCGCGGACGCTGTCGGCCACAACGCGGATGTCGCGTTCGAGCGCTCCCGTACGGGCCGAAAGGGGCATAGCCGCCAGGAGACAGCAGCAGAGGACCGAAAACCGTCTCATCGCCGTCAGCCTTTGCGCTTGTAACGCGAGGGTGAAGTTCCGGTGTGCTGCTTGAAATACTTACCGAAGAAAGACTGCGTCGAAAAATTGAGGTGGTAGGCGATCTCCTGAATGCTCATGCCCGAATATTTCAGCAGGGCTTTAGCTTCGAGGATCACCGATTCGTCGATCCACCGCGCAGCGGTCTTGCCGCTCACCTCCTTGACGACGGACGAAAGGTATTTGGGCGTGATATTGAGCTGCTTGGCATAGAAGCTCACGTTGCGTTCCTTTTTGTTGTACTGTTGCAGCAGCGACATGAACTCATCGAAAAGCACCTCGCAGCGGCCCTGCTTCATTTCGCCGGGCTGCTCGCGCTGGTTGATCTCGGTGATGATGTAGAACGCCGTCGTAAAGAGCGTGCGGATGATCTCGTGGCGGTAACGCTCCTTGTCGCTGCGCAGCATGGTTTTGATCAACTGGAACAGTTGCCGGATTTCGTCCACGTCCTGCGGCGTCACCTCCAGCACCGGGGCTTTGCCGAAGCGCATGTAGACCGGCAGCGAGGTCGAAAGGTCGATCTGTATCTCATTGACGAACGACTTGGAGAAGGCGAGGAAATAAGCCGCCGCGTTGGACGAACACTTCACCGTGCGGATGATCGAATCGGGATTGAAAAAGACGAGGGTGTTAGGTTTGACGTTGTAATTCTCCATGTCGATCGACACGGTAGCCTCGCCCGTCATCATGACAATGGCCGAAAAGCCGTCGATCGTCGCCGGATAATCGGCCGTAGTGTTGTTCTGCGCCGAAAGCGCCGCGATTACCAGATCGTCCGAGAGGTAAAAGACATCGCTCATCTCCTTCTTGATGCGGGAGATGGAGACTTTGCGCAGGCTTTCGCGTCCTTCGCCACGCGTCGCTTTGCCGTTATCCGCCATATCGTCGTAGTTTTTCCGACAAAAGTAACAATTACCGCTTAAAATCGCAAGCGCGGGAGATAAAAAACTTATTCCCGCTGCCGGGCGCACATCACGCGCAGGCCGCCGGCGAGACACTCGATATGCAACGGGAATTCGGCGCCCTTCTGTCCGTCGACATCCGTCGGCTCGTTGACCGACGAGCGGATGTCGATCGTCCGCACCTGCAGGTGGCGCACGATTTTCGGACTGCCGCCCGCCAGGTAACGGCACATGGCCAGCGTCGAGCGAAAGAAGTTTTTCTTCTCCAACAGCAGGCAGTCGAACAGTCCGTCGCGTATCGACGAACGCCGCGCCAGGTGGAACCCGCCTGCGGTCTCGCCGTTGAAAATCAACACCATCAGCGACCGCAGATCGAACCGTTCGCCGTCGGCGACAATCTCCAGCGGCACGGCGTGCATCGAGCGGAACTCCTTGATTCCTTCGATGATATAGGCCAATTTACCGATCCGGTGTTTGCGTTTGTCGGGCGTATGCTGGGACGTGGTGGTGAAGATGCCGAACGAAAAGATATTGACGAAATAGAGCCCGTTCACCCGGCCTACGTCGACCCGGTCCACGGCCCCCGAAGCGATCTGCCGCGCCGCTTCGAGCGGTTCGCACGACATGCCGATCGCGCGGGCGAAATCGTTGGCCGTACCGGCGGGAATCACTCCGAGCGGAATGTCCAGCCCCTTGCGTTTCATGGCGTTGACCACATAGTTGACCGTACCGTCGCCGCCCGCGACGACCATCAGCCCGATCGTTTCGTTCCCGTCGAACGGATTGACCGTGAAATCGATCGGCTGCGGCGTGATTTCGTATCCGTAAGCCTGGAAAATCGTACTGATGCACCCGACATTGCGGGCGATCTTTCCTTTGCCCGACCCGGGATTGTAGAGAAATACCGCTGTTTTCATGATCTCATTATTTCATAACCAGCGCTTCCATCGCCGGCGAAACATACTCTTCGTATTCGTCCTCCCCGGCCCCTGCCAGGATAAAGTAAGCCTTCACGCCCGGCATCCGGCCGACAGCCGCCAGCGCATCGTCGGCGCCCATTGCCAGGAACATCGTCCCCATGGCGTCGGCCTCGGCGCAGGTCGGGGCAACGACGGTCACCGACAGCAGGCGCGAAAGGGCGCTGCGGCCCGTACGCGGGTCGATGGTATGAGCGACCTTGTTGCCCTCCTTGTCGAGGTAGAAACGACGGTAGTTACCCGAGGTGGCCATTCCTCCGCCGGTCATCTGAATCCGTTTCTGGAGGTATTCGCCGTTCGACATATTGCCGTCAAAGGGCGTTTCGACGCCGATGCGCCACGCCTGCCCCTGACGGTTGACGCCCCGGCAGCGGACCTCGCCGCCGATATCGACGATATAGTTTTCGGCGCCGTATTTCTCGACCAGCGCCGCCAGCAGGTCGACCGTATAACCTTTGGCCACGGAGTTGAAATCGAGCTGCACGCGCGGGTCGTCCTTGATTAGCCGTCCGCCCGCGACGCGCACTTTTTCACGCCCCACGAACTCGAGGATCGAATCGATGTTCGGATGCTCGGTGCGTTCCTTCCCGGCGAAGCCCCACGCCTCGACCAGCGGTTTGACGGTCACGTCGTAGCGTCCGTCACTCAGGGCCCCGATGCTGTCGGCCAGGTGCAGGTTAAAGGCGATATGCCGGTCGACGGTGTCGGTTTCGTTGCGGTTCAGACGGCTCAGCAGCGACATCGGATCGTAGATCGACATCGACGCCTTGGCCTCGCGGTCCAGCTCCATGACGGCCGCATAAAGCTCCTGCGACGAGACGCCCTTGACATCGGCCACCACATGCAGCGTCGTGCCGAGCATCACCCCGTCGACAACGGTGAAATCCGGCCGGCCCGCGCAACCGCACAGCACCGCTGCGACAAACGCGGCAAAAGCCCCGCGCATACCCGTTTTCTCCATAATTTTCACTTGTTTAGCGGCAAAAATACGATTTTCCCTGTTAACTTGTCGTTTTTCGGCCTCCAAAGGTAAATAATTTTCATTTTTCAATGTATAATTCTCAATTATTTCATACCTTTGCCGAACGCTCTGGCGTTATCCACGGTAAGGGGGATGCGTCGTAGAGTGGAACGTAAATAAATTTTACACAATGGCTTATTTAACAGCTGAGAAAAAGCAGGAGCTTTTCGGCCAGTACGGCAAGTCTAACACCGACACGGGTTCGCCCGAGAGCCAGATCGCGTTGTTTTCGTACCGTATCAGCCACCTTACAGAACACCTCAAGAGCAACAAACACGACTTCGGAACCCAGCGCGCACTGCTGCGCCTGGTCGGCAAGCGCCGCGCGTTGCTGGAGTACCTGAAGGAGATCGACATCGAGCGCTACCGCGCAATCGTGAAGACGCTCAACCTCCGTAAGTAATCCCGAGGAAGAAATGAAGGCAAGGCCCGAGAGGTGTTGCCTTCATTTTCGTTGCTGAAACAATTTGAAAACACTATAGGTTTAATTTTTTATGGAAGAAAAGAAGCTGTACAACGCAGTCCGCAAGATCATTACGCTGGCCGACGGTCGCCAGATCGAGATCGAAACGGGCAAACTGGCCAAACAGGCCGACGGCTCGGTCGTCGTCAAGATGGGCGACACGATGCTGCTCGGAACCGTCGTGGCCGCAAAGGATGCAAAACCCGACACCGACTTTATGCCTCTCCAGGTCGAATACAAGGAGAAGTACGCCTCCGTAGGCCGCTACCCCGGAGGTTTCATGAAACGCGAAGGCAAGGCCAATGACAGCGAGGTGCTCGTCGCCCGCCTGATCGACCGCGCACTCCGCCCGCTGTTCCCCGCGGATTACCACGCCGAGGTTTACGTGACGGTCAACCTCATTTCGGCGGACAAGGATATTCAGCCCGACGCACTGGCCGGCCTGGCCGCTTCGGCCGCACTTGCCGTATCGGACATTCCGTTCGGCGGCCCCATTTCGGAGGTCCGCGTAGCCCGCATCGACGGGCAGTACGTCATCAACCCCAACTACTCGGATATGGCGAACGTCGACCTGGACATCATGGTCGGCGGTACGATCGACAACATCCTGATGGTCGAGGGCGAGATGAAGGAGGTTTCGGAAGAAGTGATGCTCGGGGCCATCAAGTTTGCGCATGAGGAGATCAAGAAGCACTGCGCCGTACAGATCGAACTTTCGAAGGAACTTGGCAAGGACGTAAAACGCACCTACTGCCACGAGGTCAACGACGAAGAACTGCGCCAGACGATCATCAAGGAGCTCTACGACAAGGCTTACGCCATCGCTACGAGCGGCACGATGAAGCACGAGCGCGAGGACAAGTTCAACGCCCTCGAAGCCGAGTTCGCAGCCCGCTATTCGGAAGAGGAACTGGCGGAGAAAGCTCCGCTGATCCACAAATACTTCCACGACGACGTGCAGAAGAAGGCCATGCGCAACATGGTCCTCGACCTGGGCCAGCGTCTCGACGGCCGCAAGACCGACGAAATCCGCCCGATCTGGTGCGAGGTGGGCTACCTGCCCGCCGCCCACGGCTCGGCGATCTTCACCCGCGGTGAAACGCAGTCGCTGACGACCGTAACGCTCGGTACGAAACTCGACGAAAAGGTCAAGGACGAAGTGCTCGTACAGGGAACCGAGAAATTCGTGCTCCATTATAACTTCCCGCCCTTCTCGACGGGCGAAGCCAAGGCCGCCCGCGGTCTGAGCCGCCGCGAGATCGGCCACGGCCACCTGGCATGGCGCGCCCTGAAACCGATGATCCCGATGGGCGAGGACAACCCCTACGCCGTACGTGTCGTATCGGACATCCTCGAATCGAACGGTTCGTCGTCGATGGCTACGGTTTGCGCCGGAACCCTCGCGCTGATGGACGCCGGCGTGAAGCTCAAGAAGCCCGTATCGGGTATCGCCATGGGCCTGATCTCGGATTCCGAAACCGGCAAATGGGCCGTGCTGTCGGACATCCTGGGCGATGAGGATCACCTGGGCGACATGGACTTCAAGGTGACGGGAACCAAGGACGGTATCACCGCCACGCAGATGGATATCAAGGTCGACGGCCTCTCGTACGAGGTGCTGGCCGCCGCACTGGAGCAGGCCCGCAAAGGCCGCATGCACATCCTCGGCAAGATCACCGAGTGCATCGCCGAGCCGCGCGAGGACTACAAGCCCTGCGTACCGCGCATCGTACAGATCGTCATTCCGCAGGATATGATCGGTCCGGTTATCGGCCCGGGCGGAAAGGTGATCCAGGACATCCAGAAGACCACCAACACGACCATCACCATCACGGAGGTGGACAACAAGGGTATCGTAGATATCTTCGGCATCGACAAGGAGGCTCTCGACGGAGCGCTGGCCCGCATCAAGGCCATCGTAGCCATTCCCGAAGTAGGCGAGACCTACCACGGCAAGGTCCGTTCGATCGTCGCATTCGGCGCATTCGTCGAGATCATGCCGGGCAAGGACGCCCTGCTCCACATCTCGGAGATCGACTACAAACGTTTCGAGACCATGGAGGAGACGGGTCTGAAAGAGGGTGACGAGATCGACGTGAAGCTGATCGGCGTAGACCCCAAGACCAACAAACTCAAGCTGTCGCGCAAGGCGCTGCTGCCTAAACCCGAAGGGTATGTGGAGCGTGAACGCCGTCCGCGTCCCGAGCGCGGAGACCGTGGCGAACGCCGCGATCGCGGCGAGCGTCGGGAGCGTCCTGAACACAAGGAAGAGTAAAATGGCTGTAAATGTGGATATTTCGGACGAAAAGCTGTTCTTTTTTCCGTCCGGGATATTGCAGAATTAGCAAGAGTTTTCTATATTTGCGCTGTTCGGAGGTCCTGAATGGAGGCGCCAAGCCCCGGAAGCAGGACCGAACGAACGAAAAACGAGAGGCAAACAATTAAAAATAAACACATTAACTTTTACCTATTATGAAAAACTTAATGAAATTGAGCGTTGTGCTCGTGGCTGCCGCACTGGCATTCTCGAGCTGTAACTGCTTCAAGAAGATGGCGAAGAACCGGGACGACATCAAGCTGACGGTCACCCCCGAAATTCTGACGCTGAACAACGGCATCGTTGCCGCCGACATCAATGTTACCTTCCCCGTGGAGTATTTCAACAAGAAGGCCATCATCAAAGTTACCCCCGTCATCGTATTCGAAGGCGGCGAAGTAGCCGGCACCACCAAATATTACCAGGGTTCGAAGGTGGACGAGAACTATGCAGTCGTAGACATGAGCAACGGCGGCAATTTTACGCAGCACGTTGAGTTCCCGTACGATCCCCGCATGGACCAGTGCGCCCTGCAGCTCCGCGCCGAGATCAAGTGCCCGAAAGGCAAGGCCAAGGAGTTCGTGCTCGTGAACCTGAACACCGGAGCCATTCCCACCAAGGAGCAGGCTGCCGTACTGGCCGGCAACGACGCCGCTGCCAAGGCTGCCATCAACAAGGAATTCGGCCTGACGGTAGCTTACGGTCTGAACACCCTGCAGAAGGACCTCAAGTACGGCGACCTGATGGATCAGATGGCCAACAACTACAAGAAGGTGACGACGGTAGTCGACAAGACCGACCTGCTCTACGCCATCAACTCGTCGGTTGTTACGAAGAAGAACGAGAAGAACGCCAACCTCGGCGCATTCAAGGAGAACGTAGACAAGAACCTCACGAACGACCGCGCTACGCAGAACATCGCCGTGAAGGGTTACGCTTCGCCCGACGGTCCGGTGAAGTTCAACGACAAACTCTCGAAGTCGCGTAGCGAATCGGGTAAGAAAGTCGTTGCCAAACTGCTCAAGGATGCAGGCCTGGATATCGACGCTGCCGCTTACGGCGAAGACTGGGACGGTTTCAAGGAACTGGTCGAGAAGTCGGACATCAAGGACAAGAACCTCATTCTCCAGGTGCTGAGCCTCTACAACTCGCCCGCAGAGCGTGAGACCGAGATCAAGAACATGTCGAGCGTATTCAACGAACTGAAGAAGGACATCCTTCCCGAACTGCGTCGCTCGCAGATCGTCAACAGCACCGACCTCCAGGGTCTGACCGACGCTGAGATCATGGCCGCTTACCGCAACGGCGGCAACCTGACGGTAGAGCAGTATCTCTATGCCGCACAGGAGCTGGCTAACGGTGCTGAGGAGCAGGTTGCTATCCTGACCGCCGCTTCGAAGAAGTTCAACGACGCCCGTGTATGGAACAACCTCGGCGTTGCCCAGACGCAGGCCGGCGACAAGGCTGCTGCCCTGAAGTCGTTCGAGAAGGCTGCCAAGCTGGATTCGTCGAAGGAGCTCAGCAAGAACCTGCTGCTCGCCAACCTGGCTAACGGCAACACCGCTGAGGCCAAGAAGTACGCTGCCGCTGCCGACGCTCAGGCCAAGGCTGCCATGGCTGCTGCCGAAGGCGACTACAAGGCTGCTGCCAAGAACCTCGAGGGTTACAACGAGGCTATCGCCCTGGTTCAGTCGAACGACCTGGCCGGCGCCAAGAAGGCTATCGCCAAGGACAACTCGGCTGACGCCGACTACCTGCGTGCCGTTATCGCCGCTAAGGAAGGCGACCTGAAGGCTGCAGAGGCTCAGTTGAAGAGCGCTGTTTCGAAGAACCCCGCGCTGGCTCAGAAGGCCGCTAAGGACATCAACCTGAAGGCGCTGAAGAAGTAATCAGCTTCTCCCGATAAAAAAGAGTCTGGCCGTTTACGGTTCAGGCTCTTTTTTTGCATCTCACCCGGCGTACCCTGCAACAAATGCGCGGGCGGAAACGTTGTAACTGTAAAAAGCGGCTCCGGCGTATGTTCCGACAACAACGGTTCACGGCGGACACCGGTTAAAATAATTGATCCGGAAGCGATGCGGGATCGAATAATTTTTCTAATTTTGTAAAAAACACGATCGTATGGAATACGCCAATCATCTCAAAGAATACGCCCCGGCCGGGAGTGCAGCTCAAGTCGACGAAGAAGTCGCCCGCATCCGCAAGGTCGCCGAGGCCCGCAACCACAACACCGAAGTTTACAAACTCTGCTATTCGGCCATCGACATCACGACCCTGTCGTGCAACGATTCGGTGACCTCCGTCACGGAGTTCGCCCGCAAGACCGTGGAGTTCTACCAGAAATATCCCCACATTCCCAATGTGGCTTCGATCTGCATCTACCCTTCGTTCGTCGAGACCGTCGGGCTGGCAGTGGACGGCACGCCGATGAAGATCACGAGCGTCGGCGGCGGATTCCCCGCGGCGCAGACCTTCCTCGAAGTGAAGGCCCTCGAAGTGGCTATGGCCGTGGAGAACGGCGCCGACGAAGTGGACATCGTCCTCAACGTAGGCCGCATGCTCACGGGCGAATACGACGAGGCCGCCAACGAAGTGGAGGTAATCCGCACGGAGATGGACGAGGATGTGGTCCTGAAGGTGATCATCGAGTCCGGAGCGCTGAAAACACCCGACCTGATCCGCAAGGCATCGTTGCTTTCGATGTTCGCAGGAGCCGATTTCGTGAAGACCTCGACGGGCAAGATCGACGTGGCAGCAACGCCCGAAGCCGCCGTAGTGATGTGCCAGGCAATCCGGGACTATTACGCCAAGACGGGCCGCAAGGTCGGTTTCAAGGCCGCAGGCGGCGTCCGTACGGCCCAGGATGCCGCGCTCTACTACACGATCGTCGAGGAGATTCTCGGCAAGGAGTGGCTCACGCCGGACCTGTTCCGCATCGGCGCCTCCTCGGCCGCAAACAACATCCTCTCGGCTATCGAAGGCGTGGAGATCAAGTATTTCTAGGCGGCCCGAAAGCCCCGAAAACGGTATGCAGCAGCCCTGTCGGGCTGCTGTTTTTCATATCCGGGAGGTCCCGGAACGAAAAAAGCCGAAGATTTAAAATATCCGGGCCGCCGGATCGTCTGCATAAGTAGAAAGCAGCGGCAATGACAGCACAAAAACGAAAGATCGTACTTTACACCTTCGACTGCTCCGGATGCGGTTACTGCACCGAAGTCTGCGGCAGCGGGGTCCTCAAGCTGGTCGACAACGGCGCATGCCGCTTCGTCAACGTCGCAGACGCTTCGCGCTGCACGGGATGCGGACGCTGCGAACGGCGATGCCCGAACAATGCGATTTTACTTAAACCGAACAATACGATGAAAGAAAAACTGAAAATTGCAGGATACGCCCTGGGAGGCGTGGTCCTGCTCGCCCTGGGCGTCGCCGTGACCATGTGGCTGTGGAATGCGCTGATTCCCGAGATCGTGGGCTGGAAAGCCATCAACTACTGGCAATCGCTGGGCCTGCTGATACTGCTGCGGCTGCTCTTCGGGCATTTCGGACACTTCGGCCGCGGAGGTTTCGGCCGTCCGCACATGTCGCGCCGGGAGCACCGCCACCTGCACGAGGCGATGCGGGGCATGTCGCACAGCGAAAAGCGGGAGTTCATCCGCCGCCGGATGCGGGAATTATGCGAACGGGAACAGTCCGCAGATGACGCCGCAGCACAATAATCCCACGGAGGTATTCGAAAATTACCGCCGGCAGTTGCGGGCCTTTATTTCGCGGCGCGTGGACTCCGAAGCGGAAAGCGAAGACATCCTGCAGGAGGTTTTCATGCGCTTCGTACAGACCGACACGGTGAATCCCATCGGGCAGGTCGCGGCATGGCTCTTCCGCACGGCCCGCAACCGCATCATCGACCACGGCCGTAAACGCCGCGAGGAACGAATGCCCCAACTCCGCGACCCGGATGACGAGAGCGGATTCGTCAGCGAGATCACGGCCCTGCTGGCCGACGACAGCAGTTCGCCCGAAATGGAGTACCTCCGCGCACTGGTCTGGGAAGAGGTCGAGAAGGCGCTGGGCGAACTGCCCGCCGCCCAGCGCGACGTATTCTGCCTGACTGAAATGGAAGGGTTCACCTTCCGGGAACTCGCCGAAGACACGGGCATTCCGGTGGCGACCCTGCTGTCGCGCAAACATTATGCGGTAAAATACCTCCGCAGCCGGTTGGCGGAAATCTACGAGGCTTTCCTCACGGACTGAGCCTTCCAGACCACGCAAAACAGCGGCCCCCGTGTGGGGCCGCTGTTTCAGACTGCAAAAGGTTTTCAGATCGAATCCCGGACTCCGACGGCAAGCGAATCGACCGCTGCCGGAAGCGCGGGTTCAGCGACGACAGCCGCCGCCGGAGCGTCGGGCTGTTCCCCGCGCAGGACCATCGACCGGAAATTGTCGCGCCGGAGGACCACGACGACAATAATGGCGATTACCGCCACGGCCACGATAATACCGATCAGTTTCTTAATCATTGCTATCCGGTTCGTTTAAGATCCCGATGGCGCGCATGACGACATTGTCCACCGGGAAGATATTTACGTAGAAACCATTGTCTTCCAGCGCCGTATTGCGGCCTATGTAGGCCCTAAGCTGGGCTTCGATCAGTTTCCGGGAACGGGCGATGTCTGCCGGACGCGGCGCAACGCCCTTCCGGGCGGCATAGCGGACGAAATCTTCCACAAGGGTTTTATCGCTGTCGAGCAATGCCTGCAACTCGTCGATCGTCTTCACCGCGTTGAGCGCCTCGCGGTGACGGTCGGCATACTCGATCGTATAGCGGTAAAGGATATTGCGGCCCGCCACCTCGACGAAATACTTCGTCACGTCGGTCGTGTCGGCCGGGATGAATACGTCCGGCATGATACCGCCACCGCCGTATACGACCTTTCCGCCCGGAGTCACCCGTTTGAGCGAATCGGCAAAATGGATGCTGTCGGCCGAGAAAAACTCGTTGTTCTTATAGCGGTTATAAAGGTCCTCTTCGTAGTCGGCGTCATCGCCGATCGTGTAGGGTTTCTGGATCGAACGGCCCGTCGGGGTATAGTAACGCGCCGTCGTCAGCCGCAGGGCCGAACCGTCGCTGTAAGGTATCTGGCGCTGCACGAGGCCTTTGCCGAACGAACGGCGTCCGACAATCGTACCCCGGTCGTTATCCTGCAACGCTCCGGCAAGAATTTCGCTCGACGAGGCGCTTCCTTCGTCGATCAGCACCACGACCTCCATATCCTGCGCCTTGCCTTTGCCGTCGGCGTATTCGCGCACCTGCTTGTGGTGACGGTCTTCGGTATAGACGATCAGTTGGCCCTCGTGCAGGAACTCGTTGGCCACGGCGATCGCCTGGTCGAGGAAGCCGCCCGAGTTGCCCCTCAGGTCGAAGATTAGCTTCGTCACACCCTCGGCGCGCAGCGAGGCGAGTGCCCGGTCGAGCTCGTCGAACGTACTGCGGGCAAACTGCCCCAACTTGACGTACCCTACGCCGTCGGCGATGCGGAAAGCCGATTCGATACTCTTGATCGGAATCACGCCGCGCACGACATCGACCTCGACCAAGTCGGAGATACCCTGCCGTTCGAGCCCCAGGTGAACCGTCGTACCGCGCGGGCCGCGCAGTTTCTTGACGACATTGTACTGGGGAATCTTGCGTCCGGCGACAAGCGAATCGTCGATCTCGATGATCCGGTCGCCGGCCTTGATCCCGGCCTTGTCGCTCGGACCCTGGGGAATGACATTCAGCACGATGACCGTGTCGGTAGCCATGTTAAAGACCACACCGATACCGTCGAACTCCCCTTCGAGGGGTTCGTTCAGGGCCTGCATCTCCGAAACGGGAATATAGACCGAGTGGGGATCGAGCTCCTTGACCAGCATCGGGATGACGTGCTCGGCCAGCGAATCCATCGACACCGAATCGACATACTGGTTCTCGATCAGCGAGAGCGTATAGGAGAGTTTGTTGTTGGGCAGCGCCATGCGGCTGAGCATGCCCTTGAGCTGCGAGGTCGTGGTATTGCGGCCCAGATACTGGCCCAGCAACAGGCCCAGAACCACCCCCGCGGCCAGCAGCAGCGGGAAGAGGATGGTATGTTTCGAGTTTTTATACATCATATTATGGCATTCCGGACGCCGGTTCCGTATTTAATATTCCGCAACGACTTTAGGTCATCAGGGTTTCGGCTTGTTTTTGAAGGTGTACGTCAGGCCCACGCTCAACAATGTACGGACCTGCACATCGGGATTCTGCGACCGGTTGTAATAAAGCTGGAAATTTAACGTTGTGGCGAGGTATTTTGTTGCCTTGATGTCGAGTATATTTTCCCAGCGCACCGTAGGATGGATCGGCAGACGGGGTTTGTCCTTGATGTTTTTATCGCCCTCGGACCACTTCTCATAGGCTTCGAGGTATTTGGTGTAGTCGCTGATTTTGTTCTTCTGGCCGATGTCGGTGATCCAGCCGTAGAAGGAAAATATCGTCGTGCGATAACGCAGGTAGCCCGTTTTGCCGAACGTACGGTCGAAACCGATTTCGATCGACGAACCGCCCTCGTATTTCGAAGTCTTGTCGGGGTCCTCGATACCGTAGGGATAGGCCGGCTTGATCTCCTTGTCGTCGCTGCCGACCTGCCGCATACGAATCCAGTCGCTTTCGGCAAAGGTGGCGTTCAGGGCGAGGGGCGACATATTCACCGTGATCGGAAATTTCGGTTTGGGGCTTTTATAAGTGATACCCAGCGAAATATCGAGGTAACCCGGGGTCATAAATTTACTCTTGAGATGCTTCTTCTCCTGTTCTGAGCGCGATTTGTAACCGTTGACGAACTGGCTGCGGAATTGCAGGATCGAACCGTAAGACCAGTTCTTCGCCATCTCGAACGCCGGGTTCACCCAGATAACGAACTCGTCCTGGTTCTTGAACCACACGCCTTCGCTGTCCATGATCTTGTTCCCGCTCTCGTCGACCATCGGCTTGCCGTCCTGGTCCAGACGCTGCGTCTCGACCTTCATGCGGTTGTAGCCCAGCTTGGCATTGAACTTGGTTTCGATCGAGAAGAGGTTTTTCTTGAAGATATGCCGCAGGCTGAAAGTCGCCGTCAGCGCGATGGAGTTATCACCGCCCGAGACCGAAATCCAGGGGTCGTTGTACGAGGTCAGCGATCCCTGCAGGCCGCCGCCGAATTCGAGGTAGTTGCGCTCCTTGCGGATCGCGGCACGCTCGGCCTTGTAGCGGGCCAGACTGAAATAATCGGCATCGACAGAGGTGGATTTAAGCCGGTCGCGGAAAGTCACGCTCTGCTGTTCGGCGTTGACTTCGTCGATGGAAATCTGCGCCGAAGCCGGGACCGACATCGTCAGGATCGGCGCCAACGCGAGAATCAGGTAAAAATGTTTCATAGCGAAGCGATTGTATTTGATTTTCAATCTACAAATTTATGAATTTATTTACAAAATCTTTAACTTTGTCTGAAAGTTAAACGGAAAGGACCAACTATGAAATATTTCGGAGCACACGTAAGCGCATCGGGCGGCGTACAGAACGCCCCCGTCAACGCACACAATATCGGAGCCACGGGCTTCGCCCTGTTTACCAAGAACCAGCGCCAATGGGTTGCCAAGCCGCTTTCTGCGGGTGAGATCGACGCCTTCCGCAAGGCGTGCGAACAATACGGCTACACCCCGGCGCAGATACTGCCCCACGACTCGTACCTGATCAACCTCGGACATCCCGAAGAGGAGCCGCTCGAAAAATCGCGCGCAGCGTTCCTCGACGAGATGCAGCGTTGCGAACTGCTGGGCCTCGACCGCCTGAATTTCCACCCCGGCAGCCACCTGCAACAGATCACCGAGCAGGAGAGCCTCGACCGGATCGCCGAGTCGATCAATATCGCGCTCGACAAGACAAGCGGCGTGACGGCCGTGATCGAGAATACCGCGGGGCAGGGTTCGAACCTCGGATTCCGCTTCGAGCACCTGGCCTACCTGATCGACCGGGTGGAGGACAAATCGCGCGTGGGCGTCTGCATCGACACCTGCCACGCCTTCGCGGCAGGATATGACCTTCGGACCCGGGAAGCGTGCGACGCCACATTCGCCGAACTGGAACGCGTCGTCGGATTCCGATACCTGAAAGGCATGCACCTGAACGACGCTATGAAAATCCTGGGGAGCCGCGTCGACCGCCACACGCCGCTGGGCGAAGGCATGATCGGCATGGAGTGCTTCCGTTACATCGCCGGGGACAAGCGCTTCGACGGAATTCCGCTGATCCTCGAAACACCCGACGAGGCGCGCTGGAACGAGGAGATCGCCCAGCTCAAATCATTCGCCGGGGAGGCATGAAAAAGGGAGGCTTCGGAAAGCCTCCCTATCTTTTTACAACCGGTCCAGGCAGGAGCGGATAATCGCCGCGCTTTCGCGCACCTCTTCTTCCGAAATCGTAAGGGGCGGCGAGATGCGGAACGCCGTGTCGCAGAACAGAAACCAGTCGCTCAGGATACCCTCTTCCTTGAAAAGTTCCATGATGCGGTAGAGCTTCCCCGATTCACCCAGCTCGACGGCCAGCAACAGCCCCGAACGGCGAATCTCCCGCACGGCGGGATGGTCCGCAAGCAGGCGCTCGTAAAGCGCACCCTTCGCTTCAACCGTCTCAATCACGCGATTGTCGAGCAAATAGTTCAGCGCCGCAAGTCCCGCCGCACAGCAGACCGGATGCCCGCCGAAGGTGGTAATATGCCCCAGCACGGGGTTGTCCTGCAATGTGTCCATCACTTCATGCCGGGAGACGAACGCCCCGAGGGGCATTCCCCCGCCGAAGGCTTTGGCCAGGCACACGATGTCGGGCGTAACGCCGTATTTGAGCATGGCGAAAAGTTCGCCCGTGCGGCCCATGCCGGTCTGTATTTCATCGAAGATCAGCAGCGCGCCGACTTCGTCGCAGCGCCTGCGCAGCGCCTCCAGATAACCCGCGCGGGGCGGACGGACGCCGGCTTCGCCCTGCACCGGCTCAGCCAGGACGCAGGCCGTGCGGCGCGTGATGCGACTCAGGTCATCGAAATCATTAAAAGAAATCGCCTGCACGTCGGGCAGCAGGGGCCGGAACGCCCCTTTCCACTCCTCGCCTTCGGGAGCACCCATAACGCTCATCGCGCCGTGCGTCGAGCCGTGGTAGGCACGGCGCATGGAGACGATCTCCGTCCGCCCGGTGAAGCGCTTCGCCAGTTTCAAAGCCCCTTCGACCGCCTCGGCGCCCGAATTGACGAAGTAAACGCATTCGAGCGGTGCGGGCAGCAGCGAAGCGACCTTGGCGGCATACTCCACTTGCGGCGTCTCGACCAATTCGCCGTAGACCATCACATGCATATAGCGCGCAGCCTGCTCCTGCACGGCCCGCACCACGGCAGGATTGCAGTGCCCGGCGTTACTCACCGAAACCCCGGCCACCAGGTCGAAATAGCGTTTACCCCCGGGCGTATAGAAAAACGAGCCTTCGGCACGTGCGACCTCCACCAGCATCGGCGAAGGCGAAGTCTGGGCGACATGCGCGAGAAATTGTTTACGCAGGATATTATTCATTTTCACCGAATTTCCTTTTTAAAATCGCATTCGCGTCCTTCACGCTGCGCCGCATCCAGCCATACAGGACTTCGGACTGTTCGGAGGGCGTCATCTGCCAGCCGTCGACCGTGATGCGCATCCGCTCGGAAAGCATGTAAATCAGGATCGCCGCCGAGGCCGAAACGTTCAGGCTCTCGACCATGCCGCACATCGGGATGCGCAGGAACTCATCGGCCGAGGCGATTACCTCGTCGGAAATTCCGGCGTGCTCCGTCCCGAAGACCAGTGCGAAAGGCCCCCGTCCGACATCGAACGTCTCGGGCGTTACATCCTCGCGGTGGGGCGTAGTGGCCACGATACGGTAGCCTGCCCCCTTCAGAGCGGCGACGGCCTCGCTTGTCGAGGCGTGGCGGCACACGTCGACCCACTGGTCCGTGCCACGCGCAATGTCGGGGTTGGGTTCGAACCGGCAGAGCGCCTCCACGGTATGCATCTCCTGCACGCCGAACGCTTCGCAATGGCGGATCAGCGCCGCGGCGTTCTGCCCGTGGTACATGTTCTCGGCCAGCACGGTCATATAGCGCGTACGCATGGAGACCGTCTTCCTCAAAACGGCATACCGCTCCGGCGTCATAAACCCGGCGAGGCAGGCAATGCGTTCGGCGTAGCGCACAGCATCAGGCCCGAAATCGAAGGCCGTTTCCGGAGAGTCGTTATTTGCGGTATTTTTCATCATCGTCGAGGATTTTCAGGTAACTCTCATAGCGCGGCCAGGCAATTTCACCCGCTTTCACAGCTTCGGCCACCGCACAGCCCGGTTCGTGGGTGTGGGTGCAGTTGTAAAACCGGCAGGCAGGCGCAACACGCATCATTTCGGGAAAATAGTGCCACAACTCGGCCTCGTCGATGTCGATCAGCCCGAAGCCCTTGATGCCCGGCGTGTCGATCACTGCGCCGCCTCCGGCCAGCGGATACATCGTCGAGAAGGTTGTCGTGTGGCGGCCTTTGTGGTGACTTTCGGAGATTTCGCCCGTACGGATGTCCAATGCAGGGTCGATGCACTGGATCAGCGTCGACTTCCCGACGCCCGAATTTCCCGAAACGAGGGTCGTGCGGCCCGCGAGCAGTTCACGCACAGCCTCCACGCCCCGGCCCTCCGTGGCCGAAACTTCCAGCACCCGGTAACCGGCGCCCTCGTAGACCGCGCGGAACTCCGCAACGGCCTCGGCATCCTGCAGGTCGATCTTCGACAGGAGGATCGTCACGGGGACTTTATAGGCCTCGCAGGTCACCAGGAAACGATCCACGAACTCCGTGGGCGTCTCGGGCGAACGCAGCGACGCCATCAGCAACGCCTGATCGACGTTGGCGGCGATGATATGCGACTCTTTCGAGAGGTTCGAAGCCCGGCGGATCACGTAGTTGCGCCGCGGCACGATGTCGGCGATCACATAGTCGCCCCCGTCGTCTGCCTCGCATACCACCTCGTCGCCCACGACCACCGGATTGGTCGAACGCACCCCTTTCAGGCGCAGTTTACCCCGGATACGGCAGCGTACGGGCGTGCCGTCGTGCAACACGTCGTACCAACTGCCCGTCGCCCGGACCACTGTGGCCGTAAACTTCTTATCCATCGGCTGTCGTTTTTTCTTCCCGCCGGGGAACCTGCTCGCCGACCCACTCCAGAAAAGGAAAAATGGATTCGGAGAGCCGCTTGACGGGTTTATAGCTTTTCGAATGTTCGATCGTCTCCGGCCCCACAAGGCAATAGTCCTCGTTCAGCGTATCGAAGGCCGAGAAGAGCGCGCTCAATATGAGCAGGTACTTCAAAACCGATACCGCAACGCCCAGCACCGTATCGGCAATGCCCAACCCTGCAAAGTGGAACACCTTGCGCACCAGCCTCGCGGCGATGGCAACGACGAGCACGACGACGACCAACACCGTGACGAAGCCGCCCGCAGCGGCCACGTCGGCATCGAGCCGCATCCATTCGCCGACCTGCGCGCCGAAACGCGCAGCGAGCCAGATGCCCGCCACGATCCCGGCAAGGGAGCATATCTGCACGATGAATCCCTGGCGCCATCCGTTCCAGACGGCCAGTACCAGTACGAGGCAAACGATTAAATCAAGTGTATTCAAAAAGCCGTTTCAAATTAGCTCCGTAAAGATACAAATTTTAAAGAAACAGCCCAAAAAAAGCATACAATGAACGATTAAGCGCAATCCATATAAATATAGGTATATTGCGTTAACGGATTACATCGCGCAGGTTAACACTCAGCGCATTACAGATGCTACAGATGGTCTTTACAGTAAGATTAGTCCGTCCGGCCTCGATACGGCTCAGATTGGATCGTTCCATGTCACACCGGTAAGCCAACTCCTGTACGGTCAGCTTACGCTCCTTCCTCAACTCCTTGATCCTCGTAGAGATATAAAGGATTTCTTCCTGATAATTCATTCCCATTTCAAAAATTTGGACAAAAATTTTGTTGTGCAAATTTTTATATATATATTTGCACCATGCGTATCATATATGATACCACCAAAAAAGAGGGTCATACTGATAACAAATTGAAAACTAAATACAAACACATTATCATCTCAATTACTTTTTACTATGAAAAACAACTTGTTCAAAAAATTTCTGGCATTGTTCCTGACCGGAACCATGCTGGCCGGTGTCGGCTGTAAAGACTACGACGACGACATCGACTCCATCAACAAGCGCCTCGATGGTATGGACGTAACCATATCCAGTCTTCCCGAGCAGCTTGAAGCCATCAAAAAGACAATTCCCGATATCACCAGCCTCACTAGCAAGGTGAACGAACTTGCGGGAAAACTCGACGGCGTAAGCGATCTCAAAGGTCAGCTGGAAAAACTCAACGGGCTGGAAAGCTCGCTCAAACAGTATGTTACAACCGAGATCGGCAAAGCCACTACGGCCGATGCGCTGAAAAAGGCACTGGGCAACTATTACGCCACGGCAACGGCTCTGAACGATCTGGATACCGTTATCGAAGCCATCACCAAAAAAGGCGGCTCGATCGACGCTGCCGTCGCTGCCGCACTCAAAGAGTTGCGCGAGCAGGATATCGCCAATCTGAAAAACAACGTAGGCGACTGGATGGGCCCGAAAATCCAGAAATACCTCGCAGACAACGGCTACAACTTCACCAAGGCCGACGCAACAACGGCTGCAAGCCAGGAGATCCTGAATCAAATCAAGGCCGAGCAAAGCGAATACTGGAAAGCTATCGAAACGATCGTCGGAAAAGCAACGATCAACAACCTCGGTCAGGGTGTCGTATCGTCCACGAATCTGGACGAGGAACTGAAAGCCCTGATCGACAAGATCGGACCGCTGCTCGACCGTGTCGCCGAACTCGAAGGCCGCATTCAGTCGATCGTCTTCGTTCCCGAATACCTCGACGAGGCTCAGGACAACACCGTTTACTTCAACGCTGCCGCATTTATCGAAATAGCCGGCACGAACTACTATCTCGGAGCCAAGGACGAACCTACGGCAACCATGACGTTCCGTGTTTCGCCCGCCTCGAAAGCCGCCGAAATCACCAAAGACAACGTCAGCTTCGTTGTCGAGCCGGTAAAGACCCGCGCAGCAGCCGATCCGGCCTTTACGGTCATCAGCGTCGTTCCCGACGAGCAGTCGGCCAAGAACGGTAAATTCCGCGTAACCGTTTCGACGAATTACAAATTCGGTTCGGTAGCCAACGAGGCCCTCGCATTCGCCCTGAATGTCAATATCCCCTCGAAAGACAAAGAGAACAAATACGGCATCGACTACACCACTTCATTCCTCGGAGCCGACAAGAAAATCAACACCGGAGGCAAGATCAACGACCAGCTGGTACTTGCCAAAAAAGAGGGTGACAAGTTCGTAACCGTCACGATGGGTACTGTCCATGCGAGCGAATTGGCATACAATTCGTCGGAAACCGTCACGTTCTTCAAGGATTTCCAGGTTTATTACACGCCCGAGACCGGCAAATACTACACACTCGCCGAAATGTGGGGCGATGCACTCGCTTACGAGATCAAGGCTCCGACAACGAACCCCGATGTCGTCGGCACGGCGGCCAACTATGATCTGAAAGCAGGTTCGGTAGCGATCAAAGCCGCCAAGGTAGGCGACGTATCGCTGATCGACAACTCCATTACGTCCAAGGATTACACCATTAATGTGACGACCGGCGGCAAGACGCTGAAACTCGGAACCGCTAAGCAGAAAGTAACGGTTGTGGGCATCAACACGAACGTTACGACTTCGGGTGCGAACCTGATGTGGAAATACGCAACTGCGTCGGCTACTGTGAATAAAAACGTATACACGGCGGAAAATATTGTGTTGACTAAAAACGAAGACGGCACGAACGTCCTGAAAGCCGCCCTTTACAAGCAGATGGCGGGTTATGTAAAAGCCGATGCTCTCGCTGCCGAAAAATACACTGTAGAGATCACCAAGAACGGTGAAGTCGTTACGGATATCACTGCCGACATCGCACTTATTTCGCAGCCGACACTGGAATCCGACGGCCAGTTGGCCGACGTAACCCTTACGGGCGACCTGAAGCAGACGGCAACTTATGTAGTGAAAGCCGTTTACATGCACGCCGACAAGACCCGCTCGACGATCGAAACGACGGTCAACGTAACGGGTATGCCCAAACTCGGCACGGACGGCGTCTTCATGCTTCCGGCCGCATCGAAGACCTACACGGGCGGCTACGAGTTCGACCTGCAGAAGAACTACGCCGACCTGCTCTGGACGGACGCACTCAAGGATGCATTCGGCGACAAGGCCACCTTCCAGGGCGTCATCTATGCAGCTACGGCTACCCCGACAAAGGCCGGAAAAGCCGCTCTGAGTGCAGATGCAGCCAACAAAGTCATCAAGGTGACGTTCGACAGCGACGCTGCATACGCTACCTCGTACAAACCGAGCATCAAGTTCGTCGACGCCAAGGGAACCGGCCTGGAAGTAACCTTCAAGAGCGACGTGAAACTCGTCGAGCCGACGGCCAAGATGACCAAGAACAACGCCTACTTCGGTTCGGACGGCAAGGCCAAAGCCAGCACGACGCTCTCGGGTTCGCAGTTCAGCGTGACTGATAAGGAACTGGCGCAGGCATTCGCCTACACCGGGGAACTCCAGGGAACCGAGATCGCCTACTCGGTAGTCAACGACGCTACGGCCACCGACGCTGCCCAGAAGGCACAGACCGCAGCCCTCAAGAAACTCGCCGACGCAGGCAAGACGATTCCCGCAATCACCGGCAACGTCCTGACCTGGAACGACTGGAACAACCTCGACCTGATCGTGAAAGCCGAACTGAAACTCAACGGCAAGGTGCTCGACACGGAGTATTTCATCGTAAAGATCGACGATCCCGTCGCAGCGACAATCACCGTAGACAGCAAAGTGGACGCTACGATCTATGCAGGCGAAAGCACCAAGACCTTCAAGGTAGCTTCGATGCTGAAACTCGCAGCCCAGAACGGCACGGCAATCGACCCGGCAGCCAACGTATTCGACGCTACGCAGGACAGTGGTTTGAACAGCAACCTGGCTACAGCCCTGGGTAACGCTACCGTCAAGTACACCACGACCAACATCAACACCGCAATCACGGTAGACGAGGCCACGGGCGTCGTAACGCTCAAGGACAGCGGTCTGGAGATCCTGACCCCGATCAAAGTCGTAGTAAATGTCGAATACACCTACCAGTTCGGCACACGTACGACGAAAGCCGATCAGGTAATCGTTACGGTCAAGGGCGGCACGAAACCCGCTCCTGCAAACTAAACCGAATCTCTCGCAGGGGATGACACCCAAGGAGTTGTTTTTTAGTTAACAAGTTTCACATCCATCCCCTGCTTTTTGGCGGACCGAAGAGGCGCGGTCCGCCATTTTTTTACCCTGCGCCTTCCGATGCCCGCCGGGCGTAAAACCGGACCCACCCCGGCTTTGCGCCCGGCCCGCATTTCGCCGATGGAACACAAACGGAGCAACGACGCAGACAAAAAAATTTGCCGCTGAGCGCAGGTTGTATTATCTTTGCAGAAGACAACCCATTGTCCGGCAGGCGGCAACCCCGGTGCGGCGCGGAGAAATCCGGCCCGGCTCCGGCAGACGCACCCCTGCGACCAACAACAATTTAAACGACAGTGCCATGAAAAGATACCTGACGATTTTGCTGCTGCTGACGGGCTTTGCAACGACAGCCGGCGCCCGCGAGGTTTTTCCGATCAACGAAGGGTGGCGCTTTTTCTTCAAGTCGGAGAAAACCTCCGACAACGCCCGCCACATCACCCTGCCCCATAGCTGGAACACCGACCCCCAGGCCCAGGGCAACTGGCTTGAAACCACGGGCAACTACCAGAACGGCATGTACATCCCCGTGGAATGGTCGTCCAAGCGCCTCTTCGTGAAGTTCTACGGCGTGCAGTCGGTCGCCGACGTTTTCGTCAACGGCTACCACGTCGGCACACACCGCGGCGGCGCAACGGCCTTCACATTCGAAGTCACCGACAAAATCCGCTTCGGGACCGACAATGCGCTGCTCGTGGTGGTCACCAACAGCGGCCGCGACGACGTGCTGCCCGCTTCGACCGACATGAACCTCTACGGCGGCATCTACCGCGAAGCGGAACTGATCCTCACCGAGCGTACGGCCATCTCGCCGCTCCACCTCGGTTCGGACGGCGTACTGGTACATCCCCAGACCGTCAGTCCCGAGAAAGTCGAGGGCGAAATCGAGGTACACATCACCTCGAAAGGCGACAACAACTGCTCGCTCAACATCGAGATCACCAATCCCGAAGGAGAGCAGGTCTTCTCGAAACGCCAGAAGGCGCGCCTCGACGGCAAACCCGTCACCATACCCTTCGCGGTGGACAACCCGAGGCTGTGGAACCCGCACAACCCGGCGCTCTACACCGTGACGGCCTCCATAGGCGAAGACAGCATCACCGATAGCGTCGTCGTCCGCACGGGCTTCCGCACGATCGGCGCCAGCACGGCCGAAGGGCTGACGATCAACGGCGAGCGCATCCCCGTACACGGCGTCGCGCTCTACCACGACAACGCCCTCTCGGGCGGAACGCTGGTCCCGGAGGATTACGACACCGACCTGAAGATGATCCGCACACTGGGAGCCAACGCCCTGCGTTCGGCGGTTATGCCGCATGCGCAGTACCTCTACGACCGCTGCGACGAGCAGGGAATGTTGGTCTGGATCGACGCACCGCTGCACCGTTCGTCGTTCCTCGGCGACGTGGCCTACTACGCCACCCCGGCTTTCGAACAGAACGGAATGAATCAGTTGCAGGAGATCATCGCCCAGAATATCAACCACCCGTCGGTGGTGATGTGGGGCATCTTCTCGCGCCTCTGGATGCGCGGCGACGACGTGACGCCTTATATCCGGCGGCTCAACGAGACAGCCCACACGATGGATTCTTCGCGTCCGACGGTAGCTTACAGCGACCAGAACGGCGACATCAACTTCATCACCGACCTGATCGTCTGGCGGCAGGACGTAGGCTGGCGGCGCGGTTCGACCGACGACGTGATCGTCTGGCGCGACCAGTTGCAGAAAAACTGGTCCCACCTGCGCTCGGCCGTAAGCTACGGCGGCAGCGGATTTATCGGCCACAAGAGCTACACGGCACAGTCCGAAATCCGCTCGAACTGGATGCCCGAGGAGAAGCAGACGCGTTTCCACGAGGAATATGCCAAAAACCTGCAAAACGACTCGCTGTTCTGGGGCGTATGGATCGACAACATGTTCGACTACGGCTCGTCGCGCCGCGCCTACGGGGTCAACGGCGCAGGGCTCGTGACGCTCAACCGCCGCGAGTGCAAAGATGCCTACTACCTCTACAAGGCAATGTGGAACAAGGAAGAACCGACGCTGCATATCGTCGACAAGCGGCGCCGCCTGCGCGACTACGATATGCAGGCGTTCCGCGTCTATTCGTCGGCAGGCGTGCCGACGCTGGTCGTCGGCACGGACACACTGGCCATGAACGAATACGCTCCCTGCCAGTACCGGTCCGATTCGGTGTCGCTGCGGGGTAAAACCGAGGTGAAAGCCGCGGCAGGAGAGCTGCGCGACAGCGTGACTATCCTTGTCGGCAACGTCCTAAAACCGAAACGGACGCCGGTCCTTCGGCGAACAACAGGTCCGCAAACGACAAATTAGGCACGAAAGGCATTCTCTCCGAGAAGACCTGGAAATAAGGCTCGGCAATCAACGCCGGGCCTTCTTTGCGCTTGGGCCGCAGGTCGAGGTCTCCGGGGGCGGCTTCGACGTAGGTTCGGGAAAGCGCCGGCATCGGGACCTTCGCCAGCGAGCACATCACGTCGAGCAGTCCCAGGTTGTAATCGGCGAGAAATTCATATTCCCGGCGGTAGAAGGGCTCGAACCGCCCGGCGTAGAAATCGAAATAGGGCGACGACTTGTAAGAAGCGACCAACGCCCCCCAGTGCTGGTGCTGCCACCGCTTGGAGTAATCAAGGCGCACGTCGCGCACCGGCTGGCCGGGACGGTTGGCATTGCGGACGTGCACGGTAAGCTCCATCACGCCGTTCGCAGCCAGTATCCGTGCGCGGTTGCGCTCGGAACGTTTCACGAAATGTTCGCCCAGGTCCACGACGCAGCCGCCGCGCACCAGGTGCGTGAAATACTCCACCGACGGGAGGTATGCAAGGGGAAGGATCGTCATCTCAGTTCGTAATTCATCATGCGTACAGGTGTAAAAACCAGCGGGAAGCAATGCGGCCGTCCACCGTCCCCGGAAGCCTCTTCTCAGTCCGTCCAGTCGCCGTTGGCTTTTATCAACGCCACCAGCCGGTCGAGGGCCTCGGCCTGCGGAATGTTGCGCTCGACAATCGTGCGGCCTTTGTAAAGCGTGATGCGGCCCGGCCCGGCGCCCACATAGCCATAATCGGCGTCGGCCATTTCACCGGGACCGTTGACGATGCAGCCCATCACGCCGATCCGCAGGTTTTTCAGGTGCGACGTGCGCGCCTTGATGTCGGCCAGCGTCTTCTCAATGTCGTAGAGCGTACGGCCGCAACTCGGGCAGGCGATATATTCGGTATGCGAGAAGCGCACGCGTGCGGCTTGCAGGATCATCAACTCGACTTCACGGATTTCGGCCTCCGCAAATCCCGGGGCATCGATCCAAACGCCGTCGGCAAGGCCGTCGAGCAGCAGCGGGCCCAGGTCGGCGGCGGCCTTCACGGCAAGCGTTGCAAGCCCGGTCTCCGCATAGCGGCGTTTTACGACGACCGGTTCGTCGGCCACGCAGAGGTTCAGGATCGCGGCGCGCAGTTCGGCCGTCGGGTTGCCCGACACGGCTTCGATGACACGGAATCCTTCGAGCGGCTCGGTATGCACGACGGGAACCGTCACCTTCGAGCGGCGGCGGTATTCGGTCGGGCTATAACGTTCGGGATGCAGGACTTCGAATTCGCCCGGCCGATCGGCAAAATGCTCGACGAGCAGTTGCGCCACGGGGATTTCGTTCTCGGGGGCCTCGGTCAGCGAGACGCGGATCGTATCGCCGATGCCGTCGGCCATCAGCGCCCCGATGCCCACGGCGCTCTTGATACGCCCCTCGACGCCGTTTCCGGCTTCGGTGACTCCGAGGTGAATCGGATAGTGCATATCTTCGGCATCCATCGCTTCGACCAGCAGGCGGTAGGCGGCGACCATCACGCGCGTGTTCGACGACTTCATCGAAACGACGACCTGGTCAAACGAATGTTGTTTGCAGATTCTCAAAAACTCCATGGCCGAGACGACCATACCTTGCGGCGTGTCGCCCCATTCGTCGAAAACGCGTTTCGAGAGCGACCCGTGGTTGACGCCGATGCGCAGGGCGACGCCCCGCTCGCGGCACAGTTCGATCAGGGCTTCCAGTTCACCGTTCTGCGTACGGTAGTTACCGGGGTTGATGCGCACTTTGTCGACATACAGGGCGGCGATCGCGGCGACTTCCGGAACAAAGTGGATGTCGGCCACGACGGCCGTATCGAACCCGTCGGCACGCAACTGGCAGACGATATGCTGCAAATTCTCACCCTCGCGGCGGCCCTGCGCCGTGAGGCGCACGATCTGCCCCCCGGCCCGGTCGATGCGTTCGATCTGAGCGACGCTCGCTGTAACATCGTTGGTGTCGGTATTGGTCATCGACTGCACGGCGACGGGGTATTCACCGCCGATCGTAACCCGTCCGATGCGTACTTCGTGCGCCGGGCGGCGTATGAATTTCGAAAGATTCATCGCATTTATGATTAGCTGATGCAAAGATAGCAACGATTTGGCGATCCGCGAAAAAAACGCTATATTTCGGAGACATCTCTAAAATGCGGGCATCATGAAAGAGAAACTACTGCTGGCGGCCGCCGCGCTGCTCGGATTCGCAACGGCATGCAACGACAAGGAAAATCCACGCACGGTAATGTACGGAACCCCGTACAACAACTACAAGATCAAGGGAAAGGTGACCGACAAGGCCGGGCAGCCGATCAAGGGCATCGAGGTCCGAAGCAACGCCGCCCTGCCGACGCCGGAGGCGACAACCGCGGCCGACGGGACCTATGACCTTGCAGGCCAAGGCATCGGCAACATGGCAAGAGTCACCTTCACCGACACCGACGGTCCGGCCAACGGCGGCGACTTCGCCGAAAAGACGGTAGACATCAAATTCACCGAAGCCGAACGTACGGCCCAAGGGAAGGGCTGGGACCAGGGTTCCTTCGCCAAATCGGGTGTCGACGAGACGCTCGAGGAGAAGAAATAGCCGCGACACGCAATCATTGCGCCTTTCAAAACAGCGGTGTGTCCGGGCAAAACACGGACATGTTTGGCTTTACGCCCGACTTTTCCTATATTTGTCCCTGTGGATACACTCGATAACGACATCAAATTCGTAGCGGGCGTCGGCGACGCCCGGGCCAAGCTCCTCGAACGGGAACTGGGCATCCGCACGCTGGGCGACATGCTCAGCCACTACCCCTTTCGTTACATCGACCGCACGCGCATCTACCGCATTTCGGAAATCACCGATGCCGCCGGTCTCTCTTATGTCCAGTTCCGGGCCCGCATAACGGGCGTCGCCTATGCCGGCGCAGGCCGCAAACGCCGGTTCACGGCCTTCGTACAGGACCCCACGGGATCGGCCGAACTGGTGTGGTTCCAGGGCATCAAATGGATCGAAAAACGGGTCGAAGTCGGGCGCGAATACCTCGTTTTCGGCCGCCCGTCGTTCTACCGCGGCGAATTGTCGATCGCCCACCCCGAGCTGGAAACCATGGAACAAGCCCTCTCGCGCAAAGCCGAAAGCGGCATGCAGGGCATCTACCCCTCGACCGAGAAGCTGGGCAACGTGCTGGGCACAAAGGGCATGTACCAGATCATCTGCAACGCCTGGGCGCTGGCGAAGGACCGCATCGCAGACCCGCTGCCCGAAGCCGTACGCACCCGCTACGGGCTGATTCCGCTGCGCGAAGCCTACTACAACATCCACTTCCCGCAGTCGCAGGAGGCCTTGCGGCAGGCGCAGTACCGCCTGAAATTCGACGAACTGCTGGGCGTACAACTCAACATCCAGTCGCGCCGCACGGAACGCCTGTCGAAAAGCAACGGATTCCTTTTCACGAAGGTCGGGGGCGTGTTCAACACCTTTTACGAAGAAAAACTTCCTTTCCCGCTCACCGGGGCGCAAAAACGCGTCATCAAGGAGATCCGCAAGGACACCGTGACGGGATTCCAGATGAACCGCCTGCTGCAAGGCGATGTCGGCAGCGGCAAGACCCTCGTGGCGCTGATGTCGATGCTGCTGGCCGTAGACAACGGTTTCCAGGCCTGCATGATGGCCCCGACGGAAATCCTCGCCCGCCAGCATTTCGCCACCGTCAGCAAGATGCTCGACGGGATGGACGTGAAGGTGGCCATCCTGACCGGCGCCTCGAAAGCCCGGGAGCGCAAAGCCTCCCTCGAAGGCATCGCCTCGGGCGAGGTGGACATCCTCATCGGCACGCACGCCCTGATCGAGGACCGCGTGCAGTTCTCGAACCTGGGCTTCGTCGTCATCGACGAACAACACCGTTTCGGCGTGGAACAGCGCGCACGGCTCTGGACCAAGAACGACCAGCCGCCCCATATCCTCGTGATGACGGCCACGCCGATTCCCCGCACGCTAGCCATGACGCTCTACGGCGACCTCGACGTGTCGGTGATCGACGAACTGCCCCCGGGCCGGCGTCCGATCAAAACGTTCCACTATACCGACGCCGCCCGGCTCAAGCTCTTCGGATTCATGCGACAGGAGATCGCCAAAGGCCGGCAGGTCTACGTCGTTTACCCGCTCATCAAGGAGTCCGAAGCGATGGATTACAAAGACCTCACCGACGGCTACGAGGCCATCTCGCGCGACTTCCCGCTGCCCCAATACATCACGGCGATCTGCCACGGCAAGATGAAACCCGCCGACAAGGAGGAGTCGATGCGCCAATTCAAAGCGGGCGAAGCCCACATCCTCGTGGCCACCTCGGTGATCGAGGTGGGCGTCGACGTGCCCAACGCGACGGTCATGGTCATCGAATCGGCCGAGCGTTTCGGACTTTCGCAGCTCCACCAGTTGCGCGGGCGCGTGGGGCGCGGCGGCGAACAGTCCTACTGCATCCTGATGTCGGGCGAGAAGCTCTCGCGCGAGTCGCGGGCGCGGCTCGAAGCGATGTGCGAGACCAACGACGGCTTCCGCCTCGCGGAACTCGACCTCAAACTGCGGGGCGCGGGCGACATCAACGGCACGATGCAGAGCGGCATGGCATTTGATCTGAAAATCGCCAGCCCCACGGCGGACGTACAGATACTTACCGTCTCGCGCGAAGCCGCCGCCGAAATACTGGCCGAGGACCCCGCGCTGGCGCAGCCCCAAAACCGCGGTCTCGACGCCCTGCGCCGCCGCTACTCGGGGCGCGAGGAACTCGATTTTTCACGTATTTCGTAATATTCGGCCCCGAAAAAACGTTAACCCATTAAATTCCCTCTCCGATGAAACGGTTCTTACTCGCCATATTCCTGCTCGCCGCAGCCTCGCCCCTCGCCGCGCAGCTCTACCACCCGGGCGAACAGCTCTTCTACCGCGTAAGCTACAAGGCCAAAATGTTCCCCAACACGGAGGTCGGGGCCGTGGAGGTCACGACGGTCCAGGAGACCGTCGACGGCAAAACCTTCTACAAGGTCGAGGGCGCAGGCCGTACGCTGCCCACCTACCGCTGGTTCTTCAACCTGGAAGACATCTACACCGTGTGGATCGACACTACGGCACTGCGCCCCGTGCGTTTCGTGAGCGACATCCGCGAGGGAGACTATACGTTCCAGAGTTATTACACCTATAACTGGCCCGACTCGGTCGTCCACACCCGTTGGCGCAGCCGCCAAAATCCGTTTAAGGAGAAACAACTGCCGCTGACCGCCGAGAGCATGGACGCCATCTCGCTCTTCTTCAACCTGCGTTCAGCCTCCGCCGAGGATTTCCGCGTGGGCGAACCGGCGACGCTGCAAATGGTCCTCCAGGACACCGTCCAACACCTGCACTACCGCTACCTGGGGCGCGAAAACAAGAAAATCCGCAACATGGGCCGCTACCGCACCCTGAAGTTCGAATGCCAGTTGGGGACGACCGAAGGCTACTCGTTCACCGACGGCACGATCTTCACGATCTGGATTTCGGACGACGAAAACAAAATACCGCTCTATATCGAATCGCCGGTCAAGATCGGCAGCATCAACGCTTACATTTCGGGCTACAAAGGACTTAAATACCCGGTAACGAGCCTGATGAAATAAACGCCGCACCTCCATCGGACAGTAACACGGGAATTTTTTCGTATCTTTGCGGAGAAAAACGTCACTGTTTCATGCTCATGCAACGCTCCGCAACATCCTGTTTTGCAGGACGCATTGCCGCGTTCCTCGTGCGGCCTTTCGGCGAGTATCCGGCATTCCTGCTCCTCACGGCGCTCCTGCCGCTGTTCCCGGACATCATTCGTTTCTTCCAGAACGAAATGTCGTTCGTGCTCGGAAGGAACCTGTTTTACGGAACGCTGCTGTCACTTTTCCGGGCCTGGCTGTTGACTCTTCCGCTATGTCTGAGGTCCCGCGATAAGAGGGGGGGGGTAATCCCTGCATTCCGGATCGCCGGCGCGGTCTACCGCACACTCGTTCTATTATGTCTCGGCCTCCTCTCCCTGGCCGAAAGTTTTCTGCTGATCCGTTTCGGAACGCCCTTTTCGTTCTCCGTCATCCAGCTTCTCTGGGAAACGGACGAACGCGAATGCCTCGAATTTCTGAAAACCTACTGCACGGCCGCGGCATTCCTGCTTCCGGCCGCCGCATGCGTCCTGCTGGCCGCAGGGTATCTGCTGGCGGAACGCCGTCATATCCGGTTCGGGTTGCGCAGCCGCAAGATACGCATACCGCTCCTGCTCCTGCTGGCCGGCTGCGGCGCCTTCTACGCCAGCCGGCTGCACTTTCAGTACGCACTCACCCGGGCCGACGATTTTCCGGGAGAGATGATAACGCACAAAACCGCAACCCTCACCCCCTTCGAACGGCTTCACACATCGCTCTTCTGGTTCCGGCGGGTATTCTCCGCCGAACGTGCGGACCAACTGCTCCGCACGCTCGAAGCGGCCGAAGTCGAAAGCTGCTCTTTCCGCTCGCCCTGCGTCGTCGTCATCATCGGAGAGTCGTTCAACAAATACCATTCGAGCCTTTACGGTTATCCGCTGCCGACCAATCCCCGGCTCGAAGAGCGGCTTCGGCGGGGCGAACTCTTTGTTTTCCGCGATGTCATTTCTCCGGCAAACCTGACCACTTCGGTGCTGTCCAACCTCTTTTCACCTGCAAGCCTCGGTTCCGGACAGTCCTGGACGGACAGCCCCCTTTTCCCGGCCCTCTTCAAAAAGGCCGGGTATACCACCTGCCACCTGGACAACCAGGCCGCCGGAAGCGATTACGGTTACCACGATCTCGGGCTGAAAGCCCTTTTCAATGCCCGCAGCACCCCGTTCCTGTTCTCGGTCCACAATGAGAACCGCCATCCCTACGACCTGGAACTGCTCGGCGACTACGACCGGCTCGCCTCCCCCAGAGACACCCCCGAACTGGTCGTCTTCCACCTGTTGGGACAGCACGTCGGCTATTCCGACCGCTATCCCAAGGAAGAGGCGTATTTCACACCCGGGGATATTCCCCGCCAAGACCTGACACGGCAGCAGCGGCAGGTCGTCGCCGACTACGACAACGCCACCCGCTATAACGACCGGGTCGTCGATGCGATCCTGGCGCGTTTCGCCGACCGCGACGCCATCGCCGTTTACCTCTCCGACCACGGCGAAGAGGTCTACGACTACCGCGATTTCTTCTGCCGTTCGCACGGCCTGCCGCTTACTCCCGAGGTTTGCAAATACCAGTTCGAAATCCCGTTCATGATCTGGATGTCCGACTCCTACCGCCGCAACCGCCCCGATGTCGCGGCACAGGTCGCAGGCTCGCTCGACCGGCCGTTCTCGTCGGACGACCTTTCACACCTGCTGCTGGACCTGGCGGGCATCCGATGCCGGTGGTACGACCCGACGCGCAGCCTCGTCGGCGAGCTATTCGACGCCACCCGCCCCCGACCGCTGCTGATGGGATTCGAACCAGCCGGAAACTACGACACCATCATCGGGCGAGACCGAAAACAATAAGGTTATGTCATTATCCCGCATTGGATTTTCATATTTTTTTCTATCTTTGCCCTAAGATAACATCCTGCTTGGATAGGCTCCCCGGCATGACAAATAAATTTGCGTTGCGCCCCGGTTTGTACTATCTTTGTAATAAAACGGACCACTATGGAAAACAGACAGGGATACGATCCTTCGGAGTTCGAAGACGACGACTACACGACTCCGCAGCCCGATGCGGGTAAATCGATTCGCGGCTACCGCATCGTCATCATCATTCTTTCGGTGATTCTGGTGGCGATTTCGGTGCTTTATTTCAGCATCCACCGCCAGCAGATGCTCGACAACGAACTGCTGCAGGCCGACCGCGACTCGATCCAGAACGACCTGGGACGGCTGATGACCGACTACGACGGCCTCCGGATTTCGAACGACTCGATTTCCGCCGGGCTGAATTTCGAGCGCGAACGCGCCGACTCGCTCATGACGCGCCTCAAGAAAGAGCGTTCGTGGAACCTCGCGAAAATCAAACAATATGAAAAGGAGGTCGGCACACTGCGTACGATTATGAAGGGCTACGTGAAACAGATCGACTCGCTCAATACGCTCAACAAGAAGCTCATCAAGGAGAACGTCGGTTTCCGCAAGGAGATTTCGTCGGCCAACCTGCGCGCCGACATGGCCGAAGAGAAAGCCGCCGAACTGGACAACAAAGTCAAAGTGGGTTCGGTGCTCCGCGCCCGCGATATCCGCCTCTCGGCCCTCAGCGACCGCAGCAAACCCGTATCGAGGGTCAAGAACGCCGCACGCCTGCGCGTCGATTTCGTGCTCGCAGCCAACGAACTGGCCACCCCGGGCAACAAAGCCATCTACGTGCGTATCACTTCGCCCGACGGTTACGTGCTGACCACCGAGGCCATGCCGACCTTCGAATTCGAGGGCGAACGGCTGAGCTATTCGGCCATGCGTGAGGTCGACTACCAGAACCAGGACCTCGAAGTGGGTATCTACTACAATTCGACAGGCTTTGCCGCCGGAACCTACCAGATTCAGCTTTACAGCGAAGGCCGCCTGATCGGCCAGACGCAGGTGGTGATGAAATAAAACCGCACACTTATATTTAAAAGCCGGGCGACACGAGAGGTCGCCCGGCTTTTTTTCGGCCCGTCCGGTCCTGCCGCCCGAAACAGCGTCCCCGAAACAACAAGTTCCCAAACAACCGCTCCGGCCTGCGTAAACACACGCCGGAAGCATACCCGACCCTACGTAAATCCCCGACGGAGGCCATCCCGTCGCAAATTATCCCTGCCCCTGAAACACCCTCCGGAGGCCTGCCCGACCCGAAAAACAAGCTAACCGCCAATCATTCTGCACGATTTTAAAGAAATTTATTTTCAGATTTCGTGTAAAAATGCTTGGACGATTCAAGGAAACCATTTACATTTGTCATACAAATAAGATTAATAAGGCGAATCAAGACGCAGAATTCGGCCCGTTCTCTTATTTTCCGCAACTACCGACTGAACCTTAATTACATACAGAATGAGAACAAAACTACTACGAACAGCGACCCTCCTGGCCGGATTCCTCTGGCTGGCGATCGCAGCCGCAGCTCAGGAACGTTCGGTACAGGGAACCGTGTTCGACGGGGACGGGAAAAGCCCGCTCGTCGGCGTGACGGTGATCGTCAAAGGGGCTCCCAACCGGGGAACCGTCACCGGAGCCGACGGGCAGTACAGCATCCGCGCCAAAGAGGGCGAGGAGCTGACCTTCACCTACCTGGGCTATGAGGAGGTAACGCAGCGGATCGGGGGGGGGAAGACACGTCTCGACGTGACGATGCACCCCAAGGCCGAGGCGATCGAAGGCGTCGTGGTCACGGCGCTGGGCATGACCCGCGAACAGAAAGCACTGGGATATGCCGTGTCGAAAGTAGACAACCAGGACCTGACGGCCGCCGTCTCGAACAACTGGCTCGACGCGCTATCGGGCAAAGTCGCAGGTCTTAATTTCGACCACGCTTCATCGGGTCCCGGCGGATCGCTGCGCGTCACGCTGCGCGGCGAATCGACCGTCAACATGGACAACAACACGGCGCTGTTCGTCATCGACGGCGTTCCGATGTCGAGCGGCATGACGGCCATGGGCGGCGCGGCATACAACAACACCGACGCAGGCGTCGACTACGGCAACGGAGCCGCCGACCTCAATCCCGAGGACATCGACAACGTTTCGGTGCTCAAAGGCCCCGCAGCGACAGCCCTCTACGGGTCGCGCGCGGCGAACGGCGCCATCGTCATCACGACCAAGGCCGGCAAGTCGACCAAAGGACTGGGCATCACGTTCAGTTCGAACTTCTCGTTCGAACGCGCCGGCTACTGGCCCGATTTCCAGGACGAATACGGTCCGGGCAACAACGGCGCCCGCACCTACTCGTTCTACACCGTGAAGGCCGACCAGTCGACCACGGGCGAAGCCGCCTCGCGCACTTACAGCCGCTACACGTGGGGACCGCGCTACGAGGGGCAAAAGCTCTACCAATGGGCTTCGTACGACCCGGAGACCAAAATGTATACGCCGCTGGACTTCAAGCCGCGCGACTGGTACAAGGGCTTCTTCGAGACTGGCGCAACATATAAGAATTCGGTGTCGATCTCGGGAAACAACGGCAAGGGCGGTTCGATCCGCGTCTCGTTCACCGACGTGCGCAACACCTGGATCGTCCCCAATACGGGCTACAAGACGCAGAGTTTCTCGGCTTCCTTCGCCCAGAAGTTCCGCATCGTGGAACTGTCCGGAAAAATCAACTACTACCGCAAGGACAGCGACAACCTGCCGATGATCGGTTACAGCACCTCGTCGCCCACCTACACGCTGCTCTGGAGCCGCAACAACCTCGACGTACGCTGGTACGAACAGGAATACCGGCAGGGCGCCAACCTCTATCCGAACGCCCTGAACAACCTTTCGGACAACCCCTATACGCAGGCTTACGAACAGCTCAACACGATGGACCGCGACCGCGTCTACGGCAATGTCAGCGCCACGTTCGACATCTACAAAGGACTGAAACTGATGCTCCGCACGGGCCTCGACATGAACCGTGAGTTCCGCACGCGCCGCAAACCTTTCGGCACGCTGTCGAACCTGAACGGCTACTTCCGGCAGCAGAACGTCGAGAACACCGAGATGAACAACGACTTCCTCGTGACCTACGAACGCCCCCTGGGCAAGTTTCATATCAACGTCAACCTCGGCGGCAACAGCATGTACCAGGAGAGCCGCGTCGTGACCGCCACGGCCGATGAACTTCTCACGGAGGGCGTCTACAACCTCGCAAACGCCAAGTCGGGCGTCATCACCAAAAGCCAGCACACCCGCAAGATGGTCAACAGCCTCTACGGGCTGGTGCAGTTGAGCTACGACGACTGCCTGTTCCTCGACATCACGGGCCGCAACGACTGGTCGAGCTCCCTGGCCCCGGGCCACTGGTCGTTCTTCTATCCGTCGGTCAGCGCCAGTTGGGTGCTCACCGACACCAAGGCGCTGGGGCTGCGCGACCGCATGCCGTGGCTCACGTTCCTCAAACTGCGCGCCTCGTGGGCCAACGTGGGCAACGACACCAGTGCCTATGTCATCAACAACTACTATTCGGTGACCGACTTTTCGAGCGGCTACTTCCTGCCGACGACCTGGGCGCTCTACAACATGAAACCCGAAAACGTCGAAAGTTGGGAGTTCGGCCTCGAAGCCAAATTCCTGCGCAACCGCATCACCCTCGACGCAGCGTTCTACAACAACACGACCACCGACCAGATCATCAACACCCCCGTTGATTACAGCACGGGCGTCAGCTCGAAATACATCAATGCGGGCGAAATCCGCAACCGCGGCGTCGAACTCGCCTCGCGCCTGCAGCCCGTACGCACCAAGAACTTCAACTGGGACATCAACCTCACGTGGTCGAAAAACTGGAACAAGGTCATCAGCCTGGCCCCGGGCGTCGACTCGTGGGTGATCTCCTCGGGAGCCCGCGGACAGGTGATCGCCACCCCCGGCGGCACGCTCGGCGACCTCTACGGCTACGGTTATGCCAAGGCCCCGGCAGGCTCCTACATCCTCAACACCGACGGTTCGCGCATCGACGTTTCGGGCCAGACGGTGATCGACGAACACGGCTATCCGGTGCTCGCCTCCGACCAGATGGTCAAGATGGGCAACGTCCAGCCCGACTGGCGCGCCGGCCTTTCGACCTCGCTCAAATACAAGGGCATCCGCCTGAGCGCCACCTTCGCCGCACAGTGGGGCGGCATGGCTTATTCGCTGACCAACGCCCAACTCTCGCGCCAGGGCAAACTGACCAACACGCTCTACGGACGCTACGGCGGCGTGCTGCACGAAGGCGTCGTCGCCCGCGGACTCGACGCACAGGGCAACATGGTCTACAACCCCAACAACACCGTCACCGAGAACGTCGTCACCTACTACCTCGACCGCGTCTATTCGATGAACAACGTCGAGACCAGCACGTTCGACACCTCCTACCTCAAACTGCGCGAACTGCGCCTGGAGTGGACCCTGCCGAAAAAGTGGATCACCCGCACGCGCATATTGCAGGACGCATCCGTAGCCGTCTTCGGCACGAACCTCTTCTGCTGGACCAACTGGCCCTTCTACGATCCGGAAGTGGGTACGCTCAACGGCGCCAGCATCACGCGAGGCTTTGAAACGGCCTCCTATCCGATGACCCGCACCTATGGTTTCAACATCAAACTCAGCTTCTGACCTTATGAAAAAGATACTTTCATACGCCACAGTCCTCATCCTCCTGGCGGGCATGGGCCTCGGCTCGTGCACCGGGAACTTCGAAGAGTACAACACCAACGGAGAGAGTCCCGAATACGGCAACGTCGACCCGAGCACGCTGCTCGAACAACTGATTTCGACGGGAGCCTACTACATCTACGAACGTTCGTGGCGGGTCAACAACGAACTGATGCAGTATACCGTCGACTGCAGCGCCGCCACCGACATCCAGCGCTACGTTTTCCAGGTCGGGGAGTACAAAACCCCGTGGGAACGCTTCCAGCGCTATGCAGCCAATGCGAACCACATGATCGCGCTGGCCGAAAAATACGAGGACCCCAATGCACAGGCCATCGCCATGACCCTTAAGGCGGTTTTCATGTCGCTCATCACCGACCTCTACGGCGATATACCCTATAAAGAGGCCTACCGCATCGACGAGAACATCACCCAGCCGCAGATCGACCCGCAGTCGGAAATCTACGCGGGGCTGATCGACATGCTGCTGGAGGCGAACAGCCTCTACCGGACCGCCACGGACAACAACGGCAACTACACCTATCCGCTGACCGTCCCGGGCAAGGACCTGCTCTACGGAGGCGACATCGCCGCCTGGCAGAAGTTCACCAATTCGCTCTGCCTGCGCCTCTGCATGCGCCTGAGCAACCGTCCCGAGGCGGGTTCGGCCGCCATCATGCAGACCATCGTCAGCAACCCGGCCAAGCACCCCGTTTTTTCCTCCTGCGCCGACGATGCCAAGGTCAGCTACACGGGCATCGCCCCCTTCAAGAACGAGTTCGGCGACATGACCGAAGCCACGTTCACAACCTCGTCGCGCAAGTGCTCGGCCTTCTTCATCGACCAACTGCACACCACCTCGGACCCGCGCATGGCCCAATGGGTCCGGACGATCGGTTCGGAGGACATCCACGGCGTCGTGAGCGGCGTGGTCGAGCCGGACGGCACGGGAGCCAGCGTGATGAACGCCTCGGTGCTCAAGCAGTACACCTCGCCGGTCTGGCTGATGACCTCGTCGGAGGTCTGCTTCATCCTCAGCGAAGCGGCCCATACCGGGATGATCTCCGGCGGAGAGACCCTTGCCGAGCAATACTACGAAAAAGCCATTACCAATTCGATCCGGCAGTGGAGCCCGACCATCTCCGACGCCAACATCGACCGGTTTCTGCACGCCACAGGATCGAAAGTCGCTTATAACGGTACTCAGGAGCAGATTCTCCTGCAAAAATGGGTATCGCTCTTCCTGCAGGGCTTCGAATCGTGGTGCGACTACCGCCGCACGGGCTACCCGAAACTGCCGATCGGCCCCGGGTGCGACAACGAAGGCGTCATGCCCACACGCCTGTGCTATCCGCAGACATTGATTTCGACCAACAGTTCCAACTACCAGAAGCAAATCACCCGGATGAGGACAACCTATCCGATCGTCGGGCGGGGAACCGTCGGCGGGGACAACATGCTGACACCCGTCTGGTGGAGCAGGCGCGCCGTGGAACTGGAAACGGGCGCAACGAACTAAAACCTTAAAAATTCAACATGATATGATCCGTCAACTTTTCAACATACTCCGTCCGAAGGCGCTGCTCCTTGCCGCGGTAGTGGCCGCCGGGTGTTCCGACGACGACACGGCCGGCGGAGGAGAGATGACCTTCCTGGGCGGCGACAACCTGTTCGAATGTCCCGCAGAAGGCGGTACGAAAGACATTTCGTTCTTCTCCCGTTCGGGACACTGGGAGATCGTCGCCGACGACCCTGCGGCTTCGTGGATCGACGTGTGGCCCGCTTACGGCGACGACAACGGCCGCACGACCCTCACCGTACAGCCTGTCGGAGACGCCTACGGCCGCGAAATGACATTCGACATCCGCACGGCGCACGGCGTTGCGGGACAGATCCGCGTAAAACAGGCCGGACTGACCCCCGAAATCAAAACCAACCTCACATCGTCGAAAATCCGGGTCGACATCGCCGGAACGCCCGTCACCGTCGGCATCACGAGCAACGTGAAGTGGGAAGCCGCCGTCGACGAAGGCGACACGTGGATTTCGTTGGGCGAAACGACCGAAACGTCGCAGCAGTTCCTCTTTACGGACAACACAGGCCAGCCCAAACGCACCGGCCAGATCAGCTTCCGCATGGTCGGCGGCGATTACAAGGTGTCGGTCCCCGTCGAGCAGATGGACGGCAACACCTCGTTCGAGCACGCCGAGACGGTGACGATAGCCCGCCTGCTGAGCGAGGTGCAGCTCGACGCCGAAGGACGCTTCGAACTGGAGGAAAACTATGCCGTCGAAGGCTGGATCACCAGCGACTTCGAGCGCAAAAACCTGCCCGACAGCGTCCTTTACGTACAGGACGCCAGCGGCCGCGGCATTAAATTCATACTCAAGGACAAGAACGAATTCCTCAGCCCCTCCGCCGAACAGCGGGGATGGTATGCCCAGAACCGCAAAGTCGCCATACACATGTACGCCGCCGAACTGCGCAACGACGCCGAGGGCAACCTCTGCGTGATCGACTTCGCAGCCTCTTCGGTCAAACGCAGCACCGACGAAGCTCCCGCAACCCCGGTTGCGGTGGCCCTGAACGACATGGGCGACCTCTCACAATATGCCAACACGGTCGTCCGCATCGACCCCGTCGAGTTCGTGACGCCCTACGGCGGCTATGCACCGTTCTTCGAAAAGGACGGCAACAACGAGGAGACTACCGAAACAGAGTGGGTGAAGAACGTGAAAGCCGGTTACCGGGCCCTCTTCCCCTACCACACGCTCGCCCCGCAGCTCGTGCGCGATACGAAGGGCAACGTCGTGAAACTCTACTTCCTGCGCTCCTTCACCGAGATGTACGCACGCAATCTCCCGGCCGGGTCGGGCGCACTGACGGCGCTGGTCACGAAGTTCCGCGGCGAATATATCCTCCAGATCCGCAACACGGCGGACGACGCGCTCTCGGCCGACAGCGAAACCCGCTTTTCGACGACGCTGATGCAGGCCGGGCCGTGGCTCGCCCAGGACGCCGTGCCGGTCTTCGCAGTCGGCAATACGGGCGGCGACCAAAGTTCGGCGGTCTTCTCGATCTACGACGACACCAACAATTTCGACGTTTTCCCGAGCAGTTCGGGGGCCATCGCCTCCTACTGGCTCACGACCGACGTACGCCGCCAGCACGACATTCCGTTCGCCGACGAGCCCGAGCACTATTACAGCCTCAACGCCAAACTCTGGTGGAACGTGACGACGCACCATTCGCTGGTATCGAACAACGACGAGGTGGGCGAAGCATTCATCATCCGCACCAATACGCTGCGCAACGCGACGGGAGCGCTCTACCTCTATCTCACGAGCACCAGTTCGAAGGGCGGTCCGGGCAAGATGAAGGTCCAGTGGAGCGACTCGGCGGAGAGCGACCTGACGAAGGTGAAGTTCGAGAACATCGGCACTTACGACGCCCCGTGCATCAATTTCACGCCATTCCTCTTCCCGTACAGCTTCCGCCTGCCCGACGCCATGCGCGGCAAGCAGCAGGTGACGATCCTCATACGCTGCGCTGCCGAGACCAACGCCCAGCATAACAACGCACTGATCGCCGCGACCGGCACGTCGCGCCTGGGACACCTCGGAATCGTGGAAATCAAATAACCGAACGCCATGAAACAGCTATTATACAGACTGCTCGTTGCCGCGGCATTAGCCGGCGGACCGTTGCTGGCCGGATGCTCCGATTCGGACGAAACACAGCAGGAAACCCCGCGCGAAGACCATTTCGTCATTGCGCTGGTCGACGACGCCTACGACCTCGACTACGAAGGCGAAATGACCCTCCGGGTATTGAAATTCGCCGAGGGCGACCGCCTCGCCCTGACGCCGGGCGAACGAGAAGAATCGACCGAACAGACCGCCGTCGCGATCAGCGGATTCACACCCACCGACGTTACGTTCCGCATTCCGAAAGAGGTCACGACCGGACGCTGGAGCCTCTGGTGCATGCGCGACGTGAAGACCCAGTTCCTCGGCACGGCGATGCTCAACGTCGACATTTTCCGCCTGGTGCGCAACGTGCAACTCGAAGCCGCCTACACGGTGGACCGCGGTGAGATCGTAACCATTCCGGGCGAAGGCTTCACCGAGGGCGACAAAATCCGCTTTGCCGCCGAAGGACAAACCGGCCTGGAAGCGGCCGTCGTCAGTTGCAGCGCCGAAGGCATCACCATCCGGTTCCCGGCGTCGCTCGCCTCGGGCGACTGGGAGGTATGGATCGAGCGCGGCGCCGACCGCCAGTCGCTCGGCGTCACCGCCGTCACCGTCTCAGCTTTCGACCGCATCGACCCCGCGACGCTCCCCGAAGGCACGAATCTCTACGGCCGCGTCTACTCGGGCAGCGAAGCGTTGGCAGGCGTTGCAGTCTCGGACGGACTCCAGGTCGTGAAAAGCGACGCACAGGGCATTTGGTCGATGGTCTCGGACCGCGCTTCCGACGTGGTTTTCGTCACCCTCCCCCGCGGTTACGAGGCGGCTGCCGACGGACCCGTCCCGCAGTTCTACCACCTGCTCGCCGAGGGCCGCGACCGGTACGACTTCACCCTGTCCGAAACCGGCACGGACGACTACGTGCTGCTGGCCACGGCCGACATCCAGATCGACAACAACTCCCGCCTGATGGTTCCGCAGTCGTCGCTCATGAGCTGCCGCAACTCGTTCGTGCCCGACTTCAAAAAGACCGTTTCCGAACTCGGCGGCCGCAAAGTCTACGCCCTGTCGGTCGGCGACATGATCTTCGACAAGAACATGTACCTCTACGGATTCGGATTCACGGAATACCGTTCGCTGATCGGCGAATTCGGCATCCCCTTCTTCCACGCCGTCGGCAACCACGACTACGACCGTTACATCGCCGGGGACCATGCCACGAAGGAGCCTTACCGCCACCACCTCGGGCCGACCTACTATTCGGTCAACCTGGGTCAGGTCCACTGCATCGCGCTCGATAACGTCCGCATCGACAACAACGGCGCTTCGCAGGGCGTCTTCGGCGACGGATATTACGCCGTCGAACTTTCGGACCGCCAGCTCGAATGGCTCGAAGCCGACCTCAAAACCATCGAGGACAAAACGGCGCCGCTGATGATCTGGATTCATGCTCCGCTCACCTCCTGCCGCCAGTTCACCCCGACGCTCAACGCCTCGTTCCGCAACGCCCAAGGGCTCGTCAGCAGTCTCGCCGGCTTTACCGACGTGCTGGTCCTCTCGGGCCACTGGCACAACAACCACACGGGCACGGTTCCCGGCAGCGCCGCCATCCGGGAGCACAACCTCGGAGCCATCAGCGGTTCGCTCTGGTACAACGTCAAGGGTTTCAACGGCGGAACGGAATACAGCTCCGGGACCGACGGTTCGCCCGTCGGCTACGGCATCTACGAGATCAGCGGCCGCAGCATCCGCTGGAGCTACAAAGGCTGTGAACTCGCCGCCGACCGGGCTTTCACGGCCTACGACATGAACAAACAGCCCTACAAGGACAAGAGCGTGGCCAACGAGATACTGGTCAACGTCTGGGGCGGATGGGATGCCGCCTGGAAAGTCGAGGTCCTCGAAAACAACGCCCCGCTCACGGTAACGCGCCAGGCGCGCAAGGACCCGGGCTACCTGACTTATGTCGAGACGGTCTACAAGCCTTCGGGCGACGACATGTCGAAGAGCGCCGCCAGCGCCCAGAGCACGCCGCACATGTTCTCGGCCGTAACGGCGGCTGCGGACTCGCCGGTTCTGATACGGGTTACGGACCGCTTCGGAAAAGTCTTCACCCAGCAATTACGCGAGTAATTTTTTGGGCGGGCGCCGAATAATTCGTAATTTTATCAGATAAATCTGAAAAAACTGTAAACTATGCTTAGCGCACTGAAAATCAACAAACCCCACACGACGCTGGTAGACCAGGTCGAGGAGAGCCTCATCGAATACTTCAAGGAGCAGGGCCTGCGCCCGGGCAGCAGCATTCCGCCCGAAGCCGAACTGGCCAACGCCCTCGGCGTAGCGCGCACGGTGCTGCGCGAAGCCCTGAGCCGTTTCAAGATGACCGGCATGATCGAATCCCGCACCAAGCGGGGCATGATCCTGGCCGAACCTTCGATCCTCGGCGGCATGAAGCGCTGCGTCAATCCGCTGCTGATGAACAAGGACACGGTGCTGGACATCCTCGAATTCCGCATCGCGCTGGAAATCGGCATCAGCGGCTACATCTTCGCCAACATCACCCCCGAGGACATCCGGGAGTTGGAGCAGATCGTCGAAATGGGCGAGATTATCGGTGTCAACCGCTACACCCCGATGAGCGAGGTGCATTTCCACTCGAAACTCTACGAAATCACGGGCAACGACATGATCTCGGAGTTCCAGGCCGTAATCCATCCGGTGATGGATTTCGTGAAGGACAACTTCCAGGACTTCTTCGAGCCCATCGAAAAGGAGCTTGCCGAAAGCGGCGAACTGGTGACCCACAAGCACCTGCTGGAGTACATCCAGCGCGGCGACGAGGAGGGTTACCGCAAGGCCATCGCCGACCACCTGAAGCTCTATACGATCTACCTGAGCAAAAACCGGAAACCCAGAAAATAAACTTAAAAACGTGCTGAAATTTATCATACCCCTCGCCCTGCTTCTCGCAGCGGCGGCAACCCCTGCCCGCGGCGCTGAAACCACGACGCAACTGACGCGTACCGACGCCATCGTCTGGGACGATGCCCTGTGCCTCCCCGCCGCAAACGATTCGACGGCCCACCGCGGTCTTGCCGGCGTTTTCGCCGGAAAAACCGGCGGAAAACTGGTCATCGCAGGCGGCGCCAATTTCCCCGGTGCGATGCCGTGGGAAGGCGGCGAAAAACGCTGGTACGGCGACGTATACCTCTACGACGAAACCAACGGGTGGCAGACGTTTCCCGACGCCCTGCCGCGCCCGGCGGCCTACGGCGTCTCGGTAACGCTTCCCGGGGGTATGCTCTGCATCGGCGGCTGCGACGCTTCGCGCTGCATGAACGAGGTGTACCTGCTCACCGTCGAAAACGGCGCGCCCCGCATCGCGGAGTGGCCCCCGCTCCCGGCCCCGCTGGCCAATGCCGCGGGATGCCTCGCGGGCGGCAAGGTCTATGTCGCCGGCGGCAACGAGTCGATGACCCCCGCGAAGGCCTCGAAACGCTTTTTCGTACTCGACCCGGCCGCTCCTGCCGCCGGATGGCGCGAACTGGCCGCATGGCCGGGTCCGGCACGCGGCTATGCCGTCGCCGCGGGCCAGAGCGACGGAATGGATAACTGTTTCTACCTCTTCAGCGGCCGCGACTACGACGGCGACGCACCGTGGACGATCCATCGCGACGGCTACCGCTACAATCCGCGGCTCGACGCATGGACGGCTCTCGAAGGCGACTTTCCCGTCATGGCGGGCACGGCAGCGGCTTTCGGCACGAATCACATCCTCTTCTTCGGCGGCAAGTCGCACGACGAAGCCACATCGGACAACGCCCTCAGGCTCTATCACACCGTAACGGGTACGATGACCCAGGCCGATGTCGACAAATCGTCCTTCATCCTGCCTGTGACGACCGCCGTGGTGAGCGACGGACGCGACATCACGATCGCCAGCGGCGAAACAGCCCCCGGCATCCGGACCCCGGTGATCCTGCGCGGACACCTCGCCGACGAACTCCACCGCATGGGCTGGCTCGACATCCTGGTAATCGGGCTCTATTTCCTGGCGCTGGCGTGGATCGGCTGGTACTTCTCGAAAAACCAGAAATCGACGGGCGACTACTTCAAGGGCGGCGGCCGCATCCCGTGGTTCGTCGTCGGCCTGAGCATCTTCGGCACGAGCCTCTCGGCCATCACCTTCATGGCCATTCCGGCCAAGGCTTTCGCTACGGACTGGAGTTATTTGCTGTTCAACGCGGGCATCGTCCTCGTGGTTCCGCTGATCGTCGGGGTCTTCATCCCCTTCTTCCGGCGGCTGAACGTCACTACGGCCTATGAATACCTCGAACTGCGCTTCAACGCCCTGATCCGCGTCGTGTGCAGCGTCTCGTTCATCATCTTCCAGATCGGCCGCATGGCCGTCGTACTGTTGCTGCCGTCGATCGCCCTGAACATCGTCACGGGCTTCGACATCTTTCTCTGCATCTCCCTGATGGGCGTGCTGAGCCTCGCCTACACGCTGATGGGCGGCATCGAGGCCGTGGTATGGACCGAAGCCCTGCAGGTCGTCGTACTGCTGGGCGCCGCCGTAGCCGTGGGCTGTTCGATCGCATTCCAACTGCCCGACGGATTCGGGACGATCTTCTCCGCCGCGGGTGAAGCCGGGAAATTCAGCCTCGGCGAATCGTTCTTCGACCTGCGCCAGCCGACGATCTGGACCGTACTGATCGCCACGGTCTTCACCAACATCACCACCTACGGAACCGACCAGACCATCGTCCAGCGCTACCTCACGACCGACTCCGAGAAGGCCGCCCGCAAAGGCGTCTACACCAACGCCGCACTGACGGTTCCCGCCAGCCTGCTGTTTTTCCTGCTCGGCACGGCGCTCTGGGCCTTTTACAAATACTTTCCGCAGGAGCTTAGCATGTCGATCTCCGATTCGGACGCCATTCTGCCGTGGTACATGAGCACCGCACTGCCGCGCGGCGTGCTGGGGCTGGTCATCGCAGGTCTGTTCGCCGCGGCGATGTCGACGCTGAGTAGCAGCATGAACTCGGCCGCCACGGCCTTCGTCACGGACATCTACCGCAAAATGCAGCCCCGCCGCGACGAGCGCCACATGCTCTCGATCGCACGCTGGGCGACCTTCGTGCTGGGCATGGTAGGCATCCTGTTCGCCGTAGTGATGGCCTCGTGGGACATCAAATCGCTGTGGGACGAATTTTCGAAATTCCTCGGCATCCTGTTGGGCGGACTGGGCGGATTGTTCCTGCTCGGCCTGGTGACCCGCCGCGCCAATGCCACAGGGGCCCTCTGCGGACTCGTCGGAAGCATCATCGTCCAGACGCTCGTCACCCAGCACCAATGGGTCAACCTGCTGCTCTACTCGACCACGGGCTTCATCGCCTGCTTCGTCATCGGCTACGTCGTGAGCCTCTTCACGGGCGGCAGCGACCCCAAACACACGGATAACCTGACTATTTATAAAACCAAAAAATAACTCCCAACAATGGTTAACAAGCAAAAACTGGAGGGCCTGATCGCCGCTCCCTTTACCCCGATGACTGCCGACGGCGCACTCAACCTCCCCGCCGTCAAACCCTACGCCGACCTGCTGGTCGCAAGCGGTGTGAAAGGGGTCTTCATCTGCGGCACGACGGGCGAATCGGCATCGCTGACCACCGACGAACGCCGGGCCGTCGCCGAAGCGTGGATCGCGGCCGCCGCGGGACGCCTGAAGGTGATCGTGCACGTGGGTTCCAACTGCGCCGCCGACGCAATCGCCCTGGCACAGCACGCCGAACGGTCGGGCGCCGACGCCATCGGCGCCATGGCTCCCTACTTCTTCAAGCCGCAGACCGCCGCGGAACTCGTGGCGTGGTTCACCCCCATCGCCAACAGCAACTCGCTGCCCTTCTACTACTACAACATGCCCTCGATGTCGGGCGTCTCGGTCTCCGTCCCGGAGTTCCTCGCCCTGGGCGGCAAGGCGATGCCGACGCTCGCCGGCGTGAAATTCACGCATAACAACCTGATGGAGATGTCCCAATGCCTGATGCTCGACGAAGGCCGCTACGAAGTGCTCCACGGCTACGACGAAATCCTGCTGTGCGGGCTTTCGCTCGGCGCCACGGCCGCCGTGGGCAGCACCTACAACTACGCCGCGAAGGTCTACAACCGCCTGCTCGACGCCTTCCGCGCCGGCGACATCGCTGCGGCGGCCCGGTTGCAGCAATACTCGGTGAAGATCGTCGAAGTGATCATCAAGCACGGCGGCGGCGTCCGCGGCGGCAAAGCCATCATGCGCCTCGTGGGCGTGGACTGCGGTTCATGCCGTCTGCCGCTGGCTCCCTTCACCGAAGCCGAATATGCAGAGCTGAAATCCGAACTCGAAGCCATCGACTTTTTCAACCGCACCAAATAACCCGAAACCATGCGCACGCTCCTACTGATCGTCTGTTCTGCCCTGGCGGCCCTCGGCTGCCGGGCCCAAAACCCCGACGCGACCGTCGTCTACCGGAACGGCGACAACGGTTACGCCTGTTTCCGCATCCCGGCGCTCATCCGCGCCGCCGACGGCACGCTGCTGGCCTTCGCCGAGGCCCGGCGCGACGGCACGGCCGACCGGGGCGACATCGACCTGGTCGTGCGCCGCTCGGCGGACAACGGCCGCACATGGGGCGAAATGGCCGTCCTGTGGGACGACGCCGGCAACACCTGCGGCAACCCCGCCCCGGTGGTCGTCCGCGAAACCGGACGCATCGTCCTGCTGGCCTGCTGGAACCGGGGTCCCGACCACGAACGCGATATCGAAACCGGCAAAGCCGACGATACCCGCCGCGTCTTTTCGCTCCACTCCGACGACAACGGCCTGACGTGGAGCGACCCCGTGGAGATCACCTCCACGGTGAAACGCCCCGGATGGACCTGGTACGCCACCGGTCCCTGCCACGCCATCCAGAAGGCCAAAGCCCCGCACAAAGGCCGCCTCGTCGTTCCGGCCAACCACAAGTGGGTGACTCCCGAAGGCACGATCGCCTCGAACTCCCACCTGCTCTACTCCGACGATCGGGGCGCGACGTGGCAGATCGGCGCCGTTTCACAGCCCGGCGGCAACGAAAGCTCGGTCGTGGAACTTTCCAACGGCGAGTTGATGCTCAACATGCGCCACTACGACCGCGCGGATTCGCTGCGCCTGTGCGCCGTGAGCCGCGACGGCGGAGTCACGTGGGACCGCACGTGGGAAGAGACCCAGCTCATCGAACCGCGCTGCCAGGGCAGCATCCTCAACTACACGCCCTACGGCGGAAAGCCTTCGCGGACGCTGCTCTTCTCCAACCCGCGCTCGCTCAAACGCGAAAACATGTCGATCGGCGTGAGCCGCGACAACGGCCGCACATGGAGCCGCTTCGTCACCGTCAGCAAAGGCCGCGCGGCCTACTCCGACCTGGTGTGCCTGCCCGACGGATCGGTCGGCATCCTCTACGAGAACGGCGATCCCGGCGGCAAAGAACAACTCTACCGCCGCATCTCCTTCGAGACGGTCTCCCCGGGAAGGCTGTTCGACTAAATTCCGAAAACCTTAAAACTTACCGATATGAAACGTTTTTTCTTACTCAGCCTGTGTCTGGCCGCACTGAGTGCCTGCTCGGACGATGAAACGACGGAGCAGAAGCCCGCCGTGATCGGCGACGTGCAGTTCGCGGCGGCGATCGACCCCGTCGAGGCCGAAAGCCGCGTCGTCCAGGAGGGCACAGCCATCCGTTGGGAGGCCGGCGACCAAATCGGCATCACGGCAATGATCGACGGCACGCCCCACATCGAAAACATCCCCTATACGCTCTCCGACGCCACGACGTTCAGCATGCTGACACCTGCCGCCGAAGCCATCCGCTGGAACGAGTCGGTCACCGGGCGGCGCACCTACTTCGCCTACTATCCCTACGACCAGACCAACGCCGGAGGACTGCTCAACCGCGCCGTCATCCGTTTCTCGGTTCCCGCCGAACAGCACGTCGCCGCAGGCGCGAACACGACCCTGCCGCTGCTCATAGGCGAGGCTTCGACCTCCGCCACGCAGCAGCACCCCGTGGCGCTGCGCTTCCGCAACTTCGCTTCGGTGCTGGAACTGAGTTTCGAGCCGCTCGAAGAGACCTCGGTCGCAACCATCGAGATCGCTCCCGCCGAAGGCTCCGCGCTGACGGGCTGGATGGCGGCCGACGGAACGACCGACAACCTCGGCAACGTGACCCTCACCGAACAGTCCGACCGCCTGAAAGTCGTCTGCGACGGCGACGGCCTCGCGCTGGACCAGGCCCGTTCGGTCCGCATCCCGCTGGGACGCTTCACCTCCGCAGCGGGCGGACTCACGCTCAAGGTCGTGACCACCGACGAACGGGTTTTCCGTGAAACCATCTTCGCCGGAGAGCCGTTCACCTCCTACGTCACCGACGACACGGGGGCATTCGCCGCGGCCAAATACATTCCCCACACGATGAAAATGGAGGTCATCTCCGACGAGACCAACGAGGTCTACTTCTCCGACGATTTCGCCTGGATCACCGCCTCCAGCCGCTGGGACTCACTCACGGGCGGCGGATGGCCCACCGTGACTGCAGCGACTTCGGCTACGGGCAAGGCCAACTACTTCACATTGGACCTGCTCGACGATTTCACCCGCATCGGCTACTCCACGCTCGGTACACGCACCGACGTACAGGCCCGTTACGAGGGTTATGTCTGTCTCGGCATTTCGTCCCGCCGCGCGGCGCTCGTCACCCCGGCGCTCACCGCGATCGGCACGGAACCCGCCGACCTGCTCGTTTCGTTCTTCGGAGCCAACTACGCCACGGCGACGATGACGCCCGATACCAAACCGCTGACAATCTCGGTCGACGGCCCCGGCACGATCGGCGACACGGACGACACCTCGGTCGAACTGCCCCTCACCAACAGCTTCCGCTGGCGGAAATACTGGGTCATCGTCAAGGGCGCCACGGCACAGACGAGCATCGTCTTCGGCGCAGCCGACGCAACGGCCGGCGGCCGAATCCTGGTCGACAACATCCTGATCGGCAAAGCCGTAAAGGGCGCCGTCGCCGGATCGCGCGACGTACCTTCGACCATCGTCCCCCAAATCCGCGTGCACGGCAGCAGCCGCGCCGACATCAACAACCTCGAAGGCGCCGAAGCATCGCTGATCATCCAGTCCCCGGGCTCGTGGTCGGCAAGCACCGACGCCGACTGGCTCACCGTCTCGCCGATGAGCGAAGGCCTCGGAACAGGCATGGCCTACAGCCTCACATTCCGCGCCCTATCGCAGAACCTCTCCGACCGCCCCCGCACGGCAACGATCACCGTTTCGTCCGGCGACCAGGCCACGGCAACGCTCACCGTCACGCAGACCAACGAGATTCCCGAGGTCGTTTACCTCGAAGACGACTTCGCATGGACGGCAGGCGACGGTACTACGGGCGGGATCCTGGGCAGCTCGCTGACCAACACGACGACCATCGGAACCAACGGCACAAAGGTTACGGCATGGGCTGAAAAGTACACCAAATACGGTTGGACCTCCGCCGGGGGCTACCTTTACGCCAAGAACGGCGTGCTGGGCTTCGGAACGACGACCGCCGTGGGCGACATGCTCTCCCCGGCGCTGACAGCCATCGGTCCGACACCGACCGACATCGTAGTCGAGTACGACGTACTGGAGTATAAGAACGCCGCCGAGACCGGCAAATCGATCTTCTCGGTACACGGCGACGGACAGATCGCATCCCTCTCAGGCAATTACACCGGCGTAAGCGGCGATACCTACACCGGTCCGGCCGCCGACAGCAAGAGCTACAACTACTATTGCGGCAACTATGCCGGGTGGACCAACGGCGCGCAATGGCATCACATCACCGTCGTCGTCACGGGAGCCACGGCACAGACGCAACTGGGCGTCTCCGGCAACGGGGGTTACAGTCGTTTCTGGATCGACAATTTCAAGGTGTCGCAGAAAAAGTGATTCCCCGTACGACTCGCAAAAAAAGGGAGGCGGTCCGTTGTGGACCGTCTCCCTTTTTTTTCTGCAAAACCCGCCCGATCAGCGGATGCCGCACTTCTTGAAGATCTTCAGCAGTTCGGGCTGGAGGTTCTGCGCCCAGCGCCAATAGCCCAGGTCCGAAGGGTGCGTGCCGTCGGCCGAGGTCACGTGGTCGGTTCCCGTCAGGTCCGCCTTGTCAATAAAATAAACGTTGTCGAAACGTTTCATCGCCTCGACCATCTGCTTGCGGGCCATCTCACGCTTGGCCTCCTCGCCCTTGCGCGAACGGAGGTCGAAATTGCCGCTCTCACGGTAGATCGTCTGCACGAAGATCAGCGGCGTCGAAGGCAGTTTCTCGCGGATACGTGCAATGAAGGGAATCAGCCGCTCCTCGATCATCTTGGCGTCAGGGTTCGAAAAGGCGTCGAAAACCATCGCATCGGCGTCCTTCACGTCGCCGAGGTAGTCGGCGAAATAGGGCTGCAACTTGCAGTTGCCGCTGCAGGCGATGCTGCAAAAGTAGAGGCCCGTGTTACGGCCGATCTGCATCGGATAGCTCATACCCGCACGGCTGGTGCTTACGCCGTGGGTGAAGCTCGAACCGAAGATCACGATCTTGTGGCGGAAGGGATTCTCCATCGGAACGATCGTCGCCCCCTCGTCCACGCCGACCTGAAGCGAGGTCAGCTCGTTGTAATTGGGCAGGTAAAGCAGGCACTCTTTCTCCGAGGAATCCATGTGGCTGATCATCGTGTAGGCCTCGCCGCGTTTTTTCGGGGCGCGCGAAGCGGCATAAAGCCACTCGCCGTCCTTGCGGATGTAGAGGTCGAAGCCCTCCGAAGCGACCCGGGGCGTGCTCGCACCGTTGTAAACGAACGGCGCGTAGTCCGGCAGCAGGTCAATGCGCGTGGAATTGGTCTTGAACACCAGCGCGAGGCCCGCCGAGCAGCGCACCTGCTGGTTTTCGGCCTTGGTAAAGCCTTTATAAACAACCGTATCGATCCGGTGGTAAGGATGCGGCGTAGGCTGTGCCTTGCCGATGAGGTTCAACTCGGTAGCGTCCACAAACCGGACCTGTGCGGCCGCAGCCCAGGCCGCCAGCAGCGCAGCGGCCAAAAGAAAAAAGCGTTTCATTGGTGTAAATTTAAGTTATCGGTTCTCAAAAAAGGCGAAGTTTTCACGACTTCGCCTTTATAAAATCCGCCTGACACGGCTATTTGACAGCTTCCTGCCAGATCAGCGCCGACGCGCCGAGGATGGCGGCGTTCTTGCCCTGAATACCGCTGGGAAGCAGTTTTACCTTGTTCTTGAAGACGAAGAGCATGTTCTCCTCCATGAACCACTGCGTCGGTTCGAAGATCAGCTTGCCGGCCTTCGAAAGTCCGCCGAAGAGGAAAATCGCCTGGGGCGAAGTCACCGTCACCACGTCGGCCAGCGCGCGGCCCAGCATCTCGCCCGTATAGCGGAAAGCCTCCAGTGCAATGGGGTCGCCCTGCTCGGCAGCGGCCGAAATCATCGACGCGTCGAAGTCGTCGAAAGCAATGCTCCGCAGTTTGCTGGGAGCGTTCATTTTCGCCATCAGTTCGAACGCCGTGCGCTTGATACCCGTTGCCGAAACATAGGTCTCCAGACAGCCTTTGCGGCCGCAGCCGCACTCACGGCCGTTGCGCTCGACGATCACGTGGCCGAACTCGCCGGCAAAGCCGTCGTGGCCGTAGATCATCTCGCCGTTGGCGACGAATCCCGAGCCGAGGCCCGTACCGAGGGTGATCATGATGAAATCGCGCATGCCTTTGGCGTTGCCGTAGATCATCTCGCCGATCGTCGCTGCATTGGCGTCGTTCGTAATGAGCGTCTTCACGCCGCCGAAACACTTCGAAATATCGTCCGCCAGCGGGAATACGCGGCGCTTTTCGTCGGGATTGGGGTCGCCCTCCTTGAACTTCCACAGGTTCGCAGGGGTCTCGATCGTACCCTTGTGATAGTTGGCGTTGGGGGCTCCGATGCCGATACCCGTCAACTCGTACTCGAACGAAAGGCTCTGGGCCAGGGCGCGCATCGAGTCGCAAAGGTCCTCGACGTAAGCCGGATAGTCGTCAACAAAGGGATACTTCTTGGTCGAGATGACCGATTCGGCATAAAGGTCGCCGTTTTCGTCTACGAGGCCGAAAGCGGTGTTGATGCCGCCGATGTCCACGCCGATCGCGAGTTTTTTCATATCGTGTTTCAGGTTAAAAGTTAGTTTTATCCTGTCAAAGTTAATTGAAAATTCGGCTACTCCAAAGTTTTTTCCTATTTTTGGGACAGTTTCCGACCCAAAAGCACCATTCAAGACTCTATTCAAGACTATGCAGACCAACGAGCAGATGCTCTCCGCCATCGAAAATTATCTCGCCCAGGCCGAATTTCCGGCCGAGCCCGAACTCCTGTACGCTCCGATCAGCTACTCGCTGGCCGGGGGCGGCAAACGCCTCCGCCCCATGCTGTTGACGCTGGCATACGGAATTTTTTCCGACGACGTACAGCAGGCGCTGCCGGCAGCGGCGGCAGTCGAGGTGTTCCACAACTTCACGCTGCTGCACGACGATATCATGGACAACGCCGCCGTACGCCGCGGAAAACCCTCGGTTTATGCCAAATGGGGCCAGAACGTAGCCATTCTTTCGGGCGACGCCATGCTGATCTACGCCTACCGCCTGCTGAGCACCGTTCCGGCCAAACTGCTGCCGCAGGTGCTCTCGACGTTCAACACCATGTCGCTCGAAGTGTGCGAAGGACAGCAATACGACATGGATTTCGAACAAAAGCCCAAGGTTTCGGTGGTCGAGTACATGCACATGATCGAACTGAAAACTTCGGTACTGCTGGCCGGATCGGTCGTGATCGGCGCCATGCTGGGCGGCGCCTCGGAGGAGGATTGCCGCCGCCTGCGGCGCTTCGCCATCGAACTGGGCCTGGCGTTCCAGTTGCAGGACGATCTGCTGGACAGTTACGGCGACGAACGGCTGGGCAAAGCCATCGGGGGCGACATCCTCGAAGGCAAGAAAACCTACCTGATGGTCACAGCGATGAGCCGCTCGGACGAGGCCACACGCGAAGTCCTGCGCACGGCCTACCGCGACGCGACGCTTTCCGACACCGAAAAGATCGCCAAGGTGAAGGCCATCTACGACCGTCTCGACGTGCCGCGCCTCACGGAACAGCAGATCCAGGTGCGTTTCGAACGTGCGCTGTCGATCCTCGACACCCTTTCGGTGGAACCTGCGCGTACGGGGCGCATGCGCGACTACGCAATGAGTTTAATGGGGCGGAAAAACTAAACGATGCAACGTTCCGACATTGAAATAATGGCTCCCGTCGGGAGCTACGAATCGCTGGCGGCCGCCATCCAGGCCGGGGCCGACGCCGTCTATTTCGGCGTCGGGAAACTCAACATGCGCTCGGCGTCGGCGGCCAACTTCACACTCGACGACCTCGCAAAGATCGTCGCCACGGCCCGCAAAGCCGGGGTGAGGACCTACCTGACGGTCAACACGATCGTCTACGAAGACGAAATTACGGACGTACAAGCCGTGATCGACCGCGCGAAGCGGGAAGGCGTCGACGCCGTCATCGCCTCCGACATGGCGGCGATCCTTTACGCCCGCCGGATCGGACAGGAGGTGCACATCTCGACCCAGAGCAACATCTCGAACTCCGAGGCGGTACGTTTCTACGCCCAGTGGGCCGACACGGTGGTGCTGGCCCGGGAGCTTTCGCTGGAACAGGTTGCGGCGATCCGCCGCCGGATCGTCGAAGACGACATCCGCGGTCCGCGCAGCGAACTGGTCGAGATCGAGATGTTCGCCCACGGCGCATTGTGCATGTCCGTTTCGGGCAAATGCTACCTGTCGCTCTACGAAACGGGCTGTTCGGCCAACCGCGGCGCCTGCCGCCAGTTGTGCCGCCGCAAATACACCGTCACGGACAAGGAGACCGGGGCGCAGCTCGACATCGACGGCCGCTACGTTCTCTCGCCCAAAGACCTCTGCACGATCGACTTCCTCGACAAAATGATCGCCGCGGGAGTCCGGGTGCTGAAAATCGAGGGACGCGCACGCGGCGCGGAGTATGTGAAGCGCGTGGTGGAGTGTTACGACCAGGCGCTCAGGGCCATGGAGGCCGGGAGCTACACCCCCGCTTTAACCGAAGGGCTGAAAGAGCGGTTGGCCACGGTCTTCAACCGCGGGTTCTGGGAAGGTTACTACGCCGGACGCCCCGTCGTAGAGCACAGTCCCGCCTACGGTTCGTCGGCCACGCAGCGTAAAGTGTACGTAGGTAAAGTGGTGAATTTCTACAAGAAACTCTCGGTAGCGGAAGTGTTGGTCGAAGCGGCGCCGCTAAATACCGGAGAGACAATATTTTTCCTCGGCGCAACCACGGGCGTCGCCGAGCAGACGCTCACCGAACTGCACGGACCCGACGGCAATCCGGTGCAGTCCGTCGCACAGGGAGAGTTGTGCGCCATCCGCACCCCCGGCATAATCCGCCGCGGAGACCAGCTCTATAAATTCGTCCCAGCCGACAAAGCCTAAAACCCGATACCGATGGATAAACCTCAACCGACCAAACCGGCCGCTTCGCAGCGGCTTCTTTCGCTCGACGCCCTCCGGGGTTTCGACATGCTCTTCATCATGGGCTTCGCAGGGCTCGTCGTGGGCCTATGCAAACTCTGGCCCGGGGATTTTTCGACCTGGATGACCGCTCAGATGGGCCACGCCGACTGGAACGGATTCTTCCACCACGACACCATCTTCCCGCTGTTCCTCTTCATCGCCGGCATCTCGTTCCCCTTCTCGCTCTCGAAACAGCGCGAAAAAGGGATGGGCGAGCGGAGCATCTACCTGAAGGTAATCCGCCGCGGACTGACGCTCGTGGTGCTGGGATTCGTTTACAGCGGATTGTTCAACCTCGAACCCGGCACGCTGCGCCTGCCGAGCGTACTGGGCCGCATCGGCCTGGCGTGGATGTTCGCAGCGCTGCTGTTCATCAATTTCAGGGTCCGCACGCGCATCCTGATCGCCGCCGCGATTCTCGTCGGCTACGGACTGCTGCTGCAATTCGTCGCCGCACCCGACGCCGGAGGGGCCGGGCCGCTGACCCTCGAAGGCAATATCGTGGGTTACGTCGACCGGATGATCATGCCCTCGCACCTGCTGGGCGGCAAGGGATTCGACCCCGAAGGACTGCTGAGCACCCTGCCGGCGATCGTGACAGCCATGCTGGGCATGTTCACGGGCGAGTTCGTCCGCTGTTCGGAGCAGCAGACCTCCGGAAGCCATAAGGCGCTCTGGATGGCCGCCGGAGCCGTTGTCCTGCTGGTAGCGGCACTCTGCCTGGACACAGTGCAGCCGATCAACAAGAAGCTCTGGACCCCGGCGTTCGTCTGCGCCGCAGGAGCCTACTCGCTGGGCATGTTCGCGCTGTTCTATTATATAATAGATGTAAAACAGTGGCGGCGGTGGACCTATTTCTTCAAGGTCATCGGCGTCAACTCGATCACGATTTATATGGTTCAGCGCGTCGTACGCGTGAGCTACACCTCGGAGTTCTTCTTCGGCGGACTGGCTTCGAAATGTTCGCCCGAAGTGGCGGCCGTGGTGCTTTCGGCGGGTTACGTGACCGTCTGCTGGCTGCTGCTGTGGTTCCTGGACCGGAAAAAGATATACCTTAAAATCTGACAGGCCCCAACAACTGAAAGGCGCATCGCAAGGTGCGCCTTTTTTCAGGCCCCTAAAACTGCTGACGGCCAACTATCGAAAATTTTTTATCGAAATTCAATAAATATTATTTGTTTTTCAAAAATTGTTTCGTATGTTTGCAGTGTCGAAAACAGAAAAGACATCCCATGGAAATCGAAAAAGTCATCCGCATCCTGACCATTTTCCTCGTCGTAGCCGCCTTCGCCGTGAAGGTCGCCACACACCTGATGTTCCCCGGGGCATCGCACACGAGCGACCTTCCGCTGATCATCGTACTGATCCTCTGCCTGGGCAGCATCTGGCGCCAGGCAACCCACAAGAATGAGAAACCAAACAAATAATCCCATGAAAAAACTCCTGATTATCGCCGCGATGGCCGCCGCAGCCGTTGCATGCGCTCCGAAGACAGCCCCCGAGCTGCCGATGGAAACCTTCTTCCGCAATTCGGAAAAGACAGGCTACCAGATATCGCCCGACGGCAGCTATTTCTCCTACATGGCTCCCTACGAGAGCCGCCGCAACATCTTCGTGCAGCAGGTGGGTTCCGACGAGGCCGTCCGCCTCACCTCGGAAACCGAGCGCGACCTGGCCGGCTATTTCTGGGCCAACGACAACCGCATCCTCTACCTCAAGGACACGGGCGGCGACGAGAACTACCAGCTTTACGGCGTCAATATCGACGGCACGGACCCGAAGGCCTACACGGCCATCCCCGGCGTGCAGACCCAGATCATCGACCCGCTCGAGGAGATCGACTCGCTGATGATCATCGGCACGAACCAGCGCAACCCGCAGATATTCGACCCCTACCGCCTGAACCTCAACACGGGCGAGATGACGATGCTCTGCGAAAACCCCGGCGACGTGCAGGGCTGGCAGACCGACCACGACGGCAAGCTGCGCGTGGCTTACGCCATCGTCGACGGCGTCAACTCCCAGATCCGCTACCGCGAGACCGAGGCCGAGGAATTCCGCCCCGTGCTGACGACCAACTTCAAGGAGTCGGTTTACTTCGCGACGTTCACGCCCGACAACAAGATGGTTTACGCCATCACCAACCTCGGACGCGACAAGGAGGCCCTCGTACTGATGGACCCCGCGACGTGCGAAGAGAAAGAGATGCTCTATACGAACGACACCTACGACCTGGAAGGCGTCTGGTACAGCGAGAAGGAGAAGAAACTGCTCGGCGTATCGTACGAAGGGCACAAGGGCACGACGCGCCACTTCTTCGATAAGGAGGCCGGCGACATGTTCGGCCGCATGGAGCGTCACCTGCGCGGCTACGAACTGGGCATCGCCGGTTCGAACAAGGCCGAGGACAAATACATCGTCGCAGCCGGCAGCGACCGTACGGCAGGCGCCTACTACATCTACGACGTTGAAGCCGACACGATGACCAAGCTGGCCGACCTCAAACCCTGGATCAAGCAGGAGGAGATGGCCGAAATGCTTCCGATCGAGTACACTTCGCGCGACGGCGAGCGTATCGAGGGCTACCTCACGCTGCCCGTGGGCAAGACCCTGCGCAACGCCAAGAACCTGCCCGTCGTGGTAAATCCGCACGGAGGCCCGTGGGCCCGCGATTCGTGGGGCTTCAACCCCGAGGCGCAGTTCCTCGCCAACCGCGGCTATGCCGTCTTGCAGATGAACTTCCGCGGTTCGACGGGCTTCGGACGCCGCTTCATGGAGATAGCCTTCGGCAAGTGGGGCCAGGAGATGCAGGACGACATCACGGACGGCGTGAACTGGCTGATCGGAAAAGGCATCGCCGATCCCGCGAAGATCGCCATCTACGGTGGCTCGTACGGCGGTTATGCGACGCTGCAGGGCATCGTGAAAGACCCCGACCTCTACGCCTGCGCCGTAGACTACGTGGGTGTCTCGAACCTCTTCTCGTTCATGAACACCATTCCGCCCTACTGGAAACCGCTGCTCGACCAGATGTATGAAATGGTCGGCAACCCCCAAACGCAGGTCGAGATGCTGACCGAGAACTCCCCGGCACTCAACGCCGACAAGATCAAGAGTCCGCTGCTGGTGGTCCAGGGAGCAAACGACCCCCGCGTGAACATCAACGAAAGCAACCAGATGGTCGACGCACTCCGCGCACGCGGCGTAACGGTAGACTACATGGTCAAGGACAACGAAGGCCACGGATTCCACAACGAGGAGAACCGTTTCGACTTCTACCGCGCGATGGAGAAATTCTTCGGCAAATACCTCAAAGGCATCCAGCCCGAGGGCGACATCGTCCCGGAAAGCTGCCGCCGGTAGTGTTCAACTCGACCCGACCCGAGAAACGCAACCAATCCAAATAAAAAGTTCAAACCTGGGTTTGCCCGGAGCGGTCCTCTTACCAGCCGCAAAACGGAAAAACCCATTTAGTTGTGTGCCGAAGCCCCGGAATATCCGGGGCTTCGCGTGTTTTGCGCGTTTCGGCCGTGGACGGTGTGCCGCTATTTTGCCGGCCGGAAAGTCGCGGCGTACCCGCGCCGAAGGAACGACTTTTGGTATTTTTCCCGGAAAAGCCCGAAAAAATCCCTACTTTTGCAGTCGCAATGAACGCCGAACCCCACATACACCTGCGTCCGGCAGACGGACTGCCCATGCCCCGCAGGGTATGGGCCATCCTGGCCGTGGCGTTCGGCGTATCGCTCTCGGTGATCGACGGCACGATCGCCAACGTCGCCCTGCCCACCATCGGGCAGGAATTGGGCATTTCGTCGGCCGACTCGATCTGGATCGTCAATGCCTATCAGTTGGCCATCATGGTTTCGCTGCTCTCGTTCTCGGCGCTGGGCGACGTGGTCGGCTACCGCAAAATCTACATCGGCGGGCTGATGCTCTTCACGGTGGCTTCGGTGGCCTGCGCACTCTCGGGATCGCTCCAGACCCTCGTGCTGGCGCGCGTCATGCAGGGATTCGGGGCCGCGGCCATCACCTCGGTCAACACCACGCTGATCCGCTTCATCTACCCCAAAGCCCAGTTGGGCCGCGGCATGGGCATCAACGCCACGGTGGTCGCCGTGTCGTCGGTGGCCGGGCCGACACTGGCCGCAGGAATCCTCTCCGTAGCCAGTTGGCCGTGGCTGTTCGCCGTGAACATCCCGATGGGGCTCGTTGCCCTGGCGCTCAGCCGGAGGTTCCTGCCGGAAAATCCCGTCCGGGTGAGCGCACACCGGTTCGACTGGCGCGACGCGGTGATGAACGCCCTGACGTTCGGCCTGCTGATGGCCTCGGTCGAAGGCTTCTCGCACGGGCTGGACCCGCGCCTGCTCACGCTGGGCGTCGCAGCGCTGTTAGTCATCGGATTCTTCTTCATCCGCAGCCAGCTGCGCGAGCCCTATCCCATCCTGCCGTTCGACCTGCTGCGCATCCCGATTTTTTCGGTGTCGGTGCTGACCTCGATCTGCTCGTTTCTCGGGCAGATGCTCGCCATGGTGGCGCTGCCTTTCTACCTGCAGGATGCCTGCGGCTACAACGACGTCGAGACGGGACTGCTGCTGACGGCCTGGCCCGCCATCATCATGATCGTCGCCCCGGCGGCCGGCATGCTGGTCGAACGCATTCACGCCGGACTGCTGGGCGGCACGGGCCTCACGATGATGGCCGCGGGACTGTTCCTGCTGGCCTTCCTCCCGGAGCATCCGACCGATTTCGACATCATCTGGCGGCTGGTGCTCTGCGGTGCGGGCTTCGGACTGTTCCAGTCGCCGAACAACAGTATCCTGATCGCTTCGGCCCCGCCCGAGCGAAGCGGTTCGGCAAGCGGCATGCTGGCCACGGCACGCCTCGTGGGACAGACGACGGGCGCCGCACTGATGGCCCTGCTGTTCCACATCGTTCCCGAAAACAGCACCCACACGGCCCTGCTGCTGGCAGGCGGATTCGCCGTCACGGGCGCAATCATCAGTCTCACCCGCATCTCCCTGCCCCTGCCCGAAGGATTAACCCGCAAAAAATAACGCCATGTTTCGTGCACTACTGCTGCTACTGCTGCTGACGCCCGGCTTCGGACTGTCCAAAGCCCCGGCGATCCGCCCGCCCTACCTGCATGCGGGCGACACCGTGGGCATCGTCGCCCCGGCCGGCAAACTCCGGCAGGGAGCCGATACGGCCGGGGTCCGCCGTCGCATCGAAGCATGGGGACTCAAGGTCCGCTTCGGGGAGCACCTGCTGGCGGGCGACGACACGGACTACCTCGCAGGGAACGACACCCTGCGGGCCGGGGATCTCCAGCAGATGATCGACGATCCGCAGATCAAGGCCGTCATCGCCTTCAAAGGCGGCTACGGCTCGGTGCGCCTCATGGACCTCGTGGACCTCAGGCCCCTGCGCCGCAATCCCAAATGGATTGTCGGGTTCAGCGACATCACCATGCTCCACATGGCCCTCCGAAAACTCGGCGTGGAGAGCCTGCACGCCACCATGCCCACCTGCTTTGAGACCGACTCGACAAGCACCGACGCCTCGGCCGATTCGCTGCGCAGCGCCCTGACGGGGACTTTCCGGCGGATCGAACTTCCGCCCCATCCGCTCGACCGTCCCGGGACGGCCCGCGGAACGATTGCCGGAGGCAACCTCACGCTCATCTGCTCGGCCATCGGCACACCGCAGCAAATCGACATGCGCCGTCCGACGATCCTGCTGATCGAGGAGGTGGGAGAGAGTGCCTACCGCCTCGACCGGCTCATGCAGCAGCTGCTCCGGAGCGGAATGCTCCGACAGGCGGAAGCCATCCTCGTCGGCCACCTGACCGGCATCGAAAACAGCAAATCGTTCCGGGCCGAAGACGCCCGGCAGATCGTCGCACGCTACACGACGCCGCTCGGCATTCCCGTCGTATTCGGATTTCCCGCCGGACATGAAGCTCCCAACCTCCCGGTTTTCATGAACCGCAAGGTATGTGTCACCGTCGGGGAGCAGGGATCGGTCGTGGAATTCTGAAAAATCCCGCATCGGCAACCGCAGTCCGGCATATTTTTATTATATTTGCCAAAGACTCGCTCCATACGGGCGGGCTGTGTTCCGAAAGGCGCAGGCCTGCCGGGCGCAGGCAGCCTTTGGAGCCCAAAAACCGATAATCGCCATGTTTTCAGCAAAAACCTATACCGCGCGCCGCCACGAACTGCGCACGAAGATCGGGAGCGGAATCATCCTGCTTCCGGGCAACCCCCTCTCGCCGAACAACTACCCCAACAACGCCTACTATTTCCGCCAGGACTCCTCGTTCCGCTACTATTTCGGGCTGAACGTGCCGTCCGTCGCCGGCCTGATCGACGCCGACACGGGCGAAGAGGCGCTGTACGGCGACGATTTCACAGTCGAGGACATCATCTGGACCGGACCGCAGCCCACGCTGCGCGAGATGGGCGCCGAAGTCGGCATCACGGCCACATTCCCGATGGCGGAGCTCGAAGCGCGGCTGCGCAGGGCCGTCTCCCTGGGCCGCAAAATCCATTTCCTGCCGCCCTACCGCGGCGAGACCAAACTCCAATTGTCGGCGCTGCTGGGTATCAAGCCCGCATTGCTGCACGACTACAAGTCGGTAGACCTGATGTTCGCCGTGGCGGAAATGCGCGAGAAGAAGAGCGCCGAAGAGGTCGAAGAGATGGAACGCGCCTTCAGGATCGGCTACGACATGCACACGACGGCCATGCGGATGTGCCGCCCGGGCGTCGTGGAACGCGAGATCGCAGGCGCCATCGAAGGCATCGCCAAGTCCCAGGGACAGGGCGTATCGTTCCCGTCGATCGTGTCGCAGCACGGCGAAACGCTCCACAACCTCAACGCCGACGGCGTATTGGAGGAAGGACGCCTCTTGTTGTGCGACGCCGGCGGCGAAAGCGTCGAGGGATATTGTTCGGACCACACGCGCACCTACCCCGTGAGCGGACGTTTCACACAGAAGCAGAAAGACATTTACAACATCGTGCTGGCGGCGCACGACCATGTGGCGCGCATCGTAAAGCCCCACATGATGTATACCGAAATACACAACGCCGCCTACATGACCCTGGCCGAAGGTCTTGTCGGACTGGGGCTGCTGAAAGGTTCGGCCGCCGACGCCGTTGCCGCGGGAGCGATGACGATGCTCATGCCCCACGGACTGGGACACGGACTGGGCATGGACGTGCACGACTGCGAAGCGATGGGCGAACGGTCGTTCGATTACAGTTCGATCGCCGAACGCGCGGCCAAGTCGGGAACCTGCGTCTACCGCGCCGCATGGCGCATCGAGCCGGGAACCATCCTGACCGACGAGCCGGGGCTCTATTTCATCCCTGCGCTGATCGCCAAGTGCCGCGCCGAAGGGCTTTACAAAGGGATCGTCGATTACGACGCTCTGGAGGCTTACCACGACTTCGGCGGAATCCGCATCGAGGACGACATCCTCGTGACGGATTCGGGCAGCCGTATCATCGGCGACCGGAAAATACCCGTCACGGTCGAGGAACTCGAAGCCACAGTCGGCAGATAAGGCCGGCCGCATCCCTCCCGCCCCGGACAAGCGCAAGCGCAAACACCGATTTGCCGTGAAACAGCGCGTAAAGGGAAGGCCGGCTCCGGGAATACGCCGGCGACAAAGAAAACGGTATTTGATTTTACAACAACACTATAATCCGACACAGTTATTATGGACAAGAAATGGATCATCATCGGAGGAATGCTGGGCATCCTGATCATCTTCCTGCTGCTCTGGAATTTCGCACCCGCCATCCAGCGGTGGCTGGCCGACGTTTTCCTCGACATCATTCTCCTGCTGGCCGCCTTTGCGGCAGGATGGTTATTCGGGCGTTTCGGAGGCAAACGCCACCGCAACGACGACGAACGCAACGCCCGCAACATCACCCGGGCACAGAAATAAGAACCAAAAGATTTATGAAAAAACTGATTCTTCTGCTCGCACTCGTGCTTCCGGCCGCTCTTTCGGCCCAGCAGCGCGACTGGGCCAATTACGGCCATTACGCGACGGCCAACGCACAACTCACGGCCCCTCCCGCCGTGGTGTTCATGGGAAACTCGATCACCGCCGGGTGGTATAAAACCCATCCCGAATTCTTCACCGCCAACAATTTCGCCTGCCGGGGAATCGGCGGGCAGGTATCGAGCCAGATGCTCTGCCGCTTCCGGGCCGATGTGATCAACCTGCATCCGCAGGCGGTCGTAATTCTCGCCGGGACGAATGACATCGCCCAGAACAACGGCCCCATCGAAATCGAACACATCACCGAAAATGTCATTTCGATGGCCGAACTGGCGATGGCCGCAGGCATACGGCCGATCATCTGCTCGGTCCTGCCGGCCGGAAAATTCCCGTGGAGAGCCGAAATCGAAGACGCCGCCGGAAAGATCCGCACCCTGAATGCACAGTTGAAGCAGTACGCCCGGGACCGCGGGCTGATCTGGATCGACTACCACAGCGCCATGCAGGCTGAGGACGGTTCGCTGCGCAGCGAATACACCAAGGACGGCGTGCATCCCACGGCCGAAGGTTACGCCGTCATGGAGCGTGTCATCCTGCCCGCACTGGCACACTACCGGGCTGCCGCCGCGAAGTAAACCCGCTGTTTTTCGAAGACTTAAAAAATCGCCCTCCTCGGGCGATTTTTTTATTCCCCGAGTTGTTTTTCACGAATAATTTGTATATTTATAGTCGGCTAACCGAAACGCCCGGGCCGACGCGGGACCTTGTATCCGATTGCGGCACGGGAAATGAGGTCCGGAATGAACGAAAAACCTTAAAACCATACGGGAATATGAAAAATTATTCAGCTAAAGAGATCAAGAACATCGTACTCATCGGCGCGCCCGGCACGGGTAAAACTACCCTTGCCGAAGCGATGGCCTTTGAGGGTAAGGTCATCGACCGCAGGGGTAGTATCGAGACGAACAACACGCTCTCGGACAACACGGATATCGAGCACGAATACAAGCGCTCGATCTATTCGACGATCCTCTTCACCGAATTCATGGACCGCAAGTTGAACATCATCGACTGCCCGGGCTCGGACGACTTCTGCGGAAGTCTCTTCTCGGCATTCAAGGTGGGCGACGTGGGGGTTTTCCTGTTCAACGCCCAGAACGGCTGGGAGGTCGGCAGCGAGATTCAGGCCCGTTACGCCCGGCTGCTCAAGAAACCCGTGATCGGCGTGGTGAGCCAGTTGGACGCCGACAAGGCCAATTTCGAATCGACGGTCGAGTCGATCAAAGCGTCGTCGCGCGTGAAACCCGTCATCGTACAATATCCCGTCAACCAGGGCCCGGGCTTCAACGCGTTCATCGACGTGCTGCTGATGAAGATGTACCGCTTCAAGGACAACGACGGCCACCGCGAAGAGTTGGAAATTCCCGCCGAAGAACTCGAAAAAGCACAGGAGCTGAATAAGGAACTCGTGGAAATGGCCGCCGAACACGACGAGGCGCTGATGGAACTCTACTTCGACAAGGGCACGCTCACGCAGGACGACATTCGCTCGGGCCTGAAAATCGGCCTTTCGAAGCGCGAGGTAATGCCTATTTTCTGCACCAGCGGCAAGCGCGACATCGGAACCAAGCGCCTGATGGAGTTCATCATCAACGTAGCGCCCGGCCCGCAGAAGGCCCCCGCATTCCTCTCGACCGAGGGCGAGGAGATCACGGCCGACGAGACTGCACCCACGGTAGCATTCGTCTTCAAGAGCCAGGTGGAACAGCATATCGGCGAAATCACCTATTTCCGTGTCATCCGCGGCAAGATCACCGAAGGAACGGAGTTGGTGAACACCCGCACCGGAAACAAGGAGAAACTCTCGCAGTTGTTCGCCGTAGCGGGCAAAAACCGCATCAAGGTCACGGAACTCATGGCCGGGGACATCGGCTGCACGGTGAAACTGAAGGGCACGCGCACCAACGACACGCTTTCGGCGCCGTCGGCTCCCGTGACGATCGAGCCGATTGTTTTCCCCGAACCGCGCTACCGCGCCGCCATCAAATGCAAGGACCAGGCCGACGAGGAGAAGCTGGGCAAGGTGCTCAACGACGCCAAGTTCGAAGACCCGACCATTTTGGTCGAATACTCCAAGGAACTGAAGCAGACCATCATCCAGGGCCAGGGCGAGCACCATCTGAACATCCTGCGCTCGCGCATCGAGAAGGAGAACAAACTCTCCTACGAGCACATCGCACCGAAGATTCCCTACCGCGAGACCATTACGAAGGTGGCGCAGGCCGACTACCGCCACAAGAAGCAGTCGGGCGGCGCAGGCCAGTTCGGCGAGGTGCACATGATCATCGAACCCTATTACGAAGGCATCGGCGAACCGAAGAACTACAAGGTTCCCGGCAAGGGCGACATGGTGCTGAACCCCAAGACCAAGGAGGAATACGACTTGCAGTGGGGCGGCAAACTGCAGTTCTACTCGGCAATCGTGGGCGGCGCCATCGACGCACGCTTCATGCCCGCCATCCTGAAAGGCATCATGGAGAAGATGGACGAGGGCCCGCTGACCGGATCGTATGCCCGCGACATCCGCGTGGTGATCTACGACGGCAAGATGCACCCGGTGGATTCGAACGAAATCTCGTTCAAGCTGGCGGCGCGCAACGCCTTCAAGGAGGCTTTCCGCAACGCAGGGCCCAAGATCATGGAGCCGATTTACAGCGTCGAAGTGCTCGTTCCGAGCGAATACATGGGCGCCGTGATGTCAGACCTCCAGAACCGCCGCGCGATGATCGCCGGCATGGAGTCGGACAAGGGCTTCGACCGCCTGAATGCACTGGTTCCGCTGGCCGAGCTCTACCGTTACTCGACGACCCTCTCGTCGCTGACATCGGGTTCGGCGACCTACACGATGAAATTCAACAGTTACGAGCAGGTTCCCGCCGACGTGCAGGACAAACTGCTCAAAGCCTACACCGATACCGACGACGAATAGTTCCCGGCGGTTGCATACGGCGGCGGTTCCGGCACAGGAGTCCCGGCCAATATGCGTTCCAACCGGAACAATCCGTTATCCGCAAAAACCTTCTGCGCATTGCAGAAGGTTTTTTTATACCCGAACAGAGGAAATAGGACCTTTTCCCTTTCCGGAAATGCAGCCCAGAGTCAATTGCCACCACACACGGGAAGCCCATGCGTCCCCGCCACGCGGTATTCGTCAGCCAGCCCGGTTCCCACAGATTCGTCCGCAGCGCACCGTGCAGGCGTTTTTGTGTTAAATTAATGTTAACATTGGGTATCTAAACCATTTCATCGGAAAAAATGGCGTAAATTTGTTCACAATTTGCACTAAACCCCCAACATGAGCGAAATTTACACCGTCATTGTCGGCATTCTGGGAATCCTCGCTATTTCAGGTCTTTTCGTCGGCGTCACGAACGACGCAGTCAACTTCCTCAACTCCGCTATCGGCTCCAAAGCTGCCTCGATGAAGGTTATCCTCACCGTAGCGTCCATCGGCATCATCATCGGCGTCGTTACGTCGAGCGGCATGATGGAAGTCGCACGCAGCGGCATGTTCAACCCCGGACTGTTCACCTTCCACGAAGTGATGATGCTCTACCTGGGCGTCATGTTCGCCAACGTCATCCTGCTGGACCTCTACAATTCGTGGGGACTCCCTACATCGACTACCGTATCGCTGATATTCTGCCTGCTGGGCGCAGCGATCGCCGTGTCGATCTATAAAATCGCCAACGACCCGGAACAGGGCGTCTCGGCGCTCGGACAGTATATCAACACCTCGCGCGCCATGGGTATCGTCTCGGCCATCCTGCTGTCGGTGGTGATCGCCTTTACCTGCGGAACGCTGGTCATGTACATCTCGCGCATGATCTTTTCGTTCCGCTACACGGTGCTCTTCCGCCGCTACGGTTCGCTCTGGTGCGGCGCCTCGCTGACGGCGATCGTCTATTTCGCCGTCTTCAAGGGACTCAAGTCCCTGCTGGCCCACAATGCCTTCATCCAGCTCATCGACAACCACCTGCTCTCGGCCCTGGCCATCTGCTGGATCGTCTGCTCGCTGCTGCTGTTCTTCATCCAGCGCTTCAAGATCAACATCCTGCGCATCACGATCCTGTCGGGAACCTTCGCCCTGGCGCTGGCCTTCGCAGGCAACGACCTGGTGAACTTCATCGGCGTGCCCGTAGCCGGATTCGACGCTTACACCATCGCCCGGGAAGCGGGCGACACGGGGATGCTCATGGGAGCCCTGAACGAAAACGTTCCGGCCAATTTCCTGATCCTGCTCGCCGCAGGCATCATGATGATCCTCACACTGTGGACTTCGAAAAAGGCGATGCACGTCTCCGAAACCGAGCTTTCGCTCTCGGCGCAGGGTGACGACGGGCAGGAGCAGTACGGGTCGTCGGTCTTCTCGCGCACGATCGTCCGCGCGGCCCTCAACGTCAGCTCGGGTATCGAGCGCGTGGTCCCGAAGCACCTGCGCGAATCGATCTCGCGCCGTTTCGAATACGAAGACGTGGAGCACAGCGGTTCGCCCTACGACATGATCCGCGCCACGGTCAATCTGACGACCTCGGCGCTGCTGATCGCCATGGCGACCTCGCTCAAACTTCCGCTGTCGACCACCTACGTCTGCTTCATGGTAGCCATGGGTTCGTCGCTCGCCGACCGCGCCTGGGGGCGCGAAAGCGCCGTATACCGCATTTCGGGCGTCATGACCGTCGTGGCCGGATGGTTCATCACGGCATTGGGCGGATTTTTGATCGCCTTCGTGGTGGGGCTGGCGCTGATCTACGGCGGAACCCCGGCATTCATCGTCATCACGGTATTGTGCGGATGGATGCTTATCCACAGCAACTTTATCAAGAAAAACAAGAGTGCCGCCACCGTACGGCAGGAGGCGGAAGCCAACGAAGATATCATCGGAAACCTGCGCGACGAAGTGTGCCGCACGATGGAGTGCGCCACGAAGATTTACGACCGCACGCTGATCGCCGTCTTCAAGGAGAACCGCAAAGTGCTGCGCGACATGGTCAAGGAGTCGAACGACCTGTTCTACCAGTCGCGCGAACGCAAATATTCGCTGCTCCCGACACTCAAGAAGCTCCAGGGCGGCGATGTCAACACGGCCCACTACTACGTACAGGTGGTGGATTACCTCAACGAAATGACCAAGGCGCTGATGCACATCACGCGCCCGGCGTTCGAGCATATCGACAACAACCACGAAGGACTCTCGAAAGAGCAGGCCCGCGACCTGATGTCGATCAACGACGACGTGGAGTCGATCTACCGCCACATCAACCTGATGCTCCGCGACGGCGACTTCTCGGAAATCGAAATGGTGCTGACGCTCCGCGACCAGTTGTTCGAAGCGATCGCCGAAGCGATCAAATCCGAACTTACGCGCATCAACGAGGCACGGTCGAACACCAAGGCAAGCATGTTGTACCTGACGATCCTGACCGAGACCAAGAACATGGTGCTCCAGTCACGCAACCTCCTCAAATCGCAGCAGTACTTCCTCAAGCATCTGCCGGGGCCGAAAAACTGGATGAAGTAACGTTCCCGAAGGGCGGAACTTCCGAAAAAGAACTTACAAAATGGACATCGCAAAAGCCAAACGGCGGGAGAACATCGCCGAATATATTCTTTATCTGTGGCAGTTGGAAGACCTGCTCCGGGCGCTGCAATTCAGTCCCGAAGCGATTTTCTCGACGCTGATCGCCCCGCGGAAAGATATCGGCGAGGAGCAGAAACACGTATTCCTGCTCTGGTACATGGATCTGGCGAACCTGCTCCGCGAGGAGGGCAAGGAGGAGAAAGGGCATCTGGAGCATACGCTCCACCTGATCCAGGACCTGCACAACCTGCATTTACAGTTGATGAAACTTCCCGTCGGAGCGCATTACCGCCAGACATATGCACGTCTCGAACCGGAACTGCCGCGCCTGCGGACCGTGATGGGCAATCCGGGGATGAACGACACGGAACTCTGTTTCCGGGCGCTCTACGCCGCGATGCTCTACCGCATCAAGGGCGAAGGCGACAAGCCGGCCGTGGCGGACACGCTCGAATACATCTCTCCCGTAATCGCCGAGTTGGCCGACATGTACGGCAAAGTCGAGCGGGGCGAAGTGGACCTGTTCAAAACAGACGAAAACTAAAAAGGGTTGGCCGAGGCCAACCCTTTATTTTATCTCCAGTCCCATAATATAGTCGTTCATATAGTAACCGTCGCCGATCGGGAAGTCCCCTTCGCGCAAGACACGCATACCCATGCGTTCGTAGAAGTGCAGCGCCCGGTTATGACGGTTGACGTTGAGTTCCATCCTGCACGACCCGGGATGCACGCTGCGGATGTAGTCCACAGCCTGCCGAAACAGGAACTCCCCGGCGCCGAAGCCCTGGAAGCGGGGCAGGACGTAAATCTTCTGCAAGTGGAACAGGTCGTCGCCCTGCCGTTCGACCGAGAGATAACCGCACGGTTCGCCGCCGGACGAGGCGATGAACCAAACGTGGCCCGCACGGAACTGCCCCACAAGGCTTTCGGCGGAGTACATCCACTCCATCATGTAATCCAGTTGCGCAGGCGTGAGAATATCGCGGTAGGTGGCGGGGAAAACCTCCCCGGCCAGGCGGCGGATCAGTCCGCAGTCGTTTTCGCAGGCTCGGCGGATCGAAAGCATATACGATAGGTATTAAATGAAAGAAGGCCGGCAAAAAGCCGACCTTAAATCTTTCCTGCAGGAAATTAAGCGTACTTGAACGTCGACTCGTCCGATACGGTCAGTTTCTTGCGACCTTTTGCGCGGCGCGCAGCCAGCACCTTGCGACCATTAGCCGTAGCCATACGAGCGCGGAAACCGTGCTTGTTGATACGCTTGCGACGCGAAGGCTGGTATGTTCTCTTCATTGCCATAGCTATATAGTTTTTATTGTTTCAGACATTTTTACGGATTGCAAAAGTACAACAAAAAAGTTATCCGCAAAAGTTTTTCGTGAAAATATTTACCAAAATCGCTAAAAAAGCCCGGAATCCTATTATCTTCGATGTCGTAACGGCACTTCCACCAGTCGGAACTTTTTGCCGAACGGCACGCAGGCCGGTTTTGGAACCATCCGGTTTTTTGCTACCTTTGGTGTCGTAACGACACTTCTACCGGTCGGAAAGTTTTGCCGAACGGCATGCAATCCGGTTTTGGAAGCATCCGGTTTTTTGCTACCTTTGTACGGAAAGCACGCTCCGGAAGCCGGCATCGGATGCCGACCGGTCCGGAGCCCCTTTATTTTCAAACGGATAACACACGACAAACAGATGGCTGTATTCAAAGTCGAAGGAGGTCACCGCCTGCGGGGTGCAATCACGCCCCAGGGGGCCAAAAATGAAGCATTGCAGATACTCTGCGCCACGCTGCTGACGCCCCGACGGGTCGTCGTCAGCAATATTCCCCGCATCCTGGACGTGATGCAACTCATCGAACTGCTGGGCTGCATGGGCGTCGAAGTGGAACAACTCGCCGAAGACACCTATGCCTTCTGCGCCCGCGACATCGACTTCGAATACCTCAAATCAGAGGACTACCGCCAGCGCTGCACGCGTCTCAGGGGTTCGGTCATGCTGATCGGCCCGATGCTGGCGCGCTTCGGCGTGGGTTACATCCCCAAGCCGGGCGGCGACAAGATCGGCCGCCGCAGGCTCGACACCCACTTCCTCGGGTTCCAGAAGCTCGGCGCCAAATTCAATTTCGACATCGCCGACGAGTTTTTCATGGTCGAAGGCCGGGAACTGAAAGGAACCTACATGCTACTCGACGAAGCGTCGGTGACAGGTACGGCCAACATCGTGATGGCCGCCGTGATGGCCAAAGGAAAGACGACGATCTACAACGCGGCGTGCGAGCCTTACCTGCAGCAGTTGTGCAAGATGCTCAACCGCATGGGTGCGAAGATTTCGGGCATCGCCTCGAACCTGCTCGAAATCGAAGGCGTCGAGGCGCTGGACGGCACGGAACACCGCCTGCTGCCCGACATGATCGAGGTAGGCAGTTTTATCGGCATGGCCGCCATGAACCGCTCGGAACTGACGATCCGGAACGTCTCGTTCGAGAACCTGGGCATCATCCCCGCGCAGTTCGCACGCATGGGCATCCAGTTCGAACAGCGCGGCGACGACATCCATATTCCCCAGCAGGACCATTACAGCATCGAGACGTTCCTCGACGGGTCGATCATGACCATCGCCGACGCCCCCTGGCCCGGACTGACGCCCGACCTGCTGTCGATCTTCCTCGTGGTGGCCACACAGGCCAACGGCGCCGTACTGATTCACCAGAAAATGTTCGAAAGCCGCCTGTTCTTCGTCGACAAACTGATCGACATGGGCGCACAGATTATCCTCTGCGACCCGCACCGCGCCACGGTGATCGGCCACGACCATCGGCTGTGCCTGCGCGCGACGCGCATGACCTCGCCCGACATCCGTGCAGGCGTGGCGCTGCTGATCGCGGCAATGTCGGCCGAAGGGGTCTCGACGATCCAGAACATCGACCAGATCGACCGCGGCTACAAGGATATCGACGGTCGCCTGAACGCCCTCGGGGCCCGGATCACCCGCATCGACGACTGCAAATAAGGTTCCGCCCTGCGAAAGAAAACCCCTGTCGCGCAATATTTAACAAATTGCGCAGCAGGGGTTTTTCCGGAATACCGTCGCAAAAGCGGTTACCTCCCCGCATATTTACCCGACTTTTGCCGAAAGATTCGCAGCTAAAAAACACGCTGAACGAATTTTCGGCCTATTTTTTATATATTTGCGAGTCGAGTTTTCGCCCAGGCGAAACAACGGCAACGGGTAAAACGACTTTTCACCTAACATTCTGAAACTTCAACGCGTTATCTACTTACAAAAAGCCGAATATTCATCAATTTTACTTACATGCGTTCACTATCCAAACTTTGCGTCCTGCTCCTGGCAGCAGGGTTGCTGATCGTCCCGGCGTCGGGGACGGCGGCTTCAAAATCAAAATCCAACAAGAAAAAAGGAAAAACCGAAGAGGTGGCAAAACCGAAAGTCGACAAGTACACCAAAATGTTTGTCAACGACAAGTCGTGCCAGACCGCGAAAGGTCCGTTCCTGACACTTCACAAGCTCAAAGGCAAACTCTACGTGGAGGTTCCGATCAAAACGATCGGCCGTGAAATGCTGATTGCATCCACGATCTCGGAGGCGAGCGACACCAATCTGGGGACCATCGGCTACAAGCCCACGGACCCGATCCACGTCAAATTCACGCGCATCGACACGACGCTTTACCTCTCGCAGGCCATCGTGCCGCCCGTTCACGACACGGACGACCCCCACATGGTCAAAGCCATCGGCCGGAGCACCCTCCCGCCGATCATGAACGCCTACTCGCTGGTTTGCTACAACCGCGACAGTTCGGCAATGGTGATCGACATGACCAAATTCTTCGCCGGCGACAACGCCCTGCTCGCCCCGATCAAGAACACCAAAGGCGGCATAGTAAATATCACGGGTAAGTTCAAGGACGAAGGTTCGGTCATCGACCAGATCAAGTCTTTCGAGGACAATGCGACCATCAAATCGTACCTCTCCTATTCGGTGACGGCCGACCTGCTGGGCCTGATGGTCATCAAGAAAGACGAACCGATGACCATGAAGGTGACGCGCACCATCCTGCTGCTGCCCGAAGAGACGATGCAGCCCCGTCTGGCCGATGCACGCATCGGCATCTTCCTGACCGGCATGTCGCGCATCAACGGCAAGAAGGACAAGATCGAGGATTTCGCGGTCATCAACCGCTGGAACCTCCAGCCCAAGGACGTGGAGGCCTGGAAACGCGGAGAACTCGTCGAGCCCGTAAAGCCGATCGTCTTCTACCTCGACGATGCGTTCCCCGCGCTGTGGCGCGAACCGATCCGCCGCGGCGTACTCCGCTGGAACAAGGCTTTCGAGAAAATCGGCTTCAAGAACGTTATGCACATCGAGGATTTCCCGAAGGACAACCCCGATTTCGACCCCGATAACCTGAAATACTCCTGCATCCGCTACGTTCCGGCGGCCGTGGCCAACGCCATGGGCCCCTCGTGGGTCGATCCTCGTTCGGGCGAGATCATCAACGCCTCGGTGCTGATGTACAACGACGTGGTGAAACTGGCTGCCATCTGGCGCTTCGTGCAGACTTCGCAGGTCGATGAGCGCGTACGCTGCAAGGAACTGCCCGACGACGTGTTCCAGGAGTCGCTGGAATACATCCTCGCCCACGAGGTGGGACACTGCCTCGGCCTGATGCACAACATGGCCGCATCGAACGCCTTCCCGGTGGATTCGCTCCGCAGCGCGACGTTCACGCAGCAGCACGGCACGACCCCGTCGATCATGGACTACGCCCGTTTCAACTACGTGGCCCAGCCGGGCGACAAAGGCGTGAAACTCACCCCGCCGGACCTCGGGCCCTACGACGAGTACGTGATCAAGTACGCTTACACGCCGCTGCCCGACAAGAAGGGCATGTTCGACGAGGAGAAGACCATCCGCGGATGGATCGACGAGAAGGTCGGCGACCCGATCTACCGTTACGGCCGTCAGCAGGTGATCGCCCGCTACGACCCCACCGCCATCGAGGAGGACCTCGGCGACGACCATATCAAGGCCGGCGACTACGGTATCAGCAACCTCAAATACGTCGTTTCGCACATGGAGGAGTGGATCACCGACGAGGAAGATCCCGACCTCAAGATCCGCACGGAGCTGTACGAGGCTGCAGCCGGCCAGTTCGCCCGCTACGTGAACGCCGTGATGCTCAACGTGGGCGGCATCTACCTCACGGACGTGAACAGCAACACGGCGGGCGGCCCGCAGGCCGTTCCGGTTCCGAAAGAACTCCAGCGGGCTTCGCTGAAGTGGGTGCTCGCGCAGATGAAAGACTCGTCGTGGCTCGAACAGCCTGCGCTGACCGAAAAACTGCCGCTGCACGTAGACCTCTCGTCCATCCTGCGCTTCAACTTCTGCCGCGCGTTCTTCACATACTATAAGAACGTGATGCTCTCGTCGCACATCGCCGACAACCCCTACACGCCGCAGGAGTATATGAACGACCTCTACGACATCGTCTTCGAAAGCACGATCAAGGGGCGTCCGGTGTCGGCCTCGGAGCGGCTGATCCAGCGAATGTTCGTCGATGCGGCCGCGGACGTGGCGGCCAGCGAGGCGAAGCGCGTCAAACTGGGCGGCATCGCGGAGGCCTACGCCCCCTCGGTAGACGAGATCGCACTGATGGGTCTCGACCGGAGCGGCGTCGTGGAACGTTACCTCGGACCGCTGCGCGAAGCCGAGGAGGAGTACGGCAAGGGATACATCGCTTCGCAGCTCTGGAAAAACGACGCCCTGACATCGGGCTACGGCTGGCAGTACAACGTCCAGCTGCGGTCGATCGACGAGTCGCGCGCACTGTTCGTCAACATCAACGACCGTATCCTGAAACTGTTGCGCGCGCGCGTAAAAAGCGCCTCGGGCGAGACCCGCGCCCACTATCAGGGCATGATCTACGTGCTCGAACGCAGCCTGTTCCCGTCACAGAAAAACTAAAGAATCCGGGCAGACCGGCCGAAACGGCCGGTCTGCTTAAAAACCCAAACACATGCAAAGAATTCTACAACATTTCAGCCGTGCGCTCCGGCTGCTGCTGCTCGTGGGCTCACTATGCAGTGCGGCAATTACAGCGCAGGCGCAGGGGGGGGGTGACCCGGTCAACCTGAATGCGACACTCAGCGTCACGCTGGCGGAGAAACCCGTGGCTGCCGTGCTGGACGACATCACCAAAAAGACCGGGATCAAATTCGCCTACGACCCCGAGGATATTCGCCGGCTTCCGGCCGTGAGCGGCGAATTCAAAAAAGCCTCCGTACACGAACTGCTCGACAAATGCATCGCAGGATCGACGTTCAAATACGCGATCGAGAATAACGTCGTGCTGGTCTACGACTCGACGGTCAAGATGCGTAAGTTCACCGTGAGCGGAACCGTCTTCGACACGAACAAGGCGGTGCTTCCCGGCGCATCGGTCATCCTGAAAGGCGGCGGGGGACAGGGTGTCTCGACCGACGAGAAAGGCCGGTTCTCGTTCACCTTCTCGACCAAGACCAGCCCTGCGGTCCTCGAAGTCGGATTCCTGGGCATGGAGACCCAGCAGGTGATCATGACCGGCTCGGCAAACGGAATGAAAGTCACCCTCAAGGAGGGCGGCACGCGCATCGACGACGTGGTGGTCAACGGTATGTTTACCCGCAACAAGAACACCTACACGGGCTCGGTAACCTCGGTCAAGGGCGAAGACCTCGTGGCCATCTCGAACACCAACCTGATGTCGGCCCTGAGCGCCGTGACCCCGGGTATGGTGGTCGTGCAGAACAACGCCTTAGGTTCGAACCCCAACGCCATCCCCGAAATCCTGATCCGCGGCTCGAACTCCATCGCCACGTCGGCCGAACAGAAAGCCTACAACAACCCGCTCATCATCCTCGATGGCGCCGAAATCACCATGGAGGAGTTGTACGACCTCGACATGTACGAAATCGAGCGCATCGACGTACTGAAAGACGCCCAGGCTTCGATCGTTTACGGCGACCGCGCCGCCAACGGCGTAATCGTCATCGAGCGCCAGCAGGTGACCGACAGCAAGCCCCGCCTGAGCTACAACTTCGTGCCCGAACTGAGCATTCCCGACCTCAGTTCGATGAACCTCTGCAACGCAGCGCAGAAACTGGAACTCGAACGGCTGGCCGGACTTTACTCGAAGAGCGACGGCAGCATGGACAATGCATACGCCTACAAACTGCAGAACGTGCGCCGGGGCGTCAACACCGACTGGATTTCAGCGCCGCTGCGCGTCCCGTTCGGTCAGACCCACTCGCTCGCCCTGAGCGGCCGCGCCCAGAAGATCGACTACCGCACGTCGCTGCGTTTCAGCGACAAATACGGCGTCATGAAGGGTGACAACCGCCGCAACTACTCGATCAACTTCTCGATCGGTTACCACGCACGCGAAAAGCTCACGCTGCGCTACACGGCCAACTACACGCTGACCGATGCGAAGGATTCGCCCTACGGCAGTTTCAGCGCCTACACCAAACTCAATCCCTACGAGTCGCCTTACGACGAGTACGGAGAACTGGTCAAGGCATTCTATTTCAACCCGGAGAGCACCTCGACATCGAGCGAAGGCTACCAGGTCAACCCGCTCTACAACGCCACGCTGTCGAGTTTCAGCACCACGCGCAACCAGGCGCTGCGCAACACGCTCGACGCCAAATGGTACGTGACCAAGGATTTCTACGTTTCCGGCCAGTTCAACATCGACATCAAGAGCAGCCAGTCGGACAAATACACTTCGCCCGACGACGCTTCGTTCCTCGGCACAACCGATCCCGCCAAGCGCGGCAATTACCAGTTGGGAACGGGCAAGGCATTCAACTACGACGGTAAGATCGTGCTCAATTACAGCCGCAACATCGGGCAGGAGGGATCGGGATTCGTCGTCAACGCCGGAAGCGACATCCAGCACACCAACGCCACGACCTCCTACGTCACGGCAATGGGATTCCTGAAGGACAACCTTTCGGACATCAAATACGCCCTGGGTTACGATACCTCGAAACTCCCGGGCGGAACCGAGACGCTGCTGGCCAAGGTCGGATTCTTCGCCAGCGGAAATATCTACTTCCGCAACCGCTACTTCGCCGATGTCTCCTTCCGTACGTCGGGATCGTCGGCCTACGGCAAGGACAACCGCTTCACCCCGATGTGGTCGTTCGGCCTGGGATGGAACCTGCACAAGGAGAAGTTCCTCGAAAATGTCGAATGGATCGACGTGCTGCGCCTCAAATGGTCGTGGGGATACAACGGCCAGACCACCGGCAACCCTTACCAGGCCATCACGACCTACAAATACGACAACAACAACATCTACTACACAGGCGCGGGAACCGTGCCCATCCGTATGGGCAACCCCGAACTGAAGTGGCAGCGCGTGCTGAAAAACAACTTCGGCATCAACCTCACGCTCTTCAAAGAACGCCTGGTCGTCAGCTTCGACTACTTCCGCAACACCACCAAGGACCAGTTGATGACCATCCCGCTTCCGGCATCGACCGGAGCCGAGGACATCACCGTGAACTTCGGCGAGAACCAGAACTTCGGTTACGACTTCTCGGTGGCGGGCAAGGTCATCCAGACCAGAAACTGGGCCTGGACGACGGTGGTCAACGGTTCGCACGTCAAGGACCGCATCAACCGGATCAGCAACACGCTCAAGCAAACCTCTTACCAGATCGACGAAGGCAGCCCCCTGCGCCTGCGTTTCCGCGAAGGCGGCTCGCAGTATGACATCTACGCCGTACGCTCGGCAGGTATCGACCCCGTGAGCGGACAGGAGATTTTCATCAAGCAGAACGGCGAGGAGACCTTCAAGTACGACCCCAACGACGAAGTGGTCGTGGGCAACACCCAGCCCAAACTGCAGGGTACGTGGCTCAACACGCTGCGTTACAAGGGATGGTCGCTGAACTTCGTGTTCAGCTACACCTTCGGCGGCGACACCTACAACAAGACCCTCTGGGAGAAGGTCGAAGACATCGACCCGCGCTACAACGTCGACGAACGCGCCTTCACGGACCGCTGGAAGAACCCGGGCGACCTCTCGCGCTACCTGGCCATCAAGGAGAATAAAAAAGTAGACTCCTACAGTTCGGAGCGTTTCGTGGAACGACTCAACGAACTGTGGCTTTCGAGCGCAACGCTCACCTACGAATTCCAGTCGAAATTCCTCCGGCGGATCGGATTCAAACGCCTGGCCGTCGGCGTCGGCGTCACGGACCTCGTCCGCTTCTCGACCGTCAAGTACGAGCGCGGCACGAGCTATCCCTACTGCCGTACGATCAACCTGACGCTCCGTCCTACATTCTAAAACGCTGAAATTATGACACGCATAAAAATATACGGTTATATCTTACTGGCGCTCCTCCCGCTGCTGGGCGGCTGCGAGGGATACCTCGATGTCAACCCAAAATCGGAAGTGACCGACAAGAAGCTCTTTTCGACAGCCGAAGGCTGTGAGGACGCCATCTACGGCATCTATGCCGAGATGGGCAACTTCGCGAACAGAAACAGCCTGTTCAGCATGATGCTCTCGTTCAAGTACCCCGAACTGATGATCGGCAACTTCACCGTGGACTCGAACGACAACACGGCTTACCTCGTCCAGCGCCAATGGAAGCAGACAAACGCCGTCACCGCCGCCGAGAATATCTGGATCGCAGGCTACAAGGTCATCGGCCACGTCAACAAGGCCCTGATGCACATCCTGCCCAAGTCGGACACCGAATACCGCCACGTGAAACTCTACAAGGGCGAGCTGCTCGCACTGCGCGCGTTCCTGCACTTCGAGATGGCGCGCCTGTTCGCCGTGTCGTTCGCCTCGGGGGACGCTGCGGCCAAGGCCAAAGCGATTCCCTACGTGACCAAGTACGGCATCGAAGTCACCCCTTACAGTTCGCTGGACAAAGTCTTCGAACAGATCGTCAAGGACCTGACCGATGCAGAAGGGTATCTCGCCGAAGACGAAAGCCTGGTCACCGCCGCGCGCACCAACGCCGCCGACGGATTTTCAAGCTGCCGCATCACCCACTTCAACCTTTACGCCGTGCAGGCGCTGCTGGCCCGCGCCTACTGGACGATGGGCAAACTGGACCTGGCGGCGGATTATGCCGAAAAGGTGATCGACAGCGGCAAATTCCCGCTGATGACCACTGCCGAAGCCTGGAACGCCGTCGAAGCCGGAACGCTCAACATGCAGGAGACCATCTGCGGACTCTACTCGCTGCCCTACACCTCCAATTTCTACACATACCACATCGACAGCGGCGCCAACATCGAACTATCGGACGAATACCGCGAAGTGTACGCCACGGACGAGGCCGGCAGCGACAAGCGTTACAGCACATGGTTCAACTCCGCAACGGGGCAATGCATCAAGCACCTCAACAAGATGTACGCATCGGGCGAATCGAGCCCCACTTACAGCGGCAATTCGATCCCGGGTCTGAGCCTGATCCGCATTCCCGAGATGTATTACATCGTCGCCGAAGCCAACCTGACGACCGATCCCGGCAAGGCGATGAAATACCTCGACGCCGTAGTGACCTCGCGCGACCTGACCTCGTTCGAGGAGCGCGAAGGCAAAATCACCGCCGACAACATCTTCAACGAACGTCGCAAGGAATTCTATGCCGACGGCGAGGATTTCTTCAACATGAAACGCCTGCAGAAAGACATCGAACTCACCGGCGCCGGTACGTTCTCCGGAACCGACGACGCAACCTACACGATTCCCATTCCGCCAAGCGTGGAAGACAATTACAGACAATAACCGAAGCCTTATGAAACGCAATATATTATTCAACATCATCCTGCTGGCCGGCATCGCCGCGGGATTCGTATCGTGCGGCGATACCTGGCTCAAATACGACACTTCGCGGAAAGGCAAACTCTATTTCTCGACCGGCAAAGGCGCGGACCTCGACAAATACATCTCGACCGACGTATCGTTCGCCCTGCTCGACGAATCGGTCAAGGAACTTCCGGCCAAGGTTACGGTATCCCTCATGGGCACGATAGCCGACTACGACCGTACGTTCGCCGTAACGGCCATCCACGACACCACGTCGTATTTCACGTCGGGAGGTATTCACCGCGAACTGGTGGACGCCAAAGAAGGGGAGGATTACACGCTGGGGCAGCTCTTCATTCCGGCAGGCGCCGTGGAGGGAGAGATCGCAGTGACGGTGAAACGCACCGAGAAAATCCTGACAAAAACCGCATCGCTGGTGCTTCAGATCGCGGAAAACGACCTGTTCGAAGGCGTACCCCGCAACGTCTACCGCATCCTGATCTCGGACGGCGAACCCGCCTGCCCGATCTGGTGGCGTTACGACGCCAACAACGAATGGTACATGTACCTCGGTATCTTCACGCCCGGCAAATACCGCAAACTGCTCGAATTCTACCACGGTATAGGCGAAACCAACCCTTCGCTTTACAAGAAAATGATCGAGCAGTACGGCGAAAATATCGATAATAAGACATACGTCACCACCTCCGGGACACTTGCGGAGATGACCATGGGCTTTATGGTCCGCAGCAACAACCCCCAGAAGCTTGCATGGGTGCGTTACGTGCTTTGCCCCATGTTCGACTACTATTCGACCAACTACCCCGACGCGGAGGTTTATACCGACAAGTCGGTGAACGTAACCACGAAGGGGTGGCGTAACCCGGATTATAACTATTAACCGCGAGCGACTATGAAACACCTGCTGAAATACCTTTTGCCGCTCTGCTGCGGCATCGCGCTGGCTTCCTGCTACGGCCTCGAAGAGGAAAACTTCCGAGAACTGGCTCCGATAACGGTAACCGGCCTGGACCAGACGATCTACACCAAGGCGACCGAGAAACTCCACCTCGACAAAATCCGCATCGAGAGCGCAAACGGCCAGGCGGTCGACTGCGAGTGGGCCTACGGCAAACCCAAGGACGACTTTCCGGGCATGGCCGACACCATGTTCCTTTCCAATTCGCCGACACTCGACTACACATTCAACAATGCCGGCAGCTATGTACTGCGCCTGAAGGTGGACAACGGCGAGAGCATCGGATTCCATTACTACGAACTGCGCGTGCAGGCCGGCTTCGACGAAGGCTACCTCGTTCTCTGCAACGACAACGACGGGGCGGGTTCGCTGGCCTTCGTCAAGAAGCGTTCGCCCCAGGAGGAGGCCGAAGGCGCCCAGGAGGTATGGGACGACCTGCTGACGATCAACCCGCAGTACGACTTCCGCAACATGCGCGATGTCTATGTCTTTTCGTCGACCAGCGAGTCGGGCATACTCATGACCTCGGGCGATGCCGACGGTTCGGTCTACCGCCTCGACCCGACGACGATGGAGGTAACCTTCCGCGTCAAAGCCATGGAGGAATACGGGACCTGCACGGGCCGGATCCTGGGCGAGAAAACCACGCGCGGCCACTTCTCCTATGCCATCGGCGACGACGGCAAAGCCTACCGCTACGAATTCACGGCCGACCTGCTGGCCGTACGCCAGACGCCCTATCCGGTGAAATACGGCTACCAAAGCTACTACGCCACGACAAGCAGCGGCACGCGCGTACCACTGCTGTTCAGCGAAAACGGCGTGGTCGGCTTCCCGAACTCGAACATCAAGGGCTTCCCCATTCCCGAGGGATTCGAGGCCGTCAACGCCGCAGGAACGCGCGTCGGGACGGAAGCTTACTACGTCATCGCCCGTTCGACCGAAGGTACGCCGCGTAAAATCCAGGTCATCAAGTCGAACTCCGGCATCTCGGCGCAGAACACCGTGATCGAGTACAACGAGAACCTTCCGGCGCTGATCGACCGCAACTCGACGATGATCCCGACCAAACTCAACGACAACGTCTATTACAACTACGACAACAAAATCTACCACTGGGCGATGACCAGTGTCAGCCCCACGCTTCCGGCCGAGGGCGACAAGGCGGACATCACACTTCCCGACGGCGAACAGATCATGGCTATCTGCAGCAACGCCAAACCCTCGACTTCGTCGACGGTGATCGATGACGACATGCTGCTGATCGCCACCTACAATCCGACGGCGAAAGACCGCAAGCCCGGCAGCCTCTACATATACAGCCTGAAGACGATGAAGGCTGTAAAAGAGTATGTCGGCATCTGCGAAAAGCCCGTGGCCGTGACGTACAAATTCCCGACATCGAACTGACGACGCGTCGGGCCATCCTCATTCCGATCCGGCCTTCCCTCACGGGAGGGCCGGATCGTTTTCAGGAAATCCACAGGCTGCATAGCCCCGGTTTTGCTTTGCAAAAAAGAAAAAACAGGTTATCTTTGTATGCCGGTTGGCAGGAACACCTCTGATGAATTATGCAGGCAGGGAATAAACCGGAAAGCGAGCCTGTAAAGTTCCCCTTTTCAGGGGGGGGGTAGAGGGATTGTCTGCACGAAAACAGAAGCCGCGGAGACGGACACGGACGTAACGGCGGCGAGCAAAACCGAACGAACAAAAAGGAACAATTTTACCGCTTATGTTTTTAGAAAATGCCAGCCGCAAAGGCTGGATCGAAGTCGTATGCGGCTCGATGTTCTCGGGAAAGACCGAGGAGTTGATCCGCCGCCTGAAACGGGCCCAGTTCGCCCACCAGCGAGTCGAGATTTTCAAACCCCGGATCGACGTGCGCTACTCCGAGGAGGAGGTCGTGTCGCACGACTCGAACGCTATCCGCTCCACCCCCGTCGAATCGCCGCAAAACATCCTCTTGATGACCGCCGATGTCGACGTAGTAGGTATCGACGAGGCGCAGTTCTTCGACGAGAGCATCGTCGATGTATGCCGCCGGCTGGCCAACAACGGCGTGCGTGTGATCGTCGCCGGACTGGACATGGACTACACGGGGAAGCCTTTCGGCCCGATGCCTGCGCTGATGGCCACTGCGGAATACGTCACCAAGGTCCACGCCATCTGCGTCCGCTGCGGCAACCTCGCGCACCATTCGCACCGTCTCACCAGCGACGAAAAGCAGGTGATGCTCGGTGCGCAGGACAGCTACGAACCCATTTGCCGCCACTGCTTCAACAAGCTGGCGAACGGCGGGAAAGAGTAACTCCCGGCCACAGGGCCGACAATGATAAAACCGCAATCCCAAAACCTGGATTGCGGTTTTCTTTTCCCGGGAATGCCCGGCGATTTCGTCAGCGGGCGGCGCGCAGGGCGTCGATAAACCCGGGCCAGAGTACCCAGAGGTTCTCGGTTTGCAACCACAGTTCGCGGGCCTGTGCGGCGGGCGAGGGTCGTTCGCTCTCGATGTCGCGCAGATACGCCTCGTCGGCCGGATGTTCAGCGGCGGTGAATTCGGCGAACCAGGGGGCGAAGCGTGTCCGGAATCGCTGCAACTCTCCTTCGGGCAGCTTGTCGTCGCGGCGGAAAGCCGACCACAGCAACAGCACCTCGCGCCCGGGATGTTTGTCCGAAACATCGTTGATCACCTCGTCGAACAACTCCTGTTCGTCCATGGCCAGATAGTCGAAAGCCAGCAGTTCACTCCCCTCCAGATGATCCTCGGGATCGAGTTCCAACAGCATTTCGAGCAGCGCCGCAGACATTTCGAAATCATTGATCAGGAAGTGGTCGATGGCCGAGGCGAGGATCAGCTCCAGCGCCGCACGCGAATTGCGGTGGTTCCATTCGAGATTGACCTCCTCGTCCTCGGGAATCAGCTCGGCGAGGCGCTGAAAAGCCCGGAAGCGCTCGTTGCAGGCTCCTTCGACATCGCCGGCCGTCTGCATCTCACGGGTGTGCGCCAGGATTTTCGCAAAGTTATAGGGTCCTTCGCCGACCACCTCGAAGGTCTGGTCGGGCGTAGGGTTAAGATATGCTTTTTGCATCATTATTTCTGAGTTTGAAGATCATTGCAAGGAGTATCGCCAGCGTCACGCCGCCGCCCAGCAGGTAGGCTGCCGTACGGTTCTGCATGCCCAGCATCAGCGGCGAAACGAAAATATAGCTGGCGCAGACATACGTCATGACGAGGGCCGGAACGAGCCCCACCCAGACGCCGCGTCCCCGACGACGAAGATAAACGACGATCATCCAGAGCGTCACCGCCGCGAGGGTCTGGTTCATCCACGCGAAGTAGCTCCACATAGCCTGGAACGGCAGTGCAAAGATAATGAGCAGCCCCAGTGCAAAAAGCGGAAGGCAGATATAAATGCGTTTGCGCAGCGTGCGCTGTTCGACTCCCATAAAGTCAGCGACGATCAGCCGCGCGGAGCGGAAGGCCGTATCGCCCGAGGTGATGGCGCAGGCCACCACGCCGAAGATGACAAAGACGGCCAGCACGGGCCCCAGCGTCGCATTGGCGATGACATCGACCATGACGGCAGCCTGTCCGCCATATTCGGCGATGGCCCCGTTGAGCCCCGCGACATCGCCCCAGAAAGCCATGGCTATAGCCGCCCAGACGAGGGCGATAATCGACTCGGAGATCATCGCGCCGTAAAAGACCGAGCGACTTTCGCGCTCGTTGCGCATGCAGCGGGCCATCAGCGGCGACTGCGTGGCGTGGAAACCCGAAATAGCCCCGCAGGCGATGGTCGTAAAGAGCATCGGAACGATCGGAAACTCTTTCGCATCGGCGATACAGTTCTTAAAAGAGGTGAATTCCGGAATGGTATATTCCCCGCCGAAAAGCAGCACGACGAGGATACCCACGGCCATGAACAACAAAGCAAATCCGAAGACGGGGTAAATCCGGCCGATAATCTTGTCGACGGGCAGCAGCGTGGCGGCAATGTAGTAGATGAGAATCACGCCCAACACAATCAGCAGCAGCCACGAAAACCCTCCGAAGGCAATGCCTTCGAGCGCCGGAATATCGAGGCGGTTAGCGACGAGCGAGGCAGGCTGCGAAAGGAACACCGCCCCGACAAGGATCATAAGTCCTGCGGAGAAGAGCCGCATCACGATCTTCATGCCATTGCCCAGATACACTCCTGCGGTCTCGGGAAGGCTCGCACCGTCGTGGCGCAGGGAGATGACCCCGGCGATGAAATCATGCGCGGCGCCCATGAAAATACCGCCGAAGGTGATCCACAAAAATGCCACGGGGCCGTAGGCCGCACCGAGCACGGCGCCGAAAATCGGGCCGAGGCCCGCAATATTGAGCAGTTGGATCAGGAAGATGCGCCAACGGGGAAGAGGTACATAGTCTACACCGTCGTAAAGCCGGCTGCATGGGGTTTGGGCCGCAGGGTCGATACCGACAAGCCGCTCCAAATAGCGTCCATAAGTAAAATATGCGGCCAGCAACAGCGCCAGGCACACCAGGAAAGTAATCATCGCGAATAGCTTGGGGTCAGTTTAAACGCGAATATAGCAAGAAAAGCGAGAATTTTCGCAAAATTGTTGCGAGAAAAAAATATTTTTCAGATATTTGCAATCCCAAAGGGAACCTCCGTGTTCCCCAAAGGCTGAATTAGCTCAGCGGTAGAGCACTTCACTCGTAATGAAGGGGTCCCGAGTTCAAATCTCGGATTCAGCTCCAGAGACGTGAAAAGGGTCATGTCATCATCGCAAAAAGCCTTGCTTATCAATGTAAGCAAGGCTTTTTCGTTTTCAGCTTCCGGCGGGAGAGGTCCCGATTTATACCCGGATCAGGACCAAGGACAAGAGCCGGGGCTGGCAGGTCATTGCGGCGTCCCGGGCTGCCGACGATCCTGAAAACCGAACCCAACCACACCGATACATAAAAGGCCCATGAAATCATGGGCCTTTTATGTACGGTTTTCCGGGCGTTATTTATCGTCGGAGGACAGTCCGCCGTCTTTGTTCACAGAGAGGGACTTGCGCTGCTTACAGGGTTGAAATCCCCCCCCCCCTCACGGTTCTCTCCACCGGGGTCGAGACCGATAGGATGTGCGAAAACGAAGCGGGCGCCGGCCGTATAGTTAGGGTCCACCCAGATGCGGCCCCCGACGATCATGGCGATCTGGCGGCAGATGGCAAGGCCCAGTCCCGTGCCCTTCTTTTTGTTGCCGTCGAGTTTCTCGAAGCGGTTGAAAACCATCTCCTGTTTGTCGAGCGGGATACCCGGACCGGTGTCGGCCACCGAGAAGAGCACCTCGTTACGCTCCTTGTCGATCTCCACACCCAACGTGATACTGCCTACGGAAGTAAACTTACCGGCATTGGTGAGCAGGTTAATAAGGATTTGCGACAGGCGGTGGGCATCGGTGGTCAGCATGAACGATTCGACCGGGCATTCCAGGCGGCCTTCGACCCCCTCCTGGCGCGTATGGGCCGTAGTCATCATCACGTGCTGGCAGATCTGCACGATATCTTCCGAAGCGTAGTTGAACTTGATCTTGCCGCATTCGAGCGACGAAATATCGAGAATATCGTTCAGCAGCGTGAGCAGCATCTCGGAGTTGTTCACCACGATGGCGCAGTACTCGGCACGCTCCTCCTGCGAGAGTTCCTCGCTCTGCATCAGCAACGAGAAGCCCACGATGGCATTAAGCGGCGTACGGATTTCATGGCTCATGTTGGCCAGGAACGCCGATTTGAGCATATCCGATTCCTCGGCCTTCTCGCGGGCGATGACCAACTGTCCCTCGCGCTCCTCGAGCGTGAGCTTCAGCCGCCGCATGCGCAGCAACAGCCACGTCACAAAGAACAGCAGAAGCCCCAGCAGGGCGATACCCAGCACCAGCAATTCGATGTAGTGGGAGTATTTCGACAACTTGGCCGCCATCGTATCTTCGATGACACTGCCTTTGGGCAGGGCGTATTCGGCGATCTTCCACTCTTTGAGTTTGCGCGAATCGAACAGATAGAGGTTCTTGCTCGTATGGAAATGGGCCTTGTCGAGTTTGCCCGTATCGTAATAATCCTTGATCTGCGCCGCGATGATCTCCGCACCGTTTTCATATTGGGGTACGTAACCGCCGATCGCCACGTCGCCGATACCCGTACGGGTCACCGAAAAGACCGGGATGCGGGGATTGCCCTGCACCAGGTCGTTCAGCGACCGCTGCATGAAATACTCGCCGTCGCTGCCCACGCGCCATGTACCGAGCATCACGGCCGAACGGGGCGGCAGCGACGCATAAGTCTGGAACGCAGCGTCCTCGCCGTCGCGGCTGTCCACCAGCACGAGGTTGAGGTCGGGGTAATCCTTCCACTCCTCGCGCACAAGGGCCTGCAACGAAATGCCGCCGTAGGTGTTGTCCGTCACGACAGCGATATTTTCCACCTGGGGATAGAACGTACGAATCAGGTCGATATTACGCCGGATGTCGTACCGGTTGAGCATGCCGCCCACCATGTTCAGGCTGTCGCTCATCCCCTGGTAATCGACCATGCGGGGTTTCCACGTCTGCAACGAATCGGGAGGCGCAGGCAGCATGACGCCATTTTCACTGGCGAAGCAACTGAAACACATCACCCCCTCGGGGATACGGCCCAGCGACACGAAGGAGGCCCACGCCTCCTGCCCCAGCAGCACGACGGCCCGCAACTGGCGGTTCTCGTAACGCGTGATCAGGTTGTCGATCTGGGACATCCACTGCGGCGCATCGGCAATGCCCTTGCATTCGAGCGTCTCGACGTAAATGTCGCACGGAACGCCCGACGCAACGACGCGCTGTTCGAAATCGGTGATGAAACTCGACATGCGGCGCGTGTCGGGGTTATACGACGAAATGATCAGAATACTCTCGCGCCCCTGGGTTTCATGCGCCTGCACGAATGCGGGCAGCAACTGGATGCAGCAGCAAAGCAGCAGCAGCCAGCCTGGTTTTATCGCGTAGTTTTTTCTCATAGGTTTCTATTTCCCTCCAACATTTGGGCGACCCTGTTGCGAAGTTCGTCCACACGGAGGGGTTTTGCAAGACATTCGTTGAAACCGGCCTCGAACATGCGCCGGCGGTCGGTTTCAAAAGCATAGGCCGTAAGCGCAATGACCGGAACGTCGACAGACAATTCCCGGATCAGGCGGAGCGCCTCGTAACCGTCCATGACGGGCATGTTGATGTCCATCAGCACGAGGTCTGCACCCTGTGCCTTGAAAAGTTCGACGGCTTCCGCCCCGTTTACCGCATGAACGAGGTCATAGTCCCGCCGAAGCAACACCTCGACGAGTTTATAGTTACTCGGATTATCCTCTGCGACAAGGATCCGGCGCCGCGAAGGGGCGCCGCTGTGTTCACACTCCATAGACCGTGCAAATTTTAGGGTTTCCGGAGTAGAACCGGGGACCGCATCAGTTACAAAGTTAACAATTTTTTGAATACCTATTACTATTTACTCCGGAAAAAAGATTTCAGAAGGCAAAAAACAGCCAAAATCGGCCGTTTTTGATAGGCTATTTGCCCCGAATAGTATACATTTCATTTTTTTTACCGATATTTGCATGCAAGATTCAGATTTATATCATTATCTTTACGTTCAAATATACGCTAAACACCCGGCAAGGCCGGAAAATCGGGATAAATCAACAGTAACATGAACAAAAAAAAGGTGCTGATCGTCGACGACAAAGAACAGATCGCAAAAATCCTTTACGTATACCTCCAGGCGGACTACGACTGCTATTACAAACAAAATCCCGTTGAAGCCATCGGGTGGATAAACCAGGGCAACATGCCCGACCTGATCATTTCGGACATCCGCATGCCCGAGATGCGGGGCGACGAATTCCTCGCCTACCTCAAGCACAACGAGCTTTTCCGGCAGATCCCGGTCGTCATGCTTTCGAGCGAGGACAGCACCTCGGAACGCATCCGGCTGCTGGAAGAGGGTGCGGAGGACTACATCGTCAAGCCCTTCAACCCGATGGAACTGAAAATACGCATCAAAAAGATTCTCGATTGAAATACCCCGTTATTTACATAAAAGGCCGGGGCGACCATACGACCCGATTCGCCGGACTCACCGGCGGGCAGATGCGCGTTGTCAGCGACATCGCTTCGGCGATGACTGCGCTCACGGCCTTGCATGCCGAACACGCCTACGTCCTCTACGAGCAGCACGACGCCGGAACCGATTACAGCAACATCCGTTTCCTGCGGTCGCGGTTCCCCGAAACGGGTATTATTCTGATCACTTCGGCCCAACTCCGCGACGAGGAACGCCGCAGTTACCTGCGCGCCGGAGTCAACAGCGCCGTAGCGGGCGACGTTTCCGACGAAGATTTCCAGCACACGCTGCGGTTCATGACCGATTACACCTTCTCGCACAAGCCCGTCGTACACCAAAACGACGAGGTGCGGGTTTTCCGGATGCCGCTTTGGAAACGTGCCTTCGACATCGCAGCTTCGCTCGGGGCGATCATCGTGCTCTCGCCGCTGCTGCTCGTCGTAGCCATCGCCGTCAAGCTCGACAGCCCGGGACCGGTCGTCTACCGGTCGAAGCGCGTGGGCAGCAACTACCGCGTTTTCGACTTCCTGAAGTTCCGCTCGATGCGCTCCGACGCCGATCAGCGTCTCAAGGAACTGAGCGACCTGAACCAGTATGCCTCGGACGAAGAAAACGCCGAAGCATCGAAGATTTCGCTCGACGAGGAAGAGATGAAGAAGCTGCTCGCCGACATGGAAAGCGGCATGCTTTTCGCCGACGATTTCGCGATTCCGGAAGAGGAACACCAGCAGATCGTGGACACCGAACAGGAAAACGCCTTCGTGAAGATTGAGAACGATCCCCGCATCACCCGGCTGGGCCGTTTCCTGCGCAAATACAGCATCGACGAGCTGCCGCAGTTGTTCAACATCCTGCGGGGCGACATGTCGGTCGTGGGCAACCGCCCCCTGCCGCTTTACGAGGCCGAACGCCTCACCAGCGACGAATACATCGAACGTTTCATGTGCCCCTCGGGCCTTACGGGCCTGTGGCAGGTTGAGAAACGCGGCGGAGCCGGCAAACTCTCGCCCGAGCAGCGCAAGCAGCTCGACATCGAATACGCCCGGAAAATGTCACCCTGGTTCGACCTGAAGATAATACTGCGTACATTCACGGCGTTCATCCAGAAAGAAAATGTTTAAACCATGAAAAAGTTCCTGCTTTTACCCGTCCTGATGTATCTCCCGGCCCTGCTCCGGGCGCAGGCTCCGGACGTGCAGCATACCGGCGACAGCACGACGGCCGCACCGGCAGTCTACTCGGAATACACCGACCTGGCACGGTTGTCGGCCGAATCGTATATGAACCTTCACCTGCCGCCCCTCTACGTGCTGCTGGAAAACGCCCGCGAACGTTCGCCGCAGGTCAACCAGTTCGCCTCGACCAAGGAACAGGAGGAGCGTGAGATCAAGACCCTGCGCCGCTCGTGGCTCAAGAACATCAAGCTCAACGCCCAGTACAGCTACGGATCGACGGATGTCAACAGCCAGATATACCAGGACATAAACCTCCCGATTATCCAGAACGTAACGGGAACCACCCAGGCCTGGTGGACCGTCGGAGCCGGCATTTCGCTGCCGCTCGAAGAGATTTTCAACCGCCGCAACCGCATCAAGCAGCAGCGCAAGCGGCTCGAAAGCATCGAGTACGAGATGAACAGTTGGTACGACGAAATCTGCCTGAAGATTATCGAATGCTACACCTCGGCTGTCGAAAACCTCTCGCTGCTGGAGACTTCGGCCCGTTCGATGGTGGCCGCCAAGGCGCAGTCCCTTGCCGCCGAGGCCGATTTCGTGAACGGCAAGATCGACGCACAGACGCTCAGCCGCCAGAAGAGCATCGAAAGTTCGACCGTCCGCGAATACGAACAGACCCGTTCGCTGCTCAACAAGGCGCTGTTGCAACTGGAAGTACTCTCGAAGACCCCGATCATCAGCCAACCCGCCCCGACAAAATAAAACGCCCCGCACATGACGACATATATCGCATACATTATAAAATTCCTCTATCGGATCAAATGGTGGCTCATCATCTGCCCGGTGGCGGTCGGATTGCTGGTCTACTTCTATATGGGCCGGCAAACGCGTTATTACCGCTCGACATCGACCATCTACACCGGAATCGTGTCGGGTTACGACCTCGAAAACGGCGAAGGATCGCGTCAGGACTGGAACATCATCAACAACGCGATGGACAACCTGATCAACATCATCAAGTCGCAATCGACGCTGCACAACGTTTCGCTGCGCCTCTACGCCCGGAATATGGTCAACGGCGACCCCGAAAAGGATGTAAACGGCTACATCTACGCCCGCAACTACCGAAGCGAAATCGAACACACGCCTCCCGCGGTATTGGCTCTGATCGACCGCAGCAGCGAACAGAAAACCTATCAGAATCTCCTCGATTACGAGGTTCCCGAGCACGGCAACCACGTCTACGGCCTTTTCCACTGGACGCACCGCTATTACAGCTACCAGGCGCTGAGCCAGATCGAGGTTAAGCGCATCGCCAACAGCGACATGCTCGAACTGAGCTACGAAAACGACGACCCCGGAGTCGTCTACAACACGCTGGATATCCTCAACGACGAGTTCGTCAACCAATACAAGGAACTGCGCTACGGCGAAACCAACAGCGTCATCAAGTTCTTCGAACAGGAGTTGGCCCGCGTGGGCAACGAACTGCGCGAGCAGGAGGATTCGCTGCGCGATTACAGCGTCGAAAACCTGATCATCAACTACGACGAGCAGACCAAACACATCGCCATCCTCTCACGCGACTTCGAGCTGCGTTACGAGGAGACGCGCCTGAACCTCAACAGTTCGGAATCGCTGCGGCAGAAAATCGAGGCGCAACTCGAAAACCTGCAAATCTACCACAACAATGCGGCATTCGTCGAACAGCTCCACAAAATCAGCGACCTGCAGGCGCAGATCACCGCCGCGGAGGCCTTTATTCCCGACCCCGCATCGGGGCGGCAGCCGGTGATCCAGCCCATCGACGTGGGACGCCTGCAAGCCCGGATGCAACTGGCGACCGACAGCCTGCGCCAAATCACCGCGGCCATCTCCCAACAGCAATACACCAAGGAGGGCATCTCCACGGAATCGCTGGTCCAGCAGTGGCTCGACGCCGTACTGCTTTCGACCAAATCGCAGGCCGAGATGGAGGTGGTGAACGAGTGGAAAAAATCGCTCGACGACCGTTACGTGCAATATGCGCCGGTAGGCTCGACGCTCAAACGCAAAAACCGCCTGATCAGTTTCACCGAACAGTCGTACCTCTCGATGCTCCAGGCGCTTAACACGGCACGCCTGCGCCAGAAAAACCTGCAAATGACCTCGGCGACGCTCAAAATCATCAACCCGCCGGTACTGCCCATTTCGGCCGAGCCGAACAAGCGCAAAATGATGGTCGCCGCGGCGTTCTTCTGCACGCTGGTCTTCATTCTCGGCATCTTCATCCTGCTCGAACTGCTCGACCGCACGCTGCGCGACAAGATCCGCGCCGAGCGCATCACCGGCGGCAAGGTCATCGGGGCTTTCCCGGGCCGGGGCCGGTTCGGCCAGCGGCGCTATACCCAGCAATACCGGCAGATTTCGTCCCGTTTCATGGGTAATGCCGTGCTCAACTATTTCGATCCGAGCAAACGGCCCAACATCCTGAATATCCTCTCCACCGAGCCGGGCGACGGAAAATCGACCCTCGTCGAATACCTCGCCGACCATTTCCGCGAAACGGGCATGAAGGTGCGCACCGTGTCGTGGAACAAGGATTTCGACGCCCACCAGCGGGATTACCTGCTCGCCGGGCGGCTCGGGGACTTCGTCCACGACGCCGAAGGCGAAATTCCGTTCGCCGAGGCCGACGTGGTGCTCGTGGAATACCCGCCCCTGAATGAAAGCCCCGTATCGAAGGAACTGTTGCAAAGCGCGGAACTAAACATCGTGGTAGCCCCCGCCAACCGCACCTGGAAGGACACCGACCAGTTGCTCTTCGAAAAGGGCGAGAAAATGGCCGGGGAGACCCCCACGGTGCTCTTCCTCAACTATGCGAGCCGCGATGTCGTGCAGACCTTCACGGGCCTGCTCCCGCCCTTCGGCCGCCTGCGCAGGCTGGGCTATCAGATCAGCCAGTTCGGATTCACCGCGGTAAAATAATCCGTCCGCACGGAATTCAGCAAACACTCTGCGGATGGAACTTCACGGTAACATAACTGCCTCGCTGAGCATTCCCCGCATAGCCGTGGGACTGCTCATTGCCGGAGGCGTAACCGTTATCGCCTACGCCTTCACCCATTACGGACTGCCGGCGGGGGCCGCCGTGTCGATGCTTCCGATAGGCCTTTGTGCACTGTGGTTCTCGCTCCGCAACCCGGCCGTCTCGATGCTGGGTATGCTGGTGCTCAACTACTTCATCATGTACCTCGGCCGCGAGTTCCTGCACGGCGTTCCGGTCGGACTGATCCTCGACGGCGCAATCTTCTTCAACGTGGCGATGGTGCTCATGCAGGCCCTCGTGCAACGGGTCGAGTGGCGGCGCGCCGCTACGGGAGTGACCCTCACCTCGGCGATCTGGATGATCTACTGCATACTCGAACTCTTCAATCCCCAAAGCATCTCGCCCAAGGGATGGACCATGGCCATCCGTTCGCTGGCTTTCTATTTTTTCCTGATCGTCGTGCTCACGCAACTTACGATGGCCCGCTACAAATACCTGAAAGCCATGCTGGCGGTGTGGTCGGTGCTGACGCTCGTCGCCGTACTGAAGGCCCTCGTCCAGAAATACGTCGGATTCAACGCGGCCGAAAACTACTGGCTCTTCGTCGAGGGCGGATCCGTCACGCACATCATCTACACCGGCGTGCGTTACTTCTCGGTGTACAGCGACGCGGCGAATTTCGGTGCGGGAATGGGTTTGGCAATGGTCGTCTTTTCGATCTCGGCGCTTTATTACGAAAACCGGTGGATGAAAATTTACCTGCTGGCAGTGGCCGCGGCCGCATGCTACGGCATGCTGATCTCCGGAACGCGCAGCGCTCTGGCCGTTCCCTTTGCCGGCTATGCCGTATTCGTGGTGCTCTCGCGTAATTTCCGGATGGTGATGGCAGGCGTAATCCTGATTATCGGAGCCTTCATCTTCCTCAACTTCACAAGCATCGGACAAGGCAACTCCATCATCCGCCGCGCCCGAAGCGCCTTCAACACCCAGGACGCCTCGTTCCAGGTGCGCCTCGAAAACCAGGACCGGATCCGCGCGCTGATGAAGGACAAACCCTTCGGCGCAGGCCTCGGACACGGCGGCGGCAAGGCCAAGGTTTTCGCCCCGAATGCGCCGCTGTCGCAGATTCCCACCGACTCGTGGTTCGTGATGATCTGGGTCGAAACCGGCATCGTCGGGCTGCTGCTGCACATCGGCATCCTGCTCTACATACTGGGCCGGGGCGCCTTCCTGGTGGCTTTCCGGCTGCGCAACAACCAGTTGCGGGGACTTACGGCGGCACTCATCTCAGGCATCTCGGGCGTCGTGGTGATGTCTTACGGCAACGAGGTGCTGGGGCAGATTCCCACGGGCGCTATTATTTACATGAGCATGGCCTTTATTTTCCTCTCCCCGCGCTTCGACAAGGAGCTGGAGGAGGCCGAGCTGGAGAAGCATGCCGTTCCCGGCAAAAACCTCCTGGCCCTGAACCCCCGCAGCCGGACGGCGCTTCCCTCGACATTGGCAAAAGAGTAACGGCATGAAAGCACGCATATCCATCATATCGGTCAATTACAACGGGTTAGCGCTCACGGCGGCGATGATCGACTCGCTGCGCCGGCATGTCACGACTCCGCTCGAAATCGTCGTCGTAGACAACGGTTCGGCGCGCGACGAAGCCGCATTGCTGCGGGAACGCTATCCCGACATCGTCGTCCTGCGCAGCGACGAGAACCTCGGGTTCGCAGGCGGCAACAACCTCGGCATCCGGGCGGCCACGGGCGACTGCCTGCTGCTGCTCAACAACGACACCGAGGTGACGGACAACACGCTGCACCACCTCGCGGAGACACTCGACGCCGACCCGTCGATCGGCGCCGTCTGCCCCAAAATCCGCTTCTGGACGCCTCCGCAAGCAATCCAGTTTGCGGGTTACACGCCCCTGACGCGCATCACCCTGCGCAACGGGCTGATCGGATTCGGACAACCCGACGACGGTTCCTACGACTCTCCGCACGAGACACCCTACGCCCACGGCGCGGCGATGATGGTACGGCGCGAGGCGGTCGGAAAGGCCGGGCAGATGCCCGAAGAATATTTTCTCTACTACGAAGAACTGGACTGGTCGGAACGCCTCCGTGAAGCAGGTTACCGCATCGTCTACGATCCGCGGGCGACCGTTTTCCACAAGGAGAGCGCCACCACGGGCCAGCAAAGCCCCCTGAGGAGCTACTACCTCACACGCAACCGCCTGTTGTTCGCCCGCCGCAACCGGCGCGGCGCGGCACGGAGGCTTTCGATAATTTACCAATTGGGCGTAGCGCTTCCCAAAAGCGTCGCCGCAGCCCTGCTGCACGGCCGCAGGGACCTCGCAGCGGCCGCCCTGCGCGGCTGCCGGGATTTCCTGCGCCATAAAACCGGAAAAGAATGATCGCGGTAACCATCATCGACTGGCTGTTTGTCCTGGCACTGCTGCTCCCGGTGCTCTACCTATTCCTCTTTGCGGCCTTCTCGATGCCGCGGAGTAAAGACGTTTATCCCCCGGCTCGCAAACAACGCCGTACAGTGACGCTGATTCCCGCCTACAAGGCCGACGCAGTGATCGTCCGCACGGCGCAGGCGGCGCTCGCGCAGGAATATCCCGCGGAGCTGCACCGCGTGATGGTGATCGCCGACCAACTGAAACCCGAAACGCTCGGGGAACTGCGCAAACTTCCCCTGACGGTGATCGAAGTCACCTTCGAGAACAGTTCGAAGGCCAAAGCCCTGACGGCCGCCGTGGACCGGCTGGGTCCCGATGCGGCGGAGATCGTCACGATCCTCGACGCCGACAACCTCGTGGACGGGAGTTTCGCCGTACGCATCAACGAGGTCTTCGACGCAGGCATCGTAGCCGTACAGGCCCACCGCACGGCCAAGAACCGCGACAGCGACACGGCGGTGCTGGACGCCGCCAGCGAAGAGATCAACAATTCGATTTTCCGCCGCGGCCACGTGGCGCTGGGTCTTTCGTCGGCGCTGATCGGCTCGGGAATGGCTTTCCGCTACGACTGGTTCCGTGACAATATCCGCAAATGCTGCACCTCGGGCGAAGACAAGGAACTCGAAGTACTGCTTTTGCAGCAGCGCATCTTTATCGAATACCTCGACGACCTCTTCGTACTGGACGAAAAAGTGCAGGCCGAAGGAGCCTACTACAACCAGCGCCGGCGCTGGATTGCGGCCCAGTTCTACGCCCTCGGCTCGGCCCTGAAAAACCTGCCGGCAGCCCTGTTCAGCGCCAATTACGACTATGTGGACAAACTGGTGCAGTGGTGTCTGCCCCCGCGGATGCTGCTCATCGGGCTCGTGCCGCTGTGGGCCGTCGCGATGACTGTCCTCGACCCGTGGGGGTCGGTCAAATGGTGGGTCGCCGTACTGCTGCTGCTCTTCGCGATGGCGATGGCCCTGCCCGACGACCAGGCCGACGCCAAACTGGGCCACGCCCTGCGCCGAATCCCGGTTCTGGTGCTGCTCACCGTCGCCAACCTCTTCCGTCTCGGCGGAACCAAGGACAAGTTCATCCACACCCAACATACCGGAGCCGCCGACGCCGCCCCGAAAGAAAACGAACCCGCTCCATGAAAATCGCCATCGAGGCACAGCGCATTTTCCGCCCCAACAAACACGGCATGGACTTCGTAGCGCTCGAAACCATCCGCTGCCTGCAACGGCTCGACACCCGGAACGAATACTTCATCCTCGTGGGCGACGGTCCCGACCGCTGTCTGGAGGAGACACCCAACGTGCATATCCTGACGCTCCGCTGCCCGTCGTATCCCCTGTGGGAACAATGGGCGCTGCCGCGGGCCGTGGCACGCATCAGGCCCGACCTGCTGCACTGCACGAGCAACACCGCCCCGGTGTGGGGATCGACGCCCCTCGTGGTGACGCTCCACGACATCATCTTCCTCGAAAAACAGGCCGCCCGCAACACGTCGCTCTACCAATCGCTCGGGCGGCAGTACCGCCGCCTGGTCGTTCCGCGCATCCTACCCAAATGCCTGAAAATCATCACCGTGTCTCAATTCGAATGCGACCGCATCCGCACGGCCCTCGGTCTCGACCCCGAGCGGATTACCGCCATCCACAACGGCTACAACACGCGCTTCCGGCCGATGGACGACGCGGCCGAAGTCACGAAAAAATATCTTCCGGACCCGGAATACCTCTTTTTTCTCGGCAACACCGATCCCAAGAAGAATACCCCGGGGACACTGCGCGCCTATGCCGAATACGTGCGCCGCTCGGCCAGTCCGCTGCCGCTGCTGGTCGCCGACCTCACGGTGCAGGCCGCGGAATCGATCCTCCAGCAGATCGGGGAACCGGAGCTGATAAAGATGCTCCGCATACCGGGATACATTCCCAACAGCGACCTCCCGGCCATTTACAACGGTGCAGCGGCGTTCCTCTACACCTCCCTGCGCGAGAGCTTCGGCATCCCGCTACTCGAAGCGATGGCCTGCGGAACCCCCGTGGTCACGTCGAACACCTCGGCGATCCCCGAGATCGCAGGAGAAGGGGCCATCCTCGTCGACCCGACAGCACCGTCGGAAATCGCCGACGCCCTCGTGCGGCTCGAAACCGACGCCGCATTCCGCGCCGAAAAAATCGCCTACGGACTCGAACGGGTAAAGCTTTTCTCCTGGGAGCAGACTGCACGAAAACTGTTGGCGCTTTACGAACAACTCATCCCGTAAATTCCGTATATTTGTAAAAATACGCCTGAATAATGATCGAAACTATCAAACAAAATCCCCGGCTCAGACGCCTCGCGCTGTGGTTTTTGTCCTCGCCCAAGCGGCCTCGGCCGCGGTGGTGGCTCCGGTTGCTGCGTCCCCTGCTGCACCCGGCGGGGCGGGGTTCCAGAATAGCGCGGTATGCCCGCGCCGACATCTTCCCGTGGCATCGCTTCCTCCTCGAACGGGATGCCCAGATCGAAGATTTCGCCGTGGTCAACAACGGCGCCGGCGACGTGCGGATCGGCGAAGGCTCGCGCGTGGGCCTGGGCTCGGTGGTAGTCGGGCCGGTCGACATCGGCCGCTACGTCTTCCTGGGCCAGCACGTCTCGGTGCAGGGCCTCATACACGGTTACGAGGATGTCACGACAGACCCCAACCTCCAGCCGCTGATGCTCCGCCCCGTGAAGGTGGGCGACTACACCCACCTGGGGACCAATTCGACCATCGTGGCCGGTGTCACGATCGGCGAGCGCTGCCAGATCGGTGCGGGCTCGGTCGTCACCAAAGACATTCCGTCCTACTGCGTGGCCGTAGGCAATCCGGCCAAAGTCGTCAAACGCTACGACCACGAAAAGAAAGAATGGGTCCGGGTTTAATGCAGGCCATGAAAATACTGATCGTCTACAAAGCCTCGGGTCTGAGCGACAACCCGTTCGTGCGCCTGCTCGCAGAGGGCATCCGCACCTGCGGATTCGAGGTCGTCTGCTCGGCCGAAGAGTTCTGGAACAACGCCGCGGCCTACGACGTGGTACACCTCCAATGGCCCGAAGAGCTCTTCGGGTGGAGCTACCCCACAGCCGAACAGGTCGCTGCGCTGCGCGAACGGTTCCGGATGCTGCACGAGCGCGGCATCCCGGTCGTTTATACCCGCCATAACACCCGCCCCCACAAGGGCGATGCGCAGTTGGCCGAGGCCTACCGGCTGACCGAGGAGAATGCCGACGCCGTAGTCCACCTGGGCGATTACAGCCGCCGGGAGTTCCTCGCGGCCTATCCCGCTTCACGGCAGCTCCAGGTCGTAATCCCGCACCACATCTACGAAGGGCTTTATGCCGATATCGGGCGAAACGATGCCCGGCGGCGACTGGGGGTTCCGGCCGATGCGTTCGTGATGCTGGCCTTCGGGGCATTCCGCCACGACCGGGAGCGCCGCCTCACATGGCAGGCGTTCCGCGGACTGCACAAACCCGGAAAGTTCCTGCTGGCGCCCCGCCTGTGGCCCTACGTCCTCAACGGGTCGCACCACCGGGGACTGAAACGCCTCGCCGTGAAGACCCTTTACCTCGCGGCGCACGCCATCGAAAAGGTGCTGCACTGCCGCATCACGTCGTCCGAAGGACTGATTTCCGATACCGACCTGCCGGCCTATTTCGCGGCTGCCGACGTGATTTTCATCCAGCGCACCGACATTCTCAACTCAGGCAACGTGCCGCAGGCTTTCGCTTTCGGGCGCATGGTCGCAGGACCGAACTCCGGCAACATCGGCGAAATCCTGGCCGAAACCGGAAATCCGGTCTTCGACCCGGCCGACCCCGCCTCGGTGAACCACGCGCTGGCCGAAGCGGCCCGCCTCGCGGCCGCAGGGCACGGCGACGAGAACCGCAAATATGCCCTCGAACACCTCCGCCTGCCGCAGATCGCCGCAGCCTACGGACGACTTTACCAACAACTCCATGACACAGAACGACGATAAGCAACCCCATTCCGTAGGCCGCGAACTCGCCTCGGGCGTCTTCTACACCTCGGTCGCCAAGTACGCAGGCGTCGTGGTGACGATTCTCGTGACAGCCGTCCTCTCGCGCCTGTTCTCCCCCGAGGAGTTCGGCGTGGTGAACATCGCCACGGTGATCATCGCCTTCTTCGCCATCTTCAGCGACCTCGGTATCGGACCCGCCGTCATCCAGCACCGGAACCTCTCGCAGCACGACCTGAGCGGCATTTTCTCGCTCACGCTGTGGTCCGCGGCCGTGATCGCCCTGCTCTTCTTCGCCGCCTCGGGGCTGATCGCCTCCTTTTACGAGGGTTCCGTGGAACTGCGCGACATCTGCCGCATCCTCGCGGTGAACCTGTTCTTCGCCACGGCCAACATCGTTCCCAACTCGCTGGTGATGCGCGACAAACGCTTCCGCTTCGCCGCCGTGCGCTCGCTGGCGGTGCAGATCGTCGGCGGTGCGGCGGGCATCATCGCGGCTTACGCCGGGGCGGGCATCGTCGCCCTGACGATCAATCCCGTCTTTTCGAGCCTGATGCTCTTCGCGATCAACTACCGCGAATATCCGCTCCGCATCCGCCTGCGGCCTTCGTACGATGCGATCCGCAAGGTCTTTTCGTTCTCGGCCTACCAGTTCTCGTTCCAACTGCTGAACTTCTTCAGCCGCAACCTCGACAAACTGCTCATGGGCCGCTACATGAGCCTCTCGGACCTGGGCTATTACGACAAGTCGTACCGCCTGATGATGATGCCCCTGCAAAACATCGCCTTCGTCATCTCGCCCGTCATGCACCCGGTTTTCGCCCACATGCAGGACGACCTGAAAAAACTGGGCGCATCGTATATGAAAGTCATCCGCCTGCTGGCCTTCATCGGACTGCCCCTCTCGGCGGTGCTGTGGTTCACGGCCGAGGAACTCGTGCTGATCATCTTCGGCGGCCAGTGGATGCCGTCGGTCCCGGCGTTCCGGATTCTGGCCCTTTCGGTCGGCATCCAGATCGTCATGTCGACTTCGGGTTCGATCTTCCAGGCCGCCAACGCCACGCGGATGCTCTTCATCTGCGGCCTGTTCTCGGCGACGCTCAACGTCGCGGCCATCTGCACCGGCATCTTCGCCTTCGGGACGCTCGAAGCCGTGGCATGGGCCATCTGCATCTCGTTTGCCGTCAACTTCGTACAGTGCTACCACGCCATGTTCTGCCTGACGCTCCGCATGAAATGGGGCCCCTTCTGGCGAAGTTTCCTCTCGCCGCTGCTGCTGACGGCCATTCTGTCGCTCGCGCTGACCGCCCTGACGTGGTCGCTGCCGGTCGAAACGCCCCTTCTGGCGGCACTGGCCGCGAAAAGCGCCACGGCGCTGGCCGTCTGGCTCGCCTATATCCAGTTGGGCGGAGTGTATAACCTGAAAGAGCTCGCAGCACGCCTGCGGCCCGGAAAATAAAACCGCTATGAAAGGACTGTTCATCGTATTCCACGGATTCTCGGCCCACAGCGGCATCAGCAAGAAAATCTTCGCCCAGTGCGAAGCCCTGCGCCTGGGCGGTATCGATATCGCACTCTGCCACATGGAGATCGGCCCCGACGGCACGCAGCGCCGCCTGGCCGGCGACGCCGTAATCCGCACCTTCGGCAACGGGTTCCGCGCCAAGGTCCTCAAACGCATCTCCTACTCCGACATCACCGACTACATCCGCCGCGAAAAGGTGGAGTTCCTCTACATCCGCCACGACCTCAATGCCAATCCGCTGCTGGCGGGCTGGCTGCGCCGCGTGCGCAGGCTCGGGGTGCACATCGCCCTCGAAATCCCCACCTATCCTTACGATGCGGAATTCCGCGAAAGCGGCTGGAAAGAGAAGATCCAGTTGCAGATCGACCGTTTGTTCCGCCACAGCCTGGCCCGGCAGGTCGACCGCATCGTCACCTTCTCCGACGACGACGAGATTTTCGGGCAAAAGACCATCCGCATCTCCAACGGTATCGATTTCAGAACGATCCCGCTCAAAACCGAACTGCACGACATCGCGCAGGAGGTCCGGCTGCTGGCTGTGGCCAACATCCATCCGTGGCACGGGTTCGACCGCGTGATCGAAGGGCTGAAGAACTATTATGCCGGACCGCACGACCGGGTGGTAAAGCTCCGAATCGTGGGCGACGGCATGCCGGACCTGATCGACAGCTACGCCCGGAGCATCGCGGCATACGGGCTGGAGGAGTATGTCGAAATCACGGGGCCCCGCTCGGGTGCGGCGCTCGACGCCGAATTTGCCTGGTGCGACATGGGCGTGGCCAGCCTCGCCCGTCACCGCAACGGCATCGAAAGCCTCAAAAGCCTCAAAAACCGCGAATACGCCGCACGGGGCATCCCGTTCGTCTACTCCGAGCGGGACAGTGACTTCGACGGCATGCCCTACGTCGTGAAAGCCCCGGCCGACGACACGCCGCTCGACATCCCGGGCCTGCTCGGCTGGCTCGACACGGCGGACCGCACCCCGGCGCACATCCGCACGACGATCGAGGGCACGCTCTCGTGGGAGCGGCAGATGCAGCAGGTAATAACCACACTTTTCCCCGCAACCGATAACCCGTCCCGCCCATGAAGATAGCCTACTGCATCCCTTCGCTCTACTACCCCAGCGGTATGGAGCGTGTGCTGACCCTCAAGGCCAACTATCTGGCCCGGCACTACGGCCACGAGGTGCACATCGTCCTGACCGATGGTGCGGAGCGCGAACCCTACTATCCGCTCGACCCCGCCGTGCGGGTGCACAACCTGCACCTGGATTTCGACGCTATGTACGGCATGGCATTGCATCGCAAGATTATCTATTACTTGCGCCGGCAACGACGGTTCCGACCGCTGCTCGACCGCTACCTGAACGAAATTCGCCCCGACGTTACCGTTTCGCTGTTGCGACGCGACATCAACTTGCTGGACCGAATGACCGACGGCAGCGTGAAGATGGGCGAACTGCACTTCAGCCGCTACGATTACCGCGACTCGACCAACTTGCGTCTACCCAGATGGATACAGCGCATCGTCGCGGGATTCTGGCAGGGACAGTTGTTGCGCAAACTGCGCCGACTGTCGCGCTTCGTGGTACTCAGCCACGAAGATGCCGACTTGTGGGCCCCTGACCTCGACAATGTGCGGGTGATCCACAATCCGCTGTCGTTCTTTCCCGACGAAGTATCCGACTGCATGCAAAAACAGGTGATCGCCGCCGGGCGCTATGTGCCCCAGAAAGGATTCGACCTGCTCATCGAAGCTTGGCAGAAGGTCGCAGAACGCCACCCCGACTGGGTGTTGCGTATCTATGGCGACGGTATGCGTGACCAACTGCAAGCACGGATCGACGCTGCAGGAGTCACCGGATCGTGCATCCTGGAGCACAACACGCCCGACATCGCCGCGAAAATCCGCGAAAGTTCCGTCTTCGCCTTCTCATCGCGTTTCGAGGGTTTCGGAATGGTGCTTATCGAAGCCATGGCCTGCGGCGTGCCGCCCGTGTCGTTCGCCTGCCCGTGCGGACCGCGGGACATCATCACGGACGGCGAAGACGGCCTGCTGATACCTCCTGGCGACACGGGAAAACTGGCCGAGGGTATCTGCCGGCTGATCGAAGACGATGCCCTGCGTTGCCGGATGGGTTCCGTGGCACGGAAAAATGTCGAACGGTTCCGCATCGAACGCATCATGGCTCAATGGAACTGTCTGTTTGAAGAAGCGATCAACGAAAAACGGAAACAACCATGACCGCTATTGCAATTATTTTCTGGACCTGCGCCGCTCTCGTCGTCTATACCTACGTCGGGTACGGCGTCCTGCTCGCCGGACTGGTGAAACTCCGTGAAGCCCTGTGTCCCGCGGCGAAGCACCCCGCCCCGGCCGAAGCGCCCGAAGTAACACTGCTGATCGCCGCCTACAACGAACAGGAGATCGTGGCGGAGAAGATGGCCAACTGCCGGACGCTGGCCTACCCCGAAGGACGGCTTCACATCGCCTGGGTGACGGACGGTTCGACCGACCGTACGCCCTGCCTGCTGGCGGAATATCCCGGCGTCACGGTGCTCCACGACGCCCGCCGCGGCGGCAAGACCGCAGCCCTGAACCGTGCGCTGGAGTACATCCACACCCCGATCGTCATCTTCACCGACGCCAACACCATGCTCAATCCCGAAGCCGTGACGGAGATCGTGCGCTGCTTCAACGACCCGAAAGTGGGGTGCGTCGCAGGCGAAAAACGCGTGGCGGCCGCGGCTGCCTCCGGCGCCGCGGCAACCGAAGGAGCCTACTGGAAATACGAATCGAAACTCAAAGACTGGGATTACCGCCTCTACTCGGCCGTAGGAGCTGCGGGCGAACTGTTCGCCGTACGGCGCAGCCTGTGGCGGACGATGCCCGAAGACACCCTGCTCGACGACTTCGTCTGCTCGATGCTGATCGCTGCCGACGGCTACAAAATAGCCTATTGCAAAGAGGCTTACGCCCTTGAAACCCCGTCCGCAGACATGGGCGAGGAGGGCAAACGCAAACGCCGCATCGCGGCGGGCGGGTTGCAGTCGGTATGGCGTTTACGCAAGTTATTAAATCCCTTCCGCTACGGCGTGCTGTGGTTTCAGTACGTTTCGCACCGCGTGCTGCGCTGGACCATCACTCCGGTAGCGCTCGCGGCGCTCATCCCCCTCAACGTCGCGTTGCTGTGGTCGGGACATCCGACGCTTTACGCCGTACTGCTCGCCCTGCAGGCGGCCTTCTACCTCACGGCCTTCGCCGGATGGGCGCGCGAACGCCGGGGACACCGCGGAGGCATGCTTTCGGTTCCCTATTATTTCCTCTTCATGAACCTCAACGTCTTCCGCGGGGCAGGGTATCTGGCGACCCACAGGGGCCGGGGCGCATGGGAAAAAGCACGCCGTGCATGATTTTTTGCACAAGCCCGATTTTTTTACTAAATTTGTTTGTCATAAACTGCTGACTGCCATGAAAAACATTGCTATCAAACCCGAGGATTACACCATCCTCGCCGTTGACGATATCGCCACGAACATCATGCTGCTCAAAGCCGTGCTGAGCCGGACGAAATACAAAATCGTCACGGCATCGGGCGGTTACGAGGCCCTGGAAAAGGTAGCGGCGGTGAACCCCGACCTGATCCTGCTGGACATCATGATGCCCGACCTGGACGGTTACGAGGTTTTGAAGCAACTGAAGGCAAATCCCGCGCACGAGGATATTCCCGTCATTTTCCTCACGGCGCTGCATAACCCCGAAGACATCGTGAAGGGTTTCAAGTACGGAGCCAGCGACTACGTCTCCAAGCCTTTCAACCACGAAGAGCTGATCACCCGCGTGGCGCACCACATCTACCTGGCTGCGGCGCAGCGGACCATCCTCCAGCAGCGCGACGAACTGCAGGCCACCGTCGAAGCGCGCGACAAGATGTACTCGGTGATCGCCCACGACCTCCGCTCGCCGATCGGCACGCTCAAGATGGTGTTCAACATGCTTTCGATCAGCATCACGCCCGATCAGGTCAGCGAAGAGAGTTTCGAAATGATTTCGATGGGCAACAACATCACCGAGAGCACGTTCATGCTGCTGGACAACCTGCTCAAATGGACCAAAAGCCAGATCGGCCGCATGAATACGGTCTTCCAGGAGGTCGACATTTCCGAAGTGGTGCTTTTCGCCAGCAAGATGTCCGACCTGGTGGCGCAGGTCAAGAACGTCGAGGTGGAATACGAAATTCCGGGACCGATCACGGTCCACTGCGACGTGGATATGGTCAAGACGATCATGCGCAACCTGATGTCGAACGCCATCAAGTACAGCCAGGAAGGAGGCCGCATCGTGATCTCCGTGAGCGACTCGCCCACGCATGCCGTCATCTCGGTCCGCGATTTCGGCATCGGCATCAAGGAAGAGGATATTCCCAAACTGCTGAACCCCGAAATCCACCATACCACCTACGGAACCAAGAACGAGGAAGGATCGGGGCTGGGCCTGCAACTGGTGCAGGACCTCACGCGCCGCAACGGAGGCGAACTGACCGTCGAATCGAAGGAGGGCGAGGGTTCGACCTTCACCTTCACCATCGCCAAGGAACAGCCCGCACCGGCGACTGCAAACGACGCTACCGCTTGAGCCTGAGATCGGCGATGACGGCCTTGTGGTCGCTCAGATCGTCGGCAGGCATGTAGTAACGGACTCCCGTGAAATTATCGTCGTAGAAGATGTAGTCGATGCGCAGCACGCCGCCCAGGTAGCGAAACGTGCCGCCGAATCCGTTGCCGACGGCCCGGAAGCCGTCCGTCATACCGCCTTTGATCTGACGGTAAGTATAGGACGACGGAGTATCGTTGAAGTCTCCGGCAAGGATAGCCGGATAACGCGTAGAGTCGATCACGGCGCGGATTTCACGCACCTGCTGCGCCCGGATACGACTGTTGCGCTCCAGTTCGCCGATCACCCGTTCGACCGGGGCGTCGCTGTTGTAATCCTTGCGGAAACGGTGACGAAGGCCCGAAATACCCGAAGTCTGAAGATGCACCGACAGTACGCGCACCGTATCGCTACCCACCTTCAGGTCCGCCTCCAGGTAGTCGTTGCCCGAATCGGGGAACTGAACATAGCGGTGGTCGAGGATTGGGAAACGGCTCAGGATAGCCTGCCCGTTCTGAGCGACATGGTAAGGCATCCGCGAAGCGAAAAACCGGGCGATGCTGTCGGCCGGGAATTTAGAGTCCTGGAGAAACTCCTGCAGGCAGAGCACGTCGACCTCTTCGCGTTTCATCACGGTTGCGATACCGTAAGCCGTGACCGACGTGGGACCAAGGCGGCGGAACCCGAAAGCGTTGAGCGTCGCCACACGGATGTCGTGCGGGCCTTTGCTGCCGAAATCGGGCAGTTGGACCATTGCCGAAATGTAACCCAGGTTGAGCGCCAGCGCCGCAACAGGCATCAGCGCAACACCCCATTTGCGACGGAAAAGCCACCAGACGAGCGCCGCAAGGTTCAGCAGCAGGATGACAGGCATCAGCAGCGCGATCGAAGCCCAGAAATTCCCGGCTTCGGGCGAAATGAACGACGAACGCCAGCTCACGACGGCTGCCGCCAGCAACAGTGCGGTAAAGGCAACAGCCAGACTTTTCAACAGATAGGATACAGCTTTTCGGCCCATAAGGTATATTATTTCGACCTAATTTGTTTATTTCGTTTGCAAAGATATATAATTTTAAATAATAATTCTATCTTTGCTCATTAGAATCAAACGTCTCAATTTGAGAATGAAACGAATATTAATTTCAGGCGGCGCCGGGTTTATCGGGTCCCATTTGTGTGAAAAACTACTTGCGGAAGGTGACGATATCATCTGTCTCGACAACTATTTCACCGGACACAAAAGCAACATCCGGCATTTGCTGTCACACCCGAATTTCGAGGTTATCCGCCACGACATCGTCTATCCCTACATGGCCGAAGTCGAGGAGATCTACAACCTCGCCTGCCCCGCCTCGCCCATTTACTACCAGCACGACCCGATCAAAACCACCCAGACATCGGTCATCGGCGCGATCAACATGCTCGGCATGGCCAAATACAACCGGGCCAAAATCCTCCAGGCTTCGACCTCGGAAGTTTACGGCGACCCGCTGATCCATCCCCAGCGGGAGGATTACTGGGGGCACGTCAATCCGCTGGGCATCCGCTCGTGCTACGACGAGGGCAAACGCTGCGCCGAATCGCTCTTCATGAGTTACTACCGCGAACACGGCATCCCCGTAAAGATCATCCGCATATTCAACACCTACGGCCCGAAAATGGACATCAACGACGGGCGCGTGGTGTCGAATTTCATCGTCCAGGCGCTGCGGGGCGATAAGATCACGATCTACGGCGACGGCGAACAGACCCGCTCGTTCCAATACATCGACGACATGATCGAAGGCATGACCCGCATGATGAACATCACGCCCGACGACTTCACCGGCCCGGTAAACATCGGCAACCCGCATGAATTCACCATCGCCGAACTGGCCCGCGAGGTGATCGACCTGACCGGTTCGAACTCGAAGATCGTCCACCTGCCCCTGCCGGCCGACGACCCCCAGCAGCGGCAGCCCGACATCTCGCTCGCCCGCAACATGCTCGACGGCTGGGAACCGAAAATCCAGTTGCGCGACGGTCTGCTTAAGACAATTGCCTACTTCGAGGAGGTATTGTCGCGGGGAGGGGTCCGGCGCTGAGGCTGAAACGGCACGTACAAAAACGCGGCCACAACCTGTAAATGAAAAAGGCGGAATCTGTCGGATTCCGCCTTTTTCGTACAACGATTCCGGCCTAGTCGACCAGCATCGCGTGACGGTAGCCGTCGGTCTTGTCCCAGTCGCCGCGCGTGAAGTCGGGAACGGCCACCGGAGCGCTGTTGTTTTCGAGCGACATCGCCGTAAGGGCTCCGATGCACGACCATTCGGCCGCGTCGTATACATCCTGGTCCAGCGGCAGACCGTGCTGCAGGCAGTAGACCAGGCGGTAATCCATGATGAAGTCCATGCCGCCGTGGCCGCCGACCTCCTTGGCCTTCTCCTCGATCTGCATGACAATCGGGTCCTTGTAACGCTCCATCAGCGCCCCGCGCACCTCCTTCGACACAAAACGGTGGGCGTTCAGGTTCTCGTGGTCGGGCACTCCCGAATCCGAAAGCTGCTCGGGATTGAAGGCATAGCCCTGCATGGGGTACTTGTTGGCGAAGCCCTTCGTACCGGTCACCTGGTACATGCGGCTGTAAGGACGGGGCGTATAGACGTTATGCTCCAGCAGGATCGTGCGGCCCTTCTCGGTCTTGATCATCGTCAGCGTCTGGTCGGCGTTGGCGAACTCCGTGGCGCCGAGTTTCTCTTCGGCGAGCTTCAGGCCGTTGACCGACTTGGTATCCATCGACACCAGGTAGTTCATCTTGTCGCCGCGGTGAATGTCCAGCACCTGGCAGGCAGGGCCGAGGCCGTGCGTAGCGTAAACGTCGCCGCGGTGTTTCTGGTTGAATTTCAGGCGCCAGCTATCCTGGTAATAATCCCAAAAGGCGTCGAGGTCGTGGATGTACGACCCTTCGACATGGAGAATGTCGCCGAACAGCCCCTGCCGGGCCATGTTGAGCGTCGTCAGTTCGAAGAAATCGTAAACGCAGTTCTCGAGCATCATGCAGTGGCGCTGCGTCTTCTCGGCAGTGTTCACCAACTGCCAGCACTCTTCGAGCGACGTGGCGGCGGGAACCTCTACGGCGACATGCTTGCCCTGTTCCATGGCGTAAACAGCCATCGGAACGTGCTGCAACCACGGGGTTACGATGTAAACCAGGTCGATGTCATCGCGCTCGCAAAGCTGTTTCCAGCCCTCCTCGCCGCTGTACGAAGCCGCTTCGGGGAATCCGCGGCGCACGAGGATCGCCTGCGCGCTGTCCACCCGTTCGGGATAGAGGTCGCAGAGGGCTTTGATTTCGACCCCGTCGAGGTGTGTAAACCGTTCCACGGCCCCGGGGCCGCGCATGCCCAGCCCGATGAAGCCCACGCGAACGACATCCATCGGTGCGGTTTTGAGCCCCAGCACCGATTTCTGACCCGGTTCACGCGCGGGAGTATCGAAAACGATCACGCCGTCGACAGTCTTCCAGCCTTTCGATTCGCAACCGGAAAACAGGAGAATGCCCATAAGGGCAGTCAATAAAACAAGGAATTTCTTCATTAGTATAGCAGATTGGTTGGTTTCGTTACAAAAGTATGAAATATTTTGAAATATGCGCTCATTTGACTACTTTTGCCGTCGTAAAAATCTCATTTCATGTTTCGTAGACTCGCGGCGGTAATCCTATCGGCCATCCTGCTTTCGCCGGGATGGCTCAGCATGACGGGCTTGACGCTCCTTGTCGGGTTCGTTCCGCTGCTGTGGATCAGCGCGTCGTACGACGATACGCGCCGCTCGTGGTGGCGCATGTTCGGCTGGGCGACGCTCGCGTTCGTGCTGTGGAACCTGATGACGATCTGGTGGATCTGGTTTGCGACGCCCGTAGGGCCTGCGGCCGCCACACTCGCCTCGACGACGATGAATATGATCGCCTTCATGCTCTTCCACACCGTTTCGAAAAAAGCTCCGAAAGCACTGGCCTACGTCACGCTCGTCACGGCTTGGATCGCCACGGAATACTGGTACACCGTCGGGGATTTCTCGTGGCCGTGGCTCGTGCTGGGCAACGGATTTTCACACGAAATCTGGGCCGTGCAATGGTACGAATATACGGGCGTCTTCGGCGGCACGCTGTGGGTGCTGCTCGCCAATATCCTGATTTTCGAGGCTCTCCGGGCGCGCTCCGCACGGCGGTGGATTGCAGCGGCCTGCGCCGTCGCGCTGCCCGCAGCCGTATCGCTGGCCATCTGGGGAAGCTGGAAACAGCCCGACGAAGGATCGGTCGCGGTGAGCATCATCCAGCCCAACGTCGACTGCTACGACAAATTCCACGGCGACACCGAGCGGCAGGAGCGCAATATCATCGACCTCCTGGCAGAGGTTCCTGCCGGCGCACAGTTCATCCTGCTGCCCGAAACCTCCGTCCCGGGCCACTACCTGGAACCCGAACTGAGCGATTTCTACTCGGCAGGCGAACCGGGCGCTTTCTGGCAGGAACTGACCGACACGCTCCGCAGCAGCCATCCCGGCGCGCTGCTTATCGCCGGGGCCAATACCATCCGCCGCTACCCGGCCGGGGCACAGACCGAAACGGCCCGCCAGGACCGCTTCGGGAATTACTACGACATTTTCAACACGAGCGTGGGCCTCGATTCCGCAGGCGGCACGCAAATCTACCACAAAGGGCGGTTGGTGATCGGCGTCGAAAACACCCCGACGTGGGTCTTCGACGTACTGAAATTCCTTGTGATCGACCTCGGCGGGACGCTGGGGCAGATCGGCAAAGGGCCGCACGGAAAGGCGTTCGAACACAACGGCGTAAAGACCGGCCCGGCAATCTGCTACGAAGGGCTTTACGGCGATTTTTACGGCGGTTTCGTCCGCCGGGGCGCCCAGTTCATGGCCATCATATCGAACGACGGATGGTGGGGCGACACGCCGGGCTACAAACACCTGTTCACCATCTCGCGCCTCAGGGCCATCGAACACCGCCGTGCCGTCGCCCGCTCGGCCAACACGGGGCGTTCGGGCTTCATTTCCGCCCGCGGCGACGTGGGCGAAACGCTCGGCTGGGAGCAGCGCGGCGTGATCACGGCGCAGGTCCCGCTCAACGCCCGGCTCACGTTCTACACCCGTTACGGCGACTACCTGGCCCGTATTTCGGAATATGTCCTGCTGCTGTGCGTACTTTACTTCGTCGCCTACCGTTACAAACGCAGGAACCACCTCGTCAAATAAATCCCTTGCTGATATGAATTACACCCAGACACTCGAATTCCTCTTTCAGTCGCTACCCGTCTTCGAAACCCAGGGCGCGACGGCTTACAAACCGGGATTGGAGCGCATCACCGCATTCTGCCGCCACATCGGCAACCCCCAGCGCAACTTTTTCACGATCCACGTCGCCGGGACCAACGGAAAAGGTTCCGTGGCGCACATCATCGCTTCGGTGCTGGAGCAGGCCGGATACCGCACGGGACTGTTCACCTCGCCCCACCTGCAGGATTTCCGCGAGCGCATCCGCGTCGACGGCGAGATGATCCCCAAGCAGAAGGTGGTAAACTTCGTGGACAAGCACCACGACAAGATGATCGAACTGGAACTGTCGTTCTTCGAAATGACCGCCGCGATGGCCTTCGACTACTTCGCGCAGAGCGATGTCGAGGTCGCCGTGATCGAAACGGGCCTCGGGGGACGGCTCGACGCCACGAACATCATCGTCCCGATCCTGAGCATCATCACCAATATCGGATTGGAGCACACCTCCCTGCTGGGCGACACGCTGCCGAAGATCGCAACCGAAAAGGCCGGGATCATCAAAAAGAGCATCCCGGTAATCATCGGCGAGGCCGACGCCCGCTACAACGGGGTTTTCGAACAGGTCGCCGCCAACAACAAGTCGCGGGTGATCTACGCCGAACAGGAATTTTCGTGCGAGGAGCACCACACCGAGTGCGGCTGCCAACGCTTCCGCCTGCGCCGCACGCGCGACGAACGGACGTTCGACGTGTCGCTCGACCTGCAGGGCAGCTACCAGAGCCGCAACATCGTGACCGCTTCGGCGGCGATCGACTACCTGCACGAGGAGACGCCGCTCACCATCTCGCGCCGCGCCTTCCTCGAAGGCATGCGCTGCGCTGCCGCCAACACGGCCCTGCAAGGCCGCTGGCAGACGCTCGGCGAAGCGCCGCTGACGGTCTGCGACACGGGCCACAACGCCCACGGCATCGCCTATGTCGCCGATCAGTTGAAGGCCACGCCCCACAAGGAACTCTACTGCGTGATCGGCTTCGTACGCGACAAAGACCTGGCGCACATCCTGCCCCTGCTGCCGCGCGACGCCCACTACATCTTCACGCAGGCCCGCTCCGAACGCGCCCTCCCGGCCGCCGAACTGACCGCGAAAGCCGCAATCTACGGGCTTCACGGCGAAGCGGTGGAGGAAGTGACGGCCGCCGTAGCCCGCGCCAGGGAACTGGCCGCACCCGAAGACATGATCTTCATCGGCGGCAGCACCTATGTGGTAGCCGAAGCGCTGTAAACAGCCCCGATAAATAAAAAAGCCCGCTGCCGGAACAGCGGGCTTTTTCGTCATTCGAGCACCCGGACGGCCACCCGGCCCAGCCGCAGCACGAAGGGCTGGCGAAAATCGGCCGTGACGACCCCGCCGGCCGAATCGTCGGCCGGATTCTCGGGAATCGTAGCCATGACCGCCGAGGCAGGCACGAGGCGTACGGTGAGTTTCTTATGCCCGAGCAGCGAGGCCGGGAGCGGCACGCTGTACTCGGTGAATCCCGGCGCGGCGTCGTACGAGAGGCGGCGCAGGCCGAGGTCCTTGATCGTGGCGTCGTTGTAAACGATCGGACGCAGCACGAAGACGCGCCCCGCATCGATGAACGGCAGTCCGTCGGCCGAATACTCGACCTTCCACTCCACGGGGAAACCCCACGAACGGTTGATGTCGTGGTTGCCTGCGAGGAACGAGAAGTCGAACGAGAGGCCGCGCCCCTTCACCCCTTCGGTCGAAGTCTCCACGACAATGGCTTCCGCGCCGCTCATGCGGCCCCGGTTGTCGAATTGATACCAGTCGCGGGTATCGGAATCGAGCCGCAGGGCGGCGTTGACGCGCATGGCCTTGCCGTCGTTGTCCTGCGCATAGCGCGTGTCGTACTCTGTGTCGAGCCGCATCCGGGCCCCGGAAGTCGTCGAAAGGAATCCCTCGCCCGCATCAGCCAGCACACGGTCGCCCGCAACGCCCTCCTTCGGGGCCCAGGGCGTGTAACCCTTCTTCTCGAAACGGATGGCAGCGTCGTAGTTACGGTCCCAGTTCCACTCGGCGACAGCGGTGTAGGACGAAGCCGTATCGCGCGGGATGGCGATGTCGTGCTCGTCGAGCGGACGGATCGCATAACGCCCCATGTCGCCGCCGTAACGCCGCATCGGGGTGTGTACCACAATGCCCGAAACAGGTCCTACGCCGTGCGGAACGCCGCGGCCGTCGCGCCGCCAGGTACATTTGGTATTCACGAGCATGTAAATCGAACCGTTGTCGGCATCCTTGAGCAGCGAGGCCCACCCGTCGGTGCGCCGCGAAGGCTGGTCGAAGGCGTTGAGCCGCGAACGCTGGACACACGATTCGAAAACATTCGTATAACAGCCCTGTTTGCTCAGGAACTCGGTCGCGGTAAGCGTCACATAAGTGTAAACGTCTTCGTCTTTCAGGTCGGCGATACGCTTCTCTTTCTTCGGCAGTGCAACGCCGCGTTCGAGCACCGCGACGTTTTCGGCGCGAAGGCCGTCGACCGTGTAGCGTTCGGGATCGGCGTCCCCGGTCAGCGAACAACCGCCCAGGTCGAGCCGTACGCGGTCGCCCCGTTCGAGGCGGTTTTCGTAAATACCCGCAAAACGCAGCCGGAAGCCGTAACGGCCGTCGGGGCTTTCGACATAGGCCGTGCGGAGGTTCTCGCCGAGGTCCACCTTATCGTAAGAGATGTTGGGGTTCAGTTCCATGTTCGGCGAGCGGTAGTCGCTGACCACGAGGGCTTCGATCTGTACGCCGGGAGCCAGCCGCACGGTGCGGCCCGCAGCCTGCGCGCGCAGCGCCTCGAAACTCTCGGCCCGCACGCCCGCCGTCGCCGCGAGGCACAGCACCACGGCTGCCGCCGTTCGGATCATATGTTTCATAGTCGGTAGATTTTAGTTGTCGAACAAATCGTTGAGTACGCGCGCCAGCCGGTAGGCTCCGCGCAGGGCCTGGTCGACGGGCAGGACGCCGTGCTTCTCAAGGAACCCTTCGTCGATGTTGTCGCCGGGTTTGGCCCAGTCGTAAATCACGCGGCAACTGCGGGCGCACTCCAGCGCCCAGTCCGTCGGCGTACCTTCACCCACGGCGCGCTGCTTCTCGGCGGGCCATTTGTCCAGTTCCCGGCGATAATCCTCCTCGGTCCAATCGGGATACTGGCGCGACACGGAACCGTCCCAGACCCAGTGGTAGGTAACCTCTTTCCCTTTGTATTTCAGGTGGAAGAAGTCGTAGTGCCGCGGAGCGTCCATGCCGCCCGGAAGGTCGGCGAAATAGATATGTGCCGGGCAATGCATCTCCCCGACGAGGTGGATGACGTATTTGAGGTTGACGTTGACCGTCGAATCGGATAATTCACGGTAGTTGCGCAGGCGCTCGATGGCACGCGTAAGCTGGCGCACGGCGTCGCCGTCGCCGTTCGGACGCAGGGGTTCGGGCGGCACGCTGCCGTCGGTATCGATGGTGACCATGTGCCAGTAGGTCGTTATTTCGTAACCGGGGGCCGTACGGTAACGGTCCATCCAGGTCGAATACTCGACGATCGACTGGTCGAGATAGCGGTCGAGCACCTGCCGGGTGCGGGGCGTGAGGTGCGCCTCGGCGATATAGGCGATCAGGCGGTGTTCACGGCCGCCCCACGCGAAGGCCGCCGTGCCCGCACAGAGCATCAGCAGCAGACAAATCAGTTTTTTCATGGCGTTCATTTTCGGTTGCCGTACCCCCGGAAGGCGGGGTACATATAAGTGTCGTAATTATGGGCGATGGTCCACGGGGCCGAAACATTGTCGTAACGCTCTTCCCCCGCGACTGCGCCGAACGAGCGGGTGGAAATCTCGTAGGTGAAGGGACCCCGGTAACGGCATTCGGCGAGCAGCACCCGGTAGAATTCGCCCCAAAGCCCCGCTTTACCGATGGCGTCGGAATAACCCAGCCGCCCGGCGTAGCCCGGCATCAGGTGGTCGTCGTTGATCCGCCCGGTCCAGCCGCGGTTGCCGTGGACGTGCAGTTGACCGATGCGCGCGCCGGCGGTCCGGAGCCAGTCGAGGACCGTCTTTCCGGGCTGTTCGCGCGTAAGGTAGAGGTTGGCGTGGCCCGTATCGAAAGCGATGCGGACTTCGTGACGGTGGCTGCCCATCGCATTGGCCTCGTCGACGGCAGCAGCGAGCACCGCGGCATCGGCGCCCACGCCGTAGGACATGTTTTCGACGCAGACGTGCGCCCCGATCTCGTCGGCGACCGTCTGCAACTCGTGCAGCGACAGGGCGAGGCTCGCGGCCGAACTGCCGTCGCCGAAGGCGAGGGTCTGGTTGCAGTGAACCAGCACGTTTTTCGGACCGAGGGGCGCAACGGCGCGGATCGCCTTCGTGAAGAAGGCCACCGAGGCGGTGCGGTCGGCTCCCGCGGCACAGAGGTCGCGGTTGCGGACAGCGGTCGTCGACCCGTAAGGCAGGTGGATGCACCACACTTTGCAGCCGTTGGCGGCGAGTTGTTTTTGGGCGAACGCGATGTCCTGCGCCCAGACCGATTCGTCGGACGAAAGGCTGGGACAGATCCACGTCATGCCATAGCCCGGCGTAGTGGTGTAAGTCGTCTCGTTGGCCATCGACAGCACGGCGCTCGGCCGCAGGCGCAGGCGCGAAACATCCTCGCCCGCAACGCTCCGTTCGGTCGTAGGTTCGACCGTGACGTAATCGCCCGAATGAGCGTAGCGGGCCGTGCGGCGAACCTCCACGTCGTCGATCCAGAAGCAGTTCGCGGCGTTGCGGATCACCGTGGGCATAAAGCGGAACGCACTTCCGCCGGCCACGGCCCCGAACGACATCCGCACCTCGTGCCACACCCCGTGCGCCAGCTTGGCCGTGCGCAGCATCACGGCCGTGCGGGTAACTCCCTGCACCGACTGCGAGATGTCCGTCCCGGTCGTAACATCGGTATCGACCGGCTCGCCGTCGATCGTACATCCCAACAACACGCCCGACTCGGCCAGGCAGGCCACATCGCTGGCCATGCCGCGTTCGAGACAGATCCGGAACGAGAGTTCGGCATAGCACGACTCATCGGCATTGGTCATCGGAGGCGTTACGAGAATACCCCGGTTGCCGTAGTTACCGACATCGCCGCCGCACAGGCTGCCCCGGTATTCCGAGGCATAGAAGAGGCGCTGCCAGTCGTAGAGGCCGCGGTTGCGCAGGTAGTCGCGGCGCACGGCGAGCGTCGAACTCGCGGCGGGCGCGGAGTTGTAGTCCGAAGTCTCGAAAAGCACGCTCCCGGGCGTTCCGACCCTCTTGGCGACGTAGGCCGCCTCGGTTCCGGCCGACGTGGCGGGCGACGGCACGGAACTGCCGGCCCCGACCCCGTAACCGCTCTTTTCGCCGACATAGTCGCACCCCCAGACACAGTTGTCGAAATGCTCGGCGAAGAGCAGGCCGGCATCGGGGGCGTAGTCCAGCGGCGCGAGGTTTTTCACCCCGCCCGCCGTGACGGCGCACGGACCGGGAATGTCGTAGGTCGCGGAGCGATGGCCGCAGTCGGTGACGCGGATGCGAAGGCCCGAAGCGTAATTGCCTTCGGGGACCGCCACGCAGAACTCCTTTCCAGAGGCTGCAAGGGAAACCCCACCGCCCGTTCCGGCACAGTCGAGCACCACCCACGGAAGGTTGCCGGGATCGCTGTCCTGCGTGAGTTTCAGCACGGCCGGATCGAACGGAAACAGGCCCGAAACAGTTCCGGCAGCCTTATCCTCGACACGAACCGAAGCGATACGCGCATCGCCTGCAAGCACAATACGCACGACGCCGCACAGCGGCGAAAGCGTCACCTCGCCCACACCGTCGGCAGTCCGCACCGTGCCGTACATCGGGCACGCAGCGGCCTGCAAACTCCCGCCCGAAGCCGGGAATTGCGCAGGAGGCAGTATGAAAGCCCGCTTCACGCGGCTGTACGCATCGGCCGGGAAATAAACCGTATAAAGGCCGTCGGACGAGGCGTCTGTGCCCACGACCGGCACGCCGCCGGCATCGAAGCCCACCGTGCAGGCCACGCCGTTGACCAGTGCGCGCTCCTCCCCGGTCCAGTCCCAGCGCAGGCCCGACTCCCCGGAAGGGACTCTCAGCCGCAGGGTCACCTCGCCGCCCACGGGCGGGCGGGGTTCTTCCCCGCCGCCTGTCCCGTCCTTGCCGCAGCCCCCGAGGAGCAGCGGCAGGACGAGCAGCAGGCATATCGAATGACAAACGCTACGCATGGCGCTATCGGTAGCGCAGGGTGATGACACCCCACCGCAACTGGTTGTCGTAGGTCGTGGCGGCGCTGATCTCGGCGGTTTCCGTATCGCCGTTCCAGACCAGCGGCAGCACGGTCATCACCTTGTCGTAGGGCCGGATACGGACCATCACCTTCTCTTTGCCGAAGACCTCCGCCGGGAGGCGGAAGAGGTGGTCGGTCAGCCCGAGGCCCGCCGACGAGCATGTGTTGTAGCGGTTTCCGGCCAGCGAAGCGTCCCACCACGGCAGCGAGCGCATATGCACGTAATCGGCCCCCGTAGCCGTGCCCGGACAAAGGGTGTAATGCTGTCCTCCGTCGACAGAATACTCCACGCACCAGTGCGCCGGATAGGTTTTCGAGGTGTTGGCCGAAATCGTTCCCGCAGCGAACGAGAACCCGAGGAGCATGTGCGAACCGCTGACCGAAGCCGTCGAAAACTCCAGCCGCAGGCCGTTGTAACCCACGACCTCGTTTCCTTCCCACTGATACCAGCCCTTCACGCCGGCTTTGACGAAATAGGCCTTGCAGGTCGTCGAGGTTCCGAGCGAACCCACCTCCGGATTGTTGTAATTGCCTGTACTTCCGATGGGCCAGGCTTCGGAGGTCGTGGTTTCGACCCCGTTTTCACAGAACAGTTCGGCGTTCGGCGTGGTCTTGTCCGCCGAAATATCGTCCGACGGCGTGATCGACTGCAACCGGTTGTAAGCGTAGCGGCTGTTGAACCCGGCATAGGTTCCGAACGAGTATTTGTGGGGATTGCCGTCCCACTCGGCAAATTCCGTGTAGGCCGACTGCCCGGCCCACTCCATGTCGAAGCCCTCTTCGCCGAGCACGCGAATCTGGTAACGGCCCACATTGCCGTAACGCGGCAGCTCATTATGGACCACGATGCCGTGGGTCGAACCCACGCCCTGCGGAACGCCCTGCCCCGAACGGCGCCAGAGGCAAAGCATGTTGACCGGGGCGTAGATCGAATTCCCCGCATCGTCCATCAGCAGCGACGCCCAGCCGTCCATGCGGTTGTTGTTGCCCGTCTGCGAAGCGTTGACTTCGGACAGAAGACTGTAATTCTCGTAAACGTTGGCGTAACTGCCCTCTTTGAACAGAAACTCGGTATTCTGCAGCGAAACATAGGTGTAAACATCCTCATCGCTCAGTTCCGAAATCCGGCGCACCTTGGCGGGGACAGTCTCCCCGGCGGCGCTTTCGACCATGTTTTCACCGACCAGGCTGCTGATCGTATAGCGTTCGGGGTTCTCCTCGCGCGTCAGGACCGTGCCGTTGAGCGAGAGCGAAAGACGCGTCCCGCGGACCAGCACGTTGTCTTCCGGCGTATCGAAACGCAGGCGGAAGCCGTAACGGCCGTCGGGACTCTCGATATAGGCCGTGCAGTCGTTGACCGTCACGTCGACCTTGTCGTACGACACGCTGGGATTGACTTCCATGTTCTTGCTGTGGAAATCGCTGATGACAATGCCTTCGATCAGGATATCCTCGTCGACGGCCGTACCTTCCCCGGTCGCCAGCGCCCGTACCTCGGCGAACGACACCTCGCGGCCGAATTCGTCGTCCTTATCGGCCTGCGTGATGTAGAGATTGGCCGAGAAGGTCTCCTCCCAGCCGTCGACGTAACTCAGGTTGACGACCGCCTTGCAGACATCGTCGCCCGGGTTGGGCTTCGTATCGACGACCAGCATGCCTTGTTCAGGCTGCACGCTGCTGATCCACCCCTCGGTTTTACCGACGTAGGAGGTTTTGACGGTGAAGTCGCCGAGCGGAATGTTGGTGTCGATCTCGAACTGGGTGAAGGTCTCGACGCTGCCGCGGATAGCCTTGTATGGAGCCGGACATTCGAGCGACGGAACCACGCCGTACTGTTTGACACAGACCGTATCGACCCGTGCGCCGCCGTCGAGCACGAAGCGCAGTTTGGCCATGCGGCGGAACGAGGGATTCTCCGTAAAGGTGACCGAGACTTTCCGGTCGCCGTCGAACTCCACGGGATCGACAGCGGCCCAGTCGCCGGTGTCGTTGAGCGGCTCGACCCGGACGCGACCGTTGGAGTATAGCTGTATTTCGGCGGTTCCGCCCGACGCCGGGACGAAAAGTTCGCGCTCGGCAGCCGTAAGTTCGCGCACGCGGATAGTTTCGGCGTCGTCGACCGAGCAGGCGGCGACCGCGAGGGCCGCAAGGCCGCACGCCGCACTGTTACGTAATAGCTTGCTGTATTTCATATTCAGGTTCAGTTTTGGTGTTATTTGTAATCGACCGAGATTGTCCCGAAACGGATGACGGTCGTCTGCTTGCAGTTCTTGCGGACCACCGAGGTCGGGATCAGCACGTCGGCGGAGGGGTTGCCGCGAATCTGCGAGAGCAGGCCCGAGGCGGGCGAAAGGCGCACGACGACTTCATCGCGGCCCAACGCCGAAGGCGGCAGCCGGAAAACCCGCTGCTGAAGGCCCATACCGCAATCGTAGGGCGTGCGCAGGCGGTCGGCATGGCCCGACCCGTCGATCACCTTGTCCCACCAGGGCAGTGCGCGCAGCACGACGGTTTCCTGTCCCGTAGCGGCATCCTTCAAGGGTTGGAATTCACCGCCGTCGACCGAATATTCGGCTTTCCACTCCAGCGGAAAATTCCACGAGAAATTGCCGTCCTGATTACCCGCACCCCATTCGAAAGCGAGCTGCAACTCCGTGCCGCGGGCTTTTTTGGTCGGAAATGCAATGTAGAAGGCATTCGACCCGGCCATGCGGCCCATATTGTCCCATTTGTACCAATCGGGGGTCGGGGCCTTGAAGACGACCGCCCCGTTGCCGATCCATCCCCGGTTCTGTGTCCCGGTGGCATTGTAGTCGGCTTCGACGTGTACGAAAGCGCCGCAGTCGGTCCAAAGGTATCCGCGCGAAGCGCCGGCGTCGCTCAACACCCGGTCGCCCTTGCGGCCTTCGGTCCCGAGGTTCTGGTAGCCGAGCAGTTCGAATTCGAGCGATGCGCCTGCCGAACCGTCGAGAACCCACCCCGTGAGGCGTTTCCACGGGGAGTTGCGTTTGCGGCTGACAGCGATGTCGCCCTCGTCGAGCGGGCGGATCGAATAGCGGCCCATATCGCCGCCGTAACGGCGCATCGGCGTATGGACCACGATGCCCGAAAGCGGCCCCGTGCCCTGCGGCAGGGGATTGCCCGTGCGCCGCCACGCACAGAGCGTATTGACGAGCATATAGATCGCGCCGCCTTCCGAGTCGCGCACGAGCGACGCCCAACCGTCCATGCGGTTGTTGATGTCGTACTTATAGTGGTGGAGCGCACCGCAGAACTGGGCGTAAGGTTCCCAGATGTTGGTATAGGAACCCTCCTTGAAGACAAATTCGGCGTCGCGCAGCGTCACGAAGGTATAGAGGTCGCCGTCCGTAAGCGTCGCGACGGTCCGCTCCTTCGCGGGAACGTCGGCGGGCGTGCCGGGTGTCACCGAGACGACGTTGAGCGCCTGCACGCCCGTCAGCGTCATGCAGTCGGGCGAAGCAGTGCGCGTGAGACGGCAGCCGGCGAGGTCGAGGCGTACGCGGTCGTAGCGTGCAAGGCGGTTTTCACTCGCCTCGTCGAAACGCAGGCGGATGCCGCAACTGCCGTCTGCAGCCTGGACATAAGCCGTGCGGTCGTTCTCTTCCAAGTCGACGGAGTAGTAGTTCAGGTTGGGGTTCAACTCCATGTTGGGGCTGCGGTAGTCGCTGACAACGACGCCTTCGACCACCGCCGGGGCGGTCAGGAGGACCGACTTTCCCGGTTCGCACAGCGCGCGGAGCGCGTCGAACGGCCCGGCGGCCGCGGCCTGCCCCCACAGGGGGACAGTCGCGACGGCGAGCAGGTATTTCAACAGGTGTTTCATAATTCAGCTTATTTGTACTGGATCGAAAGGTCTTCCACATAGACCGCATTGGCGATGGCGAACGGATAGGTCCGCGTTACGCGTACGTTGCGGTAGGTCTGGCCCAGGCCGTAGTTGCCCAGCCCGGCGTTCCACGTCGCGATGATGTCGGACGAAGGGCTGATGCGCACCCGGACCTTCGATTTGCCGAGCACGTCGGCGGGCAGCACGAAGCGGTAGGGAACCAGGCCGAACCCGAAGTCGGACTGGGTGTAGACACCCGACTGGTTGGCCGTGTCGAAGATCGAAGTGCGCGTCGCACTGTTGTTGATGCACCACGGCAGCGAGCGCATCTCGAAACCGCGCACGCCCGTGGCGGCATTGACAGCCTCGGTCCAGTCGCTCCACGTCACACCGTTATCGGTCGAGGTGGCATATTCCACCTTCCAGTAGACGGGATACGAACTGGCATTGGTCCACGAGCAGGCGGCTTCGTTGGTGCTGTGCTTGCCTGCGGCGATCGAGAAGCTAACCGCAGCGGCGGAACCGCCGACGCCCGATGTCGGGAACTCCATCACGATGCCGTTGGTCTTGCCCGTCCACGTATTGCCGTTCCAGTCGTACCAGCCGGCGACATTGCCGCAGAAGGCCAGCATCGTGTATTTCGACATGCCCATCGTCGTGCCGTCGCCCGCCACGTAGTTCGAGGCGCTCAGTCCGCGGTAACCATGGACGATAGCAACAGGATATGAACGATCGTTAGCGACGGTCTGGTTGAGCATCCGGTTCTCGCTGTAAAGCCGCGCACTGCCGTCCGTGTTGTCGGTCGTGGCGTGCATCCGGTTCTGGACGAGCTGCGCAGCCGAATTCGTGGCGTTGCCGACGGTGTAGCCGCTGCCGTCGTTCCATACATAGGCCCCGACCGAAACCACTCCCTTGTCCAGCCGCCACTCGACGAGTTTCGCATAGGACGAAGCCTCGGCACGCGCAACGTCGATGTCCGCCTCGTCGAAGGGCCGGATCGAGTAACGGCCCACATTGCCGCCCCAGCGCTCCATCGGCGTGTGAACCACGATGCCGCTGACCGATCCGACGCCCTGCGGGACGCTCTGTCCCGTGCGGCGCCATGCGCAGTTCATGTTCACGAGCATATAAATCGCGTCGTTCGATCCGTCGTAGAGCAGGTTGGCCGCACCGTCCTTGGCCCGCTGGGCCTGCGTGCCGCTGGCAAAGGTGATCCCTTCGTTATAGGGATTCAGGATCGCGTCGTACTCGCGGACATTGGCGTAAGCGCCCTCTTTCACGGAGAACTCCAGCCCCGAAAGCGTACAATAGGTATAGAGATCGTCGTCGGTAAGCGTCGAGATGGTCCGCGCCTTGGGTTCCAGGGCTGCGCCCCCGGCCACCTTTTCGACGTTTTCAGCCTTCACGCCGCGCAGCGTGTAGCGCATCGGATCGCTTTCGCGCGAAAGGATCACACCGTCGAGCAGGATTTTCACCTGCTCGCCCCGCAGGCAGGCGTTGTCCGCCGCGGAGGCGAACTTCAGGCGGAAACCATACATACCGTCGAGGCTCTGCACGTAGTTCGTACGGTCGTTTTCGTCGGTCGTAATGCTGTTAGGGCCGGTATTGACATTCTGGTCCATGTTCGGGTTCCCGGCGTCGCCGATGACACGGCACAACAGGTAGTCGATGTGGTCCTCGTCGCTGGCGTAGGGTTTGTCCTCGGCGGTGAAGAGCGCACGCAGGTCGGCGAACGGGATTTCGCGCGGCTGGGCCGTCACACGCTGGGTAATGGCCGAAGAGGCCGAAATCACGTTGCCCGCAAGGTCGGTGTAGGAGACCGTGATCGTGGCGTAGCGTTTCTCCACGCCGGTATTCTCCGAAATATCGTAAGTCAGAGATTCTGCGCCGAGTTCGACGTTCGAGATAAACCCGGCCGCAGCGGGATCGGCATACGTCACCTCGGTCTTCATTTCGCCGAGCAGCGCCCCGAGGTTGGTCGAGAAGGCCACCGTACGCTTGCCGCCCTCGATGGGAACCACGTCGTCGGAGAGCGTGATGCGGCCCTCGTCGGCACTCTGCGTCACGGTGAAACTGTCGCCGAAAACATTGCCGTTGGCATCCTCGACCGAGAAATCGACCGTCGCCGTGCGGGGTTCCCCCGTGGCATTGGCGGCCGTGGAGAAGGTGATCAGCCCCCGGCGGGCCAGCGGTATCTCCGTCTCGCCCGCTTCCGTATCGTCGGCATGATATGCGATGTCCGAAATCCACGCATCGCCCTCCGATGCGTAGGTCACGGCCGGCACGACCTCGCGGAGCAGTTCGTCGGGCAGGTTGGTCTCGAAGGCCGTCGTACCTTTATAGGCGCCGTTGGCAAAGGCCAGGTCTTTCGCCAGGAAAATCAGTTCGGGAGCAGTGATTCCCGCCTTCTGAACCACGGTAATGGACTTTTCGAGCCCCGAACCGCGCAACACGACCCCGACCGAACGGGCCAGCCCGGAGTTGTCGGCGCAGTCGAGATGAATGGTCGTAATGCCGCTGCCCGAGGTGCGGCTGAGCGTCGCCCATACCGATTCGGCGGCGAGCTGTGCGGTCCACGCACCCGAGCAGTAGACCGTGATGGGGAGCCGGGCGGCCGTGGCATCGACCGAATATTTGTCCGTATTGATGCTCAGGTCGTAACGCTCCTCGAAAGTGTCGGCGCACGCAACCGCGAAGAGTCCCGCGAGCGCCAGTATCAGGTTGTTGATTCGTTTCATCGGTTCTGGTTTTTATAATCCGTCGGCAAGGTACTCGTCGTTGGTCAGCACATACCCCGAAAGGGCGCACTGTGCATCGGGAATAGGATAGTAACGGTGGCAGGGGCGCATCTTGCCCTTGAGCGTCGAGTTGTTGGTGTAGGCATAGGTCTGATCGTACCAGATGCCCCAGCGCACCAGGTCGAATTTGCGCTGGAACTCGCCGCCCAGTTCGCGGGCGCGCTCGCAGCGGATGGCCAGCGTAAGGTCCTCGAAGCCCGTAAAGTTGGTGACGGGATCGACGCCCGCCCGTTCGCGGACCATGTTCAGGTAGCGCATCGCTTCGTCGGCGTTCTCCAGGTTGCAGTAGCACTCGGCCATCATCAGGACAGCGTCGGCATAACGGAAAATGCGGTAGTTGTTCGAATCGTAGTTCTGCTCGATGTCCGGACACCAGAACTTCGGTCCCGGCCAGGGCACGCCGTACGTGCCGGTGATCTTGAAGGTGGCTCCCGTTTCCAGGTCGCCCAGGCCGAGGAAGTATTTCACACGGCGGTCGATCTTCTGACCGCGGATCTCCCCGGCAGCCAACGCCGCCATGTCGATCTTCACCGTATAACGGTTCAGCGAAGCGTCGTACGTGTCGTAGGTCAGGGGCAGGGGATTGAACAACGCGTCGATATAGGTCGCATTCTCGGTCTGCGTGTTGCCCGTCGCAGGGCGGAAAATCGCATAGCGGTTGCAGGCTCTGAGCGACGACCAGCCGGGCATCGTCGTCCCGTAGCCCTTCAGAGGCACGCCGTCGAACACGCCGTCGCCGTTGTGCGTGGGCATCATGATCGCGGCGACGTTGCCGTTGTACTGCGTTCCGGTGAGCGACCATGCATGCTGGATCTCGAAGATGGTCTCCGCAGGGTTCTTATAGCGCCACTGGGTCTCGGCCAGCGGGTAGTTGCCTTCGTTGAAGTCGCCGTACAGTTCCTCGATAGCCTGCAGGGGAACCAGCGCCCCGTTCCAGTCCTCGTTCCAGAGGGCGAACTTGGCCATCAGCATCAACGCCAGCGCATAACCCGAACGGTTGTCGACAGCCTCCGAGGCGCGGCACTTGCGGCCGTTCTCGGCCGTGAACCACGGCAGGGCGTTCTGCTCCAGGTCGTCGTACAGTTCCTGGCGGATTTCATGGGCCGGGGTACGGGGCAGGCGGCGGATTTCGGCCAGCCGCTGGTCGGTGTCGACCATCGAGGTATAGAACGGCACGTCGCCGAACATGCAGGTCAGGATGTAGTAGTAGAGCGCGCGCATCACGCGGGCTTCGGCCGCAAGGGGCATCTTCACCCCGTCGGGCAGGTCGGCCGTCGAGATACACTCGACGCATTCGTTGCAGTACATCACGCCCTTATAGCCCTGCGTCCAGACGGTCTTGCCGTACTGCGGTTTGGCCGGGGTCACGTCGAGGCAGGCGTCGACGGTCGTCGAGGAGGAATACCAGATGTCGGTACAGGCTTCGGTGACGAGCATGAAATTGGCCGTATAGATCGAATTGACGGGCATGTAGCACGAATTGAGCGCCGCAATGCACTGCGACTCGTTCTGATAGAACGATTTGCGGTTGACGAACGAGGTCGGCTCCTCCGCCAGGGAACAGGACGCGAGCAGTCCCGCCGCGAAAAGGGCCAATATGGAATGGTTGAAGTTTTTCATCTGCTTCGGTAATTGTCAGGTGGATTAATAACGCAGCTGGATGCTGAACACGAACATCCGCGAACGGGGATAGGCGCCCATGTCGACGCGGCGCAGGGTCGAACTGGTTCCCTCGCTCGAAACGTCGGGGTCGAAACCGTTGTAGTTGGTCCAGAGCCAGAGGTTCTCGCCCGTGACGGCCAGCGTGATGTCGCGCAGCAGGCGGGTTTTCTTCCTCAGGTCGAACGTATAGGAAACAGTGGCGTTCTTCAGGCGCAGGTACGATGCGTCGTGTACCTGCAGCGAACTGGGAACCAGCCGGTCGTCGGTTCCCGCACGGGGCAGGTCGGAATCCGGGTTGCGCACGGGATGCCACGCGTCGAGCATGTAGCGATACTGGTTGGTGGCATAACCGCCGGCCATCGCCAGTTCGGAGTAGTTGTAAATCTTGCCGCCCAGCGAATAGGAGAAGTAGAATCCGATGTTCAGGCCCCCGATCGTGAAGGTGTTCTGCAAACCGCCGTAAAGCACGGGGTCGGAGTTGCCCAGGTAGATCAGGTCCTCTTCCGAAAGAATGCCGTCGCGGTTCTGGTCGACGTATTTGGGATAACCCAGCATCAACTGGGCGTCGCTGCCCGTAGAAGACGATATATAGCTCTTGGTGAATCGGTTGCGCTCGAACTCGCCGGTCGTCTTCCAGACTCCGCCATACTGGAATCCCCAGAGCGAATTGAGCGGATAACCCGTCTTGTAACCGTACATCATGTAGTTGGTGTTGCCGCCGCTTTCGAGGCACGACACATACTCTTCGTGGCCGATGTCGTCGACCATCTGCTTGTTGTGCGAAAGGGTGAAACTCGTCGTCCAGCCGAATTTCGGCTTCACGATGTTGCGGCTCTCGATCGAAACTTCGACGCCGCGGTTCGACGTTTTGCCCAGGTTCGTAAAGCGGCTCGTATAGCCCGTGGTGTGGATCGTCTGCAACGAGAGCAGCAGGTCGCGGGTGGTAGAATAGTAGCCGTCGACAGTCAGGGTCAGGCGGCCATCGAAGGCCGAAAAGTCGAGTCCGGCGTTGTAGAGCGTGGTTTTCTCCCACGTCAGGTCGGGGTTCGCCACGCGCGTCGGGAAGAACGAAGCCGACTGCTTGCCGCCGAACAGGTAACCGTTCGTGGAGGTCCCGTAGGCTTCGAGCGAACGGTAGGTCGCGATGGCGTCGTTACCCGTGCGCCCGGCGCTCAGACGCAGCGACAGTTCGTCGAGCCAGCGCACCTGTTTGAGGAAATTCTCGTTCTTGGCGTTCCATTTGACGGCCGCCGAGGGGAAGAAGCCCCATTTGTTGTTCTCGGCGAAGTTCGACGATCCGTCGTAACGGCCCGTGAAGGTGAAATAATAGCGGCTCTTGTAGTTGTAGTTCAGGCGCATGAGCACCGATTCGCGCACGACTTTGTTCGAACTGGTCGAAGCGCTGTAATTCTCCTTGCTGCCGATGCCGTTCATGTTGTTCCATTTCAGGTCGTCGGTCAGAAGACCTTCGGCCTTCAGCGAGAAGAAGTTGGCCGTTTCGTGCGTGGCCGAGAAACCCGCCATCGCATCGAAATAGTGCCCCGAGGCGAATTTTTTCGAATAGGAGATCGTATTTTCCGAGGTCAGGCGGCGTGCGTCGCCTTCATAGCGGTAGGCGTCGGCGCCTTCGCCCTCGGTGTTCTTCGGGAGGTAGCTGGGCCAGAACTGGTAGTCGTGACGCTGATAGACCATGTAGGAGTTCTGACTCTTGATAATCAGCCCGCGCGCGGGTTTGATCGTGAATTCCAGCACGTCGGTGTTGGTCATGCGCTCGCTCTCGTTCTCGTTGCAGTCGATCTTGGCGCGCGGCGTGTTGATGCGCACACCGTTCTCGTAAAGGGGGTTGATGTAGTCGTTGGGACCCATCGTCGGGGCCAGATAAACGGCGCCGTCCCAGATGTTCGCACCGCCGATGGTCGCCCGGTTGGGACTCTCGTCGCGGAAGGTGTAGCTGCCCTTGAACCCGACGGTCAGCCACTTGGCGAAATCGTACGAGAGATTCAGGCGGGCCGTAATGCGGCGGAATCCGCTGCCGTCGACGATACCCTGGGTGTCGTTGCCGCCCAAGGCCGCGAAGTAACTCGACTTCTGGCCCCGGCCGCTGACCGAAAGGTTGTAGTTCTGATAGATGGCCGTGCGGGTGATTTCGTCGATCCAGTCGGTTCCGCGTCCGTACTCCGAGGGGTCGAAACGCGGCGGGCGCTGCGGATCGCGCGAAGTGAAATAATAGCGGTCGTTCTGGTAACGAATGAACTCCTGCGCATTCATCAGGTCGAGGTCGCGGGCGAGTTTCGAGACGCCGAATTCGGCTTTGGCCGTAATCGACGGCTTCGACGTGACGCCCTGCCGCGTGGTGACGATGATCACACCGTTGGCGCCGCGCGAACCGTAGATGGCCGTCGACGAGGCATCCTTGAGTACCGAAATCTGCTCGATGTCGGCCGAGTTGATGTCGTTCAGGTCGCTCACGGCGTCGATCACGCCGTCGACGACGATCAGCGGTTCGTTCGAGGCCGAAATCGAACGCGTACCGCGCACGCGGATCGAGGTCGTGGCCCCGGGCGCACCCGAGGTCGACATGATGTCAACGCCGGCGATACGACCTTGCAGGGCCTGGTCGACCGAGGTGTTGGGCACGTCGCGGATGTCGGACATCTTCACGTTGGAGACCGAACCCGTCAGGTCGGATTTTTTCACCGAGCCGTAGCCGATGACCACCACCTCGTTGATGGTGTTTTTGGCGTCGGGAACCAGGTTGACATCGACCTGCGTGCGGTCGCCTACGACGATCTGCTGGGTGACGTAACCCAGGTAGGAGACCGAAATCAGGGCGTCCGATGCGCCGAGCGTCAGCGAGTAGCGGCCGTTGCTGTCGGTGACCGTTCCGCGGCGCCCGTCGGGCGTGGTGACGGCGGCGCCGATCATCGGGGCGCCCGTCTCGTCCAGAACCGTACCGGTCAGGACCCTGCCTTTCTCCGCCGCGGAAGAGGGAGTCGCCGAGGCCTTGTAAATCACGATCATCTTGTCCTTGATCGAGTACTGGACGCTGCGGTCGAGCACTTCGCGCAACACCTGCGACACGGGCGTACGGTCGAACGAGGCCGTGACCGGACGTTCGAGGTTCAGTTCCCGGGTGTCGTACATGATCGACAACCCGGTCTGCGCCTCCACCTCCTTGAGGACGTTCTTGAGGGGTGTTTTCCGGAAATTCTTCGTGACGGGCTGCATCTGCCCCCACGCCGGGAGCGTCAGCAGCACGAACAGACACGGCAGAAGCACCCGTTTCAGATTGGAAAATTGATTCATTTGCTTAAGGTATTGGTTGTTTTAAAGTAGTTTCGGGATTCGGGCGTCACTTGGCCGAGAGGCGGACCGAAGGACCTTGGCGGTGGACCGAGACCGGAACGATCAGGTCGAGGGCCTTCAGCACGCTGTCGAGCGATTCCTGGTTGCTCAGGCGGATGGTGATGAAGGTTCCGTCGGCGCGCAGGCGGTCGTCGAGCACGATCTCGACGCCGTAAAGGCTGCTCAGGCTCTCGCAAAGCTGCACGATCGTCACGTCGATGAACTCGATACGGCCCTCGATCCAGGCCAGGTACTGCGCCGTGTTGACGTGCGTGATCGTCGTGGTCTCGGCGAAACGATCGTAGGTGAGCGATTCGCCCGGACGAAGCACGGTCTCGCCGCGCGGGGCGGCAAAATCCACGGCGCCTTCGAGCAGCGTGGTCGTGATCAGCGAGTCGTCGGGATAGGCCGCCACGTCGAATTTCGTACCCTTGACCACCACCGAGCAATTTCCGACCTTCACCTCGAAGCGGTGCTTGTCGTCGGGCGAAACGTCGAAAAAGGCAGCGCCCGAAAGCTCTACGGAGCGGTTCGTGGCGTTAAAATTGGCCGGGTAGGTCAGCGTCGACGACCCGTTGAGCCGTACCTGCGTCCCGTCGGGCAGGCAGACCGTACTGCGGTCGCCGCATTTCGTAGTCACGGTGTAACACTCCGTGGCATGTGCCAGCAGCAGGCGGTCGTAGAGCCGCGCCCCGAAGAAAGTCGCACACACGACCGCCGCGGCCGCCGCTACACGCCACCAAGCAGCGACCCGCCCGAGACGGGGATTCCGCCCGGGGCCCTGCAAACGGATACGCGACCGCAGGCGACGCCAGTCGCTGTCGGTGAAGGCGTCCGACACCGGGGCCGACTCCCATTCGAGCCGCCACGCGGCGAACTGCCGGCGACACCCGGCATCGGAGGTGACGAAGCGGAACAGTTCGCGCTCCTCCTCGGCGGTGATCTCTCCCGCAAAATAACGTCCGGCCAAATGCCGCATCTCTTCCTGATCGAATTTCATCTCTTCCATTTCCGTTACATATTTTAAAACAACCTAATTTGCTTTTCCCCAACCTTCGCAACCATAAAAAATTCAAAAAAGTCGCAAAAAGAAAGAAAACGGCAACAGCGGAGAGGAAAATCTCCGCCGTCGTACAGTTAATATCGTCTATCGGATTACAGGTAATTGGCCAGCAGGCAGGAGAGCACCGCCACGGAGAGTTCGAACGAGCAGCTCCGCCGCAGGTGTTCGCCCAGCCGGCCGACGGCGCGGGAGAGGTGCTTCTCAACGGCCGTCTCGGAGATACCCAGCCGGGCGGCTATTTCCCGGTTTTTCAGCCCTTCGAAGCGGCTCATGCGGAAAACCTCGCGGCAGCGGTCGGGCAGTGCGTCGACCGCCTTCTGCACCTCGCGCTGCAACTCCTCGTAGAGACACGGCTGCTCGGCGTCGCTCAGGAAATCGTAGCTGTAAATACGCTCCTCACCCCGCATACGGGCCGTATACTCCAGTTCGTGGCGCGCTACGACGCCGTTGTGTTTCAGATAATTGAGACAGCGGTTGCGCACCATCGTGAACAACAGCGACGCCAGGTCCAGTTCGCGCAGTTCACGCCGCCGCTCCCACAGGCCCGCAAAACTGTCCTGCACCAGGTCGCGCGCAGTCTCGCGTCCGGCGACAAACCGGGCGGCATAGTTCACCAATCGGGGATAATAACGCCGGAAAAAGCACTCGAAGTCGGCTTCGTTGCCGAATTTGATGCCTTCGAATAACCGTTGGTCGGACGGCGAGGGTGTGGACATAGCAGATTTTGGGCTTTTGCCACAAAAATAGCATTTTTTTCCATGCCGCAAAACTTTTCAGCCGTGACAAAAACGTGACACGGCACACCCGGCACAAAAAAGGCGCTGCATAGCAGCGCCTTGAAATTTTAGGCCTGTCCCATCTTGGGACCCGCGTCGGGCGTAGGCTGGGGCGACGGAATTTCGATCTTGCCCACGTTGCTCTCGTAACGCACGATATTCTCCTGCAACGAGCGCAGCAGCCGTTTGGCATGCTCGGGAGTGAGGATGATGCGGCTTTTGACTCGCGCCTTCTGCACACCGGGCAGCACCGTCGCAAAGTCGATGATGAACTCCGAAGTGGAGTGCGATATGATCGCCAGGTTCGAATAGTGGCCCTGGGCCACGGCGTCGTCCAGTTCGAGGTCGATGCCGAATTGTTTCATCTCTGCCATTGTGGAGTGCTATTTCTTGCAAATTTATTCATTTTCAATTAATATTATACAAGCATGGGGCCAAAGTTTTCGATATTTTATCAACATATCCGCCTCAAAGGACAACCCTCCGCGCCCTTTTTTTGCCTTTTCATAGGCGGATGTCCGGGCTTTTTCGTATCTTTGCCGAAGTTAAACCGCGGCTTGGACCGGCGGCGCCTCGGCAAATCCGGAAAAACCCGGTTATGGCCCGGCATGGACCGTCTCAGCCGTCAGAAAAACTCCGCAAACCGAGAAAATGGCATTTGAAATCGTCGAAACCCTGTTCCGCGGCATCTGCGTCGGCATAGCCGCTTCGATCACGGTGGGCCCCGTGGCGGTGCTTTGTATTCAGCGTACGCTGTCGAAAAGCCGCCGTTCGGGCATCGTCTCAGGCATCGGCGTCGCCTGCGCCGACACGTTCATGGCCATGGCCGCGCTGTTCTTCTACTCGATGCTCCAGACCCAGATCGAGCAGTACAACACCCTGCTGCGGGTGATCGGCGGAATCTTCGTCGTGATCGTCGGGGTTTTCATCTTCGCCCAGAACCCCGTGCCGCAGATTCGCCGCAACCGCGCGGGCAAAACCTCGCTGTGGCAGGACTTCGCTTCGATTTTCGGGCTTACGATCGCCAACTTCATCATGGTTATCCCCTACATCCTGGCCTTCTTCGCGGTGTTCAAGATTTCGGGCGGCGACGTGGCCGACCACACCTTCGGGGGTTTCATGCGTTCGCTGTTCGTCATCGCCGGGTTCTTCGGCGGTTCGGTGGCCTGGTGGACCCTGCTGGCTTTCATCATCAACCTCTTCCGCCGCCGTTTCCGACCGCGGCACATGCTCACGATCAACCATGTCGCGGGCCTTATCATCGGAATATTAGGAATTTATACCATATTATCGACCTTCTTTGATATATTCCCCAATGTCGGATACTAAACACAAGATCATAATCGCCGTCGACGGATTTTCGTCGTGCGGAAAGAGCACCTTCGCCAAAGCCATCGCGGCCCGCCTGGGCTATATTTTCATCGACACGGGCGCCATGTACCGCGCCGTGACGCTCTACGCCCTCGAACACGGAGCCATCCACTCGGGCATCGTCGACGAAGAGGCCGTCGTGAAACTGCTTGACCGCATTTCGATCACTTTCCGCTTCAACCCCGAACGCGGGGCGAGCGACATCTACGTCAACGGAGACCTGGTCGAAGGTAAAATCCGCACCATCGAGGTCTCGAACTGCGTGAGCCGCGTAAGCGCCATCCCCGAGGTGCGCAGCAAACTGGTCGCCATGCAGCAGGAGATGGGCAAACGCCGGGGCGTGGTGATGGACGGCCGCGACATCGGCACGGTGGTATTCCCCGACGCCGAACTGAAACTGTTCATGACGGCCGACACCGCCGTTCGCGCATGCCGCCGCTACAAGGAGCTGACGGGCAAGGGCATGTCGGTGACGATGGAGGAGGTCGAACGCAACATCCGCGAGCGCGACAAGGCCGACATGAGCCGCGCCATATCGCCGCTCCGCCAGGCCGAAGACGCCATCGTTCTCGACAACAGCCACATGACCGTCGACGAACAGATGGCGTGGTTTATGGAGCAATTCGCAAAAATCAACGAATAAGATAAAGCGCCGCCGGGCGCACCGCAAACGGCTATGGTAGTCGAGATCGACGATAAATCGGGCTTCTGCTTCGGCGTAGTCCGCGCAATCACGGAGGCCGAACGGGCCCTCGCGGAGGGCTCCACGGTCTACTCGCTCGGCGACATCGTCCACAACCGCATCGAGGTCCAGCGCCTCGAACAACTGGGCCTGCGGACCGTGACCCATGCCGACATGCCGCACCTGGCAGGCTGCCGGCTCTTCATCCGCGCCCACGGGGAACCCCCTACCACCTACGCCGCCGCCCGGGAAATGAACATCGGGATTATCGACGCCACCTGCCCGGTGGTCGCACGGCTCCAACGCCGGGTGAAGGAGGCCCACGAACGGATGCGTCCGCTCGGCGGACAGGTCGTGATCCTCGGCAAGAGGGGCCATGCCGAAGTGGTGGGCCTCACGGGGCAGGTTCCCGACCCGACGATCGTCATCGAAGGATCGGAAGACCTGACGTTGATCGACTTCTCACGCCCGGTTTACTTCCTTTCGCAGACTACGCAGAGCATCGGACTATTCGAAACGCTCGGCGCCGAAATGCGCCGCCGGGCCGCCGATGCGGAACAGGTGCACATCGACGACACGATCTGCCGGCAGGTCTCCAACCGGGAACAACACCTCACCGAGTTCTCGGGACGGTTCGATGTCGTGGTATTCGTTTGCGGGCGGAAATCGTCGAACGGCAAAGTACTTTCGGAGGTGTGCCGCCGGGCCAATCCGCGCACGCATATCGTCGAAGAAGCCTCGGAGATCGATCCCGCCTGGTTCGACGGGGCCGCGACAGTCGGCATCTGCGGGGCTACCTCGACACCCAAATGGCTGATGCAGGAGGTGGCCGATGCAATCGGCCTCCTCAATTAAAAATTAAAAATGAAGAATTAAAAATTTTCGCTATGAAATACTTCGTCCGTTCGTTAAAATATTTCTTCGCCCTGTGCGTTCTGTGTATAGTCCTGATGGGGCTGATGCTGATGACCGGGACCTCGGCGCTGTCGCTCGACGACACGCTCTACGCCATGTTCCACACCGACCGCTACCTGATGCTGTTTTCGGCGATCGTGGTATTGGCGATCGCCTATCCCAAATTCGGGTTCGTGAAACGCAAAGTGGAGGGTGACATCGAAGAAAACCGGGAACAGATCATCAACGCATTCCGCTCGGCAGGCTTTTCGCTGCGCAGCGACAAGGACGGGGTGATGACCTTCCGCGCCGACAGTTTCGGCCAAAAGCTGCTGCTGCTGGGCGAAGACGAGATAAAAGTTTCACAATACGGACAATGGATCGTGCTCGACGGCATCCGCCGGGGCGTAGCCCGGGTGCAGTACCGGCTCGATTCATATATACACATGACACGCAATGATTAGAAAATACCGCTACCTGCTCTCCGCCGCTGCGGCAATCGCCGCCGCAGGCCTGCTGACCTTCGCCGCCCGCAACGATTTCGGGCTGGGCCGCAACATGGAGATCACCGTCAACATGATGCGCGAGCTCTCGCTGGGCTACGTCGACCCCGTGGACCCCGATAAACTGATGCTGGGGGCCGCAGCAGGCATGGTCAGCGACCTCGACCCCTACACGGAGTACATTCCGGAGGAGGGAATGCAGGATTTCGAACTGCTCACCACGGGCAAATACGGCGGCATCGGATCGCTCATCCGCCAGAAAGACGACTACGTCCGCATCGCCCAGCCCTACCAGGGTTCGCCCGCCGACAAAGCCGGACTGAAGATCGGCGACAAGATCCTTTCGATCGACGGCAAGGACGCCAAAGGCTTCACCACCGAGCAGGTCTCTTCGCGCCTCAAGGGCGAGCCGGGCAGTAAGGTCAGGGTGACCGTCGAACACCTCGACGGCACGCAGCAGACTGCCGTGATCCGCCGCGAACGGATCGCCATTCCGGGCGTTCCCTACGTCGGATGGGTTGCCGACGGCATCGGCTACATCCGCCACGGCGACTTCACCGAAGGATGCTACGAGGAGATGCGCCGCGCCATCGAACAACTGCGCGCCGAGGATGAACTCAAAGGCCTCGTGCTCGACTACCGCTCCAACGGCGGCGGCATCATGCAGGAGGCAATCAAAATCCTGGGGATGTTCGTCCCCAAGGGGACCGAAGTAGTCAGCACCAAGGGCCGTTCGGAAGATTCGAAGCAGGTTTTCCGCACCGACTCGGAGCCGATACTTCCCGACCTGCCGCTGGCCGTGCTGGTCAACAGCAATTCGGCGTCGGCGGCCGAAATCGTTGCCGGAGCTTTGCAGGACCTCGACCGCGCGGTACTGATCGGCCAGCGCAGTTTCGGCAAGGGGCTCGTGCAGTCGACCCGTCCGCTGGGCTACAACGCCATGCTGAAACTTACCACGGCCAAATACTACATACCCTCGGGCCGCTGCATCCAGGCCATCGACTACTCCCATTCGCAGGAGGGTTCGGTGCGGACCGTGCCCGACTCGCTGATCACGGAGTTCACGACCCGCGCAGGCCGCAAGGTCTACGACGGCGGCGGCGTGATGCCCGACATCACAACCTCCCCCGAGTATATTTCACGCTTCGCCATGACGCTCTACGCGCTGGGATTCATCGAAGATTTCGGCGACGAATACACGCGCCGCAACCCCGGCCGGGAAATCGACATCCGCACCTTCTCGATCACGGACAAGGATTACGCCGACTTTGCGGAGTTTATGCGCGACAAGAAGGTTCCCTACGAATCCGACACCCGGCGGGCGCTCAAGGCGCTGAAAAAAGCCGCTGAAGACGACCGTTTCGCCGAACTCAAGGACAAATTCGAACAGGTGGAGGCCGAGCTCAAGGACGACACGCAAACCAACCTCGAAACCTACCGCACGCAGGTCGTCGAGGCGATCAACAACGACATCGTCATGCGCCACGGCTACCAGGCCGGCGTCATCGAGCACTCGCTGCCGGGCGACAAGGAGGTGAAAAAGGCCGTCGAGGTGCTCGGCAATCCCGCAGAGTACGTCCGTATCACCCGCGAACAGGACACCAAGCGCAAATAAGGCCATGAAACTCCGTACCGAATTCTTCTCGTTCCGCAACCGGGTGGTGGTGATCGTCGTCGGGGTGACGCTCGGCGCCGTGTCGCTGCTCTATACCAACAACATGGCCCAGCGGCTGAGGGAGAAGGAGCAGCACGACGTGGCCCTGTGGGCCCACGCCATGGAGCGCGTGACGCGCGACGTGCTGGGCGGTACGATCCAGGACCCGTTCGTGGCCGACATCATGTCCAACGGCAACAACATCCCGTTCATCATCACCAACGAGAACCTGGAGGTCATCAATTCGCACCTCATTCCCGAGAAGATCATCAACCATCCCGGGCGGCTGCGCAAGCAGATCGACAAATTCTCGGTGGAGAATCCGCCGATTCCCGTGAAATTCTTCTGGTCGTCGCAGCACTACCACATCATCTTCTACGGCAAGTCGGCGCTGCTCAAGTCGCTCTATTACTTCCCCTACGTGCAAATCCTCGTCATCACAGCCTTCATTGCCCTGGGCTTCATCGCTTTCCGCTCGTCGAAACACGACGAACAGAACCGCGTCTGGATCGGACTGGCCAAGGAGACCGCACACCAGTTGGGAACCCCGACCTCGTCGCTGCTGGGCTGGATCGAATACCTGCGGACGCAGAACGTGGACCAAACCGCCGTCGAAGAGATGAACAAGGACCTCACCCACCTGATGAAAATCGTCGACCGCTTTTCGAAAATCGGCTCCGAAACACCCCTCACCCCGGCGAACATCAACGAGGTGGTGGGCGAATCGGTCATGTATTTCCGCAAACGCATCCCCCGCAATGTAACGCTCGATTACAACGGACTGGCTATCGCTCCGGTGCAGGCCAACATCAACATCGCGCTGTTCGAATGGGTCGTGGAGAACCTGATGAAGAACTCGCTCGACGCCCTGCAGGGCCACGGAACGCTCGACGTGCGGATTTCGTCGGACGACAAGGATGTCATGATCGACGTGAAGGATACCGGCAAGGGTATCCCCAAGAGCAACTGGAAGCGTATCTTCGAACCCGGATTCACGACCAAAACCCGTGGCTGGGGCCTCGGACTGTCGCTCTCGCGGCGCATCGTCGAAGAGTACCACCAGGGTAAAATCGCCGTCATCGACTCCGAAATCGGCAAGGGAACCACCATCCGCATCACACTCAAACGCCATTTCGCCTGATGACCGACTCGCTGGCACATATGCAAATCGCAGTGCCTGCGGCGGATTCGGCAGCCGCAAGGCCGGGAACAACCGTCCGCGCGGGTTACGGCCTCGGACTGGAGACCATCCGGACCGGGACCGAAACGGCGCCGGCAGAGGCTGCGGATTCGGCCCGATTCACACCGGCAGATTCGACCCTCGCGGCCGCCACTCCCGCTGACAGCGCTGCCGCGCTGTTTCCCTTTGCCGCCGGCACGACAGGTCCTTCCGTATGGCGCGACACCACCTCCACAGCGGTTTTCGGCACACAGGCCGTCACCGTCGAGACTCCCCGGATTCCGCTCGCACCGCCGCCGTCGCTCACCGACAACGCCGTTTTCCAGGGTTTCGTGCTGCTGCTCGCCGCAACCTACGCCATGCTGCTCTACCGCAACCTGGGTGACATACGCACGCTGCTGGGCCGTATTTCGCGCGACACGGCTACGGGAGAACGCCTCTCGGAAGATCCGGGCGGCAGCGGCTATTCGCGGTTCCTGCACATCGCGACAACGATCGGCATGCTCTTCATGGGGATCGCCGCCGTCAAGTGCGGCGACATGCTGATCCCCGGACAGTCGATGAACGCCATTCCGCACGGCGCGGTATTGTTGCTGAGCCTGCTGGCGACGCTGGCCTGGATGGGGGTGGCGGTCTATCAGGCAGCCGTCGTGCGCCTGGCCGGAGCCATAACCCTCACGCAGCCCTTCATATCGCAGCTCGTACTGCTCAAGCGCACCTACTTCTCCCTCTCGGTCATCGTCACCTCACCCGCGCTGCTGCTCTTCGCTCTCTGCCCGCGCGGCACGGGCGGCGTCTGGTTCTGCGTCGTGGCAATCGAATTGATTGCCGTGGCCGCACTCTACCTCAGGGAGACATTAAACCTGTTTCTTTCCAAAAAAGTTTCGATTTTGCATTGGATTTTGTACCTTTGCACGGTGGAAGTCTTTCCAATCAGCCTATTATGGCTGCTTGCGACAAGATGATACCGCAAAGACAAACCTAATTAATCAATCCGCAACATTGAAAATTAAGAGTGTATTAGTTTCGCAACCGAGGCCTGCAGTTATCGAGAAGTCCCCGTTCTACGAATTATCCCAAAAATACAACGTGGAGATCGCCTACAAGCCCTTTATCCGCGTAGAGGGCGTATCCCTCAAGGAGTTCCGCGCCCAACGGGTCGAAATACTCACGCACACGGCCGTCATCTTCACATCCCGCACGACAGTCGACAGCTTCTTCCACATCTGCGAAGAGGCGCGCATCACCGTGCCCGAAACCATGAAATACATCTGCCAGACGGAGGCCGTAGCCCTCTACCTGCAGAAATACATCGTCTACCGCAAACGCAAGATTTCGTTTGCCGACGGATCGTTCACATCGCTCGTCGAGTTGATCATCAAACACAAGGAGGAGAAATTCCTGCTCTCGCTGAGCGAGCCCCACAAACCCGAGCTGCCGGAAACGCTTTCCAAGCTCAAACTTTCGTTCGATCCCGTCATCCTGGCCCGTACGGTCGCCGGAGAGTTGGACGACGTTAAACTGACCGATTACGACCTGCTGGCGCTCTATTCGCCTTCGGATGTCAAGGCCCTGATCGAGAAATTCGGAACCGACAACCTGCCTGCCGTGGCGGTATTCGGCGAAGGCACGCTGCGCGCCGCCCTCGAAGGCGGAATAACCGTGCTGGCCAACGCCCCGAGGCCCGAAGCCCCCTCGATGGTCAAGGCCATCGACCTCTACCTGCAAAAGGTGCAGAAAGGCGAGCCAATCGAACCCGTGGAACTGATCGCCGACGCCCGCAAGGAGGAGTTCATCCGCAGTCAGCAGCACAAGCTGACCAAGAAGGGCCGCCGCCGTCCGGCTTCCGAATCCCGCAAATAAGGGCCCGAAGCCCTCTGCCGCCATGTCCGCAAACTCGCTCTCCCGCACCGAAAGGCTCCGCTCGCTCGGGGCCGTGCGCCGTATGTTCGAGAGCGGCGAAAGCGGCTTTATCTTCCCGTTCCGCTACGTGTGGTTCGCGGAACCCGACACCGAGCAATCGGTCGAGGTGATGTTCTCCGTCCCCAAGAAGTTCCACAAACGGGCTAACAAACGCAACCTCGTGCGCCGCCGCACGAAGGAGGCCTACCGCCTGCAAAAGCAGATTCTGCACGACGGCAAGCCGGTCAACCTCGACCTGGCGCTGATTTACTCGTCGAAGGAGGTGCTGTCCTATAAAACCGTCGCAAATGCAGTCCGCAGGATTCTGGAGTCGGTCGTGGAGCATCTTTAAACGGATATGCGCCCTGCCGCTGATCGGGTTGGTGCGGTTCTATCAGCTCTGCATCTCGCCCTTCACGCCCCCGTCGTGCCGGTTTACTCCCACCTGCTCGCAGTATGCCCTCGAAGCGCTGCGCAAATACGGTCCCGTCAAGGGACTGTGGCTGGCGGTGCGGCGCCTTTCGAAATGCCATCCCTGGGGCGGCAGCGGCTACGACCCCGTACCGTAAACAAAAAGACGGCCGGCTGTCAGCCGACCGTCCTCCTCCCAAAAAAAGTTGCGTCACTTCTTTTTTGAATCTATTCTCATTACCGAGAACAAAGATTACAACCTTTTTTGAAAAAACCAATCCCGACCCTAAAGTTTACGGTCGGGATTTCGCCTTTAAACAGAACTATTCCGTCCAAGTATACTAATCAGTCGTGCAAATCGCAACATCGCTCGCCGGCGGATTCAAATTCGAGCGTCACATGGGATATTCCGGAATGGGCCAGCAAGGCCTTCAGGTCACATTTCGCGCCCTCCATCCGGGAAAGGCTGTCGAGCACGACATGGGCCGTCAGAGCGTTTTCGGTTGTGCTGATGGCCCAAACGTGGATGTGGTGCACCTCCTTCACCCCCGAAACGGCACTCATTTGTCGTTCGATCTCGATAATGTCAATACCCCCGGGAACCCCATCGAGCGAAAGACGCAGGCTGTCGCGCGTGAGCGACCAGACCGACGCCACGATCACCGCAGCGACGACCAGTCCCACGACGGGATCGACGATCGTCCAGCCCGTCCACGAAATCACCAGCCCCGAGACCAGCACCCCGACCGACACCAGTGCATCGGCGGCCATGTGCAGGTAGGCTCCCTTGACATTCAGGTCGCGGTCCTTGTCCTTCATGAACAGCCAGGCCGTAAACCCGTTGATCACCACGCCGATGCCCGCCGTCCAGGCAATAGCGCCGCCCTCGACAGGCGCGGGGTGGAGCATACGACCGATACTCTCGGCTACGATGACCCCGACGGCGATCAGCAGGATCACCGAATTCAAGAGCGAAATCAGCACCGTGCTCTTTTTATACCCGTAGGTATACCTGGGGGTCGCATGAGCCTGCGCCAGCCGGAAAGCCAGCATGGCCAACAACAAACCGGCGACATCGGAAAGGTTGTGTCCGGCATCGGACAACAGCCCCATCGAACCGTAATAAAGCCCTACGGCAAACTCGACGACGACGAAGGCCACATTGAGCGAAATGCCCAGGATAAAGGCCTTGTTGAGCGACGAAACCGCATGGTCGTGGTGGTGATGTTCGTGCGTCATGACTGCGAATCGGTTATGGTATCCTTGATTTCGGAGAGTTCCACCAGCTTGTTGACGATGGCGTAGATCGTAAGGCCCGCTGCGGAGTGAATCTGGAGTTTCGCGGCGATGTTGCGGCGGTGGGTGATCACGGTATGGGCCGAGATGCAGAGCGCGTCGGCGATCTGCTTGTTGGTCATCCCCTTCACCACGCAGACGATAATCTCCTTTTCGCGGCCGCTCAGCGGCTCGGATTTCACCGTGCGGGTTCCCGTCGCCGCCAGCCGTTCGACGGCCGGAACGAAGAGTTCGTCCTCCACGGCGTTGTGCGACGCGAGTTCGTGCTCGCAGTTGAAGATATCGAACAGCACGCCGTTCAGCTCGTTCGTGCTGCCCGAAGGGTAGTATTTGATGATGATATTCTTCAGTTCGCGCAGTTTGATCTCGACCTGGTCGTGCTGGCGGCGGAAAATGTCGATCGAATAAGCAGTGTTCTTCTCGCCCGCAAGCAGCGACTCGACATAGGGAAAAACCGTCTGCTCCTCGTAGGACATGTGGCGCTGGACCTCGGCGGCATATTCGTCGAAAAAGCGCATGATGGCGAACGAAACGTCGCTCAGGGCGCAGTCGACCGCTTCGATCAGTTTGCGGCGGATCGCCGGAAGCCTGAAATCCAGGAAATAACGGTGGGAATTGTGCAGGTAATCGGTCAGCGAACGCACCGAGACCTCCCCGGCCAGTTCGGCGCCGTTGCCGAAGTTCATCAGCATGTTTACCACGGCCAGAAACGTCTCGGCGTCGACTTTATTCTCTTCGCACACTTCGGCAATGGTTTTGTCGCCGAATCCCAGCGCAATGCCGAATCGGCTCATCACCTGCAACACGGCATAGCGGTCGCACACCAAATCGCACATTCGGTCCTCGCCTGTATATCCACCATTCTTATACATAAACATAGGTATTATTTTCCGAGCACAAAGATATCCGGACAAGCACAATGCCACAATACCTACAATCCGGTATTTTCAGCGGCGTCCGATATCTGTATAGGTCGTTTGCAGCATCGTGCGGCCCACATCGAGCAGTTCGGGACCGGTCGCCGTCACAGCCTGCCCGCTCGTTGCGTCCCACACCGCTTCACCCGAAGCGTCGACCACGCCGAAACCGTCGTTGAACGTATAATAGGCAAACTTGCGCGGAGGCTCGGGAGCAAAAATATCCTTGCTGTAATCGAAATCGTCGTGCGCGACACCCATCTGGGCGAGCAGCGTCGCGGCGATGTCGATCTGCGAAGCGTATTCCTCCACGACGCGCGGCCCCGCAACGGCTCCGCCCGTCCAGATCATCGGAATCCGGTGGCGCAGCGGTTCGTTATAAGCCAAGGTCTTCGGGTAGGGATAACCGTGGTCGGCGACCAGCACGACGAGGAGATTCTCCCATGCGGGCGAAGCTTTCAGGCGGTCGATCATCTTCCCGACGCAGTCGTCCGAAAAAGCCATCGCATTGAGCACCTTGTCGCTGAACTTCGCATAAAGAACGTCGAACGGCGTGTGACTGCTCAGCGTCAGCAAACCCGCCAGGAACGGCTCCCCGGCATCGCTCAGTGAGATCACCCGGTCGGCGAACCAGTCGCACATCAGCGCATCGTCGTAACCCCAGTCCGAAGCCGGAGCATCGAAATGCAGGTCCTTCTGCCAAATCAACTCCTGCCATCCGGTGGCATACATGTACGAAGCCTGATTCGTGAAATTGAGGTCGCCGCCGTAGGCGAAACTCGTCTTGTAACCCTCGCCCGCAAGCGAACGCGCCACCGAAGGCAGGTTGCGGCTCTTGGCCGGAAGTTTCATGATCGACATGCGCGTCTGGGCCGGAAATCCGCTCAGGATCGCCACCTCGCCGCGGTCCGTACGGAACGAATTGGCGAAGAAGTTCTCAAACCAGATCCCTTCGCGTTTCAGCCGCTGCATGTTGGGCATGACGGGCTCTCCGTCGACCTCTTCGTCCATGACCGTACGGGCAAAACTCTCCAGAATCACGATCACCACATTGGGCCGCCGTGTGTCGAGCACCGGCTCGGCAGGTCCCGCAGACGGGTCGTTACCCCGCAGGGCGTCGAAATTGGCAGCGCGCACCGATTCGTCGAAAAAGGGGTATTCGTCGGCATAGTCGGCGCGGTCGCCGAGGCTCGCCAGGAATGAGAAAACAGGATTCGTGGCGGCATGGTTCAGGAACAGCGTCGGGCTGAAATAGACCTTCGAAACGTTGGCCACCGAAGCCCCCAGGCCGCCGCGGATCGCCAGGAAATCGAATCCGGCAAGCAACAGCACCACCAGGCTCCCGGGCAGGGCCATCCGCCAGCCGGCAGGACGACCATCGAAAATACGCACGACGCGGCGGTAAACCCAGATCATCAGCGCGGCATACACCGCAGCCAGCAGCGCCTGCCGCACGCCGAGCCAGAAATCGACACTCGCCATCGCCTCCTCCGGATCGGTAAGGTAGATCAGAACGGTCGCATCGAGGCGAAATCCCCAATGCTCGTACAGCGCGACATCGACGGCAAAGATCACGGCCGTCACCACGGCGATCAGCACGAAATAGCCCGTCAGCACGCCCCTCCACACCTTTTCCGGAATCCGCACCCACAGCGAGAGCAACACGGCCAGGACGGGCAGCGCCGTAACGTAACCCGCAACGGTCATGTCGAGCGTCAGTCCGTGCCACAACACGTCCAGCCAGCCTCCGAACCCCGCTCCGGCCGCCTCTTCGGCATACCAGGCCATGAAGACGGGTTTCTGCACGGCCATCACGAGGACGGTCGCACAAAACACGGCAACGAGGAATGTGAGTTTTCTTTTCATGTCTGAAATCCGACGTGTTTTATTTGGCCTGCGGCAAAGCCGCCCGAATCCGCACCCGTTTTTTGATTTTAGGCAGAATAGTTTCGGGCATCGTGCCGCACGGGACGGATGGGTAGTACCAGCGTACAACCCATTCGTCACGCGCAAGGGATGTGCGAAAATATCCGCATAAAATCAAACATCAGATCTTTTCGCCGTACGCAAGATCCCCGGCATCCCCGATGCCCGGAACGATGTAAGAACGCGAAGTCAGCTCCTCGTCGACAACGGCGGTCCAGATCGTGGTGGTCAGCCGCGGCATGTTCTTCATCGCATAGTCGAGCCCCTGTTCGCTGGCGACGACCGCCGCGACATGGGTCCGGGCAGGCGTGCCGCCCTTCTCACACAATGCGTTATAAGTCAGCACGAGCGACGACCCGGTGGCCAGCATCGGATCGACCAGCAGCAGCGTCTTGCCTTCGAGGCTTCCGCACGAGATATACTCGACCTTTACGGTAAACTTCCCGTCCTTGGTGCTCTTGCGATAGGCCGAAACAAAAGCGTTCTGGGCATCGTCGAAGTAATTGAGGAATCCCTGGTGATACGGGAGCCCCGCCCGAAGGATCGTCGCCACGACGATCTGCTCGTCGATCATCTCGACGGTGGCTTCACCCAGCGGTGTCTCGACGACACACGGTTTGTAGCTGAACGACTTCGAAATCTCGTAGGCCGTGATCTCGCCGATACGCTCCATGTTGCGGCGGAAACGCATCGAATCCTTCTGAATCTGCTTGTCGCGGATTTCAGCGATGAATTTGTTGAGAACGGTGTTCTGCTGGGAGAGAATATGCAACGTCATGTTTGAGAAGGGTTTGGTTGTCAATAGAGGAAATTATTGAACGGATAACGCCCGGCATGGATTTCACGCACCATGCCGTACAGATCCGAGCGGAATTTTTCCAGGTTGGTCTTCGCCAGCGCCGAGAGGAAGATGCAGGGCGTATTGGCCTTTGCGATCCAACTCTGTTTGAGTTCCTCCAACGAGAGGTTTTCACGCGTCGCGGGCGTCAGGTCGTCCTCCTCTTTCTTAACATAGGTATAAGCATCGACCTTGTTGAAAACCAGGTAGACGGGTTTGTCCCCCGCGCCGATCTCCTGCAAAGTCTGCTTTACGACGGCGATCTGCTCCTCGAACTGCGGGTGCGAAATGTCTACCACGTGGATCAGCAGGTCGGCCTCGCGCACCTCGTCGAGCGTCGATTTGAACGACTCGATCAACTCCGTAGGCAGCTTGCGGATAAAACCCACGGTATCGGACAGCAGGAACGGCAGGTTGTCGAAAACCACCTTCCGGACCGTAGTGTCGAGCGTTGCGAAGAGTTTATTTTCGGCGAATACTTCGCTCTTGGAGATCAGGTTCATCAGCGTCGATTTGCCCACGTTGGTATACCCGACCAACGCGACGCGGACCATCGCACCGCGGTTCGAACGCTGCACGGCCATCTGGCGGTCGATCTTCCTGAGGTCCTCCTTCAGTTTCGAAATGCGGTTGCGAATGATACGGCGGTCGGTCTCGATCTCGCGCTCACCCGCGCCGCCGCGGGTTCCCGTACCGCCCCGCTGGCGTTCGAGGTGGGTCCACATGCCCGACAGGCGGGGCAGCATGTATTCGTAGTTGGCCAGTTGCACCTGCGTCTTGGCATAGGCCGTCTGGGCCCGCGACATGAAGATGTCGAGAATCAGGCGCGTACGGTCCAGCAGCCGGCAGGGCATCTCCTTCTCGATATTGCGCGTCTGCGACGGAGTCAGTTCGTCGTCGAAGATCACCACGTCGATCTCATGCTCCTTGCAGTACGCGGCGATCTCTTCCAGCTTGCCGGGGCCGACATAGATGCGCGACGAAGGCTGCGGCAGGCGCTGCGTAAAACGTTTCACCGAACAGATATCGGCCGTCTCGGCCAGAAATTCCAGTTCGTCGAAAAACTCCTCGGCCTGACGCGGGTCCTGGTTGTCGCGGATCACGGCGACCAGTACGGCACGTTCGCGGCAATCGGCCGCGGCCGGGGAGGCAGGCTGGGGATTCAGTTTATTTTCTTCCAAAATAAGTTCTTTTTACAAATTTCAATTCCGGCTCCTGCCGGACAGGCAACGTGCTGCAAACACGATGCTACAAATAAGGGTATCCGCCCAAAAGCAGGATACCCTCAAAAAGTTCAGTTGAACACCTTAGTTTTGCATACGGAACTCGACCGGCAGGGTGTATTTCACACGCACCGTCTGATTCCGTTGTTTACCGGGGCTCCATTTCGGCGATTTGCTCAGTACGCGGATGGCCTCCTCCGAAAGCGAACGGTCGGGCGACTGCAACACCTCGATATCGGTGAGGCGTCCGTCTTTGTCGATCACGAACGAAAGGACCACACGGCCCTGAATGTTGTTGTCAGCGGCGATCTGCGGGAACTTTACGTTCTGCATCACCCATGCCCGGAAGGTCTCGATCGTTCCGTCCATAAACGAGGGCATCGTTTCGGCGATCAGGAAAATCTCGTCCTCAACAGCGGGTTCCGGAGCAGGCACGACAAACTCGATAGGGGTCTCGGCATCGAAAATCGAAACGTCGACATCGGTCTGCATATGCGTATTGTTATCCATGATCTGGATAACCTGGTTCGGAATGCGAACCTCGATTTTCCGGGGCTGCGTCTCCCTGGGACGGTCGCGGGTCACGTCGATCATTTCGACATCATCGGGGACATACGACAGTTCGACCTGTTCGATCCGGTACTCTTTCGGTGCATAGGTAAACGCCGAGATGACGAGCACAAGTGCCAAGACTACACCGATTTCCAGCAAAAGGCCTCTCTTATTCCTAAGGTCCGCCTTGAATGATTTTTTAATTTCCATATCAGTCAGCATTAGGGGGTTGTCGGAAACGAATCGATGCAGCCTTATTTGCAGGAACTCCGCCGCGGCTGCCGGGCGGATATTCCTGTCCCGGGGTCTTAGTTCTGTACGCGGAAGTCTACCGGCAGGGTATACTTCACACGCACTACCTGGTTACGCTGTTTTCCGGGGCTCCACTTCGGCGACTTGTTCAGTACGCGGATGGCTTCCTCCGAAAGCGAACGGTCGGGCGTCTGCAACACCTGGATGTTGGTCAGGCGGCCGTCCTTCTCGATCACGAACGAGAGAACCACACGGCCCTGGATACCGTTCTCGAGAGCGATCTGCGGGAACTTCACATTCTGCTGTACCCAGTTACGGAACGTATTGAGGTCTCCGCCCTGGAACGAAGGCATGGTCTCGGCGATCAGGAACGGCTGGTCGTCCTCGATGGTCTCTTCACCCACCTCGACCTGCTGAATCACTTCGGTGTTCTCGTCGAACTCGGCGAAGTCCACTTCGGTCGTAATCTTCGTGTCGTTGGTCACGACCTGCAGCAGGTCGGAGATAACCTTCACCTCGACACGCTTCGGCGTCTCGGGAGGCTTCTGGTCCTGACGGGTGATCTCGACGATCTCCTCTTCGACGATAGCTGCCTGCAAATCAATCTTTTCAATCGTGCGCTCCTTCGGAGTGTACGCAAATGCCCCGATCACGAGACCAAGCGCAATGACCAAACCGATTTCGAGCAAAAGACCCCGCTTGTTCCCAAGGTCCGCTTTGGGTGATTTTTTAACTTCCATTTATTTTAAAAATTTTTAATTGTTCGGGTAAATACGTACATAGGTGCGCTATGCACCACAAATATATGGATAAAAATTCAAAAAAGCACAGACGGACACAAAAATCTTCATTTTTTGCCTACTTTTGTCACCGGAAATAGCCCCCGGAACCCGAAGAATGGCACATCAGGAATCGTTATACGGCAAAACGCCCGACCAGCTCGCGGCCCTGTGCGGCGAGTTGGGAATGCCGCGCTTCGCTGCGCGGCAGATCGCCCGCTGGCTTTACGTCCGCCACACGGAGGACCCGATGCGGATGACCGACATCGCCGCCGCCCACCGCGAGCGGCTCGCCGAACGGTTCCAGCAGGTCCTCAGCGCACCGGAACGCGTCACCGAATCGGCCGACGGCACGAAAAAATACCTGTTCCGCACCCCCGAGGGACACTATATCGAAGCAGCCTACATCCCCGACGGGGAGCGGGCCACGCTCTGCGTCTCGTCGCAGGCCGGCTGCCGCATGGGATGCAGGTTCTGCGCCACAGGGCGGCAGGGGCTCCAGCAATCGCTCACGGCAGCCCAGATCCTCAACCAGATCGTCTCGCTGCCCGAACGCGACAAACTCACCAACCTCGTGTTCATGGGCATGGGTGAGCCGCTCGACAACACCGGCGAGGTGCTGCGGGCGCTCGAAATCCTCACCGCCGAGTGGGGTTTCGGCTGGTCGCCGACGCGCATCACGCTCTCCACGGCGGGCGTCGTACCCGAACTGCGGCGGTTTCTCGACGCAACGAAGGTCCATCTGGCCGTCAGCCTGCACAACCCCTTTCACGAGGAACGCATGGAGATCATGCCCGTCGAACGGGCCTGGCCCATCGCCGAAGTCGCCGCAATCCTCCGGGAATACGACTTCACCCACCAACGGCGGGTGTCGTTCGAATATATCGTGATGAGCGGGCTGAACGACTCCCCGCGCCACATCCGCGAACTGACGCGCCTCGTGAACGGCATCAAATGCCGCATCAACCTGATCCGGTTCCACCGCATTCCCGACTCGCCCTACTTCTCGCCCGGCGACGAGGCGATGATCCGTTTCCGCGACGCGCTGACCGCCCGCGGCATCCAAACCACGATCCGGGCTTCGCGCGGCGAAGACATCCAGGCCGCCTGCGGACTGCTGAGCACCCGGCTGAAAGCCGGACTTTAGAGGCTGCCTCCGTTTTTTACAACCGCAAAATCCACCCGGTCCGGTTTTTGCTCCCGTCACCGAAAACACGAAACACGACTCGCATGAAAAAACTGATTTTCGTACTGATGCTCGCCCTCGGAACGGGCGCGGCGCAGGCACAGGTGAAATTCGAAACCAAATCGACGGATGCCGTGCGCGAAATGGCCGTCAAACAGGGCAAGCTGGTCTTTATCGACCTTTACGCCGACTGGTGTCCCCCGTGCCGGGCAATGGAGCGGGAGGTCTTTTCACGCAAAGATGTCGGGGAGTTCATGGACCAGCGTTTCGTGGCGGCCAAATACGATACGGACAAAACCACGGGCCGCGAACTGATGAAAAAGTACGGCAGCGGAGCCATTCCGCTCTACCTCGTATTCGACACGCAGGGCGAACTGCTGGGCCGCATCCAGGGCGCCGCCGACGCCGACACCTTCATGGACAACCTCCGCACGATCATCGCCCGGCAGAAACCCGCGGCAAAATCCAGATAAAACGAAACGGGAAGGCTTCGAACCTTCCCGTTTTCGATATATGTCCGTTTTCTCAAAACCTGCTTCTCGGTTCATGCACACGTATCAGGTTCATTTCATCCCCTTTAATATCGTTGCGGTCGATAAAATAGATTGTATCATGCGCCACAATCTCCTTGTATTTCACCTCGGCCTGCGACTTTGACAGCGTAGGCGCAAGCACATCCCAATCGATGCAAGTCACGGTCTTCAAAAAATCTTTCGACATTTTGATCGGAGCGACATTATCCTCCGACACAAATGTAAAACATTTATTGCTGCTTTCGCAAATCAGGCTTATCACATGAGCCGTGATTTCCCGACCGAGTTGTGAGTCTGGGGCCATTTTAGAGTGCCATGCTCCATTCAGCGCCGATTGGTTGTCCGTTGATGTAAAAACCACATAAACGGTCGATTGCGCGTTTGCCGCAAAATCCACGATTGCAAACGCAAGGAAAAACAGGATTCTTCTCATAATACTTCTTCAGGGCTAAACAAACTCCGATATTATGTCATTCCATTTCAAATGCCGCCATCCCTCGTTCAAATCCGGCCGATGCCCTGCATCTCCTACAATTCGGGAAAGAAGCTATTTTATTTAACGGTCCATAGCGGAACAACTAACTATTTTTTAGGGGTATATACCACTTTCTTGGTCTCGAAGAACTCCTCCTCGAAAAAACGCGGGATGTCGTAGATATACCACCGCTTGCCCGTCAGGGCCAGTTCTTCGGCCAGGTCGCCGCCCTTGAGGTAAAGAATGCCGTTGGGCAGCGAGCCTTTCTGCCCCCGCTCGATGCGGTTCCATATCCAGCCGACGAACTCCGGCATGGCCGTTACGGCGCGCGAAACGACGTAGTCGAAACGCTCGGTCAGGGTCTCGACCCGCACACAGCGGGGATCGAGGTTCGTAAGGCCGAGACCTTCGGCGACCCCTTCCACCACGGTTATTTTCTTGCGAATGGAGTCCGCGGCCGTGAAATGCGCCTCGGGAAAGAGAATCGCCAGCGGCACGGAGGGAAATCCTCCGCCGCACCCCACGTCCAGAATCCGCGCTCCGGCGTCGAACGTGCATACCTTGGCGATGGCGAGCGAATGCAGCACGTGGCGCAGGTAGAGCTGGTCGAAATCCTTGCGCGAAACGACGTTGATCTTGGCGTTCCAGTCGGCATAGAGGTCGTACAACGCCGCAAACTGCCGCCGCTGTCCGTCGGTAATTTCGGGGAAATATTTTTCGATCAATTCCATGGCATCACTTGTTTTCGCCCAATGCGATCAGTTTGCACATCTGCTCGCGGGCACGGTGTATCTGGGTTTTCACGGTTCCGAGCGGCAGCACCAGTTTCGCCGCGATCTCCTCGTAGGAGTACTCCTCGAAAAAGCGCATCAGGATCAGTTGCCGGTAACGGGGCGTAAGGCGTTCGAGGTAGAGTTCGATCTGCGTCCGCTGCTGAAGGTTGATCACGCTCTCCTCGGGAGTCGGGGCGCTCGACGCCGGGGCGGCGAAACGCTCGTCGATCGGCAAATCGTCCTGACGCCGGCGCACGAAGTCGATGAACGTATTGCGCGCAATGGTATAGACCCACTGCCCGAAGGTGTACTCCGCACTGTAACGGTGAAGGTTGATATAAACTTTGATAAAAGTCTCCTGCAACAGGTCGTCGGCATCGTTCGCACCCCCGAGCCGCTGCACGAACAGCCGGTGGATGGCATCGCGGTAGCGGTTGAAAAGGTACTCGAAGGCGCCGTTGTCGCCTTTGAGCACACGTTCGACCAGTTCCCGGTCTTCGGCTACGATATAGTCGGCTATCTCCATACGCGGTTGTCACGGCGGAGCAGCATTGCCCACAGCGCGGCAGCCCACAGCGGGCTGAGCAGGTCGTAGATAAAGTAACGGCCCGCAATGCCGCCCTCGCCCAGCCGCCGGGCGACGCGGCGCACTTCGAGCGCCACGACGACGTAACGGACGATCAGCAGCAGCAGTGCGGCGAGCTTGTATTCCGGGGGCATGACCGCGATAGCGCAGGCCACGGCGGCGAAAAAGAGTACGCGCGAACCCAGTTCCCAGCCGACGAAGGTCTTCACCGCACGGGGATAGAACCGGAACGCCGAACCGAAATAGCGCAGCTGGCTCATCCACCAGCCCATGCCGCCCCACATCTTCTCGCGCAGCGAGGCACGGGGCGAAAGGATGACGCTCACGTTGTCGCGCGTCATAACCTGCTGCATGAACAGGTCGTCCTCGCCGATATTCATATTGAGGTGGCTGAAGCCGTTGGCTCCGAAATAGAGGCTCTTGGTGAAACCGTAGTTGTGGAGCGTTCCGCGATAGGCGCGGCGACGCACGGCCCGGGCGATCCAGTCGGCCGAATGCATCATCCGCCAGGCACGCATCATGAAGTTCGAAAAGCCCTTTCCGCGCTCCACGCCGCAATAACCCACCACGATTTCGCCGCGCATGAAGCCCTTGGCCATCAGCGACAGCCAGCGGTCGGTCTGCGGCACGGCGTCGGTCGAGGTAAAAATCATGTGCTCGTAGTGCGCCGACTTGATACCCACGTTGAGCGCCATCTTGCGCGAAATCGGAAAGCGGGGATCGAGGTGGATTTTCGTGGTCGTGATCTGCGGGAACGACTGTTTCAGCCGCACGAGGTCCTCGTAAAAATCGGAGTCGTGGCCCACGTAGACGATCACCACCTCGAAATCGGGGTAATTCTGGGCCAGCACCAGCGGCAGCCGCTCCTCGACGAACGAATAGTCCTCCGAAAAGAGCGGAACCACCACCGACACGGACGGCTCCCGGTCCAACGTCTGCGGACGGCGGTTGTTCTTATAGCCGGGGATACGGCCGTAGACGAAAATATAATAGTACAACTGCACGCCGAGCATGAGCAGCACCGCTCCCGCAAGAGCCGCACCCTCCCAGCCGTAGCATGCCAGAAAAGAATCGATAAATTGCATATTGACGAAATATGCGCAAAGATAGAAATATTTTGTGTATTTTTGCCGAATATATGAGTATGAAATTCACCCTGCAACATAAAGACCCTTCGTCGCACGCCCGCGCAGGCGAACTGCAGACCGACCACGGTGTGATCCGGACCCCGATCTTCATGCCCGTCGGCACGGCGGCTACGGTGAAGGGCATCTTCCACCGCGACGTGCGTGACGAGGCACGGGCGCAGATCATCCTGGCCAACACCTACCACCTCTACCTGCGGCCCGGCATGGAAATCCTCGAACGGGCCGGCGGGGTACACCGGTTTTCGACCTGGGAAGGCCCTATGCTCACCGACAGCGGCGGGTTTCAGGTCTTCTCGCTCGCAGCCTGCCGTAAGCTCAAGGAGGAGGGATGCCATTTCCGCTCGCACATCGACGGTTCGAAGCACCTCTTCACGCCCGAAAGCGTCATAGACACCGAGCGTACGATCGGCGCCGACATCATGATGGCCTTCGACGAGTGCCCCCCGGGCGACGCCCCGCGGGAATACGCCGCCAAGTCGCTCGACCTCACCGAGCGGTGGCTCGACCGCTGTTTCGACCGCTACCGCCAGACCCAGCCCAAATACGGCCACTACCAGGCCCTGTTCCCCATCGTGCAGGGATGCACCTACCCCGACCTGCGCGCCCGGGCTGCGGAGAATGTAAAGCAATACGATGCAGACGGTTACGCTATCGGCGGACTGGCCGTCGGCGAACCTACCCCCGTGATGTACGAAATGATCGAAGTGGTCAACGCCATACTACCGGAGGATCGTCCGCGTTATCTGATGGGCGTGGGTACGCCGGTGAACATCCTCGAAGGCATCGAACGCGGCGTAGACATGTTCGATTGCGTGATGCCGACGCGCAACGGCCGCAACGGACAACTGTTCACGGCCGAAGGCGTCATCAACATCCGCAACAAGAAGTGGGAGGACGACTTTTCGCCGATCGACCCCGAAGGCACGGCTTTCGTCGACACGCTCTATTCGAAGGCCTACCTCCACCACCTGACGGTCTGCGGCGAGATGCTCGCGGCTCAGATCGCCTCGCTGCACAACATCGCCTTCTACCTGCGGCTGGTCGGCGCGGCGCGCGAACACATCCTCGCCGGGGACTTTGCGGCGTGGAAAGAGACCATGGTCGGGAAACTGCAACGAAGACTCTAAATAATGAAAATGCGCTTTCCGGGGTTCAAGATTTTGGACCGCTACATACTGGGGAAGTTCCTGACGACCTACTTCTTCGCCATTGCAATGATCATCGTCATCGTCGTGGTCTTCGACTACGTGGAGAAAATCGACGACTTCACGGAACTGCACGCACCCCTGAAATCGGTGATCCTCGACTATTACCTCAACTTCATTCCCTTCTTCATCAACCAGTTCAGCGGCCTTTTCACCTTCATCGCGTGTATCTTCTTCACCTCGAAGATGGCCTACCAGACCGAGATCGTCGCCATGCTCTCGGGCGGCATGTCGTTCCGCCGCCTGATGTGGCCCTACTTCCTGGGCGCGCTGATCATCGGATCGCTCTCGCTGACGCTCAACCTCTGGCTGATTCCCCTCTCGCAGCGGCACATCGTCGATTTCGAGCAGCAATATATCAAACGCAAACAGAACACCAAATACGACCGCCATATCTACCGCCAGATCGAACCCGGAACCTTCGCCTACATCCGCGGCTACAACGACGGCGCCCGCCAGGCCTCGTTCTTCGTCCTGGAGCATTACAACAGCGGCACGATGACCCATTCGCTCGAAGCGTCGGACGCCAAGTTCGACGCCGAGACCAAACGCTGGACCGCCCCGCGCTACACCAAACGCGAGTTCGACTCGCTGGGTGTCGAAAAGTTCGAACAATTCCGCAACCTCGACACGCTGATCAACCTCGAAGTGACCGAGCTGGGCGAAATCAACGACCTGATCCAGACCATGAACATCGGCCAGCTCAACGAATTCCTCGCCCAGCAGCGGGCCAAAGGCTCCGACTCGATCAACATTATCGAGGTCGAGAAACACGCCCGCTACGCCTATCCGCTCTCGACGTTCATCCTGACGCTGATCGGCGTTTCGCTCTCCTCGCGCAAAGTCCGCGGCGGAACCGGCCTGCACATCGGCATCGGCACGGGACTCTGCTTCTCGTACATCCTTTTCAACCGCTTCTTCGAGGAGTTCGCCAAGAGCGGAACCCTCCCGCCCGGGCTGGCCGTGTGGCTCCCGAACATCATCTACCTCTTCATCGCCGTCTACCTTTACCGGAAGGCCCCGAAATAACCTGCAATTTATGGAGAAACCCAAAAATTTCCTGTCCCGGCTCCGGCAGCGCCCGCTGTTGTGGAACCTCGTACTGATCGGAGCGATCATCCTCGTGATGGCCGTTGCCGCGCATATCCTCATGCAGCTGGGTACGCGCCACGGCGCACGGCGCACCGTGCCCGACTTCGCGGGCGTGCCGCTCCACGAAGCCCAGCGCATCGCCCGCAAGCACGACCTGCACCTGCATATCAACGACTCGCTGTTCGTCCCCGCCTATGAAGGCGGCATCGTCCTCGACCAACTGCCCGAAGGGGGCGTCGAAGTGAAACCCGGACGCACGGTCTACATCACGATCAACTCCTTCCGCCAGAAGATGGTCCCCGTGCCCTATGTGGCCGGACGTTCCCTGCGGCAGGCCAAGAACATGCTCGAAATCGCCGGTCTGGAGATCGCCGAACTGGTCTACCGCGCCGACATGGCTACCAACTACGTACTGGAGGAGTACTGCGACGGCAAACCCGTCACCCAAACCACGCGCATGGAGGCAGAGATGGGCTCCGGCGTAACGCTTTACGTGGGCGTCGAAGGCGGCTACGGCTCGACGATCGTGCCGCGGCTGGTAGGACTCCCCTTCGCGCAGGCCAAAGGCCGTCTCTGGGAACTGGGTCTCAACGTGGGGCGTATCGACTTCGACGAAGGCATCAACCTCCTCAACCAGAAGGATTCGCGCGTCTACATCCAGACCCCGGGTGCAGAACGCAGCGCTGCGCTGGGCTCGAAGGTCGACCTGCGGCTGACACTCGACGAAAAGAAACTCGCCCAATACCGGACCGAGGCCGAGAAGCAGGCCATACAGGCCGCCCGGGAGCGCCAGGCCGAGGAACAGGAACTGGCCGACTCGCTGGCCCGCACAGCCCTGGAAGAGGCTTCGGCCGAACCCGCCGCCGACCAGCCCGCCCGCAAAGACAACGACGGATTTTTCGACTGATGACCGACAAGCACCCCATCGACGACCCGGAACTGGATGCAGTCCCGGCCGACGCGGAGGACGAAGAAGAAGCCGGCCTCTACGAGCACTATGCGGTGACGGCCGACAAGGGCCAGACCCCCATGCGGCTGGACAAGTTCCTGACCGTAAGGATGGAGCACTGTTCGCGCAACCGCATCCAGGCCGCAGCCGACAGCGGAAACATCCTCGTGAACGGCAAGGCCGCCAAGTCGAGCTACAAGGTCAAACCGCTGGACCGCATCCAGATCGTGATGCCCTACCCGCGGCGCGAGATCGAACTCCTCGCCGAAGACATTCCGCTCGAAATCCCCTACGAGGACAAATGGCTGCTGCTGGTCGACAAACCGGCAGGTCTGGTCGTACATCCGGGCGTCGGCAATTACAGCGGCACGCTGGTCAATGCGCTGATGTTCCACCTCAACAAGCAGGGGATCCCCGCCGAGGAGCAGAACCGCGCAGGATTGGTGCACCGCATCGACAAGAACACCTCGGGACTGCTGGTCATCGCCAAGGACGAGCAGACCCATGCCCGGCTGGCCAAGCAGTTCTTCGACCACACGATCCAACGCCGCTACGTGGCCCTCGTGTGGGGCAATTTCGACGAGGACGAAGGCACGATCACGGGCAACATCGGCCGCAGCCCCAAGGACCGGCAAAAGATGTTCGTTTTCGCCGACGGATCCGACGGCAAACACGCCGTGACACACTGGAAAGTGCTGAAACGCTACGGTTACGTGACCCTCGTGGAGTGCCGCCTCGAAACGGGACGCACCCACCAGATTCGCGTCCACATGGCGTGGATCGGCCATCCGCTGTTCAACGACGAACGCTACGGCGGCGACCGCATCCTCAAGGGCACGACCTTTGCCAAGTACCGCCAGTTTATCGAGAACTGCTTCTCCGTGATGCCGCGCCACGCGCTGCACGCCCGCCTGCTGGGCTTCGAACACCCCGCGACGCACGAGGAGGTGCTGTTCGAAAGCCCCCTCCCGGCCGATTTCCAGTCCCTGCTGGCCAAATGGGACACCTATTGTTCGACATCCAAAGATGCCGAACAATAATTAAAAATGAAAAATGAAGAATTAAAAATTTTACCCGTTTGCAAAGGGCTGCTCGAAACCGGAGGCCAAGCGATGCCCCAAGGATTCACTTCCGATACATCCGACCATACGCGACCTGTGCCCCTATTTTTAATTCTTAATTTTTAATTGCGAATTCATGTTCCTACCGACCACCATCAAGGAAGTCCGCGCACGCGGATGGGATCAGCTCGACGTGATCCTCTTCTCAGGCGACGCCTACATCGACCACCCGGCATTCGGAGCGGCCGTCGTGGGGCGTCTGCTGGAGGCCGAGGGTTACCGCGTGGCGATCGTTCCCCAGCCCAACTGGCGGGACGACCTGCGCGACTTCACCAAGCTGGGCGCACCGCGCCTCTTTTTCGGCATCTCCGGCGGGTCGATGGATTCAATGGTCAACCACTACACGGCCAACATCCGCCTGCGAAGCGACGACGCCTATACGCCCGGCGGCAAGGCGGGATTCCGTCCCGACTACGCCGTAACGGTCTACTCGCAGATTCTCAAACGCCTCTTTCCGCACGTCCCGGTGGTGGTGGGAGGCATCGAAGCCTCGCTCCGCCGCCTGACCCACTACGATTACTGGAGCAACGCGCTGAAGCCCTCCGTTCTGGCCGACTCGGGCGCCGACCTTTTGATCTACGGCATGGGCGAACGGGTCGTGCAGCAGGTCGCCAAGGCGATGCGCAACGGCTACAACGCCAAGCTGCTGCGCAAAATCCGGCAGGTGGCCTTTCTCTCCGACGAAAGTTACGTCGCGCGGCTCGACCCCGCTGAAACGATCCGCCTCAACAGCTACGAGAAGTGCGTCGGCGACAAGGCCGCCTTCGGCGAGAATTTCACCGTCATCGAAACCCAGAGCAACCTGATGGAGCCCACGGCAACGCTTGTCGAGGCCGTCGGCGACCGCTATGTGGTCGTAACGCCTGCCAACACGTCGCTTTCGACCGAAGAACTCGACCACTCGTTCGACCTCCCCTACGAGCGCGCCCCGCATCCGCGTTACACGGGCAAGGGTAACATCCCGGCGTGGGAGATGATCAAACATTCGGTCAACATCCACCGCGGCTGTTTCGGCGGCTGTTCGTTCTGCACCATTTCGGCCCACCAGGGCAAGTTTATCAATTCGCGCAGCGAACGGTCGATCCTCACCGAAGTGGAGCGTGTGGTGAAATCGCCCGGGTTCAAAGGCTACCTTTCGGACGTAGGCGCTCCGTCGGCCAACATGTACCGCATGGGCGGCCGCGACAGGGAGTTGTGCCGCAAATGCCGCCGTGCGTCGTGCCTCCACCCGAAGATGTGCCCCAACCTCGACAACGACCACCGGCCGCTGCTGGCGTTGTACGAAAAAATACGCGCCGTCAAAGGCATCAAGAAAGCCTTCATCGGCAGCGGCATCCGTTACGACCTGTTCGACCAATCGCCTTATTTGGAAACGGTTCTGAAACACCACACCTCGGGGCGACTTAAAGTGGCGCCCGAGCATACCGAGGATAACGTGCTGAGTCTGATGCGCAAACCGCCGTTCGCGCTCTTCGAACGGCTGACGGCCGACTTCCATCGCATTTGTAATCAGGAACATCTGCCCTATCAGTTAATCCCTTACTTCATCTCGTCGCACCCGGGGTGCACCGAGCAGGACATGAAATCGCTGGCGGACAAGGTCTTGGGAAAACTCCATTTCAACCTCGAACAGGTGCAGGACCTGACCCCTACGCCGATGACCCTCTCGTCGGTGATGTTCTACACGGGCGAGAATCCCTACACGCACGAAAAAGTCTACGTCGCCCGCTCGCAGGACGAAAAGCGGCGGCAGAAAAGCTATTTCTTTAAAAAACGATTCCAGTAAACCTACCGGTTTACAACCCGGTCCGCCTCTGCTCACGGCGTTCCGCCGTGTCTACAAGTCTGACCCCACCCCAAACCCCTCCCTCGGGAGGGGCTTGTCGCACGCGGCCACAGAACTACCGGACATTAACTCCACAATGGTTTCAGCACGCCGAACAGCAGGCAGGCGATGAAGAACGTAATGACGATATTGAAGGTCTGCGCCGCAAGGAACGACCAGAGGACGTTGCGGTTTTCCTTAGAAATGATATCCTTGAGGCGTGTATCGAGGCCGATGCAGACGAAGGCCAGCGAGAAGAAGACCGTCGAGAACATCTTCGCAACACCCGGTTCGAGCAACCTGCCTTTGGCGTCGGGCGTAAACAGGCCGTTCGACTGGAAGAGGCTGAAGACGAGCGATGCGGCGACGAACCCGAGGATGAATTTGGGGAACTTCTCCCACACGATACCCAGCGAGGGCGCCTGTCCGCCCTTCTCGCCGCGCGTCGAAAGGTAGAGCGCAATGAAGAAGGCCACCACGCCGATCAGCACGTTCTGCGCGGCTTTGATGATCACGGCGTGCTGGTTGGCGACCTCGCCGACGATCATACTCGACGCGGCGACGCCCGACGTAGTGTCGATCGTGCCGCCGATCCACGCCCCGGCAACCTCCTCGGCCACCTCGGGGGCGAACAAACGGGGCAGGATCAGGTTCGCCAGCCACGGCATGAGGTAAATCATCGGCACGACGACGATCAGCACCAGCGAGACGATGTAGGAGAGCTTCCGGTCGTCGCCGCCTACCACGCGCGCCGCGGTGATCGAAGCCGAGACGCCGCAGATCGAAACGCCGCTCGAAAGGATCATCGCCGAACGCTGGTCGACCTTCATGCGGCGTGAGAACCAGAAGGCGAAGAACCACACGACGGCCACCACGAGGCAGGCCTGGACGAGTCCGAAGACACCCGATTTCATCACATCGCTGAAAAGGATCGTCGCCCCGAGGCACACCACGCCGATCTTAATGAAAAATTCGCCCTGGATGGCAGGCTTCATCCACGCGGGAACGCGCCACACGTTGCGGATCAAGAGGCCGAAGAGCACCGAGAAGAAGACCGACTCGAAACCATAGTAGGAGACCGCCGGGATTTTGGCAACGACCTGCGCCAGCAACGACACGGCGAAAACTACGACCAGCGACGGCAGCAGTCCCCTGAGGGGACGGCGCAGCATGAGGCAGCCGACGTAGAGCACCACCAGGACGATGGCGAAGAGAAAGGCGATGTTGTACCACGCCACACTGCCCACGAGTGTCCCGGGGACGGAGGGCAGGTCGGCGGGGATGAGCGCCGCAAGCAGCAGCAGCGGAATCGAAACCCAGACTACCACCCAGTCTTCGACACGGAATTTTTCGAAAAAGTTTTTCATATCAGAATTGTTTGCAATTTTCAGAGGGGATGCGCATACCGCTTAAAAAATACCGGAGAGCATCAGCGACACGATATTGCGGTTCGCAGCGGCACGGGAGGCGTAATCCTCGTAAGTATAGTTGAGCTGGCAGCGCAGGTAACGCACGGGCTGCCACGTCAGGCCTGCCGTATAGTTGGTTTGGCGCGAAGCGTTCTCCGAAGCATTTTCGAGGAACGTATCGTAACGCAGCGCAGGCATCAGCGTCGGCGTCACGCGCCAGCCGCCGATGGCGTACCAGCCCCTGCTGTCCAGTTCGCCGCCCGTGGGAAGCCCCGTCGTTCCGCTGACATACTCGCTGCGCAGGACCACGGGACCCTCGTCGTAGCAGGCTCCGACACCGTAGCGGATACGTTTGAGGTAATCGGAGCCATATTCGCCCCAGTAATAGGATCCGGTAACCTGGAGGCCCCGGGCCGGGCGAAGCGTCATGCGCGCCACGATGTCCTTGGACTTGTTCTTATCCTTGGTGTTGAGTCCTTCGCCGTTGAAAACCGCGAGGTCATAGCTCAGGACGCTATACCCTTTCTTGTTGAAAAAGCCGCCGTAGACCATGGCCCCCAGATCGCGCCCCGTAGCGGAAAGTCCGCACACGTCGTCGAAACCCATCAGCCTGCGCAGCGCCATCGGATATTCGATAAACTCATATTTAAGCGGCACATAATCGGTATTTTCGATCGAGAAAGGCACTTTGTATTCGCCCAACTGGAAATTCAACTGCTCGAAAGGCCGGTAGCGAACGTAGGCGTCGACGAGTTTCGGCGAGGCAAACTCGATCTGCACGCGGTAGTCGAGTTTCGGGGCTATGTCGCCCGCCAGATTCAGACGCACCCGTTTGATGTAGAAAGTCGAAGAGGTCTCCGACCATTCATAACCGGTCTGGACATAACCCGAGATCCGGGGCAGGCGGGCCAGGATTTTATCCCACGCAGAGGTTTTGGTTTTCAAAGTTTCGATTTCGGCCGAAAGTTCCGCAACGGTAGGTGCGGAGGGTTCCCCGGCAAGGATTCCAAGCGGGAACAGCGACAGCAGCAATGTAAGAATCGGTTTCATAAGCAACGGTTCTTTTCCGGGTACAAAAGTCGCAAATTCTCCGCTTCGGGTCAATACGCGTAAATACGTAAAAAGGGCCGGACATATCCGGCCCTTTTATCGGAACACCCTTACAGCGCATCAGCGCGGCATGGGGAACGAAAGCGTACGTGCATCGAGGTAGGCGTCGGGGAAGGGACTCCAGTTCCAGGCCTGGCCGTTCGAAAGCGAGAAATGCTGGCCCAGACGCAGGGTATTGTTGTCGATGACGGTGACGCGCGAAGGCAGGTTCTCCTTCTGGATAACCACCACCGAGGTCATCGACACCGAAGGTTTGGTCTTCACCGGCGCCATCGTTTTGTAATCGGGTTTCCACGGCGACATATGCGCCAGCGAATCGGGAAGCGTAAAGCCCGAAGTGCGGGTGGTGTCGCGCCTGAAATCAAATTTCGGCTCCTGGGCCGAGGCGGTCAGCGCTACGGCGAGCGCAACGGCCGCAAGCAACATCTTTCTCATAATTTTCCCGGTTTTTATCTTTTGAATTGAACGTTAAAAAACTTCTTTTAGTATGCGCACCGACTGCACGGCGCTGATGGCATCGAGGTGGTAGCCGAAGTAGGCCAGCATGGCGCTGAGGAAGTCCGACCGCTGGTCGCGGTTGAGCCCCACGTCGCCCAGGCGGCGCACGTCGCAGCACAGCATCCGGTCCAGCAGGCAGGCACACTCCTGGGTCATCACCCCCGGATGTGTCGGCCGTGCGGCGCAGTAGAGGCCCTCGCGGATGTCGAACCACGCCCCCGGAAGGTAGTCGTTGCCCGGCCGGAAACCAAGCAGGCGGCTCAGGTTGGCCAGAAACCAAAGGTGGAAATTCGAAACCCCGTCGTCCATGGCGTCCAGCGCTTCGGCAGAACTCCACACGAAGTCGAAAAGCGGTTCGTTGGGCTCGCTCTCCCGGACGAGGCGGTACAAAACTTCGGCCATAAACAGCGCCATCGTCGACTTGCGGACATCGAACGGAAGGCTTTGCAGCGCAAATCCCGCACGCACCTCCTTGAAGCGGTCCATCTGCTGCCGCGAGGACTCCAGCCCCTCGAATTCGACGGGAAACATCGGCTGGAAAAGCGCCAGCTTCGAACCCCGGCCGTTGCGGCTGCGGACGCCCTGCACCATGTAGTTGCGGCGTCCCCCGACATCGGTCAGGAGGTAGGCAACCATCGACGTGTCGCCGTATTTGAGCGTATGCAGTACGATGCCGCGCCCCTTGTAGGTTTTCAAATCACTAAATCAATCTCTTTTCCCGAACACCTTTCGGACCCGACCGCCGTTCTCGCGGCGAAACGCCGCGTTTACAAGTCTGCCCCCTAAATCCCCGCCTCGGCGGGGACTTATCGCATGCGACCGGATTTACTCCCTTTTTTTAATATGTACTACGACCCAGCCGTCGCGGGTTTCGGTAGCGGCGGTCCTCAGCCCCAGTTTCGCGGCGGCCCCGGTGATTGCCGGAACGTCCGCTTCGAGGAATCCGCTCATCACCAGGTCGCCGCCCGGAGCCAGCGCCGCGGCATAGGCCGGCATATCGGCCAGGAGGATATTGCGGTTGATATTAGCCAGGATAAAGTCATAATGCCGCCCCGCGATGCGGCCCACGTCGCCCAGCATCGGGGTAACGCGGTCTGCGACGCCGTTGGCGGCGACATTCTCCCGGCAGTTCTCGTCGGCCCAGTCGTCGATGTCCACGGCGTCGACATGCGCTGCGCCGCACCTGGCGGCGACGATCGCCAGCACGCCCGTGCCGCTGCCCATATCGAGTCCGCGGCGGCCCGGGACTCCGAGGTCGAGCACCGCGCGCGACATGAGCCACGTGGTAGCATGGTGGCCCGTGCCGAAAGACATGCGGGGCATCACGACCACCTCCATCTCGCCCGCAGGAGCCGGATCGTGGAACGGAGCGCGGATACGCAGGCGGCCTTCGACATCGACCGACGGGAAATCGCTCTCCCACACGGCATTCCAATTCCGGGTCGGGATAGCGGCATAACGCCCTTCGACCCCGCGGCGCGCCAACAGGGCGTCGACTTCGGCCCTGCATCCGGCCAGTTGTTCGCCGGGAATATAGGCTTTCAGCGCGCCGCCTTCCTGCTCGAAACTCTCGAACGGGAAATCGGCGAGTTCGGCAGTCAGGATTTCAGCCTGCACGTCGTCGACAGCGATATTGAGGACCGTGTAATCCATATTATGTAAAATTTTTATACCTTCGCTCGGACAAAGTTACAATAATCCCGGATTCAGCGGACCAAAAGATGGCAGAAAATACGAAAAAATGGGACGAAACGGGCCGCCGTTACCGTACGTATATCAAACTGGAGAAACGGCTTTCGGAAAATACCGTCGAATCGTACATGCGCGATTACAGGCAGTTCGCACACTTCATCCTCCGCCAGTGGGACGTTGCGCCCCACAAGGTCGAACCCCAGATGGTCGAACGCTACATGGCGTGGCTCTTCGACCGCGGCCGCGAGAAGACCTCGCAGGCCCGGGCGCTGAGCAGCGTGAAGAGTTTTTTCAACTTCCTGATGATCAACGACAAGATCGAATCGTCGCCCGCAGAGTTCGTCCTGCCGCCCAAATTCGGCCGCCAACTGCCCGACGTGCTGACCACCGGGGAGATCGACCGCATCATCGCCGTCGTGGACACCTCCACGGTCAAGGGACTGCGCGACAGCGCCATGCTCGAAGTGCTCTATTCGTGCGGGCTGCGGGTCTCGGAACTCACGTCGCTCAGGATGCAGGACCTCTTTTTCGGGGAGGGTTACATCCGCGTGATCGGCAAAGGCGATAAACAACGACTCGTGCCGATCAGTTCGACGGCGCGCGACCGCATCCAGCTCTACCTCGAAGAGCGGCGGAGCGCCCGGACGGGCGAAGAGATCGTTTTCCTGAACAACCGCGGAGGACAACTCACGCGGGTGATGGTTTTCACGATCCTCAAACAGGCCGCCCGGCGGGCCGGAATCGAGAAAAGCATCAGCCCCCATACCTTCCGCCACTCGTTCGCGACACACCTGCTGGAAGGCGGCGCAAGCATCCGCCAGGTGCAGGAAATGCTGGGCCACGAGAGCATCCTCACCACCGAAATATACACCCACCTCGACCAGGAACACCTGCGGCGTACGGTCGAAGAACACCTGCCGATTTAACGCGCATCACAGCCACAGTCCTTATTGTGCCGTCCGTCCGGAGCGTACGCCATTCGCCCTCCCTGAGCGAAGGCCGGGGAGGGGTCGGATTCACAGATGCGGCCATCGGCCGCGAACAGGGTGGCGGAGCAAGAGAAGCAGCCGAAAATCAACCGAGATTCCCCGGAATAATCAGATTTTCCGAATCTGCGACTGCGGGGTAAGCCGCAGCGATTCGTAGTCGAGTCCCGAGATGACGACCAGCACCCCGCCCGGTGTCACAACCTGCGGAAGCAGTTCGGAAAGCGGGGCGGCGGCAGTGCGCATTCCCCCGAAAGCCGCGCGGTAGTCGGCGGGAAAACCGGGAACGAGCAGCCCCGCATAGAACTCCGTAGCGGCGAGGCGGTCGGGCTCGGGACAGCTTTCGGCCCGGAGCACGCGACCGTCGGGCCCGAGCGTCAGAAGCGGATGCCGGACAAGGCCCTGCGGGGTCCACAACAGGTTAGAGGCTATCCTTCGGGACGGCTGCTGCACGGAGGAAGTCATCGGCGAAAATCCGGATATCGAGCTGCTTTTCGTAGAGTTTTTCGACGGCCTTACGGGTCGGGGGAGTGTAGTCTACCTTCAGGTCGGTGACCGTCACGGAAGGCCGCTCGGGTTTGCCGTTGAAGGTCAAAAAGTCGATACGCAGGCGGCGGTGCGTCGTGTCGGTCGTAAACCGGCGCGAAAAGGTCTCCTCTCGGTTACGGCGCAGGGTCGTGGTGTAGACGTTGGTGCGCGAGCTGTCACGCAGTTCGAGCCAGACGGAGCCTTTCAGGCCGCGCTGGTTGCGGTCGAGCGAATCGACGAGATATTTGAGCGAGAGGTTATACTCGCCCGGCTCGACATCGAGCGAAAAGCTCAGGCGGGCCGTATCGCGCAACGACGCGACGCGGATAAGCGAATCGGAGAGCACCGTGCGCGTAAAGGTGCGGCGGGCGACGTTGTCGATCGTATCGAGGACGGCGACCTCCTGGTTATAGATTTTCCCCTCCTTTTCGAGCATCTCGATGGCCCGCTCGACCACGTCGCCCAGGCGGGCGCTCTTGCGCTTCGAAAAGTTGCCGATGGTGTAGTGCACATCGTCGGTCGTATAGCCGTAACGGGCAAAGATCGGCTCGTAGATGCGCAGCGAGTCGGTTTGCACGTTCTCACTGCCGATATAGGCATTGGTGAGGAACGCATCGTGGAAAATCTGCGCCAGTTTGTCGTCGGGAATGATCTTGTGGCGGGCGCAGGCGGCAAGCAGCAGCACCAGAGCCGCGGAAGCCGTTATACGGAGGAGTCGTTTCATAATCGGGAGGTATTTTTAATCATGCTGCGAACGGTGATATTCGACAGGACGGCGGCGACGGCGGCAAAAGCGGCAACGACAGCCACGAGGTCGACAAAACGGAATTCGACGGGATAGCTCTTCGTGAGGAAGGTTTCGGCGGGAATCTCGATCAGCCCGAAATACTGCTGCAAGAGGGTCATACCGACGCCGAGAACAATTCCGGCAACGGCGCCGAGGCCGCAGATCAAAAAACCTTCGGAGCGGAACACGGCGCGTACAAGGCCCGTATCGGCCCCCAAAGCGCGGAGCGTGGAGATGTCGCCGCGTTTCTCGACGATCAGCATGGCCAGCGCCCCCACCACCGAGAACGAGGCGATGACGAGCACCAGCAGGGCGATGAAGAAGATGCCCCACTTCTCGTAGGTCATGATGCGGTAGAACGAAGCCCGCAGTTCGTCGCGCGTGCGGACCCGGAATTCGTCGCCTGCGGTCTCCGCAACGGCCTTGCGGACCGCCGCGGCGTCGGCTCCGGGAGCAAGGCGCACGACGAGCGCCGAGGCGCGGCCCGGATAACCGAACAACTCCTGCGCCAGTCGCAGCGAAGCCAGTACGTAAGTGCGTTCGGTTTCAAGGTCGAGCGTATAGACCCCGCCCACGGGTTCGGTACGGCGCGTATAGTTTTCGAGCGGCAGCAGCGACGAAAACGATCCCCGCCGCACGGCGTAGAGCGTGACATCGGCGTCGGCCAGCGAGCGGATGCCCAGCATCCACGCCATCGACTGCCCGACGACCAACTGTTCCAGGTCGCCCAGCCGTACGCGCCACTCCCCGGCGGACACGGCATCGCCGAGGGGAAAGACCTCGCCGTAAGCGTCGTCGACGCCCCGGATCGTAGCCGTGGCCTGGCGTCCTCCGTGTTCCAGCAGGGCGCTCTGCTCCAGGGCGAACGACAGCGCGCCGACACCCGGGATGCGCGCGAGGGCCACGGTATCGAGGTCGCCCTGCGCAAAGGTCTGGCCCTGCCGCGGAACGATCGTCAGGTCGGCGTCGAAAGCCGAGTACATCGACTTGACGAGCGACTCGAAGCCGTTGAAAACCGACAGCAGGATGATCATGGCCGCAACAGGCATCGCAATGGCCGCGACGCTCAGCCCCGAGATCAGGTTGACGACCGACCGGGACTGGGACGAAAAGAGGTAGCGACGGGCAAAAAGCTGCGGCAGCATGGCGAACAAAGGGTTAAGCCGAGAACCCGGAAGTTCCCGGCAGGGCGGGGATTACGGCACGGGAAAACGCACCGCGGCAGTTGCAGAGCAGGCCTGCAAACACGGCGGCATGCCGTGGATTACAGCCGCAAACGCCGCAGCGGCGAGTCTTTCGCCCCGGATTATTCATTCTTCAGCGCCTTGTCGATATTCTCGATATATTCGAGCGAATCGTCGAGGTAGAACTGGATTTCGGGGACGTTCTTCAACTGGTTGCGGATACGCTGGCCCAAAGCACGGCGGATGAACCAATTCTGGTGTTCGAGCCGGTTCATCACCTCGCCGTTCTCTTCGAACGGGAAGATGCTGACATAGATTTTGGCATAGCTGAAATCGGGAGATATACGCACGGCGGTGACCGTTACGAGCGAACCGCGCACGATCGGAGCGCCTTCCTTCTGGAAGATGTCGGCGATATCCTTCTGGATCTGCTTGGTGATTTTCTGCTGGCGGGTAGTTTCCATAAACTTGCTGTTTTTACAACCCGAATTTGAAGACCTCGCGGTTCTTCTCCTTCTTGGGTCTTGGTTTCCAGGACTCGAAGCCCTGTTTGTTGAAGCGGTAGTTCAACCCCACGGAGATCATGAGGTTATCGAGCGGCGAACGCATCGGAGAGACCCAGAAGGGGTTTTCCGATCCGTCGCTGTTGTTGTCGTAGTATTTGTTGCGGTTGCGGACGATGTCCGAATAGCCGAAGGAGTAACGCACGCGGAAGTTCAGTTCGAAACGGCGGATCAGAAAGGCGATACCGCCGCCGCCAGCCAGTCCGTAGCCCCAGCGGTTGTCGCGCGCGAGTTTGAACGGGTAGTCGCCCTTCCAGTCGGCGGCGCCGCTGTCCCGGGCCTGCTCGTTTTCGTAGGTCGACGAGAGGTTGTAGGAGAACGTAGCGGCGGCTTCGAGGTAGATGCGGACATGGTTGCGCAGCATGTAGAAGTGCGGCTGCCAGACAATCGGCAGCACGATGGAATTGATATGCCGCGTATAGTAGATGTAGTCTTTCTTCTCCTCGACCAGCGACGCGTTGGGCGCGAACGAGAAGCCCTGCTGCTGGAACTCCAGGTCGATGCCGAAGCCGCCCACGAAGCGCTGCTTGCCGTAGTAGCGCCACGAGACGCCGCCGCTGTAAAGCCCCCAGATCGCCCGCATCTCCTGCTTGGGCTGGAAGCGGCCGTTGCCCATGCCGTAGCCCACCGTAAAGCCGAGCGTATGCTGCGCCGAAGCCCCCTGCCACGCGACGAGGGCGGCAAGGGCGAAGAGCGCGGTTCGGATATGTCGTTTCATCGTCATCTTACCTGAAATTATTGAACATGCTGCCGGCCGAGTTGAAGTTACTGTTGTTGCTGTTCTGCTGCCGGTCGCGTTCCTGGTCCTTCTTCGGACCCTCCTTGGCGCGTTTCTCCGCCTCGCGGCGCAGGCGCTGCGACTCGCGTTCGTCCAGAAGGCGCGAGAGCGACTGCATCGTAACCGGTGCGAAAATGCGGTTCATGTCCATCGAGAATTCGATTTCCCAGTTGGTCTTCGTGGCGAAGGTGTCTTCGCCCTGTTCGTTGGCATAGATCTCGGCCCGCTCGGGCTGGAGGCGTTCGACCACGTTGCCCGCGTCCCACTTGCCGTTGCCGTTGCGGTCCTCGATGACGCGGAACTTGATCTCGCCCGCAGGAACGTAGTTGAAACGGACATCGCCCGTCGACACGTCGCGCTTCTCCTGCTTGAGCGCGTTGTTGCCGTCGAGCAGTTGGACGATATACTTCGTACCGTCGTCGCGCCCTTTGACGTGGATGATCACCGTGGCGAACTTCTCAGGGTCGAGGACCGTATACTTACCAATGATCGAATCATTGGAAAGGCCCGCGACATCGGTGATGGCCCCCTCGGGGATAGTCAGCGTATACTGTCCGCCCAGTTTCCACGGGGCGCGGACCTGCCAGCGGCGCAGCAACCCCGTATCACGCACCATGCGCACCGGGATGTCCTCGATCGAATTGTCTTCGAGCACGCGCGTCAGCAGCAGTTTCGCCGAGTCGAGCTTTACGAGCGGATAGTCGAAATCGACCGTGAGGTGGTTCTCGGGGTTGATCTCGCCCGAAGTGGGCATCTTGAAGGCGAAAGGATTCTCCTTCTTGGGCTCCACCCACTCCTCGCCCGCGGCCTCGGCCTTGCGGCGGTCGCGTTCGAGCTTCTCGCGTTCGCGCTCCTGCTCCTTGGTCTCGATCAGCCGCCATGCGAGTTTCAGCGGTTCGGTGACCTCCTGCAACTGGTTGACCGTATCGTGCTTGAAATAGGTGATTTCACCCTTGATCGTATCGGGAAGCGAAGAAGAGGGCATGTTGAACCACAGGGCGATCGTGTCGCGGCCCACGGTCTGCGGATCGACGATCACCCGGTCGGCGGGAATGCTGTCGAAGCGGAGTTTCACGATTTTGGGCTGCGCGGCAGCGAAGTAAAGCATTCCCTTGTGCTGCAAAGGCCGTTCGGACTGCGAAAGCAACTGGCGGCGGAACGCCTTGTCGGTGAACATGCGGAAATAAAGCTGCGGATCGGCCGTCACATACTGGCGGATCGAGTCGTACCAAACGGCGAAATCGGGCATCTCGGCGGGGTTGTAGGTCCCTTCGAGGAAACCCACCTGGTCGCTGCCCGGCTCGTACATCTGGTTGTCGTTCTTATCCTGGACGGCATAGACGCGGTAGGGAATCGGCTTGAGGTTCTGGGCAATGAAGATACCGTTGTTCTCGGCGCGGGCGATTGCGGCGGGTTTGTACTTGAAAATCGTGGAGTCGTACCCGGCGACATTCTCGACCGAATCGGCCGGGAAGAACCAGATGAACGACTTCGAAACGGAGTCGGCCTTGTAACTGTCGGCCGTATAGCCCGAAAGGACCATCGAGTCGATTTCGGGCCCCGTCGAGAAAACATAGCGCATCGAGTAGAGCGGGTTGCCCTCGTTGTTGTCGCGCACGGCGCTGCCGAAATTGAGCGAATAGGTCGTATTCGGGGCCAGCGTATCGCGCAACTGGACGACGATGCCCCGGCCGCGCAGGGTGATGAGCGGTTTTTTCTTCATCGCCGGCGAAGTGAAGAACTCCTTCTGCTGGTCCTTGAGTTGGACGAACTCGTCGAATTCGATGTAAATCTTCCCGTGGCCGACCGTCGGGCGGTTGGTCGAGAAGTTGTCGGGCGTCATGTTCAGGATGACGGGAGGCAGCGAGTCGCGGGGACCGCCCGTAGGGGTCATCATGCTCGCACAGCGGCTCAGGAAGGCCGACGCAAAGAGCAGCGCCACCGCGAGGCGCAGCATGTTAAGCATATTTCGCGGAGTATTCATCGGCGTCGGGATTGTGTTTGAGTGTCCGTTCCGGGGGCGTGCGCCGGATTGACGACGCGCCAGCCGTCCTCGACATAGATCCACGCGGTATGCCACGGGCGGAAGACGACGGGCAGCGTCACCGATTCGCCGTCGAGGTCGACCTCCTGCTTCGAATAGGCATAGAGGCGGTTGGTGCGGTCGACAACGACCACCATCAGGGTCTGGGCCGACACTTTCATCTTATAGAGCGTCGAGTTGTCCTCCTTGTAAGCCGTAAAGTTGGGATTCGTACGCGTGAACGAATCGTCGCTCTTCGACGTGATCTTTCCGGCGACGGCATCGTCGTAGGAGGCAATGTACCACGCCGTGGTATCGGCGGCGAAGGCATAGGCCTTCAGGCTGGAAATTTCAGCCGTGGGGCCGCCCTCCTCGGCCTGGACCGAGGGGTCGATAAGGCAGTCGAGGTAGGTGGGAGGCGTATAGAATTCGTTGTAGAAACTCCAGTTGCCGTCCTTGTAGGAAAAGCCCTCCTTCCAGGCCTTGAAGACCAGCGAGACATAGAGGTTGGGGAGGTTCTCGCCCAGTTCCTGCTGCGTATAGGCGTAAATCCGATGCGTCGGATCGACGGCAAGGATCATTTGCGTAGGGCTCGAAAGCGGCATCTGCACCCAGCCTACCGTCCCTTCCTGCACATAGGGTTCGGCCGTGGCGAGCGGAGTGGAAATCTGGTCGGCAGGATTGTCCTTGAGCGAAATGACGCCGTTGAGCGCATCCTCGTAGGAGGCCACGGTATAGAAGGCCGTATCGGCGGAGAAAGCGTAGGCTTTCAGCCCTTCGAACGGCAGGCTCGGGTCGCCCGACAGTTCCTGCGCGAGGGGCTTGAGGATGTAGTTCGTCTTATACGACACGTCCTTGAAGCACCCCGCCGTCACCGCGGCGGCAGCCAGAAGCAATATGATTCGTTTTGCGTTCATACCCGTCTATTTGTTTCGGAGCGCATCCAGCATCTCGCCGACGGTGACACCCGTCAAGGGATGCTGCCGCAGGCGCATGATCTCGCAGAGCGGCGTCAGGGCAAACTCCCGCTCGGCGAGCAGCGGATGGGGAACCGAGAGGCGTTCGTCGTCGATCACTTCGTCGTCGTAGAAAATGATGTCGATGTCGATAGGCCGCGAGCAGTATGCAGCGCCCGAAGAGGCCTTCTCGATTAGCTCGGCGGCGCGGTTGCGGCCCAGTTCGCGCTCGATCTGCTGGCAGGCGTCGAGCACTTCGAGCGGCGTGAGGTCGGTGGAGACCTCCAGCGCCTGGTTTGAAAAATGCTCCGCGGCCGGGAATCCCCACGGCTCGCTCTCGTAACGGTGCGAACAGCGCAGCACGGCTCCCACACGGGAGTTGATCAACTGCTGTGCCGTTTGCAGGGTTCGTTTCACATCGCCCTGGTTGCCGCCTAAAAGAAGTGCCACACGTGCCATAAATTACAAACGTTTTATCATCTTGCTCACCGAGAGGGCAAAATGGGTAAATACGATCGTCGGATTGCCGTTCTGCGCAATTTGCGCGGCGGCACTCTCGATCTCGGCGATCAGCGGCTCGATATTCTGCGAGCCGACGAAAGGGGCGAATTTCGAACAGAAAGCCAGCTCCTCGCCCCAGAGGTAGCTGACCTCGCGGATGCCGGCGTGGAGCATGAAGCTCTCGCGCAAAAGCCGCGCCGCATCGCGCAGGAACGCCCGCTGCTGTTCGCGGGTGAGCTGCGCGGCATCCTCGGCCCAGGTGACCAGTTCGAGGTGCTTGTCGTTATAGCTCAGGCGCATCAGACCGCAGAAAAGATCGAAATGCTCCTTGCGGAGCGCATCGCTCTCACCCGCAACCAGGTGGCCCAGTTCCAGCAGGTCGCCCCCCGCCAGGCGCGCCATATTACGGGCCTGCAACGGATCGGTCACGCCCCGTTCACGCGCCACACGTTCCAGCACGTCGGGTGCGATGCGGGGCACGGCCACCTCCTGCGTCCGCGAAATGATCGTCGGCAGCAGGCGGTCGGGGTGCTCCGAAACCAGGATGAAAAGCGTACGGTCCCACGGCTCCTCGAGGATTTTGAGTATCTTGTTCGCCGCCTCCTCGTTCATCGCCTCAGGAAGCCAGATCAGCATGGTCTTATAATCGGCCTCGAAACTCTTGAACGACAACTTGCGGATAATCTCGTCGGCCTCGCGGGCCGCGATCATGCCTTTGAGCGTCTTGCCCAGGTCGAGGCGGTCGTACCAGTCCTGCGGCGAAAAGTACCCGCCGCGCTCGCCGAACAAAGCCCGGAACAGCGGCAGGAATTCGTCGCTGCGCATCACTTCGCCCGATTTCTTGCCCTGCTTGTTGACCGGGAAGACCAAATGCAGGTCGGGATGCGCCAGCGCCGCGATCTGCTTGCAGTCGGGGCATTCGCCGCATGAGTCGCCGTCGCGGCGATGGCGGCAGCAGAGGTACTGGACGTAGGCCACGGCCAAAGCCAGCGCCCCGGAACCCGCCGTGCCCGTGAAGAGCTGGGCATGGCTCACACGCCCGGCGTCGACCGACTGCGTCAAGTGCCGTTTCAAATCCTCCTGTCCCGTTATGTCCGCAAAACGCATCTTATTTCCTGTTTTTCAACCGGCAGGCTGTCTGCACACCGGCGATTGTCAATAATCCCGCAAAAACCAGTGCGAGGATGACGGTACGCACCGTACCCCGTTCCATCTGGAGGGCGGCGACTCCGCCGAGGAAAAGCGCGAAACTCACGCCCATCACCACGATTTTTCCGGTCGATTTCTTCATTTCCGTCTATTTTTCCACCACCTCGGCGCTGAGTATCCGTACGTCTTCCAGCGGCCGGCCGGCCGGATCGGTCTCGACGCCCTGGATGGCTTCGACGACCTCCAGCCCTTCGGTCACACGGCCGAAGACAGTATATTGTCCGTCGAGGAACGGCGTGCCGCCTACGGTTTTATAGAGTGCACGCAGCGAGTCGGGGATTACGATTCGGCCGTCGGTGGCCGCCGAAATCCGCTCCTGCATTCTATCGATCACCTCGTCCTCGAAAGTATTGCCCCAAACGATATAGAACTGACTTCCGGAGGATTTCCGGTCGGGGTTCATCTCATCGGGCGTCCGGGCCGCAGCCAATGCACCGCGCGTATGCGCCAACGCCGGGTAGACGATTTCGGCCGGAATCAGGTAGCCTGCATCGGCCTCGCCGAGCATTTTGCCTGCCGGAGCCCGGCGCGAAGCGGGATCGCCGGCCTGGATCATAAAATCGGCGATCACACGGTGGAAAAGGACCGAATCGAAAAATCCTTCGCGGGTCAGTTTCAGGAAATTGTCCCGGTGAAGGGGCGTACGGCCATCGAGTTCGATACGGATGTCGCCCGCCGTGGTATGCAGCAACACCTCGGCGGAGCCAGTCGGGCGGGGTTGGCCGCAGGCGGCGAGGAGCAGGACGGCCGTGGCCGCGGCTGCAATTCGGGGAAAAAGTCGTTTCTGCATACTCCGATTCAATTTTACCTGTGCAGGAATGCGCGCAGCATCGCCCCCAGGTCGATCCGCTCGCGGCGGACGAGGTAGGCGGCATACAACGCAAAAAGCACTATATTAAACGCATAGCTTACAAACATATTGTCCGCAAAGGCGGTCAAGGCCTCGCAGGCGGCAAAAACCACGAGCGCCACACCGACATACTCGCCGATATGCCGCCAGTCGTAGGGAGTCGGGTAATAGCGGCGGTTGAGCCACCAACTGACGGCGACCATGACCGATTCGCTCGCCAGGCGTGCCCAGGCAGCCCCGTAGTAGCCCCACAGCGGAATCAGCCAGAAACCGAAAACAGTGATGGCGACAAGTCCCGCACCCGTAACGACGATGGCCAGCGAAGTCCGCTCCTCGCGTTTGTACCAGAACGAAAGGTTGAGCCAGACACCCGTCAGCACGTTCGCCCCGAGCACCACCGGGAGGATGAAGATGCCTTCGCGGAAGTCGCGGCCCACGATCAGCGCGAAGAGGTCGCGGAACAGCGCGATGCCGAGAAAAATCAGCATCGAGGCCATGACGTAGTACTTCAATGCCGCGGCGTTCATCTGCACGAAGTCCGATTTCTTGAAATTCGAGAGGAAGAACGGCTCGGCGGCCAGGCGGTACATCTGGTAGAAAAGCATCATCACCACGGCGATCTTGGTGATGGCGCCGTAGATGCCCAGTTGCGCCATAGCACCCTCGGGAACGAGGTATTTGATCAGTTGGCGGTCGATGAACTCGTTGGCCGTACCGGCGAGCCCGCCCACCAGCAGCGGCAGCGAATAGGCGAAGACGGCGACGAGCAGCGCCCAGTTGATTTTCGGGAAAGTCCGGTCGGCGGTCATCAGAATCAGCACCCACGTCACCACGCTCGCAATGAGGTTGGCGACAAAGACCCAGCCCACGCCGAACTCCGTGGCGAACAGCCCTGCGGCGCCGAACCCGAAGGCCAGCACCACGTTCAGAACGACGTTCAGTGCTTTGAGCCCCACGAAGGTCATGGCACGGCCCTGTTCGCGCAGCCGCGAGAAGGGAATGCAGGCCCAAACGTCGAAAAGGATGATCAGGCCGACCCAGACGACATATTCGGGGTGTGCGACATAGGCCTCGCCCATCATACGGGCAATGCCGTCACGGAAAAAGGCCATTGCAAGGAAGAACACCGCCGCCGCGAGCGAGGTGACACCCCACGTCGTGGCAAAAAGCCGCCGTTTGGCCGCCTTCACATCGCCGCCCGCCGCCTCGGCCTTGGCCGAAAAACGGAAATAGCTCGACTCCATGCCCATCGTCAGGAGCGTGAGAGCCAGCGGAATAAGGGCATAGATGTCGGTAACGATACCATAGGTCTCCTGCCCGAAAACACGGGTATAGTAAGGCGTGAGCAGGTAGCTCAGGAACCTTACTACGATGGTGCTGATGCCGTAGACGGCAGTTTGTTTGGCCAGTTTTTCGAGCATAACGGAGGCTTGTAGCCTGCAAAGATAGCGCAAGGCGAGGGCAGAACCAAGTTTTACGAGGATTTGCCGAGGCGCAGCCTATCCAAGCCGGGCTTTATGCCCGGCAAAGATACAAATTTTAGCCGGAAACCCCGCATAGTTTCTTCTTCTTTCAAAGAAAGAAGAGAAAGCAGACCAAACCTTTTTCCGTCTGCCAGGAAAAAACCCGGCCTCTCCCGGAAAACCTTACCGCGACGCTGCGAGCGACGAGGGCGTAACGCCCCGCGAATCGCGGGCCCAGTCGCCGCGGGCACGCAGCACCTGCTCGACGATGTCGCGCACGGCCCCTTCACCGCCCCGGAACTCGGAGACGTAGCGCGACGCCTCGATCACCTCTGCCGCGGCGTCTGCCGGGCAGACCGGAAGGCCCACTTCGCGCATACACTCCAGGTCGGGGATATCGTCGCCCATGTAGAGTACGTTGGCCGGATCGAGTCCCTGGCCGGCCATGTATTCGCGGATGGCTGCGATCTTGTCCATGCAGTCGACGTAGAAATGCTCGATGCCGAGCATCCGGAGGCGGTTTTCAAGCGTCCGGCCCCGGCCGCCGGTGATGATACAGACCTTATAGCCGATTTTGATCGCATAGGCCAGCGCATAACCGTCCTTGGCATTGTAGCGGCGGATGAAATCGCCGTCGAGCGTGGGGATGATGCCCCCGTCGGTCATCACGCCGTCGACATCGAAAACGAAGGCTTCACAGCGCGCTATATCTTCTTTGAAGTTTCCCATATACTTTGACTTATCGTAGAATAAATGTTTTTCAAACGAAGGTCGAACGACAGCAGGTCGCAGTGGAGGGCTTTGGTCGCAAAGTCGTTGCGCACGGCGGGCCCCGTCTGCACGTCGAGCGGCGAACGGGCGTCGCAGGCCTTGGCCGCAGTCTCGGCGATCAGCGGCTTCAGCACATCGAAATCGAGCCCTGCACTGCGGACGATGCGTTCGCCCACGGCATACATGTGATTGGCGAAGTTGCAGGCGAAAACCGCTGCGAGATGGACCTTTACGCGCTGTGCGGAGGTGGCCCAGACGACCGTTCCGGAGAGTTTCCGGGCGAACTCCTCCAGTTCGGGCCGCAAATCGGAAGAGGCTGTTTCGAGGAAGACCGGAATGATCGAGAAGTCCACTTCACGGCCTTTGGTGAAGGTCTGCATCGGGTAGAAAACCGCCCGGCGGGCAAATTTCGCAGGAATAGCCGCGAGGGGCACGCTGCCGGCGGTGTGGGCCACGACGGCGCCTTCGGGGATCGGAAGCGTCGCAGCCACGTGCTCCACGGCCTTGTCGCTGACGGCGATGATGTAGATGTCCGCCTCCTTGCAAAGCATCTCGGGATGCGTCGCCCAGTCGGTCGCAGACTGCTCCGCAACAATGCGCGCCCGTTCGGGATTGCGGGCGAAAATCTGCACGAGTTCCAGGTCGCTCTTGGCGACGGCACGGGCCAGCGCTTCCGCGAGGTTTCCGCTGCCGATGATGACGAGGCGTTTCATAGGCTCTTCCTGTTTGGGTTTTACAGCAAGTCCACCAGCCGCACGTTGTCCTGCGATTTGCGGGCGGATTCTTTCAGCATTTCCAGTTCGCGGTCGACACGTGCGAGTTCGGGCGTCTGCCCGAGGTCGAATGTGGTTTGCCCCGAGTGCTCGACCGCTTCCAGTACACCGTAGACGGTCATCGAAGCAATGTCATGCGCCGGGGTGAATCCCATTTCACGCTCGCCGTCGCCGCTGCGCACGGCGATCAACTGCCCGGCCTGCACCAGTTGGAACAGCACGTCGTTGACGATACGCGTGGGCAGGCCGAGCCGTTCGCGGATTTCGTCCGCAGGCATCGTACCACCCTCATTGCGGAAATGCCGCACGACGGAGAGCATCACCGCGAGCAGCACTTTGCGGCGCTGGTCGTAGCTGATCAAGAGCGACTCGCGCTCCTCGCCGAAACGTGCGATATTCTGGTAGGCGAACGACAACTCGCCGCCGAAAAGGAGTATCTCCCACGAGGTCTGCATCCAGATCAGAAACAGCGGCAGGGCCGCGAAACTGCCGTAGATGGCGTTGTACGAGGTCATCCACCGCTGGACGTAGACATATCCCCACTGGAACAGCAGGAAGATCGTCCCGGCGACGATACCGGCCATCAGCGCACTCCCGAAGCGCACTTTGGCGTTGGGTATGATGATGTAGAGGAAGGTGAACATCACCCAGATGACGAACATCGAGGCGAGGTGCGACAGCAGGCTGAAATACCAACTGTCGTCGAATCCGAGCAGTTCCTCGGCGTAGTTGCCCACGGCATTGGCTACGATCCAAAGGATCGGGACGATCATCACCACGGCGATATAGTCGGTCCACTGGCGGGTGATGCTGCGTTCGACTTTGACTTCCCAGATGTTGTTGAAAGCGCTTTCGATCGACCCGAAGACCCGGATCACGGCCCAGAAAAGCATCACGAGGGCCACGGCGGCAACCACGCCGCCCTGCGTGCGGACCAGGGCGTTTTCGGCGAACTGGACCACGTAGTCCACGATGTCCGGGTTCTGGGGGAAAAGGGCGTAAAGGTTCTGGACCAGTCCGTCGGCCAGCCCGAAGCCCTTCACGACGGCGAAGACCACGGCGACGATCGGAACGAGCGACATCAGCGTATAGAAGGTGAGTGCCGCCGAGCGGACGATGGTTCCGTGCTCGAGCAGGCCGCGGGCGGTATAAAACAACAGCCTGTATTGCTGGACGAACCACCGGACGACGGGGTTGCGCCATTCGGTGACATCGCGCCGGAAAATCGTGTCGGTGAAGTATGTAAGGAATTCGCTGAGCTTCATAAACCGCAGGCTTCAAGTTGCATACGCAAATGTAGTCATTTAAACCGTATAACCCAAAAATCGTTCCCGATTTTCGTGAACGCCAGCCGCAAGTCGGCTCCGGGATGTAATCCGAGGCGGCGCATCAACTCTTCGGCGGCGAGCGGAAAGTCGCGCTTGAGCACCTCCGCACCGCAGCCTTTCAGTTCACGCTTCAGCCGCTTGGGGTCGTAAGGTTCGATGCTTTCGACGGCAAAGACCCGGCCCAGCACGCCCTGCGGCTCCTCTGCGGCGAATCCGTAACCGTTTTCGCTCCACATATCGGCCCTGCCCGACAGGTGCAGCCGCGCAAGGCGGGCTTTCTGCAACGCCACATCCGGCGCAACGAGCCAGCGGTAACGCGCCGGATCGAACGGCCCCGGAAGAGGGACGGTCTGGCCGGGGTTCGCCGAAAAACTGCCGCACCCGAGGGCGGTAGCAGTGACCGAGGGACCCGAACCGTCGGCATAAATCAGCACTTCTTTGCACTCGTCGCCCAGCGACAACACCTCCACGCGGCTGTCGGGAAAGAGCCTGAGGGCCTCGTCCACATCGAACAGCGGAGAATTTTTGACACACAAACGCCCCGAAATCCGGTCGATACGGGGTTTCAGGGCGATAATGTCGGGCGAACAGTCTTCCAGGCGCACCAGTTTGCGGCCTTCGGCCGAACGGCGGTCAGGGTCGGCGTAGACCCAGTCGAAACACAGGCCGTCGCGTTGCAGGTACTCTTCGGCGGAGGTGTTTACGACCTCGATATTCACGGCGCCGAGCCTCGAAAAATTCTCCGCGGCCACGCGGGCAAGCATTTCGTTGCGTTCGAGCGTCACCACACGGCGGAAGCGGCGGCTCAGGAAATAGGCATCGACACCCAGCCCGCAGGTGAGGTCCAGCACACTGTCGCCCGCAATCCGCTTATGGGCGGCACATGCTTCGCTCGACGCCTGTTCGAAAGCCAGCGGCGGGAGAATGCACTGCGCCGCGGCGTACGAGGGAAGTTTCCGGGCGGCCCGTGCGAGGTATTTGACCTGCGTAGCTACGATCCGGGCATGGGGAACGGCGCGGTCCATCGCCACTTCCAACGGGTCGCGGCCCCGTGCGGCGGCAATAGCGCGCTGCACTTCGTCCGTAAGCAGGAGGGAGTATTCTTCGGGAGTAATCACATCCGCAAAGGTAGGCTTTTTTTCGGTTCGGTGCTCCACACCGCAACAGTTGCAAGTGCGAAAACGGCATAAACAGCCGCCGTCTGCCACCCGCCAAGGGTGTGGTCGGCAGCACCTCCGGGCAACGAAGCGGTCAAACAGGCCAGCGCATTGATCCACCCGGCGGCAGTTCCCGTGACAAACCCGAATACGGGCGCGAGGATTCCGACGGGCAGGAGCATCCACAATGCGCCGCCGCACACCACGACCCCGGCCAGCGCAATGGCCAGCGGATTGACCGCCAGTCCGGCCAGCGGCACGACACCGAAGGTGTGCGAGACGAGCGGCGCCGTGGCGAGCGTGGCCGCCAGGCCGATCAGGTAGGCGTCGATCACGACGTTCAGCGCCTTCCACCGGGTGCGGCAGCGGCGGCAGAGCGGCACGCCCCAGGCGAGAATAGCCGCCACGGCAATGAACGAAAGTTGGAAGCTGATGTCTCCCAGCCAGTTGGGATTCCAGACCAGCATACCGAATCCGGCCGCGGCCAGGGCATTCAGTCCGACGTATTCCGACGCCGAGGCCAATGCCGCCTGCAACACGGTGCACATCACGGCGGCCCGGACGGCGCTGGGCGGAAATCCCGCCGCCGCGACGAAGAGCCACACGGCCCCCGCCGCCAGCACATTGCGCAGGAGATGTCCCCGCCGGAGCAGGGGCAGCCACCACAGCGCAAGGTTTACCAACACGAAAACGATCCCCGTATGCAGGCCCGATACGGCCAGCAGGTGCGACAACCCGCTCCGGGAGTACGCCGCACGGAGTTCGGGCGTAATACCCCGCCGCTCGCCCGCCGCCATGGCCTCGACGACCGCCGCGGCCTGCGGCTCCATCGGCAGCCGGGAGAGCCTTTCGACAGCCGCCCGGTGCAGGCCCGCGTGCCGCCCCGGCAGCCGTTCGAGAATCGTCTGTTCCGCGATCCACAGGGTTCCGGCATACCCCCGCCGCTCCATGAGCAGGCGGTAGCTCTCCGCCCCGCCCCGCAGCGGCCTCACCGTACCCCGGCAGCGGATACGCTCCCCGGGCTGCAACCCGGTAAGCGAATCGGCATAAAGCCTGATACGGGCGTCCGAGGCATGCCAATGCCCGTCCACAGGACTGCGCCATGCGGCGACCGACGCATCGACGGAGAGGTAACGCCCCCGGTCGGCAGGAAATCCCTCGACCTCGATTTCATAGGCCGTATGCACGCCGCGCGGGACAGTGGGCTCGGGCACACGAAGCTGCGCCGCGGCAAATCCCGCCGTGACGATCATCGCCGCCGTGGCGGCCGACGAGCGCAGCAACAGCGCCACGAGCCCCGCCGATACGAAAGCCCCTGCGAGAAACCACAGGGGCAATGCATAGCGGCCTGCCAGGGCGATTCCCGCGGCGAAAGGCACGAGAATCCTGAGCATCGGCATGCGGTCGAGCCGCGCGAACAGGCGGGAAATCTTCATCCGGATAGTCTATCGAGCCGTAAAGATAGCAAAATCAGCCGACAAATAGCGCCCAGCCGCGCCCGATTTCGTCCCGGTCCGCTACGACACCGTTTTCCACGCGGGAAATGGCTGCAGCAAGGGGAATCATCGTCGCCGGATCCAACGTATCGACCGGTTCGTCGGGCCCGATGCCCGTATCGGCGGTCACGGCGCGGATGTAGGCTTCGGTGTGGTTCTCCGACGGCGGAGCCCATCGGGAAATCATTCCGCGGACAGTCCGCAGTCCATGACGAATCCGGTAAGTGTGCAGCAGCATGAAGACAGCCCGGTAGCCCCATGCGAGGGATTCGAACTGCTTGAAGGCCGGATCACGCGAAGGCCGCACCTCGCCTTTGTAGCGGACCTTCGACTGCCGGATATTCCCCGGATTACAGTTCGCCAGCCCCCTACTCATCGCCTGCCTCCTTCCGGATACGGCGGCGCACATAACGGCGCAGCCAGCGGAACAACGGGGCGTCGGAAAGTTGTGCGGCGTTTTCGAGAAACGACCACAGCTCCACGCCGCAGGTGAATCCCGTGAGGAGCCGGGCCAGGTTCAACGGCATGAAATCCAGGACGCAACTGTCGATCAGCCACGCCATCGAGATCGCCGTGACCGCAAGCGTGAGTTTGAGCACCGTGCGCCAGGCCTTGCAACTCTCGAAATACCAAGCGCGCCCTTCGCGGAGGGCCGCGGCGCGGTCGGCGGCCACCCCCGAAAGGAAGTCGACGCCGATGAAGACGACGGTCGTGGCCACCAGCGGCCCGATCGGCGCGAACAGCGCGGCAATCCCTGCCGCCGCACCGCTAACGAACCTGAACAAAGCCTCCATCGGTCGTACAGCGGTTGAAGATGTCTTTTTCGGGGTCGTATTCCGGGAACTCCGTCCCGTGGGCGCAGAGGTGTTCGGCGGCACGGCGCAGCAGCGTCCGGGCCTGGGCCAGCAGAGCGCGCCGCAGGTGTCGGCGGGCCGTGTCCCCGGCCGGCTGGGTATAGGCGGATTTCGGGGCCGTCGTACCGCACTGTCCGGTGCGGATGTCGAGCCGCGGCTGGACGGCTACACGCGTGAAGAGAGCCGTCGGGGCCGCGAGGTATTCGGTCCGAAAACCGGCATAGGAGCCGCCGAGAAGTTTTTCGTAAAGCGCCCGCCCGATGACCGGAACGATGTAACGCTGCTCGGCGGCGGCGATGTCGGCCTCCGTGATGGTTTCGGGCGGCAGATATTCCCCGTCGCCGAAGGCAAGGCGCAGGACTTGTAAAGGGGTGATTAACGTGTTCATAAAGGTGGAAGGTTAAAAGTGAAAAGCATGCCGGTTCTACGGTAACATAATTCCACATTCTCGCTTGGAGCGGAAAAAGATCGTCCGAGGGGCCGCGCACCCGGAGCGGAAGGCTGTAAAGGCTCGATCTTACTGCGCCCGCTCAGCGCGGGCCGGAGGATGATCCCGCGAAAGCGACATGCGGATGGTTTTGCGCCGCTTTTGCCACCAAAAGCGGCAGAATGCCCCGCGGCGGTACGCCGCAAGAACGACATTCGATCCCGCGAAAACTATGCGTTTATTCGATACTCTTGATATTGTACTTCGTAATTTCGGATAAAAAGGCCTGTTGTTTCGGGTCCTCCGGATCGTAGTCGAGCCCGTCGGCCTTGCGGGCCTCCCAGACCTTCATGTAGATGGGTTTCGAACGGGTCGGCGGACGGTTGACGATTTGCAGCGAGACGGTGTCGAGTCCCAGAACCGAAGCCACAAGGGCCCGGATCGGCTCGGTCAGTTCGGCCTGCTCGGCCAGAATCACCGTGTTGAGCGCCACCTCGTACTCGTGGAGGATGCGCTCGGCGCTGAAGCCCGCCGCGTAGTCCAGCCCGCTCAGCGTCCGGAACCACGAGTGGGCCACGACGATGTCCCCGACGGCCTGTTCGTGCAGCGCCTGCCAGTCGCCCTCGTTCTGTGCGGCAATGGGGATGAAACGCGAATTGTCGTTCTCGCCGCCGTCCCGGATGACGAACATCACCTGCCCGGGATTCCCGGCGAACTTCTGTTCAGCCAGCCGCACGATGCGTTCGGCTTCGGCCTCGTTGTCCACCGACGAGTCGAGCATCATCACGCCCGACAACTGGAACGAATTGTCGAGCCGCGAGATATTCCAGCGGTCGGTCTTCCAGGCGATCGCCGAAACGCTGAACCCCGCGATATAGGGCGGCACGCCGTAGTGTTCGAACATGGGTTCGTAATCCTTGTAGTGGATCATAGAGCGCAGCGTGCCGTCGTCCTGCACTTCGAAATCGGGATAGAGCGGCAGCGACCGCACTTCGGCGGGCCTGAATGCCGCCCAGTCGTGATGCAGGAGGATGTGTTTCGAGTCGCGGGCCACGCGGCAGCGCGAGGCGTCCTGGTGGTAGAGCGACAAATAGGTGTGTCCGGGGTCGGTGACCGCTTCGAGGAAGGCATTGCCGAACAGCGACTTGTCGAAAGCCAGTTTGCCCAGCACCTGCCTCAGGCTCTCGCCGCTGCCGTTGACGCGCCGGACAAATTCGGCCAGCAGCGGCTGCCGGGCCTCGTCACACGTAAATCCCTTGCCCGAGATGTAATCGGCCTTGTCGTTGATGATACGCCGGTGGGTCGTCGAACGCCGGGCCATCAGCGCCAGCGCCGCCGGAAAGAGGTTGTCGTCGCCCCAGCGCCAGAATTTATCGCTGTCGACCCGCGACGCCCCCAGTGCGAAGTAAGGGTCCGTGCGGTCGGCGACCCCCACGGCGGTTTTGATTTTTTTCGTTTTGCTCATGGCGTTTTTCGGGTTTCAGTGAGTCCGGCATCCGCAGGAAAAGACTCCTGCGGATGCACGTCCCCGGGTTTTTACTGCTTGTAGGCAAAGGAGATCAGCGCCTCGTCGAGGATTTCGCTGCCGGCCATGAAGACTGCACGCTGGCGGTTCTCCATCTCGTCGGGGTTATACCACATGCGCACTTCGTTGCCGGGCATGTCGGCCGTATTGACGGCCAGGACGAGGTTGCGGCGGTCGGTGAGCAGGGCGAACGACTGGCGGAATGTGGTTGCGCCGAGGTAACTGCCCAGCCGTACGTCCACGACGGGGATTCCGTGATAGGCCAACGCCCGGCGGCCGTTCATCGCATCGGTATAGGCGGCGTCCGCACCCTTCGAATCGAGGTATTTCTCGTAAAGGTGATAAATGTCCGACGACACGAAATAAACCAGCTGCCCGTCGGCCTTGAGGTCGCGGACACGGGGATCGGCCCCGGTCCACAGTTTGTCGAACACCTCGACCGCACAGGCCGGGTCCGCGAGCTCCGACACCTGGTAGGCAAAGCAGTAAATGGCCTCGTCGCCGGCCAGGCTGTTGATCGGCTTGAGGAAACCGTCGAAAGTATTGTAACCCGTCGCAGAGGCGGTGTTGCCGAGCCACATCGTGACGCGGATATTCTCGGCGAGCGCCTGCTTGAAGAGCGCCGTTTCAGCCTGTTCGAGTTCCGTCCCCGAGAGGTCGTCCATATTGACGTTGGCCAGCGCGGTGATCTTTTCGTAGACCATCGAGAAGTAGTCGGCGGCCGAGAATCCCAGTTCGGCTTTCACCCGGCTGAGGTTGACCGTCTTTTCGTACTTGGTGGCCGGGTTGCCTCCGGTCCAGCCCGCGGAGGTGAACTTCTGGAGGATGTTGCGCTGCCCGTCCCAAAGTTGGATGTGCGTGGGCTGGGGCATGTTGTAGAGTACGCGCACGCCCAATTCCTGCGCCGACTCTCCGGTCAGCATCGGGCGGAAGAAAATGTTTTCGAGGTCGGAACCGGTGTACTGTTTCGAATTTTCAAGATAAGTCATGGATGTTGTGTTTTTAAATGTTTGTTGAATTTGGTTGTTCGTTTTACCGTTGAGGACGGATGTTGCCTGACTTCCATTTTTATGTCGACAATCCCTCCAAACCTCCCTTTGATAAGGGAGGCTTCCCCTTCGGCAATTTTAAATTCTTAATTCTTCATTTTTAATTGCGTTTCCGCTGTCAACAGCGGAAGCGTTTTGCATCTTCGGCATAGGCGCGTTCGTTCGCCGACCGGACCGTATCGCCATAGGAGGGATCCTCCCGGGATTGCGTACGCGTCGGCGCGGCCTGGCGGCGGGCTTCGTCGGCGGCGATGGCCGAACGGCGCCGCAGGGCCTGGACCTCTTCGTCGAAGTGGAGGACGTTGCGGTCGGCGGGCAACGCGGCTCCGGGCCGCAGGCCGATGTTGGCCAGCAGGCGGTCCCATCCCCGGGCAATATTCTGCGCCAGCGAGGGCGCAGGCCGCTCCGCAGCGTCTATTACCCTGTCGGCCAGCCCAGCCGCAACGGCCTCTTCGGGCGCAAGCCAGCGGCCGTTGCCGTTGTTCTCGGCCATCAGGGCCCCGAACTCCACAGCCGGACGGCCCGAACGGGCGGCATACACCGCGGCGATACGCGCATCGGTCTGGTGCAGCAGGTCGATCTTTCCGGCAATCTCGGCGGCATTGCCCTCGGTCGAACAAATGGCCGTATGGATCAGGTAGAGGGCGTTGGCCGACAGTTCGCGACACCCTTCGGAAGCCGCCTGGGCGATGATCGTTGCCGCCGACGCCGTGTAACCGTAACAGCGGGTGGTAATTCGCGCCGGAAGCGCGGCGAGCGCATCGTGGATCAGCAGCGCGTCGTTCACGTCGCCGCCCGTCGAGCGTATGTTCACGACGACCTCCGGGGCTTCGATCTCCGCAATGCGGCGCAAAGCGTCGCGAAACCGCTCGTAGGTCGCCACCCGGGCTTCGGGTTCGTCGAACTGCCACTCCTCAGGCACGCCGATAGTCCCCTCGATGTCGATCTGGCAGGCTCCGGCGGTGTTGTTAATTTGAATTTCCGATTTCATGATTAATGTTTGTAAGTGTTATAAAATGCGTTGCGCACCTTTTCGTAAGAGCAGCAGAGTTTCCCGGCTGTGACCTCGAAGGCTTCGCAGCGGGGCATGCCCTCCCTTTCGAGCCGCCCGATTTCATCGCGGATAGCGCGCTGTTCACACCCCTGGCGGCTGACCAGCCCCAATTCGAACAACCGCAATACCGTCTGCCGGGTCGTAAGCCCCCGGACCTCCCGAAGCACCGCTTCGGCCAACAGTTCGTCGTGACGCGTCATCAGTCTTCCGAAAGGCGGTCGAACGTGCAGCGCACCGAGGCTTTCCCGGGGTCGTAGCCGCCGACGGCGTGCAGTACGGCCCGAACTACACCCGCCCCGGTGTCGATGCGAAAAACCGAGCGGATATCCGGCGCACCCGTACCGGGCGTCAGGAGCGCTTCGAACTCATGGGGCGCGAGCCGGAGCGAAAGGACAATCCGTTCGCGGACAGCCTCCCGGCGCACCTGCCGGTCGTAATAACGGTGCAGCCCTTCCAGCCCGTCGCGGTCCTCGAAACAAAGCGTGAACCCCGCTTCGGAAGCATCCCCCGCAAAGTGGAACGCCGCGAGCGGATATTCGGCCCGCCCCGACGGATAGCCCCACCGCTCGCCTCCGGGCAGCGGATGTATCCCGGCGTAGCGGACAATGCGGGGCGTGAAATTAGTGCCGTCCTCCTCCGCGTTGTCACGGTCGCCGACCTGCAGGATCAGCGCCGAAGGCGCATTGAGGTAGTGCCCCACGCTGTTGAGCGAAGGGCTGAACAGCGGGTTGCGCAGCACCTTTTCGCCCTGCACCGCGGCATACGAATCCGCCGCGAAACTCCATGCCCCCAGCGGGATTTCCTGCCCGGCATCGAAGCGCGTCACCGCGCCGTCGCCGTCCTGATACCGCCACGTCCGCACTTCGTGAATCTCCGGGGCGATCTGCACCCGCTCGACGGGCTGCGAAAAATCCGTTTTACCGCTCCAGTCCGCTTCGGGACCTGCTCCGAAAAACGCCTCTTCCGGCTCGATCCAGACCCTTCGGGTCGCCTCTTCGGTGTAAAACCGCAGGTTGAACAGATGCGCGAGGGCTTCGAGCAGGGCCGACTGCCGGATGCGGAGTTGCGCCACGTCGGCGAATGCGATCCGCGCCCCGAATCCCGGGGCCGAGAGGAACCGCGGCCGCAGCGAGCACTCCTTATGCAGGGTCAGCGACATCCCGGGCTCCGCTCCGGCGAAGTAAATCTGGTTGAAATACTTGGGCGACGCCGGCGAAACGGTCTCCGCGGCCGTACGGAGCCGCACCTCGACGGTCGTTTCGCCCGTCTCGCCGATGTAACCGTTGTAGAGCGCCCAGTCGCCCGGATACGCAACCCACTGCGAACCGCTACGAACCAGCAGCACGGGGTCGGCAACGGTCCCCGACGCCGGGGTGGCGACCTGCGCCGAACGGGCCGCGAAGTCGGTCCACGTTGTCCCCGCGACGCCGTTGCGGGTATACGTCAGGCGGTACTGCGTCCCGGCAGTGTGGTCGAAGACCAGTGCGAGGTAGCCGAAATTCGGCACGATAGCATCGCGGAGGTCCTTATAGCGGTTTGCCAACCCGAATACGAATTCCGCCCCGGGACCGAGGTACACCGTGTCGAACCCTTTGAGCCGCGTCCGCGAAACGATACGGTGGGCGGTGGTGTATTTCAGGTAGTACTCGAATCCGGCGTTTATTTCGGCCGGCGGCGTGAAGACGATCTTACCGTTGTCCGTCGAGAAACAATTGCCGTTGTTGAAAAGTCCGCTGACCGCTTCGCCGTCGGCATCGACGCTCTGGGGCGTGGCCGTGTCGACGATGTTGCCCACGGAGTTGAGGATGGTCTTGGGGTTGGCCGCAACCCGTCCCAATTCATTGGCCGAGGCCGTTGCTGGGGCCAGCCGCCGCGCCGAAAAACCCATGCGTCCGGCCGCTGCCGTAATGTCTCGCGAGGAGTAAGCGCCGCTCATGTAGAGCGACCGGAAGAACGCCGAATCGAAAAACCGGCTCCTGACCTCGTAGCCCGCCTCACGGAAAATCCGGTCGGCAAGCGTGGCGATGTGCAGAAACGGATGGTAATCCTCCACCGAAAGCAGGTGTTCCGCCGGAAGCAGGTCCGAGGAGCTGTTCTGCTGCCGGTATTCGTCGCGGTGGATGGGGAAGAACTTCACCGGGGAGTCGTCGGTCCAACTGTCGACGATCATCGTCGGCGTCAACTGAGCGTTCCACGCCACGCCCAGCGCATTGAACATGTTCCGTGCGGCATTTTCAGCCCATCCGGCCCCTCCGTCGCGGATTTCGAGCGTATAGCCTTCTCCCGAGGCGGCCAGCAGCCGCACCGTTCCCCCGATCAGCACCGCTCCTTCGGCCGACAATTCCGCCGTATGGAGCGCACCGTTGAATTGTCCTGCGGCGTGCGGGTCGCAGGCGAATCCCACAAGGCCGTCGTTGCGCGGGGTTGCGGGGATCGTGATTTTCAGCGACCGCCCTTCGCGGCAGGCCTCCACATCGGCCGATTTCGCGGCATCATAGCCGGGCACAGCGACGCTCTCCGGCCCCAGGTCGCAAGCTTTTCCGTCGATTCTCAGTTCCATGGCATGCGGATTTTGTGTTTAGGACGAACGGCGACCTCCAGGCAACACAGCGAGCCATGGCGGCGTACCACCACCTCGCCGGTCGCAACGCTTACCGGCGTGTAACCGCTCTCCCCGGCGATCCACACCTCCGGAGCCGTCATCAGTTCGGCCAGGGCTTCCAGCACAGCGCAGGCCTCGTAGGCCGACACGAGCAGCATCTCGCGTTCCGCGTCCGCCGCGACGACCATACGCCCTTCCGGACCTTCGGCCTCCAGCCTCCCGGCACGGACCGTCGTCGTCCTCACCACAGGGAAGGTATAGTGTTCGACCGACCCTGCACTGCTGCGCCATGCCAGCCGGACCGCACCCTCGACAGCCGGCATTACCGAATAGACTGCCGTTCCGCACACCCCGGCATCCACCGTTATGCACTCCGCACCCTGGAAATCGCGCGTGTCGAGGCGGAAAAGGTGCAGTCCGGATTCAGCCGTGCGGTAGCTTTCGGCCGTCGTAGAATCCCCGGCTTCGGCCGTCACCGTCACGGCACAGGCTCCGGAGGTTAACAATGTCAGTTCGTCGCACGCGCCCTCCGGAATCAGCCGGTTCAGAGGCATCGAGGTGCGCAGGCACGGCCCTGCGGGAACCTCGACGCCCGGCAGGAACGTACGCGCCGGGGATGTTGCCGCGATTGTCCCGCCGTCCGTTTCCGAGGCTTCGACAACGACCGAGACGGTCCTTCCCCCGGCGGAATAAAACCCGGTTTTACCCGTTGCGGGGACGAACCGGAGTTGGCGGCGCAGGTAGGGCGCCGCGTCGAATGCGGCTTCGGTTACGGCCGCAAACCGTTTTGCGCCCAGCAGCGCAGCGTCTGCGGCTCCGGCAATCCGGATGTCGATGTTCCCGGCCTCCTCCCGGCTGACGGCATAGCGGAGTTCCCCGCCGAGCGGGGCGTACTGTTGCGGAATTTGTGTGAATTGCATGGAAATGTTTTTAGAGATGATGACATGGGTAAGAGAGGCCTGCCCGGCAGAAAAGGAGAAAGAAACAGGGACGGCACATCCGGACCCGAAATGCGTCCGGGTTGTTAACAACGGGTTGAAAACTTGTTGATAAGCAGAAATAACAATTCACAATTTTCAGAAACAGAGCTGTTTCTACATGTTGATAACTTGACCGCCGCGACGGCTGGCTGTGAATTGTACGGCAAATATACAACACCGGATACCCCCTTGTCAAGACCCCGGAGCACTTTTTCTAAATTTTATGGAAAAACAAGCCCGATTTTCGTGAAAGTAGCTATATTTGTAATAAGTTTTATAAACAATCAGATTATAGATAAATTTATTTACCAACAAAACTAATAATTATGAAACGATTTCTTTTCCTTTGCGCTGCCCTCTGCTGTGCGGCGATCACCCATGCCCAGAAATGGGAGGGCCTAGCCGAAACCCCTCCGATGGGCTGGAGCTCCTGGAACAAATTCGGCCGCAACGTCGACGAGCGGATGATTCGGGAAACGGCCGATGCCATGGTCGCTTCGGGCCTTGCCGACGCCGGGTATGTTTACATCAACATCGACGACTGCTGGCACGCTCCCGATCGTGACGCCGACGGATTTCCGCAGTGCGACCCGGAACATTTTCCCGGCGGCATGAAGGCGCTTGCGGACTACATCCACGCCCGGGGACTGAAACTGGGTATCTACTCCGACGCCGGACACAAGACCTGCGCCGGACGTTTCGGCAGCCTCGGACACGAATACCAGGACGCCCTCCAGTATGCCCGCTGGGGAATCGACTACCTGAAATACGACTGGTGTCACAATGAAAATATCAACCCGGTAGGGGCCTATACGCTGATGCGCGATGCGCTTCGCGCCGCAGGCCGTCCGATCCTCTTCTCGATGTGCGAATGGGGCTCCAACAAACCCTGGGAATGGGCGTCGGAGGTCGGCCACATGTGGCGTTCGACGGGGGATATCGGTGCAGTGTTCGCCGGTCCGATAGAGGCCGAGCCCGGCGCATGGAAACCCCGCACCGTGCTGGAGAATCTCGACTCCAACGCCGGGCTGCGCCGCTATGCCGGACCGGGCCACTGGAACGATCCCGACATGCTCGAAGTCGGCAACGGCATGTCGGTGAACCAGGACCGCACGCACTTCACGATGTGGTGCATGATGGCCGCCCCGCTGATTCTGGGCAACGACCTCCGCGCGATGCCGCAAGAGACGGCGGCCATCCTGCTCAACAAGGAGGCGATTGCCATCGACCAGGATCCGCTGGGTGTGCAGGGGCTTCGCTACGAAACGGATAACGGACTGGAAATCTGGCTCAAGCCGCTGGCCGGCGGCGACTGGGCTTTCTGCCTTTTCAACCGCACGCAGGAACCGCGCCGTTACCTGATCGACTGGCGGCGCTTCTGCTTCACCGACGTGGAGGTCTCGCAGCGCTCGACAGATTTCGACAAGGTGGTCTACCAGGGGCGCGATCTCTGGTCCGGAGGCAAACCGTTTCGCACGAACCGCGTCCGTGAGGTGCTCGTTCCGGCCGAGGACGTGGTGCTTTACCGCCTGACCCCGGTTAAGACGAACTGATTCTGCGGACTGTTCCCCGCCCGCCCCCGGAAACCCCGTGTTTTCGGGGGCGGCGTCTTTTGCAGCGCGGCTGCGGCCCGCCGCGGAGCCGTTCCGAAAAGAAATCTTTCGTATTTCGCCCTTTTTTCAGGAATATATCCTATCTTTGTTCCACGAACCAACAGTTTTACACTTTATGGATGATGGTCATAGTTCCACGTATAGCCGCCGTGTCGTGCCTCAGCACGACGCCATTCATCTATGGTATTCAGCACGCAGATAACCTCCGTGCCGAATTGTTGTTGTCCGATCCTTCCGAAGTAATCCGCACCTTTTCCGAACACAAAGCCGACATCGCCCTGGTGTCTGCCGCTGCCGTGCCGTCGCTGGCCGGGGCACGCATCATCACCGAATATTGTGTCGGAGGCGTCCCCGCCGCAAAGGAGGCGCTGCTCACCAGCGACGACGTATTCGCCGAGGCATGGAAACCGTTCGGAAAACTTCCCTGCGCCTTCGCCGTCTGGGTGGCGCACGCCGACGTGGACCCCGACACGGTCGAGGCCCTGCAGCACGCACTGACCTACGGTCTCGAACACAGCTATGAAGCGATCCTCGAATCGGCCTTCGCAGCCGATCCCGAGCACGCTTACGGGGAACTGGCACATTTCGACTACATCTTCGACAATCAGAAAGACAAAGCGCTGAAAAAGTTCTGGAACTCGGGCCTCAAGGTAGCCCCGAGAGCCAATCCCGGCTGAAGAGCCTAGCGGGCAGCGGTCCGCCTCTCTGCACGTAAACGGATTCACGAACTTTAAGAGAGCGTCTTATGATTACAATTTACCTCAAGCAATACAACAAGATCATCCGCAATGCCGACACCAAGCTCTTCGATGAACTGGGCTACGACGACATCCTGTGGATCGACATGTTGCTGCCTACGATCAAGGAGCAGAAGGCCGTCGAGAACTTCATGGAGATCAGCCTCCAGACCAAACAACAGGTCGAGGAGATCGAGTCGACCTCGAAATACTCCGAGAACGAAAACTCCATCATCTCCAACTCCAATTTCTTCGTCCCCACGGGCGACTCGTTTATCGTCGAACCGGTGTCGTTCATCATTTCGAACGAGGGTGTGCTCGTATCGGTGCGCAACGCCGAATTCAGGACCTTCCGCGAGACGGAAAAGCGGCTCCAGATGAACTATCGCAGCTATTCGACCGGTTACCACCTCTTCATTTCACTGCTGGAAGTACGCATCGACTTCGATGCCGACCTCGTGGAGCTGATCGCCAAACAGGTCGCAGCGCTCTCGAAGGACATCAACTCCGAGGACTCGATCGACAAGGAGGTGCTCCACCGTATCAGCGCCCTGCAGGAGTCGACGATGTCGCTGCGCGAGAATATCTTCGACCGCCAGCGCGTACTCTCGGGCATTCTGCGCTCGGAGCGGTTTCCCAACGACATCTACCCGCGCCTGCAACTGATGATCAAGGACGTGAACTCGCTGATCAACCATGCCGATTTCAGTTTCCAGCGACTCGACTATATCCAGGACGCGGCGCTGGGTCTGATCAACATCGAGCAGAACGAGATCGTCAAGATCTTCTCCGTGGCAGCCGTGATCTTCATGCCTGCGACGCTCATCGCGTCGATCTACGGCATGAACTTCAAGTTCATGCCCGAACTGGACTGGACGCTGACGCTCGGCAACGGCTGGAACATCCCCCTGGGCTACATCTTCGCCATCGGGATGATGATCTTCTGTTCTGCACTGACGATCTGGTACTTCAAGTACAAGAAGTGGCTCTGACGATTCCGGCCCCATAAGGGGCCTCCATCCGGACAGCCCCGATAAAACCGAAGAACGCGAATAAGGCTTCCTTATTCGCGTTCTTCCATATCTTCCATCTTCTGCTTTCGGTAGCTCTTCGGCGTACAGTCGTATTTCGCCTGGAAGTTCTTGAAGAACGTTCCCCTGTTGGTAAATCCGGCCTTATAGATGATTTCGTCGACGGAAAGTTTCGTCTTCGTCAGCAGGTGCTCCGCATACGTAAGCCGGTATTCCCGGATGATGTTGCTCGGGGTGACGGTCACGATCCCGTCGAGCCTGTGATACAGGTTCCTCAGGCTTATGCCCATTTTCCGGGCGATCGTCCCGGTCGTCATTCCGCTGTCCGAAATGTTGTCCTGAATGACTTTGAACATCTTTTCGAGGAACATCTTGTCCTCGCTGTGCAGCATCTTGCCGCCGCTGAATTCGTAGACGCTGATGGCCGAATTGTAATATTCCCGGAGCGAACTGATCCGGTTTAGATTCTGCTTCACGGCAGCTTGCAGCGCCTTGACATTTATGGGCAGGGACAGTACCGAGTCCGCATATTCATCCGTCAGCGAATCGACATGCTGCAGGCTGGTAATAAGCACGATGGGAATCTTGACCGTCATCCGGTCCTTCTTGACGGAAACCATCAGCGCCTCGATTTCGCTCCGCATCGAGATATTCTCGCAAAGAATGATGTCGGGATGCCCGGCCTGCATCCCCTCGGTGAATTTCGCCGGCTTGCTGAAGGTTCGAATATTATACTCTTCGGAGAACATATCCGCGATGGAGTTGATGATTCCCGCATCGGAGCCGATAATGAACAGGGTTTGCCTGTCGGCCGCCGTGTCGAACTGCCGGATACCCTCCTTTTCGATCATCAGGATATGGCTGTTCAGCAGGTATTCCTCCGTAAACTCCCCGATGGAGTCCTGGGTTGTGTCCGTCCGGGAATCGGAAACGGTGAGCGGCGGAAGTTCGATTTCGAACGAGAAAGAGCCGCCGTTATCCCGGAACCGCATCACACCGCCGAGCCGCGCCACATAATTGAAGCAGACGACAAGCCGCATCTCGTCCTGAAAGGACTTGCCCTGTTTGCCCCGCTTCTGAAAGTCCGCCATGATGTCGTACCGGTCGGTCAGCCGCCTGAAATCCGCTTCACCGATCCATTTGCCTTCGACTTCAAGCCGGATAACGAACCGGTCCCCGTCGGACGTTATTTCGAACCCGATCCGCCCCTTCCGGACCACATGGAGGAAGGCATTGGTCATCATCATATCCGTTATGGCGGCAACCCGTTTCGGGTCACTCGTCCAAAGAAGCCCCTGGGGCACGTCGACCCTGAGCGCAATCCCCTTCTCTTCCGCCAACGACACGTAACTCTTCGTGATCTCCATCATGTATTCCGTGACGGAGAATATTTTCACGTTTACCTTGTTCGACTCGCTCGACTCCCTGAAATCATGCAGCATGTGGATGATATTGCCCAACTTCGCGCTCTGCTGGAGAATCCTTTTCATGCGCATCCGGATGTAATCATCGGATTCGGGGTATTCTAAAATCTGCTGGCAGGGTACGGACACCATGAATACCGGAACAGCCATCTGCTGGGCGAGGTTCTCCATCAGGTGGAGCTGCGAATCGAGAGCCTCTTCTTTCCGGCTGGCTTCCAGCCGTTCCATGGCCGCCGCCCTTTTCCGCCAGCGTCTTTTATACAGATGCCGGCCGGCCAGAGCAGTGGTAAGCAAAAACAGGAGCAGATAGGCGCATTTGGCGAACCGGCTGCTGTACCAGGGGGCCTTGATGATGATCGTCAGGGATTTGACCGGACTGGTATCTCCCGTGATAATATTCTTGTATCGTACGTTCAACCGGTATTTCCCGGGATTCTTTTCCGCGAACAGGATCTCCGAAGGGGATTCCATCCATCGGTTCTCCGCCTCTTCGATCTTGTAGAGATAGACATAATTGCTGCCGTTGATGTAGTCGAGGGCGATTACACCCACATCGTAGAGCCTTTCACGGGGACCGATGACCAACGTACTGTCTTCGCGGACCGCATCTTCGAAAGGAATCAGCCGGTCGTCGATCCGCACGCTCCGGAAAAGCAGTTCGGGATAGAACGGTTCGGCCTTGTAGCGGGTCTGCTCCATAACGACGAATCCGTTGGTTCCCCCGAAGAACAGCGTATTGCTCCGAGGGTCCTTATAGGCGGCCCCGTCGCTGTATTCAATGGTGTATATCCCGTACGAATACCCGTATTTCGCCTGGTAGGAGGTTTGCGGGTCGTACCTTACGAGCCCGCTGTTCGTAGTAAGGAAGAGTTTTCCTTCGCTGTCTTCGAGTATCCCGTGAATGATATTGCGGATGGGAGTTTCCCGCACGGTTCCGTCGTCTTCAAGCTGGAGCAGTCCCCAACTCGTCCCGATCCAGAGTTTCCCGTCTTTGGCACGAAGGATAGCCCAGACATCGTTGGCTATCTCCGCCCGCGAGTCGTCGAACGTGGTGACGGTACAAGTGTCGCTGTCGGGAAAGTAATGGACCAGCCCGCCTCCGCGATTGCCGATCCAGAGCGTATGGTCCACATCTTCGAACAAGGTGAAAAAGAAGTTCTTATTCTCCAGCGCTTTCCCGAAATCCAGTTTCTTCCACTCCCGGACATAAGGAATACCGCCCTTGTCGCCGATAACCAGCCGGAAGACGCCGCACCCCACCGTAGCGACCCACAGCGTATCCCTGTCGCTCTCCCGAATGGCGTGCACATAACGCAGGTCCGGAGGCACATCTCCGCCCAGCGTCCGGATTTCGTTCCCGGCGAATGACTTGTAATTGATCCCGGCCCCTTCGGACCCGATCCACACAAGCCCCCGGGAGCTCTCCTCCAAAGCGAACACGGCGTGATCGGCAAGCCCCGACCCCGGACCGTTTATCTGGACGATCTCCGTCGGCTTGTCGGCCGTAGAGAATCCGGGAATCTGAATGATACCTTCCCCTTTCGTCGCAAACCACAGCGTGCCCCGCGAATCGAGCAGCAGGCTCCGGACCGGTTTGGAAAGGTTGTAAGGCAGTTTGTCGTAGCTGTACGAATGGAACGACACCTCGCCGTTCGCATACATGAACAATCCCTGTCCGTCGCTGCCGATCCAAACGATATCCTGCTTCGCATCCCTGAGCAGGCAGAACACGCCGCAGTTGATGTCCAACCGCTCCATGACATATTTACGGGGGCTTTCCGGCGTAAAACGAAGTTTTGTCACGCCGTCGAAAAGGAAGGAAACAAGAAAATCGTTGCCGTAACGGATCGCATAGGAAACTATTCCGTACCGGCTGATCTCCGAACGGATATTCGCGATATATTCGAGCACTTCCGTCGCCGGATCGAAGCTATACAACACGCCTTTGGCGTCGATCAGTATCACCGTATCCTTGTCTGCAAAGGCATAACTGAGTTCTATCGGCAGCACCCGGTCGAGTCCCCCGAAATTGCACGGCTCTCCCGGTTTCCGGGCCGCGAAAGCCGTCCGGTAAATTCCGTCCTTCCGGAAAACAAAGACGGAATCGCTCTTTCCGGTCCAGGAAGTGAGGTACGAGTCGAACCGAAATGCATCCGGAATCCGCTGAAAAGAGGCGGCTTCCTCACAGTAACCGTAAAAACTGCCGTCCTGGGTGAGTACGATCGTCTCGGATTTGTCCCGGCTGATCAGAAAATAGGTTCCCTGAAACTCCTTGTGCTGTTCGACGACCTTGGTCCGGTGCATGAGATCGAGACCGTAATTGGTCCGGAGCCAGTAGTATCGGTCCCGGGTGGGCTGGATCTTCTCGATCAGGTTTCCCGACAGAGGTTTCATCCCGCTGCCTTCCTGCGGATAGCAGACCATGCGCTGTCCGTCCCACAGATTGAGGCCTTCGCAGGTCCCGAGCCAGATATAACCGTCCGTGTCCTGGTTCAGGCACAGAATAGAGTTGTTGCTGATCCCCTCCCTGCTGGAGATCATTCTCAGATTACCGGCAAAAAGCCCCGGACACCAGCACGTAAGGACCGTACTTGCAAAAATGAGTAAAAAGACGTTTCTATTGCCCACGTTCGTACTATTTGCCCCGAAATTAAGCCAATTTTTTCATAAATCAGCACGAAAGTACAAATCTGTACTTAAATGGCATAAAATCGTACATACGTCTATTCAATAATAAATATGTTTGTATGGAGAAACCATGCAACCTTTATTCTAATAACCACTTATGATCAAGAAATCTACTTTTAGCACCTTTGCGCGCTATTCGCTCGCATTGCTGTGGTGTCTGATCGCAACCGGCATTTCCGGCGTCTACGGACAATCCGGTGCGAAATCGGTAAGCGGCAGGATTGTGGATGAGAAAGGCCAACCGCTAATCGGGGTGTCCGTACTCGTTGAAGGCACAGTCAACGGTACGGCTACCAATGCAGACGGAACCTATCTCATCAAGGGCGTCAAGGACACCGACAACCTGAAGTTCGTCTACCTCGGCTACAAGACAGTCGTGGAGGCGGTCGGCAAAAAGACCGAAATCTCGGTGACCATGGCCGAAGACACGAGTTACCTGGACGAAGTAGTCGTCATCGGCTACGGAACGACGACAAGGCGTCACATCACCTCGGCCGTTTCCACCGTAAACCGGGAAGACCTGGCGGACCGGCCGGTCGCCAACATCCAGCAGGCCCTTCAGGGAACGGCGGCCAACCTGATTATCCAGACACGCAACTACGACCCAACGGGCGGCGACCAGATGAACCTCTCCATCCGCGGCGTCAACACGATAGGCAACAACTCGCCGCTGGTCGTGATCGACGGAGTCCCGCAGGCCGAGGCATCCCGGATGAACGACCTCAACCCGAACGACATCGAATCCGTCAACATCCTGAAAGATGCGGGCTCCTCGGCCATCTACGGCGCACGTTCGTCCAACGGTGTCATCCTGATTACGACCAAGCAGGGTCATCGGGAAACGGCTCCAAGCATCACCTTCAGCGCCCAGCTCGGCGCCCAGGACCCGCATATCCTCTGGGACCCGGTTCCTTCGTACAAGAACTCGATCCTGCGAAACGAGGCGCTGACCAATTCGGGGCTCAACCCGATCTTCTCAGCAAGCGAAATTCAGGACATGTACGTACACGGGGATTGCGAACCCTTCGTAAAGCAGGCCATGAAAACCGCCATGCAGCAGAATTACAACCTGAGCGTTTCCGGCGGAACGGCACATACGACCTACATGCTGTCGGCAGGATACTTCGACCAGGAATCCAACTACATCGGCCCCGACTACGGCAAGCAGCGCTACAACGTGCGTTCGAACATATCGACGCAGTGGGGCCGCCTCAAAGTCGGCGCCAATGTCAGCTATACGCGGGCCGAAACCAAATCCCCGACGACCAGCGGATTCCTCTTCGCCGACCTCGCCCGGTTCCCGACCTATTACTTTATGCGCACGATGGACGGCAACGGAACCTTCTACGCCAATAACTATAAATACGGAGGCTGCGGAGCCGTCTTCGGCGGACTTGTCGGGGGGGGGGTACAACAAGTATGACAACGACTACATCAGCGGTGTTTTCAACGCCGAATTCGAGATCGTCAAGGGCCTCAAGCTCCGCGGAGTCCTCAGCGCCGAATCGCGCAGCGAGCACCGCTTTTCCGACCACTTTTCCTATTACGTAGTTACCGACAACGGCGCCAACTGGTCGGACTCCTCGACCGCAGCGCTGGCCGGCAGCACGACCGATCCCGCCGACGACTGGGTGGGAAAAGACACCTACCTCAACGGACAGGTACTTCTGGATTTCAACCGCACATTCGCCGAAAAGCACAACATTACCGCATTGGCCGGCTGGTCCCAGGAGTCGAAAAAACACTATTCCTTAAGCGTATCGAAAAAATACCTCAACGACCTGAATCAACCCAGCGACGGAACCGTCGTGGTCGACGAGGATACGAAACTGTCGACACAGGACAACACCCGTTCGGCGCTGCAATCCTATTTCGGGCGTATCGGCTACTCCTACGACGATAAATACTACGTCGAATTTACGGCCCGCTACGACATGTCGTCCAAATTCCTCAAGGTCCGCAACGGAGGCTTCTTCCCGGCTGTTTCCGTAGGCTGGCGCCTCTCACAGGAGGGTTTCATGGGCGACTACCGCAACAAGGTCGGCGACCTCAAGTTCAGGGCCTCGTACGGCGTCAACGGCAATCAGCAGGACGTAGGCCTCTACGACTTCATGACGACCTACGGCATCTGGACGAACGCCTACGGGTTCAACGGCTCGAGTGTTCCGGGCCTGATGTTCACCATGGGTAACGAAGCCCTCACCTGGGAACGTTCCAAAACCTTCAACATCGGTCTCGACGCATCGTTCTTCGCAAACCGGCTCAATGTAAGTTTCGACTATTTCTACAAACGGACCTCCGACATCCTGCTTCCGGCCATCGTCCCGGGCGTCTTCGGCGCGAGCATCGCCAAGGAAAACCGTGGCGTGATGGACAACCAGGGCTGGGAAGTCACACTGAACTACAACCTCGTGCGCGGCAGTTGGGACCACAAGTTCTCGCTCAACATCGCCGACTCGAAAAACGAAGTCGTGACGTACGGCACGCCGAAAATCTCGTCCAACGACGGCGTCACGGTCCTGATCCAGGAAGGACTTCCCCTCAACTCCTATTACGGCTATAAGGTCGCCGGCTATTTTTCCGGTTACGACGAAATTCAGGAAGCCGCCATTCCCTCGACAATCGACCGTTCGCAGCTCCGTCCGGGAGATGTCCGCTATGTGGATGTCAACGGCGACGGCGTGATCGACATCAACGACCGCGCCTACCTGGGTTACGGTTTCCCGCGCTACACCTTCGGATTCAGCTACAATGTCCGTTGGAAGGGACTGGACCTCGGGCTGATGCTCCAGGGCGTCCTGAAGCGTACGAGCGCCATCCGCGGCGAGCTGGTCGAGCCGTTCCACAGCGACTACGGCATGACCATGTACGAGCACCAGCTCGACTACTGGACACCCCAAAACACCGATGCAAAGTGGCCCCGCCTGGCAACGAAAGGAACCGTCAGCGCCACCAACAACTGGGGACAGGCCGGCTCGGAGCTGAACATGATCACCGGAGCTTATCTGCGCGTGAAGAATATCCAGCTCGGCTATACCCTGCCTAAAAGATGGACCCAGAAGTTCGGCTGCAAGAGCCTGCGCATCTATCTGGACGCCCAAAATCCGCTGACACTTACGAAATACGGCTTCGTGGACCCCGAGTCCTCGGAATTCGGCAGCAACATGGGACGTTCGGGAGCCAACTCGGTCCGTAATTACCCGGCCCTGCGCTATTGGGGCGGCGGAATCAATCTGACTTTCTAAAAAGCTAAGTTTATGAAAAAGTACACTATATTATCGTTTCTGCTGGTCGGCCTGGCCGGTTGTGTGGGCATCGAACAGTATCCTACCAACTCCTATTCCGACGCAACGTTCTGGAACTACGAGGACAACTGCATGGCCGCCCTCTACCTGGGATACAACCAGTATTGGAGTGCCGACCGTTACTTCGGAAACAACCTCCTTTCCGACGACGTTTACGGCAGCCGCCACACGACGAGTTCCACGGAAACGGCGACAGGGCTCGCAACGACGAACGGCGGCCGTTTCTCGGACGAATGGAAAGAGTGCTACCAGGAACTGCGTACCATCCATACCGCGCTGGACAACCAGGACCGCATGAATATCAGGAGCGAAGTCAAGTCGCGGCTTATCGCGGAACTCCGACTGCTGAGGGCCTTTACCTACATGCGCCTCACGGCGTGGTTCGGCGACGTTCCCTTCCTGACGAGCAATCCCACGCTACCGGAGTCGAAAACGATCAAACGCACCAGCGCGGATTATATCAAGCAGTTCATCCATTCCGAGCTGGAAGAAGTTTCGCACATCCTTCCGAAGAACACGGCGCTCACCGCAGCCGAAAACGGACGCGTGACCTGCGGAACCGCCGTCGCGCTCAACGCCCGGGCCTACCTGCTCGACAACGATTTCGAGAATTGCGCCCGGGAGTGCGCGAAACTCATCAACAGCGATGAATACGGGACCTATGCGCTCGCCGACAACTATACGGACCTCTTCGCCAACGGACATTACGGCCCCGAATCGATCATGACCATCGAATTCGCCTACGAAGGCGGCGTGGAGAACATCAAGCGGAGCTGGGCCACCGGTCCGAGAATCCCGCAGTCGATCGGCGCAGGAGCCGAAGTCGCCTTCTCGCCCACGCAGGAGTTGGTAGATTGTTTCCGCAAGACGGACGGCACGGTGGCCGGCGACACGGACTACGAAGACCGCGACCTGCGTTTCTATGCGACGATAGCTTATAACGGCTGCACCCTCCAGATTCCGGAAGCCAAATCCTGCAAGATCATCGGTTCGGAAGGGGTCGGCAAAGGGACCTATACCTGCTGGACCAATCCGGCCGACGAGACGGCGGCCCAGAAAAAGGATCCCGCCCTGGGAGATTCGTACAACGGTACGAACGACCGGACACTGACGGGTTATTACAACATCAAGAACTACGTAGCCAACACGGTCGGCTCGGGCGGCGGTTCCTACAAACCGCTGATGGAGATCCGTTATGCCGACGTATTGCTCATGTACGCCGAATCGATGTTCGAAACCGGCAAGATGACCGCCGACGTATGGAACGCCACGATCTTCCCGCTCCGCAAAAGAGCCGGATTCTCGAACGACTACTGCGCTTATCCCGGCGGCGATGACCTCCGCCAGGCAATCCGCGACGAACGCCGCACCGAACTCGCCCTCGAAGGCCGCAGATGCTTCGACCTGCGCCGCTGGGCGGCCCTCGACAACCCCTCCATCAAGTCCACGGGAGCGGCAGTCCTCACCTCCAGGGCGACCGGAGCTCCGTTCCTCGACGACGGAAGCAACATCCAGTGCCCGGCATCCTACAACATGAAATATTGGTTCCCCATTCCCCAGAGCGAACGGGACATCAACCACAACCTCACGCAGAATCCCGGCTGGTAAACCGGCGGCAGACAAACTAAACGACATAAAACAAGATGAGAACCCTATTTCGAAATATCGCGATTCTGACCGTAGCGGTGTCTCCCTTCGTTTCGGGATGCACCGACGACGGTAACGAGATCAACTATAACATCCAACCGGGAAACGAACTCTACCTCCCCCTTTCCGGGAAGGCCGTCGACCTGTCACGGGGCGCCGACGTGGAATTCCAGTGGGCCCCGTCGGTCGCCTACGACAACGGCTTCGTATCGTATGAACTGCTGTTCGACCTCGAGGGCGGAGATTTTTCGGCTCCCCTGGCGGCAATGACAAGCCAGCTCAACGGCTCCAAGACCTATTTGAGCGTCACGTCCAAGAAACTGAACGCCGTGGCACGGGCCGCCGGATTAGGAACCTCCGAAACCGGCAACCTCAAATGGACGGTACGCGCCTCGAAAGGCCTTTTCGGCAGTATCTATTCCGAGTCGCGGTTGCTGTCAGTGACCACGACGAACGCCATGAATCCGTTCCCCCGGACCGTAATTCTCCGGGGCGACGCCCTCGAAGACCCGACGGGCATTAACATGGCGGCATCGGCCGGCATCGACAAGGCAGCCGCCTCGGAGGGAACCTTCGAATGCTTCACGAAGATCAAGGGCAGCACCGGCTTCACCGTCGAGGACGACCTCGGCAGGTACTATGTGCTGAACGAAAACAAAACCGTGACCTACTCCGAAACCGCCGTCAACAACCGGATGCCCTCCGAGGCGATTTACTGGCTCAAGATCGATTTCGACATGATGACCTGGTCCTACAACACCGTTTCGAAGATCGAATACTATGCGGCGGCGTGGGCCGACAACAAGATGTCGACCGTAAACCAGGCCATGACCTATGCCGGGAAAGGCGTCTGGACGCTGCTCAACTACGAGAATACCATTTCCAACAACTCTGCCAACGATTCGCGCCACCGCTTCAACGCCACGCTCGGAGACGGAACCAAACTGTATCTCGGAACCCAGGCCTCGCTCGGAACCTCCTATACGACCGACTACCTCAAGGTCAATCTCTACACGACGGAAACAGTCAATACGACGGACAAGGTGAACTGGGAGATGACCTACAAATTCCTGACCGCCGACTGCGGACGCAAACTGGACTGCTACCTCTACCTGAACGGGGACAATCCGGCCGGAACGTGGTGGCACGAGTATAAATTCAAATAATAAGGAACAATTATGAAACTGTATAAATTCATGGGTCTACCGTTTATATTTTCGATGCTCGCCGTTTTTCCCGTAGCCTGCGAGGAAGACTATATGTCCATCACCAACCCTCCTACGGAGCAGAAAGCCAACATTTACTCCGACTACGAAATCGATTGGGCGGAGGCTGCCGACTCGGTTTCAACCGCATTCATCGAACGGTTCTATTGCAGTTCGAACCGCAACGGAGCCGACGGAGTATTCTCCTACAGCGAGTACAACAACCAAAAGAACAACAGCAACTGCTACTGGCAGCAGGCCCACGCCATGGGGGCCATGGTCGATTACTACAACCGGATCAAGTACTCCGACCCCGATCAGGCCGCACTCATCCGGAGCTATTTCAAACGCTGGTACGACAAACGGGGCAACAACTACGAAGGCAATGCCTCGTGGCGCGGAAGCACCGGCTTCGGCAACGACTTCACCGACGATACGCTCTGGATCACCATCGCCCTGCTGCAAATGTACGACGCCACAAAAGACGAAACCTACTACACTGCGGCCAAACAGACCTGGGACGAATGCGTGCGGCCCCGTTTCGCCTACAACCAATACGGCTGGCTGCCGTGGAAATGGACCAGCCTGGGCGCCAACGAGTGCACCAACGGCCCCGGAGCGATCGCAGCAGCCACCCTGGCCCGCTACGCCAAGGAGGCCGGAAACAGCGAGGAGTACAACCGCTACCTCAACGAAGCCTTCAAATGTTTCGACCAGAACATCCATGCCATGAACTCGGACGGCACGCTGGGCGACCCGCCGTTGAGCTATACCCAGGGAACCTGCATGGAGGCCGGACGGCTGATCTGGAAACTGACCGGCGAAGAGGGTTACATCCGCAAAGCGATCTCCGCAGCCCGCGGACAGATGTCGGCGGCGTCCATGAACGAAACGTACGAAGCAGAGCGGATCATGCGCGACGAAGGAGCCGACGAGAACAACTCGATCTTCCACGCCGTATTCTTCCATTGGGCCGCCCGGATGGCCGTCGACAGCAATATCGACGCCGTCGATTCGCGCATCCGCGAAGAACTCGACCGCTACCTGCTGCGCCATGCCTCCTACTACTGGACACGCGGCATCGACAAGTCGCCGCTGGGCTGGGCCGACTCTTATTTCGGAGTCAAGTGCTACGAGGCGAGGACGCCCGGAACGGGCGGTTCGCTCGGGGCCTATACGAGTGCGGCACAGGCGCTCGAATCCATGTGGTTCGTTGAAAGATATAAATAGTCCGTTTGAAATTCGATCGAAACATGAAACGTATATTAAATATGCTTCTCCTTGTCGTTACGGTCATGGCTGTAACGGCATGCGACTCCGACGATAACAATCGTCAGAACGAACTCTGCTCCCCCGGCAAACTCTACCTTCCGAGGGATCAGTATCCGCTCGATATCACCGCCGGGCAGCCTGTGGTGTTCGAATGGGAAAACTCCAAGACAAACAACGCCTGTTATCAGGTTCTTTTCGACAAAGAAGAGGGTGACTTTTCCAAACCCGCGTATGTAATCACGAGTACGGCCAACGGCTTCATGCCCTCGTTGGAGGTATCTTCCGCCACGATGTCGACCATCGTCGCCCTGTGCGGCGGACTGCCCGGCCAGACCGTCACCGTAAAGTGGACCGTCCGGACGCTCAAAGGGCTCGACCAGGTTACAGGCGTGCAGGAAGGAGGATCACGAACCATCCTGGTTACGATGCCGAATACCGTAGACCCGCTTCCCGCTACACTCGCGCTTCAGGGTACGGCAACGGAGAACCAGGCCGCCATCAGGCTCAACGCCGCACTTCCCGTATCGGCAACTACCGGGAAACACATCGCAGACCGGAAACAGGGCGCCATGGAATGCTTTACGCAATTCTCGGAAGGGACGTTCACCGTAAAGGACGACCTGGACCGTTACTTCGCACTCGAAGAGAACGGAACGCTGCGATGCACTTATGCCGAAGAGAGTCCCAATGCGGCTCCGGCAGCGGGCATCTACTGGGTATACCTCGACTTCAACACCATGACCTGGTCGATGAAGGAGATCGAAAAAGTGGTATTCTGGAACCGTCCGTGGTTCGGCGCCGAAAGCAAGCAGCCGATGACCTACAAAGGCAACGGCGTATGGGAAATCGTCGATTTCGCCTGGAATGTCGGGACGACCTCCCAGAAGGACACCCGGTATCATTTCAAGGTGTACTATACGGACCAGAGCATCGAAAGATGGGCTTACTGGAACGACGACTTCCGCCCCGAGGAAAACCCCGAGGCGAATCCGAAATGTTTCAACGTCTACCGGTTCGTGAATGCACTCAAAGACGACTGGGTCCATTCGTGGAAAACGACCAACGACAGCGAGGGCATCAACCAACTGGCGACTTTCCGGGTGCACATGAACAATGCGGACAAGGCCGATTATTTCCACGAACGCTCATTCAAGAATAAATAGTCATGCCGATAAAAGCCGACGCGGAAACCGGATCCGGTGAATCCGCCCACGACGGTAACTCCGGCCGACGCAACCCCATTCCGACGAAGTAGGAAAACCGTATGACACGCAGTCTGTTTTACACATTCGCGCTCTCCGTCCTTTGCATCCACCCGCTGGATGCGAAGGACGTGACGGTGCTTCCTGCGAAAGGGAACTCTCCGTCGGTCTTTTATCTCGCCGGACCGCACCGGCAGCCGGTCGTCTATGTCGACGGCAGCGATGCACCCGTCGTGAAGAAATCCGCCGGACTGTTCGCCTCGGACATCTGGGCCGTCACGGGAATCCCGGCGAAAGTCGTAACCTCGCTCGACGGGGTAAAGAGTTGCGTCATCGTCGGGACCATCGACGGCTGCGATGCCATCCGCCGTCTTGCCGAAGCGGGAAAAATCGACCTCGAACCGATCCGGAACGGCTGGGAACAGTACCACATCCGGACTGTCCGGAAACCTTTCCCGGGAATTTCCGAGGCCCTCGTAATCGCCGGAAGCGACCGCCGGGGCGCAGCCTACGGCATCCTGTCCCTTTCGGAGAAGGCAGGTGTCAGCCCGTGGTACTGGTGGGCCGACGTGCCGGTCCGAAAACACGAGCGGCTGTATGTCGACGCCCCCGGTCACTATTCCGCCGAGCCTTCGGTCCGGTACAGAGGGATTTTCCTGAACGACGAGGACTGGGGACTTACGCCCTGGGCAGCGAAAACCTTCGAAAAGGAGCGGGGCAACATCGGGCCGCGCACCTATTCCAAAGTTTGCGAATTGTTGTTGCGCCTGAAGGGCAACATGCTCGCTCCGGCCATGCATCCGGTATCGACACCGTTCCACAGCATTCCCGAGAACCGGATGGTCGCAGACTCCTTCGCCATCGTCCTGACCGCAACCCACTGCGAACCGCTGCTGCTCAACACGGCCGGCGAGTGGGACAAAAAGACCATGGGACCATGGGACTACGACGCCAACCGGGAGAAGATGAACGAAGTTCTGGCCGCACGGGTCCGCGAGGCTTCCCCGTACGAGAACGTTTACCCGCTGGCGCTCCGGGGCCTGCACGATGCTGTCATGGCGAACGGAATCCCGGTGAAGAAGAAGGTCCGGATGCTCTCCGAAGCCCTTGCGGACCAACGGAAAATCATCTCCGCGGAGGTTTCGGGTCCCGTCGGGGAGGTTCCCCAGGTCTTCACGCCCTACAAGGAGGTGTTGGAAATCTATTCCAACGGACTGGAACTTCCCGACGAGGTGACGATCGTCTGGCCCGACGACAACTACGGCTACCTCAAGCGGCTGAGCGGCATCCGGGAACAACAGCGCTCGGGACGCTCGGGCGTCTATTACCACGTCTCCTATCTCGGGGTTCCCCACAGCTACCTGTGGTTCAGCACTACGCCGCCAGCGCTGATGTACGAAGAGCTGAAAAAAGCGTACGACACGACGGCCGACCGCTACTGGCTGCTCAACTGCGGCGACCTGAAAGGCAGCGAAATGCAGGTTTCGCTGTTCATGGACATGGGCTACCAGATCGGCGCCTTCACGCCGGAAACCGTCGTAGAGTATCCGGCTAAATGGCTGAGCGCCATTTTCGGCGAAACGATGTATGACGAACTATACCGGAACTACACTGCATTCCTGAACCTGGCGTTCAGCCGCAAACCGGAGTATATGGGCTGGGGTTATCATTGGAACCACTACGGCAACCAATGCGAGCAGCCGACCGACACGGACTTCTCGTTCCTCAATTACGACGAGGCGCAGCGGCGGCTCGCCGCCTGTTCGGAACTGGGAAGCTATGCCCGGAAGAGCTACGATTCGCTTCCGCAGGCATACCGGGCAGCTTTCTGCCAACTCGTCTGGTATCCGTTCCGGGGCATCGAACTGATGAACCGGATGACGCTCAAAGGCCAGTTGAACCGGATGTACGCCCGTCAGCACCGCGCATCGGCCAACCGTACAGCGGATGAAGTCAAAGCCTGCCACGATTCGCTTGTCCTGATCACGGAGGAATACAATTCGATTCTCGGCGGAAAGTGGCGCCATATGATGTCCCTGAGGCAGAACTACGATCATACGAGTTCCTATTTCAAACTCCCGGAACTGCATTACATCGACCTCGACGGCCCGGCATCCCTCGCCCTTGCCGTAGAAGGGGAGGACGTAAGCGGCATACGGAGTTTCCGGGCATTGCCCGTCTTCGACAAATACCTGCGCCAAAGTCATTGGATCGAGGTGTACAACACCGGCTGCGAAAGCGTCAACTGGGAAGCCGGGGTGTCCGACGACTGGATCGTGCTCTCGAAAGCGTCGGGCACGACCGGCTCCGAAGAGCGGATCGGGGTGTCCGTCGACTGGACGAAAGTTCCCGCGGGAAAGGATATCCTCGGGGAGATTTCCATCCGGGGAACGGGCAGGGCCCTAAAGGTCCTGGTTTCGGTCTTCAATCCGGCGGAACCCACACGGGAAGCCCTCGGAAACCTCTATGTCCAAAGCGACGGATATGTTTCGATTCCTGCGGCCGCTTTCCACCGGATAACAGGCAACGGGAAGGTCGCCGTGAAACCGGTTCCCGGGTTAGGCCCCGACGGCGACGCCCTTCAACTCGGCGACCCTGCTGCACCCCTGCAAAACTACCGGGACGAGAACACCCCTTCGGCCGAATACGATTTTTACTGTTTCGACGCCGGCCCGGTGGATGTCTACACCTACGTTCTTCCGCTCTTTCCGCTCCATGCGGACCGGGATTTCAAGCTGCCTGAGAATACGAACACAGACACCAAATACAGTATCCAGATCGACGGAGGAGCCATCGCGACCCCCACTTCATCCCATACCGAATACACCCAGGTATGGTACGAGAGCGTCCTGCGAAACAGCGTGGTGAACAAATCGGTCCTGCACGTCGACGCGCCGGGCCGCCACACGCTCCGTATCCGGACCGGGGACCCGGGGATGGTGATCCAGAAGATCGTCATCGATTTCGGAGGCATGAAACGCTCTTACCTCGGACCGCCGTCCACACAGGTGGCAACGGCCGATTCCCGATATAAAAATCAAATTAAAACCAACTAAAAGCCATACTTATGACACTTCAAAATTCCCTATTATCCGTGTTTGCTCTGGCTGCAACGCTCGTGTCCTGTTCGTCGGACAAGACGGATTCGGACCCGGCAGGACCGGCAACCGTAGAAAAACTGGCGGCGCCCAGAGACGGGCTGAGCGTCAACACGTTACTTTTAAACCCCGAAGAGTTCGAAGGCCTCCGGTTCGATTGGAAATCGGCCGGGGAGGGCCTGAAGTACGAACTCGTCTTCGACAAGGCCGGCGGCGACTTCTCCGCTCCGGCAGAGCGGTTCGAAACGACCGAAACGTCGCACACGCTCCTGTTCGAGGACATCCAGCGGCTTTTCGAAGAGAATAAAAACGAAGCGGGAGAGACTGCCGAACTCGCATGGCGGGTCTACACGACCTCGGAGCGGGGCAGGACGCAGTCGAAAGAGACCCGGCTGATCACGTTCACGACCGTAGCGAAGGTGGTTGTCAAAACGCTGATCGCACCCGAAAAAGAGACCGTTCTCAATCTGAAAAAACTCGCCGGAGATGTGACTTTCTCCTGGTCGAAGCCCGTATGGCTGGGTAGTGAAAAGGACATCAGCTACACATTCGTGATCGACCAGGCCGGCAACGACTTTTCGGAGCCGCTTCTCAGCGTGGAACTGGAAGCCGGAGAGGAGACACTCGCAGCGACCCAAACCGTGGTGACCAAAGAGAAACTGACCGAACTTTACGACGCCTCGCCGGTAGCAGCCGACGGGGACAACTACTATTTGAAATGGGCCGTCTATGCCAAGATCGGCGCAAACAAAACCATCTCCGAGGAGATTCGCACCTTCTCGGTCATCCCGAAGGAGAAGATTCCCGCATTTACCGGGGGCGACCCGCTTTATATCGGGGTTCCCGGATCGACCGAAACCGGCCAGCAGATGGTCTACATCCCGGACAGCTATTACAAAACGGACAACGACAGTTGGCACGACCGGATGGAGAAGATCGGCCAGAACTGGAAGGATTTCCCCTACTACGAAGTATTCGTCTCGCTGAAGGCAAACGAAAAGTATTATTTCTATACGACGGACGAAAACAACGAAAAGACGCACTTCTTCAAGGCGACCGCCTCCGACGGATTCGTCGAAACGGAAACCGAGGAGGATGCACAGGTCAAAATCGCACAGGACGGCATCTACCGAATCCGCTTCAAGGCCGACGGAACAAAGAAGGCCGACGTGCGGAAGGTGGAATACATCAACCTCCGGTTCGCCTGGGGAGCTTATGACCAGAACAAGTTCACCGACGCCGTGATGAATTACGCCGGTAAGGGACTTTGGACCCTGTCGTCCTACAACATCGTCCTCAAAGACATGGGGAGCTACAAGGAGGACCGCTACCGGTTCGTCATGAAACTCGACGGCATCGACCAGATTCAGGGCCTCTCGAAAAACAACGAGGGCAGCGTCACCGGAAACCGTCCCGGACAGAGCGAAGATGCCTCCTACTGGGACCTGCAGCTTTCGTATACGGGATGGGACCACTGGGTATTCAAGTATCCGGCCTGGCTCTGCGACGATTCGAACCTTGCCAAATGGTGTGCAGATGTCAGACTCTATATGAACGCCGACAAGGGACACTATACCCACGAGTTCGTCAATCCTGTCGAGGTGAAGGCATTCGCCGACGGCGATCCCCTGTATATCGACGGCACGGGAAGCGAGGCCGGACAGAAGGCCTCCTACATCACTTCGGCCTCCTACAACACCTCCATCGGCCAGTCGGGCGAGGTCGACGCTTTCAAGAACCAGGATTACAAATACGAAATTTTCACCAAACTCGGCGCCGGAAGCAAGTTCTATTTCCGATCAGTTACCGGAACCGTTTTCTACACGCTGACGGCAGACGGGACCCAGGTCAAGAAGATCAACTCGGCCGCCGAAGCCGAAGGAACCACAGCGAAAGAGGGCATCTACCGCATCCGGTTCAACATCACATCGGGCAAGGCTTATATCGTCCCGATAGACAACGTGGAGCACTTCTTCTGCTGGACCTCCAAACTGACCGCCATGACCTACGAAGGGAAAGGCGTATGGGCGGCAAAGAACCTGAACATCGCGCTCCAGAAGACGAGCTGGGGTTTCGACGAACGGTATAAGTTCAAATTCACCATCGACGGAAAGGCGCAGCCGTTCGGACGCATGTCCACAAACGGCGATCGTCCCAACGCTTCGACGGCAGCGGATTACTGGTACGTCCAGCCTTCCCTGGCGAACCAGTGGGACCCCGCATTCAAATATCCGGACGCACTGTGCGACGGTAACAACCTGACACGGTGGTATGCCGACCTGTATCTCTATATGAACGACGACAAGGGACATTACACCCACGAATTCAAGAACACACATGAATAAAATGATCAGCACACTCGCAATCCTTTGCGGAACAATCCTGTCGGCATGCAGCCAGTCGGAGTCTTCTCCGGCCGGCCCCGACGGGCCGGCAACCGGCGAACCGGCAACCATACTGACAGCCCCGAAAAACGGGCTTTCCGTCAACCTCGACGCCCTGTCGAACCTCACGTTCTGGTGGGAGCGTACCACCGGCAAACCCGACGGATACGAACTGATATTCGATCTGGAAGGAGGCGATTTCACCGCCCCGGCGGCCTCTTTCCCGGCAGGCGGCAAGACCGAACTGACCCTCTCCTACCAGGACGTGAAAACCCTCTACCAAGCAACCCAGAAGGACGGCACGGCATCTCTCATCTGGACCGTAAACGCGCTTGCCGGCGATAAAACATACGGCGGCAAGGAGTCCCGCAAGCTGATTGTCACCAACACCATGGAGCCGTATATCGTCGAGGCGCTCTTCACCCCGGAAAACGGCAGCAGGGCCGACCTGACCCTGCTCGAGGAGAATCTCCACTTCAGTTGGTCGGCAGCCAAGACCTCCGGGACCAAAACCCCGTCGTACACCCTGCTGTTCGACCGGAAGGGCGGCGACTTCAGCGCACCCCTGGCCTCGTTCGACCTGGCCGGGAAAACCGAATTCGACCTCTCGAAGGAGGAGGTCCGCAAGCTCTTCGACGCCCATGCGGAAAGCGGAAGCGAAACCCTTCCGCTCGTCTGGACAGTGCGGTGCAACGTGGAAGACAACGCATGGCTGGCTTCGGAGCAATACCAATTAACCGTGACAACGCTTCCGGTAGCCTATTCGAACGCAATCTTCACGAACTTCTCGCTGCCCGACCCCGATGTAATCCGGGGCGACGACGGTTATTTCTACCTCTACGCCACCGAACATAAACGCAACGACCCCGACATGAAGAACAGTCCGATCATGCGTTCACCCGACCTGATCAGTTGGACACGCGTCGGTTCGCTCTTTACGGACTCCACCCATCCCCAGATCACCGATCAGGACGCCGGGATCTGGGCGCCCTCGGTCAATAAAGTCGGCAACAAATACGTGATTTACTACTCCCAGCCGGGTAAGAATTACAAACACGCCATCGGCGTCGCCGTCGCCGACTCGCCCACAGGACCGTTCACGGATCTCGGGAAACTGATCGACAGCAACGAACAGGGCGTAGAAATTTCCATCGACGCCTACCTCTATCAGGAGGATGGCCGAAATTACCTGTTCTGGGGCAGCTTCCGCAGCATCAGCGTTCTCGAACTGACCGAGGACGGAACGGCCATCAAGAACAAGGCCACCCAGAAACGCCGGGAGGTGGCCGGAGGCCAGTACGAGGCTTCCGTCGTCCTGAAAAGGGACAACTGGTATTACCTGATCGTTTCGACGGGCGATTATTCGAAAGGCGGCACTTACCGGATTGTCGTCGGCAGGTCGCAAAGTGTTTTCGGTCCCTATGTGGATAAGAACGGAAACGACATGATGAGCGTCCACCACGAACTGGTGCTGAAAGGCAACAGCACATTCTCCTCGCCGGGACACTGTTCGCGCATCATCACCGACGATGCCGGACAGGACTGGATTCTCTATCACGCCTATCCCAACGACAAGGACTACCGATGCCTGATGCTCGACCGGATCAACTGGGTGGACGGCTGGCCCGTTTCGCCGGGCCAGCAGCCGACATCCCAATCCGTAGACCGGCCCGTCTTCAACAAATAACCGCTCCGGACAACATTTTGTCCAACCCGTTCAAAACCCCTCCCCTTCAGGAGGGGTTTTGCATGACCGCGGACCGATCCCCGGCGAACCCCGTAAAGGCCGGTCCGGCCCTCGCAAATGAAGCAAAGCACGGATGGGAACCCCTCCGTGCCTTACGTACAAATGCAGGGATACCTGCGCTATTCGTCGATAAAATCGATATTCACCTCGCGCTGGAACACCTCCTGCAACGAAATGTTGGTTTCCGTCGTCGCAATTCCCTGGATACGCAGGATACCGTCGAAAATCGTCCGCATCAGGTGTTCGTTATCCACGCAGTAGAGTTTCACCAGGATATTGCCGTTGCCGGTGATGAAGTGGCACTCCACGATTTCGGGAACCTTCCGCAGCTCCTCGACGGTCTGTTTGAGCAACTGCGGGTCCTTTAACGTGATGCTGATGTGGGCGCAGACATCGAAACCCATCATCTTGGGGTCGACGATCAGCCGGCTTCCGAGAATCACGCCCGACTCGTCGAGCTTGCGGATGCGCTGGTGGATGGCGGCGCCGGAGATTCCGCATTCGCGGGCGATCTCCAGGAAAGGCATGCGCGCATTCTTAATGAGGTATTTGAGAATCTTGCGATCGATCGCGTCCAATGCGGTTTTAGCCATAGCGGTAAATTTATTTGATTACGTTCAATTCTTTGCCGACCTTCGTGAAGGCGGCGATGCAGCGGTCGAGGTGTTCGGTCGTGTGGCCCGCCGATACCTGCACACGGATGCGCGCCTGGCCCTTCGGAACCACCGGGTAGTAGAAACCCGTGACAAAAACGCCTTCGTCCTGCAACTTCGCGGCAAACTCCTGCGACAACTTGGCGTCGTAGAGCATCACGGCGCAGATGGCCGACTGCGTAGGTTTGATGTCGAAGCCCGCAGCCATCATCCCGGCCCGGAAATGCTCAACGTTGGCCACGAGGCGGTCATGGATTTCGTTGCTCTCGGCGAGCATCTTGAAGGTCTCGATCCCGGCGCCGACCACGGCAGGGGGCAGCGAGTTGGAGAAGAGGTAGGGACGCGAACGCTGGCGCAGCATGTCGATTATCTCCTTGCGGCCCGTGGTGAATCCGCCCACAGCACCGCCGAAGGCCTTACCGAGCGTACCCGTGAGGATGTCCACCTGCCCGCGCAGGTCGTACAGTTCGGTGATGCCGCGGCCAGTCTTGCCCAGCACGCCTGCCGAGTGGCACTCGTCGACCATCACCAGCGCGTCGTACTTCGCGGCCAAAGCGCAGATTTTGTCGAGCGGCGCAGCGTTGCCGTCCATCGAGAAGACGCCGTCGGTGACGACGATGCGGAAACGCTGGGCCTGAGCCTTCTTCAGGCACTCCTCCAGTTCGCCCATGTCGGCATTGGCGTAACGATAACGCACGGCCTTGCACAGGCGCACGCCGTCGATGATCGAAGCATGGTTGAGCGAATCGGAAATAATGGCGTCCTCCTCCGAGAAGAGAGGTTCGAACACACCGCCGTTGGCGTCGAAGCAGGCGGCGTAAAGGATCGTATCTTCCGTGCCGAAATAGTCGGCGATAACCTTTTCCAGCTCCTTGTGGATATCCTGGCAGCCGCAGATGAAGCGCACCGACGACATGCCGTAACCCCGGTTGTCCATGGCGCGTTTGGCAGCCTCAATCAGCCGCGGATTGTCCGAGAGACCGAGGTAATTGTTGGCGCAGAAGTTAAGCACCTTCCGACCTGCAACCTCGATCTCGGCCCGCTGGGGCGAAGCGATGATCCTTTCCCGTTTGTAAAGCCCTGCGGCCTCGATTTCGGCGAGTTCATGCTGCAGGTACTCCTTGATTTTCCCGTACATATCCGTTATTTTTTTGATGAAATTCCGATTGCAAAGTGTCGATTTGTTACAAATGTACGATAATTTTTTGAAAACCGATACGTTCCGAATGCTTTTTTCGCGATACGGGTTACAATTTGTTATCAGCGCCGGGCTTCAATATCCCGGAGTCGTTTTTTCAACGGCATTTTCTTTGCCGCCGTATAAAAAAATAATATCTTTGTTGCTCAAATAACAATCAGCTTCCTTATGAAAAAATCGTGTGTATTGGTCAGCGGCGGAGCCGGCTACATCGGCTCGCATACCTCCGTGGAACTCATCAACGCGGGTTACGACGTAGTGATCGTCGATAACCTTTCGAACAGCGACCTCAACGCCGTCGAAGGCGTGCGCAAGATCACGGGCGTCGACATACCCTTCGTCGAGGTGGACTGCTGCGACCGCGCGGCTTTCCGCAAGGTCTTCGAACAATACGAGTTCGACTCGGTGATCCACTTCGCGGCATCGAAAGCCGTGGGCGAATCGGTCCAGAAGCCGCTCGAATACTACGGCAATAACCTCACCTCGTTCATGAACGTCATCGGCCTGATGCGTGAATTCGGCCGCCGGAACATCGTTTTCTCATCGTCGTGCACCGTGTACGGCGAACCCGAGAAGCAGCCCGTAACCGAGCAGACGCCCCGCAAGCCGGCGACCTCGCCCTACGGCAACACCAAGCAGATGTGCGAAGACATCCTGCGCGATTCGCTCACCGCCTATCCCGGCATGAAGGGCATCGCGCTGCGTTATTTCAACCCCATCGGCGCACATCCTTCGGCCCTGATCGGCGAACTGCCGCGCGGCGTGCCGCAGAACCTCGTGCCTTTCATCACGCAGACCGCCGCTGGACTGCGCGAGTGCCTTTCTGTCTTCGGCGACGACTATCCGACGCCCGACGGATCGTGCATCCGCGATTACATCGACGTTGTGGACCTCGCGAAAGCCCACGTAGCCGCGATCGGCCGCATGATCGAAGACAAGAACAAACAGCCTTACGAGATTTTCAACGTCGGCACGGGCCGCGGGGTCTCGGTACTGGAGCTGGTGCACAAATTCGAGGAGGTCAACGGCGTGAAGCTCTGCTACAAGATCGCTCCGCGCCGCGCGGGCGACATCATCGCCATCTGGGCCGATCCGGCCCTGGCCAACAACGAACTGGGCTGGAAAGCCGAGCGTTCGCTCGACGAAACGCTCCGCGCCGCCTGGGCCTGGGAGAAACACATCCGCGGAATCGAATAACCGGACGCAAAAGATCTTTTTCAAGGGGCGGAGCAGCAACTCCTCCCCTTGTTTTTACCGGCAGACAGTGATTTTTCGGGCGCTAATTTTTCATTTTTAATTATTTACACTAACTTTGCGCTCCCAAAGCAGGCGGAAATGGGATGCGGTCCGCAGAGGCCGCATTGAGAACCGCCGAAGGTAACACATTAAAAAACAAAACAAATTATGAAAACTATTTCGGTAAAGGCTGTAAAGCGCGCCGATTTCGGCAAGAAAGCAGCCAAAGCGGTACGCCGCGAAGGCATGGTCCCCTGCGTACTGTGCGGCAATGGTGAGACGGAAAGCTTTTCGGTCGATCCCCGCGAGATCAAACCCCTGATCTACACCCCGAACTCCTACATCGTAGAATTCGACCTCGAAGGCAAAAAAGAGAAGGCTGTGCTGCGCGAGGCTCAGTTCCACCCCATCCGCGAGGAGATTCTCCACCTGGATTTCTACCGTATCGCCGACGGCAAACCCGTTTCGATCGCCATCCCGGTACGCCTGACCGGCAACGCCGAGGGTGTGAAAGTCGGCGGTAAGCTGGCCCTGTCGGCCCGCAAGCTGGTCGTCAGCGCACTGGTCGAGAACCTGCCCGACGAAATCGTCGTAGACGTTACGGAGCTGGGTGTAGGCAAGACCATCTTCGTCGGCGACCTCGATATCGAGAACCTGAAGTTCGTTACCCCTGCTACGACCGCTGTCTGCGCCGTTCGCGTAACCCGTGCGTCGCGCGGTGCTGCCGAGGCTGCGAAATAAGCCGGCCGAAGGAGTATGAAATACCTCATTGTTGGGCTCGGGAATATCGGCGCCGAGTACGCCGGAACCCGTCACAACATCGGTTTCAACGTGTTGGACGCCCTTGCAGAGGCGTCCAACGCTGTTTTTACCACCCAACGTTACGGCGATGTGGCCGAAGCGAAGTACAAGGGGCGGATACTGGTGTTGCTGAAACCCTCGACCTACATGAATCTCTCGGGCAAGGCCGTCCGTTACTGGATGGACACCGAAAAGATTCCGCAGGAGAACCTGCTCGTCATCTCGGACGACATCGCGCTGCCGTTCGGCACGCTGCGCCTGCGCCCGAAGGGGAGCGCCGGAGGCCACAACGGCCTGAAGAATATCTCCGAACTGCTCGGCACGGAGGAGTACGCCCGGATGCGTTTCGGCGTGGGCGGCGACTTTCCGAAGGGACACCAGGTAGACTACGTGCTCGGGGAGTGGACCGACGAGGAACAGAAGGCCATGCCCGACCGGCTGAAGGTCTTTGTCGACGCCGTCCGGTCGTTCGCGACCGTCGGAACGGCCATGACGATGAACTTTTTCAACAAGAAGTAACTCAAAAAACAGGTATCCGACAGCGCCGCGACCATTCCCGAACGGGAAGAGCGGCTCGCATCAAACAGGAAAAAGCGGCTTTCGGACCGCTTTTTTCATTCATCTTCGTCGTAGTAAACCTCGTCCATCAATCCGTCCAGTTCTCGCCGCTCCTTTTTGGTCGGGCGGCCCGTACCGCGGTCGCGAACGACGAAGATCGTCTCGCGCGGGACGTTGAGTTTGTCCAACTCCTCCTGCGGGGTAATGTTGAGGCAGTACAACGGGACGTTTTTCGCCGGCTGGCGGCTCGACACCAGATCGAGGACTTTATAAGAATAGGTCACCTGCAACTTACGCACGGCAATAACGTCGCCGGCCTTCACCTCGCGCGAAGGCTTGGCATAAGCCCCGTTGACCGTCACCTTATTATTGCGCACGGCATCGGCGGCATCGCTGCGGGTCTTGAAAATACGCACCGCCCAAAGGTATTTGTCCAATCGAATATCTTCCATATTACTTTATGTTTTCCGCTATTTTCTCCAGCAGGCTTCCCTTGCCGTAACCGACCCATATATCCTGCACCCGGCCGTCGGGAGCGATCAATACGAAGTGCGGGATTCCGAGCACCCCATACCTGGCCCAGATACCCTCGCCTATTCCGAGGAGTTGATTCCACTGATTTCCGGTCAGTTGCCGCTCTGCAACAAATTGCTTCCAGTCATGCTCTGAATCTGAACTGACACATACGACCTCCATCCGGTTCCGGTAGCGTTCCGCAATCTCCTTCAATTCGGGAATCGCCTCCAGGCAGGCGCCACAGCCTTTACCCCCGAATTCGAGCAAGATATATTTCCCGAGAAAATCCGCCAGGTGGTGTATATTCCCGTCCACATCGTACAAATCGCCGTCCGCCATCAGATCCCCGACGCCGACTTTCGAAGTCGGATGGAGACAGTCTCCGATCTGCCGGCCCATCGGAGACTGCCGCTGCTCTTCCGTCATCCGGTCGTAAAGCGCAAGCATCTCCGCCTTGTGGTCGAGGCCTATTCCGTACAATAAAAACCGGGCGCACTCGGCAAACCTGTTTATCCAGACCTGCGTCACGGGAGCCGTCTGCATATAACGCACGGTCTTCTCCGATATTTGCCCGCACAACTCCATATAACGAGCCATATCCTGCGGTGTCAGTATATCCTGCAACTGATTCAACTCACGAACTTCGGGTTCGACCAAGGCACGGTACATATCCTCATCCTTCTGCTCCGGAATGTCCGACACAACCTCCCAAAGCCAAGCCTGTTCACCCTCACCACGAATTTCCGTACATTCTCCGGGAGCAATCCAAACCTCGAGCGCCCCGCCCCGGTAGTCCCCGATATACAGGCAGACCTGAGCGGCTTTCGGAGAAGCAATCGTATCCCGGAGGGAAAATCGACCGTCAATCAGCGTATCCGTGCCTATTCCACACAGACTCTGCCCCTGCGATACATACAGAAAGACTACCGCGCTGTCAGGCACATTCTCTATCTTCCCGGCGATCAAAAATTCGCCGGCGGGAACAGCGGGAGCGCAGGCCGTTACGGCCACCGCAGCAAAGAGCAGATACAGCAAACGTTTCATCGGGATTCAACTATTTTTCGTACAACGTTTCATTTTTCGGCCGGTCGTGCGACTGTTCGTCGTTCTGGCGGCTGACGCTCAAAATCATCCCGAAGGCGATCATCGTGAAGAGCATCGACGAGCCGCCGCGCGAGATCAGCGGCAGAGTCTGGCCCGTTTCGGGGATCAGATTGACCGTCACCATGATGTGCAGCAGCGCCTGGCACGTGATCAGCAGCGCAAGCCCCAGCACGAGCAATCCCGGAAAAGCGGTTCCGCACCGCCGGAATATCTCGATTCCCCGGAAGAAGACCCACAGATAGAGCATCAGCAGCAACACGGCCAGGATAAAGCCGTACTCCTCGACGAAAAAGGCGTAGGCGTAGTCACTCTCGGGGTGGATCATCTCCACGCGCATCGCACTCTGTCCGGCGCCTTCGCCCAGAATACCGCCGTTGTAAATGGCGATCATCGAACGTTCGGTGTCGGAAAGGTGTTCGATGGGTTTCGCGGTCTGCGACTTGGTCCAGAGGTGAATCCACGTCGAAACACGCCCTTCGGCGGTTTCGCTGCGCCCGAGGTTCAGCGACATGATGACGACGATGGCCGCAATGCCCCATCCCACCAGTTTCATCAGTTCCCCGAACCGGACACGGCCGATCAGCATCATCACCCACGAAGCCAGGCACACCAGCACAGCCGACGAGGTATGCGCCGGAAAGATCACCATTGCTGAAACAGCGACCGGCAACAGAATCGGCCGCGTCCCTTCGCGCCAGATTTTCCGCTGCTCGGGCGACGAACGCCACGTCCAGAACTTCCACGACGGTACGATCCGGATTTTGTCGATCTTCGACTGCCGCCCGGCGAGTTGCTGGGCCAGGAACAGCACCGTGGCGACCTTCAGCGCCTCGGAAGGCTGGAACTGGAAGGGGCCGAGCGGAATCCAGCGCGCCGCGCCGTTGGTCGTTGCACCGATGAAGTAGACAGCAACAGTGAGCGCCACCGAAAGGAAATAAGCCGGCCGGGCGAAAAGGTTGTAAATGCGGCAGTTGATTTTCTGCACGGCGACCATGATAAGGAGGCTGACGACCAGGAGCATCAGTTGCTGACGCAGGAAATGTGCCGTCGTACGGGCCGTATGGGCGTCGTAAGCCATCTTGGCCGTCGATGAGTAGACCACCAGCACCGAGATCACTGCCAGCGCGGCAACGATGATCCACAGCACGCGGTCACCGTTGAAGATCCGGAATTTGGGTTTTTCGGCGGCCGTCTCCGCTCCGCAGACAGCATCGTCCGCGGAGGCCGCTTTACCGCCCCCCGAAGTTCGTCTGCCACCGCGCGGCGCGGCGTCGCGCGCCAGTTCGGCCGTCGCCTGCTCATCGGCTCTGCTCTCGTCCCGTAGCATCGGTTATGCTTTTTCTTTGACCCAGTTTTTAAACAGTTCCCCGCGGTTCTCGTAGTTCCTGAAGAGGTCGAAGCTCGCGCAGGCCGGCGATAGCAGTACCACGTCGCCCGGACGTGCAGCCGCCTTCGAGGCCGCCATGGCCGCTTCGAGCGAGTCGGTCGAAACCACCTCGGGAACCACGCCCGTAAATTCCCGGATCAGTTTGGCGTTGTCGAGTCCCATGCAGACCAGCGTGTGCACCTTCGCACCCGCGAACGCCTTGAGGGGTTCGTAATCGTTGCCTTTGTCCGTGCCTCCGGCGATCCACACCACGGGACGCGTCATGCTCTCCAGCGCGTAGTAAACCGAATCGACGTTCGTGGCCTTCGAATCGTTGATCCACAGCACGCCCTCCTTCTCCGCCACGGGTTCGAGGCGGTGTTCGACGGGTGCAAAGTCGTAGAGCGATTTGCGGATTTTCGCTGGGGCAACGCCTGCCGCAAGGGTCGCAAGGGCCGCCGCCATGGCATTGTAAGCGTTATGGAGGCCCTTGATCTGCATTTTCGCCGTGTCGATTTCGACCGATGCCTTTCCGGCCGTCGCAGTGAATTTCCCGTCGCAGAGGAACGCATCGCCCGCGCCGCTCGCCACGGCGTTTTTAGCCGCAAAGGGCAGTTGGCGCATCCTCAAATCGTATTTCGAAAGCTCGTTCCAGATCACCTCGTCGTCGCCCGAATAGACAAACCAGTCGCGCGAGGTCATGTTCTGCGTGATGCGCATCTTCGCATCGGCATAATTCTGAAAACAGTGGTCATAGCGGTCGAGGTGATCGGGCGTAATGTTCATCAACACGCCCACGTGTGCCCGGAACTTATACATGCCGTCGAGTTGGAAAGAGCTCAGTTCCAGCACATACCAGTCATATTCGCCCGTCGCGACCGAATAGGCGAAACTCTCGCCGATGTTGCCTCCCAGCGCAACGTTCTCGCCTGCGTCGCGCATGATCTTGTAGATGAGCGACGTAGTGGTAGTCTTGCCGTTCGAACCGGTGATACAGATACATTTGGCCTTGCCCAGATAGCGGCCCGCAAACTCCATTTCGGAAATCACCGGGATTCCCGCTTCGCGGATTTTGCACACCATCGGCGCCGTGTCGGGAATGCCGGGGGACTTGACGACCTCCGTAGCCGCGAGAATACGCTCCTCGCTGTGGCCGCCCTCCTCGTAGGGAACCTCCCACTCGTCCAACTTGGCCTTGTAGCGGTCGGCAATACGCCCCGCATCGGAGAGGAAGACCCCGAACCCCTTCTTTTTGGCAAGGATCGCGGAACCGTAGCCGCTGATTCCCCCGCCCAGTACGACGATGTTTTTCATATTATCTTATCTTCAGCGTTACCAGTGTAATTGCCGCCAGCAGCAGCGAGATGATCCAGAAGCGAAGGACGATCTTGGTCTCGAAAATACCCTTTTTCTGGTAATGGTGATGGACCGGAGACATCAGCAGGATTCGCCGCCCCTCGCCGTACCGGCGTTTGGTGTATTTGAAGTAGCTGACCTGCATCATCACCGAGAAACTCTCGACCAGGAAGACGCCGCACAGCAGCGGCAGCAGCAGTTCCTTCCGGATGCAGAGCGCGAAGACCGCGATCACGCCGCCGATGGCCAGCGACCCCGTGTCGCCCATGAAAATCTGCGCCGGGAAGGAGTTATACCACAAAAAGCCCACCAGCGCACCCACCAGCGCCGCGGCGAAGACCACCATTTCGCCGCTGTCGGGGATATACATGATATTGAGGTAGTCGGCATAGACGATGTGACCCGAAAGATAGGCCAGCACGCCCAGCACGGCGACGATCGGGACCGAAACGCCCGTAGCCAGTCCGTCGAGTCCGTCGGTGAGGTTGGCGCCGTTCGATACGGCCGTCACCACGAAAATCGCCACCAGCACATAGAGAATCCACGTGGCGGTACTGTTTCCGCCTGTCAGCCAGCCGTAGTCGAACTCGTTGTTTTTGACGAAAGGAATGGTCGTCTGCGTGGTCTTGAGGCTCTCAGAACTGATAACAACGTGGCGCTGAACGGTTTCGAGCACCGTGCCGTCCTCGTTCAGGTAGACTGTCTGCACGGGCTGCGTAACCTTGTCGCGGACGACGATATCGGGCGAAAGCCACATCGTCGTTCCGACGATGATACCGAGGCCCACCTGTCCCACAATCTTGAAACGGCCGTTCAGGCCCTCCTTCTTGTGGCGGAAAACCTTGATGTAGTCGTCCAGGCCGCCGATCAGTCCGAGCCACACGGTCGACACGAGCAGCAGTTGGATGTAGACGTTGTCGAGTTTTCCGACGAGCAGCATCGGGACCAGGATGGCGATGAGGATGATGACGCCGCCCATCGTAGGGGTTCCCTTTTTTTGCAGTTGGCCCTGAAGTCCGAGGTCGCGGATATCTTCGCCGATCTGCTTGCGGCGCAGAAAGTCGATGATCGAACGTCCGAAGATAATGACGATCAGCAGCGACAGGATAATGGCCGCTGCGGCACGAAAGGAGATGTACTGGAACATTCCCGAGCCGGGAAGGTTATAAACCTCGTCCAGATACCTGAAAAGATGGTAGAACATGTCTTCTGTTTACTTGTTTTTTATTTGATCAATGTGTCGAAAGCCTTGCGGACCTCCTCCCGGTCGTCGAAATGGTGCTTCACATCGCCGACGACCTGATAGGTTTCGTGTCCTTTGCCCGCAACGAGGATGATGTCGCCCGGACGCGAGAGCATCACGGCCGTACGGATCGCCTCGGCCCGGTCGGCGATGCGCAGGTAGCGCGCCCCGGGTTCGATCCCCGCGGCCATGTCGTCGAGAATCGCCTCGGGCGACTCGTGGCGCGGATTGTCGGAGGTAAAAACCGCTGTCGTAGCGTATTTCACGGCGATGGCAGCCATCTCGGGACGTTTGGTTTTGTCGCGGTCGCCGCCGCAGCCGCACACCACGATCAACTGCTGTTCGGGCGTGCGAATCTCCTCGATGGTCTGGATCACGTTCTCCAGGGCATCGGGCGTATGGGCATAGTCGACGATGGCCGTCGTGCCGTTCGCCGCCCGAACCTTCTCGAAACGGCCGCTCACGGCGTGCAGCATGCTCAACACGCGCAACACCTCGCCCCGGTCGAGGCCCAGCAACACGGCGGCGCCGTAGACTGCCAACAGGTTGTAGGCGTTGAACCGCCCCAGCAGGCCCACCCACAACTCCTGGCCGTCGAGGCGCAGCAACATGCCGTCGAGATGCATCTCGACGATTTTGCAGCGGAAATCGGCCATCGAACGCAGCGAGTAGGTGCTCACCGCAGCCGCAGTATTCTGCACCATCACGCGGCCGTTCCGGTCGTCGGCGTTCGTCAGCGCGAAAGCCCCTTTGGGAAGTCCGTCGAAAAAGAGTTTCTTGGCCCGGATGTATTCGGCGAAGGTCTTGTGGTAGTCGAGGTGGTCGTGCGTGATGTTCGAGAAGATGCCGCCTGCGAAGTCGAGGCCCCGCGTGCGCTCCTGCACGATGGCGTGCGACGAGCACTCCATGAAGCAGTATTCGCAACCCATGTCGGCCATTTCGCGCATCATGGCATTCAGCCGGACCGGGTCGGGCGTCGTGTGGGTCGATTCGATTTCACGTCCGTCGATCTTGTAGACTACCGTCGAGATCAGCCCGGCCTTGTAACCCATCGCCCGCACGAGATCGTAGAGCAGCGTCACGGTCGTGGTCTTGCCGTTGGTCCCGGTGATGCCCACGAGTTTCAACCCGCGGCTCGGATAGTCGTAGAACGCCGCGGCCATATCGGCCATGGCTCCCGCCGAGTCTTCGACGAGAACATACGCCACACCCTCCGCCGGAGTCTCGGGCATCCGCTCGCAGACCACCGCCGCCGCGCCCTTCCCGAGGGCCGCGGGAATGAAGTCGTGGCCGTCGCTCTGCGTACCCGGCACGGCAAAAAAACAATCGCCCGGCTTCACGGCGCGCGAATCGTAGACCAATCCGCCGACGGCGGCGTTCGCATCGCCGCGCACCTCCCTGACGGGGGTATTTTGCAGGATATCGGTTAATTTTTTCATTTTATTTCAAGGTTATAACGACCGCCGCACCCGGCGTAATGCGGGTTCCGGCGGTGATGCTTTGCTGTGTTACGGCTCCCTGCCCCGAAAAGCGGACCTTCAGGCCGCGGCTTTCGAGCACGAAAAGGGCATCTTTGAGTCCCATGCCGCGCACATCGGGCATCACGCCCCGGTCTTCGGGCAGGGACGAGATAACCACATTGGCGAGGCTGTCCACCGCGGCGCGTCCCCAGCCCGTACGGCTGTCGAACGAGGCGCGGGGTGAGAGTTTATCAGCCACACGGCGGATCTGGGCGATATCGCCGCCCTTCATCCGGTCGGGATAACGGCGCGGACCACCGTCGTCGATACGCGCATACCAATCGTGGCCGCGGTTAAAGATGTAGTCGACCATGCGTTTCACCACGGGGCCCGCCAGCGGACCGCCGTAATAGGCCTTTCCGGCCTGGGCCCGCGTCTCGATGGTCGTGAGCACCGTATACCGGGGGGCATCGGCCGGGAAGTAGGCCACCATCGAACCCAGGTAGTAGCGGCCCTCGCGGCTGCGGGCATCGGTGATCTGTGCCGTACCGGTCTTCGCCGCCACCCGCAGGCGCGTCGTGTCGCGGAAGAAAGCGCTGGCCGTACCCTCCGTACAGACTGCCTGGAGGCTTTGCCGGACCTCGCGCAGTGCAGCCCGCGAGGCGATCGACGAAGCGATGGTCCGGCTTTCGAAGCGCTCCTCGACCCGGTCGCCATGACGCAGTTCACGCACCAGCACGGGCGAGATCATCTTGCCACCGTTGGCAATGGCGTTGTAGAAGGTGATCATCTGAATCGGAGCCAGCCGCACGCGATAGCCGTAAGACATTTTCACGAGCATGACGCCCGGATCGGGAACCTTCCAGTCCGTCGTGATCGAAGGAGCCCGTTCACCGAGGCGTTCCAGCCCCACCGTCTCGCCCAGGTGCAGCTCTTTATGGAGGAAATCGCTGTACTCCTGTTTCTTGCCTGTGATCCCGTAGCGGTCCCAGATCGCCTTGGCGAAATAGACGTTCGACGACGAAGCCACGGCGCGCCGGAAATCGATTTCATGGTCGCCGCGGTGCGAGTCGCGAATGTTCTTGGCCGGGCCGACCGTCACCGGATCGCCGTTGTGCGTGTCGTAAACCGTCGATACGGGCATCCGGGCGTCGTCGAGCAGCGTAAGCATCGTCGCCAGCTTGAACGTCGAACCCGGCTCCATACTGCGGCTCAGGGCATAATTTTCCCGCTCGGCGAAACTTCCGTCGGCATTGCGGCCCAGGTTGACCAATGCCAATATCTCCCCCGTGCGGGTTTCCATCACGATGGTCGTGCCCCACAGGGCGTTCTGCGCCTCCAACTGACGCCGCAGGGCCTTGTCGGCTACATCCTGCAGGTCGAGGTCGAGCGTCGTAACGATATCGTAGCCGTCCACCGGGTCCGCATGGTCACCGCCCGCAACCCGGCCGTAGAAGCCGCGCGCGATGCGTTGCCGCAGGGCCTTGCCGTCACGGCCGGCCAACTCCTCGCGGTAGGCCTCCTCGATTCCGTAGTTACCCTTGTCACCGGTCAGTCCGATCGTACGGCGCGCCAGTTCGCCCTGCGGATAGATGCGTTCGTCGCGCTCGATGAGCCGGTAAACCATGCCCATGTTCCAGTTCAGCAGCGGATAGCGCCTGAGCGTCTCCCATTCGGCGAAGTCCACTTCGCGGGGAAAGATGTTCACGGGCGTATGGTCGCGAATCGTATCGTAGATGCGGCGTTTGACCCACTCTTCACCCCGCATGCGGTCCATCATGCGCGAGAACCACCCGTCGGAACGCAGGTAGGAGGTGTCGCGCGGATTGACCAGCCGGTAACGGCGGGCATGTTCCTCGCGGAAACGTTTGGAGTAGGCCGAAGCGGGTTTGTCCTTGAAGAAGACAGCCAGCAGTTTTGCCAGCGAGTCGGCCTGTTCCCGGAACGTCTTGAGCGAATCGAGCCCTGGCGATGCGAAGTCGAAAGCGGCCTGGTAGCGGAAAATCGAGGTCGCTAAGGGTTCGCCGTCACGCGAAAGGATGCTGCCCCGCTGCGCCGGAATCACCTCCTGGGTAAAAATACGGCTGGCGAGGCGGTCGGCGTTGTAGGCGACCTCCGAACTGAAAAGCTGCACCCAGATAAGCCGCGCGAGCACGATGGCCCCGGCGAGGATGAAAAGCACGTAAAGGAGCCTCACCCGCAGCAGAATGTCGCTTTTGACCTTCGAACGTTCCTGTTTCATCGCCGCCTAATTTTCAATAATTTCGCCCGGCGCCTGCGGATCGTAAAGTTCGATACCCCGCGCCCGGAGCTGTTCGACGACCGCCGAATGGGTCGTACGCTGGTAACGCTGCTCCTGCAGGCGGATCGAACGCTCGCGAAGCTTCTGCACCTCGCCTTCGAGGCGCGTATAACGCATGTCGAGGTGCAACGACCAGAACATCACCATGATACTCAGGAAGAACATACCGGCGATCGTCAGCATGTAAGGGTAATATTTCGAAACGCCTTCGCGTACGAGGATCGTTCCCGAAAAGAGTTGCCAGAAAGTGCTGGCCGAACGGCGGCGTTCCCGGCGTTCGCGTTCCTCGGCTTCGGCGCGCTCCTCGGCCTCCTGCTCCTCGTCGGCGCGAAGGTCCTCTTCGGCTTCACCGCGCTCCATGCGGCGCACCTCGCGGCGCACGCGGCGCGCGAACTCCTCCTCCTGTTCGCGGCGGGCCTGCTCCTCAGGGGTTATCGGGTCGAATTCGTGATCGCGGTACATCCTGTCAGCGTTTTACGGCCGCCCGGAGTTTCGCCGAACGGGAACGGGGATTGCGGTCGAGTTCTTCGGCCGAAGGGGTCACGGCTTTGCGCGTCACCAGGTCGAACGGCGTTTGCGGCCGGCCGAAAAAGTCCTTTTCGACCTCGCCCGAGAAATTGCCGCTGCGCATGAAATTCTTCACCAGACGGTCTTCGAGCGAATGGTAGGAGATGACGACCAGCCGGCCGCCGGGTTTCAGCACCCGCAGACTTTGCTCCAGGGCCATTTTCAGTGCCTCCATCTCGCCGTTGACCTCGATACGCAGAGCCTGGAAAAGTTTGGTCAGGAATTTGGCCTCGTCCTTTTTGGGCGTGCAGGGCTTCACCGCCTCGACCAACTGCGCCGTAGTCGTGACAGGCGTTACGGCGCGGGCCTTCACCAGACAGTTGGCCACCTTCCACGGCGTCTCGACCTCTCCCCAGTCGCCCAATATGCGGGTCAGGTCCTCCGCAGAATAGTTGTTGACCACGTCGGCCGCCGTGAGCCGCCCGCGCTGGTTCATGCGCATGTCGAGCGGCGCCTCGCCGCGGAATGAAAAGCCGCGTTCCACGGCGTCGAAATGGTGCGACGACACCCCCAAATCGGCCAGAACACCATCCACCTCCGTCACGCCGCGCAGCCGGAGCGCTCCGCGCAGGAACCGGAAATTGCTCTCCACGTAGTGAAAACGCGCATCTTCGGGACGGTTTTCCAGCGTGTCGCGGTCCTGGTCGAAACCGTACAGACGACCCTCCGGTCCCAGTTCGGCGAGGATGCGGCGCGAATGGCCGCCTCCGCCGAAAGTGAGGTCGGCGTATGTGCCTGCGGACTCGATACCGAGCAGTCCCACAGACTCTTCCAACAGTACGGGAGTATGGTATTGCGACATAATAGTTGTTTGCAAAGGTCTATTTGGGTGTAAAGTTAGGGATTTTTCAAAAAAGAATACCTATATTTGTGGATATAATTTTGTGAACATTCCATGCCTAAAATCGACATCGGCGCCGTACTCAAGCAGAAAGCTCCGCGGCTGGCACGCTGGATACCCCGTCCGGTCGTGAACTGGCTTCGCCGCACGATCCACGAGTCGGAAATCAACTATATCCTCGAACACTACTGGTCGCTGCCTCCGCAGGAGTTCATCCGCGCCTGTTTCCGCGAATGGCAGGTCACCTATTCGGTCGAAGGGCTCGAAAAACTCGACCCCAAGGGACGCTACCTTTTCGCCTCGAACCACCCGTTCGGGGGTATGGACGGCATGATGCTCGCCGACAAACTGATCGACCGTTTCGGCGATGCGCGGGTGGTGGTCAACGACCTGCTGATGCACCTCGAACCATTGCAGCCGCTGTGGATCCCGGTCAACAAACACGGCGCGCAAAGCGCCTCCTACGCCCGGAAATTCGACGAGGAGTTTTTCGGCGAACTGCCCATCCTGACCTTCCCCGCAGGCCTCTGTTCCCGCTGCATCGGCAGTGAAGTGACCGATCCGGAGTGGAAAATCAGTTTCCTGAAAAAGGCCTACTCTTCGCAGCGGCAGATCGTTCCGGTCTTCGTCGAGGGCCACCTGTCGAAATTCTTCTACCGGGTTTACCGCCTGCGCAAAGCATTGGGGATCAAATTCAACATCGAAATGCTGTGGCTGCCCGACGAAATGTTTTCCCAAAAGGGCAAGCATTTCCGCATCATCGTCGGCGATCCCATCCCCGTAGCCGAGCTCCAGCATTACGGATCACTGCGCGAACAGGCGCTGGAAGTACGCAAAAAGGCGTATTTTTTAGAAAAAAAACTCGCCGACCCGAACCAAACGCGCTAATTTTGGTATTTTTGCTCCGTCATGCAACAAAATAAGATGGAACCCATTATAGAACCGGTCAGCCGGGAACTGCTGCTCGCGGAGTTGACGCCCGCGCGCAAAATACGCAGCACCCACAAGGCCGGCAATGAAATCTACATCTTCTCGGCAGCCGAATGCCCCGCGCTGATGCGCGAAGTGGGACGCCTGCGTGAAGTAGCTTTCCGCGGCGCAGGCGGCGGTACGGGGCAGGAGGTCGACATTGACGAGGAGGACCTCGCAGGCGACGGCTACTACCAACTGATCGTCTGGGACCCCGCAGCGCAGGAGATCGTCGGCGGCTACCGCTTCATCGTCTGCACCACGCCCAACCCCCGCCACCTCTCGACGGAGCACTATTTCCGTTTCAGCGAACGTTTCCGCCAAAAATTCCTGCCCCGGACCATCGAACTGGGCCGTTCGTTCGTGCAGCCCGCCTACCAGGCCCGCGGCAATGCCAAGAGCATCTACGCACTGGACAACCTCTGGGACGGACTCGGCGCACTCATCGTCCTGAACCCCAAGGCCAAATACCTCTTTGGCAAGGTCACGATGTACACGACCTACAAAGCCGTGGCGCGCAATGCGCTCATCTGGTTCCTGCGCCGTTACTTCCCCGACCGCGACCAGTTGGTGGAAGGGATCAATCCCATCCCGCTCGACCTCGACGATCCCTATTACGAGGAGTTGTTCTGCGGCGCGACCTACATGGAGAACTACCGCATCCTGATCCAGCAAATCCGCGAGTTCAACGAGAACATTCCCCCGCTGATCAACGCCTATATGAACCTTTCGCCCACGATGCGGGTCTTCGACACGGTGTCGAACCCCGATTTCGGCGGCGTGGAGGAGACGGGCATCCTGGTGACGATTCGCGACATTTACCCCGAAAAACGCCTCCGCTACACCCGCTGGCTGGGCTGGCGGGCCAACCTGAAACATCGCCGCGAGGAGTTCAGCGAACGCCTGCGCGAACATTTCGAACGTATCAAGAAAAAGCGGAACGCATAACGTGTTCCCGCCTGTATTCACGTCCGGACGCTTTGCCCGGACGGTCTGAATTTTGCATCCGAAGCAGTAAACCGGCTTTTTCTGCATTTAACAATACAGACAACCCCAAAAAACACTTCGCATGAAACGATTCTTCCGCCTCATCCTGGCTCTCGGCCTCGTCGCCGGAACCATGGCCTGCGACGACGAAACCCCGAAGGTCCGCATCAACGGCGGCACCGACTTCCTGTCGCTCGACGATCTGGCCCGCAGCGGCAAAATCACGGTAAATGCGCCCGCTCCCTGGCAAATCACCCTGCCCGAACCGGCCGAAGAGTGGTTCACACTCTCGCCCCTCAAAGGTCCGGCAGGCTATTCGGAGATCGAGGTGAGTTTCGACGCCAACGACGGGGCTGCGCGCAGCGCCCTCGTGACCTTCTTCTGCGACGGCAAGAACTACCCGTTCCAACTCTCGCAAAGCGCCGGCCACACCGGATTCGACTCCCCGGACTACTATTTCTACGCGACGTTCGGAACCATGCCCAGCCTTTACGCAGGCCTCCACCTGCTTTCGCACAACAAACCAAGCTGGTTCTATTTCGACCGCTCGCAGACCTTCGATCCCGCCCAATTCCCCGACTGGGCAGAGGTCAGTTCCTCGGCCACAACCGACATGGAGAAGATGCGCGACGCGATGAAACGCCGCATTCTGGAGATCAACGCCGAGAACCCTACGGCGGTCTTCGGGCTCCTGGTCGACGACCTGCGGTGCCGCCTCGGCTACGACTGGTTCGTGGCGCAGGGCATCGACTCCACACGTGTGAAAGTGACGATGCTCTCCGACGGCTCGGGAACCTACAACAATTTCCACCTCTATTTCGGCGATCCCGCCACGGCCGAGCAGAACTGGAACACTTACGAAGGGGAGGTCGAAGCCCTCGACTGGAACCACGGCGGCCGCTATCCCGTGACCCGCGGCATCGAGGAGTTCAATGCCTACACATGGCCCTACTACCTCTCGACGCGTCCCAATTACCGGCTGATGCTCCAGAACAAGGACCTGATGGAGTCCTCGTGTCCGTTTATCACCGAGCAACTCGCAGAAATGAAGATGGAGAGCATCCAGCCCTACGAATTGCTGACAGCCCTTCCCGAAGCGTCGAAACAGCAGTTCTACCGCATGGCCAAATTCAGCTACGACGACTTCGAGGCGCTGTTCGACAAGTCGCCGAAGAAAAACCTCATCATCATCGGTACGAGCCACTCCTCCGCGACCAGCGAACAGCAGCAGGCAAACTACGTAGGAAAAATCATGGAGCAGTACGGCGACCGGTACGACATCTTCTTCAAGCCGCACCCCGCCGACTCCTCGTCTGCCGATTACCCCGAACGGTTCAAAGGGCTGACGCTGCTGCCGGGCCAGATGCCGTTCGAAATCTTCGTCTGGTCGCTGCTCGACAAGATCGACATGATCGGCGGCTACCCCTCGACGACCTTCATCTCCGTGCCGCTCGACAAGGTGGGCTTCCTCTTCGCCACCGATGCCGCAAGCCTCATACGACCGCTTAACATCCTTTTCCGCGACGCCACGAACGTCGAATGGATCCAGTGATTCCATAACCCGCAGCATACCGGGGCGCTATCCGATCGGAAGGCGCCCTTTTTTACGCGCAAAAAAATCCCCCGCCGAAGCAGGGGACCAGGCAAACAATTATTTAACTAAATGATTCCGGACAAAAGATTACCGAACGACTTCGCCGTACTCGTTTTCCAGGCTCCGGGCTTTCTCAACCTTCACAGGTTCCGATTTCTGCTCGGCGGGTTCCGATTCCGGCTCTGCGGGAACCGGCTCCGGCTTCACGGGATCGGGTTTCTCTTCGGGAGCGGGCGCCGTCGGAGCCTCCTTCTTGGTGGAATCCTGCTTCTCGGGCTCCTGTGCATAGACCATACCTCCGGCCATCAGCATCAATGCCGCCATCATTACAACTGTCTTTTTCATAGTTTTAAGAATTAAAATGGTTGAACTTCATTTTCTCGTTTAGCGGTTCGTTTCCTCGCCGTTCCGTCTTTCTGAAGTTCAAGCGCGATGCCATGCCGGAACAGAAAATACAACACACTGGTTTCCAATGCAAAATTCCACCATGCCAAAAATAGGCCGGGTGTGGAAAAGTGTGGAAACAGGACAAAAAGTGTGGAAAAATTCCACAGCCGGCTGTGGAAAGGCGGCCGGGAAACAGGCAAATCGGGGGCCGCAGGCCGCGGCCGCTATTCGATGCCGTAGAGATGCAGTTTGTTGTAGAGCGTTTTGCGGTCGATGCCGAGCAGTTTGGCCGCCTGCGACTTGTTGCCGCCCGCGGCGGCGATGGCGCGGCGAATCTGCTCTTCCTCGGAAGCCGGGTCGCGCAGCGAAAGGGATGCCGCAGCAGGTTCCTCCGCCGGACCGCCGGTAACTTCGGCCGGCAGATCGCAGATCGTGACGTACTCGCCTGCGGCAAGCAACGTCGCCGACATCACCGCGTTTTTCAGTTGCCGTAGGTTGCCCGGCCAGTCGCAAGCGACAAGGGCCGCGGCCGCAGCAGCATCGAACCCGACGATCCGTTTGTCCAGTTCGCGGTTAGCCTGATCGAGGAAGAAGTCGGCGAAGAGCGGAATGTCGCTGCGCATCTGCCTCAAACAGGGCATACGCAATGTAAAGGAGTTGATGCGGTGGTAGAGGTCGGCACGAAACGAGCCGCGTGCGATAGCCGCTTCGAGGTCCTCGTTAGTCGCAGCCACGAGGCGGATGTCGACCGGAATTTCACGGTTGCTTCCCACAGGGCGGATGCGCCGTTCCTGCAAGGCACGCAGCAACTGCACCTGCGTTTCGTAACTCAGGTTGCCGACCTCGTCGAGAAACAGCGTGCCGCCGTCGGCGGCCTCGAAAGCTCCTGTCTTGTCGGCCAAAGCCCCCGTGAACGCCCCCTTGACATGCCCGAAGAACTCCGAGGCCGCCAAATCGCGGGGAATGGCTCCACAGTCGACCGCCACGAAGGGTTTCCCGGCCCGCTTGCTCCCGCGGTGGATCAGTTGCGCCACGTGCTCCTTGCCCGTTCCGCTCGCACCGTTCACCAGCACCGACATGTTGGTCGGGGCCACCAGCCGGATGTGTTCGTACAACTGCCGCGCGGCGTCGCTGCGGCCTTCGATATAGTTGAGCGGTTGTCCCGCAGCGTTCCCGCCCGCCTTCGGCACGGACTTCACCGCCGGGGCCGCCTGCACGGAGGCGTCCAGCGCTTCACGGATTTTTTTCAGCAGCTCGTCGGGATTCACCGGCTTGGCCACATAGTCGCAGGCGCCGAGCTTCATGCACCGCACGGCGTTCTGGATTTCGGCGTAGCTCGTCATCACGATCACCGGCGCAACGACACCCGCACCGGCCATCCATTGCAGCAGGGCAATACCGTCCTCATCCGGCAGGCGCATGTCGCTCAGCACGAGCGAAAAGCCGCCCGCGGCGAGGGCCGTGCGCGCTGCCGCCACCGACGAAGCCGTCTCGACCCCGAAACCGCGTTTCGAGAGCCATGTGCGCAGCATCAGCGCGAAGGTGATATCGTCATCCACGACTAAAATCCGTTCTTCCATAGGCTTCACAAAGATACCGTTTTTTCAGCATCCGCGACAATCGTGCGGATTTTTTTCACGGCCGTCCGCAGTTCGCCGCAAAGGGCATCCGTCAGCGGTCCTTCACAGGTTTCGGCCCGGTGCAGGACGGCGGCGATCTCCGCCGCCCCGAGCATCGTGAAGATCGGCAGCATCTTGTGCGCCAACGCTTTCACCGTTGCGGCATCTCGGTCGCCGAGCGCCTTTTCAAGCCCGGCGCAGTTCGCCGCCGTCTGTTCGGCGAACGATCCCAGAATGCTCCTGGCCGCTTCGGTATCGTCTCCCGCATAGGCTGTCAAAGCCTTGAAATCGACACCCGCCGCCGGAATCCCGGCTTCGTCCGCCGATGCGGCAATCTCCGCGCCACTGCAAGCCGTCCGAACGACGGCCATCAACTCACTGTATGTAAACGGCTTGCGCAGGCATCCGGCGAATCCGCGGGCGGTGAAATCCCCCGCATCCAAATCCCCGCGCGCCGATACGGCGACTACTTTCAACCCGGGATCGACGCCGTGCACGGCCTCCAGCACACCAAATCCGTCCGCCGACGGCATTTGTATATCGGTCAGCACCAGATCGAAACGGCTTTCACCGACAAGTTTGGCCACATATTCGGGGTATTGACAGCTTTCGGACCCAATTGCCGCCCGGCTGCACATCGCGGCGGTCATTTCGAGCTGCAGGGGGTCGTCATCGATCAGCAGCACCCGCAATCCCGGCTGCGGAACCGGTTCGGCAACAGCGCAGGCCGCCGCCCCTTCTGCCACTTCGCCGACAGGGACCGAAACGATAAACTTACTCCCTTCACCCAAACGGCTTTCGAGCGAAATCGTGCCGCCGAGCAGTTTCACAAGGCGGTCGACAATCGACAGCCCCAGTCCGAAACCGTCGACACCCTGCGCCGAACTCAGGCGCACGAACTCCGCAAAAATCCGCTTTTTTTCCTCGCGGCCGATGCCGCGGCCCGTGTCGCGCACGGAGAAGACCAGCCGTCCACGCACCACGTCCACACGGATCGTCACCGAACCTTCATCGGTAAATTTCAGCGCATTGGAAATCAGATTATCGGCAATCTGCCGGATGTGAAAAGCATCGCCCGTCACCTCCCGGCCGGCGGCCGGCTCAGCCTCCAGGCGCAACTCCAGCCCCTTCGCAGCTGCCGCGGCGGCAAATCCCGCCCGGATCGTTTCGAACAACTGCGCGGGGCTGAACGCCACGCGGCTGACCTCGGTTTTGTTGATGTCGAGCCGGTAGAAATCCAGCAAGCTGTCGACCAATGCCAGCAGATGTTCCGACGACTCCTTCATGTTGTGCAGATAAAGTTCCTGCCGTTTGTCGTCCGTCAACCGCGAAAGCAAATCGATATAGCCCATCACCGACCCCAGCGGAGCCTTGATGTCGTGCGTAACAGCCAGCATCAGCTTTTCGCGCGCCTCCAGCAGCGCCTCCTTATCGCGGTTGGCCTGCTCCAATTCCCGGCGGTAGCGGTTACTGCGGTTGATGTCGCGCCAGAGCATCCCGACGAACAGGAGCATCAGCACCACGGCCCCGATGGCCACGCCGCCCAGAATGCGCGACGACCGCCGGCGGAACACCTCGTTGCGCTCGATGCGCTGCATCAGGTAAGCCGTGTCCTCGGATTCGAAATCCATGATCAGGCGGTATATCTTCGTGTTTACCAGTTCGTTGCTGTAACTCAGCCGCAGTCCCTCCTGCCACACCTGGTCGTAGAAACCCTGCCGGTTGCTCGTAACGCTGTCCTGCAATGCCCGCAGCACCAGTGTGATAGTATCCTTCACCGCCTCTGCGGGCATGACCGAGCCGATCTGCTCACGGCGCGAGATGACGACGCTCGAATCGGCCTCCGGCGGGCTGAACAGGTCGCCCAGCCGTTGAAAGAAACGGCGTTTGGCACGCGGCACAACCGTCGTATCCTGCCGCACGACGCTGCGGAACGGCGTCGTATCGGCCACAATACTCTCCCGGGGACCGATCAGGCTGCGGATATTTTTGTCCAGCAAACCCGCCGTAGCCCCGGCGCGAATCGCATGCCGCAGGCTCATCGTGCGGCGTTCCTTATCGGCGATCAGCCGCGTAATGCTGTCCAGCCTCATCGCCTGCAGCGAATCTCCGCCGAAGGTAAGCGATCGCAGCGAGTCGATACAGCCTCTTACGGTACGCAGTTCACGCCGGTAACGGTTTTCATAGGACTGGTATCCGGCGATCATCAACTGCCCGTAGCTTTCGGCCTGATAAAGGTGGTAGAGAGTCCGGTTGATGGCCCCGCGCTTGGTATGCAGCAGGGAATAGCTGCCGTCGGGCGCTGAAAAACGGACCGCCACCCGATAGACGTAGCCCACCGAAAGGATACAGACCGCGATCAACAGGAGATAGCCCGCCGCAATCTTCGTTTTGACATATTTCGACTCCTTCACAGTCCAAATATACGAAAAAGCCGGGAAAACCGTACATTCCGCTACTATATCGCGGCGAACGCCGGAGGGCTCCTTCCGGAAAAATTCCCCCGCCGGAAGGCCTGGAGAGGGTGTCGGCGAACCTGCGCACGGAAAGTGCACAGCGACAGAATTAAATGATTATCTTTGTGACAACGGTGCGGATAAAGCCCGGCCGAGAAAACTATGAAAAAACATTGGGTACTGATTCTGATAACGATTGCTGTCGTACTGGCGGCAGCCTTCTATTTCCGGTTCTTTTTCGTCTTCGGGGAGGGCGTCAAGAGCGGCGAACTGAATTACGTCGTCTACAAAGGCGTGCTGTTCAAAACCTATGAGGGGAAACTGATCCAGACCGGAATCCGGTCGAAAACAGCCGGTTCGATCCAATCCTACGAATTCGAATTTTCGGTCGAGGACGAGGCGCTTGCCCGCGACCTGATGCTGCAGGGCGGCAAAACGCTCGAACTGCACTACAAGGAGTACTTCGGGGCTCTGCCCTGGCGGGGATTCACGAAGTTCGTCGTCGACAGCATCGTCACCGTACGGCCTGCACCGGAAAAAACGCCCGGAACCTTGCCGGAGCAGTTGTAAGCGGCCCGGCGTATTCGGCAAACAGGTAAAATGGAAAAGGCAGGTTTCTCAGACCTGCCTTTTCGCGTTTGCGATCGTATGCTTTTTTCGATTTGTGCACGGCGTGCAGCCCTACGGGCCGGCCGTGGCGTGCGATCTCCTCTTCGCGGCCTGCCTTGCGGTGGGCTTTGAGGTAATCCTGTTCGGTAATCTTGTGTTTTTTCATGGTACGGTGTCTTTTATCGACGCTGCAAAGATAACGAATCCTGGCGTAACCGTCAAATCCGTCCGGAGAAGCAGCCCGATTCCGTGCTGTTACAGCATCGAATCGACGATCTTATACTGGCTCTCGAAAAACTGCCGCCTTTCGATACGCCCGCTCCAGGAGAGCAGGGTGGAGATATTGCAGAAGGACCTAATCCACTCTTTGATCCGCAGGAAATCCTCCTCCGAATTTTCGATCTTCGAGAAACTGAAATTGGTCTGAAGCGTAGCGAAATGCCTGTCGCCCGCCGCGAAATAGCTGCTCGAAAACCCGACATTGATGGACGACACATAAAAGGACATCTCGGCCGGAAACGGAACCGACGAAACGTAGGTCCCGTTCAACGCCTGTTCGATACGGCGCAGCAGGTTCGTCAGTTCGGCCTTGATAGCGCCCTTCTCCTCCGGAGTGATGACCCCCATCCGGTGAAAATTATCGATCTCCCGGGCCAGCGTCCAGACCAGCGAACTGTCCCAGATATAAAAGGCCTCCCTGAAATTGTACAGCCCGGCGCACCGCTCCGCAATTGCAGCCACCCTTTCGGGCATTTCCCAGCGGGAAAAACTGTTGAATTCTTCGGACCGGACGAAATAGTTGCCCCACTTGAAAAACATGAACTTCGTCAGCAGGGGCGACGAAATGAAGAATTCCATCGGCAGCGAATTGTAGACGTTGCCCGTCTCGCCGGGTTCGTCGCGCGTCATCTCACCGATGCACTTCTGGTTGAATTCGATCATGTCGTAAAACGAATCCATCGACCGAAACTGCTGCGGCGATTCGAGCCGGAACGGCAGCCATTGGAACTCTTTGTCCCGATACAGCAGGCTGTCGAGCGACAGGCCCAGCTCCCGGGCCAGGATGCCCATTTCCCGTACCGAAAAATTCACCCGTCCGGCAATCCTCCGGTAGACGGATTCCTTCTCCAGGCGCAGGATGTCCGATATGCGGGCCACGAGGTCCGCCCGCCGGGGCACTTTTTTACATAGTTTACCGATGAAAGCATCGTGAAGATCTTCCCTGCTCGCAGTACTGTTTCTCATAACCTGTAAAATTGCGTCAAACGGGAATCCCCGTTTTTGCAAAATAGCAAAAAAAATGCGAAGAAAAAAGCCGGTCCGAAAAACAGGCCCGTCAGGGACCGCAGAAACAGCGATCGCACAGCCTGTTTTTCTCCTTTTCGGAGAAAAACAAACCGCATTTTCTCCGAAAAGTCCCCGAAAAACGCTGTTTCTGCGTTTTCCGCCGGATCGTATCCCCGGCAGCAACCCGTTTCACCGAAAGGTCCGGCACAGCGGACCTACGCCGATAAAGTTGTCTTTATCAACGCCTTGCGGTGCATTATATTTGTTATCAGAAAAGAATTATCACCGTGAAATCATAAAAAACCACAAAAAAACGTCCAGATATGTTGTCACTCTATGAATTTTACCTGCTGGCCAACCTGTACGACCCGGGCAGCCAACCGTTCCGGAACGTCCTCGAAAGGGCCGCCACGATGTACCCCAACGAAAAAGTCAACCGCATTTCGATGGCCATGTTCAGTTTTCTGGACAACAACATCCACACGGCGTTAGAATTCCTCCGCGGGCTGGAAGAGGAACCCGACGCATGGCTCTATTTCTCGTCGTTCTACATCCGGATCAACGAACTCGACAAAGCGGAATATTTCGCCAAACGGGCCGCCGAAGCCGGAAACTGCTCCGCAACGGAGCATCTCATGCGGATCGAGGCCTACCGGGCCGACAAGGCCTATTACCAGAAAAAAGTAAGGGACTGGGAAAAATACGGTGTCGACAGGTAGCCCCCGCCCGGCAAAACGGTTTAAATAAGACGTTGCAGGCCTTATTGCCTGCAACGTCTTATTTAAACCCGGTCCGGGTCGCGTTAAAACTCCTTGACCTTGCCGCGGTTGAGCAGCGGCAGCAGGAACGAGATGACCGCCGCCGAAAGCCAGAAAATCGCCACAGGGCCGAAATCGTAATGCTTGACGCCGTCGGCCGCCACCGTAATGTTCGAGTCGATCAGCCAGCCCGATGCCACGTCCTGAATACCGGCAGCGATGTAGGAGGTCATGCCGACCACACCCAACGCGGCGCCCGTAGCCTTGCGCGGCACGATGTCCACGGCCATCAACCCGCCCAGGAAGCAGATCAGCACACCGATAGCGATACCGAACAGCACCATCGACAGCACATTGACCCACAGCGCATTGCCTCCGTAGAAGAACAGTGCGAGCGACAGGGCGTTCAGAATACCGAAGATCAGCGCAGGCATCTTGCGTTCGCCCTTGAAGAGTTTGTCCGAAAACCAGCCCGACAGCACCGTGCCGATGATGCCCAGCAGGGCGTTGATCGAGACGATCGAGATCGCCTGAACGTCCGAAAATCCCTTCGCTTCCTGGAGGAACAGCACGCCCCAGCCATTGATGGCATAACGCGAAATGTACATAAAAGCGCTCGCGGCAGCCAGAATCCACACGGCAGGAGTGCGGAGCACCTGCTTTTGAATTTCCTTTACCGACTTGTCGGCCGCTGCCGTCGGCGCTTCGTGCGCCAGCGCCTCGACCGGAGGCAGGCCCTTCGATTCGGGCGTGTCGTGGAGCATCACGAGGATGACCGCCACGCCGATAGCTCCGGCGATCGCCGAGCCGAAAAATCCGGCCTGCCAGCCTGCGAAGGTGACGATCGAGCCCACGAACAGGAACGAGAAGAACTCGCCGAGGTTGTGGCTCGCAGAGAAAAATCCGTAATAGGTCCCCCGCTCTTTCAGGGGATACCACCGCGAGAGGGAGATGATGGCCGGGGCGGCGCCCATCGACTGCGACCAGCCGTTGAATGCCCACATCACGGCAAAGGAGATGAAAATGACAGCCGTGGGAATGACGCTGTGCATCAACCCCAATACACCCATCAGAGCATTGGCTGCGGCCGAGACGATCAGTCCCGTGGCCATAAAGCGTTTTATGTTGCAGTAGTCGGCAATGAATCCGTTGACGAATTTGCCGATGGCATAGGCGAAGAGCAGCGCCGAGCCGATGACGCCCAGTTGCGAAGCATCGAGCGATCCGCTGTCGAGGATCGGTTTCTTCATCACGTTGAGGCTCGTGCGGCAAACGTAGTAGAGGCTGTAACCGAGCGTCGCGGCGATGAAAGCCTGCAAGCGCAGACGGTGGTAATATTTGGTACGCTGCGCCTCGTCCATTTCACGGGCGGGAGCGGGTTCGCTGATGCGGTAGAAACGGGAAATACGATTCATCGGTGTCCGGTGTTAATCGTGCAGTCCGCGCGAGCGGAGGTAGGAAATCAGCAATTCGGGACGGTCGGTCTGAATCATCGTAGCGCCCATGTCGACCAGTTTTCCGTAGATTTCGGCCGCATTTCCGTCGAAAGCCGCATCGTCGTCCAGTCCGCCGCAGAGCGACGCCCAGAGCGAGTTGACCCACAGCTTCGACCCGCTGGCCACGACTTTATCCATGCACTCCTTTACCTCGGGGGTGTATTCGTTCCAGCACACCTCGTAAGCCAGCGGCACGATGCCCTTCTGCTGGTATTCGGCAAAGAGCGCCTTGCCCTGCGGCTTGAGAATGTCGATGATCGGCATGTACATCATATTACGGGGATGTTCGGCGAATTTGGCCGCCACGACATCCGTGCCGCGCTTGCCTTTGATCAGGATCTGGTCCGTGACGCCGAGCTCCTCGGTGACGGCAAGCACCAGATCGTAAAATTCATAACCCTGGTCGACATTCACCACAATGCGGTCCTTGCAGACTTCGAGCGCTTCGCGCAGCGTCGGCATCTTATGGGTGGTCTTCACACCGTGGCCTGTCTTGAGGACGCAGCGCCGGATCGAATCGTAGGTGATGTCGCACACACGGCCTTTGCCCGAGGTCGTCCGGTCGATGGTCCGGTCGTGGCAGAGCACCAGGACGCTGTCCGAAGTCAGCTTGAGGTCCAACTCCATGATGTCGACACCCATGCCGATCACCGATTCGATGGCAGCCAGCGAGTTTTCGGGGTAGTTGCGCCAGTCGCCGCGGTGCGACGCGACGATGACGTTTTTCGAATGCGGGTTGTGGATTTCGGCAACGATGGCTTCGGCACGGTTTCCGGCAACCGGCGCGGTTTGCGTACAAGCTCCCAGCAGGGGAAGACAGGCGAGGAAGATCAGTAGTTTTTTCATGTTTTGAAATTTAAAATTGGGTTGAATAAGGTACGTAAAACAGCGCTCCGCAAAACCATGCGGAACACCCACCCGGCCTTATTTTTCTGCGAACGAAAACCGAAATCGTCCGGAGGCCCGTACAAATATAGTGAAAATTTAAACGACCGCAACCCTTTCGGCACAAAAAATCACCCGGCCCGTTACGTATGGCGGGACTTTTTGCCGTACTATATATAGATAACAGACTAAAAACCCCGAAAACACGACAGCACGAGCAACAACCCAAGGACATCCGCCCGACCGAAACCGAACTTCAATCCCCGACATTCTTCCCACACGGGAAATCCACGCCCCGGCACGGCATCCCCGCCTGCCGTCCGAAAGCCCTCCAAAAACCCGGCTGAAATATTTTATCGAAAAACGATAAATATTTTTTGATATTCAAAATTTGTTCCTATATTTGCGGCTGTAACAATCCAAAAATAAAACATCCGCGACTATGGATTTACTCACAGTAGAACACGTCACCAAACGCTATGCTTCGCACACGGCGCTCGATGACGTATCGCTCGCCATCCCCAAAGGCTCGGTTTACGGGCTGCTCGGACCCAACGGGGCCGGCAAGACGACCCTGATCCGCATCATCAACCGCATCACGGCGCCTGATTCGGGCCGCGTGCTGTTCGGCGACCGGGAAATCGCCCCCGATGACATCTACCGCATCGGCTACCTGCCCGAAGAGCGAGGTCTCTACAAGAAAATGAAGGTCGGCGAACAGGCCGTCTTCTTCGCCCGCCTCAAAGGACTCTCACGCCGCGAAGCCGTCACCCGGCTCAAGCAGTGGTTTGTCAAATTCGGCATCCAGGACTGGTGGGACAAGAAGGTGGAGGAGCTCTCGAAGGGCATGGCCCAAAAGGTACAGTTCATCGTCACGATCCTGCACGAACCCCAGTTACTGATCTTCGACGAACCCTTCTCGGGCTTCGACCCTATCAACGCCAACCTGCTGAAAGAAGAGATACTGGCGCTGCGCGACAAAGGTGCGACGATTATTTTCTCGACGCACAACATGTCCTCCGTGGAGGAGATCTGCGACCATATCACGCTGATCAACAAGTCACGCAATATCCTCTCGGGCCAGGTCGACGAAATCCGCCGCCGCCACGGCTCGAACATCTTCGAAGTGGCCTACCGCGGCAAAGAGGAGGACCTGCGGCAGGCCGTTGCAGGCCGCTGCGAGATTCTCGACGGCGCCGAGGACGAATCGGTCTACCGGATGCTCAAACTCCATGTCGAGAACGACGCGGAAGTGCGCGGAGTCATCAGCGCGGTCAACGATGCCGTCGAACTGCGCTCGTTCCGCGAAATCATTCCCTCGATGAACGATATTTTCATAAGAGCCGTAAACGGTTCATTATGAAAAGCCGGTCCGGCCATACAGACAATTTCTCTTCGAGGGAAGAACTTCAACAATAAATCGGCAAACCATGGACAGAACTGAAAACAAGAATTCGCACGACCGCAGGTTCAGTTTTACGTGGCCTGTGATCATCGGGCTGGCGCTGCTTTTCGCTGGTGTCTCCGAGTCGCTGCGCAACCTCCGGCGCGTCGTCGAAGGCGAAGATGCACTCGTCTCGCTGGTCTTCTGCCTCGTTTCCGCCGCCGCAGGAGTATGGATTCTGCGCCGGGAGAAAAGACCCGGCGACGACCGGAAGCAAACAAACGGTTAATAAATTAAAAACATACGGTTTATGTCAAACATATCCATCATCATCCAGCGCGAGTTCAACGAGCGCGTGCGCAAAAAATCCTTTATCATCACCACGTTGCTGATGCCCGTGCTGATGATCGCCCTGATGGCCTCGCCGGCGCTGATCATGCAGTATTCGCGCGGCGACGAGAAGGTCATCGCCGTTGTCGACGACAGCGGCCTGGTAGCCCCGAAGCTCGAAAACAGCGAAGAGATCGCCTTCGAAACCACAGACCTTTCGACCGAGGAGGCCCGCAAACAACTGACCGATAAATTCGGCGTCCTGTACATCGGGAGTGACATTCTCGAAAACGCCAGCAACGTCAAGCTCTACGCCAACTCTTCGTCGTCGCTCTCGCTCGAAAGCGCCATCACGGGACAGATCGAGCATATCCTCGAAGCGGAGAAACTCAAGGCTTACAACATCGAAAACCTTTCGAAAATCCTCGACGAGGTGAAGACCAAGGTCAACATGCAGACCTTCCGCAACGACAAGTCGCAGGAGGAGGACACACAGGCCCAGTCGTCGATGGTAGCCACCGGCGTGGGCTACGTCCTGGGCTTCATCCTCTACATGTTCCTGCTGATCTACGGTTCGATGGTCATGCAGTCGGTAATCGAGGAGAAGAACAACCGCGTACTGGAAGTAATGGTAAGCTCGGTGCGGCCCTTCGACCTGATGATGGGCAAAATCCTCGGCGTAGCTTCGGTGGCCGTGGTGCAGGTGCTCATCTGGGGCGTGCTGATCGTCGGCGTCGGATTCCTGATCGTTTCCAACCTGCTGCCCGCAGACGTGATGGAAGCTGCCAAAGCGATGCAGCAGGGGATGCCCGCAGGGGGTTCGATGGTCGACATCAATCCCGAGATGCTGCAGGCCGTCGCCGCCATGATGGACATCGCCTACATCGTTAAAATCTTCGCCAGCCTGGTGCTCTTCGTCTTCGGCGGCTTCCTGCTCTACGCCGCAATGTTCGCCGCAGTCGGTTCGGCCGTAGACAACGTACAGGACGCGTCCCAGTTGCAAATGCCCATCACGCTGCCGATTATCCTGGCTCTGCTGATGATGTTCGTCGTCATCCGCGACCCCAACTCGCAGTTGGCATTCTGGTTCTCGATCATTCCGTTCACCTCGCCGATCGTCATGATGGCCCGCATCCCCTACGACATTCCGCTGTGGGAGATCGTCCTCTCGCTCGCGGTGCTCTACGCCTCGTTCATAGGCATGGTGTGGTTCGCAGCCAAAATCTACCGGGTGGGCATCTTCATGTACGGCAAGAAACCGTCGCTCAAGGAGTTGTTCAAATGGGTGCGCTACAAGTACTGACACGCCTCCTCGTTCCGTAATCCAAGCCGGGCTGCGCCGACCAGGCGGGCCCGGTTTTTGTTCGGGTGAACGTTTTTTCTGTTATCGGAATAACAGATTCTTAAAATATTTTCATAAATTTGTCCCGAATTAGGCTTTACCGAAAATCTTTTAACAATATACTTAAAAATCAAACAGCTATGATCTCGATCGACAACTACGATTTCAAAGGCAAGCGCGCGATTATCCGCGTGGATTTCAACGTGCCCCTCAACGAGAAGGGCGAAGTGACGGACGACACGCGTATCCGCGCCGCCATCCCCACCATCAAGAAGGTGCTCTCCGAGGGCGGTTCGGTGATTCTCATGTCGCACATGGGTCGCCCGAAGAAGAACCCCGATATGAAATACTCGCTGGAGCAGATCGTTCCCGCCATCGAGAAGAACCTCGGTGTAAAGGTCGAGTTCGCCGGCGACTGCATGGGCGAGAAGGTTGCCGAAATGGCCAAGAACCTCAAACCCGGACAGGTGATGCTGCTTGAGAACCTGCGTTTCTACGCCGAGGAAGAGGGCAAGCCCCGCGGCCTGGCCGAGGACGCCACCAAGGAGGAAAAGGACGCCGCCAAGAAGGCGCTGAAAGAGGGTCCGCAGAAGGAGTTCGTCAAGAAACTCGCTTCGCTGGCCGACTGCTACATCAACGACGCATTCGGAACGGCCCACCGCAAGCACGCTTCGACCTACCTGATCGCCAAGAATTTCCCCAACGACAAGATGTTCGGCTACCTGATGGAAAAAGAGGTGAAGGCCATCTCGTCGCTGATGGAAGCCCCGAAACATCCGTTCTGCGCCATCGTAGGCGGTTCGAAGGTGTCGTCGAAGATCGGCGTTATCAAAGCCCTGATCGAGAAGGTCGATTCGATCATCATCGGCGGCGGTATGACCTACACCTTCGCGGCTGCACAGGGCGGTAAGGTCGGCAACTCGATCTGCGAGCCCGACATGTTCCCCGTGGCACTGGAGATCCTCGAACTGGCCAAGAAGAAGGGCGTCGAACTGGTCATGTCGCCCGACGCGCTGATCGCCGACGCATTCTCGGCCGACGCCAACACCAAGGAGGCCCCGGCCAACGACATTCCCGACGGCTGGGAAGGACTCGACATCGGCGAGGAGGGCAAGAAGGTCTTCCGCGAGCACATCCTGGGCTGCAAGACCATCCTCTGGAACGGCCCCGTGGGCGTGTTCGAGATCGACAAGTTCGCAACCGGTTCCAAGGAGGTAGCAGTGGCCATCGCCGAAGCGACCAAAAAGGGCGCTTACTCGCTCATCGGCGGCGGCGACTCGGTAGCCTGCATCAACAAGTTCGGCCTGGCCGACCAGGTATCGTACATCTCGACGGGCGGCGGCGCGCTGCTCGAATACATCGAGTTCGGCGACCTGCCGGGCGTCGCGGCTATCCGCGACTAAACCGGACGCACCGAAGCAAATTCAAAAGCGGGGATTTCCGGTTTCCACGGAAGTCCCCGTTTTATCAAAAACCCGAACAGTATGAAAAAAATTATCCTTTTCGCAGCAACAATGGCTTGTATGACAGCCTGCCAGAATACCCCTAAGAAACCGGCCATCGACATGGCCAACTTCGATTTGTCGGTAGCACCCAACGCCGATTTCTACGAATACGCTACGGGCGGCTGGCAGAAGAACAACCCCCTGAAACCCGAATATTCGCGTTACGGCTCGTTCGACATCCTGCGCGACAACAACGAGACGCGCATCAACGAGCTCTTCTCCGGCATGACCAAGCAGAAGGCCCGGCCGGGAACCGTCGAGCAGAAGATTTCGGACCTCTACAAGATGGGCCTCGACTCGGTGCGCCTGAACGCCGAGGGCGCCGCCCCGATCAAAGCCGCCGTCGACGAGATTCTCGCCATCGGCGACCGTGCGCAGCTGACCGCAGCCATCGCCAAGCTCCACACCTCGATCGCCAACCCCTTCTTCGGCGTCGGCGTGCAGTCCGACCTGATGAACAGCGATATCAATGCGCTCTACGCTTCGCAGCCCGACCTGATGATGGGCGACCGCGACTATTACCTCGATCCCGAGAACGAGTCGATCCGCACTGCCTACAAGGAGTACCTGGGCAAGCTCTTCCGCCTGACGGGCGTCCCCGAGGCCGATATCGAAAAGGCCGTTGCCGGCGTGATCTCGATCGAAACCAAACTGGCCGAGAAAAACTGGTCGAGCGTCGAACTGCGCAACATCCCCGCCATGTACAATCCCACGGCGAAAGCCGATTTCGAGAAGGCGTACGACGCCATCGACTGGGCCGAGTACTACAAGACGATGGGCATCGGCGACTTCGAGCAGATCATCGTGACAACCCCTTCGGCCCTGGCCAACGCCAACGAGGTGATCAAGACGGCCCCGCTGGAGGACATCCGCTATTACCTCGCCGCACAATACATCAGCAATGCAGCCGGTTTCCTGAGCGACGATTTCATCAACGCATCGTTCGATTTCTACGGCCGCGTGATGTCGGGCAAGCAGGAGCAGAAACCCCGCTGGAAACGTGCCATGTCGGTCCCCAACGGGATCCTGTCGGAAGCCGTGGGCGAAATGTACGTCGCCAAATATTTCCCCGAGAAAGACAAGGCCCGCATGCTCGAAATGGTGAAGAACCTGCAGACAGCCCTCGGCCAGCACATCGCGGGCCTCGACTGGATGTCCGACGCCACCAAAGCCAAAGCCCAGGAGAAACTGGCAGCCTTCACGGTGAAGATCGGTTATCCCGACAAGTGGAAGGACTACTCTTCGCTGACGATCGACCCGGCGAAGAGCTATTAGGAGAACAACGTCGAAGCCAGCGCCTGGTATACGGCTGACAATATTTCGAAACTGGGCAAACCCGTGGATAAGGACGAGTGGCACATGTCGCCCCAGACGGTGAACGCCTACTACAACCCCACGACCAACGAAATCTGCTTCCCGGCCGCCATTCTCCAGCCGCCGTTCTACAACCCCGAGGCCGACGACGCCGTAAACTACGGTGCAATCGGCGTGGTGATCGGCCACGAAATGACCCACGGATTCGACGACCAGGGCCGCAACTTCGACAAGGACGGCAACATGAACAACTGGTGGACCGAAGAGGACGCCGCCGCCTTCAAGGCCAAGACGGACATCCTGGTACAGCAGTTCAACGCCATCGAGGTTCTGCCCGCCAAGGACGGGCAGCCCGCGATCTTCGCCAATGGCTCCCTCTCCCTGGGCGAGAATATCGCCGACCAGGGCGGCCTGCGCGTAGCGCACTCGGCCTACCGCAACTCGCTCGCAGGCAAGGAGGCTCCGGCCCCGATCGACGGATTCACCGCCGACCAGCGTTTCTACCTGGGCTACGCCACGCTGTGGGCCCAGAATATCCGCGACGAGGAGATCGCACGCCTCACCAAACTCGACGTACACTCGCTGGGCAAATGGCGCGTAAATGCTACGCTGCGCAACCTGCAGGACTTCTACGACGCCTTCTCGATCACCGACGGCGCGATGTTCATGCCCGAGCGGGATCGCGTGATTATCTGGTAAAATACCGTACTGAAAAGAAAGGCGGCCGGAAGTTTTTCCGGCCGCCTTTTTCGATCCCGGACACCGGCCCCGGAATAGTATTCAGCCCCGAAAACCGGTCAATCAAACCCGGAAAGAGCGAAAAAACGACGGCAGACGGCCTGTTTTATCAAAATTTTCTAACTTTGTATGAAAGACCAGACCTCATCCGGGCATCTATGAGATCATTATTAACAGCACTGCTACTCGTCACGGGACTGCTCCCGGAAATCCTCCACGCCCTGAATATTCCGGATTACCGGTTCCATCCCATGCCCGAAACCTCCTATTACGGAGGTATACACAGCATCGCTAAGGACAGCGTCGGACGCATCTGGTTCAGCGGGTACGACGCCTTGTTCATGTACAACGGCACGTCGTTCGTGCGGATGAACGACCGGGTCGCAAACCTCTCCCCGAGTTCCTACTGGTCCTACGGGCAGGTGGTCACGGACAAACAGAAAGGGCTGTACGTGGGAACCAACCACGGGTTGCTGCACTTCGACTACGAAACGCTCGATTTCGAACTCGTCCTGGAAGGAAACATCGGCTCGGTCACAGCGAACGGCGACGGGACGGTCTGGCTGATCCGGAACAACACCATCGAATCGTTCAATCCCGACCGGCTGCCCGCCGTAACCAGCTATCCGCTGCCCAAAGAGATATTCACACTCGGACAAACGCTGACGCTCGTCTGCACGAAAGAGTATGTTTATACTGCCTCGAACGGAAACCTCTACCGCCTGAACCGAGAAACCGGACAGTACGTTCCGTTCACGTCGGTCGGCGGCAACAACTGCGTGATCCGCGACGTAGTGGAATACAACGGCTCGGTATACGTCCTCACGCACATGGACGGGCTTTACGAATGCGACGGCGACGGCCGGATCGGGCGGTATTACAGGCTCCCGCACGAATACGAAAAGTCCGCGGGCGCCAAAGAGTTGTTTCTCGACCCGGCAGGCATCATCTGGGTGGCGACGCAGTCGGGACTGCTCCTGCTGGACCCGCTCACCGACAGCACACGCCTGCTGCGCTTCGACCTCCACTATCCCTACTCGCTGCCCAACAACTCGGTGTGGTCGATCTTCGCCGATCCCGACGGCGGGGTATGGGTCGGCACATACGGGGGCAAACTGGCCTACATGACCTTCTCGGACAACGGCGTTGACTACTTCAAAGCCACCCCGGGAGGCCTTAATCATCCTATTGTCAGCTGTTTCGAGGAAGATACGGAAGGCAACCTGTGGATCGGAACTGAGGGGGGGGGAATTAACCGCTGGGACCGCAAGAACGGCCGGTTCATCTACTATACGCAGGAAAGCAAGTGCGGTCTTACGTCGAACATGATCAAAAAGCTGTGGCACGACGAGAACAACACGTTGCTGGTCTCGGCGTTCAACGGCGGCATGCGGGCGTTCGACGAGCGGCAGGGGCGTTTTACCGACCTGCACATGAACCATCCGGCCTCGGGGCAGCCGCTCAGCGTCTACGACTTCGTCAAGGAGGGCGACCGGGGCATCTGGATGACCGACCCGGACGCCGAACTGATGTACAAGGACGCAAAGACAGGGATCATCGAAGCAGTCCAGTTCTCGGACAACCGGGGCAATCCCGTCCGGATTCATATCGAAACGCTGTTTCACGACAAAGAGGGCAGCCTGTGGCTCGTCAGCCACGGAGGAGCTTACATCGTAGATGCCGCCACGAGGCGGATCGTAAAGCATTATTACATCGACGAGGCCCCCTATGCGGTAAACAACCTCTGCTCCTACTGCGTCACGTCGGGTTCCGACATCTGGTTCGGGACCCGCGGCGGCGGGGTCAACCTGCTGCGCCGCGACGGCAGTTACGTCAATTTCAAGGACCGGAACGGCGAAGGGCTGTCGGGTAAAACGGTCTTCGGCATCCTGGAAGACACCTCTTCGCAAGATGTCTGGTTCAGCACCAACGACGGTCTCTATTATTACGACCACGCTGCCGGGACGATCAACAAATCCCAGATCGACACCCCGAACCACTGCGGCGCCTACTACGTGCGGGCCTGCTACAAGACTTCGAAAGGCGAAATGCTGTTCGGCGGAACGGACGGCTTCATCCTGTTCACCCCGGAAAACATAAAATACAACGACCAGAAGCCGAAGGTTTTCTTCACCGACCTGCTGATCAACAGCAAACCCGTAATTCCCGGCGCCAAAAATTCGCCCCTCGATAAAGCGATCTCCACTCTGTCCTACCGCGAAGGCAAAGGCGATATGATCGAATTGTCGCACAGGCAGTCGAATTTCGAAATCCGGTTCTCGGCGGACAGTTACCTTAACGCCGGAAAGAACCAATACGCCTACCGGCTGCTCGGGCTCTCCGAACAATGGTCCCTGCTGCCGCAGGGACAGAAGGGCGTGCAGTTCTTCAACCTGCCTGCCGGAAACTACGTTTTCGAGGTCAAGGCCGCCAACAACGACGGTCTGTGGGGCGACGAAGTCACGGCGCTCGGGTTCAAGGTGCATCCGTCGCCCTTCTTCTCCGTCTGGGCCTACCTCGTCTACGCCGCACTGCTCTCGGCGGTGGTCTATTTCATCTGGCGGTACTTCACCAACAAGAAAATCTTCGAACAACGGCTCGAACTGGAGCGGATCAAGGAGCAGAACATGAAGGAACTGACCCGGGCCCGGATCAACTTCTTCACGAACATCTCCCACGACCTCAAGACCCCGCTCACCCTGGTCGTCGATCCGCTGAAACAGCTCAAGGAGCACCTGCCCGCAGACACGCCGGGCAACGCCTACGTGCACCTGATCGAAAAGAACGTAGCACGCATCCAGCGCATGATCAGCCAGTTGCTGCAATTCCGCGAAATCGAGAGCCAGAAGATCACCCTCAACCGCCAGCCGGGCGACCTGATCCGGTTTATCGACAGCATCTTCTCGCTGTTCGAGTTTTACGCCAACAAAAAGGGAATCGAAACCGGGTTCAATTCCCAGTACGAAAGTTTTTACACCAAGTTCGACCACGACGTGATCGAGAAGATTTTCACGAACCTGTTCTCCAACGCCATCAAATACACCTCCGAGAACGGCTATGTCGGAGTGAAGATATACCCGGCCCGACAGGAGCAGATACCGGATTCCGCCGCACCGGCCGCCGACACCGAGTACATATCCTTCACGGTCACCAACACCGGGGCCGAAATCCCCGACGACAGGAAGGAGGCCATCTTCGAGTCGTTCAACCACCTCTCCACCCGCCGCCCCGAATTCGAAAGCAGCAGCGGCCTGGGACTGTCCATCGTCAAAGAACTGGTCGGCAACCTCGAAGGAGGAATAACCCTTCATTCCGGGAATTCGAAGGTCTCCTTCACGGTCGTTCTGCCTTTCACGCTGAATGCCGAAAAGACCGACAGTGCGGCCGAATCGTACGAATACACGGTTTCCGAGATCGACAACCTGTTGACGGAAACCGATGTAACGGCGCCGGACGACAAGCATGACCGCAAGGCCTGCAATATCGTAGTGATCGAGGACGACCCCAACCTGAGAAGTTACCTGGAACAGCGGTTGTCGAAACATTACAACGTATACACGGCCGCAAACGGCAACGAAGGCATCGCCAAGGCGGAGAAAATCTGCCCCCAGATGGTCATTACCGACCTGATGATGCCCGAGGCCGACGGCTTCGACGTATGCCGCTCCCTGCGTTCGAACATCAAGACCAGCCATATCCCGGTGATCATGCTGTCGGCCCTGGGCAAAAACACCGAAAACAAAATCAAAGCGCTGGAAAGCGGCGCCAATGTATTTATCGACAAGCCGTTCGACATGGATTTCCTGCTCCGGCAGGTCGCCAACCTGATCAAGAACCAGAAAGAGCTCAAGGAACTGTACAGCAAAAAATTCATCGCCGAACCTTCGAAGATCACCATCTCGTCGATGGACGAGGAACTGCTGAAGAAGGCGATGAATTACATCGAGCGCAACATGGACAACAGCGACTACAACGTCGATTCGTTCGTCACGGACATGTCGATCGGGCGTACGCTTCTGTATCAGAAGATCAACGACATAACGGGCATGTCGATCAAGGAATTCATCATGGATGTCCGTCTGAAACGATCGGCGCAGTTATTAAAGGAGTCGGACCTGACCATCGCCGAAGTCTCGATCATGACGGGATTCGCCAATCCCAAATATTTCAGCATTTGTTTCAAAAGGCATTTTGAACTGACCCCCTCCGAATTCAAGAAAAAATCGTAACCCGGGCCATACGAAGGTAATTTAACATGTCCAATGCGTCATGGATATGCGCCTCCGCGTCTGCCGGAACAGGGATGGATTGTACCTTCACCGACGGGGTGTTCCCGCCGTCGTTTTACGCGACGACGGGAGCGCTTCATTCTGTCCGGACAAATACCGCCACGGACCCGCCGGGCATCCGGAACCCCCGGACAGGGTTCGATTTTTTTACGTCCCGTACAAAATGGAACCATTTCCGAATAAAAGACGCCCATAAGGTCGCACCGTTTTATTGACCTTTGCAATAAGGGGATAAAGCCTCCGGCGTCCACCTGTTTCTTTGAAAAGATTAAATAACAGTAATAATTAAAACCTAAACCGAAATGGAAAGATAACCTGAAACCCACGAAGAACGGCAAGAGGTCTTCTGCCGGTTCGGCAATCTCTTAACAGACAAGTGTACTAACCAATATGAAACCTTTATATGATAATGAGCATTTACAAAAAGCTTAAAGGCAGCCTGGTCATTCTCCTTTTAACCCTGCTGTCCGCAACACCGTCGTTTGCCCAGCAAAACGATGTCAAAGTGACCGGTACGGTCATCGATGAAAACGGAGCCCCGCTGCCGGGCGTCGTCGTTGTTATAAAAGACGGAAAAACGAATGCGGGAGCCGTCACCACCGTACAGGGCACCTTCGAACTGAAAGCCCCCGCCTCCTCGACCCTGGTATTTTCGTGCCTGGGCTACAATAACCAGGAAGTCAAAATCGGCGTATCCGGAGTCGTCGACGTGAAAATGGTCCCGAGCGCACAGTCGCTCGAAGAGGTCGTCGTCGTGGGTTACGGTACGCAGAAGAAGAAGGACCTCACGGGAGGCCTGGCCGTAGTCAACAAACAGACGCTGGAGATGGTTTCGACCAACAACCTGATGGACCGCCTGGTCGGACAGGTGGCCGGTCTGAACATCACGACCGGCAATGCTGCTCCGGGCAGCGACCAGACTCTGCTGATCCGCGGCCAGAACTCGATCACGGCGACCAATGACCCGTTGATCATTCTGGACGGCATTCCGTATGGCGGTTCGCTGGCCGACCTCGACCCGAACCTTATCGAGAGCATGTCGGTGCTGAAGGACGCATCGTCGGTGGCCATCTACGGTTCGCGCGGCTCGAACGGCGTTATCCTGATCCAGACCAAGCGAGGTAATAAAGGCACCATGCACGTAACCTACAAGACATCGTTGGGTATCTCCGAACCGATGCAGCGCATCGAAGTCATGGGACCCAACGAATTCATCCGTTACAAGCAGGACATCGGCCGTTTGGGAAAAAATAAATATTCCGGAGAAGATCTCGACCCGATGGCCGGCCTGATCATCAGCGCCAGCGAAAAACAGAATTACGCCAAAGGAATCACCCACGACTGGCAAGACTATGTCTTCCGCACCTCCTTCACGATGGACCATCAACTCAGCATCTCGGGTGGTAACGACAAGACCAGCTACACAGCCGCTGTCTCCTACCTGGATAACCCCGGCGTCGTCTACAATTCAAATTACGAGCGTATCAACGTCTACACCAGCATCAACCAAACACTGAATAAGTGGCTGACGGTCGGCCTTACCTCGCAGTTCGTAAACCGTGAGACCGGCGGCGCGACCCCGAATCTCGAACACGCCATCAAACAAAGCCCCTACGGCATCTACAAGGACGAGACGGGCGCCTATTACGAAAAACCGATGGAATACGACAATCTTCCCAACCCGATGAAGGACGTGAATGCCGACAGCAAGAATACGTCGCGCAACTTCCTCGCCAACGGGTTCGTCGACATCCTGTTCCCGGTGAAAGGTTTGTCGTTCCGCTCGCAGTTCGGATACAACTACCGCGATAACTTCACGGGAACCTACTACGGTCGCAACACCGTCACCGGAAAGCAGGTGGACGGCAAAGCTAGCATCAGCAACTCCCGCACCACGGACTACACGTGGGAGAACGTCCTCAAATACGAAGGCGTATTCGGGAAACACCGTATCGACGCCACCGGACTGTTCAGCGTGCAGGAGAAAAAAACAGTGAAATCGTCGCAGAGCGGCGACACTTTCGTAAACGACGATTCGAGTTTCTACCGGATGTCCGGTGCAGAGAATAACATTTCGATCTCCTCGAGTTATTCCCGGGAAACGATGGTATCGAGCATGTTGCGCGTGAATTACGCCTTCAACAATAAGTATCTAGTAACGCTGACCGGACGCGCCGACGGCGCTTCAGTGTTCGGCCGGAACAATAAGTGGGCTTTCTTCCCCTCGGCCGCAGTGGCCTGGCATCTGGGTGAGGAGAGTTTCGTCAAGGATAACGCCTCGTGGATCGATATGCTGAAAATCCGTCTTTCGTACGGAGCCAACGGCAACAATGCCATCACCGTCGGAAGAACCCTCGATAGGCTCTATGCTACCAACGGTATCAAGTACATCTGGGGCGACGGCTCGAAGGCAGTCAATGCAGCCTACTTCCCCGGCGACGGCAAAGGTAACCCCAACCTGAGGTGGGAGACTACCTACACAACCAACCTCGGTATCGACTTTCAGTTCTTCGGCGGCCGCCTGGGCGGTGCTATCGACATGTACATCTCCAACACGAAAGACCTGCTGATGCTTCGCAACGTACCGATCATGAACGGTTACAGCAAGATCATGGACAACATCGGAGAGACGCAGAACAAGGGTATCGAACTCACGCTGAACTCGCAGAACATCCGCAAGAAGAATTTCACTTGGAACACCGACATCAGTTTCTCGCTCAACCGCGACAAAATCGTCGAACTGCGCGGCGACGGTCAGGACGACGTCAGCAACAAGTGGTTCATCGGCAAGCCGCTGCAGGTTTATTTCGACTACAATATGATCGGCCTCTGGCAGCAGGGCGATGAGTTCACCTTTACCGATGCCGAAGGAAAAGAGATCGCACATCAGACCGGAGCCGAGCCAGGTTCGGCCAAACTAGAGGATGTCAACGGTGACGGCGAAATCACCGAAAAAGACCGAAAGGTGATCGGAAGCAAGCAACCGAGCTTCACGCTGTCGATGGGCAACCGTTTATCCTACAAGGATTTCTACTTCTCGTTCCTGATCAACGGCGTATTCGGAAAATGGATGACGGACAATGTCGCCAACGTCGGTTCGTATTCGTTCGGTGCGGGTAACTACATTCACGGCGCCAAATACTGGACCCCCGAAACACCCGACGCCGACTATGTTTCACCAGGGTACGAAAACAAATTCAGCCATGGTTTCTACAAGAAACTCAACTTCGTGCAGATCCGGAACATCACGCTGGGTTACCGCGTGAACCAACGATTCGTCCGGAAACTGGGATTGAGCGCCATCGATCTCAATGTCAGCGTCAACAACGTCTGCGCCTTCTCCAATATGCGTCAGATGCTGAACTATGACAACACCTGGTTCGCCTCTTACCCGACGGCGCGTTCCTATATGCTCGGAATTTCCTTAACCTTTTAATTGAGACCTAACCATGAAAATGAATCATTATATAAAATTGGGCGTCGCTTGTTCGATGGCAGCCCTTGCATCGGGATGCAGCAGTTTCCTGGAAGAAGATCTGAAAAGCGACCTGTCCCCGGAAAATACCTATACGAGTACGATGGGCTTCGAGGTCGGAAGCACCGGTCTCTATTCGATCGCCCGCGCAGAATATAACACCTGGGGCGAGAACGGCGCATTCATCCACAACGGCGCCTGCCCGTACGAGGCAATGCAGATCGCTACCGACATCGTCGATCAGAACGGGGCCAAGGACGGCTCGCTGACTCCCTTCGCCGACCTCACCCTGAACCCCTCCACGCAGTTCGTGGGAACCTACTGGACCTGGTCCTACAACCTGATCGCTTCGGCCAACGAATTGCTGGTCTTCTCCGAGAAGAACAAGAACTGGGATTATCCCACCGACAAGGCGCACTATCAGGCCGAGGCCCGCTTCTTCCGCGCCTATGCCTACCGGACGCTGATCTACCTCTATGGCGACGTACCCTGGGTAGAGACCATTCAGGACCAGTTCCAGCTTTCGTTCACGCGCACTCCCAAGAACGAAGTGTTGCAGCACATCATCGACGACCTGAAGTTCGCCAGCGAAAATCTTCCCGAAAACCCCGAAAGTGTAAACCCGGGCAAACTGACCCGCTGGGCGGCGTATCACTTGTTGAGCGAAATGTACCTGCTTCAGAAAGAGTACGTGCTCGCTGAAAAAGCAGCGCTCGAGGTGATCGACTGTGGATATTACAGTCTGATGAAGACTCGTTTCGGAGCAAAGAAGACCGAGCCGGGCGACGTGTTCAGCGACCTCTTCATCGAGAACAACCAAAACCGGAAAAGCGGCAACACGGAGAGCATCTGGGTCATGCAGTTCGAGTACAAGACGATCGGCGGCGGCACGAACTCCGACGACTGGACCCGTCGCGCCTGGAACCCCCAGTATATGTCGATCAACGGTTTCACGCTAGCCGACTCGCTCGGCGGCCGCGGCTTGGCGCAGATCTCCCCGATGAAATGGTGGATGGGCGTCCAGGGAACCAACGCGACCGTAGACGCGAGCCTTCCGCAAGGCGTAGATCCTGCCCGCGGAATCTTCACCGACGGCGACATCCGCAATTCGAACTACAACATTAAACGCAACTGGTACTACAACAACGAGGCTGTCCCCAGCACGTATGGCAAGAAGTGCAACATTACGGACGGAACCTGGTCGACAGGCCTGCTGTTCCCGGCGCTGACGAAATTCTTCTTCGGTAAAGCCGACAACCTGTCGCTCACCGGCTCTTACAAGGACCGCATGAAGTTCCGCCTGTCGGAAACCTACCTGTTGCTCGCCGAGGCCTACCTGGGCCAAAACAATCCGGGCGAGGCTGCCAAAGCGGTGAACGAGGTTCGCAAGCGCGCCAAAGCCGGCGAAGTTTCCGAGGCCGACATGGATATAGACTTCCTGCTCGACGAACGCATCCGCGAACTGGTCGGCGAGGAGAGCCGCCGCTTCACGCTGGTGCGCACAGGCAAACTGATCGACCGCGTCAAACAATACAATTCGACGCTGAAGGACAAGATCGAGGACTTCCATGCGCTGTGGCCCATTCCGCAAGCGATCCGCGATGCAAACCGCGGCGCGGAATTCCCGCAGAACCCCGGGTATGACGGGTACAAGAAGTAAAAAGCCGGATGATTCGGAGCGTATTGATTAACCAAAGAACAAACAGGATATGAAAAAAATAAAATTTATATATGGCGCTTTGTTGCTGATCTCGGCAATTCTCCTCCAATGGGGATGCACATACGATCCATACAAACACGACATCTCCAAAATCGAAGACAGTCTGAAAACGACCGTTTCGGCCTCCGCCGATGCAATCGCGCTGAATGGGGAGCATCCCAAGGATGTCGTGGTGACCTTCAACTGGACCGAAGCCCGGCAGATGCCCGACGACTATATCGTTTCCTATACGACCAAGTTAGATATCGTCGGCAATAACTTCGGTTCCTCCACCGCCATCGTCACAAGCGAGGAAGACGGTATTTTCAGCCGTAGTTTCACCTCGGAGCAGTTGAACAACTGGGCCAATGAAAAGTGGAAACTGCCCGTCAACAAGAAATTCACGCTGGAGTTCCGCGTCATCGTCGAATGGACGGGCGGTCCGACGTTCGAAGTTCCCGACGTGAGTACGGTAGAGGTCGAGGTAACGCCGATCAAGGTCGAAGTGTTCGACGCCGACAAGATGTCGTTGGCCGGCAGCGCAATGAACGAAGAGACCGAGATTTCGAAAACAATCGAAAATGCCAACCAATATGCTTGGCTGGGCGACTTTACACGCGGCGAACTCCAGATTCCCGTACAACTTGACGGTCTGACCTATTACATCACCCCCGAGGACGGCGACGGCACGCTGAAAGACGGCCAGCCGGTAAATGTGAAGATGCAGGAAACCCCCATCTCCTGGGAGATCAAGGAACCGGGTCGGTACCGCGTCGTGATCGATATGAAGGAGAAGCAGGCCACCATCTACTCGCCCGCAACCGACATGAAGTCGCTCTCCGTCACATTCCGGCCGAACGGTGCGGACACTAATCCCGAGACGACGATGGAGGTGACCGAACTGTGGGCTTATGGTGGCGGCACCGGCTGGGGCGTCAAGAAACTCGGCTGCACCCCGAGTCTTGCCGATCCGCAGATTCTAGTCTACAACGGTACAGCCATCGCCGGAGATATGAAGTTCTGTATCGCTCAAAACTTCTCGGTTGACGGTGTCGATTACAACCAAAATAACGTATACTGCTTTACCTGCCCGTTGAAGGCGGACGGCAAACGCCAGAACCTTTCGCTCGAACTCAATAAAGAGGCCGAACTGCATGGTGCTTCCGATGGAGAAACCCGTAACAGCTACTACAAGGTCCCGTCCGGAACCAACCAGATCATCTTCGACCTGCGACACATGACAATCAAGGCCCTGAAGGTCGAGAAGTAGGAACGACCACCGAAAAATATTGCCGTATCGGAATGAAGACCAAATTCAAGCCGACAGGAAGATACGGCAATATTTTCTTTCAATGAATATTAAATGTAAAAACAGCAATATGACATCTATGAAAAACCTGATCGTCGGTTGTATCCTGACCGTGTTCCTCGGAGCCGTTTCCTGCGGATGCTCGAAGGACAAGAACGACGGTAACAACGACGGTCCGCAGTCGGGCGTTACCGTAAAGCCCAAATACAACAAATCCAGAAATCTGCGCAACCCGCTGAGCGGGTGGGTGATGTACTGCAGCGCCGACTACGACCCCTCGTACTGGGACACGGAGTTCTACATCACGGACCTCGGAGAAAATGTCAAAGTGGCGGATTATGCCTCAGCCTGCTACATCCGCACGAAATGGTCCGTCCTGAACCCCGCGGACGGCAAGTATGCCTGGGACGACCCCAATTCGAAAGTCTACAAGCTGATCAAGGGCGCCGAAGAACGGGGGCTTCCGATCGCTTTCCGCGTGGTGGTCGACGGCCGTGACCAGGGTGCGAATACACCCCAGTTCGTCTACGACGCCGGAGCCAAGTACGCAATGTCGGAACCGAAATACCCCGACCGCAAAACACCGATGCCGCAGGACCCGATCTTCCAGCAGTACTACGAAAAGTTCGTCGAAGCCTTCGCTGCCCGGTTCAACGATCCGGACCGCACGGCTTTCATCGACGGATACGGACTGGGTAAATGGGGTGAAGGGCACAGCGTGGCTTACAACACGGAAGATGTTTCCCGCGTTGACGAAAATACGGAGACGGTGAAACGCGAGGTTCTCGACTGGATCACAAAACTCTACGCCAAACACTTCACCAAGGTTCCCCTGGTGATCAACTACCACCGCGTACTGGGCCACCCTACGAGCCAGGGCACGCCGAACGAACACAGCGAAGAATTAGTGGCGCTGGCCATCAGCAACGGGTACTGCATCCGTTCGGACGCCTTCGGCATGACTAATTCGAGCTGGGGTTACACCGCCTGGGAAAAGGCGGTCGCAGCTACATGGCGCTACAAGGTCCCCATCCTTATGGAGGGCGGTTATATCGTCAGCAGTCACAGCTACTGGAACGATCCGGCCGGTTACCGAGAGGGTCATCCCGAAGACGTTCGCAAAGGCGAATTCAACGCTTCGGCCGAAGCGCACGTCAATATGATGGACTTTCGCGTGGGACAGGAGACCGAATCGTGGTTCAAAGACAGTTTCACCCTCGTAAAACGCTTCATTTCCGAAGGCGGCTACCGCCTCTATCCCGACCAGGTATCGCTTCCCGACAAGATGAAGAGCGGCGAAACGGTCAAAATCTATTCCCGCTGGCGCAACATGGGCTGGGGATACTGCCCGAACAACCTTCCGCAATGGAACTACAAGTACAAGGTAGCCTTTGCGCTGCTCGACGCTTCAGGCAAAGCACAGCAGGTTTTCGTCGACAAGAACTGCGAACCTTCGGCTTGGGTCGATAGCAAACCCTTCTCCTATGAATTCCAGACGACAACGAATCTCCCGGCCGGAAAGTACATGTGGGCCGTAGCCATCGTCGACACGACGAAGGAGAACAAGCCGGCCATCGAGCTTGCCGTGAACGACGAAAAAACCGCCGAAGGCTGGGTTAAACTGTTGGAGGTTCAAATCAATTAACACAAAATAAACGATGAAGAGGGTTGTTTTACTTTCCGTATCGCTGCTGCTGAGCGTCAGCGCATCTTTCGGAGCCGGGATTCTGGTCGAGGCCGAAAGCTTCCGCGACAAGGGAGGCTGGGCCGTTGACCAACAGTTCATGGACCTGATGGGATCGCCGTACCTCATCGCACACGGCATGGGCAAGCCCGTGAAGGACGCCACGACGACGGTCGAGTTTCCCGAAGACGGGACTTACCGGGCGTACGTACGTACATTCAACTGGGTCGCCCCGTGGTACGACGGCGACGGTCCCGGAAAGTTCTCCCTCAGAGTCGGCAACCGGAAACTGCCCGCCGTGCTCGGTAACACGGGCACACAATGGATGTGGCAGTGCGCCGGAAAAGTCTCGGTCCGGAAAGGTCCGGTCAACATTGCGTTGACCGACCTTTCCGGCTTCGACGGCCGCTGCGACGCGGTCTACTTCACCACAGAGGAGGGCGATATTCCCCCTTCCGGGGCCGCAGAACTCGCTGCGTTCCGCAAAAGGATGCTCGGCATCCCCGAAACCCCGCAGGCCGCAGAATCGTTCGATTTTATCGTCGTGGGCGGAGGCATCGCCGGGATGTGCGCCGCTGCCGCAGCTTCGCGCCTGGGCTGCACCGTCGCGCTGGTCAACGACCGTCCGGTGCTGGGCGGCAACAACAGTTCCGAAATCCGGGTGCACCTGGGCGGAGTCATCGAACTCGGTCCGAACGAGGGACTGGGCCGTATGATCCGCGAGTTCGGCCATTCGCGCGCAGGCAACGCCCAGCCGGCCGAAAATTACGAAGACGCGAAAAAAAGCGCATTTATAGCCGCGGAAGAGAACGTAACGCTGTTCGCCTCCTGCCGAGCCGTTGCGGTGAACATGGAGGGCGGTCGGATCCGGTCCGTCGTCATCCGGCATATCGAAACCGGGAAGGAGACCACGCTCGAAGCGCCCCTCTTCGCCGATTGTACGGGCGACGGAACCGTCGGATTCCTGGCCGGAGCCGATTACCGCATGGGACGCGAAGGCCGGGATGAATTCGGCGAAGCGCTGGCGCCCGAAACCGCCGACCGGATGACGATGGGTTCGTCCGTCCAATGGTATTCGGTCGATGCCGGCCGGAGAACGGATTTCCCGCGGTTCAGCTACGGCGTGGAGTTCAACGAATCGAACTGCGAACGCGTGACGATGGGTGAATGGAAATGGGAGACGGGCATGAACCTCGACCAGGTCTACGATTTCGAACGCATCCGCGACTACGGCCTGCTGGTGATCTACTCGAATTGGAGTTTCCTGAAAAACGGTCTGAAAGACAATGCCAAATACCGCAACCGCGAACTGGGCTGGGTAGCCTACGTGGCGGGCAAGCGCGAATCGCGGCGGCTCCTGGGCGACTACGTCCTCAAACAGGACGACATCGACAAGAACGTCTTCCACGAAGACGCCTCGTTCACCGCGACGTGGGACATCGACCTGCATTTCCCCGATTCGGTCAACTCCGTGCATTTCCCGGGCCGGGAGTTCAAAGCTGCGACAAAACACGTCCACATCTATCCCCATGCCGTGCCCTACCGGTGTCTCTACTCCCGCAACGTGGACAACCTGTTCATGGCCGGACGGAACATCAGCGTGACACATGTGGCGCTCGGCACGGTACGCGTCATGCGCACCACCGGGATGATGGGCGAAGTGGTCGGCATGGCGGCCTTCCTGTGCCGGAAATACGGCGCTACACCGCGCCAGGTCTACCAGAAACACCTGGGAGAGCTCCGAACGCTGATGCGCGAAGGCGTCGGCAAAAAAGAGGATCTTCCCAACAACCAGAAGTTCAACCAGGGCGACCGGCTGAAGGCGCCACGCGCCCTGCGCAACGATTGAAAACACACGCATGAAAAAAGTATTGACCCTGCTGTTTACGCTGTTCCTGCTGTGCGGACACACCACGGCACAGGACAGCCTGAAATATAACATCCTCCTCTCCGGAGCCTCTTTCGCATCGCCGCAGAACGGCTGGTTCGAGATCGGCTGCCGGCAGTTGTGCGCCCGTGCGATCAACCGGGCCATCGGCGGCGAATCGATCGCCAACACCGCCAACCGCATGGCCGAAGGCACACTCTGGAGCGCCGAAGAGTTGGACGACCTCGACGCTTTCGTCATCATGCAGGTACACAACCGCGACGTGTCCGGCACGGGCGGCCTGAAAGCGCAATACACCGACTACACGATCCCCTTCGACCGGAGCAACTACGCCGCGGCGTTCGACTACGTGATCAAACGCTATTTCAGCGAATGCTATGCGCTCAAGGACAACCCGAAATCGAAATACTACGGCACGAAATCCGGCAAACCGGCGGTCATCGTCCTCTGCACCGACTGGCACGACGCGCGGGTAACCTACAACGCCGCCATACGGAGGCTCGCAGCCCGATGGGGACTGCCGCTCGTGGAGTTCGATGCGAACATCGGCTTTTCGATGCAGACGCCCAATCCGGCTACCGACGCCCAGCAGAGCCTCCTCTACGCCCAGGACACGCAGACCATCGAAGGGGTAACCTACGGATGGCATCCCCAGCGGGGCGAAGACAAATACATCCAGCAGCGGATGGCTGCGATTTTCGCCGACGCCATGAAAAAGATCCTGCCGGCAAAATAGATTCCAACGATGAAACGAATATTCCCGATACTGTCCTTCCTGCTGCTGTGCAGCGCATCCGCCTTTTCGCAGGACGGATGTTACAGCCGTTTGCAGAACGACACCCTGACGATCGGCAACACCCGGATCGAACGCAGGTTCGTCTGGAACGGGGGCAACCTCATGACTTGCAGCCTGACCGATTTTTCGTCGGGACAGGTGTGGACGAGCCGTTCCCTGACGCCCGATTTCAAGGTCTCGAACGATGCCCGAGGCGTCTCCGGGACCTATTCGTCGGTACAGGTCGCCGAAACCGAAATACATCCCGCCTATTTGAAAACCACCGTGGAATTCTCGCTGGGGGACCTCTCCGTGAGGCGGGTTTACCGCGTCTACGCAGATACCCCGGCAATCGCCTGCGACACCTACCTCAAAGGCAGTATCGAACGGCTTCCCGGCGGCAAGGCTACAAATTCCGCCGACCGGAAGAACATCGAATCGACCGAAGACATGCACGCGCAGTTGGCCGCGACCGTCCTCGACCAATTCAACCCCGGAGGGTTCCACTGGCGGACGCGGATCGTCGAATTCCAGGATGTCACCGACTGGAACAACAACCTGGTTTTCGAAACCGACATCATTCCCTACCGGAAAAACAACTACCGGGGCAACCTGCTCTTCGCCCACAACGCAGAGAACGGCAACGGGTTCTTCTTCCTCAAAGAGGCCCCCTGTTCGAACGTGCAGCCCGCATACAGCGGATACGATTTCACGACCGAATTCGGCCATTTCACGGTAACGGGACTCGGCATGACGGAAAAGGAACTCTGCAAAGACCAATGGCTGAAAGCCTACGGATGTGTCCTCGGAGTCTGGTCGGGAAGCGAACTCAACCGGTTGACAGCCCTGCGAAGCTATCAGAAAAACGTACGGAAACTACTGCCCGGCCGCGACGAAATGGTGATGATGAACACCTGGGGCGACCGCAGCCAGGACACGAAGGTGAATGAACAGTTCTGCCTGGCCGAAGTCCGGAAAGCCGCACGCCTGGGCATCACACATTTCCAGATCGACGACGGCTGGCAGGTGGGCAAAAGCCCCAACTCGGCCCTGGCCAAGGGGTCGTTCAAAAACATCTGGGACAACCCCGACTACTGGACGCCCGATCCGGTGAAGTATCCCCGCGGACTGCGTCCGATCGTGGAACTGGGCCGGGAACTGGGTGTGGAGATCTGTCTCTGGTTCAACCCAAGCGTGCAGCACGATTACGCCGACTGGGAGAAAGACGCGCAGGCGCTGGTAGACCTCTACGACGAGTACGGTATCCGCACGTTCAAGATCGACGGCCTCGCCATACCCGGCAAACAGGCCGAAACCAACCTGCGGCGGCTGTTCGACCGCGTGCTGGTAAAGACGGGCGACAAAGTGGTTTTCAACCTCGACGCAACGGCCGGCCGGCGCGGAGGTTACCACATGTTCAACGAGTACGGCAACATTTTCCTCGAAAACCGCTATACCGACTGGCAGAATTACTACCCCTACTGGACGCTGCGCAACCTGTGGATGCTCTCCAAATACGTCCCGGCGGAGAAACTCCAGATCGAGTTCCTGAACAAGTGGCGCAACACGGAAAAATATGCCGGCGACCCGTTCGCCCCGGCCAACTACAACTTCGAATACCTCTTTGCAACCACGATGGCCGGACAACCGCTGGCCTGGATGGAGGCGAGCGGACTGCCCGACGAAGCGTTGGGCGTCGGCACGCAGATCGAACGCTACAAACAGGTGCAGCACGATTTCCACAGCGGGGTGGTCCTGCCCGTCGGCGACGAGCCTTCGGGACGTTCCTGGACCGGCTTCCAGTCGGTCGGCGGCGAGCGGGGCTACCTGCTCTTCTTCCGCGAGCAGACCCCCATCCGGAAAGCTTTCGTCGAGACGTGGCTGCCCGAAAAAACCAAAGTCCGCCTAACGCCGGTATTGGGCAGCGGCAAAGCCGCCGTGAAAACGACCGGACGCCGCGGAACACTGGAGGTGGAACTGCCTTCGCCCAACGATTACGCCCTGTACCGCTATGAAATAATCGGCAAGCCGGGGAACTGACACGGCCCCTGTTTGCAGAATCCAAAAACTACGAAACACCATGAAAATGAAAACGCTGACAAAATTGATAATGCCGCTCGCGCTGTCGCTTCTCACGTCCGCCGACCTCGGAGCGCAGGAGCTGATCGCCAACGTTTACGGACGCGAAACGCAGTCGCTCAACGGGAAATGGGACGCCATCGTCGACCTTTACGACCAGGGGCGCAAAAATAAGATTTACCTCAACCGCAAGCCGGAGGGGAAAACCGATTTCTACGAATATTCGTTCGAAAACGGGCTGCGGCTCGACGTTCCCTCTGACTGGAACAGCCAGACCCCCGAACTGAAATACTACGAAGGTACGGTCTGGTACGCCCGGCGGTTCGACGCCCCGAAGCAGGAAGGACAACGGCAATTCCTCCATTTCGGAGCCGTCAGCTACCGCTGCCGGGTTTACCTCAACGGGGAGGAGATCGGAAGCCACGAAGGCGGTTTCACGCCGTTCCAGATCGAAGTGACCGGCAAGGTGAAGCCTTCAGGCAACTTCCTGGCCGTGGAGGTGAACAACACCCGTACGCCCGACGCCATCCCGGCGATGGCCTTCGACTGGTGGAACTACGGCGGCATCACGCGCGACGTATCGCTCGTCAGCGTCCCGGACGCTTTCATCGAAGACTACTTCATCCGCCTCGGCAAGGATTCTGCCGACCGGATCGACGCCGATATCCGGTTGTCGGGAGCAACCCCGGGAACCGCCGTCGAGATCGAAATTCCGGAACTGAAGGTCCGCAAAACCGCCGTTACCGACGAGCGGGGAACGGCCACAATGTCGTTCAACGTAAAAAAACTGGACCGCTGGTCTCCCGCCGCCCCGAAACTTTACCGGGTGATCGTCTCCACGGACCGTGACCGGGTGGAGGAGTCGATCGGCTTCCGCAACATCCGCGTCGAGGGTGAAGAGATCGTTCTCAACGGCGCGCCCCTGTTCCTCAAGTCGATCAGTTTCCACGAGGAGATCCCCCAGCGCATGGGCCGGGCGCACTCCGAGGCAGACGCCGTGATGCTGCTTTCCGAAGCCAAAGCACTCGGCTGCAACATGATCCGCCTGGCGCATTACCCCCAGAACGAATACATCGTCCGCCTGGCCGAAAAAATGGGATTCCTGCTCTGGGAGGAGATTCCCATCTGGCAGGGCATTGACTTCGGAAACGACCGGACCCGGGAGAAAGCCGGACGCATGATCAAAGAGATGGTCATGCGCGACAAGAACCGCTGTGCCCTGACGTTCTGGGGCGTAGCCAACGAGACACAGCCTTCCGAGGCGCGCAACGCTTTCCTGCGCTACCTGATTTCGTGCTGCCGGAGCATCGACGACACCCGCCTCATCGTAGCGGCCTTCGACCTGGTGCGTTTCGACCGCGAACGGCAGTTGTTCGTCATGAACGACCCGTTCATCGAAGAATTGGATGTCGTGGCCATCAACAAATACATGGGCTGGTATCACCCGTGGCCCCTCACGCCCGACAAGGCGGTGTGGGACGTGGCGCGGGGCAAACCGCTGATCATCTCCGAATTCGGCGGCGAGGCGCTCTACGGCCAGCACGGGCCCGCCGACGTGGCCAGTTCGTGGAGCGAGGAGTACCAGGCGGCGCTCTACGCCGACAACCTCCGCATGTTCGAAAACATCCCCAACCTGCGGGGCGTGTCGCCGTGGATTCTGTTCGATTTCCGTTCGCCGTTCCGCTTCCACCCCACCAACCAGGACGGCTGGAACCGCAAAGGACTGGTTTCGGACCAGGGATACCGCAAGAAAGCGTGGTATCTGATGAAAGAGTACTACGACAAACACTAAAACGACAATGAAAATACGATCGATATACATGGCCCTGGCGCTCCTGCTCGCAAGCTGCGCCGGAGACGGACAGAAGCCGCTGGAAGCCGTCGTGGACGAAGCGCTGGCCCGCGCCGAGCAGCAAACGCTGCTGATGGCCGAAAAATACGCCGGCCGCGAAGGCCGCCTCCCGCGCACGTGGGAGAACGGCGAGGACGTTTCGTCGGATTCACGCTGGTGGTGCAGCGGCTTTTTCCCGGGAACGCTGTGGTATGTCTATGAGAACACCCGCAACCCCAAGGTGCTGGAATATGCCCGTATGTACACTTCGCGCGTCGAGCGGGAGAAATACACGACCGACAACCACGACGTGGGATTCATGCTCTACTGCAGTTTCGGCAACGGACTGCGCCTCACGGGCGACAAAGCCTACGAAGAAGTGCTGCTCACCGGAGCCCGGTCGCTGGCGACGCGCTTCAAACCCCAGGTGGGTCTGATCCGTTCGTGGGACCACAACCGGGACAAGTGGCAGTATCCGGTTATCATCGACAACATGATGAACCTCGAACTGCTGATGTGGGCCGCCGAACGTTCGGGCGACAAATCCTTCCGCGAAATGGCAGTCTCTCACGCGGACAAGACGCTGGAGCATCATTTCCGTCCCGACTTCAGTTCGTGGCACGTAGTCTCCTACGACACCGTCTCGGGACAGCCCCACCTCAAACAAACCCACCAGGGCTTCTCCGACGATTCGGCCTGGAGCCGCGGACAGGCGTGGGGGCTCTACGGCTACACCTGCATGTACCGCCTCACGGGTGATGCACGCTACCTGCAACACGCCCGCAATATCGCCGGATTCCTCATCGGCCACAAAAACATGCCCGCCGACGGGATTCCCTATTGGGATTTCGATTCGCCGGACATTCCCTCTACCCCGCGCGACGCCTCGGCGGCCGCGATCATGGCTTCGGCGCTGGTCGAACTGAGCGACTTCGTGGAGCCTGCGGAAGGGGAAAAATACATGGCCTTCGCCGAAAAGCAGGTCCGCACGCTGGCTTCGCCGGAATACACGGCACAGCCGGGCGAAAACGGGGATTTCATCCTCCTGCACAGCACCGGGGCCTATCCGTTCTCTTCGGAAGTGGATGCACCGCTCACCTACGCCGACTACTATTACCTCGAAGCGCTTACCCGGATCAAACAAAAACTGCAATCATGAGCGTCGTGAAGAGATACGCGCTGCCCGTGTTCTGCTGCCTGGGACTGTTCTGCGCCCGGGCACAGGAACCTGCGATGAATTACGACGAATCGCTGGTCCCGGACTACGTCCTGCCCGATCCGCTGACCTGCTCCGACGGCACGAAGGTGACCGACGCCGCGACGTGGACCTCGAAACGCCGCCCCGAACTGCTCGCGCTCTTCGAGACGCAGGTTTACGGTAAAGCCCCCGGACGCCCCGAAGGCCTGCATTTCAAGGTCCTGGGCGAAGACCGCTACACGCTGGGCAACATGGCCACACGCCGGGAAATCGCGGTTTATTTCACCGACGACGAAACGCATTTCATGACGATCCTGCTCTACATTCCCAACAAGCGCACGGATGTCGTTCCAATCTTCCTGGGACTCAATTTCAAGGGCAACCACACGATCTGCGACGATCCGCTCGTCACGCCGTCCATTCCCCGGACAGCACCCGGGAAAGGGCCGTCCGACGGATTCCCGCGGGCCGCAGCGGCATCGCGGTGGCCGGTCGAAATGCTGATCGCCAACGGTTACGGACTGGCTACGGTCTACCGCGGCGACATCGACCCCGACTACGACGACGGGTTCCAAAACGGCGTTCACCCGCTGTTCTACCGCGACGGGCAAACGCGTCCGGAGCCTGACGAATGGGGCACGATCGCGGCCTGGGCCTGGGGTCTGAGCCGTGCGATGGACTACCTCGAAACCGACGAAGACGTGGACTGCGAGCGCGTGGCGGTCATCGGGCATTCGCGCCTCGGGAAAGCCGCATTGTGGGCCGGAGCCTCCGATCCGCGCTTCGCGATGGTCGTCTCCAACGAATCGGGGTGCGGGGGCGCCGCACTGGCCAGAAGACGCTATGCCGAGACAGTCGCCCAGATAAACCGTCTGTTCCCCCACTGGTTCTGCGAAAATTACAAGCAATATGCCGGTAACGAAGACGCGCTGCCCGTCGACCAGCACGAACTGGTCGCACTGATAGCCCCGCGCCCGGTCTACATCGCCAGCGCAGCCGAAGACAAGTGGTCCGACATCCGGGGCGAATTTCTCGCAGGAGTCCATGCTACGCCCGTCTACGAACTCTTCGGGCTCGAAGGACTGCCCGACACGGAGCTGCCGGAAAACGACGCCCCCGAACAGTCGGGATACATCGGCTACCATGTCCGTTCGGGCGGCCACGACATCACGCCCTACGACTGGCGGCAATTCGTGAAATTTGCAGACAAACACCTGAAACGATAATCTAAAAACAACATCTATACATGAAAAACCGGTTTATAAAACTGCTCCTCGCGGCCGTGTTCCTTGCATCGTTTGCCCCGGCTGCGGCCCAGACCCGCGAAGTGGACCTCTCGGGAGAATGGAGGTTCCAGACCGACGTGATGGACTTCCGCCGGGGATCGCTCTCGCCCAGGTACAACCACCAACTGCAGGAGACGATCACGCTCCCCGGCATCACCGATGACTACCAGATCGGCTACAAATCGCCTTACCGCCACGTCGACCGCCTCACACGCGTCTACGAGTACATGGGACCGGCCTGGTATCAGCGCGACATCGAGTTTCCGGCCGAGTGGAAAGGCAAGTGCATCTTCCTCTATTTCGAGCGCACCCACTGGCTCAGTTCGGTGTGGGTCGACACCAAGGAGGTGAGCCGCCTCGATTATATCAGCGTCCCGCACAACCACGACCTCACGGGATTCGTCACCCCGGGCAAGACGCACCGCATCACGGTGTGCATCGACAACCGGTTCCAGTACAACACCCACAAATGGAACCATGCCCACACCGAATTCACGCAGATCAACTGGAACGGCATCCTCGGCGAGATGAAACTCGTGGCCGTAGACCCGGTTTACGTCGACGACATGCAGTTGTATCCCGATATCGCGGCAAACAGCGTCGAAGTCCGCATGACCGTCGACAACCGCACGAAGAAGCCCTTCGAAGGCAAGGCCCTGCTCACCGTCTCGGGCAACGGACTCAGCATAACCAAGGAAGTGCCCGTCAGCGGCGACGCAGCGGAAGTCCGCCTCACCGAAACCATTCCGTTGGGAAAAGACGCCAAACGCTGGGACGAATTCAACCCCAATCTCTACACCGTGGAGTGCGCCCTGCTCACCCATACCGGCAAAGACGCTTACGAGCACAAAAAATCGGCGACGTTCGGCCTGCGCGAAGTGACGCAGGGCCGCAACCACGTCCTGCTCAACGGGCGGCCGCTCCACCTGCGCGGAACCGTCGAGAACGCCGTGTTCCCCAAAACGGGACATGCCCCGCTCAACGACGCCGAGTGGGAGCGGATCATGCTCATCCTGAAGGACTACGGCATGAACCACATGCGTTTCCATTCGTGGTGTCCCCCGGCAGCGGCCTTCCGCATGGCCGACCGGCACGGCATCTACCTCGAAGTCGAAATGCCCATGTGGGGCAAGGACGCCGAACCGGACGAAGCGCGCTACGACTTTTTCCGGCGTGAAATGCGGGCCATCCTCAAGGAGTACGGCAACCACCCCTCGTTCGTCCTCTACTGCAACGGCAACGAAATCACAGGCAACTTCGACTTCATCGAAGAGCTGACCGCCGACGGCCGCAAACTCGACAGCCGCCATCTGTTCAGCGGCTCGACGGCGCGCACGCGCGTTCCGTCGGACCAGTACTACGTCTCGCAGCAGACCAACAAAGGCCCTGTGAAGGTCTACGAAGGACTGCCTTCGACCGACTGGGACCGCAGCAGCGAATCGGACGTGGACGTGCCCGTCATCTCCCACGAATCGGGACAGCGGTGCATCTACCCCGACTTCCGCGAGATCGAGAAATTCACAGGCCCCGTCCGGGCGCGGAATTTCGAACTCTGGCTCGAAATGCTCGACGAGAACGGCATGCTCGACCAGGCCCACGATTTCTTCCGGGCATCGGGTGCGCTGACCGTCGTGGAGTACAAAGCCGTGATCGAGGCATTGCTCCGGTCCTCCAAATCGGCCGGGTTCCAGTTGCTTTCGCTCAACGATTTCCCGGGACAGGGTTATGCCCCGGTGGGTGTGCTCGACCCCTTCTGGGACTCCAAGGGACTAGTGACGCCCGACGAGTGGCGGGCCTTCTGCGCCCCGACCGTAGCCCTGCTCCGCTACCCGAAAAGCGCCTGGTTCGACGACGAAACGTTCACCGCAAAAGCCGAGGTCTACAACTTCGGTGCAGCCGCGCTCAAAAATGCGAAAATCCGCTGGTCGCTGACCGACGGCAGCGGTAAAACGCTCGCCAAAGGCAGCCTCAAATCGCAGACCATCGGCATCGACGGCGTTTTCCCCGCCGGGGAGTTCTCGATCCCGCTCGACAAGGTCCAGGGGCCGCAAAAACTCACCGTTCACCTGAACGTCGGCGAAAAGACAAGCAACAGTTGGGACATCTGGGTTTACCCGCGCAATCCGTCGCTGATGCAGTCGGATGGCGAGGTACTCTACACGAAGGAGTTCGGCGAGCAGGCCCGACAGCACCTCAAGCAGGGAAAGACGGTCGTCCTGACCCCGGCACTGAACAAGGTCAAAGGGCGCAAATCGACCTTCCACAACCATTTCTGGAACCCGATCATGTTCGCCTGGGCGCCGATGACCATCGGCTGCCTGATCCACTCGGAGGAGCCGGTATTCGCCGACTTCCCGACCTCCTACCACACCGACTGGCAGTGGTGGGATATCCTGGAGAACGCCAAGGTGATCGAGATGCAGCAGACCCCGCGCGAACTGAGGCCGTTCATCCAGGTCATCGACAGTTTCGACAACAACCAAAAGCTCGGCATCGGCTTCGAAGCCCGGGTCGGCGGCGGAAAGCTGCTCGTCCTGACGGTCGACACCCAGAAGAAGATGGACCAGCGCCCCGCAACCCGGCAACTGCTCGAAAGTATCGACAACTACGTCCACAGCGGGCGTTTCGACCCGCAGGTCGCCCTGGACGAGTCGTTCATCGCTTCTTTCATGCGCTAAAAACACACGGTTATGAATAAGAAAACCCTCCTGTTCTGCGTTCTCTTCCTCGGCATCCTCCGGGGAGGGGCGCAGGAGTTGACAATGACCGAATGCGCCCCCTTGACGCAGGTTTACGGGGAGGTCAGCGAGTCCGAAGAACTGCTCCCGATGAACGATGTGGGGGTCGAATTCGGATATGTCCTCTACGAAGCCGCCGTCGACCTTCCCGGAAAGGAGAGCCTGTTGGAACTGGAAAACGTACGGGATTATGCCGCGGTTTACCTCGACGATACGTTCCAGGGAACCGTGACGGACGGACGGAAAACGCTGGAACTGAAAGCGGAGCCCGGAACCCGGACCCTGCGGCTTTACGTCGAGAACATCGGACGCATCACCTACGGGCCCGAAATCCTCGACAACTCGAAGGGGCTGTTCGGCAGTGCCCGTATCGGCGGCGAAGAGATCGCCGGCTGGAAGATCACTCCGCTGGAGGTACGCGACGCCGATCCGGAAACGCTCGGATTCAAGCCCATCGGGACATGCGGCATCCCCTGTTTCCGCCGCGGCTATTTCGACAGCGCGTCGCAGGGCGACGCCTATCTCGACGTATCGGGATGGGGCATGGGTGAGGTCTGGATCAACGGCCGTTACCTCGGGTCGTTCTGGGACGAGGAAAAACAGCAGTCGATCCTGATTCCGGCCGGAATCCTCACGGAAAAAGGAAACAGCATCGTCGTCTTCGACATCAAGAACAACAACCCCGGCTCGGGAATGCGCCTTTCCGACAAGCCCGTGTTTAAATAACAACCACAACCGATGAAAAAAATCCTTATTTTCAGCCTTTTGCTGGCCTCCGCATACGGTGTACAGGCTCGGGAAAAGTCCCGGACGCCCGTTTACCGGGACGCCTCGCGCCCCGTCGAGGAGCGCATCGACGACCTGTTGTCGCGCATGACCCCCGAAGAGAAGGTCATGCAGCTCACGCAGTACACGCTCGGACGCAACGACAACGCCAACAACATGGCCGATCCGGTGAACGACATTCCCGCCGAAATCGGCTCGCTCATCTACTTCGGCACGTCGCCCGAACTGCGCAACCGGGTGCAGAAAAAAGCCGTGGAGCAGTCGAGACTCGGAATCCCCGTGCTGTTCGGCTACGATGTCATACACGGATTCCGCACCACCTATCCCATCTCGCTGGCCCAGGCCTGCTCGTGGAATCCCGAACTGGTGAAAAAGGCGGCCGAAGTGGCTGCCGGGGAAGCCCGGATGGCGGGCGTCGACTGGACCTTTTCGCCCATGATCGACGTTGCACGCGATCCGCGCTGGGGGCGCGTAGCCGAAGGTTACGGCGAAGACCCCTACACCAACGCCGTGTTCGGCGCAGCGACGGTGGAGGGCTACCAGGGCGACGACCTTGCTGACAACCGCCGCGTTGCCGCCTGCCTCAAGCATTTCGTCGGTTACGGCGCTTCGGAAGCAGGACGCGACTACGTCTATACCGAAATCTCGCGCCAAACGCTCTGGGACACCTATATGCCGCCCTACGAAGCAGGCATCAAGGCCGGGGCCGCGACCGTCATGAGTTGTTTCAACGACATCAGCGGAACACCCGGATCGGCCAATCCGTACATCCTGACCGAGGTGCTCAAAGAGCGCTGGGAACACGACGGATTCGTCGTCTCGGACTGGGGCGCCATCGAGCAGCTCCGCTCGCAGGGGATCGCCGCCGACAAGAAGGAGGCCGCCGAAAAAGCCTTCAACGCAGGTCTCGATATGGACATGATGAACCGCTGCTACGACGCCCACCTGGCCGCCCTGGTGCGTGAGGGCAAAGTCCCGCAGCAACGGCTCGACGACGCCGTCCGGCGTGTCCTCCGGCTGAAATTCCGGCTGGGACTGTTCGAAAAGCCCTATACGCCCGCATCGACCGAAGCCGAACGCTTCCTGCTGCCCGCCAGCCTCGAAATCGCCGAGCAACTCGCCGAAGAATCGATGGTACTGCTCAAGAACGAGCAGCACGCACTCCCGCTCAGGGCAGTCCGCCGGATTGCCGTCGTCGGTCCCATGGCCAAAAGCCGGTTCAACCTGCTGGGCTCCTGGTCCGCACAGGGCGATGCAGAGGATGTGGTGAGCATCTTCGCCGGACTGGAAAACGAATACGGCGATAAAGCCGAACTGTTTTATGCGCAGGGCTGTGAATTCGACGGCGAAGACCGCTCCGGATTCGCCGAGGCTATCGCTGCGGTCGAAAAAGCCGACGTAGTGGTGCTCTGCCTCGGGGAGAAAAAGACCTGGAGCGGCGAGAACGCCTCGCGGTCCACGATCGCACTGCCCGCCGTCCAGGAACAACTGGCCGCCGAACTCGCGAAAAGCGGCAAACCGGTGGTCCTGGTGCTGTCGAGCGGACGCCCGCTCGAACTGCGCCGGCTCGAACCGCTGTGCGGCGCCATCGTCCAGATGTGGCAGCCCGGCCTGCGGGGCGGAAACCCGCTTGCCGGAATTCTGTCGGGACGCATCAACCCCTCGGGCAAACTGGCCATGACATTCCCCTACTCGACCGGCCAGATACCGATCTACTACAATCACCGCCAGAGCGGCCGCACACACCAGGGCAAATACCAGGACATCCCCAGCACACCGCTCTACGACTTCGCGCACGGCCTCAGCTACACGACATTCGAATACGGCGACCTTCAGCCCTCGGCGACGACACTCCGCCGCGGGGAAAAGCTGACCGTCACGGTTTCGGTGACCAACACCGGAGAGATGGACGGCGCCGAGACGGTCCACTGGTTCATCGCAGACCCCGTATGCCGTATTTCACGGCCCGTCAGGGAGTTGAAACACTTCGAAAAACAGCTCATCCGAAAGGGCGAAACGCACACGTTCCGCTTTGAGATCGACCCCGAACGGGACCTGAGCTTTACGGACGGCGACGGAAAACGCTTCCTCGAAGCCGGCGATTACTTCATCCTCGTCAAAGACAAAAAGATAAAACTGACACTGACGGAGTAACCGCCCCTTTTCCCCAAGCAAGCGAAAAGATACCGAACGCCTGGAATTAACATTAATTCCAGGCGTTCCCGATTCACCCGCATTCCGGCGGGGCGCATACGGCGGATCAGTTTACGACTTTCGTATCGATGACAAAGAGTCGGTTGCCGTACTCGTCGGTTGCGGTAAGTTGAATATTCGCCGACGGCGTAACGGGCGTATATTCGAGCATATGGTCGGTACTGTACTTATTCAGGAAATCGAACGATGCGATGTCGTTGCCGCAGGCATCATGGACGGCGACATAATAACCGTCGTAGGCATTCACGGCCTTGAGCTGCGACGCAGGCACTGCCGCCCCGTTCTCGCGGCACTCTATCTTCCACGTCGAATGCCAGTCCCAGACGTTAATGCGTATCACCTGTTTCCCGTCGACATTCGTCTGTCCCGAATTATATACCCTGTAATACTGTTCGTTTTCGTCGCTGAAATTCACACTCCGCCGGTTCGTTATCGCCCCGCCGCTGAAATCGTAACGGGTAAACGTCGCAGGCGTTCCGTCGTGGCAAAGCGGGAAATACCACCATGCGCCGCAAACGGCGGGATGGGTGTATTCGGTCACGGTCATATCGCTGCGCGGCACAGTCACCGTTTCGGCGATATGGTTGTGCCCCGACCAGATCGTCACGGGCAGTTTTTTGTCCTTGTATATGTCGAGCAGTGCGTTCGCATTGTCCATCGGCGACGGCGTCGAAGCCTTGGGATTGCGGCGGAACGCCGGGCAATGCCAGGCGATCACGATGCGTTCGACGCCGGCAGTCATATAGTCGGCGTCCTTCTGCGCCCAGTCGAGCTGGCGCTGGCTGAGATGGACGGTATAGGACCTGTCGCCGCCGTTGTTTATGAATTGCGTATTATCGAACACGACATAGTGCACCTTGCCGATATTGACGGCGTAATACGTCGGGCCGAAGGCTGCGTTATACGCGAGTTCGGCCTCCGAATCGTCTTCACCGACGATGTTCTGCACCGCCATGTCGTGATCGTGGTTGCCGATCACATGGAAAGTCGGGATCGGCATGCCCCCGCGTTCGCATACGTTGACAAAATTGGCCAGCGTCGCCTTGTTGGCATTCGTCCAGTGCGATTCCTGCGTCATATCGCCCAGGTTCATCCCGTAAACCGACACGCCCGAAGGCAGGCCGCGCACGTACTCGCGCAGGGTTTTGAGGTATGTCCGCCGGAACGTTACCGAATCGAGTTCGCCTTTCGGCGGACAAATCGACGGCGTCGTTGCCGATGTCGACTTTATCATCGCACGGTTACGGATGTGCATATCGGCCGACACGATCATGATATGGCGGTCGTTGTCCACCTTTTTAAGCGTAAAATCGTGCTGCTGGACCGCTTCGACACTTACGGGAGAAGTCAGCCTGCGATAAAAACGGGGGATGAAGCCCCGCGAAGACTCGACCTCATAGCCCGACGGCACGGTCAGGTAAACCAGGTTCGACTTTCCGGCCGACGTACGCAGACCGTATGCACCCTGTTTGTTGGTGCGCGTCATATTCACGCCGTCGGTTACGACGACGCCCTGCACACCCACGCCGCCGGACGTGACGACGCCGCGCACGGTAGCCGCCGGATCGACTTTCGACCAGTCGATTTCGCCGCCGGGAGCAGGAGCCGGCCCGGGAGGCTCCTCCTGGCCGTTACCTGCGTCCGATTTTCCGCAACCCGTATCGAACAGCGTCAGGGCGAACGACACGGCAAACAATATAAACAGTTTTCTCATCTTCGTAATTTTTAGAGTTTGAACCAGGCGACAATCGGATTATGGTCCGACAAATAAGGTACGCCGTAACGCACGGCGTCGTTGACAAGGCTTTCATAACCCGCAACCTTCACCCGACGATAAAAGATATGGTCTATCCGCAGGTCGTGTGCTCCCCAGCCGTTGAACGTCGGCAGCGAATCGGTCACGGGAGCCGTTTCGCGCGCTCCCGACATCCATTCGCGCAACGGAGCGAGGGCCTCGTTGCCGAAAGTGGTATTCAGGTCGCCGGACATAATAACGGCGGCCTTCTCCCCGGCGATCTCTTTCATTGTCGCAGCCATCATCCGGGCCTCGTGCATGCGGGCATTCGTCCCCTTGTGGTCGAAGTGGGTGTCGAAGTAGTAAAACTCCTTCCCCGACCTGCGGTCGCGGAATTTCCCCCACACCGTGACGCGGCGGCACACGGCGTCCCAGCCGCGCGAGGGTTTCCCGGGCGTGTCGCTCAACCAGAAAAACCCGCTGTCGAGCAGGATGAACCGCGCCTTGCGGTACATGATCATCAGATGGGCCCCTCCATCGGGCGATTTCACGATATTGGCGTCGGAATCGACTCCCATGTCGAGTGTCGCATAATCGCTCATGTTTACTTTCAGGAAATCGACCTGGGGACGATGCGGCTCCTGAAACCCGACGATATCGGGACTCTCGGCCCGAAGCATCTTCAGCACACCCTCCCGCCGGTTTTCCCAGCAGTTGTCCCCGTCGGCTCCGGGCTTGTAGTAGCGGATGTTGAACGACATCAGCTTCAGGCCGGCTTTGGCGGCCTTTTTCGAAGCCCCGTCGTCCTGCCCCGCCGCCGTGCCGCCGCACAGCATCGCGAACAGGGTCATAAATGCAACTAATCTGCTCATAATCATCAGTTTTTCGGAATAAATACCCCGGTTTCCAAACCTGCTATTCTATCCCCCGGAATACGAAATCGGAATACCGGTAGGATCGCAGATCGTATACACGGACAAAGTCCCGCAACCGCCTTACGAAGTCATTGTAGTCCTTGCGGTCGCAGGCCCAGGCCGTTTCGGCCAGTGCAGCCAGCCTGGGCAGAACCATCCGTTCCACGCATTGCATGTCCGGCATGTATTCGGTCCAGACATTCGCCTGCACGCCGAGGACATTCTCCCGCTCTTTCGGGAGCAGCCTGTCGTAGGGATCGAGGCGGTAAACCTGCCGCAAGGGCAGATACCGGAGATTGCAGAGCGGTTCCCATCTTTTCGGATCGGATGTCTGGCTGTAATCGAGATAACAATTCCATTTCGGGGTCATTATGACCTTGTTGCCCTTCCGCACAGCCTCGATACCGTGCTGCTGGTCGCGCCAGACCATGATCGTCGCGGTCGGGGAGATTCCGCCTTCGAGTATCTCGTCCCAGCCGATTATCTCGCGGCCGTGCGCCTGCAGCCACTTTTCAATCCGGCGGACAAAATAGCTCTGGAGGGCTTTTTCGTCTTCGAGGTTCTCTTCGGCAATGCGTCCCCGGCAGGCCGGACACTCTTTCCAGCGGTGTTTCGGACATTCATCGCCCCCGATGTGGATCAGGCGCGAAGGAAACAACCCGATCACCTCTTCGAGTACATGTTCGATGAATTCGTAGGTCGTATCCTTTCCCGCGCAGTATACGTCCTCGCTGATTCCCCATCGGGTCCATACTTCGTAGGGACCGCCCGTACATCCCAACCAGGGATAGGCCGTCAATGCACCCAGTCCGTGACCGGGCATTTCGATCTCGGGGATTACCTCGATATAGCGGGCCGCAGCATACGCCACCACCTCGCGGATCTGGTCCTGGGTGTAGTAACCTCCGTAGGGCCGGCCGTCGAACTGCATCTCCTCTCCCTTTTTGGGCATAAGCCCGACGAGGGTTTCCCTGCGCCAGGAGCCGATCTCCGTCAGCCGGGGATAACGTTTGATCTCGATGCGCCAGCCCTGGTCATCGGTAAGATGCCAATGGAAGCGATTGAGTTTGTGCAGCGCCAGCAGGTCGATGTAGCGTTTGACCGCTTCGACCGGGAAGAAATGGCGGCAGGCGTCGAGCATGGCTCCCCGATAAGCCATACAGGGCTTGTCCTGTACGACCACGGCAGGAATGTCCCCCGCATTTGCCACCACCAGTTGCAGCAGGCTCTGCAATCCGTAAAACACGCCTTGCGGCGTACCGCCGCGGATCGTTACGCCTTTGCGCGTTACGGCGAGCAGATACTCTTCCTTTTCGAGCGAAGTATCTACGGCGAGCCGTATCGCCCTGCCCGCATTTCCATCCGTTACGACGGCCGTATTTACGCCGAGTGCCCGTGCGAGGTCTTCGGCGAAAATCTCCGCAGATGTCCGCAGCGGTTCGGGAGCTGCGATAACCGTACGCGATGTGATCGGGAACGAACCTTTCCCTTCGGCGACCGTGAGCGGACGGGGAATGATGCCGACGCCGGCGTACCCGGTTATAAAGCTCAACAGCGCCGCCAGGAGCATCGTAATATTCAGTTTCATGGTTTCGAAGGACATTTAAGAACAGGGGCCGGCAAGTTCCGGACTTTTTCTTCACTTGCCAGCCCCCGGTTATTCGACGGATTTACTATTTGTTATAACGGATCGCGAAATATTCGAGGTTGCTCGAATGCTCGGAAGCCAGGGCCGCGCCGCTGGCGCTCTGGTTCAAGCGCGCATTGGCGTAATCGCTGCCGTCGCTGCAAAGGTCGCTCGTCGGACGCAGGCGGATGTAAACGTTCTCGTGTCCGAGAATCTCCTGGGGCAGTTCGAAGTCGATACCCTTGTAGGCCACGCACGACGAATAGAGCGTATTCGACCAGACGGAAACGTCGGGAATGGTGTAATTTCCGATCAGGTTCCACTGCGAATCGTCCTTCGGGTCCTGCGAATCGGTGAGCGCCCACTCGGCACACCAGAACCGGGGCGAATAGAAGGTCTGCTGCGTATTCATGACGGAAATCTGCATCGAAATGTGCGAAGTCGAGATTCCTGCGGTCGAGAAGTTGATCAGCCATGCATAGGGGCGGTCGGTGTCGTCGTCCCACCAGAAGTGGTTGGCGAAAGAGGTGTAGCAGCTTCCGCCGACGTTACCCTTGCCGCGCAGGCCCGTGCTGCCGCTGTAATTGATCTGGGGCGAGTTGGTGGCAATCGCCTCGTTGCTCGTCCAGCCGCCCGTGCCGCACCCGACGTTCTTATCGGCTGCATACGGACCGCACCACTCTATCGTTCCATCGGGATTGCGGCTTACGAGGTCGTTCATCAGCGGGTTCCAACTCTCCTTCGAGGGGTCGATCACGATGCCGATGCCGTTCTTGTTGCCGTAGTTGGCTCCGAAGAGATAGTTGACGTTGTTACCGATAGGACCCAGGTATTCATACGTGCCGCCGCTCCACATGTGCTGATTGTAGGCCGCCTGCACGTACTCTTTGCTCTCCGAACCCGAATACTTCTGCTGATAGGTGTGCGTCAGGTAGCCGTTCGTGCCGTAGGTAGGCTTCTGAACCGCATTGCTGACATCGGGATTCCAGTAACGGTACTCCGTCAGCAGGGCCGAGAAGCTGTCCTCGACACTGTTCTGCATGTTGTTCCAAACGTCTCCCTTGGTCTGGTGGCGGATCTGATAACGGCCGATAAACCCGAGTGTCGGATCATCGTCCATTTCGGCCGGGTCGGCTCCGTCGCGCCAGTCGAAACGCGGGAAACGTTCGTGGACGATCACACCCGAAATCTTGCCCGAACCGTAAGGCAGGCGCGTACCGTCGCTGCGATAAGCGCAGTTGGTGTTGGTCAGCATATACATGTCGTCGCCGTTGATGTCGCGCACGAGCAGCGGGTATTTGCTGATACGGTGTGCGTTCGTGCCGATCGCATAACCCTCGTTGATCGGCGTGATCGCGCCTTTGCGCACGGGGAATTCGACCTCTTTCAGCGTAACGTAGGTATAGATGTCGTCGTCGGTAAGCTGGCTCATGTACTTCTCCTTCACGGGAACGTCCGAGGCCGAGCCTGCGACCCGCGAGATGACCATCGCCTTGGTGACGTTGCGCAGTTCGTAGCGGTCGGGATTCTCGACCAGGTAGCCGGATGCGCCCTGAATGAGAATCTGCACATGATCGTACTGGTCATACACATTGTCCTCGGTCGACTTGGTCTGCATGGCAATACCGTACTTGCCGTCGAACGATTCGAGATAGACCGTTCTTTCCGACACGGTATAATCGATCGTCGAAGTCGTGAGCTGCGAGTTTTCGCCCGCATTGCGGTTCGCGGTGTTGCTGACCACGATACCCTCGAGAATGACGTAATCTTCGATCTTCTTGTTGGCGGCATACGTCTGGCGGAATTCGTCGAACGTGATTTCGCGTCCGAGCGTCTCCCGGGCGGTACGCTGCAACAGGTTGAACTCGACGGAAACGGTCTCTCCCCAGCCGTCGGTAAAAGAGAGCGATACGGCTGCCGAGCGCGGAATCTCATCCGCGGTATTGGCCTCGGTGCTGATAATCAGATCGCGTTTCTCGCTGTCGGAATCCACGATTTCGATCCCTTCGATCCAACCGGCGTTCTCAGGATCGGAATATTCGATATTGACCGTGATTGCCGAGAAAGGCACGTTGGTGGTGATGATCGACTTGTTCTCGCCTCCGGCCCCGGCAACGGTAACCGACGAGTTGTCGAACTCGATCCGCGCGTCGACGAGCGCTTTCTGTTTGACATAGAGCGTATCGCGACGGGAATCCACGTCGGAACAGAGCACGAACCCCGCCTTGCGCTTGAAATCCTCGTTGAATTCGCATTCGGCCGTGATCTTGGCTTTGCCGCCTTCCGTTTCCCCGCAGGTCAGGCTGAGCCAGTCGGCCTGGTTGATACGCTCGATATGGTAAGAGCCGTTTGCATAGATGTCGATATCGAACGTACTCGCATCGGCTTCGACAACAAACTCCTTTTCCAGCGCACCCAGTTTGACGAGGTCGATGTCCTCGGCATCGGCATTGGCGCAAGCCACCATGGCCCCGGATATGGCCGCAATGCCTAAAAACTTAATTATCGATTTACGATAGTTCATATGGTCTGAATTTTATGCGTTGTTTGTCTGGTCTTCGCCCGTGCGGCAGGCAATCTGCCGCACGGCTCGAAGACATTTAGTTATAGCGTACCGTAATCGTACCGATACGGGTCTGGCTGTTGCCCGCCGCAACCGACTCGATGAGCGTGCCCTTTTCGATGCCCAGGGCCGTCAGGTAGTTCGAAGCCGTAGCTTTCGGATCGATGTCGGTAACCTTGTCGGCCACTTGCAGGCGCAGTACCACCTTCTCCTTGCCGAAGCAGTCGGCGGGCAGTTTGCGCAGATGCTCGGTGAAGCCCGGCGTCGAATCCTGGGAGGTGGTGGTCCACCACGTTATCGAGCGTTTCTTGAGCACCGGACAGTCAGGAACGGCCCGGAACGTCGCGCCGCCGTCTACGGAGTAAAGCAGGTTCCAGTGGGCAGGACCGAAGATCGTCGTATTGCTCATCGAACCGTGGCCCCAGGTGATACCGAAGATCAGGCTCGAACCGCTGATGCCCTGCGTCGAGAACGAAATGTCGAAATACTTGCCTTCGTCGGCCTTGAAGTCCCACCACTGCTGGGAGAACAAGATTCCGCCGTTCGCCACCAGTCCCTTCTGCTCGGTCGTCGCGCCGCCCATACCCGAGCAGACGACGTTGTTGAAGTCCGAAGCACCGGCCTGCGTAGCGCCGTATTTGTTGATCTCGCCCGCGCCGATCTCCGGAATAAGGTCGACCTTACGGTCGTTCCAGTTCCACTCTACGACGGTTTTCATAAACGGTTCGTCGTTCAGCGCAATCTCCTCTTTGGTCATGGCGCGCAACTGGTAGCGGCCGAGGTCGCCGAAACGGATGGGGGCGATATCGTCGGCGACAACGATGCCCCGGAACGTACCCGAACCCTGTGCAACGATCGAGTTAAACTCCAGATCGCGGCCCGAACTGTGGCGGCGCCACGATACGGCCGCATTGGTCAGCATGAAGATGGAGTTGCCGCCCTTGTCGTAGCACATCAGCGGAGCGACATCCCAGCGCGGGGCTGTGGCTGTACCGATCGCGTTCAGTGCATCCTTGAACGAATAGCCGTCGGTGCAGTTGGTGTAGGCGCCGTCCTTGCACATGATCTCCAGGCCGGTCACGGAAACCAGCGTATAGATATCGGCGTCGGTAAGTTCGGCAATGCTCTTGGTCTTAACGGGAATCTTGAATTCGTCGGGAGTCGAGGTTTCCAGGATGTTGGCTGCCGTAAGCCCCGAGATGGTATAGCATTCGGGATCGGCCTTCTTTTCGAGGGTAGCTCCGGCGATTGCAAGCCGCACCTTCGAGAAGCGCGCCAGCGTGTTGTCTTCGGCAGTCGCAAACTTCAGGCAGAAACCATACTGCCCGTCGAGGCTCTCGATATAGACCGTCCGGTCGTTCTCGCCGCGGTCGAAGAAGAACTGTTGGGTCTGGGGACTCGAAACGATGTTCTTGCTGGCCGGATCGCTGACGACGAACCCTTCGATATACTGCGCGAGCGTGATCTCGCCCGGAGTCAGGGCACGCACGCTTGCGAAGTCGGCAACCGTGGGATAGGGTTTCTGGGTAACCTTGCATAAGGCCGAAGCGGATGCCCCCGAGGCGTCGGTAAAGCTGAGTTTGATCGTGGCGGTGCGCGGCGCCGAACCCTCGTTCTTCGCCAGCGAGAACGTCAGTCCGTCATCGGTGATCGCGGGCTTCAGAATCCACTCGGCTCCCTCCTCGACGGACACGTCGTACACTACATAATAATCGACCTGGTCGGAGTAGGGCACGAGGTTGTTGGTCATGGCCGGAACGATGCACTGCTGGGCGTAACCTTCGTAGGTCCCCGCATCGCTGTCCAGTTTGAATGCGGGGGTGGCGTTACCCTGCGTAACGGTCAGCACCGATTTGATAACGTCGCCCTCGGCGCTTTCGATGAGGACGGTCAGGTCGGCCCACCGGACAAAGCTCGTTTCATTATCCGCAACTTCGAACCGAACGCCTTTCTGCGTAATCGAAACATTGGAAATCCAGGGTGCGACGGGCTGAGCCTGCGGCTCGTCGCCGCCCTCTTCGCCATCGTCCTCCCCGGCGCGCGTTATGACCGGAACAGGGTCGTTGGGCAGGCCGTTCTCGTCATAATAGGTAACGGTAGCCTCCATATCGTCGATGCTGTAACGCAGGTTGGTGTTGATCGGAGCCAGGATCTGGGATTGCGCCTTCAGCAACGTGACGGCAGGTTTCGAGAATGCAATCGACGGATCGGTCACCGATCCGGCCTGCATGAACATTACGGTATCGACCAGGGAACCTTTCTCGAAGATGACGCCGACCTTTCTCGACAGGCCGTAGTTGGCCGAATACGTGAACACGATTTCGTGATTGCCGTACCCTTCGAGTTTGTTGAGCGACGCCCATTTCACATTGCGCGTAAAGCGGGCCTTCCAGTCACCGGTCGAATAGACCAGTACGTGGGTCGATCCGGCATCCTTGGTCAGCGACAACTCCCGCGCCGAGACCGCCAGCGGCAGTTCCAGTTCGAAGTCCTTCTGACAACCGGTCAGAGCCGCCGTAAACGCCATTACGGCGATCAGCAGACCGACGACCGATCTTTTCTGTTTATCGAATATTGTTTTCATAGTCTGAAAATTTCGGATTATTACAAGCCGTAGGCCTTGTATTCATTGTTATCGAGATTATTCTTCGAATAGGTAACCTCCGTATCGGGAATCGGATAGTAACGGTGGCACGGTTTGATGCGGCTGTTCGCCGTGTTGAGCTGCAAATAGCCGTAATCGCTGTTATCCGTCACCGCTTCGTACCAGATGCCCCAGCGGACCAGGTCGTACTTGCGCTGGAACTCGCCGAAGAGTTCCCGGGCCCGCTCGTTGCGGATCTCCTCTTCGAGACGCGCGGGAGTGCGGTAGGTGTAGTTGGCCAGACCGGCGCGCGTACGGGTCATGTCGAGGTATTCGACCGCCTTCTCGTAGTTTTCCTTGTAGAAATAGCATTCGGCCATCATGAGCAGGGCATCGGCATAACGGAACACCTTGTAATTGTTGCCGTCGGCCGAAGCCTGCATGTTCGGACACCAGAACTTCGGTCCGCACCACGGACGGGTATTCGTGTTGTTGAACGTCTTATCCTCGTAGCCCCAGGCCATGTTGTACTTGGCGCGGATATCCTTGCCCATTTTGGACTGGAGGCCCTGGCAGAAGTAGACGTTCGGACGCATGGCGGCCCAAACGGTCGCCTGGTCGCCGAGTTCGGGAATTTCGACACCGTCGTAAATGGCCGAATTGGCCGCACGCGGATAGGGCTGGCAGATGCAGGCCACATTGGACGTATAGGTCAGGCCGCCCTGGGTATAAACATGCTGAATCTCCATGATGGATTCGGGCGTGTTCTTGTTCCGGAACAGGATGTTCTCCGCATAGTTGTACTGCGACAGCGAACCGTAGATCGTTTCGATGTTCTCCAGGGCGTCCAGGGCGATATCCCACTCCTTGTTCCACATGGCCATCTTGGCGACGAGCATATAGGCACAGGCCGCTCCCAGACGATTGGCCTCGTTGTCGTAAGTACGGGTCTGGGCGGCGAGGGGAGCGATCGACAACAGGTCCTCGATGACCTTGTCGCGGGTTTTGCCGGCATCCATGCGCGGCAGCACCTGAATCCGGTTCAGAACTTCGTTGTCCGTAACGTCGTCGAAGTAGAACGGCACGTCGCCGAAGAAACTGGTCAGCGTCCAATAAAAGAACGCACGCAGGGTCTTGGCCTCGCAGAGCAACTGATAGTACTGCTGCTCGCTGAGGACTTCGTTCTGGAAAGCGCGTTCGATGCCGTTGACGGCGAAATTACAGCGCTGCACACCGAGATAGCCCTGTGTCCAGACGGTCGAGCCGAGGCGCGGCACGGAGGGAGAGATGTCCAGGCTGGCGTCGAGCGTACCCGAGGGGCAGTATGCAATGTCGGTGACGCACTCCGTGGCGATCATGTAGGTGTAGTTATAGATCGACTTGATCGGGATATAGCAACCGTTTACAACCGACTGGCATTCCGAGAATTTACGGAAAAAGTCATCGGGGCTGGAAATTCCGGACGTATCCTCGTTCAGCGAACACGACTGAAACGAAAGGAGCACCGCTCCGGCAACCGCAAAGATTATATGTTTGGTTTTCATCGTCTTTATTCTGTTAAATTTAGTATCTCAACTGAAGGCTGAATATGATGGTACGGGGTTTGGGATATGCACCCAGGTCCATACGGCGCAGCGTCGACGACGTACCCTCGCTGGAAACGTCGGGGTCGAAGCCGTTGTACTTCTTCCACAGGTAGAGGTTTTCGCCCGAAACGCTCACCGTCAGGTCCTTCACCCACGAACATTTCTTCCTCAGGTCGAACGTGTACGAAAGCGTGATGTTCTTCAGTCGGAGATACGACGCGTCGTGGATCATGAAATCGCTCGGCAGGGCAGCGTCGCTCTTGGCTCCGGCACGCGGAATATTCGAATCCGGGTTGCGGACGGGATGCCACGCATCGAGCATGTAGCGGTACTGGTTCGAGAACTGGGACCCCGCCATGTAAATTTCCGAATAGTTGTAAATCTTACCGCCGAGCGAGTAGGCGAAATAGACTCCCACCTTCAGGCCGTGGATGTAGAACGTATTCTGCAAACCTCCGTAGAGATACGGATCGGCGTTGCCCTGGTAGATCAGGTCCTCCTTGGACATCACGCCGTCGTGGTTGATGTCGTAATAGCGCGGACCGCCGTCGGTGTTGGACGGGCTCACATAGGTTTTCGTAATGTTGTTTTCCGTCCGTTCCTCGGCGTTTTTCCACGTTCCTCCGTACTTGAATCCCCAGAGCGAGTTGAGCGGATAACCCTTGACGTAACCATACATCATGTAGGGGTTGTTACCCGGCGAGTTGTAGGCCGAGATGAAATCCTCGGAGCCGATATCGTCGACCATCTGGTCGTTGTGCGACATGGTCAGCGTCGTCGACCAGTGGAACTTCGGGCGGACGATATTCTGGCTCTCGATCGAAAGTTCGATACCCTTGTTCGAAGTCGAACCGATATTGGTCCAGCGGGAGGTGTAACCGGTCTGGCTCGCAACGGCCAGCGACATCAGCAGGTCGGTCGTTTTGGACTTGTACGCCTCTGCCGTGATATTCAGACGGCCCTTGAACATCGACCAGTCGAGTGCGATGTTGTATGCGGCGGTTTTTTCCCACGTCAGGTCCGGCGAATCGAGGCGGCTGCGGTAAAATGCGACGGGCTGCGATCCGGCGAACAGGTAGCCGCCCGTCGTCGATGAAAGCGTGGCCAGCGAACGGTAGGTGCTGATAGCGTCATTACCGGTCAGGCCGGCGCTCATACGAATCGACAGGTCGTCGATCCACCGGCAGTCCTTCAGGAAATTCTCGTTGGCCAGATTCCATTTGACGGCGGCCGACGGGAAGAAGGCCCACTTGTTATTGGCCGCAAAGTTCGAAGCGCCGTCATAACGTCCCGTCACGGTCAGGTAATAACGCGATTTCCAGTTGTAATTCAGACGCGCATAGGCCGACATCTTGGTCTTCTTCGAATAGGATGTACCGGCCGAATAGGTCTCCTTGTCCAGAACCGCATTCATGTTGTTCCACATGATGGCGTCGTCCATGTACCCGCTGCCGGACAAGTTGAAATCGTGCGAAGCGAACCGGTAGGCCGAGAAACCGCCGAGAACGTCGAACGCGTGGTCGTTCTTCTCGAATTTGTATCCCGCCGTGGTCTCCCACGAGAACGAATTTTCATCCCAGTCGGCACGGTAGGCCTCGCCGCCCTCGTTTTCACCCTTTTTGGGCAGGGTTCCCGGGTAGTAACGGTAGGTATGGCGCTGATAGAGATAATACGAGAAAGTACTGTTGATCGTGAAATTCTTCACCGGCTCCAGTTTGAGCGAGAAGGCATGGTTGTTCGAATGGCGTTCGAGGTAATAGGTGTTCTGGTCGATCAGCGCACGAGGGGTATTCACCTTCTGTCCGTTGTAGTACAGAGGGTTGTAAGAATCGTTCGGTTTGAGCATCGGCGAGAGGTACTGCGCACCGCTGTACCAGGCCGTACCGCCGATCGTGGCTTTGTTCTGGTCGTTATGCCGCCAGGTATACGAACCCGTATAGCCGACCTTCAGCCACTTGAACAACTGGCGTTCGAGGTTGATGCGCCCCGTGAAACGCTGCTGGCCGCTGTCCTGGATGATACCCTGGGTGTCGTTATAGGAGAACGAAGCGTAATAGGACGACTTATCGTTGGTCCCTGAAAGCGAGAGGGCGTAGTTCGAGTAAACGGCCGTACGGGTAATCTCCTTGATCCAGTCCGTTCCCTCTCCCAGCGACAGCGGGTCGGGATACACCGAACCGGAAAGCGGCGTATCGCTGCCTACATCGGGGTGGTTGGCATCGCCGCCGAAATAGGCGTAGTCGTTACGATACTGCGCGAACTCGGACGCATTCATGATATCGAGGCGGCGGGGCAGCTGGGAGAAACCGATGTCGGTCTTGAACGTGATGTTCGTCTTGCCTTTGGAACCGAGTCCCCGCTTGGTCGTGATCAGGATAACGCCGTTGGCGCCGCGCGAACCGTAGATCGCCGTCGACGAGGCGTCTTTCAGAACCGAGATCGCCGCGATATCGTCGGAGTTGATGTCGTTCAGGTCGTGGATGGCGTCCATCACGCCGTCGACGACGATCAGCGGCTCGTTCGAGGCGTTGATCGAACGCGTACCGCGGATACGGATGGTCGTGGTGGCGCCCGGCTCACCCGTGGTCGACATGAAATCGGCGCCGGCGATGCGGCCCTGCAAGGCGTTGTCGACCGAAAGCACGGGCACGTCCTTGATATCGTTCATCTTGACCGTGGCGACCGAACCCGTCAGGTCCTTCTTGGCGACCTGACCGTAACCGATAACCACGATCTCGTCGATGTCGGTGGACGAGTCCTTCTCCATCTGGATGATGAAATTCGTCCGCGCACCGACGCTCAACGTCTGCGGTTTGTAGCCGATATAGGAGATGTGCAGCGAATCGGAAGGCTGGGCCTTGATGGTGAATTTGCCTTTCGCATCGACGATCGTACCCTGTTTACCGGTGGACAGCACCACCGTGGCTCCTGTCAGCGGACTGCCATCCGAATCGACAACGGTTCCGCTGACCGTACGGGCCTGTTGCTGAGCCGTTGCCGGTCCCGCATATGCCGCAAGCAGTATCACTACCGCCACCAGCGACATCACTCGGACGGATGCTCTCATTATTTGAAAAAATTTATTCATTTTAGGCTTTTTTAGGTAAAACGACTTATTCCATTTCCATGCTTGCTATTCCTCGAAAGGCGCCCCGAGAATAATATCCTTGCCGCTGCCGTTGTTCTGGGCAAAATAGTCCTGCCCGTCCACTTCCAGGCGGCGGATATAAAAGTTATCGAGGAAAATACGGCTGTTGGTCGCCGAAGGCTGCGTAAGCGAACCGCAAGTGATGCGAATCCGCGTATTGACCGTAATCGGGTTGGCCTTTGTGCTGACCACGAAGATCAGAAAATCGCTTCCCTCCCACATGTTTTCGGGAAATTCATCGCTCTTGGGATCGTAGTAGGCGGTTTCGAGATCGATCGAAGTCTTTTCGGAGTCGGCAAAATCGGCAATCACGCCGCCGTCGAGCACCTCGACCCTGATCTTGTTATCGTCTTTGATTCCGGTATAGTAGTCGGTATACGCCACGGCCCTGAACGAAACCATGAGCATCGAGTCGCTCCGGAGCGTGTTGGTGTAGGGCGAAATCAGGTCGGCGCCGTGTCCCTTGTCGTCGCCCAGTTTCAGGTAACCGTTCTTGCCGTAGCAGTGGGTGACGGCCTCCCCTTCGATCTTCGTGGACGAAAAGCCGTAATTCTTCTGGGCCGTCGTCCAATTGTCGATCGAAGTCTCGCTGTCGGTAAAGCGGGGGTCCTCCTTTCCGTATTTCATGGACGAAAAATCGTTGCTCACACGGGCCGTGGAACCCTGGTGAACCGGAAGGATGCGGTTGTAATTCAATCCGCCGTCGGTAGCCGCCAGAATCAGCATGCCCGTACGGCGCGTATAGTAACTGGATGTCTTGCTGCGGCGCTGGACATTCATGGTCACCATACTGCGGCCCGTCTGGGGATCCACCGTGTAATACGGCAGGAGCGAAACCCAAGGCGTCGTCGCGTCGTCCTGCCACGATGCAGCGAAATCGATGTTGGAATCCACGTAAATTCGGGCAAGCCCGCCCCGCACGTCGACGTAAGCGGCGTCGATAGGCTCCTTCCCGGTCGGGTCCGCATAGACTGCGATCGACTCGTTGCGATCAGAGTTCGAATGCGTTTCACACGATGCGATGCCCGTTACCGCCGCCAGGAGCGCGATGCCGGTCAATCTCCGTGAAAAACGGACGAAACTCTCCGTCAAAATTGTTTTTCTCATAAGTAAAAAGGTTAACGATTGGTTGTATGTTTACTAAGTCGGGTATTCTGCGGCGGACGATCATTTCAGTTCGAAATCGACCAGTATCGGACGGTGGTCCGAGGGGTCGTAAAAATTGGATACATACGGGCTTTTGGTCGCCGTCGTCCACTTGTCGACGACGATCAGCGCGTTCACGATCCGGTCGTACATCGAGGGCGACGCATAGATATAATCGATACGCGCATTGCCGTAGGTCGACGATACGAAACAGCCCGGATTGCGCTCGGCGATGATATCCACCAGATTGGTATTGTCCAGGATGTGGTTGTGGACCAGCAGGCGGGTATCGTTGGCGGGATAACCGTAGTACCAGTTGTCGAGGCGGGAACGGGAGTTGAAATCGCCCATCATCAGCCAGTCCTGCTGGGCGGCGTACGCCGGATCGTTGACCGTCTTCGCACAGATATACTTGATCTCGAACTCGCGGTACTTGTCGCCCTCGTTCTTTGCTGCGCTCGCTTCCTGGTTCGCCGCGCCGGTAACTCCGTATGCATAGGCCTGCGGCCACGTGTGAAGCGTCACGAGGTTGATCTTACGCCCCTTCACGGTGATCTGCTGGATGCCGGCGCCGTGGGATATGGGTTTGCCCGCCTGGTCCGAATCGGTTATCTTCAACAGCGTTTCGATCGGATATTTCGACGTAACGGTCTGCGGATAGTTGTCGCGGTGGCCGCCGACCGCCGTATACGAATGGCCGTAGCGTGCAGCCAGTGCGGCCCACCCGGCCGGCAGGAACCTTTCAGACTCCGGCGCTCCGGTGTTGGTGTTGTTCTTGTAAATGGACGCCGACTCACACCAGATGCAAACGTCGGGATCGTATTTTTTCACCCACGCGACGAAATTGCTGTAATTGTTCCCCTGGTCGGACCACATGCCGTTCTGGATATTCCAGTAGAGAACGCGCAGGTTGTCGGCGCCCCGTCCCATTTCGCCGAGGGAACGGACCTCGATGTTGTCGAGATAGAAGCCGTGGACGCCGCTGCCGGTATCGTTGCCGCCCCAGTAGAGCATCGTGCCGTCGGTCGCATTGTTTACGACGACCTCCACCCGGTGCCACTCCTTGGCCGCCGACTCGCCCGACGGAAGCGTAACGTGCTTCTTTTCGACGATGTATTTCCCCGCAGCGCTCGCATAGCCCGAGTTTTCGGCCGTCAGAGGTATCTCCTTTCCGTCGACGGCGGCCGAGGCGATCATGCCGCCGTTCACCACCTGGAACACCAGCAGGTCCGTCGACCCGTACTGGTAGCAGAAATCGAACGAAACCTTGACGGAGCTGATGCCGTCAATGGCCTGCAAAGCCGCGGTCTGGAAAATACCGCGTCCCGTGTTGCCCGCGCCGCAGGCGAGGAAGCCCTGATACTCCTGGCAGCGGAACATATAGGTGTAATCGCCGATATTGCGGCTGGCGACATACGTATCGGACATCAGATGCGACGTGCCGACCGTCTTGCCGCTGATTTCGTCCCAGGTATTCGACTGGATGAAAGCAGAACCCGGATTGTTGTAGGATACCTTTTCGAAAGAGTCCGCATAGCCATTCCGGTCCGTTCCCGTACTGGCGGTGATGGTTTCGGCCGTCGGCGCGTATCCCGTCGATTCCTGGCCGGCCATGATATTGCCGCCCCATACGAAATTATCGAAACTTTCGGAGAACACGAGGTCGGCGTCGGGAGCGTATTTCAGCGCTACGGTCGTGGCTTTGCCCGCTGCGAGCTGCGCCGGCGACAAGATATGTTCCATGGAACGGTGTTCCGAATCGGACACGGTGATTTTCAATCCCGACGAGTAATCGCCCGGGGCCAGCATGATGTAAAAGTGCTTGGGCGTACTGCTGCTCAGCGGGACGCAGTTGCCGTTGTCGGTACAGTTGAGCACGGCGAAACCGACGCCTCCGGTCATCTTAAACTGCCCCTGCGACGGCAGGAAATTGGCAAATCCTGCCACGATGTCCGCCGCAGGGCTGCTCACCTTCACCGAAGATATTTTGGCCGAACCGGTCAGCGCCAGGTCCAGCACGGCGAAGGCGTCCTCGAATACCATCTTGTTGCCGTTCTCCTTGGTGTAGGAGCCGTACATGGGATATGACTGCAACGACGCGGCCGTAGTGGCCCAGAACTGCGAATAGGGCAGTTTCACATCGGCATAGGCCGACGTGCCATACCAGCCCGAAGAACCCGGAGTCGTCAGGATGGCGTTGTACGTTCCCGAACTCGACGCGCTGGCTTCTATGTAGTTGCGTCCGCTTTCGTCGGTCGCGACCGGATAGGATTTCCCGTTGACCGAGACGGTCGATTTGCTCCACGCCCGTTCGCCGATACCCATCGACTTACGGGCGGCGTTTTCCGACTCGAGCAGATAGAACCGGACCTTGCCGTCCACCACCTTGATATCCTCGTATCCGTTACCCGGATTCTCGGGATTGCCGGGATCGTCGATGCCTTTTTCACCGCCGCTACATCCGGGACCGGTCAGCAACAGGGCCGATCCTAAAATACAACTCAATAATTTTCGTAGATTTAAAGTCATAATGTATGGTTTTAGGGTTTGATCGAATCAGGTTCGAGGTCGGAATAGGACACAAAAAAACCGTGTACACATTGCCGGAAAGGCAATATATACACGGTATAACAATATGTCTGTTAAAAAATTGCTCGCTAAGCTACCGTCGCTGAGGGGGGGGGGAAATTTCACCATTCGCACCATGCACATCGTGCATCGCAACCGAATGGCAATAATCAAACAGCCGACAGTGAAACAATTTCATTTCCTTTCGTTTGAGTTATTGGTCAAATTGTTTTCAAAAGCATTTTCATGCTCCATTATAAGCCGAATAAGCAAAATTAAGCAAAAAAAAGATCACATACAAGCATTTTTTTGAAAATCTTCATCCGTGCCCTTCTGAAAAACCCGGACTTCGAGTGTGCTGTGGATTAACATGATGGACTGTGACAGGCCGCCGCCGAAGAGGGAAAAAGCCCTCCTCCGGGCAGTGTGCCGCCCAATTCGTAAGCAGATCAGAAGCGCTAGTAAAACGTTCCTTTCGGAGCGAAAATCGCATACCCGAAATTGAAAGTCAGGTACATGTTCCGCCAGTTTTTCAGGTCGTACTTCGTCAGCGCGAGGCTCACCGGGCCGATCGGGGTGTGGTAGACCAGCGATGCCTCGGCAATGTAGTGCAGGCGCCGGTCGGGCTCGCCCAGCGGATTGAAATCCCGTTTTTCGCGGTACATGGCGTAGAAACCCGTCCGGAAGAAGAAGTTGGACATCAAATCGAAGGTCGGCATCAGTCCGCCCGCGACGAAGCGTTTGGCCCGGTAATCGGGCATGTAAACCATCCTCGCGTGGGGTATCGGAGCGTAATCCGGCATCGACATCAGCGTCGACGACTCGGTGCGGAACTCCGGATGGTTGGTCAAAACAGCGTCGACGTTCAGGCCGAACGAGAACCAATGGCAGCCCGGCATGTCGAAAAATTTGTCCCACGTAAAACGCGCCCCGACCCACTGGCGGGTCTGGCGCACGATGAATTTATCCGCGTCGTACGGCTCATACTTGTCGCGTCCGGCCACATAGATGGCCGAAAGGTGCAGCTCGGAGCCCCGCCGGGGATAGAGAAACTTATCGAGCGTATTGCGCGCCAGTCCGGCCCTGACGCCGAAGAACGAAAAGCGCGAATGGTCGGTGTCGTCGGCGAACAGCATCTCCGAATCGTAGCGGTAGTTGACGTGCCCGCCGTTGAGGCGCAGCGCAAAGACACTGCGGTGGGTCAGCGGAATGCCGACACCTGCCGAAAAGAAGCTTTCGCTGTTCTTGACCTGCTCGGCGTTACGGACTTTCGTAACGTTGCCGAAATAGCCGTGGCGGAAATTCCGGACGGCAAAGTTGTAGGAATAGTCGAGGAAAATCGGTTTCCAGGCATAGAAATCCGTCCGTCCCCCGATCATTCCCCAGGTATAGATAGGTCCCAGGTAGAGGTCGGCGCCCAACTGCTGCGCCACACGGCCAATGGTCTTGTAGTTGACACCGATATACGCCTGGTTGAAGGCCGTCGAGGAGATATTTCCGCCGATAGTGATCTTGAAGTTGGGCCGCGTACCGAACTTGGCCTCGAACGAATAACGTTTCCGGACCGAGTCGTAACGCACGGTGGGAAAATCCATCGTGAAGTCGCCGCCCGCAAGCACCTCGTAAATATTGTCCCGCAATTCGGAGAAATCCATCGGCCGCTGGATGCCCGGCGTGCGACGGTCCACCTGCACGAAATCACGGATATAAGCCCGCTGGGCCCGTTTCAGCCCTTCGAGTTTGTAATCGTCGAAGACCAACGGCGGGCACTTGGCGCGGAACGCCTCGCGGCGCTCGGCATAATAGGCCGAATCGCGGCGTTCGGAGATCTTTTCCAGCAGCTGCGGCATGGCCGCCATCGCGTCCTCGTAGCCCGCATCCATAATCGCCCCGGCCTGGTCGAAGTCGAGCATGTTGACCCCCACGGCGCGGCGGATCGTAACACTGCGGTCCTCAGGCAGCGTGTAGTCGGTATCGTGCATGGCCAGCATGAAAGCCTGGTCCATGATGTTGCTCTTCTCGCTGGGCGGGGTGTTGCCTTCGGTGCAGATCGAACCGACGATCAGGTCGGGATTGAAATCGGCGTCGAGGGGTTTCCACGGAAAGTTGTCGTAAATGCCGCCGTCGTAGAGCAGCATCGAGTCCTTCACCATCGGTTTGAAAACCAGCGGAATGGACATCGACGAACGGACGGCCTCGCTCAGGTCGCCGTCGCGCATCACCACCGGTTCGCGGTGGTTCAGGTCGCTGGCCACGCAAAGGAAGGGAACCATCAGGCGGTCGAAATCGCCGTCCGAAGCCGCTGTCGCCGGTGCGAACAACTCCGTCAGGGCCATGTCGATCTGCGTCGAGGAGATCAGGTTCCGGGGCACGCGCAACCGTTTGCCGGAGGGATTCTCGACATCGATTCGCAGGCTCAGGAATGCGGGATTGCTCCCCACCTGCCGGTAATAAGCCATGTACTTGCTGGGGTCGATACGTCCTGAAACCCACTCCTTGACCACGCCCGAGTTGACGATATCGCGCATTTCCGCCGGAGAGTAGCCCGCGGCGTACATCGCAGCGATAATCGAGCCCATCGAGGTCCCGGCCACATAATCGATCGGCACGCCGTTCTCTTCGAGCGCCTCCAGGACGCCGATGTGATAGAGTCCTTTTGCGCCGCCGCCGCTCATCACGACCCCTACCTTCTGGGCCGCGGCAGGGAGTACGGCCAGCAGCAGCATCCCGACAAATGAGCCGATTTTACGCAACATATCTCAATTTTTTTATAACTTTGCACGTTACTATGATGTCCTTCAAAAGTAGACAAAAAAGAAATACTATCAAAATATGACCGACAAAATCAATGAACTCCTGCGACGTGTCGAGGAGTTTCGACCGAAAGCTGCCGCCGAAATCGAGGAATTCCGCATCAAAATCCTCGGCAAGAAAGGCGAGCTGACCGCCTTGATGGAGGAGTTCAAAACCGTAGCTCCCGAACTCAAGCGCGAAATGGGGCAGCAACTCAACCGCCTCAAAAACGAGGCCACGGAGCGTATCAATGCGCTGCGCGAGCAGTTGCAGAACGCCGCCGCGGACAACGTCTCGTCGTCGGGCGACCTGACGCGTCCCGGTTCGGCCGAGCACCTTGGTTCGCGCCACCCGATTTCGCTGGTGAAGAACCAGATCGTCGAGGTCTTTTCGCGGCTGGGCTACACCGTGGCCGACGGTCCGGAAATCGAGGACGACTGGCATGTTTTCTCGGCCCTGAACTTCCCGCCCGAGCACCCGGCGCGCGACATGCAGGACACGTTCTTCATCGAGAAGGACCCCGACATCCTGCTGCGTACGCACACTTCGTCGATCCAGGTCCGCACGATGGAGCGCCAGAAACCGCCCATCCGCGTTATCTGCCCGGGCCGCGTCTTCCGCAACGAAGCCATCTCCTACCGTGCACACTGCATTTTCCACCAGATCGAGGGCCTCTACATCGACGAAGGCGTCTCGTTCGCCGACATGAAGCAGTCGCTGCTCTACTTCGCCAAGGAGGTCTTCGGCGAGCAAGCCGTGATCCGCATGCGCCCCTCCTATTTCCCCTTCACCGAACCTTCGGCCGAGGTTGACGTATCGTGCAACCTCTGCGGCGGCAAGGGATGCCCGGTCTGCAAAGGCACGGGATGGCTCGAGATCATGGGCTGCGGCATGGTGGACCCGAACGTACTGAAAGCAAACAACATCGACCCCGAAAAATATTCCGGATTCGCCTTCGGCATGGGTATTGAGCGCATCGCCATGCTCAAATACGGCGTGAAGGACCTGCGTCTCTATTTCGAAAACGACGTGCGGTTCCTCCACCAGTTCGACGAAGCGCTCTAAACCCGCATCTGCCCATGAAACGCCTGACAGCGACAACGGTTTTCTGCCTCCTGCTCTTCTCCACGGCATTCGTCACCGGGAAGGGCCCTTCGGCAGTGCCCGAATACCCCGATTCGCTGCGCAGTGTGTGGCTCTACACCGAGGGCATCAAGCAGAACACCATCGCCCGCGATTCGGTACGGGCCCGGGAGTTGTTCCACGAAGCCATCCGCAGCGATTCGACCTACGCCCCGGCCTACTACGAACTCGCGGCGAACGGCATGTACGCCTCGCCGGACGAGGCCGTGGAGCTGGCCCGAACGGCCTTCCGGCTCGACACGACCAACAAGTGGTATCACCAGTTCTACGGGCAGGCGCTCATCTACGCCGGGCGTTACGACGACGCGCTGAAAGTCTACCGCCGCCTGCAGACCGACAATCCGAAGGACCCCGACAACTACCGCATCCTGGCAGCCCTCTACGAACAGAAACAGAATCCGTTCATGGCCCTCGTGACGCTCGATTCGGCGGAATTGCGCTTCGGGCGTATCCCTTTGCTCAGCGTCATGAAACGGCGCCTGCTGGTGGCTACGAACCAGATCGACAAAGCCCTGGTCGAAGCCCGGGCGATGGTCGACGACGCACCCTACGAGGTACAGCACCACGTGGTCCTGGGCGACCTCTATGCCATTGCCAAGAAAGATTCGCTGGCCCGCGCCGAATATGCCCGTGCACTGGCGATCGACTCCACGAACGTACAGACACTGATGGCATTGGCCGATTTCCACGCCGAACGACAGGATTACCGGTCGCTGCTGGCCGTCACACGGCAGTTATTCCGCTCCGACGACCTGCCGCTCGAAACCAAGATCAAACGCTTCGGGCAGTTCACCTCCGACACGCGCTTCTACCGCGAATATTACTTCCAACTGAACGACCTGGCCTCGACGCTGGCCATCCGTTACCCCGACGACAAACGCGTCGTAGAGCTTTACGCCCGCCACCTGATCGCCTCGGGCGAACTGGAACAGGCGCTCGCGCTCTACAAGAACCACCTCGCCGACGAGCCTCCCGTGGAGGATTATTTCCGGACGGTCATCGACATCGAAAGCTACCTCCAGCACCCGGACTCGGTGGAAAAATACGTCACCCGCGCCCTGGAACTTTTCCCCGGAAAGGTCGATTTCCACATCTCGAAAGGGCATGTGATGAGCTATGCGAAGCAGTACGACAAGGCAGTCAAAGCCTACAAGGAGTCGCTGCGTTTCGCCGATACGGATTCGCTGAAAGGCAGTATCTGGGGCATGATCGGCGACGCCTGGCATCAGAAAGCCATCGCCGGGGCGCCCGAATGGGACGAAACCCGCATAGCGCAGTCGGCCAAATCGGGCTCCTACCGCAAGGACATGAAAGAGTGCTACAAGGCTTACGACCGCAGCTTGGGCTACTGGAAGGACAACCCGGTGGTACTCAACAACTACGCCTATTTCCTTTCGCTCGAAGAACGCGACCTGGAACGCGCGCTGACGATGTCGAGCCGCGTGGTGACGCTCACCGACAACAACCCGACCTACCTCGACACCCACGGCTGGGTGCTCTTCAAACTGGGGCGCCTGGACGAGGCCAAGAAGGTCCTGCAGAAGGCCGTTGCGCTCGACGGACAGAAAAGCCCCGAACTGATGGTTCACTACGGCGATATCCTGCACGAACTGGGCGAGCAGTTCATGGCTGAAATCTACTGGCGGCGGGCGCTCGAAAAGGAATACGATGCCCAGCAGATCGAAATGCGGCTCAAACAACCCGCCAAAAGCCCCAAACCCCAAGAATAACCCGCCCATGAGACCGCTCCGGACACTGACCCTTGCGTTCCTGTTCTTCGCTTTCGCCGCCGTGGCCCAACAAACCACCGACAACCGCATCGAAGAGCAGAAACGCGTCATCGCGGCCCTCGAAAAGCGGATCGCCAACGAAGAAAAGGAGATTTCGAAGCTCCAGCAGGGCCGCACGGCCACCGAAGAGCGGGTGAGGCGCCTGGCGCGGCAGATCGATTCGCGCAACCAACTGCTCGACGAGACCGAAAAGCAGGCGCGCCTGCTGCGCGAGGAGATCGCCCGCACGGACAGCGTGGCCGGCAACCTCTCGGCAACACTCGGACGCGACCGGGCGCAGTACGGCGAAATGGTGCGTGAAGCCTACCGCAACTACAAACACAACAATTACCTGACATTCCTCTTCTCGTCGCGCGACTTTACCGACGTGGCTCGCAAAATCACCGCCCTGCGCGAAGTCGCCTCGCTGCGCGAACGCAAACTCCGCGACATCGAAGCCCTGACCGTGCAGGTCCGCATCGAAAAGGAGGCGCTCGACCGCCGCAAACGGTCGCTCGACTCGGTGACGCAGAAACTCTCGGCGCAGCGCGAGAAGCTCCAGCGCGACGCCCGCAATGCCAAGGCCAGCATCCGCTCGATGTCGCAGAAAGAGAAGACCGCCCTCCAGCGCAAACTCTCGCAGGAACAGCAATTGGATGTGGCGATCAGCGAACTGCGCAAGCTCACCAAGGGCAACACCGAAGGAGCGTCGTTCTCGACGAAGACCTCGGGACTGCGCCTTCCGGTAACGGCCGGCCGTGTGAAACGCTACAAGGAGAACATGGCCGAGATCTCCGGCCCGAAGGGGGCGCATGTCATCTCGATCTACGACGGCAAGGTCGTCGACGTGAAGCGCAACCGCATAACCAACAAATACGACGTTTACGTCGCTCACGGCGAATATATAACCTCCTATGCCAACATGGGGACGATCTGCGTCGAAAAGGGCCAGAAAGTGGCAAAGAACGCACAACTCGGAACCATCGGTTCGGCGGTCAACGTGATGACGATGGAAACGGAGTACAAACTCGTCTTCGGCATCTATCCGCCCAATCCCGGGCAGAAGATGCGGGCGGAGGACTGTTTCAAGAAATAAAACTGCCGTCTCCTGCGGTTCCGCCCGGCGGCCGGCAACGTCCGCCCCTGCGCCGGACACCCCCGGGACAGACACGACATAACAACAACGAAAATGGCTGTCAGATACTTTACCGACGATTGCAGCTATAAACTCCCTCAAAAGCGTCTCACGGCGCAATGGCTGCGCGAAGTGGCCGAAGGGGAGGGTTATACGCTCGGCGATGTCGCCTACATTTTCTGCTCGGCGCAGCGGTTGCTGGAGATGAACCGCCAGTACCTCGGGCACGACTACTTCACCGATGTCATCACATTCGATTACAGTGACCGCAAGGAGGCCCGCATCGTCTCGGGCGACATCTTCATCGACATCGAGACCGTGGCCGACAACGCCCGCCAGTACGGCGCATCGGCTTTGCAGGAGATGCGCAGGGTAGTGGTCCACGGGGTATTGCACCTCTGCGGACAGGGCGACAAGACGCCCCGCACTAACGCGCAAATGCACCGAAAAGAAGATAAGTACCTGAAATTCTGGGAGGTAAACCAATGACACTCCACTACGACATCATCGTTATCGGCGGCGGACACGCCGGATGCGAAGCCGCTTCGGCCGCCGCACGCCTGGGTTCTCGCACGCTGCTGCTCACGATGGACATGGACAAGATGGCTGCCATGTCGTGCAACCCGGCAGTAGGCGGAGTTGCTAAAGGACAGATTGTCAGAGAGATAGATGCCATTGGCGGACAAATGGGCCGTATTACCGACCTCACGACCATCCAGTTCCGGATGCTCAACCGGTCGAAAGGTGCAGCCATGTGGAGTCCCCGGGCCCAGTGCGACAAAACGCGCTTTTCGGAGGAGTGGCGCCACACGCTCGAGAACATCTGGAACCTCTATATCTGGCAGGATACAGCGACCGAACTGCTGTTCGACACGACTCCGGACACCAATCCCGACAGCGGAAAAGGAAGCGTTTCCGCCCCTGGAAAACCCGTAGTCCGGGGCGTCCGAACCCGCATGGGAGTAGAATTTTCGTGCCGGAAAGTCATACTCACATCCGGCACGTTCCTCAGCGGACTGATGCACTGCGGGGCCTCGCACGCCGAGGGCGGCAGGGCAGGGGACGCCGCTTCGCACGGAATCACGGAGTGCCTCCGGGCCGTCGGATTCGAAACCGGACGCATGAAGACCGGAACCCCGGCGCGCCTCGATGCCCGTACCATCGACTTCGAAATTCTCGAACCGCAATACGGAGACGAGAACCCCGCCAAATTCTCCTTTTCACCCGAAACACAGCCTGTCAAAAAGCAATTACCCTGCTTTTTGGTCTACACCTCGACTGAAGTTCACGATATCCTTCGCACCGGATTCGACCAGTCGCCGCTCTTCAACGGAACCATCTGCGGCATCGGTCCGCGCTACTGTCCGTCGATCGAGGATAAACTCCGTACCTTTGCCGACAAAGAGCAGCACCAACTCTTCCTCGAACCCGAAGGAAACTCGACCAACGAATATTATCTGAACGGTTTTTCGTCGTCATTACCCTGGGAAGTTCAGTGGAAAGCCCTGCACAAAATCCGCGGATTCGAAGATTTGCACATTTTCCGCCCCGGATACGCCATCGAATACGACTATTTTCCACCCACCCAGTTGCATCATTCACTCGAAACAAAATTGGTTTCGGGACTTTACTTCGCCGGACAGGTCAATGGCACGACGGGGTATGAAGAGGCAGCAGCACAAGGCCTGATGGCCGGCATCAATGCCCACCGGGCACTGAAAGGGGAGAAGGCCGTCGTACTGAAGCGCGACGAAGCTTACATCGGCGTACTGATCGACGACCTGGTGACCAAAGGTGTCGACGAACCTTACCGCATGTTCACCTCCCGGGCAGAATACCGTATTCTGCTCCGACAAGACAATGCCGACATCCGTTTGACACCATTAGGTTATCAAATCGGACTTATTACGCAAAAAAGATATGACCATTTTGTCAAAAAAAACACACTTGTAGAATCGCTTATTTCATTCGCCCGCGAGCAGAGCATCAAAGCAGCCGAAATTAACGACTATTTAAAATCGATAAATTCAGACCCTTTAACACAAGGGAGAAAGCTTTACGACATCCTGATGCGTAACAATGTAACATTCGATTCGCTGCAAGGAGTCCTGCCCAAACTACGAAAATTCATTATCTCGAACAAAATAGGCCCGGAAGTAATCGAAGAAGCAGAGATACAAATCAAGTATAAAGGATATATCGAACGCGAAAAATTTATTGCAGAGAAGCTACACCGACTCGAAAACATTCGTATTCCTGCCAATTTTGATTTTTATTCAATGAATGCGCTCACAATCGAAGCCCGCCAGAAACTATCCCGCATCCGACCGGAAACGATCGGACAAGCGTCACGGATTCCAGGTGTTTCACCGGCAGACGTAAACGTATTACTAATTAAATTCGGGCGATAAAACGTTCCACGTGGAACAAATCCCCGACAAATCCAAATAGCTCCACGTGGAACAAAAGAAAAGACCATCTTGTGAGATGGTCTTTTCTTTTACATAAAACAACTTTTTACAATACAATCGTACACCAGTTATGGGCGTCTTCTGCGCGACCATACTGAATATCCTGCAAACGAGTATAAAGTTCCATACAGTTTTTACCGACTTCGTCACCGTAATTATATGATTTTTCGGTCTGCATGTCATAAATATAACCGATAGGGGAGATCACAGCAGCCGTTCCACAGGCTCCACACTCTTCGAACGAATCCAATTCTTCAACCGGGATATGACGTTCTTCAACCGTCAACCCCATATCGCGGGCAATCTGACGAAGGCTCATATTGGTAATGGAAGGCAGTACGGACGGGGATTTCGGTGTAATATATTTACCTTCCTTAATACCGAAGAAATTGGCAGCTCCGCACTCTTCGATATATTTATGCTCGGCAGCGTCGAGGTACATGATATTCGAATAACCCATTTCGTGGCCTTTTTCGCCCGACAAAAGGCTGGCCGCATAGTTACCTCCGACCTTCACGTCTCCTGTTCCACGTGGAGCAGCACGGTCCTGTTCACGGTCGATAGCGACCCGGATCGGCTTGATACCACCTTTAAAATAAGCACCCACGGGCGAACAATAAACGATCAGCAGGGCTTCCTTGGCGGGTTTCACACCCAGTCCGACTGTCGTCCCGAACATAACAGGACGCAGGTAGAGCGAAGCGCCCGTACCATAGGGAGGAATAAAACGTTCATTCCGCTTAACGACTTCGATGCAGGCATCGACAATCATTTCAATCGAAGGAACGGGCAAACACAATCTTTTTGCCGACGATTGGAGACGCCGGGCATTATCAGCAACTCGGAAAAGGCGTACTTTACCATCGATACCACGGAAAGCCTTAAGCCCTTCGAAGAGTTCGATGCCATAGTGCAGGCACGAAGCCGACATGTGCATCTGGATATACTCGTCATCCGTAACCACCATGTCGCTCCATTTGCCATCGGCATAGGAGTAGCGGACATTGAAATCGGTTTTACGATAGTCGAAGCCTATTGCGCTCCAATCTGTATTTTCCATATCTTATTCGTTTAAAAGATTTACCGAAAATTTATTTTTAACCGACAACAGCACCGTTATTGGTCTTTTCTCCGGGTTGCAACAAACGCAATTTTCCAGAAGCATCTTCCGCCATCAGAATCATACCGTTCGAAAGGATGCCTTTCAGTTCGCGCGGAGCAAGATTTACCAACACAAGCACTTGTTGTCCTACGAGTTCTTCAGGAGTAAAATGTTCGGCGATACCCGAAACAATTTCGCGCTTGTCAATACCCGTATCGATCGTCAGTTTCAACAATTTCTTCGTTTTGGCAATTTTTTCTGCAGCCAGAATCGTCGAAACACGAATATCCATTTTCTGGAAATCATCGAACTGAATCGTATCTTTTTGAGGTTCAATACTTTGCGATGATTCAGCCGCTTCATTGGCTGCTTTGGTCGCCGCAAGTTTATCCAACTGCGCCTGAATCACATCGTCCTCGATCTTTTCAAACAGCAGGGCAGGTTCTCCGATCATATGCCCGGCCGGAATCAAATCCATTGCCCCCAGACGTTCCCAACCGAACTTATCGACAGCCAGCATCCGAAGAATTTTCTTCGCAGAAAACGGCATAAAGGGTTCGATGGCAATCGCCGTATTGGCCGTGATCTGCAAAGCCACATTCAAAATCGTCTCCACCCGGGCCGGATCGGTCTTGATCACCTTCCACGGTTCGGTATCGGCCAGGTATTTATTCCCGATACGCGCAATATTCATGGCGTCTTTCAGAGCTTCGCGGAAATGGTAATTCTCGATATTCCCCTCGAGCGAAGCCTTTACGGCGACCACTTCCGCAATGGATTGGCGGTCATAATCTGTCAGGCTGCCGCATGCCGGAACCTTGCCGCCATAATACTTCTGCGTCAACACCAATGCACGATTCACAAAATTACCCAGTACGGCAACCAACTCGTTGTTATTACGCGCCTGGAAATCCTTCCACGTAAAGTCGTTATCTTTCGTTTCGGGAGCGTTGGCACATAATACATAACGCAGCACATCCTCTTTACCAGGGAACTCTTCGAGGTATTCGTGCAGCCACACGGCCCAGTTGCGCGAAGTCGAAATCTTGTCGCCTTCAAGGTTCAGGAATTCATTGGCAGGAACGTTTTCCGGCAGGATATAGTCACCGTGCGCCTTGAGCATCGACGGGAAGACGATACAGTGGAAGACAATGTTATCCTTACCGATAAAATGAACCATCTTGGTGTCCTCCGACTTCCAATAACGCTCCCAGTCTGGCGTAAGGTCTTTTGTAGCAGATATATAACCGATCGGAGCGTCGAACCAGACATAGAGCACCTTACCTTCGGCGCCTTCCACCGGAACCGGAATGCCCCAATCGAGGTCGCGGCTTACAGCACGCGGCTGCAAACCACCGTCAAGCCAGCTCTTACACTGCCCGTAAACATTTGTTTTCCACTCCTTGTGTCCGTCCAGAATCCACTCGCGCAGGAATCCTTCATACTGATCCAACGGCAGATACCAATGCTTCGTTTCACGCTTTACAGGCACGGAACCCGACACGGCACTGTGCGGATCGATCAACTCGTCGGGCGAGAGGGTAGAACCGCACTTCTCGCACTGGTCGCCGTAAGCACGGTCATTCCCGCATTTCGGACAGGTTCCCACGATATAACGGTCGGCCAGGAAAGTCTGCGCCTCCTCGTCGTAATACTGCAACGAAGTCCTTTCGATGAATTTACCCTCGTCGTAGAGTTTGCGGAAAAACGCCGACGCTGTTTCGGCATGGGTCTTCGACGAAGTGCGCGAATAAATATCGAACGACATTCCCAGCCCCTCGAACGATTTCTTGATCAGCGCATGGTAACGGTCCACGATCTGCTGGGGCGTTACACCCTCTTTGCGGGCCTTGATCGTAATGGGCACGCCGTGCTCGTCCGATCCACAGACCGAAATCACGTCGCGTCCCCTGAGCCGCAGGTAACGGGTATAAATATCCGAAGGTATGTAAACTCCCGCCAGGTGGCCGATATGTACCGGACCGTTCGCATAGGGGAGTGCCGATGTTACGAGGTAGCGTTTGAACTCTTTTGCCATAAAACGAATACAGTATTACTAATTTCTGTCAAAATTACGAATTTTTAAGGGAATCGGGAACGAAAACCGCATATTTTGTGAAAGGTTTTAACAAAAGAGGCGCACCCGCCGGGCACGCCTCCATGGTTTTACCGGAAAATCCGGTCGTTATTCGAACTGCAATTCGTCGAGCAGCCATCCGGCGCCGGCGAATTTGTCGATCACAAACAGCACATAACGCACATCGACAGCAATCGTCCGCTGCAATTCCGGTTCAAAAGCCACATCTCCCGACATAGCTTCCCAGTTACCGTCGAAAGCCAGTCCGAGCAAAGCTCCCTTCGCATCGAGAACCGGCGAACCGGAATTACCGCCCGTAATGTCACAGTCGGCAAGGAACGCCACGGGAAGTTCGCCTTTCTTATTGGCGTAGCGGCCGAAATCCTTTGCCGCATAGAGCTCCTTGAGCTTCGCAGGAACCGTAAACTCCGTAGGATTCTGCGGATTCTCCTTCTCCATCACGCCTTTGAGGGTCGTATAATAATTGTAGCTGATTCCATCCGCCGGATCGTAAGGCAGAACCCGTCCGTAGGTCAGGCGAAGCGTAAAGTTCGCATCCGGAGCCCACGCCTTGTTCGGCTGCATGCGCATCAGGCCCGCAATATAAAGCCGCTGTCCGTCTGCAAATTTCTGCTTCCCGGCTACCTGTGCCCCGGCGAGTTCACGCATCTTGGCACTGTAAGACTTGCTCAGCAGCACAGCCGGATCGTTCGAAATATCCGTTCCGGCCTCAACGGCCGCCAAGGCTTTCTGTTCATCGGCAAAAACCGAATTGTCGTAAAGGTAATCGACATACGCATCCGTATTTCCTCCGAACTGCTTGTCGATCACATCGGCGAATACCGAAGGCAGCTCTTTGCAATTCTCCTTGACAATCTGGAACATCCGTTTCGCCACACGCCGGTCGGTCGGCATATTGTAATCCTTATAGAAACCCTTCAGCGACTCCTTCAGCGCATCGCCCTTCTTCATAACGGCCAAACGCGCCGGCGAAAGAATCTCCACGGCACGGCCGATCGCCTCGCTCAGATACTGACTCGAAGCGAAATAAGGAGCCGTCTCCTCCACCGATTCGCGGATCATGTTCAGCGCATTGGAATACCCTTCGGTAGGCAGCGTGTTCTTCGCGGCCCAGGCAGCGAACGCCGCCTCCTGCTCCTGCTTGCGGCCCTTCACGTCGAGGCGCTTGATGCCGCGCGACTTGCCGATCGAATTTTTCCAGTAGTTCGACGACTGGGCATACTTCGAAGCATACTGAATACGAACCTTATTGCTGGCCGCCATATCCTCTTTCAGAATAGCCTGGCGTTCGCCCCGGATAAAGATACGCTGCGGATTCTCCACTTCGAGCAGGCGGTCGATCTCATAGGAGGTCATGTAACGCTGCGTCGAACCCGGGAAACCCATGATCATCGCAAAGTCACCTTCGTCGAATCCGTTGAGCGAAACCTTCAGGAATTTTCCGGCTTTATAAGGGCGGTTTTCCGGCGAATACTCCGCCGGCTTATTATCGGGTCCGGCATAGACCCGAAAGACCGAGAAATCGCCCGTATGACGCGGCCACATCCAGTTATCGGTGTCTCCGCCGAACTTGCCGATCGACGTGGGAGGCGCGCCGACCAGGCGCACATCGGTAAAGACCTCGATCACAAAAGCAAAATACTGGTTTCCGCCGAAGAAGGGCTTGACCTCCACTTCCATCCCGGGATTCTCGCCGCCGAGGCGTTCCGAAACGGCCTTCACCTGTCCGGCGACCAGTTCCTCGCGTTCTTTCCCGCCGGCGATGTCGGGCACGGCGCCCAGCACGTCGGGAGTCACGTCGACGATCTTGCGGATAAACCGCACCTTGAGTCCCGGAGCCGGAAGTTCTTCGGCACGCGACATGGCCCAGAAGCCATTTTTCAGGTAGTCGTGCTCCACCGACGAAAGGGACTGAATCGAGCCGTAACCGCAGTGGTGATTCGTGAACAGCAATCCGTCGGGCGATACGATCTCACCCGTGCATCCGCCCCCGAAGATGACGATGGCGTCCTTGAGCGAAGATTTGTTCATGCTGTAAATCTCCTCGGACGTGAGCTTGCATCCGCGCGCCTTCATATCCTTGCTGTTCATTTTCTGGAGATAGGGCAGCATCCACATGCCCTCGTCGGCCGCTGCCGAAAGCGTGACGCATGCCGCGGCGAGCAGTAAAAAGATTTTCTTCATAAAAAGTATTAAAAATTATTTGACATTGATCATATTCAGGATGGAGCGTTCCGCCGAACGGCGCACCTCTTCGTCGAGCAACACCTCGGGCGATTCGTTTTCGAGGCACGCACAGATATTCTCCAGCGTCACCATCTTCATATATTTACAGTTGTTGCACCCGCACGTCTCATCGTCGGGAGGCGCCGGAATAAAGGTCTTTCCGGAATAGCGTTTTTTCATCTCGGAGAGGATTCCCGATTCGGTCACCACGATAAACTCCTGCGCATCGCTCCTGCCGCAATATTCCAGGATACCTGCCGTAGATCCCACGTAATCGGCAACCGCAATAATATAGGCCCGGCATTCGGGATGTACGACTATCTTCGCCGCAGGATGTTCCTCCTTTAGTTTCAATAGTTTTTCCAGCGAAAACTCTTCGTGAACATGGCAGGCGCCGTCCCACAGCAGCATGTTCTGCCGCCCGGTGAGTTTCTGGATATAGGCTCCCAGATTCCGGTCGGGCGCAAAGATGATCGGCTGGTCGGCGGGAATCGACTCCACGACCTTCAGGGCGTTGGACGACGTGCAGCAAATATCGGTCAGCGCCTTTACGCCGACCGTCGTATTCACATAGGAAACGACCGTATGTCCGGGATGTTCCGCCTTGAACGCGGCCAGGTCTTTCGCATCGCACGACTCGGCCAGCGAACATCCCGCCTCGGGGCAGGGGAGCAGCACCTTCTTCCCGGGGCAAAGGACCTTCGCGGTCTCGGCCATGAAGTTCACTCCGGCGAAGAGGATGATATCGGCGTCGACCGACTGTGCCCGCACCGACAGGGCGAGCGAATCGCCCAGGAAGTCGGCGACGGCCTGCACCTCGGGCGTCGTATAGTAGTGCGCCAGGATCACGGCGTTTTTCTCACGCTTCAGTTCCCCGATACGGCGGCTGAGTTCGGAGTTGTTTTCCACATTCATTTTTTATTTTTATTCCTTTAATAAATTTAAATAAATAAAGAAGAATAAATAGAATAGCTGTTCATACTGTTGACAACTCCGTCCGGAAATCGGCAATCAACATTTCTCCTTTTCACTGTTCTTTCTTTTTCCTTTTAATTTATTAAGAATCAATGATAAATAAAAGTAGTGAACATTTGTTGAAAAGGGTTGTCCACATATCGACAGCCATTTGTTTTTAACATTCTGTTCCGGTTTCGGCCGTTCCCGCACCGTGACAACTTCTGAAAAGAAAATTTGGTTTCGGCGAAAAGATTTTTATACCTGCCCTCTTTTTCGAAAAGCAAATTTTTCGGCCCCGACTTTTCATTCTTTATCATCGGTTATCAACCCGGTTTTCGACAAGTTATCAACCGTTTTTTACCACTTTACCGACAATCTTTTCGGCGATTTCCCGGTAGTACTCTTCGACACGGGAGTCGCTCCCCGCTGCGGGCGTCCCGGCCTCTGCACCGTCCATAATCGACTGGATGATAGGTATTTCACCCAGAAAATCCACTCCGCTCTTTTCGGCGTATGCCCGCGCTCCGCCGCGGCCGAAGAGGTAATAACGGTTTTCGGGCAGCTCGGCGGGTGTAAACCACGCCATGTTTTCAATGATGCCTGCTACCGGGATGTTGACATTTTCGTTGCGGAACATCTCCACACCCCGCACCACGTCGGCAACGGCCACTTGCTGGGGGGTCGAAACGATCACCGCGGCGTCGATCTTCAGTTCGCCGATGATCGACAGGTGTACGTCGCCCGTACCGGGAGGCAGGTCCGCCAGCAGGAAGTCCAGGGTTCCCCACCGGGTTTGGTGAATCATCTGTTTAAGGGCGCTGACCGCCATCGCGCCGCGCCACAGCAACGCATCGGTGGGCTTGATGAAGAACCCGATCGACATCAGGCGGATGTCCATCGACTCGGCCGGGACGATGTGGTCTACCCCGTCTTCCGCCACGGCTTCGGGCACGTAACCCTCCACGCCGAACATCTTGGGCTGCGACGGTCCGTAAATATCCGCGTCGAGTATTCCCACGCGGAAGCCCATGTTCCGCAGGGCGATGGCCAGGTTGGCCGTAACGGTCGACTTGCCTACCCCGCCCTTGCCCGACGCGACGGCGATCACGCGGGCGATACCGCCCGTGGTGGTCTGCAACTTGGGTTCGGGACGCGGAGCCGCGCCGCCCTCTTTGATGACCACGAGCACTTCCGCACCCGGGAACGCCTCACGCAACAGGGCCTCGGCCTGATTCTTGATCTTCACCGCAAACGGGTCGCGGGCCTTGGCGAAGCGCAGCACGACGGTGACCTTGCCTTCGGCGGATGCCGTATGTTCGATAAATCCGCTCGTGACGATGTCCTGTCCCGTTTCCGGATGGATGACCGATGCAAGCAGTTTTTTGATTCTTTCTTCCATGTCGTATTTCGGTGGTTCGTTTGGACAACGGCAGTACGGACCGGGCGAAAATCCGGATTTATCCGGACTGTGCCGGCGCGCGCCTGTCTTTGCCGGTGTTTATCTTCGACAAAGATAACGTATATTTTAGAGAATATATATAGTATATGGATTTATTTTATCGAAAAACGATAAATTTTATTTGTTTTTCGTAAAAAAATGCTATATTTGCGTCATCGCATAAACGAAAGACAACAACAAATTATAACAACTATGAATTTTTTCAAGACTTTTCTGGCAGGGCTTCTCGCGGTCATCGTGGGAACGTTCCTGGTATTTTTCCTGTGGATTTTCATTTTGCTGGGCATAGCCGGTTCGATGGAGAAGAGCGTTACTGTACATCCCGAGTCGATCCTGAAAATCGACTTCTCGGAGATGCTGACCGACGCTCCGTCGTCCGATCCGCTGGCGGGCCTCGACCTGATGACGCTCCAGACCCAGCGGCAGTTGCCGCTCCTGAAGGCGCTCCGCGCCCTCGAAGCTGCCCGTGACGACGACCGCATCAAGGGCATCTACCTGCGGATGAACGGCAACGGCGGCGTTACCGGCTCGGCGATCCTGGAGGAACTCCGCGAAGCGATCGTGGAATTCAAGCAGAGCGGCAAGTTCGTGGTCTCCTATAACGAGGTCTATTCGCAGGGACAGTACTACCTCGCTTCGGCTGCCGATAAGATCTATATGCAGCCCGAAGGCGGCATGCAGTGGTCGGGACTGGCCATGAACCTGATGTTCTACAAGGGTTTGCTGGATAAACTCGACCTCAAGGCCGAAGTGTTCCGCCCTACGGCCTGCAAATACAAGAGCGCCGTAGAACCTTATATCTATAACAAGATGTCCGACGCCAACCGCGAACAGATGCAGAGCCTCGTCAGTTCGATGTGGGGCGTTATCTCCGGAGCCGTCGCCGAGTCGCGCGGAATCGAACTGAAAACGCTGAACGAAATAGCCGACAAACTGGAGGTCGCACTTCCCGAAGACGCCCTCGAAAAGGGGCTTGTCGACAGCCTGGTCTACGAGGACCAGATGGACGATATCTTTGCCGAACTGGGTGTCTCTTCCGACTACGATTTCATTACGCTGGGTGACTATGCCGCACAGGTAGGGGCCGACCTGAAAAATATCTCCGCCGATCAGGTGGCTATTGTCTATGCCGACGGACAGATCGTCGACGGCGAGGGCTACGGCAGGGAGATTTACGGCAATACGCTGGCTTCGGAGATCGCCGGTGTGCGTGATAACGAGAAGGTCAAAGCCGTTGTGCTGCGTGTCAACTCCCCCGGCGGAAGCGCATTGGCTTCGGATGTCATCTGGCGTGAAATCGAACTCCTGCGTGCCGAGAAACCCGTCATCGTGTCGATGGGCTCTTATGCAGCCAGCGGCGGTTACTACATCTCCTGCCCGGCCGATGCCATCGTAGCCGACAAAATGACCCTCACGGGTTCGATCGGCGTATTCGGCATGTTCCTCGATACGCGCGATGCCCTGAAAAACAAGCTGGGCATTACTGTCGATGGCGTAAAGAGCAATGCTGCGGCCGACTTTGCCGGTTCGGAACCGCTGTCGCCCGTCCAGCGTGCCATGATCATGCGCGGCGTGGACCGGGTTTATACGACCTTTACCAACAATGTCGCCGAAGGCCGCAACCTGCCCATCGAGAAGGTCCTCGACATCGCCGGAGGCCGTGTCTGGCTGGGTCAGGATGCTCTGGAAATCGGTCTGATCGACACTTACGGAGGTTTGAAAACGGCGATCGCGCTGGCCGTCGACAAAGCGGAATTGGGCGACAACTACCGGGTGGTCGAAGTGAAGGAGGAGCCGACGGGTTTTGCCGCAATCATCGCTTCGCTGAACGTGAGCGTCCGCGAAGCATTCGCCCGTTCGGAACTGGGCCTGATGATGAAGGAGTACAACGCCGTGCGCGAGGCCCTGAGCCAGCAAGGCGTCCTGATGTACTCGCCTTACAAGGTCGAGTTACGCTAACTTCGACCGACGATACGAAAACAGGCGATCTTCTCAGGGTCGCCTGTTTTTATGTAAGTATGCGGGTCACTCTGCCGTGAGGGGCGATGTCCGGAACCGCCGGCGGTAGTCGCTGGGCGTGGTTCCGAGATGGCCGCGGAACAGGTGGTTGAAATTCGAGATGTTGCTGAATCCGCACCGGGAACCTATTTCCGAAATCGGGAGCTGTGTTTCGATGATAAGCTGCGCTGCACGGTTGATGCGGAAACTGTTGATGTACTCCCACAGGTTCTGGTGCGTGCGGCGCTTGAAGTAGCGGCATACCGACGACGGGGACATGCCTACCGCGCGGCCGATCTCTTCGAGTGTGAGTTTCCGTGGATAATTGTCTTCCACGAACAGTACGATCCGTTGCACCCGGTGGTCCTGATACGACCCGCTGTGGCGTGAACCGATCGGTTCGACCTCTTCGGGCGGTGCTGTGGCAAGGTCGTTGAGGATGTTGAAAAAGAGAGAGACGGCTTCAAAACCGCTGAGCTTGGGCAGTTGCAGCATCCGGTCGAGTACGGAGTCGATTATTTTTTTTGAAAAACGCAGTCCTGCCACGGGGCGCAGCAGCAGGTCGCGGATGGGTATCATGTGATCCAGGGCGAGGAGTTTCCACTCCGGCATGTCGTGGCTGAACATGACCGTCGAGGTTTCGCATGCGGCGTCGGCATACGCTGCGTCACGCTTGAAACAATGCGGTGTGCCGGGATTGATGAGTACGAGGTCTTTTTCGGTGAAATCTTCGACCACGTTGTCCATAATGCGTTTGCCGCGTACGTGAAGTGTCAGGCAGAGCATGTAATCTTCGTGGTAATGGAGCGGCGGATCGGTCTGCTTGTCGGGCCAATAGTGGGTAACGAATAAATTGTTGCTGCCCACAGGTTTAATATCTGCGAGAATTTGCTTCATAGTCGGGCAAATATAACTAATTTTAAACAGAAACGTCCGATCGGGGAGAATATTTTCCGCTTTACACTATCTTTGCATTATGACAGTTATCAGATTGACAAAAGAATTTTCGTTCGAGGCAGCCCACGCGCTCGAGGGATACGACGGACCGTGCCGCGAGATTCACGGTCATTCCTACCGCCTTTTCGTGACGGTTAAAGGCGTGCCGGCGGACGATGCTGCGAACCCGAAATGCGGCATGGTGCTGGATTTCGGCGTGTTGAAACGAATCGTGAACGAGGAGATCGTTTCGCGTTTCGACCATGCCCTGGTGCTGCGCGATACGGAGTCCGGGGCAGAACTCCGGCGTGTGCTCACGGAGCGCTTCGACAATGTCGTTGCGGTAGGTTACCAGCCGACGTGCGAGAACATGCTGGGCGATTTCGCCGCCCGCATCGCCGCCCGACTGCCCGAAGGCGTTGCGCTCCATTCGCTGCGCCTGCACGAAACCGCAACCTCGTTCGCCGAATGGTTTGCCGAAGATAATATGGATTGAAATAAAAAGGGATTCCCGGTGCTGCGGATTTGTGAAAATGCCCGCAACGGGAGAAGGTGACTTTAATTGACGCAACTTATCTAATATGAAAAAACTCTTTCTGGTCGACGCCTATGCGTTGATTTTCAAGTATTACTATGCTTTTTTGGGCCGTCCCATGCGTAACCGTGCGGGGATGAACACCTCCGTGGTGTTCGGCTTCGTGAAGTTCCTGCGCGACATTCAGAAACGCGAACGGCCCGACCTGCTGGGCGTGGCCTTCGATCCCAAGGGCGGCAGTTTCCGGCGTGACATCTTCCCCGAGTACAAGGCCAACCGGACCGAGACTCCCGAGGACATCCTGCTTTCTATTCCCTATGTGAAGCGTGTGCTCGAAGCCATGTGCATTCCGATCCTCGAAGTCGCCGGTTACGAGGCCGACGACGTGATCGGGACCCTCTCGCAGAAGGGTGTCGAGGCCGGATACGACGTTTATATGGTGACGCCCGATAAGGATTACGGCCAGTTGGTCCGCGACAACTGCCGCATCTACAAGCAGCGTGGCGCCGAAGGGAGTATCGAGATCGTGGGCCGCGATGCGATCCGCGAGAAATACGGCATCGACGATCCGCAGCTCGTGCGCGACATCCTCGCTCTGTGGGGCGATGCTTCGGACAACATTCCCGGTGTGCCGGGCATCGGCGAGAAGAGCGCCTGCAAACTGGTGCAGGAGTGGGGAACGGTGGAAAACATCCTCGACAACGTCTCGAAAATCAAGGGCAAGCAGGGCGAGAAGATCGCCGAGTGGGCCGACAACCTGCGGCTGGCCAAACGCCTCACGACCATCTGCCTCGATGTCCCGATCCCCTTCCGCGAGGAAGACCTCACGGTCTGCGAGCCCCATATCGACGAATTGCGCGGGGTCTTCGCCGAGCTCGATTTCAAAGCTTTTATAAACGATTTGGCAAACCTCGCGCCTGCCGAGGAGCTTCCCGAAGGGCCGCGCCAGGAGGCGCAGACCCAGTTGGCGGAGATGGCCCGCGCCAAGTCGGCCGCGGCGAAAAAGGCTGCGCTGGCGGGCCAGGGCAACTTGTTCGGCGACCCGGTCGTGCCGCTTCCGTCGATGCAGGAGGTTCCCGTGGCCGAACTCCAGGCCGAAGCCGAGGCGATGCAGTTCAAAACAGCCCAGAATACCCCCCATGAGTACACGCTGGTGGAGAATGCCGCGCAGTTGCGGGAGGTGATTGCCGAGGTCGGGAAATACCCCGAATTCTGCTTCGACACCGAGACCACGGGCTTCGACATCTTCAACGACCGCATCGTCGGCCTGTCGCTCGCCGTGGAGCCTTTCAAGGCGTGGTACGTGCCTTTCAGGGAGGAGAATACCGCCGAATACACCGAGATCGTGCAGCCGCTGTTCGAAAATGAAACGATCGCCAAGATCGGCCAGAACATCAAGTTCGACCTGATGGTGCTGCGCCGGCTGGGCATTACGATCCGGGGCCGCATGTACGACACGATGATCCTCCACTACCTGCTCGATCCCGAGTCGCGGCACAACATGAACGCCCTCTCGGAAAAATACCTCAATTACAAACCGATTGAGATCGAAACGCTCATCGGCAAGGGCTCGAAACAACTGACGATGGACCTTGTAAACGTCGAGCGCGTCAAGGAGTACGCCGCCGAAGACGCCGACGTGACGCTGCAGCTCAAGCAGGTGCTCTACCCCATGGTCGAAAAAATCGGGCTCCAGCACCTCTATTTCGAGATCGAGGAACCGATGATCGCCGTACTTGCCGACATCGAAATGGCGGGCGTAAGGATCGATTCCGAAGCGCTGGCCGTGTACGCCGTCGAGCTGAACCGCAAACTCGCGGAACTGGAGTCGGTGATCCGCATTGAGGCGGGCGAGCCGAATCTGAATATCAACTCCGCCCGCCAGCTGGGCGAGGTGCTGTTCGGCAAAATGCGTATCGCCGAGAAGCCCAAGATGACCAAAACCAAGCAGTTCTGCACGGACGAGGACTATCTCCAGTCGTTCGCCCACAAACACCGCATTGTCGACCTGATCCTCGAATACCGGGGCGTGAAGAAACTGCTTTCCACCTATGTCGAGGCGCTGCCCCAGCTGGTCAACCGTACCACGGGGCGTATCCACACCTCGTTCAACCAGGCTGTGACCGCCACGGGGCGTCTTTCGTCGACGAATCCCAACCTGCAGAACATCCCCGTCCGCGACGACATGGGCCGCCGCATCCGCAAAGCCTTCATTCCGTCGGACGACGACCACCTGCTGCTCTCTGCCGATTACAGCCAGGTCGAACTGCGCCTGATGGCCCATCTCTCGGGCGACGAGTCGCTGATTGCGGCTTTCGAGCACGGTGAGGACATCCACTCCGCCACGGCTGCCAAACTTTTCAACAAAACGCTCGAAGAGGTGACCTCCGAAGAGCGTCGCCGGGCCAAGACGGCCAATTTCGGCATCATCTACGGTATTTCGGCCTTCGGCCTGAGCCAGCGGCTCGAAATTCCCCGCAAGGAGGCCAAGGACATCATCGACGGCTATTTCGCCTCCTATCCCGGGGTCAAGGATTATATGGACAACGTGGTCGAGAAGGCCAAGGAGGAAGGGTTCGTATCGACGATTTTCGGCCGCCGCCGTTACCTCAACGACATTTCGTCGCACAATGCCATTGCCCGCGGCCTTGCCGAGCGCAATGCCGTGAACGCCCCGATCCAGGGCTCTGCAGCCGACATTATGAAGATCGCCATGATCAACGTTCACCGCCGGTTCGCCGCCGAGGGCATCCGCTCGCGGGTGATCCTGCAGGTGCACGACGAATTGGTCGTCGACATGCTCCGCTCGGAGCAGGAGCGCGTCACGGCGATCGTCACCGAATGCATGGAATCGGCCGCGCAGCTCAAAGTCCGGCTGATCGCCGATGCAGGAGTCGGAAATAACTGGTTGGAAGCTCATTGATTGTGAATATTTTCGCAATCAATGCGCCGTGCGCATCTATGCTGACAATCCCTCTGAGTCTCCCTTTGGGAAGGGAGACTTTTGAGCGTTAAATTTTACAACTATGATCGAATCACCCTATCAACCGTCGCCGGACCGTTATGCGAACGGTATGGTTTACCGGCGTGCCGGGCGCAGCGGCGTGCTCCTGCCGGCCTTTTCGCTGGGTATGTGGCACAATTTCGGCAGCGAGCAGACCTTTTCCAAGGTGCAGCAGATGGCGCACTACGCCTTCGACCGCGGAATCACCCATTTCGACCTTGCCAATAATTACGGACCGGCCTATGGCACGGCCGAAGCGAATTTCGGCCGCCTGATGGAACGCTCGTTCCGCCCCTACCGCGACGAAATGTTCATCGCGACCAAAGCGGGTTACGACATGTGGCCGGGTCCCTACGGCAACTGGGGGTCGCGCAAATACCTTATGGCGAGTCTCGACCAGAGTTTGCGCCGCATGAAACTCGACTACGTGGATGTCTTCTATTCGCACCGCCACGATCCCGAGACCCCGCTCGAAGAGACCCTCCAGGCATTGGTCGACATCGTCCGCCGCGGCAAGGCACTCTACGTCGGATTGTCGCGCTACCCGCTCGAAGCCGCGCGTTTTGCGTTTCGTTACCTTGCCGAGCGTGATGTTCCCTGTCTCGTTTTCCAGGATAAATACAACATTTTCAATCGTCAGCCCGAGACTTCGGGCGTGCTGTCGCTGGCCGCCGCGTCGGGCTCGGGGTTCGTCGCCTTTTCGCCGCTGGCCCAGGGGCTGCTGACGGGTCGTTACCTCGACGGCGTTCCGCAGGATTCGCGCATGGCCGCAGGCCGTTCCTTGCAGCGCGACGTACTGACCGATGCCATGCTCGAACGCCTCCGCGGCCTGAACGACATCGCCCGGCAGCGCGGTCAGACGCTGGCCGAAATGGCGCTGGCGTGGCTCCTGCGCGACAACCGCGTTACGTCGGTGATCATCGGCGCCAGTTCCACGGCGCAGATCGAAGACAACCTGCGGGCCCTGGAGAACGCCTCTTTCTCCGCGGAGGAACTGGCGCGTATCGACGCTCTTTCGCGGGAATAACCAGCTTCCGGAACCGAAAAAAGAGACCCGCTTTCTGAGGAAAGCGGGTCTCTCGTCTATGCGTAGGAATTACTCTTCCGGTTTGAGTCCGATGTAAAAGACATATCCGTAATACGTTCCGTATTTCCGGTAATGCTCCCTCTCCTCTCCCATCAGGCCGGCCATCCTGACGGCGACCGGGCTGTGGCCCTGCTCCTCCAGGAAGCCGGGGATGCGCGCGGCGACCGGATCGAAATAATTGTCCGTCCAGCAGGTTGCGGGCAGGATGAAATGGGCCAGCGGTGCATATCCGGCGTTTTCCAGGATGCGGATTTTTGCCGAGGGGATGTCGATGTCGGGGAAATTCTCCCGAATGAACGCCGACTCCGGGAGTGTTTTGGCCGAGAGCCACGAGCACTCCGTCACGGCGATCGCGCCGCCGGGTTTGAGCATTCGCCGCCACTCGGTCAGTCCCCTTTCGAAGCCGATGTTGTAGATCGAACCTTCGGCCCAGATGATATCCAGTGAATTGTCGGCGAACGGCAGGTCGTCCATCGAGCCGACGATGCCCGTAACCTTGTCACTCAGACCCGCTTTCTGCATCCGTGCGTCGAGTCCGGCGATCATTTCGGGCAGCAGGTCGACGGCCGTGATCGTGCCGTCCAGGTGCCGGGCGAGTACTTCGGTCTGCTGTCCCGTACCGCAGCCGATGTCGGCGATGCGCAGTCCCGTGCGGTTCGTGTCGATAAATTCCAGTGCCCGGAGGGTCTGCTCGTCACTGCCGGGACCCTGTCGGTCGATGCCGCAGAAAAAGTTTGCTATGAGGGTGAAATCGAATTCGAAAATCGGTTCTTTGTTTTCTTTGTTCATGTTTTTTTGATTTTGTGCCGTACGTCGACGGCAGGAAATTGTACATAAAAACTCCTCCGGACAGAGTTGTCCGGATGTGCGAAGAAAACGGAATCCATTTTAAGGCATGGATTCCTACGATGCCGAATCCTTTTTAAACATCCAATAGTTTTGGTTTTGCAAAGTTACGCACAAAATTCCGAAATGCCAAAAACCGCTGAGGCGGTGGCGGACGCCCTTGGTGGCGCGGGATAAAATTGAAAGCGCCGGACCCTGCAAAAAGGTCCGGCGCTTCCTGTCGAGGCGTCACCCGCGGCGTCAGAAAGAGATACCGACGCGGATTCCGAAGTTATTGATGTTGTTGATCGAGTAGGTCAGCACGTCGCCGCTGTTGGTTGCGTAGCTGTAATAGAGCGCTACATGGAACCCCAGCCGGTAGTCGGGCCTCGGGAAGATCGACACGCCGATTTCAGGCGAGAGATAGAATCCCCAGGTGTCGGTGTACTGCTTGATGATGTAGTAGTAAGACGACATTTCGGCGTAATTAGCGCCCAGTTTCAGTCCTGCATAGGGCTGGAATACACTGTCGGTAAGCCAGTTGTAGCGACCCGTGACACCGAACGGCAACTGGAACAGCGCGTGTTTCTGGTTGGTGGTCAGAGCCGAACCGTTGCCCAGGTCGAGCGTTTGGCGCTCAATGGTCTGAAGATTGGTCTGGTAGGAGATGAACGGACCTACGGTGATTGCCGGCGTTACGAAGTAGCCGCCTTCGAAGTTCATGCCCCAGCCCGAAGTCTTGTCGGCGAAATCGGCGCCCAGAGGCACGCCTACCTGCCAGTCGATGTTGATGTACGTGTTGGGGAATACCTGCGCTTTGCCCGGCATGGCCGCGGCGAGCATGAAGACGCAGAAAGCGATGGTTTTGAGGTATTTCGATGTTTTCATAATCGGACGATTTTTTGCTGTTAAACTATTTGGCCAGGTAAGGCGACTGTTCGAACGCCTGCTCGACGGCGGCGATCGTGCGCTGCTGGTTGAGGTCGGCGTCGGAGGTCAGCAGGCCGCCGATAAAGCTGTCCCACACGATGGGCAGTTTCTTGCCGCTCTCCTGGTCGGCCTGAAGATCCAGCATTTCCATCAGCAGCGAACCGGCGGTGTATCCGTAGTAAACGCTGTAAGGATAGTGCCAGCCTACCCAGTCGCCCCAGTAGCCGGGAGCCCAGTAGTAGGGATAGTACCACCACCAGTAAGGATAGTCATAGCCTACGAAGTAGGTCACTTTCTTGACATAGCTGAGTTGGATACCCACGCTGGCAGCATCTTTGTCTTCGGTGCGTGTGTAGCCCGCATCGTCGAGTTTGCCGGCCACCGTGCCGACGATCGCCAGTGCGTCGGCGTCTTTCCAGTATTCGGTTTTGTCGCTGTTCCCGATAATGAGGATGCTGTCGGGGAGGTAGTAAGTGTCGATCGCGGCGAAGTCGGTGCCGGTATCGTGAGCGGTGTAGACCAGATAATCCCTGTGGAGATCCGACGTCGAGGGTTCTTTCTGGCACGAGCAGAACGCAACTACAACGAGTGCGAGTGCAATGTAACGGATTTTTTTGACGTTCATGGTGTTTGAAATTTTTTTGGTTTGCTGTCCTGCATGTCGTTTCAAATTTCGTTCCCCGCGCGAACGTTTGGCGTTCCGAAGCCCGAAACGTGTATAAATGAGCCGTTTTCGGGGCGCGAAAAAACCGGAACTCCCCGCAGGGAATCCCGGTTGAACATTGGCGTTTTTGCAGGTCAGAAACCGAACGCCTTGCCGTCGCTGACGCAGATCAGGCCGCGGCCGGCACGGAACGCTTCGGCGATTTCGTCTTCACCCTTGGCGATTTTGCAGCGTGCCACGTCCGGGTTTTCAACGTCGTTCACGCGCAGGCGGCCTACCTGTTGACGCATCATTACCCCGCCGACGGCGCTCTCTTCGTAAACCAGGAAGAGGTCGCCGACCTTAACGCCCATCTGCGTGCCGCTGTGGATGTACAGTTCGCGGATGCGGCCCTTTTTGTCGGGTGCGCAAAGGTCGAGGATCAGCGTTTCGAACTTGAAGTTGCGGTCGATGTAATACCCCAGCGAACCGCGGATGCGGGTCAATGCCGCCATGTCGGCATCGGTGGCCGCCGGAGCCGTGGCCGTCAGGGTATAAGGCTCGTCGGGCAGCCGTTTGCCCAGTTTGAGGTCGAGGCCCGAAATGACGACGCGGAACGTGGCTTTAAAGCCCTGGCGGGGCGGGTTTTTGCTGTCCGTCGGCGGCAGTTGGGCGTGTTCAAATTTGTAATCCACAATCGCCCCGCTGACGAGGTATCGCGCGCCTTCTGCGGCGGCCTGTGGGGCGCGCAGTTCCAGAAAGGCACTCATGTCGGCCGCAGCATTCTCCGGGGTGGTGATGCCGGGTCCGGGAACCGGCCCGGCCGCCGAACGTTCGGCGTCGATGACGTTATGGCGTCCCCGGTCGGCAAAAGCCCCGAGGACATATCCGCGCAGCGTTTCGGCATAAGGAGCCGGAACGGCCCGGTCGTGGAAGAAGAGATCGACGATCACCGTCTTTTTTTCCGGGGCGGGATTTTGCGCCGAAGTATTGCCCGCTGCGAAAACAGCGGCCGCGCAGGCAAAAAAGTGAAGAAGTTTCATGGAATGAAGAGTTTCGTTTGCGGGGTAAAGATACTGTTTTTCCGGCTTTTCCGTCGATTTCGGGTTCGAAGCGCCCTATTTTTGTCTCCCCGGGAATCATTTTTTGTAAATTATGTTATCTTTGTCTTGAGTCCTACTGCAATAACAGAATTATTATGAGCCGATACGATAACAGCTCCAGGGAGGAGTTGATCCGCCGGATCGAGGAACTTGAACAGCGACTCGGTCCGGAGGACAGGTCGGCAGAACGCTTCCGGGAGCGTTATGCCTGCAAGATTCTCGATTCCATTCCCGATATGCTGACTGTGCTCGACCGGCGGGGACAACTCGTCGAGTTGGTGTCTTCAGACGAAACTAACCATGTCGGCGCTCCGAGCAGCGAGATCGTCGGCCAGAATATCCGGGAGATGCTCTCTCCCGAGGCGTACCATAATGTGCGCAACAACCTTGAAAACGTCTTTGCCACGGGTTACGGCTCTTCGTCGCACCATGACATCACACTCGAAGGCATAACCCATAACTACGAAAACCGCATCTTTCCGCTCGACGGCGAGCATGCGCTCTGTATTTGCCGCGACATTACCGATGCCGAGGTGGCCAAGCACGAGTTGGAGATGGTCAAATACGCGCTGAACAACGTCGACGAGGAGATTTACGCCTGCGACCTCGACGGCACGATGGAGTACGCCAACGAGCAGTACCGCCTGCGCCACAATATTACGGACGAACTCTCCGGCCACAAGGTCTACGAGTTTTGGTCGTTCAAGGGTACGAAGCAGCAGTGGGAGGACCGCCTGCGGAAAATCCGCCGTGACGGGGGATCGCACAAGTATACCGTGCGTTTTAAGGACGGCCAGGGCCGCATCATGGCCTGGGACGTTGTGGCTTATATCATCTACGACCATTTCAAGGAGCGCGAGATCGTCTGGTTCTTCGGCCGCGACGTGACGCTGCGCATCGAACACGAGAACAAGGTCAAGGAGATGAATTCGATCCTCGACAGCATCCTCAACAACATTCCGGTTTATCTTTTCGTGAAGGACCCCGGCAACGATTTCCGCTATCTCTACTGGAACCGGGCTTTCGCCGAATATTCGGGCATTCCGGTCGAGAAGGCGATCGGGCATACCGATTCGGAAATTTTCCCCAATCCGAAGGATGCCGAGCATTTCCGCCGCGACGACCTGGAGTTGCTGCGAACGGGCGAACGGGTGACCTTTGTGGAGGAATACGTCAACACGGCGGGCGAAACGCGCATCGTCAATACCTCGAAATCGCTGGTCCCGGTCGAAAACCGCCTGCCGCTCATCATCGGCGTGTCGTGGGACATCACGGACCTGAAAAATGCCGAACTGGAGATCGTCGAAGCGCGTATCCGCGCCGAGGAGTCCGACAAACTCAAGTCGGCGTTCCTGGCCAACATGAGCCACGAAATCCGTACGCCGCTCAATGCCATCGTAGGCTTCGCCAAACTGATCGGATCGGCCGAGACCGAGGAGGAGAAAGAGCAGTATGCCGAGATCATCGACACCAACTCCGATTTGCTGCTGCAACTGATCAACGACATTCTCGACATCTCGAAGATCGAGGCCGGGACGCTCGAATTCAAGTTCAAACCGATGAACCTCAACGAACTGTGCCGTTCGGAATACGAGGTCCACAAAACGCGTTTGAAACCGGGCGTGGAGCTTGTTTTCGAGGAGAAATACGAGAACGTGCAGATCGTCTGCGACCAGAACCGGCTGGCGCAGGTTATCACCAACCTGGTGAACAATGCCGCGAAGTTCACCGAGAGCGGTTCGATCCGCTTCGGGTTCGACATCTGCGGCGACCATATCGAGTTCTACGTTCAGGACTCGGGCGTGGGTATTCCGCCGGAGAAGGTGCGGACCATTTTCGACCGTTTCGTCAAACTGAACGATTTTGCCTCGGGAACCGGACTCGGGCTGGCTATTTCGAAAATGATCGTCGAGCGGATCGGCGGAACGATCGGCGTCGAATCGGAGGTCGGCAAGGGAACGCGGTTCTGTTTTTCGATTCCGATGGAGCACCGGGACCTTCCGGCGGAGGATGCCGGTGCTGCTCCGGGAGAGAAGGGGGCTTCGGGCCGCTGGACGCTGCTTGTCGGCGAGGATTCCGACCCGAGTTTCCGGCTGATCGAAGCTGTTTTGAGCCGGAGTTTCCGGCTTGTGCGCGCCGTTACAGGGGCTGAGGTCGTGGAGCAGTTCGAACGCGTGCGGCCCGATGCCGTACTGATCGACGTGCGTCTTCCGGTGATGGACGGGCTCGAAGCTACGCGCCGTATCCGGGCTGTGTCGCCGGATGTTCCGATCGTGGCCATGTCGGCCTATTCCTATGCCAACGACGCGGGCCTGGCGAAGGAGGCCGGCTGTAACGATTTCCTGATCAAACCCTTGTCGCAGTACTCGCTCAACAAGGCGCTGAACAGCGTGTTGGTCGACTTGAAAAAAGCATGACTGTTCCGGATAAAAAAATCTGCACACCGTTGAAGTGTGCGGTTTTTTCGTGTCCTTTGCCTCCTTCCGGTCTACCGGTAGTGGTGTGAAATCAGCGTCATGAACTCTTCGCGCGTGCGGTGGTCGGAGAGGAAAATGCCCGTGAACGCCGAAGTCGTGGTGGCCGACTGCTGTTTTTCGATGCCGCGCATCTGCATGCACATGTGGCTGGCTTCGATCACCACGGCTACTCCCATCGGGTTCAGCGCCTCCTGGATACAGTCGCGGATCTGCACCGTCAGCCGTTCCTGCACCTGCAGGCGGCGGGCGAAGCACTCCACTACGCGCGCGATCTTCGAAAGTCCCGTAATATGGCCGTTGGGGATATAGGCTACGTGGGCCTTGCCGTAGAAAGGCAGCATGTGGTGTTCGCACATCGAATAGAGTTCGATGTCCTTCACGAGCACCATCTGTTTGTATTCTTCGCGGAAAGTCGCCGAGCGGATGATTTCCAGCGGATTTTCGTCGTACCCCTTCGTCAGGAACGACATGGCTTTGGCCACGCGCTCGGGGGTTTTCTGCAATCCCTCGCGTGCGGGGTCTTCGCCCAGCAGGCGCAGTATTTCGGTGTAGTGGAGCTTCAGCGCTTCGACGGTCGCCGGGTCGAACCGTTCCTCCTTATCGTAATTTTTCAGTTCCATGGGTGCAAAGATAACGATTTTTATCGGTTCATAATCCAGTCCATGACCTGCGATGTCCGTGCGGCCGAAATTCCGGTCGAGGGACAATGCCCTTCGCCGCGCAGTTCGGCCACGATCGTTTCGATCAGCGGACCCTGGATGTGTTCGGGCTGTTCGATCCGGAAAAACTCCGTGCCTTGCGCCGTCGTCAGTTCGATGGGGCTGAACTCAAAGGTGCTGAACCGGATGATGCCGTTGCGTCCCGTGATGGTGACCGTGTCTTCGGCGGCTTGGGGCGGGGCCGCGAAACACCAGGTCCCGGTCCCCGTGACGCCCGACTCGAAGCGCAGGGTTGCCGTGACGGTGTCGGCCACGTCGTAAAATCCGCCGCGGTTCGTTTTGTATCCTTTGGCGTCGGCGATCTCCCCGAGCAGGAAATCGAGGATGTCGAGCGTATGCGGGGCGAGGTCGTAGAAATAACCCTCCCCGCCGACCTCCCGGCACAGCCGCCACGGACGATTTGCCGCATCGCGGTCCTCTGCTCTTTCCGGGCGGAAGTGGCGGATGTCGACCGTCAGCGGTTTGCCGACGGCGCCCCCGTCGAGCAGCTCTTTTACCTTCAGGAAATAGGGCAGCGCCCGGCGGTAATAGGCGACGAAAAGCTTCTGCCCCGCCTTTGCCGCCGCGTCGTTCATCGCTGTGCACTCGGCATGGGTCATCGCCATCGGTTTCTCGACGTAGGCGGGTTTGCCGGCTTCGAGCACCTGCCGGGCCAGCCGGCAGTGCGTGTCGGGCGGAGTCGCTATGTAGACGATGTCCACCTCCGGATCGGCGATCAGTGCCGCTGCGTCGGTGTAGCTTTTCCGTACGCCGTGACGTTGCGCGAAATCGGCGGCTTTTTCCGCATCGCGGCGCATGACGGCCACCAGTGCGGAGTGCTTCGTTTTGTACATCGGCGGGCCGCTCTTGCGTTCGCAGACATTGCCGCAGCCCACGATTCCCCAGTTGACGTTTTCCATAAGGTTATTTTTCAATCGAATGGAGATATGCCGCCAGTTTGCGCACGGCGCGTGCGCGGTGCGAAACGGTGTTTTTCTCCTCGGTGGTCATTTCGGCGAAGGTCTTCGTGTAGCCGTCGGGAACGAACAGCGGGTCGTAACCGAATCCCTCGTGCCCAGCCTCATGGTCGATGATCCGCCCTTCGACAATCCCTTCGAAAAGGTGTTCTTCGTCGCCCAGGAGCAGCGAAATGACCGTACGGAAACGCGCTCGGCGGTTCTGTTCGCCTTCGAGATTTCTCAGCAGCAGGCGGTTGTTGGCCGCAAAGTCGTGCCCGTCGGTGGCGTAGCGCGCCGAATGGACGCCCGGAGCTCCGCCCAGCGCTTCGACCTCGAGGCCCGTGTCGTCGGCGAAACAGTCCAGCCCCGTGCGGCCGCGCAGGTAGTGCGCCTTCTGCGAGGCGTTGCCTTCGAGGGTCTCCTGTTCTTCGGGAATCTCCTCCGTAACGCCGCAGTCGCGGGGTGTCACGAGCGTATAGGCGTCGCCCAGCACGGCCTGTACTTCCGTGAGCTTGTGGGCGTTGTTGGTGGCGAAAAGTATTTTCATCGGTTGCTGTTTTGGACAAAGGTACTATTTTTCCGGGAAACCGGGCGCAAGGCCCGCTTCCCGGGCCGCACGTGCAAATTCGTAGTGTTCGTAGCGGCTGCGGACGCCGCCGTCGCCGAGCACGTAGAGGTCGTCGCAGATGCCGTCGAGCGGCGTGAGCGAATCCGCCGCGACGAGCAGTGTCCGTCCTTCGGAGCCGAGTTGCAGGATCAACTGCTGCAAGACGAAAACGCTCTCGATGTCGAGTCCCCGGAAAGGCTCGTCGAGCAGCAGAACCTGTTTGCGCCGCATTAGCGCCAGGACCAGCGCCAGCCGTTTTTGTTCTGCCGGGGACATCGCCGCGGCTTCGGCGTCCGGCGTTACGGGCAGCCGCCGCAGAAACGGCGCAGGATCGGCTCCGGGTGTGTAGCGGCGCACGAGGTCGAGGTAATCCCCCGCTGTCAGTCCCGGCCAGAAATGCGGTTCTGCCTCCAGATAAGCCATATCGCGCTGTCGCAGGGGATGTCCGTGGGCGGATATATGTCCCGATTCGGGCTTCAGGAGCCCGTATACGGTCCGAAGCAGCGTGCTGCGTCCCTCGCCCGCGATACCGTGGACGGCGTTTGCGGTGAGGAGCATCGTCACGCCGTCGAGCGGCGTCCGCTCCCCGTCGCGGACCCGGATTGCGTCAATCGTAATCATGGAGGTAACGGTTGAGGTTGCGTTCGGCCCTGAGGGTGTAGCTTACCAGGAGGCAAAGGCTCAGCGGCAGCAGCAGGGGAACCAGGAATCCTGCGACGCCGAGTTTGGCGGCGAGCGGCCGGCGAGCGGCCCTGCAGGGCTCGTAGCAGGCGTATTTGGCCGTGACGAAGTAGAACAAAGCCAATGCCGCCGACGGGACCCATGCTGCGGCCATCCACGCTGTTCCGGGCCATAGAATGAGGTTTAGGACGGCGAAAGGCAGCGACAGCAGGAAATAGTTGCGCCAAGCCGTGGATGTCTTTTGGGCGAGAAACCGCGCCGCCCCCGTTTCGGGCAGCAGCACGAGTTGCAGCGGCTCGTTGCCGGCGTAAAACGTTCCGCACAGCAGGGCCGCCAGGAAAAGCGCCGGGAATCCGGCATAGGGCACACAGGCGCAAACGGTCAGTACGGCGGCGACTGTCCCGGCAGCGGCCGGATGACGCCGCAGGGTTGCCGTCCACTCGGGCGACCCGCCCAGCAGGCTGATGCGCAACAGCCGCCCGGAGTAGATGTGCCGCTGTTTTCGGGTTGGCATGGTTATCTGACGGCCTCCAGTTTTTCGAGTTTGTCGTCGAGGTCGATCTTGTCGATGATCGTTTTTACGAGTACGTCCATCTCCGACCCCGGGGAGTAGTCCGCCGGGCAGACGTGGCTCACGCGGTTGTCGTGGATCAGCGAGGTCATCTCCTTGCGCGCTCCCTTCTGGTCGGGGTTGTAAACGGCGATCGAGTGTCCGCCGAAGTTCTTCACCAACCGCATGCAGGGGATGTCCGTGGTTCCGTCGCCGACGTAGATCATGTGCTTGAACGGCACGGGACGCTCGTTTTCGGGAATATAGCGGTTGACCATCTTGCTGTCGAAAACCGATTCCACGCCCTTGTTGATCTTGAACATGAACTGCGTCTTGTTGGTGTAGTTGACCGCCACGGCAGGCCAGTAGGCAATGCCGTCCACGTCGTAGAGGAACGAGCAGGCGTAGATTTTGCGGAATTCGTGGGCGATCTCCGTCCCTTCGATAATCTCTTTCAGGCCCGAGGAGTTGATGTAGTGCAGAATCCGGATTCCCCGCTGTTCGCCGTAGGCGTTGATCCGCGAAAACCACTCCTTCACGCCGTTGAACAGTGTCACGCGGCGTCCCGAATCCTGGAACGCTTCGCGGCGGAGCGACAGGCCTTTGGATTTGGCCTCCTGAATCATCCGGGCCATGTAGGTGAGGACCATGTCGGCGTCCTGTTCTTCGGCGAGCGAGTTGGCTTCGGCCCAGAAGTCCTTGTTGCTTTTGCCGACCGCCGGAATGAAGTCGTACTCCTGCATGTTGCCCGGGGCAAGCGTTCCGTCGAAGTCGTAGATGAGCGCTATGGTGAATCTGAATTCCATTGTTTTCAAAGTTTTTGATTCTCAAAGATAACTTTTTTTCGCTACTTTTGCAAAAACGGCGCACCCCGGTTGCAAGGTCGGGCGGTGCGTGTGTTCTGCCGGGGTGCGGCCTTGTTGAACCGGAGCCCCTTTTTCCGAAATAACGTAAGAAAATACAATCGATTATGGAATTCAAGGAATTAATTGCAAAACGCCGCTCGGTCCGCAAATTCTCGAACCGCACGGTTCCCCGCGAAGTCGTGGACCGCATCCTTCACGAGACTCTCTCGGCTCCTTCGGCGCGCAATACGCGTTCGACGCGCCTCGTGGTGGTCGACGATCCTGCACTGGTGGCCCGCATGGCCGACATGCGCGATTACGGCTCGGCATTTATGAAGGATGCGTCGCTGGCGATCCTCGTGCTGGGTGAAACCTCGGCAAGCGACCTGTGGCGCGAAAATGCCGCGATTTCGGCGACGGTGCTGCAACTGGCCTGTGTCGACGAAGGACTCGCCTCGTGCTGGGTCCATGTCAACGGACGGCCCCGCCGCAAGGACGCTCCCGACGGCGAGAAGGCCGCCGATTACCTGCGCACGTTCCTGCCTGTTCCCGACGGCTGCGAACCTCTCTGCGCCATCGCCCTGGGCTATTCCGATTTCACCCCTGCCCCGCTCCCGCCCGCGGACGACAAAGAGCGGATCATACGGCTCGGATAAACTGAAAAAGGACGCCTGCAAGGCGTCCTTTTCTATATCAGCGTAATGTGTTTTCGCAGGATGTCGAGAACCTGTTTTTTAAGCTGCGGAGCGCTGATCGGCTTGGGCATGTAGCCCGTAAAGCCGTTCTGCATGATCTTCTGTTCGTCGGAAGCGTAGGCGTAGGCCGTTACGGCGACGATCGGGGTTCCGGGGGCGAATTTGCGTATTTCCGCCGCGGCCTCGTAGCCGTTCATCACCGGCATGTTGATGTCCATCAGGATCAGGTGGGGATGCTCCGTACGGCACAGTTCGACAGCTTCCTGTCCGTTCCAGGCGTGGCGCAGGCGGTAGTCGTGGCGCAGGATCGTTTCGAAAAGGCGGTAGTTGCTTTCGTTGTCTTCGGCGACGAGAACCGTCAGTTTGTCCTTCTCGACCGAGCATGCCGGAGCCTCTTCGCGCGGGACCTCGCTGGGCTTGCCCACGGTGTAAGGGAGCGTGAACCAGAAGGTCGTGCCTTTTCCCTCCTCCGATTCGACGCCGATCTCCCCGCCGAGGTGCTCGACGATGCTCTTGCAGATCGGAAGTCCCAGTCCTGTGCCCTGCTTGAAGGAGTTGAGTTTGACAAAGCGTTCGAAAACAAGTTTTTGGCCCTCGGCCGAAATGCCGCATCCCGTGTCGGTGACGTAGAAGTAGAGTTGGCTGCCCCGGACCTTGTAGCCGAAGCGGATCGACCCCTGGCGGGTGAACTTCGAAGCGTTGGTCAGCAGGTTGATCAACAGTTGCGAAAGCCGGTTGCGGTCGGAGTGGAACTGGCATTCGTCGAGTCCGGGTTCGAAAACCAGGTCGACGCCTTCGGGGACTTTCATCAGGAAGATACTCTCCTTTTCGTGCATCAGATCGTTCAGGTCGAAGTCCGAGAAGTTGAATTCCAGCGTTCCGGCCTCGATCTTCGAGAGGTCGAGTATGTCCCCGATCAGTTGCAAAAGCAGCGTGTTGTTGTTTTCGATGATCGAGATGTACTCCCGTTTCTCCTGTTCCTCTTCGGTTTCGGCGAGGATTCCCGAGAATCCGACGATGGCGTTGAGCGGCGTGCGGATTTCATGGCTCATATTGGCCAGGAACGCCGACTTGAGCCGGTTCGACTCTTCGGCGCGGTCGCGGGCCGAGAGGAGCTCCTCCTCCATCTGCTTGCGCGAGGTGATTATCAGCGACGATCCGACGAGGTTCAGCGGGCGTCCCTCTTCGTCGCGCCGGTCCACGACGGCCTGGGCTTCGACCCAGTCCAGATGCCAGTGTCCTCCGGCATCGGAGGCTACACGATACTCTTCGCGCACCTTCTCCTTCCGCCCGGCAATCAGGTCGTCGTAGGCGCGGCGTACCCGCTCGCGGTCCTCTTTGTGGATTTTCGCGAAATAGCTCCCTTCGGGGACCGACAGTTGTATGTCGGCATCGGGATTGGCCAAAAGCTGCTGGTTGCGCACCGATTTGTTGACATCGCACAGGATCGTGCTGTTCTGCAGGTCCCACTTCCACGGGACGATGTTCGCCACGTCGAGCGCCATCGAGAGTTTGTGGTTGATCGAGTCGAGTTTCTTCTGCGTCTGGTGGAGTGCCGTACCGTCGAGGCAGAAGATGTCGATGTGGTCGGCGACATACGAGCGGTTGATGACGACCTCGTAGAAGGCGTCGCGCGGCTTGAAATAGACGGGATAGGTGATAGTCCGGTTTTCAGTCAGCGCGATGTTGATAAGCCGCAGGAACTCGGTCATCGGGTAGGGAAAAAGTTCGCTGCCCGGTTTGCCGATCACCTTTTCCCGGGCGGTGAAAAGACGCTCGAAATGGGTGTTCACGTCGCAGTAAATCACATCCGCAGGGGTATGGTCCTTGTCGAAGACGACCTTTGCCTGGATGTAGACGATCGGCATGTTGTTGAACAAGTTCGAATAGCGGGCCTGGCTGTCCGATTCGCGCCGGCGGGCCGTATCTACGTTGTGCAGCATGCGGATGCGCCACTGCTGGATGATGCTGAAGGCCAGCAGCAGCAAAACGATCCCGCCGATCGCCCATTTGTACTGTTCGAGCGCTGAAACCGGTTTGTTGTAGAAAAGCGTGTTTGCCGGACAGGTATGGGGCGAAAGGTTCTTGCGTTCGAGGGTCGTATAATCGAACACCGGGCGGGGTTCTTTGGGGGTGTAGAACGGAATGTCGCGCGGCTGATGGCCGGCGAGGACGGCGTCGATGGCCGAAATGATCTGCGTGTTCACCTCTGTATCGTCGTACACATAGCCTCCGACGAGCCCGCCGTCGCGGATGTCTGCGGGCATCAGCGCGAACATCGGGGCCTGCACGCTGGCGATGACGCGGTAGGAGTCGGTGACGGGAACGACGTTGGTCCCGATCTTTTTCGTGAAGTGCCATGACGAGAAGAGAACGCCCGTGCGGCGGTTGTCGATGCGGTTGAGCGAGTCGAGCAGTGCCTCGGTCGACATGCTGTCTGCCGAATAGAAGCGGTAGTCGATGTGCGGGAATTCGCGATGCAGCAAATCGCGCAGGTCGTTGTCGGCCTGCTGGTTGATGTAACGACTGTCTCCGATGAAGATCAGCGAATCCATGCCCGGGATCATCCGGCGCATCAGCTCGACGTTCTCGCGCAGGTAGAACGGTGTCCGGATCAGTGTGATGTTGTCTGCTTCGGCTTTGTCGAGCAGTGGCTTGCGTTCTTCGGGTTGGATTGCCCGGCGTTGTATATATGCACTTTCGGGGGCGATATAGTCGAATTCCGAACAGAAAATAAGCGGTACACCGGGCCAGGTTTGTTTCACGAAGTCGCGCAGTACGGCAATCGGGGCGCCCAGCAACACCAGCATGCGGGGCGGATTTTTGCCGTATTCCCGCAGCAGGTTGTTCTTGAAGGCTTCGATCTCCCCCATCTCGTTGTTCTTGATTCTCATCAGCAGCGAGTTCATGTTCTCGGTGTATACCTCGAAATTGTCCACATGATCGATATGTGTGACGATGTTGTTGATGATGTTGCGGCTCCAGGGCGACGATTCGGTGTAGGTATTCAATACCAGCATGTAATCGCGCTTGTCGCCCGGAGGGCTGCTCGTCGCTTCGGAAAATGGGTGTGCCAGCAGGCAACTGAAAAGCATGATTCCCGCCAGGACGCGGAGCGGAATGCCGGACGCTTTCTTCAGAAGATTCATGTTTTTGAAATGCAGGTTGCCGGGTTTCCCCGGCCGTGACGCGTTGTATCAAACGACAAAGTCCGGAACGCAACTCCGGACCTTGTCGTGAAAGTGTGATTTTTTATCTGTTCAGTACCGGTTTTATATCTTTGATACGGAGTTGTGTGGTCACCGTACCCCGGTAGTGGTTTTCGACAATCTGGTAACATACGTCGATCGGGCGTCCCGAGCGCACCCATTCGTAGTGCAGGGGCTGCTGGAAGGCGATCGCCTGGATCTTGGTATTGGGTTTCTGCCGCTGCATCAGGTCCATGCGCAGGTGCTCGCACTCCATGCCGACGAGTTTGGCGTCACCGTGGTTGCTCACGCCGTAGGTCGCGAAGACCGGCGCCGTGTTGCCCGGCCCGAAGGGCTGGAAGCGGTTGAGGTCCTTGCGGAACGTCGGCGTGATGTCGGAGAAGAGCAGTTCGCTGTCGATGTCTACCTGCGGAACGAGCATCTGCGGGTCGATGTTCTCCTCCACGTAGGCATTGAACCGCCGGGTGAACTCCTCGACCCGTTCCGGGCGCATCGTCAGCCCTGCGGCGTACATGTGTCCGCCGAAATTCTCCAGCAGGTCCGAGCAGGATTCGACGGCCTGATACAGGTCGAATCCCGGAACCGAACGCGCCGAGCCGGTCACGAACCCGTTGCTCATCGTCAGCACCACCGTCGGACGGTAATAGGTTTCGATCAGGCGCGAAGCGACGATCCCCACGATGCCCTTCATCCACCGGGGATTGTAGATCACCGTGCTCTTGAGGGCTTTCATTTCGGGATTGCCTTCGATGTAGTCGTGCGCCTCCTGCGTAACGGAGCGGTCGATCGACTTGCGGTCCTGGTTGTAGGCATCGATCACGCTGCCGAACTCTTCGGCGATCGACTCGTTACCCTCGATCAGCAGTTCGACGGCGGCGTGCCCGCCCGAAGGCGATGCGTTTTCGTCGTTCTCGTCCATTCGCATGCGGCCTGCGGCGTTGATGCGCGGCCCGATCTTGAAGACGATGTCGTCGATGGTGATGTTGTGTTTGTCCAGTCCGCAGATCTTGATGATCGACAACAGTCCTTTCGACGGCTCGCGGTTGAGGTTCTTCAGGCCGAAATAGGCCAGAATACGGTTCTCGCCCACCAGCGGTACGATGTCCGAGGCGATCGAGACGACCAGCAGGTCCAGCAGGGGCAGGATTTGCTCGAAGGGCATGCGGTTTTTCTGGGCATAGGCCTGCACGAGTTTGAATCCTACGCCGCAGCCCGACAACTCGTCGAACGGATAGGAACAGTCGACCCGCTTGGGGTCCAGAACGGCTACGGCCTTGGGAATCTCCTCGGCCGGGAGGTGGTGGTCGCAGATGATGAAATCCACGCCTTTCGTCTTCGCATAGACAACCTTTTCCGTGGCTTTGATGCCGCAGTCCAGGGCGATGATAAGCCCCACGCCCTTACGGGCGGCAAGGTCGATACCTTTGATCGATATACCGTATCCTTCGGTATACCGGTCGGGGATGTAGAACATCAGGTTTTTGTGCCCGATCTGGCGCAGGAACTTGTAAACCAGCGCAACGGCCGTACAGCCGTCCACGTCGTAGTCGCCGTAAACCATGATTTTCTCATTGTTCGCAACGGCCCGTTCGACCCGCTCGACCGCCTTCTCCATGTCCTTCATCAGGAACGGATCATGCAGGTCGGCGAGGCTCGGTTTAAAGAACTTCTCCGCCTTTTCTACGGTGTCTATGCCTCTTTGTACGAGCAGATTGGCCAGTACGGGCGAGATCCGCAGAGCGGCAGCCAGCATGGCCGCCGTCGCGGGGTCGCCCTGTGGCTTCACTACCCAGCGTTTTTCTATAGGCATACGAATTGTTATTTATATATTTTAACATTTAAAATCTCACTTAAAAATTGCACAACCAGCGATTTTACTTCGCTCATTCCGATTTCGCGGCCCGTTTCGACGGCAATCGACGTGACACCCCGGTCGGTGAATCCGCAGGGGTTGATGCGCGAGAACCACCTTAGGTCGGTCGTGACGTTCAGGGCGAACCCGTGCATGGTGACATAACGCGACGAACGGACTCCTATTGCGCAAATCTTGCGCGGCCGAGCCTTTCCGGGGTCGATCCAGACTCCCGAAGCCCCGGCGATGCGTCCCGCCGCAATGCCGTATTCCGCGACCGTGCGGATCACGGCTTCTTCCAGCGCTTCGATGTACTCCCTCAGGCCGATCCCGAGCTGTTCGAGGTCGAGAATCGGGTAGCAGACCAACTGCCCCGGGCCGTGGAAGGTGATGTCGCCGCCGCGGTCGATGTGAAAGAACTGTGCGCCCATCCCCTCGAGCGTTTCCCGGGCGATGAGCAGGTTTTCGGCGTGTCCGCTTTTCCCCAGCGTGTAAACCGGCGGATGTTCCACCAGCAGGATCGTCCCTGCGTTGTCTCCGGGGGCGTTTTCAGTGTCCGGGACAAGGCTCGAACCTGCTCCGCCTGCGCGTTTGCGGGCCACCCTGGCGTCGAACAACTCCTGCTGCAAGTCCCAGCAGGTTTTGTAGTCCATGCATCCGAGGTCCCGGCAGGAGGCTTTCATCGCTACAAACTTTTTACGCTTTGCAGGGCTTCTTCGGCCATATACGACGAGCGGACCAACGGCGCACTCGCACAATAGCTGAAACCCATTTCAAGCGCCCGGAGTCTGTACCATTCGAATTTTTCGGGAGTGATATACGCCGCTACGGGGTAGTGCTCCAGAGTAGGCCGAAGGTACTGACCGAGTGTTACAATCCGCACGCCTGCGTCGCGCAGGTCATGCAGGGTTTGCAAAACTTCATCATCGCTCTCGCCAAGTCCGACCATCAGTCCGCTTTTCGTTACGACGCCCTGTCCGTTCAGGTAACGCAGGGTCTCCAGGCTCGTGTTGTATTTGGCCCTGGAGCGCACCACGGGGGTCAGTCGCTCGACGGTTTCGATGTTGTGCCCGATGATATCGGGCTTTGACGCGATAACTACGTCCAAGAGGTCGGGTCGTGCGTCGAGATCGGGAATAAGGAGCTCAATTACGGCGTCGTTGTTTTGTGACCGGATGGCCTCCACGGTTGCCGCCCAATGGGCAGCTCCGCCGTCGGGGAGGTCGTCGCGTGTCACGGAGGTTACGACGACATACCTCAGTTTCATCAGTGCGACGCTTTCGGCCACCTTTCGGGGTTCCTCGGCGTCGGGAGCAAGGGGATGTCCCGTTTTGGTTGCGCAGAAACGGCAGCCACGGGTGCAGATGTCGCCCAGAATCATAAATGTCGCTGTTCTCCGGCTCCAGCATTCGGCCTGGTTGGGACACCTGCCGCTGCTGCAAATCGTATGCAAATTGTGTTTTTCGACGATCTGCCGCACTTCGCCCCATTCGGGAGTGCGGTGGAGTCGGATTTTCAGCCATCCGGGTTTTTTCAGTACATCTACCTTGTCATAAAACTTCGGCATTTAAGTTCATTATTTTCCAATTGATGCAAAAATAAGAAAAAAGATTGGATATTCCTTGTGATCGGCCCATTTTCTTCCGCGATGCCGTGCAGGAGTTCGTGACGGGGCATAATCCCCGGCCCGGGGCTATCCCGCAAGAGAAAGAGGTCGGACACCTGCCGGTATCGGACCTCTTCTGGTTAGGTTAGTTAGGTTAATGAGAGTGGGAGAATCCCACGTTTGTTACACAAAGGTAATTGAAATTTACGAAAAACCAAATGTTTTGTAACATTTTTCTAAAACCTAACGCAATTTTGTTTATAGATTATAATTAAAATTTTTAAAATACCCCTGTGTTTATAAGTTTTTGATTAAAGCGCCTCGCGCATTTCCAGGCTCTCGGCCGATTCGCCGATAGTGCTGGGCTGCGGTTCGGGGACCAGCGACGTGAGGTGCTTGTGGCGATAGGTCGCGGGCGTCATCTGGTACTCTTTCTTGAAGAGTTTGATGAAGTGCGATGTGTTGGGGAACGTGCATTCGTTGCCGATTTCGGAGATGGACTTCGAAGTCGAGATCAGCAGCAGACGCGAGTGCATGAGCCGCTGGCGGATGTACCACTTGTGAGGCGGCATCTGGAAGTGGCGGCGAAACTCCTTTTTGAACGAGGTGAGCGAACGGTTGGTGAGTTTCGAGAGTTCTTCGATCGAAATGTCCTTGAAGATGTGGTCGTAGACGATCTGTTCGAAATTCTCCTTGGCGGCATCCACGTTGCTTAACAACTTGCTTTTGATGCAGCAATCCTCGTGTGAGGCGATCAGGTAGATCAACTCGGTCATCTTGATGTTCTCGGCCGTCTCGTCGTGGCCGAAATCCTCGTCGCGCAGGTAGTTGTTGGTATTGACGAAAAAGTTCCGCAGCGAGTTCCATGCGGGCATGGTGACGTGCGAGCGGTTGCGGCAGTTTTCGCACGAATGTTCGTTCGAAATGTTCAGGCCGTAGGTGATGTTCAGGTGCATCAGGATACGCTGGAGGTCATCGGGCGTGTAATAAAAGAGCACCTGCTCGAACGGCTGGCCGCCTTCGGGGAAGTTCTCAATGTAGTGGTGTCCGATGCCCAGGTAGAAAACATCGCCGCGCGAAAGTGTCTGACGCTTATCGCCGTCGTAGATGTACTTCGTTCCGCGGAGGATGTAACCGATTGCGTAACGCGAAAGGGACTGCGACTGGATACCGTTGTGAAGCGACTCGACGTACTTCACGATCATCGGCTGTTGAACCGACGAATTCATTGAATTCTTCATAGTAATTGTAATTTAAGTTTTTCTGAACAAAGCATTGCGTCACTTATGTTCGTTCTCAAATATACAATTTTAACTTTTCAATATACCATAATTAATAGCATATTTGGACACAAAAGGGCAAATAAGACCTTTTGTGCTATGGTTTGGGCTAAATAGATTATTGTAAGATTGTGTTGATGACTGCTGAAGCGAGCAATAGCAGGTAAAGCGGAAGGGCGATGGCCCGGTGAATCCGGACAAACATGAAGGGTAATAGAACGGCCGAAGGTACGGCCGTCAGAGCGATTACTCCGGGGGTCGCGGCGGGACCGCACAGCATGGCGGCGACAAGCAGGAGTATACTTATATTAAATATAAAGATAAAGCGCGGTTTGGTTCCGACGGCGTAGATGTCCGAGAGGAAAAACAGCAGGGCCATCAGGTCGAGTATAAAAACGGCGCCCAGCAACACGAGGCTTTCTATCGGTGTCGAGAGGAACAGCGACAACGGCCTTCCCGTGATGAATGTATTCGCCAGGAGTGTGACCGGAGCTGTAAATTCGCCCCCGGCGCCCCAGTTGACGTAGCAGAGTGCGAGGACGGGCAGCAGCAATCCGGCAATGGCGACGGTGACTTCGCGCAGTGTGCGCCGGAAGAGCATGACGGCGAGCGGCAGCAGGATCTGGAGCGGCGTAGCGGCCACACAGACGAGCGGCAGCAGCCCCGTGTAGAACGAGGCGCGGAAGATGGCGTCGAACCCGAATCCGTTGCAGAACGAGCGGCAGAAGTTTTTCAGGGCTAGGGCCAGCAGGGCCGATGCGGTGAAGAGTGTCAGGAAATCGCTGTCACCGGCAAGACCGCAGGCGATGGCCCCGTAAAGAGGAATGGCAAGGCAGGTTCCGACGGTGTAGAGGTTGTAACGTACGGTAAGGCGTCCGACGGACATCCCCGTAAAGAGCATCAGCAGGCCGGCGATCCAACGCGACCAGGTGGGATGCGCCGACTGGAACTGTGCCAGCAGGTCCCCGGGCAAGGTTATGGCGACTGCGTCGGAAGCGCTTCGGCCGGCTATATTCCCGGCCAGCGCCGCGGGGGCCGCGTCAGAGCCGCCCGCACCCCACATCGCGACGACGGTGAGTGCGGCGAGGGTCAGAAAGGCCGGAACGAGCGGCTGCCGTGCAATGTCGAATTTCATGTCGGGGCTTTTTTCCTCGGACAAAATTAGTGAAAAAAGCCGGAATAATCCGTAACTTTGTAGAATATGGAAGGTAGTCCCGTAATCTTTGGGTGCAAACGCCGTCCGACTGCTGTCTGTTTTACGCGATTTGTGATACGATGTTAGAAAACCAGTGCCAATACGACCTTTCGGAGGCCGGATGCGACGAAGCCGGGCGCGGATGCCTGGCCGGGCCGGTCTTTGCGGCGGCTGTGATTCTGCCGCCCGATTTCCACGATCCGCTGCTCAACGACTCGAAGCAGATGACCGAGCGCAACCGGGAAAAGCTGCGTGCCGTCATCGAACGCGAGGCTGTCGCATGGGCCGTCGAGGCGGTTTCGGCTGCGCGGATCGACGAAATCAATATCCTGAACGCTTCGTTCGAAGGGATGTCGCTGGCTGTGGCGCGCCTCGACCCGGCTCCGTCGTTCCTGGCTATCGACGGCAACAGGTTCCGCACGCGCCTCGAAATTCCCTATCGCTGCATCGTCAAGGGTGACGGCAAATACGCAGACATTGCCGCGGCTTCGGTTCTCGCCAAAACCCATCGCGACGAATATATGCTGCGCATCGCCGAAGAGTTCCCGCAGTACGGCTGGACGAAAAACAAAGGTTACCCCACGCGCGAACACCGGCTGGCGATCCGGGAGTACGGTCTTACGCCCCACCACCGGCTGACGTTCAACCACGAGATCGACCAGTTGGAACTTCCCTTCTGACGGTTCGGATGATTGCGGCGCACCTGCCGCCGCCCCGAAAATTCCCGAATGAAGCGCTCTCTCCATTCGGGAATTTTTACGCGATGCGCCATCTGTCCTGTACCGGAGGCGGCTGCTTTTCGTTACGAGCGGACCTGAGGTTATCCGCGCCGAACCGTTTTGCATAGCGCCTTCCTTCCCGGCAAAACAAAAAGAGCAGGCTTGAAAGCCTGCTCTTTTTCAACATAATCCCCGGATTAGTATCCCAGCGACTTGGAGGCCGCATAGGAGAGTTTCAGGGCGTTGGCGCGACGCAGCTCCTGCTTAACGTCGGTCACAATACCCATCTTGGTATTTTCGTCGGCCTTGAGGCAGATCGTCATCGAAGCACGGTCGGCTTCGGTGAGCTTATCGCGTTCTGCGGCGACGAAGTCCAGGATATCCCGGGTCGATTTGTACGAGTCGTTCAACTGGATGCGCGGCGCGGTTCCGAACTTTGCCTGCATCGTCATCGACGGGGGACCGATGTGAATGAAACTTACGAGCGATTTCTTCTCGAGTTTCTGCACTTCGGTAGCCTCCGGAAGTTTGTATCTTACCAGCAGTTCCTGATCGCGCATGGTCGTCGAGACCATAAAGAAGAAGAGGATCATGAAGATCACGTCAGGAAGCGATGCGGTCGAGATAGGGGGCAGACCTTTGCTGCCCTTCTTTTTCATTACTGCCATGGCTTACTTCTTTATGTTACGCGGTTCGGCCTCCGAAATCTTCAGAGGTACGGCTTTCGATACTGCATTGCGCTGCTCCTCGGGAAGATCGAGGAATTTTGCGCCGAATTTACGCTGTGCCACCTCGTTACGCACCTCGTTGAATGCGCGCGTGAGTTCGTTCTGCACCATGATATAGGATTGGTAGCCCGTGTCTCGGGTCGTCTGAAGCGAAACGACGCCCTGGCTCTCGGGATATACCCATTTGCTGCCGTCTGCGAGCTCGATCTCTTTGTTCTGCTTCTCGGGCAGGTTCTCGTCGTTCATCGGGTTGGTGATGAACTCCTTGGTCTTGTCCTTGAGCTGGTGAAGATCGAGCGGCTCCTGCTTGCCTGCTGCTCCTGCCATGATGTCTCCCCTACCGTTGATGAACACGAGGAATAGGTTGCGCTCCTTGACCTTGATCTCATCCTGAGGTTGATCCTCGGGAGGCATCGGCGGAAGCATGCGCACCAGACCCGTGTCGGTATTCATGGTAGTGGCGACCAGGAAGAAAATCAGCAGCAGGAAGGCGATGTCGGCCATAGAACCGGCATTGATCTCCTGTATTTTTCTTTTATCTGTTGCCATCGTTTTTTACTCAGTTATTTGAATGCGCCCCAGATTTCGGTTGCAACGGCCGTCAGGAAAGCGGCGATGAACGCAACGTAGGTTACGAGGATGCTCGTTTCGGTAATTACGGTTTCACCGTGGCTGAAGAAACCGTTGTTCTGCAGATCGATGATATTCACCGTATGGCCGGCCGAATAGAAATACGAAACGCCGACGACGACGATGATCAACGCCAGGGACAGAATGGTTCCCTTGATGCCTGCCGGGTTTTGGATCATTCCGAAAACGGCGCAGAAAATAGCCGCAGCGACAGCGAACACGAAGAGGAAATATCCCCACATCAGGTTCACGCTGATCGATGCGTCCGAGCCGCCGGTAGCGATCGCGTAGACCAAAAGGACTACGGTGATAGCCATCAGAACACCCAGCAATATGTTTAAAATCTTTTTCATAATTGCTTTTGACTTTTTAATCTTATCCGCGTCGGATTATTTCTTGTTGTAAGCCGTCAGGATATCCATCAGCGTGATGGACGAGTCCTCCATATCATTCACGAGCGAGTCGATCTTCGAAACGATATAGTTGTAGAACAACTGAAGAATAACCGCAGCGATAAGACCCATAAGGGTGGTCAGAAGGGCGACCTTGATACCGCCTGCAACCAGCGTCGGGCTGATATCACCGGCAGCCTGGATGGCGTCGAACGCCGCGATCATACCGACGACGGTTCCCATAAATCCGAGCATCGGGCTGAGGGCGATGAACAGGCCGATCCACGAAAGGCCCGACTCCATCTGGCCGGTCTGAACCGAACCGTAGGAAACAACGGCTTTTTCGACAGCGTCCAGACCCTGGTCGTAACGGTCGAGACCCTGGTAGTAGATCGAGGCGATCGGACCGCGGGTGTTGCGGCAGACCTCTTTAGCAGCTTCGATGCCGCCGTTCTTGAGCGCCTCCTCGACGGAAGCGATGAGTTTCTTCGAGTTGATCGTCGAGAGCGACAGGTACAGGATACGCTCGATAGCCACTGCCAGACCGATCACCAAGCAGAGGAGCACCGGGAGCATCCACTCCCAACCGCCTTCGAGGAACTTCTGCATCATGACGTGGTGCATGCTGTCGCCTGCAACCTGGGTTTCTGCTACAACCGCTTCGGTTGCGACAGCTGCATCCTGTGCGAACGCACTAACGGTACCCAGTACGGACAGGGCAGCCGACGGAATCAAAAAAAGTTTTTTCATAGTTGTGTTAGATAAATTAAATTTGATTAGTTGATCTTTTTATTGTTGTGTTTTTGGTTTCTTCTTCTTTCCGGTCGCCGCCGAATGCCGTTTTTTTATTTTCAAACGTTGTCGTCCGTTATTTTTTCAATAAAAATAATTATTTTTTTTGTCTTTCGCAGCCTTCGGAGTGTCCTTTTCTGCTCCGGAGCTGCTGCGGAAGGTTATTTCTGCACATATAGCCGAACCCCGGATAATTCATCCCGGATTCGATTAATGGACTGTAAGCCAATAGTTTCGCATGCTTTTTGCCGCCTGGCCCGCCCATTGCTTCCTGCGGAAAGGGTACATTAGCAGTGCGAAATATAGAAAAAAAAATTGTTACATGCAACGGCTTATGCCGTAAATTCTCCGCGCAGGGGTTTGCGCAGGAGCATGCGTGTCTCGTCGTCCGAAAGCCCCAATCCGAGTACGTACATCAACTTGGTGACGGCGGCTTCGGTAGTCATGTCGTAACCGCACAGGACGCCGGTTTTTTGCAGTTGCAGCCCCGTTTCGTAGAGTTCCATCGAGACGCAGCCCCCGCCGCATTGCGTGATGTTGAGAATGATGATCCCGCGTGCGACGGCTTCCCCGATGACGCGGATGAACCATTCGGAAGTGGGGGCGTTGCCGGCGCCGAAGGTTTCGAGTACCACGGCGCGCAGCCCCGGGGCTGAAAGCATGGCCCGCAGGATCTCTTCGCTGAGTCCCGGAAAGAGTTTGACGAGTTCGATGCCCCCGGATAGTTTCGTGGCGATGCGCAGTTGCGGGGAAGTATCCGCGGGCCGCAGGATCGCCGGGAGGTTGTAGGCGATATTGACCCCTACTTCGGCCAGCGGCGGGTAGTTGTAGGAGCGGAAGGCGCTCAGGGCCTCGGCGCTGCGCTTGGTGGTGCGGTTGGCGCGGAAAAGGCGGTTCTGGAAATAGAGCGATACCTCGGGAACCTCCGGGCGGCCGCCGATGCGGGCCCCGGCGATCTCGATGGCTGTGATAAGGTTCTCTCGCCCGTCGGTACGCAGCACGCCGATCGGAATCTGGCTTCCGGTGAAGACGACCGGTTTGGCGAGGTTTTCCAGCAAAAAACTCAGGGCCGAAGCCGTGTAGGACATGGTATCGGTCCCATGCAGCACGACGAATCCGTCGTAGCGGGCGTAGTTGTCGCGGATCAGGCGGGCGAGGGCCAGCCAGTTCGACGGCTCCACGTTCGAAGAGTCGATCACGGGCGACACCGTGTGTACGTCGATGTCGACGTTAAGGCGTTTCAACGAGGGGAACTCGTCGTAAATGCCGCTGAAGTCGAAGGGGACCAGCGCCCCGGTGGCGGCGTCGGTCTTCATGCCGATGGTTCCGCCCGTGTAAATAATGAGGATCGAAGATCTCATGGTATCAGATTCCTTTGAATATTCGTTTGGCGTTGGCCGTCGTCGCCTCCGCGACCTCCGCCGGTGTGAGTCCTTTGAGTTCGGCGACCTTTTCGCAGACGTAACGCACGTAGGCCGACTCGTTGCGCTCTCCCCGGTGGGGTGCGGGCGTGAGGTAGGGACAGTCGGTTTCCAGCACGATGTCCCGCAGTTCCATTTCGCGCACGACCTCGGCCAGTTTGCTCTTTTTGAAAGTTACCACGCCGCCGATCCCGAAGGCGAAATCACCGTACTCCTTCAGTTTGCGGTAGGTCTCGATTCCGTCCGAAAAGGCGTGGAAGACTCCCCGGACGCCTTGGCCGCGGTATTCGCGCATGATAGCGGCCGTTTCGGGCCATGCGTCGCGCGTATGCACGGCGATCGGCAGCCCGTATTGCAGCGAGAGGTCGATCTGGCGGCGGAACGTTTCGGCCTGTTCGGCCCTGAAATCGCGGCTCCAGTAGAGGTCCAGCCCGATCTCGCCTACGGCGCAGAATCCCTCGATCCCTTCGGGCGGCGTTTGCAGGTAGCGTTCCACCAGGGCGAGTTCCTCCTGCCAGCGGGGATTGTCGTTCACCGAGGTGGGGTGCAGTCCCATCATCGGGATGCACCGCTGCGGATGGCTGCGGCAAAGTCCGAACAGCCGCTCGTGGCTTTCGGAGTCGATGGCCGGGAGCAGCAGTTGCCCGACGCCTTCGGCTGCGGCGCGGGCTAAAGCCTCTTCGCGGTCGTCGTCGAATGCTTCGTCGTATAGGTGTGAATGCGTATCTGTCAGTATCATAGTTTCATGTATCTGTTTCCGGGCAACTGGCGCACGGCGCCTGCCAGTTCGAGCCCTACGAGCAGCGTCGCCAGTTCGCCGGGATTCAGGCTGCTCAGTTCCCCGAGCGTCTCGACCGACAACGGGTCGTCGGTGCGGAAACACCCCAGCAGTCCGGCCTCGTCGGGCGTCAGTTCCGGAGTCGGGGGCTTTGCCCGCAGCATCGCGGGATTTTCTCCGAGGTCCCACATCAACTCCCGGATCACGTCGTCGGCCGTCAGTACCAACTGTGCTTTGCGGTTGCGTATCAGGTGGTTTGCGCCCGCCGAAGCCCGGTCGGTGATGCGTCCCGGCACGGCCATTACCGTCCGGTTGTAGGCGTCGGCGCAGTGGGCCGTGAAGAGCGAGCCGCCGCTGTCGGGAGACTCGGCGACGATACATCCCGCACTCAGCCCCGCAATGATGCGGTTGCGTGCGAGGTAGAAATTGCCGTTCTGCTTCGACTGCGAGTGCAGTTCCGTAACCAAAGCCCCTCCGCGGGCGAGGATGTCTCGCGCCACGTCCGTATGCTGGGCAGGCGTAACGCCGGGCAGCGGGTTGGCTAACACCGCGACGGTCCGTACGCCGGCTGCAAGCGCCGCACGATGCGCTGCAACGTCGATCCCGAAAGCCAGGCCGCTTACGACCGAGAGTTCCGGAACCCGCTCTGCTAGCCCTTCTATGAGCCGGTTGCAGACCGTCTGCCCGTAAGGCGTTGCTTCGCGTGTTCCCACGATCGAAATACAGCGGGCCGAGAGGGCTTCGGTGTCTCCTTTGATATACAGCACATGAGGGTAATCGGGGATTTCCCGCAGGAGCGCCGGGTATTCCGGGTCGGTCGAGGCAATGGCTGTGATGCCGTTGCGGCGGCAGTAGGCGAGTTCCTTTTCCGCATCAGAAAACCCTTTCCGGCGGACGATCTGCTGTGCCGCTTCGGGCCGCAGCTCCGCTTTGCCGATCAGCTCGTCGGCCGTGGCCGCGAAAATGCTTCGCGCATCGCCGAACTGCTCCAGCAGGTGCACGGCGCCTTTAATGCCGATGCCCGGAGTCATCTGAAGGGCAATATCCTCGATGGTCATACCGCGAAAAAACGTTTAGAACGATGTAAAGATAGCCATTTTCGGGAAATAACGCAACGCAGGGCGGAATTTCGTAAAGAACCGGTTGCAATTGAAAAAAGGTAAGCGCATGTACGCTTACCTTAAGATTAAAAAGTAAATATTTTTTGGAAAGAGCGCAAAGTTAAGCCGAAGTTTTGCAGATTTTAGAAATGTTTGTATATTTGCACTCCCGATGCACTGAAAAATGAAGCCGTATGCTTTGGATTTGCGGAGCCGATCGATCGGATTCCGGGAATTTTGAAAATCCGGCTCGGTTTAAAAGACAGGGTATTCGGGTAAAAATGGTCTGATGGCCGAGTGGCTAGGCAAAGGTCTGCAAAACCTTGTACAGCGGTTCGAATCCGCTTCAGACCTCAAAGAGGGCTTCTAATCAGCTAATTTACAGCGATTAAGAAGCCCTCTTTCATTCACAGGGGCGCAAATAGGGGCGCAGTTTCTCCAAACGATTAACTTCCAAAGAATCAAAATACTACTAAAATTTCACCGCCAATAGAGAGATTCCGCCAAGATTCTTTATAAAATTTCTCTCCGGTTTTTTCAACAAAATAATACCACCTTTATAATAAGTAAATAATAAATCACGCTTTCAATAGCGTACTATTATACCCGCTATTCGACCGGATCGCTGGGTAGGCTCCAATAGTACCGTCGGTTCCTCCACGTCAGCGACAGCCCGCCCATACAACGACAAAAGGGACGATCTCCAAGCGTTTCCATATCCTACCGGGCAAGTAGTTCGCCGGAGGCTTCAACGATCTAAAATCGACCTCTCCAAGAGTTTCCCGTTTTCACGCCACGGCATCGCGCCAAAAGTAGGCATAGGCAGGCTGGCAGATAACGGTCAATCTCCAACAACACACCGCGCCGCGGCTCGAAATAATATACTTTCGTATTTAGGTATTTCGCCAATACAAAGACCCGTCTAAGATACTCCGAGCGCCAATAATTAGGAGCTTCGCCTACAAGTCCGAAAACAGCGATTTTCAAGAGGCGTTTTCTTCGGGCGGGTAAATACTCCTTCGAAACGGCAGGAGCGTAGAAATCGGCATCTACAACAGCACGGCGGAGAACGCCGGAAACGCTGGCCGAGGGCGCGTATTATAGAACGTCGAGGAGCCTGACGGGGCGCGGCGCGAAATAATATACGAAGGTTTCCCTATTAGGCGAGAGCGAGATTATCAAAAGGCGTAGATACAGCGTTCACGCAGTTTCGCGTTATTATATTCCCCTTTATCCTATTCAGAGCAATAGCTATTACATAGATTACTTATTCCCCTTATTATTATCAGAGAGGCCGCCGCGACCGCCCTCCAAACAGTTCCCGGAGGGTTTGGGGGAGGTTCAGCGCCGGGTCACGCTTACTTATTCTTAGGAGGTTCCGTACGAGGTCTGCCCGAAACTGACGGCTTCCGTAGTTCCCGGCATCGTATCGGTCGATGACGCTTACCAATTCCCTCCGTACTTTACAGCGGGCCGCCTTCAAGCCTTTACGCGTGGCAGAGCTGCAAGCCTCCCGCCGCTTCGCAAGATATTCGGCATACCCGTATTCGTTCAGCCCTTCGGCGATCTCGCGCTCTTTCGGGGTCATTTCATCCGTTATTTCGATCCGTTCGAACAGCACGAAATTCCGGGCTTCCCGGGCGAGGAACAGATAGAGATCGCCGTAGCTGGCTACAAGGTCGGCCACGGAGTGAATATCGAGCCTATTCAGCGCGAGGGCCTGCCGGTCGGCCAGCTTAAATTCGTAACGCGGAAAATAGTAGCCATGACGGGCGAGAATATCGAAGGCGTCGTCCTGCCGGGTTCGGTTCCGCAACGGCGTTTTAGCGACGATCTCGGCCGTTTTATCATAGATCATAACTTTCTTATAGCTCCGGTCGCCGAAATAGACGGTTTCGTCGTTGAAGGCGTTTCTCGGTCGAGTCTTATAGCCGGATAGCAGGCGGATCAGCCGACGGCACGGGATTCGCGTCCGCAGGTTCAGCCCGACCTCTACCTGGGTAACACGGCCCCGGCCCAACTCCTCGTAGGAGATATTCAGATCGGCCGCCAACCGTTTCAAGGCACGGATAAGTGCCTCGGAGGTCAGATCGAGCAACGAGATTCTTCCGTAGTACCATTTACGGAGGCTATTCATAATAAAGAGCCTTCCGGTTCTCCTTACGTAGACCAGTCCGAGCGAATGCGGAGCAACGCACGAGGGTCCTTTCAATCGGTAAATATCGACGCTATCGAGTACCTTCACGATCTCGCAGTTCTCGAAGGTCCCCGAAAAATTCTCCAACATTATAGTCAAGTTATCTATCATAAGCGGACGTTTTTCATTTTTACAAAGATACGCAAATAACATCCCCAATATTCACCCTCACGCCGCTACAACCCTTAAAACGGCCCAAAAACGACGCTCCGAATCCCGCGAAATCCCAATAAATTCTGGGGCCATAACGAGGCTTAAATTTTTTATAATATTTTCTTATAATTATTTTTTAATACTTAACTAAACACAAAAACCGCCCCCGTCGGGGGCGGTCTACGAGGGACGGAAGCGTCCGCGTTCTATTCGTTCAGCGCGGCTTCGATTTTCTCAAATCCGTCGTCTTTACAATTATTCGGCGTGAGATAGGGGCGTCGCGGATTTTTCAAAAGCACCAGATTCGGATAACTTTCCAATCCTTCAACAGCTCTGAACCACCGCCGGGCACTTCGGCAAATCACAATCGTCACGCCTTTATTCATCAGATACCGGACCAACCTCACGGCGAACTCCTGCGTAGGGAGCAGTCCCGATTCCGATTTCACCAACCGCGTCGGTATATTCCCGTACTTTTTAGAGTGGTAACCCAAATATTCGACAATCGTCAGGTATTTCGGGGCATCGGGCCAGCGTTTCAATACTTCGCCAAGCAGGTTATTCCAATAGCGCGTATCAATAGCAAGCAGGTCTTCGTCTTCGGTCGGGAAGGGAATACCGTTCAAGAGCATCGCATCGGCTTTTGTTCGCAGGAATTTCCGGCGCTGGTCAGGCGTCATTTTCTTCAAGGTTCCCGCGTTACCCGGTATTTCCTCCGTCTGCTCTACCCAGCCGGGATTAAGCGTCAGAATAGCCACCTTCGCGTTAAAGAAATCGCCATGTACGGGTTCGGGCACACCCTCGCAGCGGATTTTCCGCAGATCGGGAGCCGTTTCGTTATAGGCGTCGATCACGGCCCGTTCGTCGGGACAGACAAGATTTTCCGGGGCTTCGGCATAATCTTTCTCCGCCAACATTTCGGCCAATACCCGCCACGGGTTTTCTTTTAACAAGGTTTCCTTCGTTTCCATAATAAAAGGTTTAATAGTTAGGTTCCCAAAGATAAGATATTCTCGCCCTTTTTCAATATCGAGGGCGGTGACGATTTCATCCATTTTTTCTTCGCCCCGGTAGTCGATCCCGACCGTCCACGCGCTATTCGTCCCGCCGTCCCAGCAAAACACCTCCTCCAGCCGCTCGCGGAGTTCGGCAGTAAGCAGGGCCGTCAGTCGGCTTTCGGAGAGGCAGACCCTTTCCAACAGAAAATAATGCAACACGGAGGTCGTCTCACCCGTCCGCAGGTAGCTGATATAGTACGCCAACGAGTGGGGAATCCGGTCGGCATAGTCGGGGTGGTTCTCTTTATAGCGGGCCAAAACAACCTCCAAATCCCCGCCGTAATGGATATACAAGGCGAGGTTCAGTAACTTTTTCTCCCAGCTAACCCGTCCGAACTCGAAACACAGATCGTCCCAATAAGCCCGTCGGGCGACAAGGTCGTCATAGATTTCCCGCTTTTCAGCAACCGGCATCGCCGGGTCGCCGAGGGATTTCGAGACCGGGGTGGCTTCATCCCGGTATTTTTTAACGACGAGATCGTCGGCGCTGACGGAATCGGCTTCCATCCACCACCGCAACCATTCCGATTTTTCGGCGTCCTCCAACTTTTCAAAATCTCCGCTCTTTAATCCGTTCCTCGACAGATAGTGTCGAAATTCCCGCTCCAATCTCGCCATCCGGCTCCCTTCGGCGGCGGCATACAGGAATTTCGGGGGCAGGTCCTCAATCCACATCGTCGAGCGGATCGCCTCCCGAAACCGTCTCGCCTCGATCATATCCAGCAGGGGAAATTTTCCGCGAAAGGGAATCAGCCGCGACGGAATTTCCCGGTCTACAAGCGGGCCGGCCATACCACCCGCCACGGAGCACATCCGGTCCCTCGTCGAAAGTTCACTCTTTTCCATATCCCGTTATTTCGATTACAAACTCTTTACGGCAAAATTATCAGTCGCTTCCGCCAACCCCCGGCGCAAGGGCGGATTATTTTCGCACAATCGTCTACGTTCCCGCCATTCAACAACAAAAGGCGTAGAGCCGTAAACTTATTATATTCGGAAAGGCTCTGGTAAACCCGCGTACTATAATAAGCAACAGCCCTACGCCCCAAGGGACGGAGGAACACCGCGCCTCTTTCGTACAAAATTTACCAGATTTTATCCGAGGAAAAAGGCGTTCGTCCTATATCGTCAACAAAAATAACAATCGGCCTCGGAAAAAACAAACAAAAAAGGCTTCGACCTAAATCGAAGCCCCTATTATTATAGTAAGCCATTATCTAATATAGCGAACATCGATTGGCTCCCCTTCCTCATCCATACAATTATAGTCGACCAGTCGCATTTCATTTTCCCCGAAATGGAGGCTTACATTTTTATCGCAGATTAAATCTCTTAATTTTTTGTTATGACTTATATCGAGATTCATTATATTATTTCTCTCGCAATAAAGCCAACATAGTTTTTCATTATTCTTTACATTAAGAACGGACAACATACTTTTATCACAAGAAAGTAGTTTAAGAAATTTATTTTTAGAAATATCAATTTCTTTTAGCTTATTGCTCCCACAACAAAGCTCCGATAATTTATCATTAAAGGTAACATCTATATTAGCTAAACTATTCTCTTCGCAATAAAGTCGGCAGAGTTTTTTATTATGATTAGTATTAAGATATAGCAAGTTATTCCCGAATATACTCAACAGAGTTAGATTTTTACAACTGCTTATATCGATATTCGAGAGTTTATTCTCAGCACAAAAAAGTCGAACAAGTTTTTTATTATTCGTTAGATTCAGCGAAGTCAAATAGTTATTTCGACAATTAAGATTCCGCAGGTTTCGATTCTCCGAGGTATCAATAGAAATTAGACTACAATCATTACAGTAAAAACTTATCAAGTCTGGATTTAAGGACGTATCGAGCGACGCCAGTTTATTTTCGGAAGCAATCAAATACTGGAGTAACGGATTTTTACTTACATCGAGTTTCCGCAGCCGATTCCGAAAGCAACGGAGTTGCACCAATTCGGGATTCTTCGTCAGATTTAACGCGGTCAATTTATTATCGGCACAATCCAATCGGAATAGCTTTTTATTTCGACGGACATTCAACGTTTTTAATACGTTATTCTGACAATTAAGTTTATAGAGCTCAATATTTTTCGATACATCCAGTTTTTCAATCGAATTATAACCGCACCAGCACATTCTCAACAATTTATTTCCCGATAAATCTAAATAAGTTAGCCGATTATGCTGGCAGTCTAAGTAAATTAGTCCGTTCAACTGACTAATATCCAAATCGCAAAGGTCATTAAAAGAACAAGTCAGTTGTACAAGGTTTTCAAACGCTTCGATTCCCTTTAAGGACGAGATTTTCTTATCTTTACAAAAAATTCGAGTTACCATCAACGCTTCAACGACAGAAATTTCGCCATCACCGTCTTTATCAAAATTCTCGACTAAATATCGCTTAAAATTCGGGTCGGGAATCTCAATAATCTTATTCAAATCAGTCATATCAAAATTATTTACAAGTTCTTACAATTTCCGACAAAAGCTGCCCACGCTGGGCTATCCAATAGCTACGGTCGCATACGATCACTATCCGTTTCTTCGCCCGGCTTATAGCCGTATTCAAGACATTAAGTCCCCGGGAAATACGGTTCTTCGAATCGGAAAACCACATATCCCGCGTATCAACCACGCTGAGTATTACCGTATCCCATTCCCGCCCCTGACTTTTATGCACGGTAAGAATATTCATATCTTTCCGTTCATCGGGCATATATTTACCGAGCAGGTCCAGCTGTTTGCGGTAAGGCGTCAGAATGACATAGCTGCCCAATCGTCCGGCGTTCTCCGTCAGGTATCGGCGGATAGCCACGACTTCGTTCAACGAGGTCCGGCGGGCGTCATTCGTATCTTTTACGGCATTAAGGCATGTCAACTCCATTTCTCGGCGTCCTAAATTCGAGTGAAATCCATTCTTATAGACGTATTTATCCAGCAGGTCCGCCAAGTTCGCCGGGAACCGAAACGTCGTATTCAGTTCCATTTTTTTCATCTCGGGAATCCGGTCATGCCGATCTCTTAAATAGTTCTCCAATAAGGACTCTACCGTCATCTCAGACTTAAACATACAGCCCGCATAAATAGCCGATTCCGCCCAAAGGACCAATTTATCGTAGGTCGAGTTCCTCCCCAACTCGGTTACTTCGCATACCGGCGGCAATTGCAGGTGATCGCCTAAAAAGGTAACCGGCTTATTCTGCCGGAAAAGGGGCAACGCTTTCATCAGACTCGCATATCCTACCTCGTCGAGAAACAGATGGTCGGCTTCCAAGTCCTCGGTAATATACCGATCCAATGTACAGGCTACGACCGCAGCGGTCTTTATCCGGGACGTCAGCGTCCGGGATGCCAGTTCATCGCGTTCCCGCTTACATTCAGACAATTTCGTCCATAATTCTTCCTCTCTGGCATTGACGTATTCGGTTTTTATCAACGCGGCGAGTTCTTCTTCCTTCAAGCCGTCGTCAAGTCCCAACATCGACTTATAGATCTGAATCTGATGTCCTACCTTCGCAATCTTATCGTCGAGGTTCGCGGTTTCACAAACTTCGGGATATTTTCGAACGAAGTCCCACGAAGGTATCCCCAAACGCAGTATCTTATCCCGGTTTATATCGTTCGTACGGTCTATCATCGCCAAGACACCCCGGAGTATCTGCTCCACAGCGTTATTCGTCGGCGCACAAATAACGATTCGTTTCTTATTCCGAATATAATGTATTATAGCATACGCTAATACGAATTGAGTTTTCCCCGATCCGGGTGCTCCCCAAACGTAAGTGAACGGATTCGAGAAAATAGCTTCAATAGCCCTTTTCTGCTCTTCGGACGGTTTACACTCCGGTAGATAATCGGTCGGAGCTCCAAGGTCGGGACAAGCCGTCGGAATCATCAGCTGACTGCCGTTTTCCCAATACCACTCTTCAAGCCGCCGGACCAAAAATCTCAGATCGGAACCGACAAGAATATCCCACGCATTCAAGTGCTCGAAAGCGGGATAGGTTTCGGGCGTCGGCCTAATAATCAGAATATTCCTATCACGGTCGTAAGTTATAATTTCAGGGTCGGAATAGCGGGTTCCCGTCGTCAGTATTTCGAAATACAGCGCCTCAGTATTCAATAGTTTCCCACCTAACAACAATTTTATCAGTTGCTCTTTCCCGTATTCAATCGAAACAACACCAAGCGTTTGGACTCCCCGGTTCGTTTCCGTCAAATAATCATAATATTCAGACGCGCTCGCAACGGCAAGATCGCGTATTTCCGTCGCTGTCATTCCGTCAAATAGTTTTTACACATTCGTTCCACCACATTTTTCACCTCTTCCCGGAACCATGCGGGGCGCAACACCTCCACGTCCGCGCCGTTCGAGAGCAGTTCCATCCGAAAATCGTAAGTCGGTGCCAACCGGTATTCGAACACCGAATATTCCGCGGTCCGTTCGGTTTCACACTGGGTAGGGTGCAGGGGCAGGGCCCGAACGTAGTTTGCCTGCTTCCCCAAGACACGGATTTCGACCCGTTCGGCCTTCCGGTCCCGCTCGCGGATAATTCCAAAGGCGTCGGCGAAGAATCCGGCACAATCAAAATCCGAGGGGATTTCAGCCGCTTTCGCCGTCGGGGTCATACCACGTACCCGGTCGAGGGCGAACGCGTAAATTCCACCCATTTCCACGCTATTGGCGATCAGGTACCAGCGCCTCCGGAACGCCTTCAATCCGTAAGGCTCGACCTCGTAACGATTCTCGCGTTTTTCATCGTAGGTATGGCGGTAGACGATCTCCAAGCATCGGTTCTCCTCCATCGCCCGGAGGACGGTAGTCAGATAGGCGTAGCCCGAAGGGATCGGCTCCAACGCGATCCGTCGGCGCAGGCGTTTACTATTTACCAAGAGGTCGTTCACGGCGAAGGTTTCCAACAGCCAACGGCGCAGATCGTCGCGCACCAAGTCGTCGCCGCATTCGACGTAGTATTCGTTCGTCCGGCGGTCGCAGGCGATATTCACGTCGAACAATTCTTCAACGGCTTTCCGGTGGTTCTCAAAGGTCTTTCGGGGCAGTTCCTCGCCGCCCGACATCTCGTTCCGCTGCCAACGGACGCGGATTTCATCAAGGGTGATACGGCCCGCGGAGTAGATCACGTCCAAGAGCCACAGATAACGGCGAAACAAAGTCGCGGTGTTATTCGTCAAGGCATTCATCGTTCAAAGGTTTTTCACAAAGATAAAAATAGCTTTCGCCAAAACTCGGCGAAAGCTCCTATTTTTTAATAATCAGGGACCTATGCTACTTCTTCGAGTTTTTTCCTAAGATTTTCGTTATATCGATCTCCCTCCCGGTTTTAGCGGATTCGAGCGCGAGCTGCTTACTCCATTTCATATAGCGTTCGGCCATCGCCACGCTCTTATGGCCTAAGTAATTCTTAATCGTGTAGGCGTCCGCGCCTTCCGTTGCTGTCAGCGTCGCAAAGGTCCTCCGGGCGGAGTGGTAGGTAATATTCTTTTCCACTCCGGCCATCTTCGCTAATTTCTTCAACGTAGGGTTTATCGTCGCTTCCGAGGATACGCGGAACATCAGATTTTCGCGTTCGACCCGATTACAAGGGATTCTATCATCATCATCAAGGGCGGCCCACTCTATAATCGTCTCTCCGAAGGACGACAATGGCACATGGATTTCTCGGTTTCTCTTTTCCGGCCTATCTCCTTTTTTCGGGATCAGGTCTACGATAATCGTTTCTTCAGACACATCGAGGTTTCCCCATTTTATCCGGAGGGCGTCACTCAAGCGAATCCCGGTCGCACACGAGAAAAGATACATTACCAATACCCGAAATTCGGTCGTGCCGATTTCAGTTTCACTTTTCATCAGCTGGAACATCCGGCTCAATTCGTCGTATTCGAGGAACGTATCGTTTACGGCGGCCTCGGGTACAACGCATTCACGCGTCCGATAAGGGTTCTTTATCGGGACGCCGCGGCGTTCAATATCGAGGACCACCGTCCGGACGTGCTTCAATCGGTTCGCCCGCGATCCCAAGACATCCCCGCGACCGTTTTCCCGACCTCGTTTTATCAAAAATCGCTCAAAGCCATTTATCAGTTTCGCGTCAATATCTTTTATCCGTATTTCCTTCCGAAATTCTTTCAACGCCCGGCGGGTCGTATCATATCCTTTCTCCGTCGCGCGGCTTATTCGCCCGGCCTGCATTCGTTCCAAGACATATTTATCGAAATAGCCGTAAAACGAAGCGTTTCCCGGATTCTCGGATTTTTTATTCACTACGATTTCCCGCAGGAGCGATTTCGTCAGTTTTTCGTCGTTTACCAACGCATTATATATCCGGGTCCTAATTCGGGAGAGCTCTTTTTCGACAATCAGTTTCAACGCTTCGTCATACGGGCACTTCGCCGTATCGTCCCACTCTTCGGGCAGAAGATCGATTCCCGTCGGAAATTTCGGTTCTTCACCGTCAATCCGCGGAAACCGGATATACAGAGGCATTCGCCCGTCTTTCTTCCGTTTATCAATACGCAGGTATAAAGTCGGTTTAGGTAATTTAATCATCCCCGGAATTTTTCACGAATATAGCTTATTTTATTCATTTTTACCAGAGAACGTGCTGATATTCTTCGCCGATTCCTTGGCTATCGAGAGGTCGTATTTCAGATAGCGCTGGGTCATATTCACCGACTTATGGCCCAAGTACTTCGAGATCGTATAAATATCGACTTTATCAATCACCAAGAGCGTCGCAAAGGTATGGCGCGAGGAGTGATAGGTCAGGTGCTTATCTATTCCGGCCTTCTTCGTGTGTTCCCGCAGTGTCTTATTTACCGTCGGCTCGGCATAGTTATAAAAGATTTTTTCATCACTGCCCAACAGCCGCCCGCCGTCGGATTTTTCCATCAAAATATCCCGCGCCATCGGAAACAGCGGCGTTATCACTTCGGATTTAGTCTTAATCATTTTCTTCCGGATCAACTCGTTCTCGAAGTCTACATCCCGCCAACGCAGGTCCATCGCGTCGGAAAACCGCAGACCGCAAAAACACGAGAACTGGTACATCTTCAAGATCAGGTACTCTTTCGAGTTTTTCGCAAAGCGTTCGGTATAGTCGATAAGACGCAATAGTTCCTCTTTTTCCAAATAGACCTCCTTAACCGGGGAGTTTGGCATCTTAAACCATTTATAGGGGTTCTCCACGGGGATATTCCGCTTTATTATATCCAAGATCACGGTTCGCAGGTTCTTATGCTTCGGGTTCCGGCCTCCGGGAGAGTTCCCGTTCACTTCGTGCATATAGTTATCGAAGTCTTCAATCAAGGTCAGCGAAATATCCGAGATTCGGAACTCAGGCTTAAACTCCTTCAAGACGTGAAAGGTCGTCATATAGACCCGTATCGTTTCGGGATTCAGACCCTCTTTCCGCTTCCGTTCAACAAAGTCGAGGTAATAATCATAGAAGGAGCCGTTTTCGGGTTTCAGCCTCCGCTTCCCGGCATAAAACCCCTTTACAAGGTCCATCGTCAACTCCGTTCCGTCGGCCAACAGTCGGTTAATATAGAGGTCAAGCTCCATTATTTTCCGGTTTAGCTGGATGGCAAGGGGTTTATCCTTCGGTTCCATCCGTTTTGCGTTCCAGCGTCCGTCCCAAACCTCCAGCCCCGTCGGTATCTTCGTATTCCGGGAGCCGACCCGCACCCGAAGGTATACGGGATATTTCCCGTTTCGCTTCAAAGGCTTATCATTTCGGATACATTTACAGATCGAGTAATCCGCCATTCTATTTTTACAATACAATTTAACTTGCAGGGACTAAGTTAGTTACAAGTTAGGGGCGGACAAAGAAATTATTCAACATTCTTATAGAATCATCGTCTGACGAGGATTTCAAGGGGCGCAATAAGGGGCGCAGATTATTAAAACGGCATAAATTCCAAATAATCTTAATATTACAAGCGTAAAAATAGATCGCTAAACAATAGTATTATAAACGATAACTATCATATAATCAATCAATATAGGGTTTCGCTTCAGACCTCAATCTGAACGCGAAAGTCCTTGGAAGTTAATACTTCCGAGGACTTTTTTGTCAGGGCCCGAAGACGGGCCCGTTTTAGATATGAATAACGGTGGGGCGATTGACCGGTTCGTAGTTTTCGTTCACGATACAACCGTTTACAAAGGTTGTCCGGGGCGTTTCATACACTCCGCAGGCTTCGTGGATATGGCCGAACAAGTGGTAACGCGGGGCCGTATTTTCTACGCGTCTGCGTAAATCTTCACTTCCCATGTTTGCGCCGAATGCCGATTTGTCTAAGATTCCGAATGGCGGGCAATGTGAAATCAACACATCGGTCTGCTCCGGAATCCGGGCGATTTTCTCCGGATAGAGGTCTTCCCAATGGATTTCATCGGACAGGAAGAGCGGCACTCCCCAGATCCGCACACCCTCGATCTCTATGCCGCTGTTGCACAGATAGTGGCAATTTTCAGGCAGACCTTCGATTTCCGCACCGTCCAGGCAATCGTCGTGATTGCCGGCGATAAAGATTTTATGCCTGTAATCCAACGAGCCGAGCCAACTGATAAAATCGGCAATCTCTTCCTCCGTTCCGTTCCACGACAAATCCCCTGCATGAATCAGCACATCTGCCTGCGGCATATTTTTTATCTCCCGGTGTTTTCCGTGCGTATCGGATAGAAAGGCAATCGTCATTTCGAAGGTGCGTTGGTATATGATCTGAATACTTAGCCGCCCGGCTGTCATAGAGCGAGAGGTTATCTGCAAAGATAGACAAAAAAACAGCGGTGCGGTTATCTGCAACCCTGTTTTGTTTTTGATTTATCCGTTTCCCGGATTTGTCGGGCGGGTTCTGCGCCCGGCCGATTTTTTCCGGTGTAATATGGCGGTCTTTCTCTATTTTGCGTTATTTTTGTTTTTGATAAATATTGGAGTGCAACCAAAAATAAACCTGAATTCTATGAAGAGATCATTCGAAATGCTGCTGCTGGCTTTCGGCATCGCTGCTTTCAGTAGCAGCGCGAACCGGGTCTTCGGTGCAGAAACCGGCGAAAACCGGCTGCCGGAGTGGGCGTTGGGAGGCTTTGTCCGTCCTGCAGGGGCCAATCCCATTATCATGCCCGACCCGCAGGTCCGGTTTTTCTGCCCCATGCGGCAGGATTCGGTCGGATGGATGGAGAGCGATACGTTCAATCCCGCTGCGACCGTCCGGGACGGTAAAATATGCGTGCTCTTCCGTGCCGAGGACAATTCGGCGACGGGCATCGGCAAACGCACTTCGCGCATCGGTCTGGCTGAAAGCAGCGACGGCGTGGCAATGCAATTCCGCCGTGATCCCGTGCTTTTTCCGGCCGAAGACGGACTGAAAGAGTATGAGTGGCCGGGAGGTTGTGAAGACCCGCGTGTCGCCATGGCCGAGGACGGTACTTATATAATGCTCTATACGGCGTGGAACCGCCGCATTCCGCGGCTCTGCGTAGCGACCTCGCGCGATCTGGTGACCTGGACGAAGCACGGTTATGCCTTCGAAAAGGCCTATAACGGCCGTTTCCGCGACTTGAAATGCAAATCGGCCTCGATCGTGACCAAACTCGACGGCGATAAACTCGTCATCACGCGCGTAAATGGCAAATACCTGATGTACTGGGGTGAGCGGATGATCAACATTGCCACGTCGGATAATCTCGTCGACTGGACGCCCGAAGTGAATGAGCAGGGCGGACTGAAGGGTGTGGTCTTTCCGCGTATCGGCTATTTCGACAGCGACCTGACCGAGTGCGGACCTCCGGCCATCCTGACCGACAAGGGCATCCTGCTGCTTTACAACGGTCGGAACCGCACCGACGACCGCCGCGACATGCGCTATCCGGGCGGCACGTACTCTGCCGGACAGTTATTGTTCGACGCTGCGGACCCGGGTAAGGTCATCGGACGCCTCGACGTGCCCTTTTTCCGCCCCATGGACGATTTCGAAAAGAGCGGTCAGTACAAGGACGGCACGGTCTTCATCGAAGGGCTGGTTTACTATAAATCCAAATGGTATCTCTACTACGGGTGTGCCGATTCGCATGTCGGCGTAGCCGTCTGCGATCCTGCCGCCGGAGCGCCCGGCGACTCCATCCCCGCCGGAAATTCCAAACCTTAAGATGCTTCTCCGGCATTGCTGCTTGCCGCTGACAAAAAACCTCCGCATCCCGGAATCGACGATGCGGAGGTTTTTTGCGATCGGAGTCGGATCGGGAGGAGCCTGCGGAGGTGTCGTCCCGAAACGACTGTCTGCGAGTCAGAATTCCCGAATGACAGGACGGCCGTCGATCCATGCCATCATGTTTAGAACGAGATAGTTCCAGTTCTGGAATCCTGCGTTGACAATCGGTTCTCCGTTTTCGGGCTGATAATATTCGTGCAGGGTTCCGGTTTTTTCGTAGTCCCGGCCGAAGAGTGTGATGGTTTTTTGTGCCAGCTCCTGTGCCTGTTCCGTGAATCCGTAGTCGACCAGTCCCCGCCATGTCATGTAATTGGAGATTCCCCACAGCGGTCCGAGCCATGACGATGGATTTGAACTGGCTTTGACGTTGTACATTTTTTCCATTTTCGAAAGGGTGCGGACGCCATAGGGCGCATTGAAGGTGCGTTCGTTTTCATAATGTTCCGCGACCATGCGCTGAGCCTGTTCGGGTGTAGCAATCCCGGCCCACATGGCCAGGAATCCGCTCCAGACGCCGATGCGCTGAATCAGGCACTCCCAGTGGCGCTGTGCTCCGATGTGATAGCCCCATTTGTCGGTGTTGACGGGTTTCAGGTTGAGATCTACGCTGTAAAAGAATCCGTCGCGTTCGTCCCAGCAATGTTCCTGAATGGCGTCGCGGAGTTTTTCGGCGTCGCGGTCGTAGTCTGATTTGATTTCGTTCAGTCCGAGTTGTCCGGCCAGATAACTCATCGCCCGCAGTTCTTTGTACATGAAGCAATTGAGCAGGATGGATCCCGAACTCCGGTCGGGCCGGTAGTAGGTGCATGGATCGTTGTCTACGCCGATCATGACATCGTTCTGCCAGAAATAGAGTCCCGTGAGTTTGTGGTAGTAGCGGGTTTTATAGCCCTGGATAAAAAACTGCATGTTGGCAAACTTGTCGCGCAGCCATTCTGCATTGCCGTTGTCGAGTTGTGTGAGGAAAGCCGCGTGTTGTGCCAATACGGGTTTATGCATGTTTTCGGTGAAGATGTTGTCTGGCTTTTTCGAGAATAAGTGCGTCGGATCGCGTTCGATGACGATCGGACACCATCCGTCGGGACCGGAATAGGCGAGAAAATTGAGCACGCAGCCGCGTTCGTAGGTTACGGCCTGTTCCTGTTCCTGCTTGTTGTTCCGGTCTGCGAGTAACTGTCGCAGGGCGATGTTGAATAGCCATGAATCCCAGTCCCACAAAGCGTCGGAGTAGGCGATGGTCCCGGGTGTGAGAAAGGGATAGGGCATCGCCTGTCCTGCTTCGCGGTAGACTTTCTTGAAATCGCGGCTCGTGTGTTCGACGATGAGTTTTTTGTATTTCGCATAGTCGGCCTGTTGCGGATAGACGGTCGTAGAAAAGGCGAGCAGGCAGAGGCCGGTTGTGAAAAGAAGGCGAAAAGACGGTTTGGATAGCATTGTTGTATAGGTTTGAATTATGATTCTTTGAATGGGTAGTTGTCGCCCGAGACCGCGATTTTAAGACCTTCGCGTTCGGTCCGTAAACCGTCTTCCGTCCCGGGTTCGATCCGTTCCGACAGACCGTCGACCGGATTGGCGCAGAACCTTTTCCCGGGACGTGCAGGTCTTTGCATATACGTCTTCGTTTTTAGCGGAGCCGGAGGGTGCGCCTGGCGCATTCCTCCGGCTTTAGTTTTAAAATCCTACCAGGATTCCGGTCATCTGAGTGTAGTCGTAATCGTTGGCGCAACCCAGCCGGAGCGCCGAGACGTAGGCCGATTTCGCGTTGTTCGGCACGTAGATCGTGGCAGGATAATAGCCGCCGAAAAGCCATAGGCTGCCTCCGCCCCGGATGTGGAAATTCGGGGCCGATTCGCTGCGCAGGAACGTTAGGCTCTGCAATGCCGTACAAGTCGGGGCGAAGCAGTATCCGTCGATGTCTGTAACCGATTCGGGCAGTGTCAGTCCCGTAAGGAGTGGGGTGCGGAATACGGGTTCGAGGTCGTTGTTGACCGTGATGCTTTCGAATTCGCTGCCCGGTTCGAACTGGAACGATACGAGGTTGTTGCAGTCCTGGAACGTGAACGATGTAAACGTTTTTACGTGCGGGGGAATGGAGATACGTGTGATCGCCGAGCCTTTGAAAGCTCCGACTTCGATCGAGGTGAGCGATTGCGGAAGGACGAACTCGGTTACCTGCGTCAGATTGCCCGCATTGGCCAGTACGAACCACTGTCCGATTTGTGTAACGCCTTCGGGAATCACTACGGTCTGAGTGCCGGCGGGTACTGTGCAGCCGGTCAGTACGCCGTCGCTGATCGTGAACCAGTCTGCGGGCGACGGGTCGTGCCACTTGGCGTAGAGCGTTAGATTTTCGGATACCTGGGTCATCGGGAAATCGAACGGGCGAGTACACTCTTTGTCTGTATACCATCCGCCGAAAGCCTTGTCTCCGTATGTGGGACGGAAATAGTCGATATAGCTTCCCTGGCGCAGGACGAGCGGATCGATCGCAGGTGCGCCGTTTGTTTCGAACGTGATCGTATACTCCACGTAAAACCATTTTGCGTAGAGCGTCATGTCGCCCGTAACGGGCGTATCGAAATCGAATTCGTGTTCCAGCAGTTCATCGGAACACCAGTACATGAATTCACCGCCGTCGATGGTGATCGGTTCGGGTGAGAGTTTATTGAGAGGTATCCGTTCGCCTGCCGATACCCGGATCGGTGCGAAATTAGTACCTCCGTTCGATACGATAGTAACCGTATATAGTTTCCCTTCATCCTCCTCGGTGCAGGAAGACCCCAGCAGTGCGGCTGCGGCGAAGAGTGCCGCCAGGCCGAGAAGTCCGATTTTGTGTAATGAGATTTTCATGGTCGGGTGTATTTAGGTAGTTACTGTTTGAAGTTGTAGGTTTTCAGTGTTTCCAGGATTCGTGCGGCGATGTTCCGCATGCCTTTGTCCGAGGGGTGGTTCGCCACGCCTTCGTTTTCGAACAGGCCGATAGCCGCATTGGTTTTATCATTGGCGAACAGGTCGGACAACGCTACGAACGGATAGCCGTGAGCAGAGGCATATCTGCGAATTATATCGTTGACCGGCGTCGGCCAGAAGCCTTCGGCGATAATGACGGCCGTTTGCGGACCGGAGAGTTTGCGGATCAACTCGTCGTAACGGGTTGTGAACCGGGTTTCCATCCCCTCTTGGTACTGCACGTTCTCCGAGATTTTCACAATGATCAGGTCGCTTTTGCCGTATTTGTCGAGTTGTGACAGGTCATAAGTGTCCCATTCGCGTTCGAAGGCGGCCAGGTTGCCCCAAGCGACCTGTGTTTCGGGACCGAGGTGTCCGATCTCCTTTTTCAGTATATGGACGAAGTCGCTGTCGCGGCATGAGGCGGCCATGCCCCAGTCGCCGGTCCAGCCGATATCCGGAGCCGGGTCGTGTGCGACGATACTGTTGCCGAAGATGGTAACGCTGCCTATTTCCTGTTGGGAGGAGCCGGCTTTTTTTCCGCAGGAACACAGCAGGACGCATGCTGCGGAAAGCGTCAGGACGAAAAAGATGCGTATTTTTTTCATGGTTGTCTGTTTTTCGTTCGACGGAATTACCACCAGGTGTGCCTGTCGGCTGTTTCGATCGTCCGGGGCAACCAGACCTTGTAACGTGTCGATTCATCCCAGGTATTGCCTGCCGAACCGAAGTCGCAGACCGCAATGGGGCGGAACGACTGTTTGTCGCCGCTGTAAATGCTGGTAAGGGCGTTTACGCGGAAGGCCAGCCATGCGAATTCGGGTTTGTCGGCGACTATCGGCGACATGACGACCCGGTTCCCGGCGTCGTGTTCGATGGCGACGGTCTCGTCGACGAATCCGTCGTTGAAACGGCTGTCGCGCGCAAAGACCACGGGACCGCGCAGGATGGCCTGCGATTCGTTGAGGAAGATCAACCGGCCTTCCAGTTCCAGCTCGAGGGTTACTTTGTCGCCCGGTTTCCAGAGGCGTTCGATCTTGCAATAGCTTCCCGGCAGGATGGCGTCCGTTATGGCTTCGCCGTTGACCGATACCCGGTTGTTCCGGCTCCAGAGCGGAATGCGGAGGGCCAAGGCGAATGCCACCGGTTTTTTAGTGCCGATTTCGACCGCAATCGAGCCTGTCGCCGGGTAATCGGTCGCAACATCCAATGTGATGCGATCGGCTGCGGATGTTACGACGGTTCCGCTCATCGGATTGTAGAGGTTCACGTATACGGTATTTGCTTCGGTGGTCAGCGCCAGGGCAGGTATCAGTGCGAAGCCTCGCGGGCCGTTGGCCTCACAGCAATTGAAATTCAGTCCGCACTGCCGTTCACCGATGCGGCGGAACCCTTCGAGGGGAACATAGGATGCGATGTTTTTCCCGCCGCGCTTCAGGGCTGCCTGCAGGGCGTTGTACATCGATTTTTCAACCTGGTCGACATAGACCGGACTGCCCGTGATGCGGTACAGCCGGTCGCAAAGTTCCATCCAGGTATAGGTTACGCAGGTTTCGTTGGAGAGGTATGCCGGGGTGGTTTGCCGCTGTGCGCCGTGCCAGAAGCATTCGGTGGAACTTGCGCTGCCGGCGATTGTGATTTCCTGTTCGATAATTTTGCCGGCGGCCATTTCGACGGCTTTCAGGTAGGACGGATTCCCCGTTACCTTGTAAAGTTCGAGCAGTCCGATGTAACACGACATCATCTCATAGGCTTTATGCCCGTTGTCGGTCCAGTGCATGGCGTCGGGAACGGGCAGGAACCGTTCGGCTACCGGGATGCCTGCAAGGGCCTTCGATACGAGTTGGGGACCGGCCGGCGTTTCCCAGCGCGATACGATCCATTCGGCGAAATCGAGGTAGCGGACATCACCCGTGTTGTTGTAGAGAAATACCATCGGTTCGAGAATCGAACCTGCAGCCAATCCCCGGTAGTTGCCCAATGTGGCGATGTCGGCGCCGTCGGGCCCGACGAGTGAAAGCAGGTAATCGGCCACCCGCCGCGCCGCGTCGAGCACCCGCTTGTCGTGTGAAATGCCATAGTAGGCCTGTAAGCCCAGCAATGTATATTTCTGTCCCCAGACATCCCATTGCGCAAGCCGGGCTTCGGGGGCGTAGTTGCCGATATATCCGTCCGGCGACTGAGTTTTGAGCAGTTCGTTTACGGCGTACTCTATCTTCGAAAGCAGGGCTTTATCGCCGTTATAGCGGTAGGAATCACAGGCTCCGAGCATCCATTTGCCCCAAAATTCGCTTTGCCAGAGCGATGTTTCGGTTTTGTGGGCATACGGGCGGAGTATCTCGTCGAGATCCTGCGTCATGACCCGGCCCGCGATACATTCGTCGATGCGTGAGCCGATGTAGCCGCCGAGTCGGACGCCTGTGATCTTTCCGCCGTGCGATGCGGCGGAAGCCGCCTGCGTCAACAGGAGCGTGATGATGATGATTGTCTTTTTCATTGCGGTTTATTTTTTCTTTTTGTCGTTCAGTATTTTTCCGATTGCCGTCAGCCGGGCATTGCCTTCACTGGCGGTCGGTGTGAGCCAGCCTCCTTCTCCGTTTTCATTCCAGGCGTAGATAATTGACAAGTTGCCGCCCAGTATCCGGTCGCTATGGGTCTGCACCCATTCGATCATGGTTTCCAGTTGTCCGGCGATACGCTGCGGCGTTACCCCGGTATACCAGTAGTCGGATTGGGGTAGTGTGGGATGGTCGACGCCCCAGGGACGCATGTCGTAGCCTGCGGTCATCGAAGGGAGGAAATCCAGGCCGAGTTGTTTCGTGCAGGCAGAGATCACGTCCCACGATTTTCGGTCGCCTTCGGTCAGGTTGGCGTAATCGTTCTCCCCGATATGCTTCCGGCCTGTGTTGGAGTTGTTGTAGGTCGTCAGGAAGTCGAATCCGCATCTTTTGAAACGGGATTGGAAGGCGATGTCGCCCTGGCATTCGGTTACGGCGCCCAGCAGGATCTCTCCAACGCCGGCCGCACGGGCTTTTCGGCGGTAAGATTCCAATGCCTTGCGGGCATTTTCCTCTCCGCCCAGGTCGCGGATTACGTCCTGGACATTGAAAAAGGTCATGACCGGTTTGCCATCGACACGCAGGTAGTTGCTTTTTTTGAACAAGGCGATGCTTTTGTCGCAGAATGCGTCCCAGCTTTCCGGGGATACGGGCTGGCACGAGAGCAGGAAGAAATCCAGTCTGCGGTTGTTTGGAGCCGCCAGGAAAAGGTCGAAAACCGTGTTGAGTTCCTCGAATACCTTCTCTTTGCGTACGCCTGTTTCGTACCAGCAGATGCCCCAGAAATCGAGCCCTGCGTCGGCGGCGTAGTCGATCTGTCGTTCCATGACGCCCGGGGCGTCTTCGCGCCAGCCCCATTCGGGCATGCGGTCCGCATATTCGCTCGTCAGGGTGGGACTTATGTGGAACGTATGTCCCGTCTGGTCGGGCGTTACGCTCCATCCGCCGAAATACCAGGCGCCGACTTTGGGTCGGAACGATTCCGGGCTTTGCGCCTGCACCGCGGAGAGCGTGCAGCACACGGCGGAGAGGAAAATTGCAATGAGTCGTATCTTCATGGGTTATTTATTTTGTCGTTCGATGGCTGCCCGGATGTATTCCAACCGGAGGTTGCCCTCCGCGACGGAAGGGGTCAGCCATCCACCTTCGCCGTATTCGTTCCAGGCATAGATGACTGCGAGGTTCGATCCCAGGACTTTGTTCCGGTGCTCTTTCGTCCAGCCGATCATCTCCGTAAGGTGGCTGCCGAGCTGTTGGGATGTGACGCCTGTATACCAGAAGTCCGAAGCCGGAATCGTGGGATGGTCCGTTGCCCAGGGACGCATGTCGTATCCTGCCGTCATGGCAGGCAGGAACGGAAGGTCGGTAGTAGCGGAGATAGTCCATGCCGTGCGGTCACCCTCCATGAGTGCTGTATAGTCGTTTGCTCCCGCTTTCTGGCGGCCGAAATTGGAGTTGTTGTAAGTCGTCAGGAATTCGAAGCCGCTCTGTCTGTAAATCGGATCGGCCGGTTTGGCTTGCACGGCGGCCCCGACGATGGGTTCGCCGATGCCGGCTTCTTTCGCCTTGGCCCGGTATGCTGCGAGGGCCTTGGACATGGCCGTGGCTCCGCCCATCGAATTGATTGCCTCGTCGGAGTTGAAGAAGACGATGACCGGTCTGCCGTCTACGTGCAGGTAGTTACTTTCCTTCATGCAGTCGATCGTTTTGCTGCACCATGTCTCCCAGTTGACCGACGATACGGGATGGCAGGAGAGCAGGCAGAATTCCAGCCGATCCTTGTTCGGGGCCTCGCGGAAGAGTTGTAAGGCGGTATTGAGATAATCCATCTGCGGATCTTCGACCAGCGTGTTTTCGTACCAGCAGAAGCCCCACCAGTCAATTCCGGCATTGGCGGCGTAGTCGATCTGCTGTCGCATAATCTCCGGAGAATCCTCTCTCCAACCCCAGACCGGCTTGCGGCTGTTGTCGCCGACCAACGAAGGACTTATATGGAACGTGTAGCCGTTGGCGTCGGGCGGGAAACTCCATCCGCCGAAATACCACGTCCCGACTTTTATTTTGTAACCGTCGCCGGGACCTTCCCCTCCGTCCGACTTCTCGCAGGCCGGGATGAGCAAGAGTGCAGCGGTTGCCGCGGCGAGAATGAAACCGTATTTTTTCATTGTCGAGTTCATTATCGAGTCATTTTAGGATCAGTAACCGGGGTTGTTGGGCAGTAGGTTGGGGTTGGCCAGGCAGTCCTCGTTGGGAATCGGCATCCAAATCTGGTTGGCCGAAATATTGCCTACGAGCACCGATGCGGCATTGCGGTTCCACGTGCCCCATACGTCGGTGAGGGTATTGGTGGTCCGGATGGCTTTGACAGTCGATAGGTAACGGCCGAAACGGACCAGGTCGAATTTGCGCTGTTGTTCGAAACAGAGTTCCCGGGAGCGTTCGTCGAGAAGTTCCTCGATGAAGTCGGTCTTGCGGTAAATAGTCTGCAACTCGTCGATATCGGCATCCGGTTTAAGGGCGCGGCTGCGCACCTCTTTGAGGATGAGCCGTCCGGCATCTTCGTTTTTGAGATAGGCTTCGGTTTCGGCTTTCAGCAGGACAATTTCCGCGTAACGCAGCAGCGGATAATAGCCATAGTAGGCGTCGTCGTGTTTTGAGGCAGTGTATTCGATCCGGAACTTGTGGGCGCAGTATTGTCCGTCCTGGAGGTTCTCTTTGGGCTGGTAGTACTGGCTGCCGTCGATCGTTACCAGTTTGCAGTCCGAATCCCCCAATCCGCCGATATTCCACTCCATACGTTTGTCCCGGGTTCCGTCGTAGCGCAGATAGACCTCTTCGAAGGGGCGACAGGTTCCCCAACCTCCGGTCTGGGTTCCTGCGGCCAGTTGGTAGTACATCAGGCCGAATCCGATCTTTTTCTGCGGTGAGGGGGCGTAGGCGAAGAGGTTTTCCTCGGCCTGTTTGTCTTTCGAACATTCGCAGAAAAGCGTACGGTAATCGTCCGTGAGTTTGAATCCGCTGTTGAGCCGGATGTCGTCCAGGATTTCGTCGGCATCGCTATAAAGGGCCTCCGCGTCGACCCAGTCGAAACTGTTGAGCGGGAATCCGAGGTCGGAACCTACCTTGTTGATCTTGCAACTGGCCAGATAACAGTAAAGCTTAGCCAGGTAGCCGCCTGCCGCCCATCGCGAGGCTCGTCCGTTGACGGCGTCCGCGGCCGGATCGAGGTTGTCATAGGCGTATCTGAGATCCTCGGCGGCAGTCGTCATCACCTCTTCGAGTGTGTTGCGGCCTGCTTTCGGGGCGTGCGGCACGGCCGTATAGACGGGGACGCCGCCGAATATCATGCCCAGGTTCATGTAATTCCAGCCGCGCAGGAACCGCGCCTCGGCGATGACATCCGCCTTACGTTCGGCGTCCATGTCTACGGCGCCGATCTTGTCGAGCAACTGGTTGATACTGTATATGGCAGAGTAGGCCGATTTCCAGAGGTCGCGGACGTTGAGATTGGTTTTGGTGACCAGTCCGTTCTGAAACTGGTCCATGTTTGAATTGGCATCGGGGGACGAGTAGGGATTGCCGCCCACCTCGTCGGTCCCGACGTTGCCGATGAGGAATATTCCCGTGCGGTAATCGACTCCGAAGGCCGTTCCGAGTTGTCCATAGCATCCTGTCAGGGCTGTTTCGATGTCGCTTGCCGTTTTGTAATAGTTCGATGTCGCCGTGAAATCCATCGGGGTCGTGGAGAGGAAATCGGAGCACGACGGGGCGGCGGATACCGCGAGCAGTACGATCGAATACAATATCTTTTTCATCGTTTGTCGTCTTTATTTGATTAGAAGGAAAGGGTTACGCCGAACGTGTGCGTAGTCGAATGCGGATAGCCGATCGTGTCGAATCCGCTGAGTAATGCATTACCCGAGTCGACTTCGGGGTCCATGCCCGTATAAGGCGTAAGCGTAAAGAGGTTGTAGGCCGAATAATAGACGCGGATGTTCCGGAGTCCCAGTTTCTTGGTGAATCCCGTCGGCAGGTTGTACGCGAATGTGAGGTTCTGCAACCGCAGGTAGGAACCGTCCTCCACATAGTAACTCGACGGGAGTGCCGACAGGGAGTTGTAATAGTTGCCGTCTGCATACGAGGGGTATTCGTTTGTCGGGTTTGAGGGCGACCAGTGGTTGTTCCAGAAATTGCGGGTGATGTTGTAATATTCGCCGGGATAGGCTCCTTCGAGTTCGTATTTGGTCGAATTGAAGATCTTTGCGCCGTAGGAGTAAGTGAAATAGACTCCCAGTTCGAAGTTCTTGTACGTGAAATTGTTGCCGATTCCGCCGAAGAATTTGGGCTGGCTGTTTCCCAGGATGGTTTGGTCGTTGGAGGTAATCCGGTTGTCTTCCGAACCGTCGGTGTTCTTGAATTTGAGGGTTCCCGGACGGGGTTTGCCGATCGGACTGCAATCCGCTGTCTCGGGTTTGAGCTGCCAGTCGCGCTGGTCCCATGCGATGCGGGGATCATTGGCCGGATAGACGCCCATTTTGTCGATCCAGCCTGCGAAATCATCCATCTGGTAAACGCCGTCCATCTGATATCCGTAGATTACACCCAGCGGTTGTCCCTTCATGATCCGTCCTACGTCGTTGATCTTGATATAGGAGAGCGACCACGTACCGGCGCCGATCGGGGCCTGGTCGAGTCCGTTTCCGATTTCGAGCACGCGGTTGCGGTTGGCTGCGACGGTGAAAGAGGTCGTCCAACTGAAATTTTTGGTGCTGATGTTGCGCGAGTTGATCCCGATCTCGATACCGCGGTTATCGACCTCTCCCAGGTTCTGCCACTGCGACTTGAAACCGGACTGTGCCGGGATGATCGCTTCGTAGAGCATATTGGTCGTGCGTTTGTCGTAAATGTCGAACGTGAAGTTGAATGCGCTGTTCCAGCAGCTGAGGTCGAGCCCGACGTTATACTGCGTGGTGGTTTCCCATTTCAGGTCGGGATTGGGCATCGACGTGGGCCGCAGGCCGAGGTCGTCTCCGTAGAACGAGTCGCCCATGTGGGCCATGTACTGGAAGATCGGGATATTCGAGTTTCCCGTTACGCCGTAGCTCAGGCGCAGTTTGAGGTTGTCGATCTGCCGTACGTCTTTCAGCCACGGTTCGTCGGAAATGCGCCATGCGAAGGCGGCCGAAGGAAAATAACCCCAGCGGTTGTTTTCTCCGAAACGGTCGGAACCGTCGGCCCGGAAGCTGGCTGTGAAGAGATAGCGGTCGAAAACCGTGTAATTCACACGCGCCAGATAGGACATGCTTCGCTGCGGCCCGGCGTTCGATGTGGCGCTTTCGAGCGTAACACCTTTGTTGATGTCGAATACGCCGGTCGTTTCGTCGGCGAAGTTGCTTTTCACGATGGAACTGGTAACGTATTTGCTGCCGCTGATTTGGAAGGCAGCCATCACGTTCAGCCGGGTGTCGTTTTTGAAGTCCTTGCTGTAATTTAACGCATTGATATTGTCATATCCTGCCCACGAGGAATTGGAAATCGATGCGCGGCCCTTGAGATACCAGCCCCAAGGGGTCTCTTTACTGTAAAATTCGTGGCAGTTCGACGGGGCTACCGTGCCGCTGACGGTCGACGACAGATAGAGTCCGTCCAGCAGTTGGTAGCTCACCGTGGTGCTTGCCGTGAAATTCGGGGCGGTCGTTTGTTTGTAGACATAGTCGAGGTTGCGTGTGGGTTCTTTCCAGCCGCCCTGCGTTTCGAGGTCGTGCGGGTTGTTGAAGACCAGCGGACGGGATACGATCGCCGACTGGAGTACGCCCATGTTGTTATAGCCGGCGCCCGAATTGGCCGCTCCGTTGTATATCGAGTAGGAGCCGTTGAGGTTGAGCGAGAAGTTCAGCCGTTTGTGCGAGTGATCGAGCCGCAGGCGTCCCGTAACGCGGGTGTAGTCGTTGTTACGCAGTAATCCCTGTTCTTTGGTGTAGCCGATGCTGCCGGCGTATTTGGTGTCTTTCGTGCCGCCTGTGATCGAAATGATGTGGCTGTTGGATATGGCCGTGCGGTACATTTCGTCCTGCCAGTCGTACTGCGGCAGGGCATACACGTCCCGGGGGATCATTTTTGCAGGATCGAGTTCTCCCGGATTTTCGAAGAAAAGCCAGTCCTGGAAATAGCCGTACTGGATGCGGCTGCCGTCGGGAAGCAGCGTCTGGTCCTTGCGGTAATCGATCCAGTCGTTGCCGCTGAGCATTTCGATCTTTTTCGAACGGGTCGAGATACTGACATTACCGTCGTAGGTTATGATCGGGGCTCCTTCCTGCCCCGAGCGGGTGGTAACGATAATGACGCCGTTGGCTCCTTTGGCTCCGTAGATTGCCGTCGAAGAGGCGTCTTTGAGCACATCGATCGAGACGATGTCGGACGGGTTGATCGAACTCAACGGACTGACGCTCGGACTTTGTCCGAATCCTGAGGATGCGATCGGTGCGTCCGATCCGTTCATCTGAATGCCGTCGATTACGTAAAGCGGATCGCTCGTGCCGGCGATCGAATTGGCTCCGCGCACGATGACTTTCGAAGCCGATCCCGGAGCGCCCGATCCCATGGTGATCTGTACGCCTGAAATACGGCCCTGGAGGCTGTTGAGGAACGAACTCGATTTGGATTCCTGGAGCGTTTTCGAACTGATGCTTGTTACGGCTCCCGTCAGGTCTTTTTTCTTGACGCTGCCGTAGCCGATGACCGTTACGCCTTCGATGTCCATCTGGTCGCTTTTCAGCACGATTTCCATCTCCCCGTTCCGGGAAGCCTCGACGCGTTGGGTGAGATAACCGATATAGGAGACTTCGAGGATTGCACCCGGTGCGACCGGAAGCGAGAACTTTCCGTCGACGTTGGTCGTCGTGCCGGTTTGCTTGCCTGCTACTACGACACTGGCGCCGATCAGCGGGGCGCCGGTGTCGTCTTTTACCGTACCCCGGACGGTACGGGTCTGGGCGATGGACGTTATCGCCGATAAAAGCATTACGAATAACAATCCGAGCGGTTTTATGGCCGGATGTCTGTTTGGTTTAGGTTCATTCATATCGTCTTTTTTTATGGGTTGTTTGTATCAGATTGCGTGCGGAACGGGTCGGGTCGGGTCAGAGATGCCGGCCCTGCGTGAATTCGCGGTAGCGGTCCGGTGTGTAGCCTGTTTTCTTTTTGAAGATTGTCGAGAAATATTCGGCGTTGTTGAATCCTGCGACAAACGCGATCTCTTTGATTTGCAGGCTGGTGTTGGTCAGCATTTCCATACTTTTGCGGATCTTGATTTCCTGGATGTAATTGATGGGGGAAAATCCCGTGTATTGTTTGAAAATGCGCCGGAACCAGGAATAGCTCATGCCGATTTGCGAGGCGATACGTTCGGGGGAGATGCCTTTGTCGTAGTTTTCGGCGACGAGGATCTTGGCTTTGTTAATTTTGTTGACCACCTGCATGTCGTCGAATCCCAACTGTTTATTATAGGAATAGGCGACACCCAGAAGGTGGTGTACGATGCCGCCGAGCATTTGTTGGTAGCCGGGGTTCTGCTCGTTGGCGACCTGGATGGCCTGCTCGTAAAGGGCTATGATTTCGCTTTGCAGGCCGATGTTGAATACGGACTTGCTGTACTGGAAAAACCCGTTGTTGACGTATTTGTCCATGTCGACGCCTGTGAACCCGATCCAGTACTCTTCCCAGCCTGTGGCCGGATGGGGGTAGTAGTTGTGCCATTGGCCGGGGAAAAGCAGGAACATGGAGCCTGTTCCCAGCTCTTTGGGAGCATAGTTCTTCGAGAAGAAAGTGCCGCGTCCCTGTTTGATGTAAAGCAACTGGTACTCTTCCAGTATGCGCCCTTTGTCCGTGGCGAAGAGGTAACGGCACGGATGGTTTTGGGGCGGATAGACGCTGTGTTTTTTTACGATCTGGTGTCCTACGGTGTTGATCGTAATTCCCCATGTAATATCCTGTTCGCTGGCGACAAGATATTTAAGGTTATTCGTTTTTTGGCAATCATTCATTGTGCTAAAAAGTTTAATTTATACTATGAATATACACCACTTGACCTTTTTCAAGCATGAAGTAAGGACAAAAAATGTTAGGAAAATACCGTTTTAGCAAATTGTTAATTATGTAAGCCAAAAAACAAAGGTCCTGTTGATTTTTTATTAATTAATTTGCACATAAATAAATTAACCGGGAATGAACAGGCATTTTTTTCTTGCATTCGATCTGGGGGCTACGAGCGGACGGACGGTGTTGGGGATCGTGAATGACCAGCGGGTCGAACTGCGGGAACTGACCCGGTTTCCGAATACCATGCTGCATTTCGGCGGGCATTGTTACTGGGACATCCACGCGCTGTACCGATATATAGTGGAGGGGCTGAAAGCCGCTGCCAGGGAGGGTATTCCGCTGCGCTCGGTCGGGATCGACACCTGGGGCGTCGACTTCGCCTTCGTCGGCGACGACGGGGCGTTGCTGGGCCTGCCGTTCGCCTACCGGGACCGGCAGACCGACGGGATGGCCGCCCGGTTTTTTACCGAAGAATTGTCCCGGGAACGGGTCTATGAACTGACCGGTATTCAGGTGATGGATTTCAATACCCTTTACCAGCTTTATGCGCTGGGGCGTAATGCCTCGTCGCAGCTCAGGGCCGCGCACCGGCTGCTGTTCATGCCCGATGCGCTGGCCTATATGCTGACCGGGAAGATGGTTACCGAATACACCGTAGCTTCAACTTCGCAACTGCTCGATTCCCGGGGGAAATGCTTCTCCGGGGAGTTGTTCCGCCGCTGCGGCCTCTCTTCGGATCTGTTCCCGCCCGTGGTGATGCCCGGAACGGAGATCGGCCCGCTACGACCCGAGATCGCCGACGAAAGCGGCCTCGGGCCTGTCTCCGTGGTCGCCGTTGCGGGACACGACACGGCCTCGGCTGTTGCTGCGGTCCCCGCCGAAGACCGGAATTTTGCCTATCTCAGCTCGGGAACCTGGTCGCTGATGGGCGTCGAACTCCCCGCTCCGGTCATTTCGCCTGACACCCTGCGCTGGAACATCACCAACGAAGGGGGTGTCGATGGGACTACACGCCTCTTGAAAAACATCACGGGTATGTGGATTCTCGAACGGATTCTGGAAGAGTGGAAGGCGCGGGGCGACGAACGTTCCTACGACGAGGTGGTCCGCATGGCCGCCGGTGTCGAAGACAATAGTATCTACATTGATCCCGACGACGAACGTTTCGCCAGTCCGCGAAGCATGTTGCAGGCCGTCGCGGATTACTGTCTCGCTACGGGGCAGCCCCGGCCCGGGGACGATGACCGTCTGGTGCGGGCGCTCTTCGAGTCGCTGGCCCTGAAATACCGCTGTATATTCGATCTTTTCGTCCGTCTCGCGCCGTTCCCCATCCGGCGGCTCCATGTTTTCGGGGGCGGCTCCCGAAACGAATTGCTCAATGCCATGACGGCCGATTCGGTCGGGGTCGAGGTCGTCGCTGGACCCGCTGAGGCGACAGCTCTGGGGAATATCATGCTGCAGGCCAAAGCCGCCGGGGTTGTGGATTCGCTGGCCGGAATGCGTCGGTTGATTGCCGGCTCGGTTGCCACGCGGCGCTACCAGCCCCGAAATCCGGGATTGTGGCAGGAAAAATACGAAACCTTTCTAAAAATAATAACACGATGAACACAGAACTGACAGAACGGAAATATGCCATCGCCAGGGAGCGCTATGCTGCGATGGGGGTCGATACCGACCGGGCGCTGGAACGGTTGCAGAAACTCCCGATCTCGCTGCATTGCTGGCAGACAGACGACGTGAAGGGCTTTGAGAATCCCGACGGAACGCTTTCGGGAGGCATTCAGGCCACGGGCAACTATCCCGGGCGGGCGCGCAGCCTGGAGCAGGTTCGACAGGACGTTGCGAAGGTCGTTTCGATGATCGGGGGACGGCATCGTCTCAGCCTGCACGCCATTTACGGCGATTTCGGCGGTTGCAGGGTCGACCGCAACGCCATCGAACCGGCTCATTTCCGTAGTTGGATCGAGTGGGCGCGGGAAACGGGGTTGCAGCTTGATTTTAATTCGACGAGTTTTTCCCATCCGTTGAGCGGGGATCAGACGCTTTCGCATCCTGATCCATCCATCCGTCAATTCTGGATCGAACATACGGTGCGCTCGCGCAGGATTGCGCAGGCGATGGGCGAGGCGCAGGAGACGGACGCCTGCCACAATCTGTGGGTTCACGACGGCAGCAAGGACCTCCATGTGGATAAATATGCGACTCGTGCGCGTCTGAAAGAGTCGCTCGACGAAATCTTTGCCTGCGAATGCCCCCGGGTCAAGGATGCTCTCGAAAGCAAACTTTTCGGCACGGGGCTCGAAAGCTTTACGGCGGGCAGCCACGAATTCTACTTGGGTTACGCGTTGCTTCATGGGCAGATGGTAACGCTCGACATGGGGCATTTCCATCCGACAGAGGAGATCGCCGACAAGATTTCGGCCCTGCTGCTCTATGTGCCTGAACTGCTGCTGCATGTCAGCCGGCCTGTGCGTTGGGACAGCGACCATGTGGTGATTCTCAACGACAGCGTTCAGATGCTGGCCGAGGAAGTCGTGTGGGCCGATGCGGTGGACCGCGTACATGTCGGACTGGATTATTTCGACGCTTCGATCAATCGGATCGGGGCTTATGTCATCGGGCTGAGGGCCACGCAAAAAGCTTTTCTGAAGGCGTTCTTGAGCCCGATCGAACGCTTGCGCGGGCATGAGCTCGCCGGCCGTTTTTTCGAACGGCTGGCGCTTCTGGAGGAGTGTAAATCCATGCCGTGGGGCGATGTGTACGACTATTTCTGCCTGAAGAACGGCGTTCCGGTCGGTGAGGAATACATCTTCGAAATAGAGCGTTACGAACGGGAAGTAACGGCAAAGCGGTAGCCTTATGCAGTTGTTTTGGGGATTGTTGATCATCGCGCTTGGGAGTTTCGGGCAGTCGAGTTCCTATGTGCCTGTGAACCGGGTGAAACAGTGGTCCTGGGAGGGCTTCTGGCTGACACAGGGCGTCTTTGCCTGGGTGCTTTTCCCGCTTGCCGGTGCATGCTTCGCATTGCCTGCCGGGAGCGGGCTGATGTCGCTGTTCTCGGCCGACGGCGCGTTGCGGGCGATTGTTTTCGGGGCGCTGTGGGGTGTCGGGGGACTGACCTTCGGCCTGAGCATGCGCTACCTGGGCGTCGCCCTCGGACAGTCGGTTTCGCTCGGAACCTGCTCTGCCTTCGGGACCCTGCTCCCGGCTCTGTTTGGCGGTACGAATCTGATGGAGGGCAGCGGCCTCGTGCTGTTGGCCGGGGTCTGCATCACGCTGGCCGGGATTGCCGTGATCGGGTATGCCGGGTTTCTGCGCGAGAAGACGATGAGCCGTGCCGACCGGACCGCTGCGATCCGCGATTTTGCCTTTACGAAGGGACTATTGGTCGCCCTGCTTGCCGGCGTGATGAGCGCCTGCTTTGCGCTCGGGCTTGATGCCGGGCAGGCTTTCCGGGTACAGGCCGTGGCTGCGGGTGTCGATCCGCTCTTCGCCGGACTTCCGGTGGTTTTCCTGGTTACGCTCGGCGGTTTTCTGACCAATGCGCTCTACTGCTTTTACCTGCGCAGGCGGGCGGAGGAAGCACAGGCGGCGGCCCCTGTTCCGCTGAAGGTGGTCGTGAACAACGTCCTGTTCTGTGCCCTGGCCGGACTGCTGTGGTATTCGCAGTTCTTCGGGCTTGAAGTGGGGCGGAGTTTTCTTGCCGGATCGCCGGTTCTGCTTGCTTTTTCATGGTCGATCCTCATGTCGCTTAATGTTGTCTTTTCCAATGTGTGGGGAGTTGTTCTGCATGAATGGCGCGGCAGCAGCCGGATGACGATAGCGGTGCTGGCGGCGGGTTTGGTACTGCTTGTTTTTTCTGTATTTTTTCCATCCATATGCTGAATTATGTATAACGAAGAGATCGAACGGGCGATTGCCCGTATGGCGGAAGTGGCCGGATACCTGTGGCAACGCGGGTGGGCCGAGCGCAACGGAGGTAATATCTCCTGCGATATTACGGAATGGGCCGACGACAGCATGACGCAGTCCGGCTCCTCGTATGGGCCTTTTGCGCTGGGGCGGTGCGTCGACAGGCTCCGAGGGGCCAGTTTTCTGGTAACGGGAACCAACCGGCGAATGCGCTATGTGGCTTCCGCACCTATGGAAAACGCCTCCATTATCCGAATCGGGGACGACGGCCTCAGTTACCGGATCGTTTCCGGCGAGCCGATCCGCCCGACTTCAGAACTGCCTGCCCATTTGGCGATCCACAATTACCTGCGTTCTGTGGGGCGGACCCGCGTCAGGACAGTGCTTCACACCCATCCCACGGACCTGATCGCCATGACTCACAACCCGGCGTTTCTGCAAAAAGACCGGCTCGGGACCCTGCTGTGGAGTATGATTCCCGAAACCCGGGCTTTTTGTCCCAAAGGGCTGGGGATCGTGCCCTACGAGCTTCCCGGGTCGGAGCGGCTGGCCGACAGGACCATCGAACAGCTCGGCGACTACGATGTCGTGATGTGGGAGAAGCACGGCGCTCTGGCCGTTGGCGAAGATCCTGTCGAGGCGTTCGACATGATCGATACGCTTTCCAAGTCGGCGCAGATCTACCTCACGGCGCGGGCCATGGGTTTCGAACCGGCAGGGATGACCGCCGGACAGATGGATGAGATGAAGGAGGCGTTCGGGCTGTGATGTCGGGACGTTTTTTGCCGAAAAACAACCGGGGACGCTTTTAACGTCCCCGGTCTGCTGTAATCCTTTTATTGGTTCCGGGTGTATAGGTCGTTCATGATGTCGAGAACCTGTTTCCAGGAATCGCCGCCGTCGTTGGTCGATTCGGGACCGGGCGTCGATCGTCCGTCCTCGATGTATTTCTTTACCCGGGCCGCCATCTCGCGGACCTGGCCGGCATATGCGGGATTGTTTATCTGGTTGACCTTCTCTTCGGGGTCGCTGACCATGTCGTAGAGCTGCAACGAAGGCCGGCCTTCGATCCTGTACTCTTCGGCGGAGCCGTTGCCTGCATTGAATATCAGCTTGAACTGCGGCGTTCGGTAGGTGAAATAACCGGCTCCCGATGTTGCGATCAGGTCGGTTCGGGACGTATCGCCCGTGCCGTTCAGTATCGGCCAGAAACTGTAACTGTCTTCGGCTTCGCCGGCGTCCGCCCGGTAGCCGAGCATGTCGGCGAATGTAGCGTAGAGGTCGGTCAGCGACACGAGCGAATTATCTGTCCGGCGGCCGTACCGGTCGCCCCACGACAGGATGAAGGGGATGCGGTGGCCGCCTTCCCAGCCGTGCGACTTGTATCCCCTGTAAATATAGGACGGGTAGTGGCCTTTCTTGTTTATCTGCCCCATGTTGATGTATCCGGCGCAGCCGTTGTCGGCGGCGAACATCACGATCGTATCGTCGTACTTGCCGATCTCTTTCAGCTTCTGGTTGATCCTGCCGACGATGTCGTCGATCATCATCACCAGGTCGCCGTAATCGCCGATCGCCGATTTCCCTTTGAATTCCGGGCTGGGGAAAAGCGGGATGTGGGGCGCCGTGAGGGCCATGTAGAGAAAAAACGGTTTGTCGGAGTCCTTGTTCTCGTCGAGGTATTCGAGCGTTTTATCCGCCAGGTGCGGCTGCATGCTCTCCGCACTCCAGTCGCTGTGCCCGATGCCGCCCTTGATCTTGTACAGACCTCCACCGGAGTCTTCGAATACCATATTCGGTTGTTTTTCCGCCATGTCGTTGACAAGGTATAGGTGCGGGGGCCCCGAGGGCGAGGTCAGTCCGTAGAAATAGTCGAACCCCTTGTCGGTGGGGCCGTTGGCTACGCGTTTGGTAAAGTCGATGTCGTCGATCTTCTTTGCCGGCTTGCCGTCCTTGCCGGTCCAGTCCCAGCCCAGGTGCCATTTGCCGATGATTGCCGTCGTATAGTCACAGGCCCTGAACATGTCGGCGATGGTTTTGCGTCCCGGAGCGATCATCGGGGGCGACATGACGCCGAGTACGCCTCCTTTTTTCTCCGAACGCCAGTTGTAGCGTCCCGTGAGGATCGAGTAGCGCGAGGGGGTGGAGAGGGCCGATGAGGCGTGCGCATCGGTGAATGCGATGCCGCGGTTGCACATTTCGTCGAGCCAGGGGGTCTCTATCTTTGAGTCAGGATTGAGTCCCCTTACGTCCCCGATTCCCATGTCGTCGGCAAGGATCAGGATGACGTTGGGCCGCGGGTCTTTTCCCGAGGCTCCGTAGCACGAGGCCAGTGCACCCAATATGCATGACGACTTAATCAACATTCCGTTTTTCATAGCGTAGATCGGTTAGCGGGTTGTTTCGGCAGAAAACCGAATAGTCAAAGGTAACAATGTTTTACGGGTTTTCCGGATAATATCCGACCTTAAAAGGCCATTTTCCGACCAAGTCAGTCGTTCGGACACCTCTCCGGCCGGGAAACCTTCCGGCTCGTTTACGCCTTCGCTGCGCGCATTCGTCGGAATGCGCCCCTCCCTTACTCCGGCAATCTCCTGTCCGTATGCGCTGTGCCGGCAACTGTATTTCTGAAAATGGCGCGTTGTCGTTTTGCAAACTGAAAATCCGCTATATTTGCACTCCAAATCTAGCGAGGAATGAAATTTGCGTCTATTATTCCGATTTTGTGTGCTGCTCTGGGGTTTGCCGGGTGCACTCCGACTCCGGTTGCCCTCGAACGGGCCGATGCCCTTGTGCGCGAGCATCCCGACAGTGCCATGCAACTGCTGAAGACCATCCGGAAGCCTGCGAGCCTTTCACGCCACGATTATGCGCTCTTTGCGCTGCTCGTGACGCAGGCACGTTGCCAGTTGCACGAAGACCTTACGCAGGACACATTGTCCTATGTCGCAGTCGATTATTTCCGCAATACCACCGATTCGGCCAATGCCTACAAGTCCTATTTCTATGCGGGGCAGGTGGCCCGGGCCATGAGGCGTCCCGAACAGGCCATCACCTGTTACCTGAAAGGTAACGCTTTCCTGGAAACGAGCCGCAATTTCAACCAGCATTACATTTCCAATACGTGGATCGGAGTGCTGAACAGCGAGCAGGGACTCCACGATGCTAAGATCGTCTATTCGAAGCGGGCGTTGCAATATGCCGATTCGCTCGACAATGACCTTTACCGCTGCATTTCGCTGAACGACATTGCCTATGGGTTCGTCGAACTGAAGCAATACGACAGCGCCCGTCATTATACCTTCCGGGCCCTGGATGCCGGCCGTAAGGCGAACCTGGGCGAGGACCTCTCGCCGACCTATACGCTCCTGAGTTATATCGGCTATGCCGAGGGCAACTTCCCGGAGGCTTTGAAATACCGTAATCAGGCCCGGGCTTTGCTGCCGGAGAATGATCGGCGGCAGCCTTCCCAACTGGTCGATAAAGCTCGTATCCATGCCCGTATGGGACATTGCGACTCGGCGTTCCACTGCCTCGCACAAGCCGAAAAAATGGGTATCCCGTCGATCTCCGACCGACAAATACGGGCCGAGGCATATGCCGTCGCGTATGAGCAAATGGGCCGCCTGGATTCGGCGCTCGATTTCCAACGGCAGTATAACTGCCTTCAGGATTCGATTTACGAAGAGGAGCAAAGCGCTCGTATTTTCGAGACCCAGCGGGTTTTTCGTTACGATAAATTCCGCGAGCAGAACCAATTGCTCAAAGAGCAGAAAATCGCCCGCGACAGGTGGATTTACCGCATTATTCTGATTTCCGCAATGTTGCTGTTTGCCGGGTGTGTCGTCTATTTCCGGCGTGACCGCCTCCGGAAACAGCATATTATCTTACAACAGGACCAGCTCATCCGCCAGCAGGAATACCTGCGGCAGAAGGAGGCCGAGCGGCTCCACGCCGAAACCCGCCTGTCGGAGCTGGACGGGAAGGTCGACCAGTTGAAAACGGTCTTCTTCCGGCAGCTCACCCAGCGGTTCATCCCTGCTTCCGGCAAGGACGTTATCCGTCTGAGCGACGCGGACTGGACGGTGATCTTCGGACATGCCGATGCGATTTTCGATGGATTTACCCAACGGCTGCGCGAGGCTTACCCGGTCCTCAACGAAGAGGATATCCGCTATTGCTGCATGGTCAAGATGCAGCTTTCCCATTCTGAAATAGCCCGGATTGTCTGTCTGGAGAAAGATTCGGTCAAAAAGCGGATACGCCGCATCCGGCTCGAAAAAATGAAGTCGGGCGAAGGCTATACGCTCGAATCGCTGCTCCATAATTTCTGATTGTCCCCCGGATTGTCCCGGTGTATTTGTGCATATGTTGTAGAAAATCAGCCTGCTGCATATAGCCCCGAGCCTGTCGATTTGTCCCCCTGCCGATGATGGGGTTTGGCTGTTTTCCCCCTTACCTTTGTCCCCAAACAACCGAATGTTCGATGGGTGACACTCTTTTTATTATCGGAGGTGTTCTTTTTGCGGCCGTTTTTGCCCTTTGGTTCATCTTTACGTCAAACAGCCTGATTGCAAAGCGCAACCGCGTGAAACAATGCCGGAGCGGTATCTGTGTAGCCATGAAGCAGCGCAACGACCTGATCCCGAATCTGGTTGCGGCGGCCCGCACCTATATGGACTATGAAAACCGGACGTTGATGCAGATTACCGAACTGCGTACGCAGGCCGCGTCCGCAACCGACGAACGCAAACAGATCGAAGCCGGCAACCGCCTCTCGGCACTGCTTCCGCAACTGCGGCTCACGGCCGAGAATTACCCCGACCTGAAAGCCGACGGTCAGTTCCTGCAACTGCAGCATGCATTGGAGGAGGTCGAAATGCAGCTTCAGGCCATCCGCCGTACCTATAACGCCGCCGTCGTCGACTACAACAATGCCATCGAAATGTTTCCCTCGTCGTGGGTTGCCGCGTGCCGGAAACACCGGTGCGAGGAGTTGATCGACATTCCTGAAGCCGAACGCGCTGTTCCCGATGTGAAACAACTTTTCAAGTAATAATGTCTGCTCCCGACATGCAATCCCTTCAGGCGGAGCTGATGCTCACGCTGCGGCGCGCCGAACGTAACCGGCGTATTATCCGTTGGACGAAAACGCCTATTTTCCTGGCTGTCGTCCTGTGGCTGATATTCGTGCTGTTCCTGAATTTTGGCGGTCCCTATTTCCTGACCGGAGATCAATACGGTGTCGTCAGTTCCGGGATCATGATCTGGATGTTGCCGGCCATGGCGCTGCTGATTGTCCTTGAATTGGTCTTCGTACGGGTTTACAGCGCCTTTTCCCGACAGGAGCAGGCCGCTGTGTCGCATATCGTGACAACCCTGTTTCCGGGGGCGGAATTCCAGACGCCCGCCCGCAATGTCCCCGATCATATTCTCCGTGGGAGCCTCTTTATGAGCAATTACGCCAAGTCGGGCAATCTGTACGCCTGTACGTTCGCTTCGCTCAGCCTGCCTGCCTGCGGATCGAAACTGACCGTTACCGACCTGGGCCTCGGGCGCAATCTTTCGCAGGGCAATGCCGGGTTGGCAGGGATGTACCGGACGATCGTCCGTCCGCTGTTCGCGTCGCGTGTCGAAAACTCGCTGTACGACTTCCGGGGGATGTTTGCCTGGGCCGAGATGGAACAGCGTGTCCCGGGCAGCATCGTCATCCTGCCCGATCACCTCGAAAACAAGTTGGGCTACCTCGCCCGCTCGATTCAGCGGCTCAAGGAGAGCGACGGCCGCAAACTCGTCCAACTCGAAGACCCCGAATTCGAACGCCTTTTCGCTGTCTATGCATCGGACGAGGTGCTGTGCCGCCGTGTCCTGACGCCGGTCATGATGCGCGACATCACCCGCCTGCAGCAGAAATACGGACGCGACATGATGCTCTCGTTCAATGCCAACCGCTTTTATATCGCTGTGTCGATGCCCGACGGGTTCCTCAGCCTGCGTTCGGAAGCCGCCGGCAACGGCCGTATCGTCGAAGAGATTCAGGCCGACATCGCGGCTACGGAGTCGGTCCTGCGCGAACTGCGGATTGAATAACTGTGTAATTCCCAAACATTTTACCTATGACAGAAAATACCCGGGACCTGGCGCAGACCTTCGAGATCTATTGCGACCGCCATCCCGAAAAGTTCGAAAAACGCACACTGCGCCTTCAGAAGACGCTTTATATGGCAGGAGCTGCAGTGTGTGTACTGCTGATCGTTTTTCCTGCGGTGATTCCGTTCTTTCCGCTCTGGATGATCCGCGTCGCCGCGGTTATCGGGCTGCTGATTTGCGCCGCTTCCGTCTGGCTCGGCTGCGAGGAATATTACAACCGCCAGAGCAACGGCCGCATCCGCCACATTGGGCTCAAGAAATTCGATCGCGTAAATACCTCGGCCGCCGAGGTCCTAGAGGCTTTCCTGCGCCGGGACTTCGATTTCCTTTCCGACGCTGCCGAGACCGAGAACGACCCCCTGCAACTTTATGTCTATGAAGATGCCCTGGGGCATGAATTTTATCTCCAACTGCGTGCCTATGAGTCGCCTTCGGAGTTCAATCCTGTTGCTGAGGTCATGACCGTCTCGGGCAAAGAGTACGACGACTACAAAACCGCGATCAAATCCATTCACCCGATTAAATAAAAAGAAACCACATGGGAAAAATCGAAAAACTCCTGAAAAGTTCCGAAACCGCCAAGCTTCCCGCCGGGAAGCCCTATGCACTTCCGGTCAACAAAATGTTTTACCTGCTCCAAACCGTCGTGGCTTGGGGCGCCTCCGTTGTGCTGCTGTTTTCGGCGCTCGGCTCGATGGGGTCTCAGGCCACGGGCATTGCGGGCAATATGCCGATCTACTACTTCGCTTTGATGGGTGTGATGATCGTCTACGGACTTCTTGCGCTTCGCTGCGCCTTCAGCGGCAAAGTGACTTTCGACGATGAACGGATCACCATGCCGGCTTTCTATCCCTTTATGAAAGAGAAACTGGCGTGGGAGGATGTGAACCGCGCCGAGTTGACGGGCGTGATCACCTACCGCAACTACCTGTCGCTGATTATCCAGAAGATTTTTTCATCGATCTTCATGAACGTCGAACTGCACGTCACTTACCGCAATGTTCCGGGCGGAGGCAAGGGTAACTTCCCGGTTCTGGACCGCGTCGGTGACAAGGCTGCCGCCCTGCGCATCATCCGCGAGAAGCTGGGCGAGCGCTTTACGGTCTACGAAGGCGAATATTAATCGGATATCATTCACTCACATAACCGGTTTCCGGGCAGCCTTCGTGATTCGCTTTCCCGGCGGGTTACGGTTGCAGTTCCGGACTTTCAAAAAAGCAGTCCACAGTTATCTGTGGACTGCTTTTTTGTCGGATGTTTCCCTGCCTGCACGGGGACTACGCCTTCGTGCGCATCGTCAGCGAGATCCGGCCCCGGACGGTGTCGATGCCTGTTACCCGCACCTCGACATGCTGCCCCAGGTGTACCACGTCGGCCGGGGAGGCTACGTAGCGGTCGGCCAGTTGCGAGATATGCACCAGCCCGTCCTGCTTGACGCCGATGTCGACGAAGGCTCCGAACGCCGTGATGTTGGTGACGATCCCCGGCAGGAGCATCCCTTCGCTGAGGTCGCCGATCGTGTGTACATTGGGGTCGAACGCGAAAACCTGCAACTGTTCGCGCGGGTCGAGCCCCCGTTTGTCGAGCGCTTCCAGGATGTCCGTCACGGTCGGCAGTCCCACCTCCCCGCTCACGTACCGCTCCGGTTTCAGGTCGCGGCGCAGCGATTTGTCGTTCAGCAGTTTCTCGACCGTCACACCCGCATCGGCCGCCATCCGCTCGACGATGTGGTATGACTCCGGGTGCACGGCGCTGTTGTCCAGCGGGTTCGCTCCTCCCACGACCCGCAGGAATCCGGCCGCCTGTTCGAACGCCTTGGCGCCCAGCCGCGGCACTTTGAGTAGCGATTTGCGGTTCTTGAAATCGCCGTTTGCCGCACGGTAGGCAACGATATTTTCCGCCAGCGCAGGCCCCAGGCCCGATATGTAGGTCAGGATGTGCTTCGAGGCGGTGTTGATGTTGACGCCGACTTTGTTGACACAGCTTTCCACGACCGTCTGGAGCCGCGCCTTGAGTTTCGACTGATCGACGCTGTGCTGGTACTGCCCCACGCCGATCGACTTGGGGTCGATTTTGACCAGTTCCGACAGCGGATCGATCAGACGCCGCCCGATGCTGACGGCTCCCCGCACCGTCACGTCGTAGTTCGGAAACTCTTCGCGCGCCACGGCCGAGGCGGAGTAAACCGATGCTCCGTCCTCACTCACCATGAAAATCTCCACGTCGCTGAGTCCCAGTCCGCGAACCAACTGTTCGGTTTCGCGGCCCGCCGTGCCGTCCCCGATGGCGAACGCTTCGGCCTTGTACTTGGCGGCCAGCGATTTCAGGGTTTCGGCCGCCTCGGCCTGCCGGCCCTGCGGGGGATGGGGATAGATAGTCGTGTTGTGCAGGAGGTTGCCTTGCGAATCGAGCGCGACGACCTTGCATCCGGTGCGGAACCCCGGGTCGATGGCTACGACGCGCTTCTGCCCCAGCGGGGATGAGAGCAGCAGTTGGCGCAGGTTTTCGGCGAAGACCCGGATCGCTTCGTCGTCGGCTTTCGCCTTGGCCGCCGCAAGCTGCTCGGTTTCGATCGAGGGGCGCATCAGGCGTTTGAACGAGTCGGCCACGGCGGTTTCCATCCATTCGCGCGTCGTCGAACCGTTGCGGATAAACTGCCGGCAAAGGCTTTCGGTGCAATACTCCGCATCTATGTCGATCGTGATTTTCAGGATTCCCTCGTCTTCACCGCGCTGCATGGCCAGGAACCGGTGCGATGAGATGCTGCGCAGGGGCGACGTGGCGTCGAAGTAGTCGGAATATTTCGCTCCTTCGGCCTCCTTGCCCTTGACGAGTTTCGAATGTACGACGCCTTCGCGCGCAAACGTGCGGCGCAGCGTGTTGCGGGCGCGCTCGTCCTCCGACACCCGTTCGGCGACGATGTCGCAGGCCCCGGCGATGGCCTCCCCGGGAGTCGGCACTTCGGCCGAGATGAAACGCCGGGCCTGCTCCGTGACGTTGCGGGCGTTCTGCGCCAGGATGATTTCAGCCAGCGGTTCCAGCCCCCGTTCGCGCGCCACCGTAGCCCGCGTGCGGCGTTTGGGTTTGTAGGGCAGGTAAATGTCCTCCAGCTCTACCGAATCCCAGCACTCTGCGATGCGTTTGCGAAGCTCCGGGGTCAGCCTGCCCAGCCCTTCGATCGTCGTGAGCACGGTCTGCTTGCGGGCCTCGAGTTCGGTGAGGCGGTCCAGCCACTCCTTGACGGCGCCGACCTGCACTTCGTCGAGCGAACCGGTGGCTTCCTTGCGGTAACGGCTGATGAAGGGGATCGTCGCTCCTTCGCGGAGCAGGCGCACGGTTCCCTGCACCTGGGGCAGGGAAATCTGCAATCGTTGGGATATGATTTGTTCGGTCATGTTCGGAAAAGTTCTCCGGCAAAGATAACGCAACCCGGGGGCACTGCCAAATTTATTCGCCCCCGGCCGTGCCGGCCGTTCGGCAAAAACGGCGGATTGAAAACTCAATCCGCCGCTTTTCATACCGGGTAAAATTTCTTAGGCTTCGGCCTTGGAATATTCCGAGAATTCGCACCCGAAACGTTCGACCATCATGTTGTCCATCTCATCGGCCTTGAATGCCAGTTGTACGATGTTTTGCCGGATTTCCTCTTCCGACTCGTCGGTGATGTCCGAGAGGTGGATGCGGTAGGCGATGTAAATCTGGCGCTCCTCGATACCGAGCTTGTAAGGTCCGAAATCTTCGGTCAGCATGTAGTCCAACACCGGTTCCACGTCCTTCTTGGGGAGCAGGTTGATCGGTGAGGTGGAGAAGAGGTAGTTGCCGTCGTAGACGAAGATCCGGATTTCCGAACTGCCCTTGTGGAAGAGCCACGAGTCGTAGCCGTCGCGGGCCAGTATCGGGTTGATCCCCATTTGCTCGATGGCGCTCTCGACGAATGACCCCAGGGGCGACTGCTCGCGCTGGTCGAAGACCCCTTCGGTGAGTTTCTCGCCGCACGAAGGGCAGAATTCCTCTTCCTCTGCGATCAGTTCGTCGCAACTGCCGCACTGCACCTGGAAAATCGTGCGGTCGAACTCTCCGGCCGTCTCCAGCAGTTTGCGCAGCGTCTCGACGCGGATACCGAATCCCATGTTGTCGGCCTGCGTGAACTTGCTGACCGTCACGCCCACTACCTCGCCGTTCTCGTTGAGCATCGGGCCTCCCGAGTTGCCGGGGTTCACGGCTGCGTCGGTCTGGATGTAGTATTTGCCGTCCAGGAGCTGCTTGGGCGACGACACCGAACCTTCGGTCACGGTGAAAGGCATGCCGTAGGGATAACCTGCGACGTAAACCTTGCGTCCGATGGCGAGGGACTCGTTTTCGGCGAGGCTGAGTTCCGGCAGCGCCGAGAAATCCCCGTCGACGGCCAGCAGGGCGATGTCGAGTACCGGGTTCACCAATACGACCTTCGCCAGGTAGGGCGTGCGGTCGTTGCTGTGCACGGCGACATGGTGAAACCCTTCGACGACGTGATAGTTGGTTACGAAAAGATTGCAGCTTTTCAGGTAAAAGCAACTGCCCGAGCCTCCGGCGTGCGTCACCTTGAATACCAGTTGGTATATGTTGTTCTGTTCCATTGTTTGTTTTGCGCTTTATTAGTCGTTACTCTTTTTTACCCATGGCCTGTTCCATCATCTTCATCTGGAATTCGGTCGCCAGACGCATGTACTCCGCCATGTCGCCCCGCATCATCGCCTCCTGCATCTTGGTCTGCATGTCGGCGACCTGCGACTCCATGGCCGCAGCCATCTGCTGCATCTGCCCGACGGCTCCGGCCATCGCTTCCGCAGCCGCTCCGGTGAGGTTTTCCAGCGATTCGTCGTCGTCGTCCGCGTCGAGTTCGCCCTCCATGATGTTGTCCAGCGCTTCGTACAGAATTTCGGAAGCCTCTTCCACCGGTTTCCCGGCCGAACGGCTCAGGGCGCGCGCCGCAACGGCGTTCAGGTCGTCCTGTACGTCGTTGTAGAAATACATTTCGTAGAATTTGTAGAGCATGCGGACTGCTGCGCGCTCGTAGTTCTCGGCCTGGATGGCTTCGGTGGCCTCCTGGTAAACGTCCTTCATGTTCTCCTGGACGTTGTTGAGCGACGAACGCCGTTTCGTCGAGACGAGCGTGTCGATGAAATAGAGGTTGTCGGCCATCTCTTCGCGGGGCATGGCGAGGAGTTTTTCGAGGAAGGCTTTGCCTTTGGCTACCAACTCGGCTACGGGCAGTTCTTTGTCCATGTCGTCGATGGCCTTTTCGAGGTCGTTGGTCAACTGACCCTGCGGATGTGCGAAGTAGGATATTTTGTAGAGGGCCGTGTCGACGACGTTCCATGCATATCCGTATTTGCGCTCCGTCTCGTACTCTTTCACGACATCGAGCGTTTCGCGGCAGGTCTGCTGCACGGCTTCGTAAATGCGCCCGGCTTCCTCTTCCGGATAGGGTGTGATGCGGGGTTCGTAGCAGCGTTTCGCCCCGAACTTGGTGCAGAATTCGTCGTCATAGCGGTCTCCGATGTGGCAAATGTTGCGCAGCACGAAATAGAGCTTGTGGGGATGGCTCTGCGACAGGGCGCATCCGTACTCCATTTTGAGCCGGTCTCCCTGTTTGCGGAACCGGGGCAGCATGAGGCGGTTGATGTTCAGGTCGGCGACCTGCCGGAGCATGGCCACGCGGCCCTTTTCCGGAAGCTGGAGAAAGTCGGCCTCGATCAGCACCCGTCCGTCGCGGACGGTGATGTTTACCAGGATCGAACCGTGGGGAATGTGGAATTCCGTGCCGTCGGCGTTTCCGTATTTCGTACGGAATTCCGGATTGAGGTGGTCGAGCAGCAGGTGCAGCGCTTCGAGGTGCTTGCCCTCGTTGTAGCGGTCGACGCTCTGCTCGTAGGTCTCGACATTGACTTTGCTCTGGGTGGAGCTCAGTATGGGAGCTGTGTAAGCGGGTGTGATTTTCATGATATGGTGTTTAATGCTCTATTGATAATGGTCGTTCTGCCGGGTTTGGCCGTAGCCCGGGTTTTGTAATGATTGACCGCCGGACTCCGTTTCCTTACCTTGTTAAGGTCCGGATTGTTCCGGATCAACAAATATAACAAAATATCGGTCTTTGAGGAACTTCCGGACGACTTTTTTGCAAAAAAACAACGCCCGCATAAGCATTTTCGTCCCTACGAGAGGCAAATCCTGCGTATTTGCTCTTCGATGTCCGACGATTTGTCGATCCGGTCGTTGCGCAGCCGTGCCCGGTAGGTGTAAATCGTCGAGAGCGTGCTGTTGAGAAACAGGGCTATCTGCGCCGAGTCCGAGACGCCCAGCCGGACCAGCGCCAGGTAACGCAGTTCGGTCGAAAGCTGTCTGCTCCGCTTGGGCATGAAGCGCTCGGGATCGAGGAGCAGGGTGCGTACCTGCTCGATGAAGTCGGGGAACAGCCCGAGGAAAGTCTCGTCGAAGAGGCGCAGGAAATTGCGGTGCTCGGTCTGTATCAACTCCTGTGAGCGCAGCGTGATCAGCGTCTGCTCGGCATTTTCGGTTTTGAGCAGCTTGATGATTCCCATGCGGTAGGTATCGAGGCGTTGGATGTACGAACTGCAAAGCTGCATGTACTGGCTCACGTATTCCGATTTGATCTTGTTGGCGTCGTTGAGCTGGTCGTTGGTGCGTACCAGTTCGTTGTTGGTGGCGTTGAGCCGTTGGTTGATGTCGGTCAACTGGCGGTTGATTTCGAAATAGCTGTCTTTGAGCCGCTCGATTTCGCGTTTGCGCCGCAGGGTGTGGATCGCCTGCCAGAGAATGATGATCAGCAGCACCGAGAGCGATATGGCCGTGAAGAGCGTCAGCAGCAGTTTGCTGTGCATCGATTTGTCGAACGACCGGGTGATCATGTCCAGCGATTCGGCGTATTGCCCCATTCGCAGGCGGTAGTTGCTGACTGTCAGGTCATTCAGCGTGCGCTTGATGTAGGCGTTCGCCAGCCGTATCTCCCCGGTTTCGTAGAGTATCTGCGCCAGCCGGTAGAGCGACATATGGGCGCGCGTCGAGGCTGAGAGTTCGTAGATCGAGGCGCGCGCGGCCCACAGCATGCCCTGCCGGTTGTCGCCCATGTCGGTATAGTTGCGTGCGATCTGATAGATGATGTTGCCTTTCTGGAATATATCGAGGCTGTCGATGTCGTCTCTGATGAGCCCTTCGAGTTTTTCCAGCGCTTCCCGGTTGCGTCCTTCGAGGCGCAGCAGTTCGGCTTCGAAATTCTTTTTCTGGTAGGCGATGCGCGGTCCCGAAGCGCGGTTGAGATAGGCTTTAAGGTAGTATTTGAGCGAGTCGTCGTAGCGGCGCTGCACCTCGGGGAAAACGCTGAAACGCTTCGATTCGCGGAATACCGTGGCCCGGGTGCGGTAGTAGAGCGTCAGGTCGACCTCCCGGCTGTTCGTGGTGTCGACGCCTCGCAGCACGCGGTTGGCCTCCGCGAGTTCGACGTTGCCGATCAGGACGATGGCCGTACGGACCTTGGCGTCGTTGATCAGCCGTTTGTCGCCCAACTGCTCGGCCAGTGCGCGGGCCTGCATGCAGTAGTAGGCCGACGAGTCGAGCTGGAAGTGGCTGTAATGGCCTGCCAGGGTGATGTAGGCCCAGGTCCGTGTCCGGTCGCTGCGGGTGGTGTCGGCGATGTATTGGTATTTGCGGATAATCCTGTGGCGGCGGCCCACGTAAACCGCTTCGTTCCGGATTACGTCGTTCAGTTCATGGATCGCCGCGTCTATCTCGCGGTCGAGGTCGTCGTGGCAGCCGGTCGTCAGGAGGGCCGTGACGGCAAACAGCAGGCAGCGGAGGTTTCGGTTCATGGCAAATGGCGTGTTTCGGTCAGACAAGATAGTAAAATTCGGTTTCAAAAAAACGTTTCGGAGGGTTTTTGGACCGTTGCGGGGTTGTTGAAAGGTTTGATAAAACAAGTCCGATTTATTCTCGGGGTATTGATATTCATTTGATTGCGTTTTTGATGGGTTTGATTTTTCCGGGCCTCCTGCGGGGGCTGTCTATTTATGGGTACATTTGCCATACCGACAAACCCGTTGCCAGGCGGCAACACGCAAACCCAACCAAAAATGAACCGAATCTTGAATTGCCTTTCATCGGCCGCGCTTGCATTGATGCTTTTCGCAGGCTGTTCGTCCGAATCTTCGCCGGAGAATCCGGCGCCTCCTCCCGCCGGGGCAGGGGATGTCTGCGGATATGTCCGCTGCAACGGCCAGGGCATCGCCGGAGTCGTGGTTTCCGACGGCGTGAACGTCGTGAAAACCGATGCCGCAGGTTATTATTCCTTTGCGAGCGACCTCGCTTCGGCCGACTTCGTGCGGATTTCCGTGCCTTCGGGCTACGAGACGGCCCGCGACGGAATCCTTTCATCTTTTTATGCCCCTATCGACCCCGCCGCCACGGGCATGCAGCGCTTCGACTTCGACCTGACGGCCGTGGACAATACCCGCCACCTGCTGCTGGTCATGGCCGACATGCACATTTCGGGGCGCAAGCCGGGCTATCCCGACGATGCCGGAACGGTCGTCGCCGAACTCGATGCCAAACAGTGCCGGGATCGTTTCATTCCCTGCCTGGCCTCCTATGCCGCCTCGGCCCCCGAGGGCTACCGTGTCTACGGATTGAATCTGGGCGACATGACCCATTCGGAGTACTGGTATTCGAAGAACTACTCCTTTCCGCAGTATATCGAGTCGATGAAGGGGATCGACTTCCCCGTTTTCCACGTCATCGGCAACCACGATTACTGCCACAAAGTTGCCGACGATACGGCCGATGCACAGTATAAAGCGGCGCTGGGCCCCACCTATTATTCGTTCAACCTGGGAAGCATCCATTACGTCGTGCTCGACGACATGGTCTACAAAGGTTCGAACGCCTACTCCACGCGCATCGACGACCGGCAGATGGAGTGGCTCCGCAAGGACCTCGCGGCGATGGACCCGGCCCTCCGCGACGTGGTCGTCGCGATGCACGTTCCCACTGTCAACAGCCTCCAGACAGACGGCTCCTATAAAAAGGCCCTCGAAAATTTCGACGAGTTCTATGCGCTCTTTACCGGCTATAACCTCACGGTGATGAGCGGACACTGGCATCATGCCCATTCGGTCCGCATCGGCGACAAGGCTGTGGAATACATCCTTCCGGCCGTGTGCGGCACATGGTGGTACAAACTCCTTTGCAACGACGGGACCCCGGCGGCTTTTGCCGCCTACACCGTCAACGGAGCTTCCATGAGCCACCGCATCGTGCCGTTCGGGGAGGAGTATGCCGCGGAACGCTACCGCGTCTACAACAAGGGAGTTACGACCAATACCGGGACCGTCGCTCCCGGCGCATCGTCGGACCCTGCCGGAGGTTCGCCCGCTATTTTGGTCAATCTCTGGGAGATGCGTCCCGACTGGACCTTCACCTGCTACGAGAACGGCGTACAGACTTCGGGCCGGCTGACGCGCGTGGCGCGCTACGACCCCATTCACCGCGACTTCTGCAACCGGGAGCTGATCGGATGGGTGAAGTATTCGTGGTGCGCGACGGTCCGTACGGCCGACCACTGGCTGCAATACGTCCCGGCCGACCCTGCGGCTGCCGTCCGCATCACGGTTACCAACCAGAAAGGATCGTTGCTGCACGTCATCGACACGAAGATCGAATAATCCGAATCCATACCACTTTTATATGATGAAAAACAGAAAATTTCTGCTCTTCCTGGCCGTTGCCGTGTTGTTCGCGGCGCCGGCCCGAAGCGCCGGACTGCCGGCCATTCCCGATAAATCGGGGGTTACGGTCAAAGGTTATGTCGCGTGCGAAGGCCGCGGCATCGAGGGGGTCGTCGTCTCCGACGGCTTCAATGTCACAAAAACCGATGCCGAAGGCCGCTACTGGCTCAAAACCAAACTCTCGCGCTCGGAGTTCGTGATGATCTCCACGCCGCGCGGCTACGATCCGGAGGTCTATTCCGGATTCCTGCCCAAGTTCTTTTACGCCCTCGATAAGACGGCGGATAAAAAGAGCGTCCAGCAGTTCGACTTCCACCTCACACGCGCCGCCAACGACGACTACACGCTGCTCGTCGTGGCCGACGAACACGTCTCGGGCCGTGTGATCGACATTCCGCCCGGCAGCGGCAACGTCATCGCCCCGGTCGATTCGGTCCAGTTCCGCGACGACTTTATGCCCCGGCTGGTCGGGTATGCCGACAGCGTGATGCAGCGCATGCCGGTCTACGGGCTCAACCTGGGCGACATGACCCACTCGGAATACTGGTTCCGCAACAAGACGGGCATGCCCGAGTACCTGCGGCTCGCTAAAGACACCCCCTTCCTGATGTACCACGTCATCGGCAACCACGACCATTGCCACAAGTACGAAACCGATTACGAGGCCGAAGCCGAATACCGCAAGTATTTCGGTCCGACCTACTACTCGTTCAACCTCGGCAAGGTCCACTACGTCGTGCTCGACGACATGCTCTACCACGGCCGCAACAAGTACGACAAGATCATCGCCCCGGAACAGTTGGCGTGGCTCTACAAGGACCTCAAGGCGCTCGACCCCTCGATCCGCCGGCTCGTCGTGGCCTGCCACGTGCCCCTGGTGGCCAACAACGGCGCCTGGGACGATATCTGGTATAACCTCAAGAACAAGGACGAACTGTTCGTGCTGTTACAGGACTACGACGTTACCATTATGACCGGCGACTGGCACACCGAAGGCACGACGCGCGTCAGCGACCGCATGGTGGAGTACGTCCATCCGGCCATTACGGGCAACTGGTGGTATCGGCAGGGCATCTGCTGCAACGGCCATCCCGCCGCTTTCACCGAGTATGTTTTCCGGGGCGACCGCCTCGAAAGCCGGTCGCTCGTCGACTGGGCCGACGGCAACAGCAAGCGGCAGTTCCGGGTTTACAACAAAGGCGTGACCTCGAACACCGGGATTGCGAGCTCCTCGGCGCTCGACCCTGCGGGCGGCGCACCGTCGGTGCTGGTTTTCTTCTGGGGGATCGCCCCTAACTGGACGTTCGTCTGCAAAGAGAACGGCGAGCAGACCTATGGCCGCGGCCGGCTGGTCCAGCGCTACGACCTTGCGGCCCGTTCGCTGGTCGAGGAGGGTATCATCCCCTACGAGCGTTATACCTGGCTCAAGCAGAAGCCTGTGCGCCTCTACCTCTACACTCCGAAGGATCCCGACGCCGAGATCGAAATCGTGGGTACGGACCACATCCTGAACCGCGATTTCCGGGTGGTCACACGGATCGAAAAATAACCGAAGTCCCCTAATACTACCTAATATGAGAAAATTCTACAAAATGATCGGAGCGCTGCTTGTGCTGGTATCGGTCACCCTCTCTTCGCTGACGGCCCAGACGGCCGCCGGAGTGAAGGGCGTCGTGACCGACAGCGACAGCGGCAGGCCGCTTGCCGGTGTGAGTGTAAAACTCTCCGGCGCGGCTGCGGCAACCACGACCGACGCAAAGGGCGCTTACACCATCCGGGTGTCCTCCGCCGAGGCCGTACTCGAATTCTCCCTGGAGGGATACGTCGCCCGGAAGGTCCCCACCGAAGGCCGGACGCAGGTCGACGTGGCATTGAAACCCGCGTCCCAAACCCGGGAACCGGGCGTGGTGAAAGGCGTCGTGACCGACAGCGACACCGGCGGCCCGCTGGCCGGCGTGACGGTCGTGCTCTCGGGTTCGACGCGCGGAACCACGACCGACGCAAAGGGAGCCTACACCCTTAGGACACAGTCCGCCGAGTCGGTGCTCGACTTCTCCTACCTGGGCTACGTTCCCCAGAAAATCCGCGTCGGCAACCGTTCGCAGATCGATGTCGGGCTGGTGGCCGACAACAAGGACATCGACGAAGTGGTCGTGATCGGTTACAGCGAGGTGAAGAAAACCGACCTCACGGGTTCGGTGACCAACGTCAAGATGGGCGATATCAAGGACATTCCGGTGGTCTCGGTGGACCAGGCGTTGCAGGGCCGTGTGGCCGGCGCCGACATCATGTCTACGTCGGGCGACCCGACCGCCTCGACCTCGATCCGCATCCGCGGCACGCGCTCGATCACCGCGTCGAACGAGCCGCTGATCGTGGTCGACGGCATCATCGACGCCGTGCACGACCTGAGCGACATTAACTCGGCCGACATCGAGTCGATCTCGGTGCTCAAGGACGCCTCGTCGACGGCCATCTACGGCGCACGCGGGTCGAACGGCGTAATCATCGTCACTACGAAGAAGGGCAATCCCACGGTGAGCAAACCGTGGATCACGCTCAAGGCCGATATGGGCTTTTCGCAGCTTCCGCGCAACCTCGACGTGATGAACGCCACGGAGTTCGCCCTCTACCGCAACGACGTGACCTATTTCAACTGGCAGATGGGCAACCGTCCGGTCCAGGACTACACCTACAACGACCCCTATTCGCTGGGCCGGGGAACCAACTGGATCGACGAGATCACCCGTACGGCTCCCTACCAGAACTACAACCTCTCGGTGTCGGGCCGCTCGAAGACGAGCAGCTACTTCGTGTCGCTGGGTTACAGCGACATCCAGGGTATCGTCGACGACAGCGGTTTCCAGCGCACGACGGCCCGCGTCAACGTCTCGCACGAATTCGCCAAGTGGTTCACGGCGGGCGTCAACTCGTCGATCTCCTACCGCGACGAGGCCAACAACAAGGCCAACATCGGCGGCTCGTCGGTGTGGAACGCCGCGACTTACCTGGCGCCCATCCTGGGTCCCGAGGACACCTACAACCCCTTCTACGGTTCGGGCCAGACGATCAACAACCCGCGTTTCACGATCGACCTGAACGAGAACTCGCTCGAGCGATTCGCCTCGACCAACACCCTCTATGTGGACATCAAACCCGTCGAGGGGCTGAAGATCAGCAGCAAGTTCACCTACTACCTCTACCAGCGGCACGACTACCGCTTCTACCCGAGCACGCTGCCCGTTAAGAACGAAGGCGAGGGCGGCGAGGGCTACCGCGCCGAGTACGACACGCGCACGCTCTCGACCGAGAACACCGCGACCTACGCCTACACCTCGAAAACGGGCCACCAGTTCGACGTGATGGGCGGCTTCACGGGCTCGAAATCGCGCCTCAACGGCATGGAACTCACCGCCAAGGGGCTGATCGTCGACGACAACAAGTGGAACAACATGAACGGCATCTACGACAAGGAGAACTACACGTGCACCTCCTATACCAACTATGTTACGAAGATGTCGGTGCTGGCCCGCGTGAACTACAACTACAAGAAACGCTACTACCTGACGCTGACCGGCCGTTACGACGGATCGTCGAACTTCGCCGCCAACCACAAGTGGGGCTTCTTCCCGTCGGCAGCCGTCAAGTGGAACATCTCCAACGAGTTTTTCATGCGCCGCGTGCGCTGGGTCGAGGAGCTGTCACTGCGCCTGAGCGCCGGACGCACCGGCAACGACGCCATCAAGCCCTACCGTTCGATCGAGGCCTACACCTCGACCTCGGGCGGCTACCTGCTGGGCGGCTCGCAGTCGACGGCGTACTACCCGGTGCGCGTGGCGAGCGACAACCTCACGTGGGAGACCACCGACCTCTACAACGCCGCCATCGACGCTTCGCTGTTCAAGAAGCGCCTGAACATCACCTTCGAAGGCTACATTTCGAAGACCCGCGACCTGCTGCTCTCGGTCCAGAAAGCCGCGCAGTCGGGCTATACGAGCCACTTCGAGAACATCGGACGCACGTCGAACAAGGGCCTCGAGCTGACTCTCGAGACGCGCAACATCGTTAAGCCCAAATTCTCGTGGTCGACGTCGCTCACGCTCTCGCACAACAAGCAGATGGTCGAGGACATCGGTACGGAGGATTTCGTCAGCGCCATGAACAGCCCCGGCAACAGCCAGTACATGATGTACGGCTATGTCAAGGGCCGGCCGCTCAACGCCTTGTGGGGCTTCAAGTACGGCGGCGTGTGGCACAACCAGGAGGAGATCGAACGCAACAAGGTGACCCACACCTATGTTTCGGCCACGACCGCGATCAACCCCGGCCTGCCGCGCTACGTCGACACCAACAACGACGGCTCGCTGGACCAGAAGGACCTGGTCTACCTGGGCAACGCCGACCCCACGATCTACGGAGGTCTGCAGAACACGTTCAACATCGGGCAGTTGAAGGTCGGCGTCTACTTCGCCTATTCGCTCGGCGGCAAAATCTACAACTACTCGGAGCTCTACATGGCGGGAACCTACTCCACGAACCAGTACCGCTATATGGCCAACTCGTGGCATCCGGTGCGCAACCCCGACTCCGACCTGCCCCGCGCGGGCGGCGTGCAGGTGCATGTCCCGAGCGACCTGCAGGTGCACGATGCATCGTACCTGCGCCTGAAAAACGTCTCGGTGGCCTATACGTTCGACCTGCGCAAGCGGGTGAAGTGGCTGCGCGACATCACGCTGAGCGTCAGCGGCGAAAACCTCTACCTGTGGTCGAAGTACAACGGTTTCGACCCCGACGTTTCGACTTCGAGCGAAAGCTCGACGCTGCGCCGCGTCGATATGGGCGCCTATCCGCGGGCGCGCACGGTGATTTTCAGTGTTCAAATCCGCTACTAATCAAAAAACGACTACGATTATGAAATCGATAAAACTGGTTTTGCTGACGGCGGTGGCGGCGCTCACGGGAGCCTGCTCGCTTCAGGAAACGCCCGAGTTCTTCGTCAACCGGAGCAACTTCTACCGCAACAAGTCGGAGTGTATCGCCGGTCTGAACAGTTGCTACATTCCGCTCAAGACGATCTATAACTTCAACTTCGGCGTGATGACCGAGGGGGTCACCGACCTGCTGTTCCACAACTCGCCGACGGTCTACGATTCGCGTCTCGAAATCTCGCCTGCGCTGCCCGGTTACGGAGCTACGGTGTGGACGCAGGGCTACAAGGCCGTGATGTACTGCAACGCTGCCATCGAGGGCATCAAGAATGCCACCGTGAGCGAGGATGATCGCCAAAAGCTGCTGGCCGAGGGCATGATCCTTCGGGCGATGTATTATTACCTGCTCACGTCGGTCTTCGGCGACGTGCCCTTCTACACGATCGACGTGAATACCGAGGAGCTGCTCAACCAGGCCGCCCGGCTGCCGCGCATGTCGGCCGTCGAGACCCGCAACTACCTGATCGAAGAGTTGATGGATAACGTCCCGAGCCTCGATCAGGTGCGTTCGTCGGAGGTTGCCGACAACCGCATGGGTGCGGCCGTGGGGTGGATGCTCGCCGCCAAGATGGCGATGTGGAACAAGCAGTGGGACACGGCGCTCGAAGCGCTCGCAGAACTGGAGAAGATTTACGGCACGCTCGACCAGTACCCGCTCTCGGACGTTCCGTTCCGCATGAAGAACACTCCCGAGTCGATCCTCGAAATCCAGCACTCCTACACTTCGGGAGGCCTGATCTATACTTCGAACTACGCCTGCATCTGCATGCCCAACCAGACCACCGCGGAGTCGGGAAGCGACGTTTTCGACGGTGTGAAGATCGAGGAGCTGGGCGACGACGCCAACGTGTGGCCCGGCATGCGGCCCAACCTGGTTTTCAGCGCCGGATTGCAGACCCGTACGGGCGGCGACCGCCGTGTGGAGATGAACCTCGCGTGGGAGTACGGCGGACAGGAGTTCAAGAGCGTCGGGACGCGCCCGTGGCTCGGCCCGAAATTCTGGTGTCCCGGCATGCGCGACAGCTACGACTCGAACAACTACAAGGTTTTCCGCTATGCCGATGCCGTGCTGATGGCAGCCGAGTGCTGGTGTATGAAGGAGAATCTGGAGCAGACGAAATTCTATCTCAACCAGGTGAAAAACCGTGCGGGTATCGCCGAATTCACGGTCTTCAAGAGTTGGGAGCGTACGCTCGAAGAGATACAGAACGAGCGCGCCCGCGAACTGATCGGCGAGTTTCAGCGCAAATTCGACCTGGTGCGGTGGGGTATCTGGTATACGAAGACCCTCGAATCGGCCGATTACGAGACCGTTCGCAACGCCATCCTGCCCTGCCACGAATACTACCCGATTCCCGACACGCAGGTGGTCTACTCGGGCTATGCGCTCGACAACAAGGAGTATGAAAAATACGGACTTTAACCTAAAAACGGAACATTATGAGATTCAGCTATAAAGGCATTGCATTGCTCGCGGCGCTCTGCGGGGCGCTGTACGGGTGCAACGAGCCGTTCGAACCGACGATCCGGCTGGCCGTGGATAACAACCTGGTCGAACTGCCGGCCAAGGAAGGCGTGACCCGCGTGATGGTCTATTCGACCGGCAAGTGGTCGCTCTCCCTGGATTCGGAATCCGGCGGCGCATGGGCGCGCATCGACCGGGCGTCGGGGCGCGAAAACGGCGATTTCGTATTCGAATACGACGCCAACGGCGGTTTGTCGCGCAAGGCGACCATCCGCATCGGTTCCGGGGATCGCCTCTGCGAAGTGGTGATGTTCCAGGCCGCGGGAATTACGGACCCGACGCTGACCGTTACGCCCGGAAGCGTTGCGCTGTTGGGCGAAGGATGTCCCGTGGAGATGACCCTTTCGAGCAACCTCGGTCCCGACCTGGAGCGCGTGCAGCACGAAGTCTCCTACGGCGAGGACAGCGGCGAAGGGTGGATTACCGATGTTGCGCTCGACGATGAGTCGCTGCGTTTCACGGTGACGGACAACACGACCGGGGCGATGCGTTTCGCCACGGTGACCCTCTGGGTTACGGACGGCAACGGCGCCCGCTACGAGACCCGCGCCACTGTCACGCAGAGCGCCGAAGCGTTGAAACTGACGATGACGCCTGCCGAAGAGACCCATGCCGCGGCTGCCTACGGCGAGACGTTCAAACAGGCCTTCGAGTGCAACATTCCGGCGATTTACGGCGGCCTGACGTTGGTGTGCGACTACCTGACCGGCGCCGAAGGCTGGTTGACGGATTATAAGATCGACCGCGAGGCTGGCCTGCTGAGCGTGAAGGTTCCGGCCAATCCCGCCGCACCGCGTTCGGCGCGCATCGCCCTGCGTTACGACGATGGGCGCGGACGGACGATTACGACCGACTACGTAACCCTGACGCAGGAGAAGTGCGACATCGGCGGGGTCGAAGGCGACCAGATGGAGGGCGAAAAGGACGACAACGAATGGTAACCGACTAAACAGACGCAAAAATGAAAAAGATACAGAACCTATTGATAGCTTGCGGCCTGCTGCTCGCGGGGTGTTCCGAAACACCTGTCGAGACTGCCGGCCTGCCCGGGTCTGCCCCGGTGAAATGCGTTTCGCTGCGCCTCGACGCAGGGGCGGATACGCGCGCCATGCTGGACGGGACCCTGCGCGTGAAGTTCCAGCCGGGAGATATGGTCGATATCAACGGTGTGGCCTACGAGGTTTTCCTGCTCGACGACGGCTCGGCCGCCGTGCCGGAAGTTCCCGAGGCCCCGCGTTACGAAGTGGTGTTCCCGTCGGCCTGCAATTTCCTCCAGCAGTCGAAGGAGGCCGCCAACTTCAAGTTGCCGCTGGCGCAGTTCTACGCCGGTCCCGGCACTTTCGGGCGCAATGCGATGCCGATGTACGGCGAAGCGACGGGTATCGACGAAGACAAAGGTTACGTGAACGTCACGCTGCGCAACATGTGCGGCGTGCTGAAACTGACGCTCAAAGGCTCGGCGACGATCAACACCATTCTCGTCGAGGACAGGTCGGGCGCTCCGATTTCGGGTTATTCCACGCTCGAAACCGACAGCGAGGGGAATAAAATCCTCGTGCCGGGTACGGCGAGTTCGGCCCGCGCCTACCACCTGGTGATGAATTGCGGCGGTGCGGGCGAAGGCGTCGCGCTGAGCGAAAGCGGAACCGATTTCTATGTGGTGATGCCTGCCCGAGCGTACGCTTCGGGGTTGAAAATCCGCATCACCGACCGTTCCCACCGGGCGATGACCGTCGATTCGCCGACCCCGCGGACGATCAAGCGGAACGTCGTGACCGAGACCCCTGCGATCGTTTATGCACCCGATGCCGACCTGGTGTTCGCGGAGTATTTCGACGCCTGTGCCTGGGGCGGGAATTACGTCGGCAATACGAAGGGGTATTCGCCCTCGCAGACCGAAGCCCAGCAGAGCAGCGGCAGCCTGGCCGGAACGACCGCCGCGGGATCGGCGACGGGTCTCGAGGAGGCTCCTTTCTACATAATGGAGAATGCCGCCGGAACAGCGGATTACACCAATTCGTGGAACATAGCTCCCCCTGCGGCCGTCAACAACGTGACGGCGGACTACATCCGCAACCGCAACCTCTACGACTGGACTTACCTCTACCGATGCGCCGAGTTCCAGGGCTGCCTGCGCGTCGGGTCGCCGACGCTGGGCCGCGGCAAAATCCACACGCCGAAGTTGGCGAACCTTCCTGCCGACGCTTCGGGCAGCGTGCAGATCACCTTCCGCCTCTGCTACGTCAAGGGAGCCAACATGACTGACTCGTTCCAGAGCTGGATCGACAAGGGAACCTACCAGGAGGTTTACATCGACGGTGAGAAGATGGCCTTCACGCCCGCTACGTCGGCCTACATCCCCAACTCCACGATCGGAACCGGCGGCTGGGCCGAAGTGCGGCTGATCGCTGACGGCGTGTCGAAGGACACCTCGTTCAACTTCTTCGAGAAAACCGGTACGGCGGCCACGACGAGCTACTATTTCGTCGATGACATCGAGGTCCGCCTGCTGGATTAACCACCCGTTTAAAACCAAGACAAAATGAAAACGAAAAATAGCTGGAAATTGTTGCTGCTGACGGCCTTCGCAGGTTGTGCGGCGGCCTGCGCCGACGATCCGGACTCCGTCCCGGTCATCGAACTCGGCGCCGTGAAAGGCGAATACATCGTGCCGGCACAGAGCGGCACGGTCGAAGTCGAGGTGTACAGCAACCGCGGCTGCAACGTCTCGCTGCTCGAAGCGACTCCCTGGGTCGAATTTCATACCGGCCGGATTCCGGGCGACGGCGCTTTCAGTGTCGCCTACGGAGCCAACGACTCGTTCGCCCGCGTGGCGCGCCTGCTGTTGCAGGACGACAGCGGACGCCGCCGCGATACGGTTTACATCCGCCAGGAGGGGCTGATCGAGGAGCGGCTCGTATTTCCCGCGCCCAACATTTCGGTCAAGGGCAGCAGCGGCGAGCAGTCGGTTTCGGCTCCGCTCGACACTAATATCGGCGCGGAACGCCTCGTGACGAAGGTCGTTTATCCCGACGAGGGCGCTGCCGACTGGATTTCCGACGTACGCGTCGACAGTCGGTCGGGGGCGCTGCTCTTCGCCACGCAGGCCAACCCCGACGGGGAGAATATGCGCTCGGCGGAGATAACGCTCTCGTTCACGAACGGCTGGGACAAAGTCACTTCGGCCAAACTCTACGTCGTGCAGGCCAATGCCCACGACGATTTCGGCACGGAGCGTTCGTTCGAAGAGATTCGTTCGCTGTGCGGTCCCGGGCAGGTCGTGACCATCGAAAACGACTATTATATTTCGGCATGGGTCGTCAGCGACGCCGCGGGCGGCAACATGGGGGCCAATCCCATGACCACCGAGTCGACGATCAACTACGAGGTCAGCAAAAAGACCGCCTATGTCGAGAGCATCGACGGCAGCCTGGGCTTTATGATCGAAACGCAGACCGCCGACGATAACATTTTCATGCGTTACAGCCGCATCCAGCTCTCGTTGAAGGGCGTGCGCCTGGTCCATGATACCGATCCGGACCGTTTTGCGCTCAAGGGCGTGAAATCGGCCATGATCATCAGTTCGCAGTTGGGCACGGCGGCGGACATTCCGCACAGGGAAAAGCGTATCAGCCAGTTGACCGACGACGATATCTACACTTACGTGACGCTCACCGACTGCGAACTGCCGATCCGCAAAGGTCCGCTGACCCCGATCAACGAGGGTTATGCCAATGCCACGGGCGCCAACCGTACGGAGAAATGCGCGTCGCTCGTGCGCGACATCGAGGGCGAGCACATCTACCTCTACACCAACACGACGTGCCTCTACCGCCGCGACGGCAGCCGTCTGCCCTATGGCTCGGGCAAACTCTCGGGCATCGTCGTCCACGAGTTGTTCCCGCGTTTCGAGTGGGAGGACAACCCGAGCGGCGACGACGATTCCTACGGTTATATCGGCCGTTACCAGTTGCGCCACGTTTCGAAATCGGACTTCGACGGGCTGGCCGATGATTTCAAGGACAGCTTCTCGGCGCTGCTGACCGAGTACCGTTTCCTGCAGTACGACAACAACAAGGTTTATCCGACCTACGGCACGAACGGCTACCTGACGCACAGCTACAAGGACGGGACGGGTGCGATCAAGATCCTTTCCAACGAGGATTTCAGCTACCTCGGGCCGGTAGGCAACAAATCCACGTTCATTTTCGGGTCGAACATCGGCAATGTCAACGGCATGGGCATCATCCTCGAAGACGGAACCGACTGGTGGCGCGATTTCGCCGACGTGAACAACAACACCTCGGGTGACACCTCGGGCGGAGGCAAAGGCAAGGTTCCCCGCAAGGGCAGTGCCGAAGGCCCCGCATGGGTCGACTGGTACTGGTGGGACAAGGCCAACGACCGCGGCCATGCGTGGATCGTCAATTTCTCGACCGAAGGTATCTCGACCGACGTGCTGTCGATGCAGGTAAGCGTGCTGAACGACCGCTACGACAGCGGCAAATACGGTTCGCCCCGCTATTTCAACGTCGCATGGTCCGAGACGGGCAACATGGACAACGACGACGACTGGACCTATGTCGACTCCTACACCGTGCCCGACATGGCGCGCTGGACCCCTGCGACGCGCTACTGGCAGTATGCGGGATGGAAACCCGTCGATGTGAAACTGCCGTTGGAAATGCTGGGTAAAAAGAACGTCTACATCCGCCTGCAGGCGGCCCGGAACCTCGGCGGAAGCCTCGACGAGTATGCCGCACAGCCGATCGACTCGCCGTCGTGTATGAACTATTTCGCCATTCGTTACAACAAAAAATAACCTCACAGACGACCGGGACGGGATTTTACCCGTCCCGGTCGCTGACGATAAAATCCCGAATTTGTGCAAAGAATCCTGATCCTTGTCGCCGTGCTCCTGCTCTCGGCTGCGTGCGCCGAAGCCCCGCTGCCTGAAATCCATGTCATTCCCCGCCCCGTGTCGGTCGTTCCGGGCGACGGGACGTTCCGCATCGGCCGTGGGTGCAAGATCGGTTACGACGACCCGTCGCTGCAATCCGTTGCTGCGCTGTGCGCCGGCTATCTGGCCGATGCCGGGGTGCGGAAGCCCGTCGTGACGGATAAACCCGTACACAAGGGCATCGACCTGCAACTGGACGGTACGTTTCCGGACGAAGAGTACACCCTGAGCGCGACGCCGAAAGGCGTGTTGATCTGCGGAGGCTCGCCCCGGGCGGTGCTCTACGGCGTGCAGACCCTGCGCCAGATGATCGGCGGCGGCCGGGTCCCCGTTGCGGAGGTACGCGACAAGCCGTTTTTCGGCTACCGCGGTGCGATGTTCGACGTGGCACGGTACTTCTATCCCGTGGAGGATGTCAAACGGTTCATCGATATCATGGCGCTTCACAAACTCAATACTTTCCACTGGCATCTGACCGATGACCAGGGGTGGCGCATCGAGATCAAACGCTATCCCGAACTGACGCGTGTGGGGTCGGTGCGTAAAGAGACGCTGATCGGCCATTACAAGACCTCGGGCGAATACGACGGCACGCCCTACGGCGGTTACTACACGCAGGACGAAATCCGTGAGGTGGTGGCCTATGCCGCGGAGCGCTGTATCGACGTGATTCCCGAGATCGAACTGCCCGGCCATTCGATGGCCGCGCTGGCGTCGTATCCGTGGCTGGGGTGTACGCAGGGACCTTACGAGGTGCGTACGACGTGGTTTTACAGCAGCGATGTCCTCTGTGCGGGCCGCGAGACGACTTTCGAGTTTCTCGAAAACGTGCTTTCGGAGGTACTCGAACTCTTCCCGTCGAAATACATCCACGTAGGCGGCGACGAGTGCCCCAAGGTGCGGTGGGAAAAGTGTCCCGACTGCCAGCGCCGCATGCGGCAGGAAGGGCTGAAGGACGAGAATGCCCTCCAGAGCTACTTCGTGTGCCGCATCGAGGAGTGGCTGCATGCCCACGGGCGCGAGATGATCGGCTGGGACGAACTGCTCGAAGGCGGCGTGACGCCCTCGACGATCGTCATGTCGTGGCGCGGTACGGAGGGCGGAATCAAGGCCGCGAAGTCGGGCAACCGGGTGATCATGTCCCCGCGGTTCTACTTCTACCTCGACTATTACCAGACTTCCGACCCGGAGAAGAACGGCGAGCGGCTGGCAATCGGCCGTAACGTCCCGATCCGCAAACTCTACGGCTACGACCCCTTCGACCGGCTCGATGAAGCGCAGGCCCGCAACATCCTCGGCGTCCAGGCCAACCTCTGGACCGAGTACATCGCCACGATGGACCATGCGGAGTACATGCTGCTGCCCCGCCTGGCGGCCATGTCCGAGGTGGCGTGGGCTCCCGAGAGGCGCGACTACGACGATTTCGTGCGGCGGCTCGGCACGCTGCGCGGCCTGTACGACCGTGCGGGATACCAGTATGCCGATTTCGTATTCCGGGGCATCGAGTGACGCTGCGGACAAAAAGTATCCGGCGGGATTTCGGTTTTCAGGCTGAGGTTCCGCCGGATTTTTCGTGCGTACGGTTGTTGCGGCGGGTGGTTACCGGGTCGGGGACATCGCCTGCCGGTATTCGGAAGGGGTGTAGCCTTTGAGCTGCTTGAACGTGCGTGAAACGTTTTTGATGTCCGAAAAACCCAGTTCCGCGGCGGCGTCCGAGACGCTCAGCCCTTCGCACAGCAGTTGCGCCATCTTTTCGATGCGGATCTGGATGACGTAATCGTAAATCGAAGTGCCCATCTCCTTCTTGAAGCGGGTTTCGAGCAGGCGCCGTGACAGCGGGACGAGCGTCACCAGGTTGTCGACCGTGAGTTTCTGGCTGATGTTCTCGTGGATGTGTTTCAGGACTTTGGCGATGTAGGGATCGTTGTTGGCGTAGATGTCGGTCGATTGGCGCGTGATGATGTGGGTCGGTTTGACGACAACATCTTCCCAGCCCGCTTCCGGGGTGCGGATTTGCCGGTCGATAAGTTTGGCTACGTCGTAGCCGCCCTGCTCGACGGACTGGTTGAGCGACGAAAGGTTAGGCGACGAGAGTTGGCAGATGGTTTCGTCGTTGTCGACGCCCAGGATGGCAATGTCGTCCGGAATGCGGAAATTCCCCCCCCCGTCAATTTGCATGCACGCTTCGGTGATATGGTATGCCTGGTTGTCGTCGCAGGCCATGATTGCAACGGGTTTAGGCAGCGATTGGAGCCAAATGATGAGCTGGGTGGAGTCGTAGTACCACAGGTCGTTCTGCGAGTTGTTGTGCAGGGCCGAAAACGTAAAGGCCGGATTTGCGCGGGCGACGGCTTCGCGGAATCCCTGGCAGCGCTCATCCGACCAGACGATGCCGCGCACGCCGTAGAATGCGAAATGGCGGAATCCTTTTTTGATGAAATATTCGGCGCCCATCTCTCCGGCCAGACGGTGCGGTCCGGTGATGTTGGGGATGGTCGTGAAGCGTTTCTTGAAATCCTGCGCCACGGCGATGATGCCGTTCTGGAGGAACAGGTCCACGTTATCCGTGTTATAGAACTGCCCGATCACGGCGTCGGCCTTCATGCGTTTGGCCCACTCGACGACCGCTTCGATGCCGAATTTGTCGCGGATCGAAAGCGGCAGTTTGCACAGGTTCCAGGCCTGTCCGGTCTCTTTGGCGTAGCGGGCTATTCCCAGCAGGATGCTGCGGGCGTATTCTTCGGAGAAGTCCGTCAGGAAAATTACGCGTGCCATTTTTCGAGTGGGTTTTCGTAGTCAAAGATAGGCTTTTTTTGCAGATTCCTTTCCTAAAGGTGTGATTTTTCTGATTTTCCGGACGGGCTGCTGTCGTGCGGATGGGAATTTTATGCGTGATTTGAGGATGTAAAAGCGCAAATGACCACGGTCCGGCCCGGAGGGATGTACTACATTTGTATAACCTAAAATTTCGCGACCCGCTATCGGATGCGCCGGAGAACCGCCGCAGGCCGGATTGCCGTCTTTACGGCGCGTTCTCCTTTAATTTCCGGTGGGGTCGGACAAAACTGCTGACCATGATGCGAACCCCTCTGTTTGCACTACTGACCCTTGCGGTCGCTTCCTGTGCACCCCGTTCGACCGATCCGGTCGATTGTGTCGATCCGTTTGTGGGGACGGGTTTTCACGGCCACACCTATCCCGGCGCCACGACCCCGTTCGGGATGGTGCAGCTCAGCCCCGATACCCGCGCCGGCGATTGGGACGCCTGTTCGGGTTATCACTACGACGATACGACCATCGACGGTTTTTCGCATACCCACCTGAGCGGTACGGGCTGTGCCGACCTGGCCGACGTGCTGTTCTATCCCACGCTGCGCGGGAATGTCGTGACCGAAGGCGCTTCCGGCCCCGTGTTCGACCACAAACCCTACGCCTTTTCGCACAAAGATGAAAAGGCGTCGTGCGGCTATTACGCCGTGGCGCTTCCGGCCGAGGGCATCGACGTGGAACTGACCGCCGCACCCCGTACGGGCGTGCACCGCTACACGTTTCGCGGTGCGGGAGAACGCCGCGTGGTGGTCGATCTGGGGCATACGATCACCGACGAAAAGGTCGACATGCACGACTTGCAATGGGCGTCGGGCGAACTGACGGGCATGCGCAGGACGCAGGGCTGGGTGAACGACCACTATGTCTATTTCGCAGCCCGTTTCTCCGAGCCGGTCCGAAAAGCGGAACTGTTCGGCGATTTCGCCGTGCTGACCTTCGCACCCGAAGTCGAAAAGCTGACCGCGGCGGTCGGCCTGTCGTCGGTGAGCGCCGCCAATGCGCGGGAGAACGGCCTCGCCGAAGTTCCGGAACTGGATTTCGATGCGGTGCGCTCCCGGGCCGCCGCGAGCTGGCGCGAGGCGCTGGGCGACATCGTCGTCGAAGGAGGTACGCACGACCAGCGTGTAAACTTCTATACGGCACAATATCATACCAAGCTGACGCCCAACCTGATGAGCGATGTCAACGGGCAGTACCGCCGCCACGACCAGACCGTCGGACAACTGCCTGCCGGGGAATCCTACTACTCCACGTTCTCGCTGTGGGATACGTTCCGGGCGTGGAATCCGCTCCAGACGCTTGTCAATGAACGGCTGGTCAACGACATGATCCGCAGCATGCTCGACATGTACGATACGACGGGCGAACTGCCGATCTGGCCGCTGGCATCGGGCGAGACGCACACGATGATCGGTTACCATGCCGTGTCGGTCATTGCCGACGCCTACCTGAAGGGGATTCGCGGCTATGATGTTGAAAAAGCTTTCGAGGCGATGAAACGTTCGTCGAACATCAATAAGAAGGGTTCGGATTACTACGTTTCGCAGGGCTTCATCCCGTCGAACGTCAGGCGCGAGTCGGTATCGTGCCTGCTCGAATATGCCTACGACGACTGGGCGATCGCCCGCATGGCCCAGGCGCTGGGCCGCGATGCCGATTTCGCGGAGTATTCGGCCCGCGCGCTCAACTACGTCAATGTTTTCGACGGTTCGACCGGTTTTTTCCGGGGTCGGCAGTCCGACGGCAGTTGGACGGCGCCCTTCGAGGAGTTCGTTTCGGGACGCGACTATACCGAGGCTACGCCGTGGCAGTACCGTTTCTTCGTGCCGCATGACGTGAACGGTCTCATCCAGCTTTTCGGCGGCCGCGAAGAGTTCATCCGCCAGCTCGACCGCCTCTTTACGCTCGAAACGCCCGCAGGACTGGATATCGGCATGGTCGACATCACCGGGATGATGGGGCAGTATGCCCACGGCAACGAGCCGAGCCACCATATGGCGTATTTATATAATTACGCCGGCCAGCCGTGGCGTACCCAGGAGCTGACGCGTACGCTGCTCGACGCGATGTATGCCCCGACGCCCGCGGGCGTCATCGGCAACGAGGACTGCGGCCAGATGTCGGCGTGGTATGTCTTCTCGTCGCTGGGTTTCTACCCGGTGTGCCCCGGTTCGAACGAATTCGTCCTTACGACGCCGCTGTTCGAAAAGGCCGTCGTGCGGCTTTCCGGCGGGCGGACGCTGACGGTTACGGCCAACGACCCTGCGCGCAACCGTTACATCGCTTCGGTAACGTTCGACGGCGAACCGGTCGGCACGAACTACATTCCGGCCCAAAAGCTGATGCAGGGCGGCGAACTGCGCTTTGTCCTCCAGCCGAAACCGAATCGGGAGCGCGGCACGGATCCCGACGCATGGCCCCGTTCGCTGACCGCCGGGGAGGTGGTTTCGATTCCCTATACGACCTGCGACGCGAGCCTTTTCAGCGAACCGCTGTCGGTCGACCTGGCGACAACGACCGCCGGGGCGGAGATACGCTATACGCTCGACGGCTCCGAACCCACGGAAACTTCGGCGCTCTATGCCGTGCCGGTTCCGGTCGACCGCTCCCTGACGCTCCGGGCCAAAGGTTTCAAGGAGGGAGCCGCTCCGAGCCGGACGCTGACGCTCCATGCCGAGAAGGCAGTCTTCATGCGGCCGGCAGCCGTGCAGGCCGAGGCTCCGGGCGTGCGTTACCGCTATTACGAGGGCACGTTCTCGCAGGTCGCCGACATCGCCAAAGGGCGGTTCGTGTCGCAGGGCACGATGCCCGAGCCTTCGATTGCCGGTGCGCCCGAGGAAGACCATTTCGGCTATGTTTTCGAAGGGCTGATCCGCATTCCCGAACGCGGCGTGTGGGAGTTCATGACCAAAAGCGACGACGGCAGCGTACTGTTCGTCGGGGGCCGCAGGGTCGTCGACAACGACTGTTCGCACGCTTCGGTGGCCGCTTCGGGCCGCGTAGCACTCGAAGCCGGGCTGCATCCCTATACGCTGCTTTATTTCGAGGATTACGAGGGACAGGACCTTTCGTGGGGCTGGAAAGCGCCCGGGAAGACGGATTTCGAACCGATTCCCGCTGAAAACCTGCTGCTCGGAAAATAAGTGCACAAACGATGAAACGACTGATCTATCTTCTGGCGGCGGTAATGACTGCCTGCGCAGCGGCCCCGCAGGCCGGACTGAACGTCATGACGTTCAATATGCGTTACGACAACCCCGAAGACGGGGAGAACAACTGGATGTACCGCCGCGACCGTGCGGCGGAGGTGGTCACGTCGCACCGCATCGACGTTTTCGGAACCCAGGAGGTGCTTTCGGGCCAGTTGCACGACCTGCTCGACCGCCTGCCCGGCTACGAGGCGGTGGGCGTGGGCCGTGAGGACGGCCGTGAGCAGGGCGAATACTGTGCGGTGTTCTACCGCACGGACCGTTTCACGCGGGTGGAATCGGGAACGTTCTGGCTGAGCGAGACGCCCGAAGTTGCCGGGTCGCTGGGCTGGGACGGGGCCTGCGAGCGTACCGCCACGTGGGCCGTGCTGCGCGACAGGAAGAGCGGTGCGGAGTTCTTCTTCATCGACACGCATCTCGACCATGTCGGCGAACAGGCCCGCCGCGAAGGAGTGTCGCTGCTGCTCCGACGCATCGTTGCGATGTCCGGCGGGCGCCCGGTGATCCTTACGGGCGATTTCAACGCCGAACCGTCGTCGGAGGTCATCGCACACGTCACGCGCAACGGCCTGCTGCACGATGCCAAAGCCATTGCCGCACAAGTGGCCGGGACACCGTGGAGTTTCTCCGACTTCGGGGCGATCCCCGAGGGCGAACGTCCGCTGATCGACTATATTTTTACCGGAGACCGGGTTGCAGTCGACCGTTACGAGGTTCTGCCCGACACGCTCGATGGCGGTTACGTTTCCGACCATGCCCCCGTGATGGCCGCCATCCGTTTTGTAAAACCATAAATACGCCTGCAAACTATGAAAAGACTGTTCGGATTTCCCCTGCTGGCCCTGCTGCTCTGCCTCAGTGCGACGGCTGCGGCCAAACGCCCCATACTGATCCACTCGCACAACGACTATGCGCGCACCGTACCCTTCTACCAGGCTTATGCCCAGCAGGTCTACTCGATCGAGGCCGATGTATTCCTGGTCGACGGCAAACTGCTCGTAGGGCACGACCTGCCCGACCTGACGCCGGAGCTGACCTTCGAGGCGCTCTATGTCGAGCCGCTCGTGACGCTGTTCGCCCGCAACGGCAACCGCGCTTGGGCCGGGTCGGAAGACCACCTGCAGTTGATGATCGAGCTCAAGTCCGAAACCGCGCCTACGCTCGATGCCGTGGTGAAACTGCTGGACAAATATCCGGAGGTGTTCGATACGCGGGTCAACCCCGAGGCCGTGCGCATTGCCGTTACGGGGCGGGTTCCCGCACCTGCGGACTTCGCGAAATATCCGGCCTATGTGCTTTTCGACGGGGCGTGGGACGCCGATTATACGCCCGGGCAACTGGAGCGCATCGCGCTTGTCAGCGCCGACTTCGGCGATTTCTCCGTCTGGAACGGCAAAGGTTCGATCATCGCCGCCGAACTGAAAAATATCGAGAAGGTGATCGACCGGGCGCATGCTATGGGCAAACCGGTCCGTTTCTGGGGTGCTCCCGAGGGCGTGACGGTATACTACACGTTCTACGACATGGGGATCGATTACATCAACACCGACCGGCCGGAAGCCTGCGCCGATTTCTTCAGCGACTTCGGCAACAAGAATTTCCGGATCGGCGAACGCCGCACGGCCTCCGACGGCGTGACGGGAACCAAGCGGCTGGATAAGGCGACGCGCGATTTCGCCGGGTTCCAGAACGAGAAGCTCCAGCTCTCGAAGGGCATCGACGTTTATGCCCCGACCTACCTGAACGACGGGGGCACGGGGAGAATCAAAAACGTTATCTTCCTGATCGGCGACGGCATGGGGTTGGCGCAGATCGCTGCGGGTGCATATGCCAACAAAGGACTTTCGCTGTTCGGCATGAAGTACATCGGCCTGCAGCAGAACAATGCCGCCGATGTATTTACGACCGATTCGGCAGCCGGCGGCAGCGCCCTGGCCACGGGCGAGCCCCACGACAACCGCCATATCTCGATAAGTCCCGACAGCGTGGCCTATCCTTCGCTGACCGATTATTTTCACGGCAAGGGCCTCCGGACGGGCGTGCTGACGCTGGGCGACATCGCCGACGCCACTCCGACGGCGTTCTACGGCCACAATACCGAACGAGACAACTCCGATGAACTGACCGCCGACCTGCTCGACGGGCATGTCGACCTGGTGTGCGGCAGCGGTATTCGCAAATTCACCCACCGCGACGACGGCCGCAACCTTGAAGAGGAACTTTCGAAGCGGTATAATTTCGTGCATGCCGTCGACCGGATCAATGCCGCCGAGGGTCCGACGATCTGCATCGACGAGCGTATGGACGATGCCGCCGAAGAGTCGAACCTCCCGCTGCTGGCCGACGCTACGAGAGCTTCGATCGCCAAATTGCAGGAGTTGGGCGGCGACGGCTTTTTCCTGATGGTCGAAGGAGCCAAGATCGACTATGCGGGCCACTCGAAATGCCTGCCCGGTTCGATCATCGAGATGCTGAGCTTCGATTTGGCTGTCGCCGAGGCGATGAAGTTCGCGGATTCCAACGGCGAGACGCTCGTGATCGTCACCGCGGACCATGAAACGGGCGGCCTGACGCTCGTCGACGGCGATGAGCAGACGGGCCGCGTGATGGGCGTTTACGTCTCCGACGACCATACGCCGATCCTGCTTCCCGTGTTTGCCTACGGCCCCGGGGCCGACCGTTTCTGCGGCGTATACCGCAACACGGAGATCGCCCGCCGTATCAAAGAATTGACTTCCACCCAAAATAATGTGAAAAAAGATGCGAAGAAACCGAAAAAATAGCCTGCTGGCTCTCCTCGCAATAGCCCTCTGCGGCGTATGCGCGGCACAGGACCTCACGTCGGGTCCTTACAAGCTGCCCTATAAGAACACCTACGTCAAGGAGGTGTTCGTGGCTGAAAACGATTTCCGGACGGCGAAGCCCCGGCTGACCCGGCCGCGTCCGTTCGCCGAGGCCCGGAAGATACTCCCCGCACCCGTCTGGGAGGGGCACGAGAAGGAGATCGAGATGTATTGGCACGCGTGGAAGATCGCCGTGGGCAATATCCGCCAGCCGCAGGAGGGCTCGGGATTCGTTGCGTCGTACCTCGACGTAGCCTATAACGGCAATATCTTCATGTGGGATGCGTCGTTCATGATGATGTTCGCCCGTTACGGTTACCGCTATTTCCCGTTCCAGCGTTCGCTCGACAACTTCTACGCCAAGCAGCATCCCGACGGCTTCATCTGCCGGGAGATCCGGGCCGACGGTTCGGACTGTTTCGAGCGTTACGACCCCACCTCCACGGGTCCGAACCTGCTGCCGTGGGTCGAGTTGATGTATTTTCGTCAGTTCGGCGACGTGGAACGCCTTCATAAGATTTTTCCGGCCCTGTGTGCCTATGCCAAATGGTGGCGTCTGAACCGCACGTGGCCTGACGGGACCTACTGGTCGAGCGGCTGGGGAACGGGCATGGACAACATGCCGCGCGTGAAACCCCAATACAACCAGATTTTCTCACACGGGCACATGGTATGGCTCGACACCAACCTGCAGCAGATGCTGGTCGACGATGCCCTGCTGAACATCGGTTTCCACATCGAGCGGTGGCAGGAGATCGAGGAGATGGAGGACGAGATGAAACAGTTGCGCAGTTACGTCAACGAGCACCTGTGGAACGATGAGACGGGTTTTCTCTGCGACCGCTACGGCGACGGAACGCTCTGCGCGACGAAGGGTATCGGGGCCTACTGGGCCTTGCAGACCGACGTGCTGAACAAAGAGCGTCTCGACAGGTTGGTGGCCCATCTTTCGGATACGGCCGAGTTCGCCCGCCCGCACCGTGTGCCGTCGCTGTCGGCCGATCATCCGAAATACAATCCGACGGGCCGTTACTGGCAGGGAGGCGTCTGGCCCGGGACGAACTATATGGTCATCGACGGCCTCTACCGCAAGGGTTACCGAGACCTGGCCCGCGAGATCGCGGCGAACCATTTCAACGCCGTATTTCAGGTCTGGAAGGATACCGGGACTTTCTGGGAGTATTATGCCCCCGAAAAGATCGAACCGGGCTTCATGGCCCGCAAGGACTTCGTGGGCTGGACCGGCCTGCCGCCCATCGCCGTTTTTATCGAGTATGTCCTGGGTGTGAAATCCGACTTCTCCGAAGGGCGCATCGTGTGGGATGTCACACAGACCGAAGCCCACGGCATCGAGCGCTATCCCTATGGTCCGGAGGGCGTCGTCGACCTGAAGGTCAGGGCCCGCGGTTCGGCGGCGGAGACGCCGTCGGTGACGGTCGTCACCAATGTGCCGTTCGAACTGGTAGTCAACTGGGGCGACGGCGAGAGCCGCACGGTACGTGTCGAAAAGAGCGGGCCCGTCAGCCTGAAATAAACGAAAGAACTCTTGCTGCTTATGAAAAAGATACTGGCTTTGCTGTGCGCCGCCGCCTTGTGGAGTGCGTCGCCGGCTCAGACCCCGGTCCTGCGGTTCGACGGGGAGGGGAAACTCAAAATCGCGCAGTTCACCGACGTGCATCTCGACCTGGGAACGGAGGCGCGGCGCGCCGAGGCGGAGAAAACCCTCGCTCAGATGCGCTATATTCTCGATACGGAACGCCCCGACGTGGTGATCTTTACGGGCGACGTGGTGACGGGGAGTCCGGCTGCCGAGGCGTGGAAACGCGTGCTCGCCCCCGTGGCGGAGCGCAAACTGCCGTTCTGTGTCGTCCTCGGCAATCACGACGCGGAGCAGGACCTGACGCGCGGGCAGATCGCGGCCATCGTGACATCGTTTCCGCAGTCGCTCAATACGCTCGGTGCTAACCGCGAGCTGGCCGATGCGGTGCTTGAGGTAAACGGTGTAAACGGAACGGCCGCACTGCTTTACTGCATGGATTCGCACGACTATTCCCCGATTAAGGAGTTGGACGGCTATGCGTGGTTCACCCACGAACAGGTCGGCTGGTTCCGGGCGCGGAGCGCGGCCTATACGGCGGCGAACGGCGGTAATCCGCTGCCTGCGCTGGCTTTCTTCCACATTGCGCTGCCCGAATACGTGGCTGCGTGGCGCAATCCCGCCAATACGCATATCGGCCGTGCCGCCGAGGACGAATGTCCCGGGGAATTGAACACCGGCATGTTCGCGGCGATGCGTGAATCGGGCGACGTGATGGGCATATTCGTGGGACACGACCACGACATCGACTACATCGTGGCGGAGAAGGGTATCGCGTTGGGTTACGGCCGGTTTTCGGGCGACAATACGACCTACAACAACCTGCGGCCGGGGGTACGCCTACTGGTGCTTCGGGCCGGGGAACGGAGTTTCGAAAGTTGGATTCACGAGCGCGACGGGCGCATCGTGGACCATGTGGAGTTCCGGGACGGAGAGATACGGAAAATCGAAAAATAACGCTGAAATGAGAATTGGTGTAGACCTGGGCGGCACGAACGTGCGCGTGGGACTGGTGGACGAGGGACGGATCGTCCGGCTGCTTTCCGAACCCTGTAAGGCCGACCGTCCGGAAGAGGAGGTCGTGGAACACATCGTATCGCTCATTGCGTCGCTCATCACGCCCGAGGTGTCGCGCATCGGTATCGGTGTGCCGTCGGTGGTCGATGCGCAGCGGGGGATCGTCTACAATGTGGTCGGGATTCCGTCGTGGCGCGAGGTACACCTCAAGGACCGGCTCGAACGGCGTTTCGGTGTGCCGGTCCATGTGGACAATGATTGCAACTGCTTTGCGCTGGGCGTATGCCGGTTCGGCGAAGCGAGCGGTTACCGCAGTGTCGTGTGCGTGGCGCTCGGAACAGGCGTCGGGGCAGGTGTGGTGATCGACGGGCGGCTTCATGCCGGGCACAACACGGGGGCCGGGGAGATCGGGAGTATCCCCTATCTCGACCGCGATTACGAATACTATTGCAGCAGCCGGTTCTTCGTGGGCCGCGGTACGACCGGCAAGGAGGCCGCCGACCGCGCCCGGGAGGGCGACGCCGGGGCGCTTGCCCTGTGGAACGAGTTCGGGGGCCATATCGGGCGGCTGGTCATGATGATCCTTTACGCGTACGATCCCGAAGTGATCGTTTTCGGTGGCAGCATCGCGCAGGCGTTCGATTTTTACAAGGACGCGATGTACGAGACGCTCCGGGAGTTTCCTTACGAAAAAACCGTCGAGCGGCTCCATATCTGTTGTTCGACCATTGAAAACGGCGGCCTGCTCGGAGCTTCGGCCTGCGAATAATAGGATGTCGATGAAAAAACTGATCCCGATTTTTGTCTCGTGTGCGCTCCTTTGCGGCTGCGGCAGGCGGATTCCGACCGACGGCGAAATAGCCGTTGTACCCTGTCCCGAATCGGTCGTAGCCGGGCCGGGCGTGTTCGTGCTGAAGGCTTCGACGCGCGTGAGGGTGCTTGCCGACGGCATGGCCGATGCGCTGCAGGCGCTCGACGAGGCGCTGACGCCTGTTTTCGGGCAGGCGTTGGCCGTGGAAACTGCGGCAGAGGCGTGTCCGGGGACGGTGAATATCGCCTGCGATCCCGCAATGCCCGCCGAGGCCTACCGCCTTGCGGTGACCCCGGAGCGAATCGACATCACGGGCGGAAGCGTCCACGGGGCGTTCTATGCCGTACAGACGCTTCGCCAGTTGATTCCCCTGGAGGCCTATACGGCCGGGGACGTGCGGGCGGTCGAAATCCCGGCGGTGGAGATCGCGGACAAACCCTGCCTGGCTTACCGGGGCGCGATGCTCGATGCGGCCCGTCATTTCTTTACGGTCGACGAGGTCAAAACGATGATCGACATCCTGGCGCTGCACAAGATGAACGTTTTCCACTGGCATCTGACCGACGATCAGGGGTGGCGCATCGAGATTAAAAAATATCCGAGACTGACCGGGATCGGTTCGGTGCGCAGGCGCACGCTGATCGGCAAGGACCCCGGGGGCGAGTACGATGCGTCGTGCCGCTACGACGAAACCCCGCACGGAGGTTATTATACGCAGGATGAAATCCGGGATGTGGTGGCCTATGCCGCGGCTCGGTCGGTGACGGTGATTCCCGAAATCGAATTTCCGGGGCATGCGGTGGCTGCGTTGGCCTCCTATCCGTGGCTGGGCTGCACGGGCGAGCAGTACGAGGTGCGCCAGACGTGGGACATCGACGACCGTGTGTTTTGCATCGGCCGGGAGTCTACGTTCGAATTCATCGAAGGGGTCCTGGACGAAGTCGTGGAACTGTTCCCTTCGGAGTATATCCACATCGGGGGCGACGAATGTCCGACGGTGATGTGGGAGCGGTGTCCGGCGTGCCGGGCCCGGATGAAGGCCGAGGGGCTGAAACGTCCCCGGCAGTTGCAGAACTACGCCACGGCGCGCGTGGAGAAATTTCTCAATGCACACGGGCGCCGGCTGATCGGCTGGGATGAAATTCTCGAAGGCGATGTCACGCCGACGGCGACCATTATGTCGTGGCGCGGGACCGAAGGAGGCGTGCGGGCTGCCCGGCAGGGAAACCAGGTGATCATGTCGCCTGCGGAATATTGTTATTTCGACTACTACCAGTCGGAGGACCGCGAGGCCGAACCGCTTGCCTGGGGAGGGTATGTCTCCGTCGAAAAAGCCTATGCGCTTGACCCCTATGCCGGGCTGACGCCCGCGCAGCGGAGCTGTGTCCTGGGCGTGCAGGCCAACCTCTGGACGGAGTATATTCCGACCTTTTCGCAGGCCGAATACATGTTGCTGCCGCGCCTGAGCGCGCTCGCAGAAACGGGATGGAGCCTCGATCGCAAGGATTATCCGGATTATGTGCGTCGCGTGCGGCGTCTGGCAGGACTTTACGACGTTTGCGGGTATGATTACGCCCGCCATATTTTCAGGTAGAAATCTTTTGAAATACCGCTGGCAGCGCCGGGACCCCGAAGTCCGTGCGCTGGCTCCGTATTGCGTCCGAATCTCGTTCCTGTGACAATTTCGGGTCGTTTCCGTGACTTCCCGGACCTTCGGGAAGCCTTGTGTGAATTATGCGTAATGTGAGGATTCAAATACGCAAATAACACCCATTCAGGACGGTGCGGTGCGTAATTTTGAATAATGAAAAACGGGTGGTTATAAATATATGGTAAAATCGGGCCGAGTTTTTAAAATACTTTAAAATATATTTCCCGATAATACCGGATTATTCCACTCTAAAATTATTTCACTTAACCTAAACTCTATGAAAATGAATTTGACTTCTTCGGAGAAGGATCGGGGCATGGCCCGTTTTCTTCTGATGAGTTTGCTGTGCTGCTTACTCATTTTCCCGGCGTGGGCGCAGGAACGGGTCTCGGTCTCGGGACGCGTGACGGGCTCCTCCAAAGAGCCGCTCGTAGGCGCCTCGGTCATAGAAAAAGGTACGACCAACGGCGTGACAACCGATGCCGAGGGCCGCTACCAGATTTCTGTGAAAGGCACTGCCACCCTCGATTTCTCCTATGTAGGCTGCAAGCCGCAGAGCCTGGCCGTGATGAACCGCACCCAGATCGATGTCGTCCTGGAGGACGACGCGATGATGATCGGTGAGGTTGTGGCCATCGGTTACGGTTCGCAGCGCAAGGAAGATCTTTCGATGGCCGTGACGACAGTCAAGCTGGACGACGTGGCGAAGAGCCGTGCCGGCGACCTGGCGACCATCCTCCAGGGCCGCATGCCGGGTGTTACGATCCAGCAGTCGGGCGACCCGATGAAAAAGGCGTCGTACTCGATCCGCGGACGCGGTTCGAAAGGCAATGACCAGGGTTCGGACCGCGGCAACGACGGCCCGACATCGGGCGACGGCGTGCTGTTCGTCGTGGACGGAGTGCCCAACGCACCTTTTATGACCGACGACATCGAGACGGTGACGATTCTCAAGGATGCCGCTTCGGCCGCTATCTACGGTGCTTCGGTAGGTTCGAGCGGCGTTGTGCTGATTACGACGAAGCGGGCCAAGAGCGGCCAGGTTCGCGTGGATGTCAACGTTTCGTACGGCGTCGAGAAGATTTCGAGCCTTCCCAGTCTGCTGAATGCCGAGGAGTTCAACATGGTATGGAAGAAGGCCGTCGATAACAACCCGGGCGGCAAGGCGCTTCCTTCGGCGATGAATCCCGAGCTTTTCCCGTTCGGCAACGTGACCCGCACGAACTGGCTGGACGAGATTTTCCGGACGGGATCGAAACAGCACTATGCAGCCTCTATTTCGGGAGGCAGCGACAAGATCCAGTCGGTACTGTCGCTCTCCTACGACAAGACCAAGGGAGTGCTGCTCAACACGTACAGCGAGAGTTTCGGCGGCAAGCTGCAGACGGATTTCACGCTGACCAAATGGCTCAAACTCTCGGAGCGCGTTTCGTTCAGCGCCTCGAACGGCCAGGGCGATGTGGACACCGGCCACCAGGGCCCGATCATGGGCGCCATGTGGTATCCAAGGTTCGCCCCCGTCTATGAGATGAACGAGGACGGAAGCTATGCACTCGACGAGAAGGGCAACCGGTATTTCGGAGGAACCACGCCCAAATGGGCCGGCGTATCCGGAACCCCCAATATTTACAACCCGGTGGCCTATCTCGAACGGCTCCACCGCAAGTATCCGGAGAACAAAATCTTCTCGACCACGTCGCTGGAAATCAAGCCTATCTCGTCGCTTACCATCCGTTCTGAATTTACGGCCGACCTGCGTACGAAAGAGGAGGACGAGTTCTATCCCGTCATGAAGGAGGCCGGTCTGATGCGTACGAAGAGCAACCGCGAGCAGTTCTTCTACCGCGACCGCCACTGGCTCTCGGAGACGACCGTAAGCTGGGCCGAGCTCTTCGGCAAGCACCATATCAGCGCCATGGCCGGTTTCACCGCCGATTCCAAAAAAACGCACCGCCGCAGCATCTTCTCGAAGGACTATCCCGAAGATAAGGACGATCTGCTGTGGGACGACGCCAACGACTGGACGATCAAACCCCAGGAGCGCAAGTACGACTATACGATGTATTCCGTTCTGGCCCGTGTGGGTTATTCGTTCGACGACCGTTATTTCCTCGTAGGCAGCATCCGCCGCGACGCTTCGTCGAAACTCCCGATATCGAAGCCTTACGACTGGTTCCCGTCGGTTTCCGGTTCGTGGAAACTCTCTTCGGAAAAATTCTTCCAGAACGCCGGCCTCGACAAGGTTTTCGACCTGGTGAAGTTCCGCGCAGGCTGGGGTAAAGTGGGTAACGTCGAGCTGTACAAGAACAATGTCGCTACGGCGGAACTGCTGACCTACGACTGGCCCGGCATCTTCGGCCAGGGCCTCAACCAGACGATCACCGGGACCTATCTCTCGACGATTCCGAACCTCAATGCCCGTTGGGAGACGACCGAGCAGACCAGCGCCGGACTCGATATGGAGTTGTTCAACAATTCGCTTTCTGTCAGCGTCGATTATTACCACAAGGTCACGAAGGACCTGATCGACGTGATTCCGACCCCCGAGCAGATCGGTGTGCACGACGCTCCCTACGGCAACATGGGTAACGTGCTGAACCGGGGATGGGAGTTCTCGGTCAACTACAACGGAACGGCCGCCCACGGCAAACTCAATTACAACGTGTGGGGTATATTCTCGACGAACAAGGGTTACGTGCGTGAATACGGTATCCGCAAGGGTGCGGTCCAGCACAAGAATCCCAACCTGAACAGTACGCCGCTGCTCTATTCGGACAAGGGAAATCCCTGGTATTCGTTCCAGGTATACCGTACGGCCGGCATTTTCCGCTCGCAGGACGAGATCGACAAGTATATCTACAAGAATCCCGAGACCGGTGAGGCCAAACTCCTGATGCCCGATGCGAAGGTGGGCGACCTGATCTTCGTGGACACCAATAACGACGGCGTGATCAACGATGCCGACCAGGTGCTGTCCGGGTCTTATGCCCCGAAGAACACCTTCTCGTTCGGAGCTTCGCTCAACTGGAAGGGTTTCGATTTCAACTTCATGTTCCAGGGCGTGACCGGCAACAAGATTTACAACGGCACGAAACAGCTCTCGATGAATGCCCGCGACGACTACGGCAACCTGAGCACCGAAGTGCTCGACACCTGGGATTTCAACCCCGAGCACAGCAAGTATCCCCGCCTGGGCCTTACGCAGGACAGCAACGGCAACTACACCAAGTTCTCCGATATTTTCCTGGAGAAGGGCGACTACCTGCGCCTGAAGAACGTTACGCTGGGTTATACGCTTCCCAAGTCCGTCGGCCGCGCCATCGGGCTGCAGAGCACCTCGATCCGTCTGTATGTAAGTGTCGACAACGCATTTACGATCACCGGTTATGACGGTATCGACCCCGAGGTGGGCAACTACGGTATCGACAGCGGTGTCTATCCGGTATCCCGTTTCTACAACTTCGGTGTAAACATCAACTTCTAACCAATGTATAACTACACAGATATGAAAAGGATATTATCAACGATCAGCATATTTGCCTGCGGACTTCTTTTATTGGGATGCACCGATTTTCTCGATGTCAAGAAGTACCACGAGGCAAAAACATGGGAGACGGAGGATGACATCACCAAGGCCATTGCCGCCCTCTACTCCTTTACTTCGAATAACTCGGAGGGCGTCACCGGACGCGGTATCGCGTGGTTCGAGTGTTGCAGCGACAATGTGACCGTGGGCCGTCCCCAGGCCGAGGCCGAGCAGATCCGCAATTTCCAGATGAGCCCGAGCAACGGACGCGACGTGAAAACCACCTGGAAAGAGATGTACGAGACCAACGCCAAGGCCAACAACCTCATCAAGGTCGTTCCGACGATGAGCCAGTTGAGTCCCGCCTTCAAGACGAAAGCTACCGGCATCGCCTATTTCTTCCGCGGACTGGCTATGCTCTGGATCGCTCCCTATTACGGCGACGGCGGCATCAACGGCGGCATTCCGATTATCCTCGATACGACCGAACCCGCTGCGATGGACTCGCCGCGCCCCGCTTCGGTGGTGATGAACTACGAACAGATCATCAAGGATATGCGTGAGGCCGGCGAACGTCTGCCGCTCTTCTCCGAACTGCCCGCCGAGCAGTACGGTTATCCGCACAAGGCTGCGGCGTGGGCTTTTGCCGCCCGTGCGGCCCTCTATGCCGCCCAGTACGACGCTTCGTATTACGATGTCGTGATCGAGATGTGCGACAAAGTGATGGCGCTTTCGGGCAAGGACAAGCGCGAACTTTTCGACGACGGAACCCCCAATGCTTTCGCCAACCTCTGGCGCAAGGAGCAGAACTTCGGCAGCGAATATCTTTTCTCGCTGCTGGGAAGCTCGGTCGACGGTCCGAAATACCACGGCATGCTGTTCCAGAACGGCGGTTGGAAACTCTATAACACGTGGGGTTACTTCCAGCCGACCCTCGGCCTGTGGGAGGCGTTCGAATCAGGCGACATCCGCCGCGATGCCACGATCCTCTATCCCGGGCAGCATGTCAAGTTCGTGGGCCAGGATGTCATCTTCGGCGGTTACGGACTCAAGAACGGCAGCTCTTTCAACTACGACATTTCCTCCGATACGGGCCTTACCTGCCGTAAGTTCCTGTCGCCGTGGGAAGAGGCGGACTGCATCGGAAAAGAGGTGAACAGCAACGGCGACAATGCCAGCAATACGCTCGGGACCTGCCTGATCCGCTTTGCCGATGTCCTGCTGATGAAGGCCGAGGCCCTGATCTGGAAAAACGGAGAAGGAGATGCCGAGGCCAAGGCGCTGCTCAACCGCATCCGCAAGCGCGCACGCCTCCCGGAGAACAGCCCTGCGACGAAAGCCGAGCTGAAGAACCAGCGCCGCTGCGAGCTCGCCTTCGAGTTCATGCCTGCGCGCCACCTCGATATGGTTCGCTGGGGCGATGCGAAGACCGAATATGCAAAACCTACCCGCCGTGCCAATTCGCATTGGGACGCCGCGACGCAGACGGTCGTGATCGATGCCCCGTCGAACTACGACAACGGCCGTACGTTCAACCCCGAAATCAACCAGGTTTTCCCGATTCCGGTCACCGCATTCAACGGTTCGGTGAACCTCGTGCAGAACAAAGGCTATTAATAACCACTAATACCATAAGCAGCTATGAAACTGTTGAAAAATATCGTCCGTGCGGGCGTCTTGTGCGGCCTGTTCCTTTCGGCCGCGACGGCGAGCGCCCAGAAGGTCCAGCTCAAGGTGATGGATTGGAACGTGCTCTCGTTCGAAATGACCGACAAATCCAACCAGATCACCTTCGACATCGACCAGTATGTCACCCTGATCAAGGCTCAGGACCCGGATGTCCTCTGCCTGAACGAACTCGAAAGCGGAACCAGCCGCATGGGTAAGGAGAAGCTGGTGGAACTGGCCACGCGCCTGGACATGTTTCCTTATTACATCATGTCCTATCCGAAGGACGTAGGGTATTATGGAAACGGCATCCTGTCGAAATATCCCATTATCGCTACGGGGTCGAAACTGATCTCCTACAAACACTACCTGGGCGAAGGAAACTATCAGTTCAATAACGACGCCTATACCAGAACGTACGGCGCCGACCAGCGCAGCGTGGGCTATGCCGATATCCTGGTTCCGACATCGGACTCCGAGGGGCAGGTCGTGCGTATCGTCTGCTCGCACCTCGACCACCAGATCAATTCCTCCGGAAAGATCAGGCAGGCACAGGAGGTGGCCGACTTCATCGGCCTGAACGAACCGGCCTATCCGACGGTGCTGATGGGCGACATGAATGTGGGCAGCGCTTCCAGTATTCCCGCCATCTCCGAACCGGGAGACCTGATTTACTCGTTGTGGGTGGATTTTATTTTCACCTATCCGAAAAATGCGTGGACGAAGATCAGCGGAACCTATGTCGATTGCGGCAAGCTCTCCGATCACGACCCGGTCATCGGTGTTATTTCGCTTAAATAACTGCTTGTTGAACTCTCAAAGACGAAAAAATGAAAAGTGTGAAAAAATATCTCGCAGCCGTCCTCGCCCTGGCTCTTGCGGCTCCGGTATTCACCGGATGCACCGAGGACGACTCTTATTCGCTGGAATCGGTCAGCGCAAGTCCTTCGGACAAGTTCAACGCCAAAATTCAGGTGGTGAGCCGTTTGACCGACGCCCCGCTGGTTACGGGCGATGCAGACTATACGGCGATCAACAATTACATGGTCAACACGCTCAAGGGACAGGAGGGGGCGTGGCTCACGATTCTCGACCGGACGGACAATGTCGACCTGACGAAAGTGATGACGGTTTCGCTCAACGCTTACCGCTGGACGGCGTTTGCATTCAACCGGCTGAAGAACAGGACCACCTACGAAGGCAGCATGCTCTTCTTCAACCAGCCGTCGCGGCTGGTGAAGTCGGAGGCCTGCGGCAAGGGCTGTTACATCACGGGTATGTCGCCCAAGATGGAGGGAACCCGCACGGACAAGGATGAAAGCGGAAACGTCACCGGAACGGTCGATGTTTCGTTCAATATCGAGTTCCGCACGGCGCGTTTCGACACGGCGGACCAGGTTGCGGCTTTCGGCGGCGAAAACGGGGTGATGAACAAACTCAAGCGCGAGAAGATGAACATGCTGATGATCGGAACCGTGAAGAACGAACTGTTTTCGGGTCTTCAGTCAACCGTGGCGTCGACCGACGCGACCTTCCATGCGCACAATCTGGCGCAAGGAAGCGGTTACACCCTGTTCATGATCAGCGAAGAGCGTTTCTGGGCTCCTACGGGCGTTACGAGCGACAATCTGGCAAACGGGATTACGGCCTACACCGTGAACCTGATGTGGTAGAGTTGGGTTTTTATTTCAGAGGAGGGGAAGACGTGCCGGCGACGGCGCGTCTTCTTTTTTTGCAGCCGTCTGCTGTCCGTTTCCGGCGGCGGGCGCCGGGATGATAAACGGGGAGGCTTCGAAAGAAGCCTCCCCGTTCTTATCGCATTGCAACCGGGATTATTCCGCCGTGAGCAGGAATACGCAACTGTCGTAAATCTTCGGCATTGCGGGGTTGATGCCGGCATTCGCAAGCATTTCGCCGCTGAGGGTCTTGCCGTCGAACCAACTGCGGGGTTTGTCGACGTTGAGTTCGCGAACGGTGTAACCCGTCTTGGGGTCGAGGCCCTGCAGGCGGAATTTCGGGATCAGCGAACGGCCCTGGTATTGCAGGCTGTAAGTGAACAGGACGGCCTGCTTTTTATCTTTCGAGACATACATCAGGCCGTAGCAGCCGTTCTTGTCGTAGGGCGTGCCGATGCGGTAGAGGTCGCCCTGCATGACGATGTCGCGGTACTCCTTGTAGCTGGCGATGGCCCGGCGGGCGAACTGTCGCTCCTGGTCGGTCATCTGTTTGGGCTGGAGTTCCATGCCGAGGCGTCCGGCGCAGGCCATGTCGAAGCGGAACTTGATGGGCGTGATGTTGCCCGTCTGGTGGTTGGGCGTCGCCGAGACGTGCGAACCCATGACGATAGCCGGGTAGAAGAGGCTCGTGCCGTACTGGATGCGGGCGCGCGAAAGCGCCTCGGTGTTGTCGCTTGTCCACACTTCGTCGAAATATTTCAGGGCGCCGTACTCCACACGGCCGCCGCCCGAGGCGCAGGCCTGGATCAGTACGTCGGGATATTTGGCGCGGATGCGTTCCATCACCTTGTAGAAGCCCTGGGCGTAGTCGATCCAGAAATGCGACTGTTCGTCGGCGGGGAGGTAGGCCGAACCCACGTTGTTGGCGTTGCGGTTGGCGTCCCACTTGATGTAGTCGATTTTGTCCGAGAGTTTCATCGTGTTGTCGAATACCTCGAATACGAAATCCTGTACTTTGGGGTTCGAAAGGTCGAGCAGCCACTGGTTGCGGGTCTGCGGGGCCTCGCGCTTCGGCGGACGGACGATCCAGTCGGGGTGTTTCTCGGCCAGTTCGCTCTTGGGGTTGACCATCTCGGGTTCGATCCAGATGCCGAATTTCAGTCCCTTCGAATGGGCGTAGGAGGCGATGTGGTCGATGCCTTCGGGCAGTTTCGCGGCATTCACCTGCCAGTCACCCAGTCCGGCGCCGGAGTCGTTACGCGGGTATTTATTGCCGAACCAGCCGTCGTCGAGGACGAACATTTCCAGGCCCATCGAGGCTGCGTCGTCGATCATGTCTTTGAGAACCTTGGCGTCGAATTTGAAATAGGCGCCCTCCCAACTGTTGAGCAGCGTCGGAACAACCTCGTGGCCGCGGTAAACGCCGTAGTTGCGGGCCCAGTCGTGGAGGTTGCGCGAGGCGCCGCCTGCGCCGCAGAACGAGTGGGTGTAGATCATTTCGGGTGTGGTGAACGATGCGCCCGGACGGAGTTTGTAGGCCGAAGAGTTGGGATTCGCACCGGCGAGGATGGTCAGCGCGTCGAATTCGTCGACCTCGAAGTTGAGGCGGAAATTGCCGCTCCAGGCCAGCGCTCCGCCGATGACCTCGCCGCAGTTCTCGCTGAACGTGTCGCTGCCCAGCGTGAGCAGGAAGGCGGGATTCTCGGTGTGGGTAGTGCGTACTTCACGCGTCGACTCGATGCTTTTCGAACCGTGGGTCAGCACCGTGTGGTCGACCTGTGCCTCGCGGGCCCAGGCTCCGTAGAGGTGGGTCTGGAGGTATTTGTCGGCTTTCAGGGGCAGCGACGAGGAGTAGAAGCTGTGCAGCGTTACAGGTCCTTTTTCGCGGTTGCGGATCACAGCGTGCGTCGAGATGACGTTCTCTTTGGCATAGGCCGTGAAAACCAGTTCCACGTCGAGCGCCTGGCAGCAGTCGGTCATTTTCACGACGGTCTCCGTCACGTTTTTGTCGGAGAGTTGTTTCGAGGTGTGCGATACGTAGCGCAGTTCGGTGTTCATATCGCCATTGGCATGGGTGACGCGCAGGGCGGGTTCGCGGAAATTGCGGCCTCCTTGTGCCGAGTAGGCCAGGTCTTCGGTTCCGTGGTCGCCGCGGCGGCTGCTCTTATAGGCGGCGAGCGGCGCCGTGTCGTCGATGCGTCCGCCGAAGTGGCGGAAATATACTTCACCTCCGGGGGTGGCGGTGAGCACCATCGATACGTTGTCGGTGCTGATGTCGATGACCTGCGGCGGCGCGGCGGCCGATACGGTGTTCGCGGCGAAAGCGGCGATCAGGGGAATCAGTAGTTTTTTCATCGTGTTTTTAGTGGTTTCTGGCCCAAAGATACGAAAATCTGCGAAACTATATGAAATGATCCGAAATAACAACGGAATTCCGTGAGTTGCGATCAGAACGTATAGGCGATGCGCAGGTAGCCGTAACGGCCCAGGTAGGAGGTCGAAGAGGTGACGATGTAGTCGGTATCGAAACTGGTGGTGGCGTAGTCGGGACGGTTGAGGATGTCGATGACGCCGATCGAACAGCCCAGTCGGTTTTCCTTGCCGAATTTACGCCCGGCGGAGGCGTTGAGGATCACGTTATGGCGCGTGAGCGAATGCGAACGACTGTTGCAGTAGAATTCGTAGAGCGTACCGACCGAACCGAAATATTTGCCGAACCGCAGGTCGACGCGGGCGTTGACCTGTTCGCGCAACTCCTGCGAGGTCTCTTTCTGCGTGGTGTAGGAACTCATCGAGGTGTTGGAACGGACGGAGAATTTGACCTTGGTCGAAAAGCCCGAGTCGAACCCGAAACCGATGCGGAGCGAATGCCGGAGCGAATGGAAGAGGTTGTCGCCGGTGAAGTAGGGCGTCTGGTTGAATCCGTAGTTCACCGAGGCGTTTACGGTCGACCGCAGCGGGTTGACCTGCTGTGAGTAGGAGACCGTACCTCCGATGTTGTAGCAGCCTCCGACGTTGTCCTGCGTGGAGAGTTGCGCCCCTTTCTGCGCCGTGTAATCGTACTGGGGCAGGTAGGTGTCTTCGAGGAAGAGCGTGCGCCGCGAGGCGATGTAGTTGACGGTGTAACTGCCGTTGAGCCGCACGCTGAAATTGAGGGCTTTCTTGACATCGGTGAACTGGAATCCCGTCGTTGCCGAAAGGTTGTTCTGCAATTTGAGGTCGGGATTTCCGGCCTGCAGTGCAAGGGGATTGGTGGCGTCGAGCGTCGAGCGCAGCGATTCGAGCGGAATCATCTGCGGATAGGAGCTGAGGTTGAACGAAAACCGCCGCCGGGACTTGCCGACCGAGAGGGAGACCCAGGGGCTCACCTCGAAGAACAGCCGCGGGAAACGCACTTCTTCCGGGAACCGTTCGCTGCGGGCGATGTCGTAGACCGTGCCGGTCAGTCCGGCCGTCATCCAGAAATCCTCGTTCCGGTATTGAAGGTTGGCCTGCAGGTTATGCGTGTAGGTGTCGTTCGTATAGTTGTAGGAGTTGACAGTGTCGATGACACCCCGCGGATCGCTGAGGAAATCGACTGCCAGTTGTTTCGACCGGTCGTAGTCGCGGCTGAAGTTATAGGATGCGCCGAACGAACCCTTCTTTCCCAGTTTGTAGCGGTAGCCCACATTGGCGCCGAGCGAATAGCTGCGGCTGTCGCCGTCGTTGCGCAGTTTGACCTGCAGGCCGGGTGTCGAGGCTGTCGTGTCGATACGCCATCCGTCGCGGTTGCCGGTGTTGTACCGGCCCGAGATGCTGAATGTCAGCGTCGAACGCTCGGAGATCCGTGTCTGGTAATAGAGGGAGAGATTGAGCCGGATGTCCCGTTTATCGGAATTGCTGTTGAGGTCGGTCCGGGTTTGTTCGTCGTCGATCTGCTGTTTCATGCGGTTGTGTCCTGCCGAGGAGCCGTCGTCGATCGAGAAGGAGGTTGAGGCGCCGAGCACATTCTTTTTCCGCTGGATGCTGGTGAAATTCGCGACTTCGGTCGAAAGCGACTTCGAGAGCGATTCGCTGACGCTCTCCTCGTTGCGCAGGGCGTAGGCTTCGGTCGGGAAATATTCGGTTTGCGAGCGGTTGATGCTGCTCTGGCGGTTGCGGCCGAACCGGACGGTGGTCATGACGTTGGTCGAGTCGCCCCGGCGGAGGGTGTACTCCGCACGGGCGTCGGTCTGTTTGGTGGGGGTGGTTTTCGAGTTGTACGAGGCGGTCTCCCCCTGCTGATTGCTGTCCTTCGAATTGGAGGCTTCGAGACGCAGGTTGCCCTTCTCGCTGTTGCGGTAGAAAGTCCCGGCCTCGGAGTGGCGGATTTCATGCCGCCCCGAGTAGTCCTTTTCGAGGCTCGCTCCGAGCGAGGCTTCCAGGTTGCCGCCCTGGATGAACCCGCGCTTCGACTTGGTCTCGACATCCATCACCTTCTCCTTTTCGGCGGTGTTGTCGCCCATGCGTTTTGCCGTGGGGCTCAGGTCTTCGTAGACCCGCACGCTCTTGACATCCGAAGCTTCGAGGTCGGTGAGGACATAGGACGTTTGGGTTCCGAAGAGGTTTTTGCCGTCAATGAGTACCCGTTTGACCTCCTGTCCTTCGGCGTAAATCTTGTTGTCCTTGATTTCGACTCCCGGCAACTGTTTCAGCAGTTCCGCGAAACGGTCGTCGGCCATGGTTTTGAAGGCTCCGGCGTTGTAGACCGTCGTGTCGCCCCGGAAAACCATGGCGACCTGCTGCCCGACGACCACGACCTGGGCGATCGATTGCTCGTCGAACTCCATTTTGACATCGATACTGCCCCGGAACTCGTTCTTGCCGTAGCGCCGTTTGAAGGGCTTGTAGCCGACGTAAGAGACTTCCAGATCGACCGAATCGCGGAAAATACGGTCGCAGTGGTAGGTGGCCAGGATGCGGTAGAAATCTTCTTTAGTGGTTGTGCCCCGCAGCGTATCGCTCCTGCTGATGATCGAGACCGTAGCGCCGATCAGCGGGTCCCGCGTCTGTTTGTCCTGCACGATAATGGTCGTGCGTGCCGACCTGCCGCCCAGGACTTGTGCGTAAACCATGCGGGATTGGGGTGCACCGCTTCGTGCCGGATGCGCGGAGGGCATGCCGACAAAACCGAGAAGGGCGAGAATCAGGAGTAAGTAACGGGCCAAACCGGGGAGTGAAAAGGTTTATGGGTTGCAAGGTAGTAATTTCCGTCCATAGTACAATCGGTCCGAGAAAAAGAATTTTCGGCCCCGGCAGTCTGTTGCGAATCGAAACCGAATGGAAGGATACGGTTAAATTCTTTTGCAATATTCCGCCGGATGCGTCCGGATCGTAACCGAGGGTGAATTCATGCCCCGAAAAGGCATCCGGAATGCTGTTTTTTTCTTATCTTGCGACGCAAGACCCATCGTAAATTAAAGAGACCGGCATGAGGAAAAGTGAATTGAATCACCGCACCGCAGACGGACGGACTTGTGTTCCGGATCGTGCCGACGAACTCCCTGCCCGGGTTCCCCCCCCCGCGGGAGCCGCCGTATTCCCTGTTGACAGCCGAGTATTTTCCGATACCCGACAATTGCGCCGTGCAGTTGCCGGCAGTCGCTTTTATGTTCCCTGATCGTTAAAAATCCCCATTATTCGGGATTGCGGCCCGTTTTGCGGTCGCGTATCTTTGTGCCTCAGAAACGAATAACATTCTCAGTATTCACATAACCCTGTTTGCCGTGAAGAAATTTTTACTAGTACTTTTATTGGCGGGCGTCTGCATTCCGCTGGGTGTGCAGGCCCAGGCTCCGAAGAAGGTTTCCATCGAAGGAACCGTGACGGAGTATAACACGAAACAGCCGATTGCAGGCTGTGTGGTTGCCATCCCGACGCTCGAACTGTGGGTGGTGACCGATGCCAAAGGCCGGTTCCGGATGCCGTCGGTGACTACCGGCAGCTATACCATCGAGACGACCTGCCTGGGCTACGAGCCCCTTTCGTATAAGGTGACGGTCACCAGTTCGATCGGAACGTTGTCATTGCGCCTCAAGGAGTCGAGCCTGCAACTGAACACCGTGACCGTGACGGCCCAGCGGGGCCGCAGCATTAACTCCTCGTCGACGATCGACCGTCAGGCGATGGACCACCTGCAGGCAACCTCCGTCAAGGACGTGATGCAGTTGCTGCCGGGTGTCGTGACGACGAATCCCGATCTGACCAGCAGCTCTAACAACTTTATCGGTATCCGCGACCTGAATACGAACGTGGCTTCCGTAGAGGCTAACGGAGTCAATTCGAGTACGGTCGGTATTTACGTCGATGGGGCGTCGGTCAAAAACGACGCTTCGCTCGTTGGCGGAAAGGCTTCGGCTTTCGGGCAGACGCTGAATAAAGGAGTCGATATGCGCACGATCTCGACCGACAATATCGAGTCGGTGGAGGTCATCCGCGGTGTGGCTTCCGCCGAATACGGCAATATGAGCGCCGGCGCCGTCGTCGTCAAGACCAAGCAGGGGCGGACGCCCTATGAGGTACGCGTCAAGACGGTTCCCAATACCAAAGCCGTGGCCTTGACCAAAGGTTACGCGCTGGGACCTGACAAAGGTTTCCTGAATGTCGGTCTCGATTATGCCAATGCCATGAAGGACATTCGCACCTCGAAGGACGCCTATGACCGCGGAACCTTCTCGCTCATGTACAGCAATACGTTCAACAAGGACCGTACGCCGTTCCAGTTCAATGCCAAGGTGAGCGGTTATCTTTCGAAAGGTACGAGTAAACCCGATTACGACGACTTATCGCAGGACGAGCGCAAGTTCCTCGATGACAAGAGCCTTTCGATCAATCTGAACGGATCGTGGCTGCTCAACAAGTCGTGGATCACATCGCTGAAGTATGTACTGAGCCATACCATGACACGTGAATATGCCCGGAAAAAGATATTGAGTTCCGATGTCGGCATGGCCAATCCCGGCGCAACGGAACCCGGAGAAGGTTTTGTGGAGTTCACGCCCCACGACTACATGAGCGATATCCGTAACCTGAGTATGGCCTATTACACCAATGCCAAACTGCTGGCCGAACTTTCGGGCCGCTACGGCAAGGTTTACAACAAGGCGTTGGCCGGTATCGAGTGGAACAACTCGGGCAATACGGGTAAGGGGCAGTATTACGAGGGCGTACGCCCTATTCAGTTCCGGGCAGAACCGTTCAGCGACATTCCCTTTATGAACCAGTTGGCGATTTTCGTCGAAGAAAAGGCGACCCTGCCGATCGGCAAGACCTCGCTCACGCTTCAGGCCGGAGGTCGTTTTACCTACCTGGCGACCGATCAACTGAATGAAAAGTGGGCCGTTGATCCGCGTTTCAACGTTAAATATACTATCGTCAGCAATCGGGCTCCCAAGAAAGTCCGCGAACTGTCGCTGCGCGCCGGCTGGGGTATACAGACCACGCTGCCGAACCTTTATGCACTTTATCCGTTCACCTCGTACATCGACAATTACTCGCTGCGCCTGCCCATCGCCGGTGAGCGGCCGGCCATGGAAGCCTGGACGACCGAGGTGACGACGGCCGAGGAGTTGACCAACCGCGACCTGAAGATGCAGTACAGCCGGAATTTCGAGGTCGGTATCGACTTCGAGATGTTCGGCGTCAAGGGAAGCGTCGCCTACTACAACGAGCAGATGCGTAACGGTTATTCCACGCTGTCCATGCCGGGTGTGTACAGTTACCGGGAGTACAACTATTCCGGGACAGAAACTCCGGTATATATCGACGATCCGAATCACCCGGGGCAAAAAGTGCTGGGTGTCGGCGGGGCGCCGCTCGACTACCAGACGGTTACTAAATTCAAGAGCATCAAGAAGCCCGGCAACAACAACAAATACGACAAGCAGGGTGTCGAATACACGTTCGATTTCGGGCAGATCCGGGCGATCCGTACTTCGATTATCCTCAATGGCGCTTACATGCAGATGAAAAACCTGTCGGATGTCGGAGCCAAACAACTTTTCGACGCCACCTATACATCCGGAAAAATCCAGGTTAACGGAGAAAATGTTTACAATCCGGTTTACGGCGGCTATGACGGTGGAAAAAGCCTCCAGGGTGCGGCTGTCCGCAAGCGTTTGAACTCCAACTTCAGCTTTATCACCCACATCCCCAAACTGCGCCTGATCACCTCGCTGACGGTTCAGTGTGTGTGGCTCGACCGCACCCGTAACCTCAAGAACGGCGATGTCTATTACGAAGACGCCGACGGCAACAAAATCTACGATTTCGAAGGCTTGGCTGGCGGAACGCTTTACAAGGACCCGGACTGGTACATGGATACCGCCGGAAATTTGCTGCCGTTCGATCCTTCGCTGTACAACGGCGACCTGCGCAATGCATTCATGGCCTATCGGACAACGTCGACCAATTCGAGTATGTTCGTGCAGAATTCCTTCAAACCCTACTTCATGGCGAACATCCGTATCACCAAGGAGATCGGCAATGTCGCTCAGATTTCGTTCTATGCCAACAACTTCACCAATTCCCGCCCCAAGATGAAGTTGCAGAGCACGGGCACTTATACGACAGTCAATACCGATATCTATTTCGGTGCGGAACTCAAACTCAAATTCTAAATGCCGCAGACGATGAACAAGATTTTAACCTATATTTTACCGTTGGCGGCTGCCCTTTTGCTGTGCAGTTGCCTGAAGGACATGAAAGACCACGAACTCTTCGAAGGCAGCAAAGAGGTCGAAGTGAGCATTACGCTGCCCGAAGCGCTGGCTGCCGAAGCGAAGAGCGATTTCAAGGTCATGCTGCGCAATTCGAAAACGGGTGTCGTCCTGACGACCCTGACCGATGCACAGGGCGTCGCGCGCCTTGAAACCGAGTACGGTACATACAGTGTGATCGTGAGTAAGCAGATCGAGGTCGAAGGCGCCGTCAAGATACTCTCGTTCTCGCAGAATATCGTGCTGTCGCGTGACGACAACGAAGTTGAAAAACTGACTGCCGAACTGACCGCCTCGAACAAAGGTACGATTATCCTGAAGGAGGTTTATTTCCACCTTGCCAAAACGCCCAGCGGAGCCAACTACACCTCCGACCAGTATTTTATACTCTACAACAATTCGGACAAGGTGCAATATCTCGACGGCATCGGTCTGGGGACGCATTCGACCTATAACTCAAATTCCAAGCGGGTATACGTGAAATCGTGGCTCGGGGACGACAATACCGACCCGCGCGATTCGGTTCCCATCTGCGCCTTCGGATTCAATTTTCCGGGGAAGGGGACGGAGCATCCGCTCCAGCCCGGCGAAGAGGTGGTGATCGCCTTGAGTGCCGTCAACCATACGAGCACCATGACGACCGTGCCCCTGAACCTGGCTGCGGAGAATTGCTGGGCCATGTGGATTCCGTCGCTGAAATTGCAAAAAACGCCTGAAGTACCGCAGGAACGGTGGTTGAATCCCTATTGCGAACAGGGTATGGGAACGATGTATACGATCTCCCGAACCTCTCCGACGTTTATTATCTACCGCATCGAAGGAAGTGCCGAAGAGTATGTGAAAGACGGAGTTACGCTCGGAGCACCGGGCGGGCACATGATCTCTGCACCGCCGGCATACACCAGCAAGGTATTTTCTATCATGATTCCCAAAGAGTGGGTTTACGACGGAGTCGAATTCCGCATCTCCGAAAGCGAAGTTCCGCGCCTTTGCCCGGAGATCAGCCTACAGGCCCTGATGATCTCTTCCACGACGGGTTCCGGAATTTCTTACGTCCGAAAAGTCGACGAAGAGGCTACGGCGGCAGCCGGACATACGGTTTACCAGGATACCAACGACTCTTCGCAGGATTGGATGATGATTCAGCGGCCGACTCTCTACAAAGGCAACTAACACAAAACGAAACGATCATGAGAATGAATACGATATATGCGGTACTTGTGGCGACGGCCGTGGCGGTATGCTCGGTGGTATCGGCGCAACCTGTCCCGGAGAAGAACCTCGAAAAATACTATACGATGGAGCGCATCCGCTCCAAAAGCGGCTGGCTGGTTTCGGACAATGCTGCCGGATTGATTTTCAACCACGCGTCGCTCTCGACGGCCGATGTCAGCTATGATTTTGAAAAGGGAGGCCTGCGTAACGTTGGCGACGCCCAACGGATGCACAAAATGGGAGTGCAGTCGGAATCGTACCAGCGTTGGAACCGTCTCTCGTTCTATGGTAAGTTGGGTTACGACTATACCGCTGGTGCGGGCCGCAATTGGGCTGGAAATACCGACCTCTATACCTCGCCGATGAATTTGGGTGACTCGGTTCCCGGCAATACGCGTAACGAGACTTATTCGCTGAAAGCCGGAGTAGCCTATCAGATGGGGAACTGGGTGATCGGCGTGCAGGGCGAATACGAGAATCAGAGCCTTGCCAAACGGCGCGATGCGCGAAACAAGACGACGTACATGCACTTGAGCATCCGTCCCGGTGTGATGTTCACTTCGAAGGTGGTTGACGCGGGTTTGAACTTTACCTACGAACGTACGACCGAAACGGTCAACTACCAGTCTTTCGGAACCAACGAGCAGGCCATTCCGGTCTACCTTTTCGAGGGACTTTGGTTTTATACGACCCAGTTGGCGTCATCGGGCAGTAATTCCAATCCCTATCAGTATAAAGGTTCGGAGTACGGGGGTGCTGCGCAGTTCGAATTGAAGTTCTCTCCTCGGGTCAGACTGTTCAACCAGTTTTCGGCGATGTACGACAAGATGGAACGCTACCTGCGGGACAAGGACGAGCACCTGGGGGATAACGACCGGCTGACCTACCGTTATCTGGGTGTGCTCAATGTTGCGGGGCGCTGCGTGGATCAGCGGCTTTCGGTCGATGCTTCGTGGGGCGACCTGCTGAAATACAACAATATCCAGGAGTTGGCCGTCGATCCCGTGAACAATCAGACTTTTTACAAACAGTACGGTCGTTTCCTGAAGTTCTCACAGAAGCAGCGCAGCGTCGACGCCGACTATAAACTCTATGTCAAGCGTAACGAGTGGAGCAGTTCGTGGATCGTCGATGTGGCCTATAATTACTACAAAACCGAATCGGAGTATACGATCGCTCCGGCGCGGTACAACCAGGATGTGCACTTTTCGAAGCTGATGCTCGGTGTGACGAAGAATTTCCTGTTCGACAGCCGCAATTGGCTCGACGTGACGGCGCGTGGCGGATATACGTTCGGCGGCGGGAACCAGTTGGAAAAGACGTGTCCCGAGGGCGTGCAGATCGACAACGAGAACTACCGGGCCGACCTGCTGGCCCAGGAGTACGCTTTCCTGACCAACGACCGCCTGAACGGCGAGGCGGGCCTGCGTTATACGCATTACTTCCCGGCGAAAAAGATCGGCCTTTACGTCGACCTGAAAGGGCGCGCCGCATGGGCTCGCAGCGGACTGATGGACGGCAGCCGCCGGGGCGGCGTGTTCGCAGCCGTGGGTCTGAATTTCTGACCCTCCGTTTCCCGATTAAAAACCCCGCAGGGCTTCAAAGCCCTGCGGGGTTTTTGTTGCCGGGATGTCAAAAAAAGAACGGACCCCGACCGGGTCCGTTCTCCTGTATAAATTAAGGGCGGGTTATTTCACCAGCCGCATTTCGTCGATCAGCGATCCGGCGCCGGCGTACTTGTCCATGATCCACAGCACGAAGCGGATGTCGACGCAGACGGTCTTGAAGTTGGTCGGATGGAAGTAGATGTCGCCCGACATCGACTCGCGGTTGCCGTCGAACGCCAGTCCGATCACGTCGCCTTTGGCGTTGAGCACCGGGCTGCCCGAGTTGCCGCCCGTAATGTCGTTGTTGGTGAGGAAATTGACGTAGAGCTGGCCGTTTTCGCCCCAGCGGCCCCAGTCCTTGTTGCGGATGAGTGAGAACATCCGCTCGTCGACACGGAATTCGTAGTCGTCGGGGTTGTATTTTTCGGGGTAGCCGTCGATCGTCGACCGGGAGTCGTAGTGCACGGCGTCCTTCGGCGAAACCGGACCTACGGTTCCGTAGGTGAGGCGCATCGTCGAATTGGCGTCGGGGTATTGGGGCACGCCCTCCGATTCGCGCATCTCGTAGATAGCGTGGGCATAGCGCAGTTCTTCGGCGTCGGTGTCGATGCCGGAGGCTCCTTCGGCCTGCTTGAGATTCTCGGCGAAGCACCGCGAGCTGACCGAATTGGCCATGGCCGCCATCGGGTCGGAGAGGATGTCTTCTGCGGAACGGGGTTCGGCGAACCAGGCGCACAGTTTCTCGTAGCTGGTGCAGCAGGTATTTTCGAAAGCGTAGTTGATCAGCGCCGGAACGTTGCCTTCGAAGCGGTCGTAAAGCTGCGGCAGTCGGTCGCCCCACATTTCGCGGGGGACGTTGTCGGTGAAGCTCTGCACCATCTGTGTCAGCACCTCCTTGTCGGTGGCCGGGTCGAAATCCTTCATCATCCGCCGGGTGTTGCTCTTCACGCCTGCGAAGTCCTTGTCGCCGTCCTTTACCGTGGCGATGCTGTCGCGCAGCATCCGGTCGACGAGCGTGCCGAGACGGTTGGCCGTCATCATTACGTCGCTCGGGCGAATCCACGTCTCCTGGTAATAACACTTGCAGCGTACGGCCTGGGCGCGCGCTTCGTAGCCCTTTTTCAGGTTGGCGAGCAGGTCGCCGTATTTGGCCTTGCGGGCCGGGTCGGCGTCGATCCAGGCGGCGAGGCGCTGCTCCTCGGCGGCACGGATGCCGATCACGTCGTAACGGCGCAGGCAGATGTTCTCCCATTTGGCGTAGTCGGCGTAGTTGCTGATGCCGAAGTATTTGTCGCTGTACATCAGGCGTACGTCGGGGTCGGCCTCCATGTGGCGCTTCATGATGTCGAGGCGGTCGTGGCGCGCCTTGATCACGATGGGGTTGGTCACGTATTCCTTCTCGCGTACGGCGAACGACGACATGTAGCGGTTGGTACGGCCCGGGAAACCGATGACCATGGCATAGTCGCGGTCGTGGATGCCGCCGGTCGAGACGTTGAGCACCTTGCGGGGCGTGATGGGCACGTTGTCCTTCGAATAGGCGGCCGGGCGGCCCTTCGCGTCGCCATAGACGCGGTAGAGGGCGAAATCGCCCTTGTGCTGGGGCCAGCCCCAGTTGTCCTGTTCACCGCCGAAGGCGCCGATCTTCACGGGCGGCGCACCGACGAGGCGCACGTCTTTATAGGTTTCGTAATAGAAAAGCAGGTATTTCTTGCCTTTCCACATCGAGGCGCACTCGACTTCGAAGGGCGTCTCCTTGCCGTATTTCCTTTCGAGGATGCCGTAGACCTTGCGGGTTCCGAAGACGCCGAGGCTGTTGGCCTTTTCGAGCGAGTCGCGGATGGCCAGGGCTTCGTCCGTCACGTCGGCTACCTTGCGCAGGAAGGTTACGGTCTTGCCTTTGAGCGGCAGTTCGTCCTTTTGTTCAAGGGCCCAGAAACCCTCTTCGAGGTAGTTTTTCGCGGGGGTGCTCAGCGAGTGGATGTCGCCGTAGGCCACGTGGTGGTTGGTGATGACGAGTCCCTTGTCGGAAATTACGCTGCCTGTACCCATGCCGCCGTCGACGGCCACGATGGCGTTGCACAGCGCCGGGGATTCCTCGTTGTAAATCTCCCCGGGCTTGAGCTTCAGCCCCTCCTTCTTCATCTGGGGGTAGATCATGTTCTGGAATGTGCTGACCAGCCACATGCCTTCGTCGGCAGATGCGGCGGCGGGAAGCAACGCGCAGACCAGTAAATAAAAAATCGCTTTTTTCATAGTCGGTTCTGTTTATTCAAAAAAGGGGCTTGCGTATCACAAGCCCCTTGTAAGTATGTTGCGTCAGAGCGTGCGCCCTTCGGTTTTGAAGGTGAACTTCGGCTCTTCGTCCTTGAGTGTGCCGTCCTTGTACTTCACGGGCCATACCTTGGCGTTGAGCAGTTCGCTCCAGATCTTCGCATCGTCCCACATCGACTTGACGTAGACGATCCGCAGTACGGGAACCTCCTCGTCGTTCAGTGCCACGTCGAGACGCGTGATACCCTCCTTGAGCGAGAGGAATCCGCGGAAGTAGGGGAAGCTGCGCTTGATGAGCGGCTTCTCGATGCCCCGGCACTCGACTTCGTAAACGCCTTTGGGATATTTCTCGTCGTCGCCGTAGGTTTCGGTGTTGTGCTTGAACGGCGCCGAAAGGTCGCGGGTCTGTGCGAACATCAGGTCGAGGAACTCGCGGCGGGCGATCTTGCCGGCTGCGGGGTCGTAGCTCTTGAGCTGGTAGTGAACCGGAATCACCCGGACCTTGCCGCCGTGGGCCAGCATGTGGGCCTCCTTGACCTCGATCGAGTCGCGGAGCATCTTTTCGGGAACCGAGGCCGAGGGATCGACGTAGAGCGTAACGGCTACCGGGCAGTCGTATTGTGCGTCGAAGCCGCAGATGCCGTCGATATTGCGCAGGATAGCCCCGAAGTAGACCATGTCCATCTTATCGTGGAGCCCCTCGACGCCGATGCGGACGATCGAAAGCGAGTCGGCGCCGGCCTTGGGCGATGTGAACTTCATGGTTGTGGGTGCGAAAATCGCCTTGTCGATACCCGTTTGGTCGATTGCCTTGGGGTCGTAGCTGATGACTACCGCATGGCGTTTCACGAACGTTTTGACGCCGTAGACGCCGGGTACTTTCTGCATCTTGGCGGAGAAAGCCTTCGAACTGCCGAAGCATTTTACCGACGTGAGGCCTTCGATCTCGTAGGTCTGCATACCTTCGACCTGCTCGAACTCGCCCCACTTCTCGTCGATGGTCGGGAGTTCCCAATGACTGCCGAACCACAGCGCGGCGCCGAAGAGCGCGACGGCCAGGATGCCGGGCAGCCAGCGCAGCGACCGTTTGCCGCCGACCTGCAGCGAATCTTCCGGGCAGGCCGAGACGCAGGTTCCGCAGAGCGTGCAGTCGATGTGTTTTACCTTGTCGAGGTTCTTGATGTCGATCGAATAGGGGCATTTGCGCCGGCAAACGTCGCACTTGGTGCACGAAGCCTCGTCGCGGACGATGTGCAGCAGCGGGAAGACCTTGCTCTTGAGGTAGATCATCTCCCAGAGGTAACCCACGACACAGGCGGCGCCCAGCGCCCATACCCAGGCCGAACCTACGCCCAGCAGGCCCAGCACCCACAGCAGGATGACGATGCCGACGAAGGTGATCGTGAACTTGAAGATATTGCTCAGTGCGCCCAGCGGGCAGATGTATTTGCACCAGAACATTTTTACGAAGAAACTGCCGAGGAAGAGTACCGCAATCGAAATAATGGTCATCCAGGCGGTAATTTCACCTTTGAAACCCGTGGCAATGGCGTAATAAGGGTCGAAATTCTTGCAGAAAAGTTCGCTGCTCGACACCGACATGTAGAAAACGAGGAACAGCAGCGCGTATTTAATGATGCGGAGCGCACGGTCGGCGATGCTTCCCGGGCGGATTTCGGCATTGACTTTCAGTTTCCTGCCGCCTTTGCCCATCCATTCGCTGACGGTTCCCAGCGGGCAGAGGTAGCCGCAGAAGAGTTTGCTGAAAAGTACGACTCCCACGACGAGCATGACGCCCACCATGATCTGCACCATGGACATCGAGCAGGCCAGTGAGTTGCGTACCAGGTAACTGCCCAGTGCCTGCAAACCGCCGAACGGGCAGTAAGCCTCCACGTCCGCGGGTTTCTCCCCGAGGGTGAGCCCGTAGACCACAAATCCCACGATTGCTGCGAGCGTGCCCCACTGCAGCAAATTCTTTAACCAATTGCTTTTTCTTTTCATTTGTTCGGGTTGTAAATGATGTGTGTATACGCAAAGGTAATTATTTTGGTGAGTAATTGGTACGCGTTATTTGTTTTTTAGCGCCTTCTATGCGACTTTTTACTATATTTGTGAGACTACACCAAGTAATTAAGCGAATCCACGATGAAAAAATCTGTTTTGATCCGTGCGGCCCTGTTTTGCCTGCTGGCCGTCCCGGTTGCGGCGCAGGTCCCGGCAGGCCTGCAAGAGAAGATTCCCCTCGACGGCGAGGTGCGGATCGGGCGACTCGACAACGGAATGACTTATTACATCCGGCATTACGACAACCCCAAACAGCGGGCTGATTTTTTCATAGCCCACGATGTCGGCGCCTTGCAGGAGGAGGATAACCAGAACGGACTAGCTCACTTCCTCGAACACATGGCTTTCAATGGCACGAAAAATTTTCCCGGGAAGGGGATTCTCAACTACCTGGCGGCGAACGGCGTGCGTTTCGGCTATAACGTCAATGCCTATACGTCGCGCGACCGGACGGTCTACAACGTTTCGAATGTGCCGCTGGTCCGCGAAGGACTGGTGGATTCGCTGCTGCTGATCCTGCACGACTGGTCCTATTACATCTCGTGCGAACCCGACGAGATCGAGTCGGAGCGGGGTGTGATCCGCGAGGAGTGGCGGCGCGGCAACGACGCCCGTTCGCGCATGGCCCGCAAGTCGGCCCAGGTCGAATACGACGGGTCGAAATACGCCCGCCGAGACGTGATCGGCGACATGGATATCGTCAACAACTTCGAGCGGCAGACGCTCGTCGACTTTTACCACAAGTGGTATCGTCCCGATTTGCAGGCCGTAATCGTCGTGGGTGACGTGGATGTGGACGCGATGGAGCGGAAAATCCGCGACCTGATGTCGTCGATCCCGAAGGCCGAAAACCCGGCGCCGAAGGAGGTTTACGACATTCCGTGGCGCGACAAGCCCCGTTACAGCGTGGTGACCGACCCCGAGACCAAGGCCGTGGCCGTGAAACTGATCTTTTACCAGCCCTATCCGTCGGCCGAAGAGCGTGCGACTGTGGGGGCCGTGCGTGACGACCTGGCGCGCAAGGTCTTCCTCGAAATGGCGCGTTCCCGGTTGGCTGAGGCCGAGAAGCGCCCCGATGTGCGTTACAAGCGCGTCGTGGCCGTTACGGGAAGCCTCGCTACGTGCCGCAATACCCTCATGCTGACGGCTCTGCCCAGGGAACAGGACATGCGCGAAGCGCTGGCGGGCATCCTGACCGACGTGGAACAGATGCGCCGCTACGGTTTCAGCGACGAGGAGTTCGAAGCCGCCAAAGCCAAGGTCGCCAAGGCGGAGAAGAAAGCGCTGGAGAAATACCGTCTCGCAACGAATACCGACCTGGCCGGGCGATATGTGGAGCATTTTACGCGTAATGTGCCTTACGCAACGCCCGAAGACCGGACGCGGATCGTCGAAGAGCAGCTCGATGCCCTGACGCCTGAGGCGTTGAACTGGCTGCGCGCCGGCATGGTTTCGCCGAAGGGTATGCTCATACTCGTGTCGTCGCCCGAAGAGTATATGGACAAGGTCCCCTCTGAAGCCGATGCTTTCGCTTTGATCGACTCGGTGAAGCATGCTGAGATAGCCCGTCCCGAACGCAGCGGAAAGGCCGCCGGACCGCTCTTCACGGCGAAAGTAACTCCCGGAAAGGTCGTCAAGACCCGCAAAGCGGCCTTCGGGGCCGAGGAGTGGACGCTCTCGAACGGCGTGAAGGTATTCTGGCGGACCGTTCCCGAAGTGATCGGTACGCGTAAAGTCGGCGTGGCGGCTATTAATGAGGGCGGTTTTGCCCGCGACAGCGATGTCGAAGGCATGCACCTGCTCCAGAACTACGTCCGTACGATGGGCGTAAAGGACCTCGGCCGCAGCAGTATGCGCGACCTGCTCTCCTCGCATGACGCCAGCTTGATGGCGACGCTGGGCCGGGATGCGAGCTCCTTCTCGGGAGCGGCAAGTGCGGCTGACTTCGAATTGTTGCTGCAACTCCTGCACCTCTATATTACCGAGCCTAATTTCTCGGAACAGGCCTATGGCGACTACCTCGGTCTGGCCCGCACGTCGCTCGGGAAGGAGAAGTCGCCCAAGGCGCTTTTCGCCGAGCGTGCCGACAGCGCGAAATACGGCGGTCATCCGTGGCTCCGGCGGGCGACGCTTTCGACGCTCGACCGTTTCGACCGGGAAGCGGCCCGCAAACTCTACGACAAACTCTTCGGCAACGCCGCCGATTTCGTCTTCTTCTTCGCGGGCGAGATGCCTGCCGGCGAGGCGCGGCCGCTCATCGAGAAATACATCGGTTCGCTGCCTGCCGCCCCGAAGCAGAAATTCAAGAAGGAGGATTTCGAGATCGTACCCGGCACGAGGGAGTACGATGCGGTTTTCCCGGGCGCCGTGACGCCCAAGTCGTCGATCGAGCGCATCTACCATGGCAAGTTCGATTATACGCCGGCCAATTATGCCGCGCTGCGCTACGTCTCCTATATTCTCGGCGCGCGTTACCTGACGACCGTGCGCGAAGAGAAAGGCGGAACCTATTACATCGGCGTGCACGACGAGGTCGGGGCCCGTCCCCGCGGCTACTGTCACCTGGTGGTGAGCTTCGAGACCGATCCCAAGCTGCGTGAAATGCTGCTGGGCGAAGTTCAGAAGGGCATCGAACAACTGGCCGCCGAAGCTCCCTCGGAGCAGGAGGTGAACGAAGCGATGCTTTACTTCAAGAAGGTCAATGCCGAACGCAAGTCGAAGAACCTGAAATCGACCTCCTACTGGATCAACAAGATGCGGGCGGAGTATTTCGACGGAGCTGACCTGGATAAGGACAACGAGGCGGTATTTACGGCCGTGACGCCCGAAGAGGTGCGCCGCCTTACGCGTGAGATTCTCGCGCAGGGCAACCGCTATACGGCGGTTTTCACACAGGAGTAACTCCGCATGCCCCGAAACGAAACCCGGGCGGCCTCGACGGCCGCCCGGGTTTTTCGTATGTATGTCCTGGCGCTTATTTGCGCGTGATCTTCAGGGCGAAGCCTCCTCCGGGAGCCATCTTTACCGTCATTTTCCGGTCGGCGGGGATTTCGACCGCTTCGCACTTGTAGTCGCGGGCGGCTTTGTCGGCGTTGATGCCGTCGCGGAACAGTTCGGCGGTGTAGGAACCCTCGCCCAGGAAGCCGAGGTCGACCGTCAGGCTGCGCGCGTTCCAGTCGGTCATGCCGCCGACGTACCACGTGTCGCCCTTGCGGCGTGCGATGGAGACGTACTCGCCGACCCGGCCGTCGAGGCCCACGGTCTCGTCCCACGTCGTCGGGATGTCGGCGATGAAACGCGTGCACTCCTCCTCGCGCATGTAGTTCGACGGCGAGTCGCACAGCATGTTGAACGGCGATTCGAAGATCACGTATTCAGCCAACTGGCGGCAGCGCGTACCCTGGCTCATGGCTTCGGAGCCTACGGCGCGGAAATTTCCGCGCGTGGCGTTGCGCATGGCGCCCTGCGTGTAGTCCATCGGTCCGGCGAGCATGCGGATGAAGGGAATCGTCACGTCGTAGGTCACCATGTCGGTTTTTTCGCTGGTCCACTTCATCTGCTCCAGGCCGAAGACCCCTTCGAAATTGAGTACGTTGGGATAGGTGCGCTGGATACCTGCGGGTTTGTGGTAACCGTGTATGTCGAGGAACAAGTGGTATTTGGCCGCCGTTTCGGCCAGACGGTACGTGAAGTCGGCGATCTTCTGGTCGTCGCGGTCCAGGAAGTCGACCTTGAAACCTTTGATGCCCATCTGAGAATAGTGCTTGCAGACACGCTCCAGGTCGCGCTCCGTGGCGTAGAACCCGGCCCAAAGGACGATGCCGACGCCGCGCTCCTTGCCGTAGGCGACCAGTTCGGGCAGGTTGATTTCGGGAACCACCTGGAAGAGGTCGGCCTTCTTGTTCACGGCCCAGCCTTCGTCGAGGATGACGTATTCGATGCCGTGGTCGGCGGCGAAGTCGATGTAATATTTGTAAGTCTCGTTGTTGATGCCCGATTTAAAGTCCACCCCGTAGAGGTTCCAGGTATTCCACCAGTCCCAGGCTACCTTGCCGGGTTTGATCCACGAGATGTCCTCCACGCGCGACGGTGCGGCCAGGCAGTAAACCAGGTCGTTGTCGGCCAGTTGGATGTCGTATTCGGCGATCGCGAAGACGCGCCACGGGAAGGTGCGGGTTCCCTTGGTGCGGGCGATGAAGTTCTCCCGCTCGGTTACCAGCAGTTGCAGTTCGTTGTGGCCGCCCTGAACCTCCTTGGCCGGGTAGGGTGCGAAATTGCCGCGCAGGGCCTTGCCGCCCGTGGGGTTGTAGAGGTACATGCCCGGGTAATCCTCCAGGTCGGCCTCGGTGATGACGATCTTCGCCGTTCCGGCGTCGGCCAGGATCGGCAGGAAGGCCAGGTGGTCGGCCGCAACTTCGGAAACGGGCTGATTCGTGTAGGTATTCTCGAAACTGTTGAAGTAGCAACGTTCGATACCGCCCTCTTTTTTGCGGGGGTTTACATAGGGGACATAGGCCCGGAAGTCCTCCGGGAAACGGATGTCCACCAGCTCGTCGGCGACGGTGATTTCGTCCTTCATGGAGGTTACGAATCGGTAAGCGACGCCGTCGTCATAGGCGCGGAAGTCGACTCCGTAATCTCCCTTGAAAGTGAGCGTCAGGGAGTTATATTTGTTCTCGACCGTGCTGCGCTTGTAAAAGGGCGCCTCGATGGTTTCGTCGACGCTCTTCGTCGATGCTTTGCGTACGACGGCTTTCTGGCCGAGGACGCGCCCGTCGGCGAGCGTAAGCGACAGGGGCGAAGGGGCGATCAGCTCTTTGCCGTCGCGGGAAATGGAGTAGGTGACGGCCTGTGTGCCGGCGTCCACGCGTACGGCGATTTTCCCGTCGGGGGATTTCAGTTCGTAAGTTTTGGCTACGGAAATTCCGGTCCCGGCACTGAATAAAAGGAGTGTCAGAAGTAGTTTTTTCATAATAGATTATTGGGTTTGGGTACGAAAATAGTGAAAAAACCGCGAATAATCGGCGCTTCGGAAAAAAATCGCTTACTTTTCCTGCATTGCCTCTATTACGGCGTTGTGCTGGCGGCGGAAAAGGCGCAGGTTATAGGTGAACTGAAACGATACGTAGCGGCCGATGCCCAGGTTGGTGACGTTGCGCAGCGTTGTGCCCGTCACCGTACGGCGGAAGGTGGTTCCGTTCTGGTCGAGGATGTCGTTCACGCCGACGCTCGCTTCGCCCAAACAGTTGCGGAAGAGTTTGACGCCGAGCATTGCGTTGCAGATCAGGCGTTCTTCGAGGAACGTATCGGTGATTCCCTTATAATAGTTGTAGTCGGCGTTGGCGCGCACGACGAGGCGCTTCCAGACCACGAACGTCGTTTCGGCTTTGGCCGACTGGCTGAAATAGGTGTTGTCGAGCGTGCGGACCTGCGACGAACTTTTGCTCGCGTTGTAGCGTCCCATGTAGCTCAGGCGGAAGTCCACCGATTCGGAGATGTTGCTCCCGAGGGTCAGTCCGGCGTTATAGACGTTGTTGTTCAGCTCGTTGCGTTCGCCGTTGATGATGCTCGGGATGCGGCCCGTCGAGACCCCCGCCCGGAAGTTGAGGTTCGAGCGCAGCCACCGGACGGGCATGCCGTAGTTGACGCTGGCGCGCAGGCTCCATAAGCCCGCGAGGTTGACCGGCTTGGTGTACTGGTTGCCTTCGCCGAGGAGCGTTCCCTCGTCGTCGATGACGAAGTCCGGGGAGTCGATCACCAGCGAGTCGGTGATGGTGTTGGGGCTTGCCGCGAACTCCGCCGAGACCGTGAAGGTGCGCCCCTTGGCGGGATTGGCGCGGATGTACTGGCCCGAAAGACGATGGGTATAGACCGGATCGAGGCCGGGGTTTCCGGCAAAGACGTTCTGGCGGTTGGTGGTGTTGACGATGTCCTGCAGGTCGGTGGCGCGGGGATTCGACGTGCGCCCCGAAGCGTTGAATTTCAGGGTGTTGTTGCGGTTGATATTGACGTTCGCCACCACGCTGTACGTGAGGTTGTCGAACGATGTTTCGGTTTTCCGGTCATAGGGGAAAACATAGTCACTGCCGAATCCCGCATGCTGGTAGTAGAGCGTCGCTGCGACTTTCGTCTTTTTGAAATAATACTGGTAGGTGCTGCCGATGCGGTGGGTCAGGTAGGCATAGTCGTATTCGGTCGACTGCTTCGGATTGCGTTCGTCGGGAAAAACGTTCTCTTTGGTGAGTACGAACGTGTTGCGCTCGACGCTGTTATCGGTGTAGTTGATGCGGTATTCGAAGCTCAGGCGCGAGCGTTTCGAGAGCGAACGGGTGTAGCTCACGTTGCCGTTGAGGTCGTAGCCCGGCTGGTCGCGGTCGGTGCGCGTAATGTTGCGCGAGGAGTAATCCGCCGTGTCGCACTCGATGTTGTCGGGGTCGCGGAAGGTGTACTGCCGCGGGCGGCTCAGCTGGTCGTAGCTGCGGTAGGTTCCCCCGATGCCGACGGTGAGGTTGTGCGACGTTTTTCCCGGCAGGCGGTAACGGTAGAGCAGGTAGTTCGAGACGTTGTATCCGTCGCTGTTGTTGTGGCCGAAGTTGCGGCGGCGGTTGACGAAGCGGATGTCGTCGTCGGAGAATTTGTTGTCGGTGCGGCTTCGCAGTTCGTTGCGGTAGTTGTTGTCCTGCAGGCTGAACGAGGTGCGCATCATCATCGAATGGCGGTCGGAGAATTTGTAGTCGACGCGCGCGTTGAAACGGTGGTTGAGATTGAGCGTCCTGGAGTTGTTCTCGTCGTTGTAGAGCACCAGTTTATCCGTCGAAGTGAAGGTCTGCCGGTCGCTCAGGCTGGTGTTGTGGTTGTCGGTGCGGTTGAAGAAATAGCTGGCCGTGGCCTTGCCCTTTTTGCCCCAGTCGTCGCTGTAATTGACGCCGATGGCCTGCACGGCCGAGATGCCGTCTAAGGGGCGGACCATGAAATTGTTGCTTGAAGACTTGCCCGACCGGTCGGTCGTGCCGAGGATGTCCTCGAACGAGAAATTCTGGCGGCTGATGTTGTTCGCCAGTCCGATCACCGAGATGCGGCGGTCGTTGTCGAAAATGTTGACGTTGCCGCCGCCGATGTATTTGTCGGGGATGCCGTAGGCTCCGTAGAGGCGTCCGAAAGCGCCCCGCCGCTTGTCGGGGAGCGTTACGATGTTGAGCGACGTGTATCCTTCACCGGTGTCTACGCCCGTAAATTCCGACTGGTCGCTCTGCGAGTTGTAGATGTCGATGCTTTCGATCATGTCGGCCGGGATGTTGCGGATGGCCGACATCACGTCGTTGCCGAAAAATTCGCGCCCGTCGACGTAGACCCGCCGCACGGTGCGGCCCTGTGCCTCGATACCGCCGTCGGCGACCTCCAGGCCGGGCATTTTCGAGATCAGCGACTCGGCGTCCGACCCGAACGAAACCTTGTAGGCCGAGGCGCGGTAGGAGAGCGTGTCGCCGCGTACGGACGAACGCAGCGCAGGCGCTTCGACGGTCACCTGGTCGATGGCTTCGGCGCGGGGCGTGAGCCACAGCGAGTCGAGAAGGACGGCCGCCGTGCCGACCCGCAGGTCGCGGTGCAGCGAGTCGTACCCCAGCGAGGTGACCGTGAGGCGGTAGTCGCCGCGCGGCACACGGGGGAATGTGCCGCGGCCTTCGATGTCCGAGGTGGTATAGAAAGGCGTCGCCGCGGTGTCCGTGCGGCTGCGCAGTTCGGCTACGGCCCCCACGACCGCTTCGCGCGTGATGCGGTCGGCAATGCGGAAACGCACTCCTGCGGATTGTGCCGCGGCGGTCGCGGCGCAGAGCAGGAACAGCAGGTTGAGCAGCGCTTTTCTCGGGTTCATCGGATGAAGGGGATTCGGCGGATAAAGATAATGGTTTTGCGCCTTTCATACGCTCTTTTCAGGGATATTTTAGCATAATGGGATACGTGTCGGCTGTTTTTGACCAGAAAATATTCCCGATTGCCTCTGCCTTTCACTATATTTGTCAAAATAATTGCGGGCGGCGTTCGTTTTGTCCGTAAACCGGGAATCTCACATGAAGAACAAAGATATCTTTACCTTCCGCGATGCGGAGAAACAGGCGGGCCCTGTGGCCTTTTCGACGATGCTCAAGCCCGCCGGTTCGGCCTGCAACCTCGACTGCCACTACTGCTATTACCTGGACAAAGCCGTCCAGTACGGCGGCAAGCAGGCCGTGATGAGCGATGAATTACTGGAACTTTACGTCAAACAATACATCGAGGCCAACGAGGTCGAAGTGGTGCAGTTCTGCTGGCACGGCGGCGAACCGCTGCTGCTGGGCGTGGATTTTTACCGCCGGGCGATGGCTTTCCAGGAGAAATACGCCGACGGAAAGAAGATCGAAAACATCCTCCAGACCAACGGCACGCTGGTCGATGAGGAGTGGTGCGACCTGTTCGCCGGAAACAACTTCCTGGTCGGGATTTCGCTCGACGGACCGCAGGACATCCACGACACGTTCCGCCTGACCAAAGGCGGCAAACCCACCTTCGAACGCGTGATGCAGACGATCGGGATGTTCCAGCGCAGCGGCGTGGAGTACAACACCCTGAGCGTCGTGAACAAGTTGTGCGAAGGCCGCGGCGGCGAGATTTACCGCTTTTTCCGCGATACGGTGCACAGCAAGTACATGCAGTTTTTGCCTGCCGTGGAGCACGTCGTCGACAAGCCGGGCTTCCACCGTCCGCTGATCGTCTCGCCCGACCGCGAGGGCGCGCGGCTGGCCGAATGGTCGGTGACGGCCAAAGGCTACGGCGAGTTCCTGTGTGACGTGTTCGACGTATGGGTGGTGAGCGACGTGGGGCGCATATTCGTACAGATGTTCGACGCGACGCTGGCCCAGTGGTGCGGCGTGCCCCCGGGCGTCTGCTCGATGGGCGAGACGTGCGGCGATGCGCTGGTGGTCGAACACAACGGCGACGTTTATTCGTGCGACCATTTCGTTTATCCCGAATACAAGTTGGGCAACATTGCCGAGACCTCGCTGACGGAGATTTACCGGACCCGAAAACGCCGCGACTTCGGGCTGGCAAAACGCAACGCCCTTCCGGGCGAATGCCTGCGCTGCAAATACTACTTCGCCTGCCGGGGCGAGTGTCCGAAGCACCGCTTCGAGACGGGCTCCGACGGATGCCGCAAGAACTCGCTCTGCGAGGGTTTACAGCATTGGTTCCGCCATTCGGAACCCTACATGGAATACATGCGCGACATGCTGGCGCGCGAGCAGTCCCCGGCGTGGGTCATGCAGTTCGCCCGCAAGCGGATGGGGCTGATGTAGCCGCCCGGGATCAGTTTTTCACCTGTTTTTTCCGTCTCAGGAGCACCCACACGAGCGGCACGGCCGATGCGAGGGTGAGCCATACCACGACCGAGAGCGCGTCGGTGACCCCTTCGACGTAAGTCTGGGCCGCCGGAAGCGTTTCGTGCGCCGTGTGGTAGGCTGTGCGGGTTGCGAGGATCGCCGTGAGGACGGCGATGCCGAAACTGCCTGCGAGTTGTTTGATGCTGTTCGAAATGCCGGCCGCCGCGGCCATGTCCTGCTGGGTGAGGTTCTTGAGTGAAAAGAGGTTGAGCGGTGCGAACGTGAGACCCATGCCGAAGCCGCGCAGGTAGAGGACCAGCAGGATGTGGCTGTGGGAGGTGTGGAGCGTGAAGCGGCTTGCGAGCCAGAAACTCAGGGCCATGACCAGGATGCCCGCAACGACCAGCAGCAGGGGCTTGATGTAGCGCGTCAGGTAACCCGAGACGGTCGAAAGTACCCCCTGGATAAGTCCTACGGGCAGGAAAACACTGCCGGCCATCAGTGCCGTGTATCCCAGTCCGCGCTGCATGTACAACGGCAGCAGGTAGGTTCCCCCGAGCATCCCGACGGCGAAGAGCGTCAGCACGGCCATCGAAACGCCGAAATTCCGTTCGGCCAGCAGCCGGATTTGCAGCAGGGGCGCCGGGCTGCGCAGTTCCGTGACGATGAAGAAGACGAACGCCGCGGCCGCCACCGTAAAGCAGGCCACGACTTCGGGAGCCGACCAGCCGTCGTGGTTGGTGGGCGAATTGCCGCGGGCGAGGGCGTAGATCGTCAGCGGCATGAACAGGACGATGCCCGCGAATCCTTTCCAGTCGAAGGGGTGGCGTACGCCGCTCCGCCACTCTTTCTGGATGAATACCGAGAGCAGGATCGCCGCAAGTCCCACCGGAACGTTCACGTCGAAAATCTTGTGCCAACTGTAATCGTCGACGAGGTAGCCGCCCAGCAGCGGACCGAACGAGATCGAAGCCGCGGCGGCCATCGACCAGAGGCCCAGCGCGAGGCCCCGCTCTTCGGGTTTGAATTCGCGGGTGACGATGGCCAGGCCGAGCGCTTGGATGATGCCGCTGCCGAATCCCTGCAAAGCCCGTGAGGCGATGAGGAACGTGTCGCTCGGGGCTTTTCCGCAGAGCCACGAACCCAGCGTGAAGAGCACCATTCCGAGGATGTAAACGCGTTTGTTGCCGAAACGGTCGGCGAACCAGCCCGCCGAAGGCAGCATGACGGTCATGGTGATCATGTAGGCCGTGATGACCCATTCGGCCGAGGAGATGCCGATGTGGAAGGCCGACATAATGGCCGGAAGCCCGACGTTGACCACCGTAACGTCCAGCACGGCCATGAAGGTCCCGAGCATGATCATGCCCAGAATCCACCATTTGTAGCTGCTGCCCTGCCGGATATGTTCGCCGAGAGTCGTCATCCGGCGTGGCGGGTTCAAAAAAAGTGCCAGCCCGGGGGATTCGGCTGCCCAATGTTGCCGCAAGGCGCTCCCGTAAAAACAGGAAGGTGTCGCATTACTGCGACACCTCCGTACGTGCAGGTCCTGTAAGCCGGGTTCTGTCCCCGGGGCGAACCCCGGGTCCCTGTCATTTATCTAGGACGGCAGTCTCCTGCCGTCTCGAGCAACCTACCCCCCGGCATCGGGCGAGCAACCCTTAATTGCCGGTATACACGGTCTTGCAACCCACGGGACGTACTGCCGGGCGACATTGCTGCCCCCGCGGTGGGCTCTTACCCCGCCTTTTCACCCTTACCCGCAGTTTGCTGCGGGCGGTCGTTTTCTGTTACGCTACCACAACCTCACGGCTGTCAGGTCGTTAGCCTGCGTGGCGCTCTGTGTTGCCCGGACTTTCCTCTCCCGGCCTGGGGCCGGCAGCGACAGAGCGGACCTGCGCAGCAAAGGTAGGGAATTAAAAATTAAGAATTAAAAATTAAGAATTAAAAATTGCAGGCGGCAGGCCGGAATCATGCGGGGCCGTTTTTACAAGATCTTTTTGATCCACCGGAATCCTTTGTAGGGCGGATAGCGGAACGGCAGGTCGAGGCGCTTCGGCGACGAGACGACAGCCCGGCGGTGGGAGAACGCATCGAAACTGTCGCGCCCGTGGTAACGGCCCATGCCCGAGTTGCCTACGCCGCCGAAAGGCAGGTTGTCGTTGGCGATGTGCATGATCACGTCGTTGAGGCACGCTCCGCCCGAGGAGGTGTGCAGCAGGACTTTGCGGCCCGTTTCCTCCGGCCCGAAGTAGTAGAGCGCCAGCGGTTTTTCGCGGTCGTTGACGAAGGCTACGGCTTCGTCGGTGTCGTCGAAGGGAATCATCGGCAGCACGGGGCCGAAAATCTCCTCCTGCATCACGGGCGATGCGGGGTCCGTGTCGGTGAGCAATGTCGGTTCGATGTAGCGGTCGGCAGCGTCCGTGCGGCCGCCGATCCGGATTTTTCCCTGTGGGAGGTAGCCCGCCACGCGTTCGAAGGCGCGGTCGTTGACCAGCCGGACGTAACAGGGGCTTTGCTGCGCATCGTCGCCGTGGAGTTCCCGCAGGGCACGGGCGAACGCTTGCGTGAATTGGTCTTGCAGCGAACGGTGGATCAACAAATAGTCGGGTGCAATGCAGGTTTGCCCGGCGTTGAGGGTTTTGCCCCAGGCGATGCGGCGGGCGGCGGTCGCGATGTCGGCCCCGCGGTCGACGATGCAGGGACTTTTACCGCCCAGTTCCAGCACGACGGGCGTCAGGTTTTTCGCGGCTGCGGCCATGACGATCCGTCCCAGCGCAGGGCTTCCCGTGAAAAAGATCACGTCCCAGCGCAGGTCGAACAACCGGGTGTTCACATCCCGGTCGCCCTGCACGACGGCGACGTATTGTTCGTCGAAAATTTCGGCGACGAGCCCTTCGATCGTCTTTGCGACGTGGGGCGTATAAGGCGAAGGTTTCAGCAGGGCGGTGCAGCCGGCCGAGATGGCCCCGACCAGCGGGTTCAGCAGCAGTTGCACGGGATAGTTCCACGGTGCGACGATGAGCGCCTGCCCGAGGGGCTCGCTGACGATCCGGCTTTTCGACGGCAGGAGTTTGAGCGGCGTGGGGCGCGGCTCGGGGCGCATCCATTTGCCGAGGTGGCGCAGGTGGCTGCGGATTTCACTCCGGACGATGCTGATTTCAGTAAGATAGGCCTCTTCGGGGGATTTACGCAAGTCTGTCCACAGGGCGTCGCAGAGGCGTTTTTCCCAGTTGACAAGGGCCGCTTCGAAACGCCGGAGCATCGTGCGGCGGAAGGCTTCGGGAAGCGTCGCTCCCGAGCGGAAATAGGCTTTCTGGGCCGCGGCAAGGGCCGAAATGCGTGCGGCAGGGGTGTTTTCGAGGGGCATAAGGCAGTATATATAACGTGGTCCGGCGAACCGCAATCGGATAACCTGCGAGGTTGCGGCCTCGCTGAAATCCTGTTGGCTGCGGGCTTTCCCGCACCGTTGCAAAGCCGCTGCCACACTCGGCGGAGCGGCTATTTCTCGCGGAAAATGTTCAGGTGTGCCAGCAGCGGGTTGCGACGGTCGAGCACGACGAATTCCAGCAGCAGCAGGATCAGTGCGGCGATGAGCAGGTATTGGTACTGTTCGTTGAACTCCTCGAAGCGGACCATCGAAAGTTCGGTCTGCTCCATCTCGTTGATTGCCTTGACGACCTCTTCGAGGCCGATCGACTGCTTCGACGAACGGACATAAACGCCGCCCGTAATGTCGGCGATCTTGGCCAGCATCTCTTCGCCCAGTTTCGAGACGACCATTTCGCCGTTCTCGTCCTTGATGAACTCGCCGCCGATCTGAATCGGGGCGCCTTCGGGCGTGCCGATACCGATGGTGAAGATTTTGACGCCCATCTGGGCGGCACGTTCGGCGACGGCGATAGCGTCGTCGTCGTGGTTCTCACCGTCGGTGATCAGGATGATTACGCGGCCGTGGCTCTGCTCCGTCTCGCCCGAGAACGACAGCAGGGCCTGTTCCAGGGCCTTGCCGATCGCCGTGCCCTGCACCGACACCAGCGACGGGTCGATTCGCCGCGCAAAGGCCCGCGCCATGCGGTAGTCCGAGGTGATCGGCAGTTGGACCTTGGGTTCTCCGGCGAAGACGACCAGTCCCACGCGGTCTTGCTGCAACCCCTCGAAGAGTTTGCCGATGGCGTATTTGGTTCGTTCGAGGCGGTTGGGCTGGAAATCTTCGGCCAGCATCGAGTTCGAGACATCGACCGTGAGCATCATTTCGATGCCCCGGGCTTTCTCCTCGCGGAGTTTCGAACCGAATTGCGGGCGTGCCGCGGCCAGCACGACCAGCGTCACGGCGCTGCAGAAAAGGATGAATTTGAAGGCGATGCGCCCGGTCGATACTTCGGGCATCAGCTCTTCCAGGATGCCCGGATGGCCGAAACGCGCGAGCCGCCTGCGGCGGTTGCGTGCGGCCAGCCAATAGAGCGCGATGAGCACCGGGACGGCCAGCAGGAGCCAGAGATATTGCGGATTTGCGAAGCGGAACATAAGCAAATTTTCTTTACGGTATGCGTTTCAGGACGAGGTTCGAGAGCAGGAACTCCGCGAGCAGCAGCCCCAGGGCGGCGAGCGCCCAGACCAGGAACAGTTCGTGGTAGGAGATATGCTCGGTCACCTCGACCTTGCTCTTTTCGAGTTGGTTGATCTCGTCGTAGACGGCTTTCAGCTTGTCTTTGTCCGTGGCCCGGAAGTAGCGGCCGCCGGTCATGTCGGAGATCGCTTTCAGCACCTTTTCGTCGATTTCGACCTTCTGGTTGACGAAGATCAGATTGCCGCCCATGTCGATGGCCGGGTAGGGGGCCATGCCTTCGGTTCCCACGCCGATCGTGTAGACGCGAATGCCCTGCGCCTTGGCGATTTCGGCGGCGGTCATCGGCGCGATTTCGCCCCGGTTGTTCACGCCGTCGGTCAGGAGGATGATGACCTTCGACTTGGCGTCGCTCTCGCGCAGGCGGTTGATGGCCGTCGCCAGGCCGTTGCCGATGGCCGTGCCGTCCTCGATCAGGCCGCTGCGGATGCGGGCCAGGAGGGTTTGGAGCGTACTTTGGTCGGTGGTCAGCGGACTCTGCGTGAAGGCTTCGCCGGCGAATGCCACCAAACCGATGCGGTCGCCGTAGCGGTCGGCGATGAACGATCCGGCGACCTCCTTGGCCGCCGTGATGCGGTCGGGTTTGAAGTCACGGGCCAGCATCGAGCCCGAAACGTCGATGGCCAGCATGATGTCGATGCCCTCGGTGTTCGAACGCACGTTCTGCTCGATATCCTGCGGACGGGCCAGCGCTACGACGAGCAGTGCGAAAGCCGCTGCGCGCAGCACGAAAGGCAGGTGGCGCAGGTAGTAGCGTACGGTCCGGGGCGCCCGCACGACGCCGGCGACGCTCGAAATCTGGATCGAGGCCCCGCCCTGCAATGCACGCCAGACGTAGTAGCCGATCATCGGCACGAGCAGCGTCAGCAGCCAGAGGTAATATGGTGAAGCAAAATGCATAGCTTACGCAATTAAAAATTAAGAATGAAAAATTAAAAATTATTTTGTCTCTTTCATTGTTTTCAGGATACTTGCAAGGATATTCGTCAATTCCCGGCAATCAGAAAAAATACTTTTAAATTCGTTCTCCGTCAGGTAGTCCGTGCTGTATAACAATTCCAACCAATATTCGGTTTCATACGTTTCCTTTAATGCAATGTGCATTTTTGCGATGAAATCCTCTTTCGATTGTCCTCCGATTGCTTCCCGGACGTTTGCTCCGATACTCGTTCCGCTTTTAAGCAGCTGTTTCGAAAGTACGTACTCGTTATTCGTTTCGGAAATATGCTTATACAGCCGGACAATCCGGATTGCAAAATCGAGGCTCTTGTCCTTTATGATGTTATCGGCCTTCAATTTTTAATTCTTAATTTTTCATTTTTAATTAAAACAAGCTACCAGTTTTTCTTTCCGCGGACCACCACGCCCTGTTTCTCCTTGAGCTTCTCCTGGGTCTTGTCCTCCTGGGCCTGAATGGCGTCGAGCATCTGTTGCTGCTCTTGCGGCGAGATACCCGAAGGCGTCGGCTGGCCCTGCTGGTCGCCTTTGCCTTCCTTGTCGCCCTGCGAGGGGTTTTGCTGCCGGTCCTGGTCGCCCTTCTGGTCGTTCGGGTTGCCCTTCTGGTCCTTCTGGTCGCCTTTCTGATCGGGGTTCTGCTGGCCCTGGCCGTTCTGGTTCTGGTCCTTGTTCTGGTCTTTGTCCTGGTCCTTTTTGTCGTCGCCGCCACCGCCGCCGCCGTCCTTGTTCTGGTCGAGCAGCCGCTTGGTATAGGCGTAGTTGTACTTGGCCTCCATGTCCGAGGGATTCAGGCGCAGCGACTGCTTGTAGCTTTCGAGCGCCTCCTGGTATTTCTGTTGCTTGAACTGGGCGTTGCCGAGGTTGTAGAACGCTTCGGCGCGCTCCGTGTCCGCACGCAGCGAGTCGGCCGCAGCCTGCTGCATGGTCTGCTCGGCGCGGTCGAACCGTTCGGCTTTGTAGAGGGCGTTGCCGAGGTCGTAAGTTGCCTCGAACTGTCCCGCAGCGGCCTGCAGGGCCTGCTCGTAGCGGCCGATCGCCTGCTCGTAATTGCCCTTGTTATACTGCCGGTTGCCTTTGCGCACCAGCGAGCGCTCGGGCATATCCTGGGCTTGCGCCCCGGCGGCGGCAAAGATAAACAGGGTGATATAGAGTAACTTGTACATCGTTGTTGCGTTTAGTTTTCCTTCGGAGCTTCTTCCTCGTCGGGAGTCTCCTCCTCGGCGATTTTCGTTTCCTCGACGAAGTAATATGCCTTCAGGTAGTCGGCCTCGTTCTGCTCGGCTTCGGGCGTCGCTTTGGCGAATTTCACCAGGTCGGCGTCGCGCAGGATCGCCGTCAGGTCCATCCGGGCCTTGTCGGGCAGCTCCTCCGCACGCATCGTCTCGATGATTTCGTCGGAGGTCATCTCCATGGCGCCGAAGCCCCAGCGGGCGGCGATGTAGGTGCGCAGGATGTCCGTCAGTCCCGAATAGTAGAGTTTATGTTTGTTGTTCTGCCACAACTTTTGGTTGTGGAGCGCTTCGAGGGCCTGGATGGCGGCGACGTGCGGCGGCAGCGGCGGGGCGGGTTTGAACAGGTCGCCGAAGCCTTTGCCGCGGCTGGCGAGGTAACGTTTGAGTGCATAGCCGGCGATCAGCAGCGCCAGAATGAAGAATATTCCCCATTTGATATAACCGCTCAGTTCGCGGAAGCGGAACGGCAGGTTTTTCTGGCCTTTCAGGTCGTAGATCGACTGCGAGGTGGAGTCGATCTGGAACGTAGCCACCTCCAGGTAGACCGAATCGGTGCTGCGGAGCGTATCGAGGATGTTCTTGTCGGCATAGAGCACCTGCGCCGCGCCGAGGTTGTATTTGCCTTCGTCGAAGGCGGCCAGCCGGTAGCGTTTGCGCAGTTTCAGGCGGCGGCCGTCGCGTTCGAGCGTGTCGACCGGGCAGCTTTCGACCAGTTCGAGTTTCCCTTCGGCGTTCTGGAATTCGGGAAACTCCACGACCTGTACGAGGTCCTTCTCCACGTCGATGATATAATCGAAGCGGTCGCCGATCATGATGCTGTCGGGTTCGACGCGCGCCGTGACCGTGGGCGTTTCCTGCGCCCGGGCCGCGAATCCGGTGAAAAGAAGCGCTATTGCAAAGAGTCGTTTCATCGCTGTTTGAACAGTTTTATTAATTCGGCCACATAGTCGCCGTCGGTCGAGATCATGGCCGTGTCGATGCGGTTGTGCTTGAGCGTGGAGTCGATTTCGCTGCTGCGCTGCTGCCACGAGGCGGCGTAGTGGTTGCGTACGGCCCGCGAGGAAGTGTCGACCCAGACCTTGCGGCCCGTCTCGGCGTCGCGCAGGCTGACGATGCCCACGTCGGGAAGTTCCGTTTCGCGGGGGTCGAAGACGCGGATGCCCACCAAATCGTGCTTGCTCCCGGCGATTTTCAGCGCATCGTCCAGCGCCGATTTGTCGTTGGACGAATCCATGAAGTCCGAGAGGATGAAGGTCGTGCAGCGCTTTTTGTTGACGTTGGTCAGAAAGCGCACCGGTTCGGAGAGCTTCGTGCCGGCCGATTCGGGCCGGAACCCGATCAGTTCGCGGATAATCATCAGGATGTGGCTGCGGCCCTTCTTCGGGGGAATGAACTTTTCGACCTTGTCCGAAAAGAAGATGCACCCCACCTTGTCGTTGTTCTGCGCGGCGGAGAAAGCCAGCACTGCGGCGATTTCGGTGATGATGTTTTTTTTCAGGCGGTCGGTCGAGCCGAACATGCGCGAGGCCGACACGTCGACCAGGAGCATCATCGTCAACTCGCGTTCCTCTTCGTAGACCTTGATGTGGGGTTTGCGCGAGCGGGCCGTGACGTTCCAGTCGATGTCCCGCACGTCGTCGCCCGCACGGTACTCCCGCACTTCGGAAAACGACATACCCCGCCCGCGGAAAGCCGTATGGTACTTTCCGGCGAAGATCTCGTTCGAAAGACCGCGGGTCTTGATCTCGATCTTACGGACGCGTCTGAGAATATCGTTCTCGGTTTCCTGCATCGTTAGGGTACGATTACGTTGTTAAGGATGTCGGTGATGATCTCCTCGGTGGTGATGTTCTCGGCTTCGGCTTCGTATGTCAGGCCGATGCGGTGGCGCAGCACGTCGTGGCAGACGGCGCGCACGTCCTCGGGGATGACGTAGCCGCGGCGGCGGATGAAGGCGTAGGCGCGGGCGGCCTTCGCGAGCGAAATCGACGCACGGGGCGAACCGCCGTAGGCGATCAGGTTCTGGAGTTTCTGGAGGTTGTACTCCGCGGGTTCGCGCGTGGCGAAGATGATGTCGATGATGTATTTTTCGATCTTCTCGTCCATGTAGACATCCTCGACCACCTTGCGGGCCTTGACGATGTCGTCGGGTGTGATTACCTTGTTCACCTTGGGCATGCCGGCTCCGGAGAGGTTCATGCGCACGATGTCGCGCTCCTCCTGCTTCTTGGGGTAGGAAATCTTGGCTTTGAGCATGAAACGGTCGACCTGCGCTTCGGGCAGCGGATAGGTTCCCTCCTGCTCCAGGGGGTTCTGCGTAGCCAGTACGAGGAAAGGCTGCGGCAGGGGATAGGTGCTGTCGCCGATGGTTACCTGGCGCTCCTGCATGGCTTCGAGCAGCGCCGACTGCACCTTGGCCGGGGAGCGGTTGATTTCATCCGCCAGTACGAAGTTGGCGAAGATCGGACCTTTGCGCACGACGAAATCCTCGCTTTTCTGCGAGTAGATCAGCGTACCGATCAGGTCGGCGGGCAGCAGGTCGGGGGTGAACTGGATGCGCGAGAAACCCGCGTCGACGGCCTTGGCGAGCGTCGTGATGGCCAGCGTCTTGGCCAGGCCCGGCACGCCTTCGAGCAGAATGTGTCCGTTGGACAGCAGGCCGATCAGCAGGGTGTCCACCAGGTGGCTTTGGCCTACGATGACCTTTCCCATTTCGTTCCGGAGCGTATCGACGAAAACCGATTCGCGCTCGATACGCTCGTTTAGTTCTTTGATGTTGATGACTTCGCTCATTGTTTTATTCTTGTTGTAGTATTGTCGTGGGATGTAACTTTTTAACGTTTGCAATGCAAAGATATTATTTTCTTTCAAAAATTCTTTCTTAAATCTTATTAACTTTGCAGTCATGGAATCCAAAGAATCTCCGATATTACAGGGTTTGAACCCCGCCCAGCGGGATGCCGTGGTCAATTACGACTCGCCGTCGCTCATCATCGCGGGCGCCGGGTCGGGCAAGACCCGCGTGCTGACCTCGCGTATAGCATACATGATCGAACAGGGCATAAAGCCCTGGAATATTCTGGCGCTGACCTTCACCAACAAGGCCGCCGAGCAGATGCGCGAGCGCATTGCGCAGATGCTGCCCGACAACCGCAGCCGTTATATCCGCATGGGTACGTTCCACTCGGTTTTTTCGCGTATCCTGCGGGAGAACGCCGGGAAGATCGGGTTCACCGACTCGTTCACGATCTACGAACCCAGCGACTGCAAGAACCTCCTGAAGACGATCGTCCGCGAACTGAACCTTCCGGACGAGAAGTACAAGCCCAACGTGCTGGCTTCGCGCATTTCCTATGCCAAAAACTGCCTCGTCACGCCGGGCGCCTACCTGGCCAATTCGACCTGCGCCGCCGAGGATCGGCAGGCGCAGATTCCCGAGTTCGGCAACATCTACAACATCTACTGCCAGCGCTGCAAGCGTAACGGCGCGATGGACTTCGACGATTTGCTGTTGCAGACCAACATCCTGCTGCGCGACTGCCCCGACGTGCTGGCCCGCTATCAGGAGCAGTTCAAATACATCCTCGTCGACGAGTATCAGGACACCAATTATGCCCAGTATACGATTATCCGCCGCCTGTCGCAGACGCACTCGAAGGTCTGCGTCGTGGGCGACGACGCGCAGTCGATCTACTCGTTCCGCGGGGCCAAGATCGAGAATATCCTTTCGTTCAAGAAGGATTATCCCTCGGCGATGGTTTTCAAACTGGAACAGAACTACCGTTCGACGCGTACGATTGTCGATGCGGCCAACTCGGTGATCGTACGTAACTCGAAACGCATGGAGAAGCATTGCTTCTCGGAGGGCGATGTGGGCGATAAAATCCGCATTCTGAAGGCCTATACCGACCGCGAGGAGGCGGAAATGGTCGTCACGGACCTGCGCGACAAGGTCCGTGCGGCAGACGACGAGTGGTCGGAGGCGGTGATCCTTTACCGTACGAACAACCAGTCGGCCGTGCTGGAGGACAATCTCCGCCGCCGGGGCATTCCCTACCGCATTTACAAAGGTTCGTCGTTTTACGACCACAAGGAAATCCGCGACATGATGGCGTATATCCGGTTGGTGATCAATCCCCGCGACGACGAGGCGTTCAAGCGTATCGTCAACTATCCGGCGCGCGGTATCGGCGACACGACCGTGCAGCGCATCGCGCAGTTGGCGGCCGAGCGGGGTGTTTCGATGTGGGAAGCGGTCGACGCGCTGGTTGCCGAACCCGTTACGGACCCCGTGCAGAAGACCATTGCCCGCAAGGTGACGGATTTCGTGGCGATGATCCGTGCGATGTCGCTGGCCCGCAACGACAAGGGGCTTTACGACTTCGGCCTGGAGATCGCTTCGCGGTCGGGCATCATCGCGGCCTACCGGGCTGAAAATACGCCCGAAGCCACTTCGGCACTGGACAATATCGAGGAGCTGCTGAATTCGATGCAGGAGTTCAAGGAGCGGTGCGATGCTGAAATCCGCAACGGCGAGCGTCCCGAAGAGGAGGAGGCGACCATCGAGGAGTGGTTGCAGAACATGATGCTGATGACCGACATGGATAAGGACGATCCTGCGGAGAAAAACAAGGTGACGCTGATGACGGTCCATTCGGCCAAGGGATTGGAGTATAAATATGTGTACATCGTAGGTCTTGAAGAAAACCTCTTCCCTTCGCAGCGGGCTGCCGAGTCGCCCGACGGCATCGAGGAGGAACGCCGCCTGTTCTACGTAGCCCTGACCCGCGCCAAAGTTTCGGCGACGATCTCCTATGCCGAGATGCGTTTCAAATGGGGCAACATGGAATTTTCGCGTCCGAGTTGTTTCCTGCGCGAGATCGACCCCAAATACATCGAATCGGACACCGACTTCGCCGAGGAGCGCCCGCGGTGCCAGGCCGGCGACGACGGACCCGCGGCCATCGACGAACTGCGCCGCCGCTTCGACTACCGCTTCCAGCAGAAACAGCAGGGCGGGGGGCGTTTCGGCGGAAACGGCGGTTCGGGTGGTTACGGAGGCCGCAGCGGTTCCGGCAGCGGCGGCAGTTTCGGCCGCCCGGCGGACGGCGAATCGGGACCGGCGCGGCGTTTTGCGCGGGCGACGCAGCCCCAACGCCCGGCGGCGGCTCCCGATCCTGCACTCGTGCAGACGCCGAGGCCCTCGACCGACGGCATGCGCCGCGTCGGTGTGCGTCAGGCGATGGACGGCGGACTTGCCTCCGGGGATTCGGCTCCCGTGAGCGGCGATTATGCAGTGGGGCAGCGCGTCGAACACCCGAAGTTCGGCGTGGGCATCGTGCAGCGCATCGAAACCCTCGCCACGGACCACAAACTCGTGGTGGCTTTTGACAATGCGGGTGAAAAGACCCTGCTGGCCAAATTTGCAAAACTGACTAAATTATAACAGAATGAATCTCTCCACTCCGCTGGTGTCGGTTTGCATAACGGCCTACAACCAGGAAAAATATATCGCACAGGCGATCGAAAGCGTATTGACGCAGCAGACTTCGTTCGATGTGGAACTGGTAGTAGGCGATGACGGCAGTACGGACCGTACGGGGGAGATTTGCCGGGGCTATGCAGCGAAATACCCCGACCGTATCCGGTTGCTGGCTTCGCCGGTGAATCTCGGGATGCGGGCCAATTACAAACGCATCTTCGAAGCGTGCCGGGGACGTTATATCGCTATTTGTGACGGCGACGACTGGTGGACGGACCCGCAAAAACTGGAATTGCAGGTCGAACTTATGGAGTCGGACCCGGAATGCGGCATGTGTTACGCCCGGTCGTATTTCTGGATAGAGGCGGAAAAACGGGTCGCTTCGCTTTTCCCGGCCGGAAAGCCTCACGTGACTTTCGATGAACTGATTCTGGAGAATACGATTCCCAACCCTACGGCATTGGTACGCCGGGAGTTGGTCGAGAGTTATTATACCGAGGTGCGGCCGCTTGAAAAGCCCTGGCCGCTGGATGATTACAGCATGTGGCTCTGGTGCGCCGCGCATGCCCGGATTCGTTTTATGGATCGCGTATTTATGAGTTACCGGGTGTTGAGCGACAGTAGCTGTCACTTCTCGGATCCCCGGGCGAAAGTGCGCTATGAGGATCAGGTGGCCGATATCCGGAGGTGGTTCGATGCCGCTTTCGGCCATCGCTCCCATTACCGGGCCTTGGAGCAGCAGCAGATTCTGCTCGGGCTCGAACTGCTGAAGCCGCTCGGGTTCCGCGCTTCGCTGGGATACTGGGTGCGCACGGTCGCGGCGCATCCGCGTCTGCTGCTGTTGGGCCGGGGCTATCACGCTCTTTCGCGGGCGTTCCGGAAGTCGCTGAAAAAGACGCTGAAAATCGATGGACGCCGAAAATAATACGCCGTTGGTATCGGTCTGCATGACCGCCTACAACCACGAAGATTACATTGCCGAAGCCATCGAAAGCGTGTTGGCGCAGCAGACTTCGTTCGGCGTGGAGTTGGTGTTGGGCGAGGATTGCAGTACGGACCGTACGGGGCCGATTTGCCGGGAGTACGCGGCGAAATACCCCGACCGCATCCGGCTGGTGACTTCGCCGGGGAATGTCGGCATGCGGGCCAATTACCGCCGCACGTTCGATGCGTGCCGCGGGAAATACGTGGCTTACCTCGACGGCGATGACTGGTGGACGGACCCGCAAAAACTGGAATTGCAGGTCGGACTGATGGAGTCGGACCCCGGATGCGGGATGTGCTGCACCGCCGCAATCGATTATTACCAGGCGACGGGCGAACGGAAGCCCTATCCGCCGGAGCGTTATACCGATTTCGACCGGTTGTTGCTGCGCACGACCGTCGCCAACTGCACGACGCTCGCCCGCCGGGAGCTGATCGCCGCCTACTATGCCGAAGTGCGTCCCGAAGAACATCCCGAGTGGCAGACCGACGACTGGCCGATGTGGCTGTGGTTTGCGGCGAAGGGCCGAATCCGGTTTATCGACCGTCCGACGGCCGCACACCGCCGCCTGCCCGAGAGCGTGAGCCATACGCCTTCGCACGTGAAGCGCATCGCCTTCCGCGATTCGCTCATGGGCATCAGCCTCTGGTTCGACGCGCACTACGGCACGGGGCGCAATCGTTTCCGCATCCTGCGCGAACGCAGCGGGGTTGCGCTGTGGGTCCTTTCGTGGGAGGGTACGGTCGGAGAGTATGCGGCGCGCTGGCGGAAGGATATATGCGCCTGTCCGCGTTTGCTGTTGTGTCCCGAAGGACCCGGACTGCTGGTGAAAAAGATTTTGTTTCGACGTAAAAAATAACGGCTATGACAACAAAAGAGCGTTACGACGGCATCATTGCCTGGTTCTCGGAGCACATGCCTGTGGCTGAGAGCGAATTGCAGTACACCGACCCTTACCAACTGCTGGTGGCGGTGATCCTTTCGGCCCAGTGTACCGACAAACGGGTGAACATGACTACCCCGGCCCTGTTCGAGGCTTTCCCGACGCCGTTCGAGATGGCCAAGGCTTCGGCCGAGGAGATTTATCCCTATATCAAGAGCATCTCCTACCCGAACAACAAGGCCAAAAACCTTGCGGGGATGGCCCGGATGCTGTGCGAGCAGTTCGGCGGCGAAGTCCCGAGCGACCTGGACGAGATGCAGCGCCTGCCCGGCGTGGGCCGCAAGACGGCCAATGTGCTGGGCGCCGTTTTGTGGCAGAAGGAGGTGATGCCGGTCGACACGCACGTCTTCCGCGTCTCGGAGCGCATCGGGCTGACGACCCGGTCGAAAACCCCGCTCCAGACCGAACTGACCCTTGAAAAGAATATTCCCGGCCACCTGCTGCCCGTCGCCCACCACTGGCTGATCCTCCACGGGCGCTACGTCTGCACGGCCCGGGCCCCGAAATGCAGCGAGTGCGGCATTGCGACCTGGTGTCGCAAATACGCCGCCGACCGGAAATCGGCTGCGAAAAAATCGTAAATTCACCGAAAAACCGAATCCGCCATGATGAAACTTGTTCTACGCTTGATTTTCGTGTTGCTGCCACTGGGCAGTATGGCCCAGACGCAGGACTCCCTGCGGGTGCTGTGGGTCGGAAACAGTTTTACCTATTACAACGACCTGCCTGCGACGGTGCGTGAAATCGCCGCTTCGCAGGGTGTGAAACTTTCGTGTGCGCGTATCCTCAAGGGCGGCGAGCGCTTCTCGGGACACCTGAAGAACCGGGCGCTGCTGGACACGCTCGCGCGCGGCGGCTGGGACTACGTGATCCTGCAGGAGCAGAGCTCCTCGCCCGCGATGCCGACCGGCGAGGTCGCCCGCGAGGTCTACCCTTTTGCGCGGACGCTCGACAGTCTCGTGCACGCCGGATCGCCCCGCGCGCAGGTGATTTTCTACATGACGTGGGGTCACCGCAACGGCTGCCGTCGGCCCGTGGCGGGCTATCCCCCGATCAACAGCTATGAACTGATGCAGGCGCGGCTGGTGACGAGCTATCTCGAAATGACCTACGACAACGACGCATGGTGCGCCCCGGTCGGCCTGGCGTGGCGGCAGGTGCGGGCCGAACACCCGGACTGGGATCTTTACCAGCCGGATAATTACCATCCTTCGCCCACAGGGAGTTACCTGGCGGCCAACGTGATTTTTACGACGATTTTCCGGAAGCCCTATCTGACGGAAGTGCGGGCGGGGCTCCCTGCGGAGCAGGCCGGATACCTCCAGCACCTGGCCCAGCGGACCGTGCTCGACAACCTCGTGCTGCTGAATATCCGGTAGGTCTGTGGATGCGGGTTTGTTATATCCCCCCTTTTTTCCTATCTTTGTCCAGTTCACCAATGCGGACCAAGCCGAATGAAGTTATCGAAAGAACACATCGGACGCCTGCGTGAGTTGCTTGCGCAGCCCCGGCAGCGGATCGTCATCGTCTCCCACACCAATCCCGACGGGGATGCCGTCGGGTCGTCGCTCGCATGGGCCGAAGTCCTGCGTACGATGGGGCATGAGGTGACCTGCGTCGTCCCCAATAAATTCCCCTATTTCCTCGACTGGATGCCCGGCATCGACGAGGTCGTGGTCTTCAAGGCCGATACCGAGGGGCGCGCCGCACGCGCTATTGCCGAAGCCGACGTGATCTTCTGCCTCGATTTCAATGCCGTTTCGCGGCTCGAAATCCTCAGCGACACTATCGAGGCCAACACCACGGCCCGCCGTGTGCTGATCGATCATCACCTCTCGCCCGACGAGGGCTTCGATCTTCTGTTCTCGCATCCCGATTCGTCGAGCACGTGTTTTCTGGTTTACAGCATTGTCGAGGCGATGTGCGGCACGGAGGCCATCACACGCAGCATGGCCGAATCGCTTTACGTCGGCATGATGACCGATACGGGTAATTTCGCCTTCTCGTTCCTCACCCCGGAGTTGTTCCGCGCCGTGGCCGTGCTGATCGAAAAGGGGATCTCGATTCCCGACATTTACAACAACGTTTACAACGCCTATACCGAAGGCCGCGCGCGGCTGTTCGGCTATGCCATCAACCGCAAGATGGAGGTTATCCAGGACGGCACGGTGGCTTATATGTCTTTGCTGGAAAACGAGATGCGCCGCTTCCAGTTTCAGCAGGGCGACAGCGAGGGATTTGTCAACTACGCCCTCACGATCAAGAAGGTCAAGATGTCGGCCATGTTCCTCGCCCACCGCAAGTTTATCCGCGTGTCGCTGCGCTCGCGGGGCGATGTCGATGTCAACCTTTTCGCCCGCAAATATTTCGGCGGCGGCGGCCACAAAAACGCCGCGGGCGGCAAGTCGTTCGTTTCGATGCAGGAGACTATCGACCACTATATCCGTTCGGTGAAGGAGTTCGCCGACGACGGCCTTCTGGGCTGAAATCATGGATGATTTTCGCCTCAAAGTCTTTATCGCTGCGGCCCGGACGCTGAGTTTCACCCGGACCGCCGAACAACTCTACATCTCGCAGCCCGCCGTGAGCAAGCACATCGGCGAGTTGGAATCCCGTTATAAGGTACAACTTTTCGCCCGCCGCGGCAGCCGCCTGGAGCTGACCGATGCGGGCCGCACGATGCTGGAGGCCGCCGAACGGCTGGCCGACGACTACCGCCGCCTCGAATACGAGATGAGCCTCTGCACCGGCCTGGCCGAGGGCGAACTCCGCCTCGGGGCCAGTACGACCATTGCGCAATACCTCCTGCCGCCGATCCTGGCGCGTTTTACGGCGCGTTTTCCCGGGGTGCGGGTCTCGGTGTTTTCGGGCAACAGCGCCGAGGTCGAGCAGGCGCTCGGCGAACATGCGGTCGATCTGGGGCTGGTCGAGAGTCTCAGCCGCCGGCAGGGGCTGCATTATACGCTTTTCAAATCCGACGAACTGGTGCTGGTAGCCAGTTCGTGCGGGAAATACGCCCGTACTGATGCCGTGACGCCCGAAGAGTTGCTGCAAATCCCGCTGGTGCTGCGCGAAAGCGGTTCGGGAACGCTCGAGGTGATCGCCGCAGCCCTTGCGGCGAAGGGTATCCGCCTCTCGCAGCTCCATGTGGCGATGCGCCTCGGTACTACCGAAGGAATCAAGGCCTTCGTCCGCAACAGCGACGCAATGGCCATCGTGTCGGTGATTTCGGTGGTGGACTGCCTGCGCAGCGGTACGCTGCGGATCGTCGATATCGAAGGCCTGGCATTCGTGCGGGATTTCAGTTTTGTGCATGCTGCCGCCGAACCTGCGCAGCTCGCCCGGCAGTTCATCGACTTCGCCCGGGCGGGTCTCTGACCGGGCATATCTTCGTCCGTGATAACTTCAGGTTATTCCGGATAACAAATTCTTGTTTCATATCCCGATAAAAGATGCGACCTTTGCCGGCGAAATAAAGTAAAAGTTATCGGTCGTTTTTAAAATCGTAAACGTATGTTGGAAAAAGGCAACAGGGCGAATACCCTGCACGGAATTCTTTTGATCGCCCTGTTTTCATTTGCGGCATTCTATATCGCCGAGGTCCCCATCGTCAGGAAACTCTCGTTCAGTCCGCTGATCGTCGGCATCGTGCTGGGTATGCTCTACGCCAACAGCCTGCGCAACAGGCTGCCCGAGACGTGGGTTCCCGGCATCCGGTTCTGCACCAAACAGGTTCTGCGCTGGGGCATCATCCTCTACGGATTCCGCCTGACGCTGGCCGAGGTGGCGGCCGTCGGCGTTCCGGCCGTGGTCGTCGACCTGATCGTCGTAACGGTTACCATCCTGGGCGGGGTTCTGCTGGGGCGGTTGCTGAAGATCGACCGCGACACGGCGCTGATGACCTCGACGGGCAGCGCCATCTGCGGCGCGGCGGCCGTGCTGGGCGCCGAACCGGTCGTGAAGTGCGAGGGATATAAAACCGCTATCGCCGTCTCCACGGTCGTTATTTTCGGGACCCTTTCGATGTTCCTCTATCCTGTTATGTACCGCACGGGGATGCTCGACGGGCTGACCGATACGGGCGTGGCCGTCTATACGGGCAGTACGCTGCACGAAGTGGCCCATGTGGCCGGGGCGGGCAACGCGATGGACCCGACCGATGCATTGGGAATCGCCGGGACGGCCACCATTACCAAAATGATTCGTGTCATGCTGCTGGCTCCCGTGCTTGTGATCATGGGCTTCGTGCTGGCGGGACGCCGGAAGACCGACGCCGGGGGACGTACCGAGAAACGGAAGATCGCCGTGCCGTGGTTCGCCTTCGGATTCATCGGGGTCATCGGCCTCAATTCACTGCTGCAATACCTTTGCGGGGCGGAGACGGTCCGGGAGATTCCGCTGAACGGGACCATCGAGTATATCGATACGTTCATGCTGACGATGGCCATGACGGCGCTGGGAACCGAGACGAGTTTCGACAAGTTCAAGCAGGCCGGGGCCAAACCCTTCGTGCTGGCCGGCCTGTTGTACGTCTGGCTGCTGGCGGGCGGTTATTACGTTACGAAGTACGTGGTCGGAATGCTGTAACAGTTCCCGTTACAGCTTCGGCAGCGTCGGATACTCGTGATCCGAATAAAGAAGCACCGTTTCCCGTATGAAGTCCGCGAAATCGCGGGCTTCTTCGTATGTAAGGGCCGTCGGGTAGCTCATCAGCACCAACTGGTGGGCGTGGAACGGATGGCGGAACGAGGGATGGATATACTCGTAGGGATTGGTGATGAAGCCCAGCCGCTCGTAGAAGTGCTGGCGGCGGACCGAGATGTCGTCCACCGGCGGGTCGATCTCCAGGATGACGCGCCGCCCCTGGCAGAAAGCCGCCAGGGCTTTCGAACCCATGTTCTGTCCCCGCAGGCGGGGCGAGACGGCGAGGTGTTCGACGTAGTGGTAATCCCCGGCGTTCCAGTGGAAGAGGATACCGATGAACTCGTCGCCGCGCCAGATGCCGTCGGCCTCGAAATGAGGATCGCCGAAGGCGCGGTCGTAACCCGCAGCGTTCCAGCGTTCGCAGTCGGGGAAAGAGACCTCGTAAAGGGCCCATGCTTCCGCCCAGCCTTTGTCCGAGCGGGATTTGAAGGGTATGAATTGCAGTTGCTGTGTCATGATTTCCGATTTTCGGCAAGATACGGCAAATTTCCCACAAAACCCAATTTGTCCGAGGGCCGGAAGCAGTCCGGGTTGCCTCCGGGCCGATGTTTCGCCTGAGAAATAGCTGAAATCCCGGAGCTTTGGTTCCGGGATTTCCCGTTGCGGCAGGGGCGGAAAAGGGACGTTCGAAAAAAAATTGCGGGAATTTGCATTTTCGGGGGTCGGTATTCGGAAACTGTGTGTCTACTGGGTGAAAGCAAAGGAAAAAAATTCTGTTTAGTGAAAACGATATGCAGAAGGAGATAGACAGACTGATCAATTCGTACCGGAGCAATACCTTAAATAAAGAGGAGGCCGGTATGCTGGCGGAATGGCTGGAAGAGTCGGACGAAAACCGGGCTTATTTCAGGGCGTGTCTCACCGGACGGGAACTGCCCGCATCGGCGAAGGCCGAGCGGGAATGGGCGCGTTTCGCTGCCCGCAACAAAATCCTGTTCGCCGTTCCCGGGGGTGCGAAGACGCACCGGAGGATATTTCGCCGTTATATTGCGGCAGCAGCGGCCGTGGCGATCGGCGTTTGCGCCGTATGGTTCTGGCAGCGTACTCCGGGGACTGTTCCCGTAGCCGGGACCGGAACGGAGATCAGCGCTGCGCAACCGCTGGAGTATCGGACGGCACGCGGTGAGAAACGCGACATCGTGCTGCCCGACGGTTCGACGGTCTGCATGAATTCCGAGGCGACGCTGACCCTGGACCCGGGATTCGGAAAGGCGACGCGCGAGATTGAATTCGACGGCGAGGCATTTTTTACGATTACACCCGATAAAAACTGTCCGTTCATCATTCACAGCGCCAATAACAACTATACGGTGTTGGGAACGTCGTTCAACCTGCAATCCTATGCCCGGGAGAATTTCGCTGTGGTGACGCTCCATACGGGTTGTCTGCAGGCGCAGGTCAAAAAAGATGTGATCATCCTCGACCCCAACGAAGAGTTGCAGATCGACGCCACGGCCAACACGATCTCCAAGCGGGCGGTGCGCATCGACGATTCGATCGGCTGGATCGAGGGAAGGCTGGTCTTCTCGGGGTATCCGCTGAAGGATGTGGCCAACAAACTTTCGCGTTATTACCAGGTCAAGATCAATATCCACGATGAGATCGCCAACCTGCAATATACGGGCGTGGTAGATCGCGAAACCCTCCCGGAGGCCCTTCGGATGATTTCCGAAACCTCGCCGGTGAGGCTGTCCATCACCAACATCGACGGGGAGTATTTCCTGTCGCGGGCAAAACGAAAATAACACACGGATTATCAACTACCTAAACATTTAAATGAATGAGCAATTTTGACAAATTCGAAGGTTGCTGCAGGCTCCTGCGACGCTGGCTGGCGTGCGGACTCGCTGCAATGTCCCTGGCGGTTGCGGGCGTCGCCCATGCCTCCGAAGCCGGGGAGAAACCCGCTCCGACCGTAACGCTTACCGTCGAGAGGGCGCCGCTGGCTACGGTCCTCAAACAGATCGAAGCCCAGACCTACTACACGTTCTTCTTCAACAACGAGTTGGTGGGCAAGGCCGCTCCGGTGACGCTTTCCGTAAAGCAGGCTCCGGTTCCCGACGTATTGGCGAAGATTTTTGCCGGGAGCGACCTTACCTATGAGTTCCGCGAGGACAAAATCCTGATCAAACGCAAAGGCGGCGGCAAATCCGCCGCACAGGCGCAGGAAGTACAGCCCGCCGGGACCATTGCCGGCAGACAGACTGCGGGTGTGGACCGGCAGGTGACCCCCCCCCAGCAACAGGGCTCCGCTTCGGCGGCCCCGGCACTGGTCCAGGGCGTTGTTAAGGACGATGCGGGACAGCCCGTTGCGGGCGTCAGCGTGATCGTCAAGGGTTCGCTTGTGGGAGCCGTCACCGAAAGTGACGGTTCGTACCGCATTAAGGCGCGCCCCAACGATCAGTTGTCGTTCAGTTTCCTGGGTTATAAGACGCAGGATGTCTATGTCGGCAGCAAGACGACCATCGACGTGAAGCTGGTCAGCACGGCGCAGGCCATCGACGACGTGGTCGTGACGGCGCTGGGTATGAAGCGCGAAGAAAAATCGCTGGGTTACGCCGCCACGAAAGTCAAGGGCGACGTTTTCTCGTCGGCGGCTTCGTCGTCCAACTGGATGTCGGGCCTTTCGGGCCAGGTGGCCGGTCTTTCGGTCGCCAAGGCCAACACGGGCGGTGGCGGTTCGATGCGCGTAACGCTGCGCGGCGAGTCGTCGATCGACCTCAATAACAACGGGGCGCTGTTCGTGATCGACGGTGTGCCGATGTTCAACACCTCGGCCGCAGGCGGCGAGTCGGGGGCCTATTCGATCGACTACGGCAACGGTACGGGTGACGTGAATCCCGAAGATATCGAGAACATCACGGTGCTGAAAGGCCCCGCTGCAACCGCACTCTACGGTTCAGAGGCTGCCAACGGCGCCATCATCATCACGACGAAATCCGGCGAGGGGCAGGACGGTGCAGTGTCGGTAACCTTCACCTCGAATTTCGTTGTCGACCAGATCAACTCCTCGCCCGACTTCCAGTATATCTACGGACAAGGCTCGTCGAAGGGAACCGACGGTTTCCATTACGGCGATCCCGTCGACGGCGAGGGTACGAGTACGCTCGACGTGTCGTCGTGGGGCCCCAAGATGGACGGTACGCTCTACTATCAGTATTACGACGTGAACCGCGGTATCGGCGTCGACGAGAACGGCGTGCGCATCAAGACGCCGTTCGTCAGCTACGGCAACTGGTTCAAGAATTTCTTCCAGAACGGATGGACCGCGACCAACACGCTGTCGGTTTCCGGCAAGATCAACAAGAACAACTCGATCCGTTTTTCGGTGACCGACTACCGCAGCGAGTCGATTATCCCCAATTCGCCGTGGTCCAAGCAGTCGCTGTCGCTCAAGAGCAACAATAAGGTTAACAAGTGGCTCTCGATGGACACCTCGCTGACCTACTACCGCAAGGACGACGACAACCTGCCCGTGATGGGTTACGGTTCGAGTTCGATCATGTATTCGCTGTGGTGCATGTCGCCCAACATCGACATGAACTGGGCCAAGCAGTACTGGTATCCCGGCCAGGAGGGTATTCAGCAGGATTCCGATCTTTCGGGCGGCAAGAACAACCCCTATTTCGTGGCTTACGAGCAGATCAACTCGCTCGACCGCGACCGCATGTTCGGCAACACGGCGCTGAACCTCCACCTTTACAAGGGTCTCGACCTGATGCTCCGCGGCGGTATCGACTTCTCGCGCGACCTGCGCACGACCCGCCACCCGAAAAGCTCCTATTCGCAGAAATACGGCATGTACAACGAGACGGAGCTCACCTCGCTGCAGCTCTCGACCGACTTCCTGCTCAAATACGACCGCAAGCTGGGCGCCGGCTTCAACATCACGGCCAACCTGGGCGGAAGCATCATCAACCGCTCGTTCGTGCAGACGGCCAAGACCGCCGAGCAGCTCAAGCAGCCGGGCGTCTACTCGCTGGCCAACTCGGTCAACCGCATCAAGACCGACAGCTACTCCTACGAGCGCCAGACCAACAGCATCTACGGATTGGTTTCGCTCTCGTGGCGCGACGCCGTCTACCTCGACATCACGGGCCGCAACGACTGGTCGTCGACGCTGCCCAGCAACAACAACTCTTATTTCTATCCGTCGGTTTCGGCCAGCGTGCTGCTGAACGAACTGATCGACTTCGGTACGGCGCGCAACGTCGTCAACCTGGTGAAACTGCGCGGCAGCTTCGCGCAGGTGGGTAACGACACGAAGCCTTACCGCACGTCGAACTACCTCTCTTCTTCGGATTTCGCGGGCAATTACATGATTCCCCGTACGGCGGCCGACCTGAACCTCAAGCCCGAGATCGTGAGCTCGTGGGAGGTCGGAGCCGATATCCGCCTGTTCCAGAGCCGCCTGAACTTCGACATCGCCTACTACGACGGCGAATCGAAGAACCAGATCGTGAGCATGCCCGTAAGCCAGGCCTCGGGCGTTGCGAGCCGTTACAGCAACACGGGCCGCATCCGCAACTGGGGTTGGGAAGTATCGGCCAACGGAACGATTATCAAGACTAAAAAGGTACAGTGGAAAGCCTACATCAACTGGGCGCTCAACCGCAACCGGGTACTCGAACTGGGCGAGGGCGTCGATTCGTGGATCGTGGCTTCCTACTCGTCGCACGCCTACATGACGGCTTACGAGGGACAGTCGCTTTCGACAATGTACGGCCTGGGTTACAAGCGCGCTCCCGAAGGTTCGTTCATCGTGGGCAAGGACGGTTCGCTGACCGATGTCAGCGGACAGATGGTGATCGACGAGAACGGTTATCCGCAGTACTCCGACGACCTGCAGCGTATCGGCGAGTGCATGCCCGACTGGAAGGGCGGTTTCGGCACGAGCGTCAAGTGGAACGGCCTGACCCTTTCGGTGGCTTTCGACGGACAGTTCGGCGGACACGTCTACTCCTACTCCAACGCCCTGCTGGGGTCGCGCGGTAAGGGTACGATTTCGCTTCCGGGACGTTACGACGGACTGGTTTTGGACGGCGTCAACCTGCTGCCCGACGGCAACTACGTGAAGAACACGCACAAGACGGCCGACATCACCGAATACTACGGTCTGGCCTATGCGTTCCAGAACGCCGAGCAGAACTTCGTCAGCACGCAGTTCCTCAAGCTGCGCGAGCTGCGCCTCGACTACGAATTCCCGAAAAAACTGCTCTCCAAGACCGGCTTCATCAAGGGACTCGTGCTGTCCGTTTACGGACGCGACCTCTTCTGCTGGTCCGAGTTCCCGGGATGGGACCCCGAAGGCGCCTTCATGCGCGGTTCTTCGGTCGTGCCGGGATTCGAAATCGCCCAGATGCCCGGAACCCGCGCTATCGGCGGCAGTATCAAGATCACTTTCTAACGCAGGAGGAACCCAATTATGAAAAATACGATTATAAAACTGACTGCAGCCTTCTCGTTCGGTGCGCTCGCTTTGTCGGGCTGCGACAACTTCGACGAGATGAACGTCAACAACAACGCCCTGCAGACCACCAATGCCACGAGCTACGTGCAGCCGATCACCTTCGGCCTCGAATATGCGCTGCTGGAGCGCTCGTTCGATGTCAACTCGCAGCTCATGCAGTACACCGTGCAGGCGCAGACGCAGGCGGAGCGTATCTATAACTACCGCTTCAACAACTCGATCATCAACTACTTCTGGCAGAACATCTACCGCTGGGCCGGCAATGCCGAGACCATGCGTACGCAGGCCGAGAAGGACAACGACAAGACGGGCCTGGGCATCGCTTACATCCTCAAGGTGCTGACCCTCTCGCACATCACCGACGCATTCGGCGATGCGCCCTATTTCGAGGCCGGCAAGGGGTATACCGAAGGTAAGTTCTACCCGGCCTATGACAGCCAGAAGGAGATTTACCGCGATATGTTCGCGAAACTCGAACTGGCCAACGAACTGCTGGCCGAGAGTAAGGATTTCGACGCGCTGGAAGACTACATGTACGACGGAAAGGTCGCCCAGTGGCGCAAGTTCGGCAACTCGCTCTACGTCCGCCTCTTGATGCGCGCCGCGCTGAAAGACGAGAGCGACCAGGCCGGGGAACGCCTCGACGCCGTATCGAAGCTCAACGAGATTTTCTCCTATCCGTCGGTTTATCCCGTTTTCGAGAGCCGTGCGGATGCCGCCGACGTGAAGTTCGACGCGAATGTCAATGCACAGTACACGCCGTTCCACAACGTCCGCGCCGGACTCTGGAACGCCAACATGATCTGCGAACGGCTGATGGACGAGATGTACGATTCGTCGGTCGGCCTGAAGGATCCGCGTGCGTCGTTTTATTTCGACAAACTCGTGGGTGTGCCGACGCAGATCACCTATAACGAACTGATGGGCTACTTCGACACGGCGGGCCATTATCGTCGCAACGTGATCCAGGACCGCGACCATTTTCCGCTGATGAATTATTCGGAACTCTGGTTCATCTGGGCCGAGGCCGCCTACCGCGGCTGGATTCCCGGCACGCCGAAGGAGTATTACGTGAAGGCCGTTTCAGAGGCCGTCTATGAGTGGACGGACAATCCTGCGGCCGACCTGACATCGTTCCTCTCCAACTCGAAGGTGTCGCTCGATGCGCTCGACGGTGAAGAGGTGCTCGAACGGATCATGACCCAGAAGTGGATTTCGAACTTCCTGGTCGGCATCGAATCGTGGTGCGATTACCGCCGCACGGGTTATCCCGAGATGCCCGTCAAGGCGCTGGCCGCCAACGACGGCATCCTGCCCACCCGCCTGCGTTACCCCTCGGACGAGGAGTTCCGCAACAAAAACAACTATTTCGAGGCACTCGACAGCTGGCTCGGAGGTACGAACAACATGACTACGAATGTTTGGTGGGCCGACCACACCAACAAACGCAAATAAAAGGAGACCCAAGGTATGAAAAGATTCATTTTTGTGCTGTTGGCGGCGGTGACGGCCGTTTTTGCAGCCTGTTCGTCCGACGAAGGAACGTCGGCATATCCCGATAAACTGGAAGTCGTACTGACCCCGACGTGGGACGCTACCCGGGGCATGACCAGTTCGAGCCAGACCAGAACCGTAGCCGTGGCGCTCAATGTGGAGAGCGTCCACTGGAAAGTGGCTTCGGACAGCGACTGGTGCGTTGTCGACGAGGAAGAGAGCCACATCGGCAGCGGCGAATTTACGATCGAGGTAACGGCCAACGACGACTTCAAGTCGCGCGATGCCGTGGTCACCCTTTCGGCCGGCGCTTTCACCTACCGGATGTCCGTCGACCAGTCGGGCAACATTTTCATCCTCGACCGCGTTTATTCGGTCGTGGCGCCGAACGACACCGAGGCCTTCGATGTGGAGGTTAAAACCCTCTCGAAATGGCAGCCGGTGGATTCGGAGTGGATCCACGCCGAGATCGTGGAGACCTCCGAGCCGGATGCGAACGGTATGACCACCTCGACGCTCCGCGTTCGCTGCGACGCCAATACGGGCGCTGCGGGCCGTTACGGTGCGCTGACCATCGAACCCACCGACGGGGTCGGTTACAGCACGACCTATTCGGTCTACCAGTTCGGAACCGGTGTGGCGTTCGATGCCGACAACAAAATCGACCTTGCGGCGAAAGGTGAAATCACGTTCGACGTGGTGGCTCCTGCCGAAGCGGTTGCCGGCGTGACTTGCCCGGCATGGGTGACCTATACCGCCGAACCGGACGGGGAGCAGGCTGTCTATACCTTCTCCGTTGCCGGGAACCCCAGCGATACGAAGACCGAGCGCGAAGGCGAAATCGAGTTCGCGATCAAGGATATTGCGGTGAAAACCGCGCTGCCGACCGTCAAGCAAGCGTTCTATCCCGCAGGCGGCATCGTTTCGGGCGCAGGTCTGAAGATGTTTGCCGAGGCGTTCAACGCCGGGGACGATATCTCCGACTGGACATCGGGCGAAGGCGGCAAGACCGTCGAGGTATTGGGCGATGTCGATATGAAGGGCGTCGAGTGGACGGCCATCGGTACGGCGGAACGTCCGTTCGACGGCATCGTAGCCGGCAACGAGCACCTGATCCTCAACTGGAATACGGCTCAGCCGCTCTTCGGCTACATGGGCGAGGGCTCGGAAATCCGCGACCTGACGATCGACGCCACGTCGAAACTGACAGCCAAGAGCGTTGCGAAGGACGTTTATGCAGCGGCGTTCGCCGGCGTCTGCAACGGAACGCTCAAAAACTGCCGCAACATGGCGGCCGTAACGCTCGATGTCACCGCTACGGTGGCCGGAGCGTGCGGCGTAGCCGGTGTGGCCGGTCTGATCGGTGCGACGGGCCGTGTGGAGAATTGCTCCAATACGGCGTTCATCACGCTGGGCAGCAATGTGACTGGCGATAAAGTTTCGGTCGGCGGCGTAGTCGCCGAAACGGAAGCCGGGGCCGTCGTGACGGGATGCAGCAACGAAGGCGGCATCGCTTCCAACGGAGCTACGCCTTTGGATAAGAAATACAACCTTTACACGGGCGGCGTGGTCGGCTATGCCGGCGGTACGGTCGAAAACTGTACGACCGAAGGCGGCAAGACGATCGCATTGAAGGTTACGGCTGCCTATAACTCCTATACGGGCGGTATCGTCGGATGCGCCGATGGAGCCGTTACGGGGTGTACCAACAAGCAGCCTCTTTCGATCATGGCCAACCGCTATAACAGCGACGGCGAAGCGTGCCGTTACGCTTACATCGGCGGTGTGGCCGGCAAAACGGCCGGTGCGCTTTCCGACAGTAAAAACCGCGGTGCAATTTCTGCGGCTGCAATCTGCAAGTTCGTCATCATGGGCGGTATCGTCGGTTCGGCTGACGGCGCGGTGTCGAACGTCGTCAATGTCGCACAGGTTTCGGCTCCCGGAAACCCCGGCGGTAAAGAGGGCATCCTGAAGGAGAAATACATCGGTCCCCGCTATGCCTACGTTGGCGGTATCGTGGGCCAGCTGACAGCCGAAGGGTCGGTTACCGGCAACGGCGATACGACCAACTCGGGAGCCGTTACGATCGAGCAGATGGAGCACACGGCGGATGCGCTGGTCTATGTCGGCGGCATTGTGGGCCAGCATCTCGGAAAGATATCGAATACGGTCAATGCCGGAGAGGTTTCGGTAACGGGCGCTCCGGATTCGGGAACGGCCAACTGGAATGTTCGCTGCCTGGGCGGTATTGCCGGTATCATCGGCGGTGCTGACGTTGCCGGTGCGGGTGCAACGATTTCCGATTCGAAGAATCTGGCCCTTGTTTCGCACAGTACGTTGGCGAAGTCGAATGCCAAGCCCATTTATGTGGGCGGTACAGTCGGTTTGATGCTTGAGTCGGGCTGCACGATTTCGGACTGCTCCAACAGCGGCAAAGTCGATGCAGGCTTCTTTAACAACAGCATGGAGTATGGAGAAGCTCCGTCCACGGTCCGTGCCAACTGCGCAGGCGGTATCGTCGGTGCAACCGTATCGCCGGCTGATATCAATGTCATTTCGGGATGTTCCAACTCGGGTGAGATGTCGGTTTATCGCGGCATGGGCGGCGGTATCGTCGGATATGCCGAAGCGGCGAAGATTGCGAATTGCACCAATACGGGCAATTTCCCCACGGATAACCGCGGTGGCCGTTCGGGAGGTATTGCTTCCAAGGCGGTGAATACGCGGATCGAAGGCTGCCTGAACCAGGCGACCCTTGCGGCGGACGGAACGGGTACGACGACGATCATCCTGATCGGTGGTATCGTTGCCGACCTTTCCGACGGTTCCTCTGTCAGCGATTGTAAACATTACGGAACTCTTTACTCTCCGTTGTACGGAAATGCCCCGGGCCAGTTTACGTTGTCCGGCGGCGGTATTGCCGGCGCTTCGGTTGTCGGCACGACGATCGAAAAATGCGGTTTTGGCGGTCAGTTCAAAGGAAAGAGCGCCACGGCTGACCTGACGATCGAGAACCTGTGCAACGACAGTAATTTCTCCGGTTCGGGAAATTACCTTTGGGACGGAAAATAAACGGTTAGTAGGTCGGGAACGGGGCGGAAGCTTCCGTTCCGTTCCCGTTTTTTAAGAAACAATGCGACGAATGGCACGGAAAATACTATTTGCACTCTTTATCGGGTGGCTCCTGGCCGCCTGCAGCGGCAACGACGCGCCCGGAGGAACCGGGCCCGGGGGCAAGGATGCGGTCGTCAGCGGGACGGTCGTCGATCAGCGGGGACTGCCCGTCGAAGGGGTGGTCGTGAGCGACGGACTGCTTACGACCGTGACCGACGACGCGGGCAATTATGCGCTTGCGAGCGACCTCTCGAAACGGCGCTTCGTGCAGGTGACCATTCCCGCAGCGTATGAAATCCCGGTGAAGGACGGCATTCCGCAGTTCTGGCAGCGCATTCCGGAGGGGGCGACCAAATTTAAGGCCGATTTTACGCTCCAGGCCCGGAAAAAAGCGGCTTCGCGTTACACGGTCTTGATGACGGCCGATCCGCAGATCCGTTCGCGCAGCGCGCGCTACGACAATTTTGCGTTCCATTCGATCGACATGTACGAAGATATGTGCCGCGATTTGCAGCAGACCGCCGCGTCGATCACCGACCGGCCGGTTTACAGCATCGCGCTGGGCGATCTGGTTCACAACGACATGTCGCTTTATCCGACCTATTGCGCCGGGATCGCCGGATTCGACTTCCCGGTTTTCAACGTGATCGGCAACCACGACCACGTGCAGAATGTGGCTACCGACCGCGAGGCGGTGGCGAAGTTCGAGGAGTACCTCGGTCCGACCTGCTATTCGGTCGAACTGGGCGATCTGCACTTTATTTTCCTCGATAACATCATCATGAAGAACAACACGCTCGATCCGAGTAACACGGGCGCCTACAACGACGGACTTTCGGACGAGGCTTACAGTTGGCTGTGCAACGACCTGAAATACGTCGATAAGAACAAGACCATCATGCTCTGTGCCCACAGTTCGATGTTCCGCAAGCCCGAATCCGAACCTGCCGACCGCGACAAGCACGGGCCCGACTATGCGTCGCGCCTTGCGCAGTACCGCTGCGTGCACTCCTGGGCGGGTCATTCGCACATCAACTTCAACTATGCCTATTCGGCCGAGGAAACGTCGGCGAAATTTCCCAATGTCGAATCGCACATCCTGGCCCGTTCGACCGGAGCGCTGTGGCTCAACGAGAACATTTCGAGCGACGGAACGCCGCGGGGCTACATGGTCGTGGATGTCGACGGGGAAAACATCAGTTGGTACTACAAACCGTATTCTTACGAAAATAACGTACCTTCGGGGCTGAAACGCGACTACCAGATCCGGGTCTATACTCCGGGCGGCTACTACGACGACGGATACGTCTATGCCAATGTCTGGAACCACGACGCCCGCTGGAGCGATGTCCGCTATACGGACAGCGGCAAAAGCGGTGCGAAGATGACGCGGGTGACCGTCTACGACGGAGCCTTCGTCCGGATGGCCGACTATTACAACTCGGTCCAGACCACGACGACGTTCGAACCCTTCAAAACCACGCATATGTTCCGCATCCTGCCCACGGCGGGAGCGGCGCAGGCTACTGTCGAGACGACGGATCGTTTCGGCGAACACTATACGACCACCGTGGAGTGGTAACGAACCTGAAAATTAACCGAATTATGAAGAAATTGTTATTGACGCTTATTGCCGTGGCGGTAACTTTGGCGGCTGCGGCGGGCGGCATTTCGACCGCTGCGGAACTTGCAGCCTTTGCCGAGGCTCTCAATGCAGGCGGCGACGTGTCCGCCTGGCAGGACGATCGCGGCGAGGTGCACCTGAAAGCCGATATCGACATGGGTAAAATAAAGCGGTTCGCACGGATCGAGAACTTTGCGGGCGTCTTCGACGGCGAAGGCCATGCGATCCTCAACTGGAAAACCGATGGCGGGCTGTTCCGGCTCGTCGCCGAAGGCAGCACCGTGCGCAACCTCGTGATTGCCGCGAGTTGCTCGATGAAGGTGTCGGACGACGGCGACGACGCGCTCTATGCGGGTTTTGTGGCCGACGTGAACCACGGTGTCCTGGAACGTTGCGAGAACTACGGCTCCATTGTGCACCGTTCGCCCAAATCGCTCCACGACAATTACGTGGGCGGGGTCTGCGGCATGAACAAATACGTCGTCATTCGCTGCAAGAACGGCGGCGACATCTCTTCGACGGGCAACTGCCCGTCGCTGGCCCCGAACGCCGAGCCGAGGATGTACCTGGGCGGAGTGCTGGGCGGAAGCCTCGGCCGTTCGCTGCCGGGGGCTTTCGTGGCTTATTGCGAAAATACCGGGCGCGTGAACTATTCGGGCGCGTTCATCGTTTCCCATATCGGCGGCATCGTCGGGTACAACATGCGTGTGAAGGTCAAGTTCAGCATCAATCGCGGCGAGGTTGTCTCGACGGCGCGCGGGGTCGACGACGGCAGCGACCGTTACTGCCAGGAGATGGCGGGCGGTATCTGCGGCATGGCCAAAGGCGACGTGATGTGCTGCGATAATTTCGGCGCCGTCACGACGCGCGGCCATGCGTACAGCCTTACGGCGGGCATCTGCGGTTCGGCCCACGAGTCGATGACCGTCGGCGACTGCGACAATTTCGTGCCCGTGACCTCGACGAGTTCCTACCAGGCTTCGGTCGGCGGTATCGTCGGGCTGTCGGGCCGGGCCGTCGCCGTTTCGCATTGCCGTAACAAAGGGGCGATTCGTTTCGACGGCACGAGTATCGACCGTCGGTCGACTGCGGGCGGCATCGTGGGTGACATCTATGCCAAGAAGGACGCTGTTTATGCGGCTTCGATCCGCGACTGCCGCAACGAAGGCGACGTTTACTGCGGCCTGGGCGAGAATACGCGCAACAGTGCACGTGGCATACAGGCTGCCGGCATCGTCGGCTTCATCAATGGCAACGAGGCCGTGAGCGCCGATGTGCGCGACTGTGTGAATACGGGAAAGGTGCGTTCCGAGTCGGGGCGTGCGGCCGGTATCTGCGGATTCGCGAGCTACTGCGATTTCGAGGGCAACGAGAACCTCGGTTCTGTCGAAGGCGGCGGGGTGCTGCTGGGCGGCATCGTTGCAGCGTTCGATAACGGTTCTGTCAAAGGATGCACGAACCGCGGCGACGTGTTTGCCGGGGCGAAGGGCCAGGCAGGCGGTATTGCCGCAACGACGTGGAACGGCGGGAACGCCCGTATCGAGGCCTGCCGCAACGGCGGGGTGATCAAGGGTATGTTCGGCCTGGTCGGATCGATCCTGGGCGAAGGACGTACCGACAGCGACCGCGTCGAAGGGTGCGGCGTCGGCGGAGGCGTGGGTACGGCGGTACAGAACCGCGATGCGGCCCCGAAAGCCGACCCCGAAAACTTCGATCAGTTCATCACCGGGCGCAACGTCGTGAAAAACAAGGCGGTTGTCGACCGTGGAAGCTGCTATTACTGGGACGGAAACAACTAAAATGTACGAGATATGAAACGTTTGATCATCTATATCTGGGCGACGGTCCTCTGTTTTGCCGCCTATGCCCAGACCCCGAATGTAACGGGCCGAGTGACTTCGACCGGCGGACTGCCCATCGAGGGCGTCGTGGTGAGCGACGGACTCAACTGTACGCAGACCGACGCCGACGGGCGTTATGCCCTGACGAGCGACCTTGCGCTGCGCCGTTTCGTGTTTATTTCGGTCCCTGCCGAATACGAAATTCCGGCGCGTCACGGCTGCCCGCAGTTCTTCCGGCACATCGACCGCTTCCAGACGGAGGTGAAGGCCGATTTCGTGCTCGAACCGCGTATGACGCCTGCCGTACACCATACGCTGCTCGTGCAGGGCGACCCGCAGATCAAAAACTACGGCGTCGACGGTTCGGCCGAGGCCTACCGTTCGGTGGTTATTCCGGACATGATCCGCATGCGCAGCACGATCACGACCCCGTGCTACGGCATCAACCTCGGCGATTTGGTTTACAACGACATGAACGTCTATAACACCTATATCGACAACACCGAGCGGGTGAATACGACGACTTTCAACGTCATCGGCAACCACGACCACGACCAGACGACCATCCTGAGCGACTCGCTGGGAACGGTCTATTTCGAGATGTACCTCGGTCCGACGTGCTATTCGGCCAACATCGGCGACATGCACTACGTCTTCGTGGACAACATCCTCTACGGCCGCGACGACGCTACGAAATCCTACGAACTGGGCCTGAGCGACGAAATCGCGCACTGGCTCCGGCAGGACCTGAGCTATGTGCCGAAGGACAAAACGATCATGATCTGCGCCCATTCGCAGATGTTCAAGAAGCACAGCAGCTTTTCGACCCGTAACAAGAACTACCCGGTTTACCGCGACGAACTGCTCAAATTCAAGAATGTCTATTCGTGGGCCGGACACAACCACCACACGTATATCTACAACTACAACCGCTCGGAGCAGATGCCCATCGAGAACCTGACGGCTGTGACCGTTACGCGTTCGACCGGCTCGCTGCGCCTGAACAAGCACCTCAATAACGACGGTACGCCCCAGGGGTATCTGATCGTCGATGTCAACGGCGACGACGTGTCGTGGTATTACCACTCGTGCGGCAAGGACCGCAACCACCAGATGCGTCTCTATTCGCCCGTGCGGACGGGAAGCGATTACGTGCTGGCCAACGTCTGGACCTGGGACGACGCCTGGGGGCCCGTCGAATGGTGGGAGAACGGCGTGAAGGTGGGCGAAATGGAGCCTTGCGAGGAGTTCGATCCCGATTACGTGGACCTTTACGCTACGGTAACCAACAAGACCACGCGGAAATACTGCCAGCCGGCCAAGTCGTTCCACATGTTCCGGATCAAGCCCGGGGCGGGCGTCACGGCGGGCGAGGTCCGTGTGACCGACCGTTTCGGAACGACTTATTCCGAACGCGTAAGCTGGTAAGGTATGATTTTGGATGCTGCCGCCATAAATCGCTGCGGTCCCGGCGTGTAGCCGGTGTCCCGCGGGGCGGAATTTGTATATTGGATGTTTTATTCCGGAGCTTCATATTTCGGGTATACCGAACGGGAGGTAAAAGAGGTGTTTACAGCTCTTTATCCGCGGTTGTGTGCCTATGTCAACGGAGTGACGGGCCGCGGGGATTTGGCCGACGACATCATCCAGGAGATTTTTTACAAGTTCCTCAAGCGGCGGCCCTGCCTCGATCGCGACAAAGTCCCGGCCTACCTGTTTTCAATGGCTCACAACGAATGCCTGAACTGGCTGCGGCAGAATAAAATACTTTACAACAGCATCGACCTGGGTAAGTTGCAGGAGTCCCGGGCGTGGGAGACGCTTGCCATGCGAGATTTTCTCGACGCTCCCAACGACTCGCCGCTGGCCACGCTGCTCGTCGAAGAGGTGCTGGCGCTGTGCGACCACCTGCCGCCGCAGACCGCACGCATTTTCCGCCTGAGCCGCATCGACGGCCTTACGAACCGTGAGATTGCCGAGAAGCTGCATATTGCGCAGCGCACCGTCGAGAAACATATTTCGATTTCGATCCGCTGGTTCCGCCGTTCACCGCAGTTCAAGGGATACTGGCCCGATTCGGAACAAAAGAACGATTAACCGAAAAACCGATATGAAGAAACTGTTTATTCTCTTTTGCGCCGTTGCAGCCACAGCGGTGCTCCCCGCCGCTGCACAGACTCTTGCGACGGGAACCTACAACGTCCGGCAGCTCAATGCAGGCGACGATGCGAAGGGCGACGGCTGGCAGCAGCGCCTGCCCGTTATCGCATCGCTCATCCGTTTTCACGACTTCGATATTTTCGGGGCGCAGGAGGTGTTCCACAGCCAGTTGGAGGACTTGCTCGCGGCGTTGCCCGGCTACGGCTACACGGGCGTAGGCCGCGATGACGGCGCCCGGGAGGGCGAATACTCGGTCGTATTCTACAAGCGCGACCGCTTCGAACTGCTCGATTCGGGGCACTTCTGGCTTGCCGAAGACACCTCGCGTCCGAACAAGGGATGGGATGCCAAATACGTCCGCATCTGCTGCTGGGGCCGTTTCCTCGACCGGGAAACCAAAGAGCGCTTCTGGTTCTTCACCCTGCACACCGACCACAAGGGCGAGCGTGCACAGGCCGAGAGCTGCCGCCTGGTGCTCGATAAGATCCGCACAATGTGCCGCGGCGAGCGTGCCGTGCTCACGGGCGACTTCAATGTCGGCGAAACGAGCGAGAGTTACGCTGTGCTCCACGATTCGGGCCTGTTGTACGATACGTTCGACCTCGCAGAGATCAAATATGCCTGGACCGGTACGGAAAACGGCTTCGACCCCGACCGCAAAACCTTCCGCCACATCGACTACGTCTTCGTGACGCGGGGTTTCCGGGTGCTGCGTTACGGCATCCTGACCGATACCTACCGCTCGGAAGAACCCGAAGGCAGTGCAAAGCCCTTCCGGGCCCGCACACCCTCCGACCATTTCCCGGTGAAGGTCCAACTGGCCTTTTCCGAATAACCTGACTTTTACCTGAAACTATTCCCGGACTGATAATGAATATATTCTCATTTTTTCGCAAAAGCGAGCCTTCGGCGCCCTTTACGGGCGACGACGATGCCCGCATGAAACTTTACAAAAAGCTCCGTTTCCAGAGCTTCATTGCCGGCACGGTCGGTTACAGCCTCTATTACGTCTGCCGCACGAGTTTGAACGTCGTGAAGAAGCCGATCCTCGAAAGCGGCGCGCTCGACGCCACGCAGCTCGGCATCATCGGCTCGGCGCTGCTGTTCGCCTATGCCATCGGTAAATTCGTCAACGGATTTCTCTCCGATCACAGCAATATCAAGCGTTTCATGGCCGCCGGACTGTGCGTGTCGGCCGTCGCCAACGTGCTGGTCGGTGTGCTGGGCTTCGCCAACGGAATCGGTGTGGTGGGCAACATGACGCTCTTCGTCGCCTTTGCCGTGATGTGGGGCGTCAACGGCTGGTCGCAGTCGATGGGCGCGCCCCCGGCGATCATCGCCCTTTCGAGGTGGTATCCCCTCAGTAAGCGCGGCACTTACTACGGATTTTTCAGCGCCAGCCACAACCTCGGCGAGTTCCTCTCGTTCTTGTTCGTAGGAGCCGTCGTCGGCATCTTCGGCTGGCAGTGGGGCTTCGTCGGGTCGTCCGTGGCCGGGGTGCTGGGCGTGTTGGTGATCGTCTTCCTGCTGCACGACACCCCCGAATCGAAAGGCCTGCCCCCGATCGAGGTGCTGACGGGCGAGGAGGCTCCCGAGCAGAACCACGACCACGGTTCGACCGCCCAGTTGCAACGCTCCGTGATCCGGAATCCCTTCGTTTGGATTCTGGCCCTTTCGAGTGCCTTCATGTACGTCAGCCGCTATGCCATCAACGGCTGGGGCGTGCTGTTCCTGCAGGAGGCCAAGGGCTATTCGCTGGCCACGGCCACGCAGGTCATCTCGGTCAACGCCCTGCTGGGTATCGTCGGGACCGTCTTTTCGGGCTGGCTCTCCGATACGCTTTTCCACGGCCGCCGCAACGTGCTGGCCTTCGGCTTCGGCGTGCTCAACACCATCGCCCTGTGCCTGTTCCTCTATTCGGGCGACAGCATGTTCGTCAACCTCCTGAGCATGGTGCTCTTCGGCATGGCGATCGGCGTGCTGATCTGTTTCTTGGGCGGACTGATGGCCATCGACATCGTGCCGCGCGAAGCTACCGGCGCGGCGCTCGGCATCGTGGGCATGGCCAGCTATGTCGGCGCCGGATTGCAGGACATCGTCAGCGGCTGGCTGATCAATTCCGGCAAAACAGTCGCCGACGGCGTCACGACCTATGATTTCGATACGGCCATTATTTTCTGGATCGCGGCTTCAGCGCTGTCGTTCATCCTTGCGCTCTTCGTGTCGAAAAAATCGCATGCGTAATACGACGCAAGACAGGATGAAACCGATTCGACTCATTCTGACTTTATGCGGCTTTGCGGCAGTGGTGTCGGTATTGGCTCAACCTGACATGCGGTTCAACCACACGCTAGGCCTATGCTGAACTGCCGATTGGTGACGTGAAGTCTGTCGGCTGGCTCAGCGAGTAGCTCGTGCGCGTGTGCAACGGAATCTGCCGGAGTTTCTGGCGCGATGTGATGGACCTGAATTATTGCGGTCGGTAAGTATTTATTGATGGCGGCCCCGGAAAAGCCTGCTACGCAGCGGTTGTCACTGACCCCTCCCCTCCCCGAAAAAGTGGATTTTTTTGGTTACTAGTTGGTTATTCGAATGGATGCAGACACCGAGCGGTCATTCTGCCGGATTGTACGGACTCCGTTATTACGATCGTTCGGATTGCGGCATCTATTGCGCGGGGACGTGGTATACGTCGATCTGCATGCATTCGGAACGCACGATCGGATTCGAATTTACGAACGGGGAGAGCACGCTCACCGACTTTTCGGCCGATAGGGCGTTGCTGTTCATGCAGCACGGTCGGAAGTGCGACAATATCTTTTGTCTACTGGAACTGGAGGATAGTTCAGGGAACGACGACGCTCCCCTGAAAACCAACGACTCTTCCGAAGCCAAAAAGAACCGTTCCGGACATGTGAGAGGGGTGATCTCGGGCGATGTTCTGTGTACGACGATGGAGGCTGAGCGGGACGGGCTTTACGCCCTTAAGGTGTCGTTTTTTCAGGGATTTCGTCGTGGCTACAGACATCCGCTCGGCCGATTCTCGAACTATGCGGATAACCATATCCTTGGACCAGACGCATTTTGCAGGTCCCGTAATCGGCTCCGAGACATCCGGAACCTGGGATGGCCTGCCGTGGGTGCACCACGACGGCAGGGGCTATGTGTCGCTGGACGGAGCTCCCGTCATGGTCGGTACGGATGTCCAGAAGGGAACATGGGATCGGATTGATCCGTTTTACAAGGATAAAACCCAGCAGGGCCGAGTTTTCAAATGCTGGTTCGAACACGATCCGTCCCGAACGGACGGTTATGCCTACGCTTTCCTGCCGTGCCGGGATGCAAAACATACCGAACGGTTTGCATGCAATCCGACTGTGCGAATTCTTCGGAACGATGCCGGATGTCAGGCTGTCGAATACGGGAAAACCGTCTGTGCCGTAGTGCGCCGGGCCGGGAAATATGCGCTCGTCGGCAGGACAATATCGGCTGGGGAACCCGCTTTATATATTATCAGTCACGGCCGGACGCAGGTCCGCAAACTTCCGCCGGTAAGCAATCCTGCTGACTGAGCAGCGGGACTGTCCGGAAGGTGTCAGATTTTTTCACCTGGAATAAGCGTTTCCCCGGGGTGTCAGGCGGCTTCTCCGACACATAATCGAGAAAGGCAACTTATCGGCGGAGCGGGTCACTCCGTGTCGGTAAGTTGCCTCGTTTCATCTTTGCCGCCCTGTCTAGTGATTGTCAAAATGATTTGTATCCGGACAGGATCAGTCCCGATATGGCAGAGAACTGATTTCAGCATGAAAAATATTTACATCGTGCCGGGGACGAAACGATCCGACTATTTTGTGTCGTCGGGATCGATAAAGGTCGTCGGATTTTCGGTGCAGAACGTATCGGGACTATCTTGATAATATTTCTCAGCTAGCGGATCCTGAGTGAACCAGCGTCCAATTTGAGGGTCGTAGTTTCGGGCCCCGTAATCCAGGTAATCCAAATCGCCGACAACCTGTTTCTCTTTGCCATTATACAAATATCGGTTTGTTGTCGCTATATCTTCCTCGTCATACCGCAAACCGAACGGATAATAGTCGCTCCGGTTCGAAACCTGCCCCCATTGATTCACCGTTGCCCGCACACTTCCCAGATGGTCGGTTATGTGGTAACAAATCTCGTCTATTCCGGACGTTCTGTAAATCCTGCCGTCGCTGAACGATACACTTTCTAAGTCTGTAACCGATCCTGCGTTATATATGAAAGAGCCCCGATATAGATATCCCGAACCGGCATAATCGAGAACCTTGTATTTGGTGCCGTCTGTCAGGTAAGTATATACTGCCCGATCGCCTCCGCCATCGGAAACACATGCTGGTAAATTGATCAGGTTATAGGATATGTCCACATACTGACGCCCGTCATAACTGCAATTCCCATTGGCATCGTAACGATACTGATATTCTCCGTTTGCGTCCATCAAGGTTTCGAGTTGATTGCCGTCATTAATATACCAGTAATCATTGATCAGGTCACCCTCTGCCATGCGCATCAGCGATATCAGGTTCCCGTTCCGGTCATAACTGATGCAACATTCCGAGAAATCATCGATGGGTTGTGTGCCATTGTACTTTACCGCTTCTTGCAGCCGGGCAAACGGATCGTAGATAAAGCGATATGTATGATCCGTGCCGTTGCTGCCGTCGTTGAGCATTTTATGTTGCCATTGCCATTCGGCAATATCCCCTGTATATAAAGCTGTGGCTCCTAGCTCAGGTGTATAATACCTCAGTTTCATATCGAACAGGCTGCTCGATTTTGAGGTAAGCCAGTCATTGATATCGTAATCCATTGTTTCGCGAATTGAACCAGGCTCCGAACCGTAAGTTTTACCGGATAACCTGCCGACTTCATCGTAGGTGTATGAAATGACAGCCCTAGCTCCACCGTTTATTTGGGAGGTTTCGGTAAGCAGGCGTCCCCTTTGATCATAAACGAAACTTTTGTCCAATATATCGTAGTCATAGCTTTCCTGCTGACGAATGGGGTTTCCTGTGAAATCATATTTGGTGCTGATTCGTAATACGCGGCCTTCGGCATCGATTTCGGTACTTTGTACGGGGCGCCCTTTATCGTCGTAGAAAAACGCACGTTCAATATATTCCGGGATGATTCCGTTGTCGTCCAGCAGCCCGAGTTTTTCGTATGTCTTCAGTCCTTTGGGCGAAGTTGTTATGTCGGATGCCGAGACAATCTCGTCGACGGTTGTAAATACCGGGGCTTTTGGACAGTAGGTGTCATAACCGGTTTCAATTAACAGGGTCAATTCGTTTGAATAAAGTGTCCCCAACTCGATTATCGAATCAATCTCAGCTTCGTTTTTATTCGATAATCGAGATCGTTTGATCTCACGCCCCAGGGCATCATATTCATAAATGATCCAATCGCCATTCCGTTTGCGCATATTGCCGTCCTGATAAGCGATTGGCCGATTTCCGGCATCGTAACGAAATATTTCATATTCACGTCCCGGCAACCGTTTACGGATAGTATTGCCGCGGCCGTCGTAAGAATAGCGATAGCAATATTTTTTCACAAGATCCGAGTCCGGGGAGTATGTGGCGTTTTGTAACTGTGCAGAAGCTTCGGGCGGGATAACCCAAATCGGCAATCCTTGATAATCATATACGTAATAGGTGTCGTGAATTTCCGTGCCGCCGATCGTGCGCTCAAGTACTACATGCCCCGAAAGATCGGTATAGCTTTTTCGGACCAATCCGGCTTCGTCGGTGATCGTTTGTACGCTCAGCGTCCCGGCTGTATAGTATCCGGCTAAGCACAACGAATCGTTCGTCGGCAATATTTTCCGGACTTCATCCCTGCAATTCACGTCGTATCCGTACGATTGGTAATGTTTGCTGTCCCCTTGAAACGCGACTCCGGCTTTATAGTTTTTTGTAACACGGTTTAAGGGCGATAATTCGTATTCCTGCTGTACATAGGCATACTGGGCGTCTTCTGACCCGTAGTTCTTGACGAAATTAGAAGAGTCGAGAGGCGATATTTCCCGTTCGGCGGTTTGTGTTTCGGAAGTATACGGTTTGTAGACTCGTGAGTCGTTGCGCAGGGAAGCATCGTAATAAACCGGAGTGACGATGTTGTGCAGAGAAGGCGATGCCTGTATCGCAATTTGTTGCCACGGTAACCCTAATCCGTTGTAATAAGTAATGTCCTGGATTTCACCCTTTCCACCGGGCTGTGTATATGTCTGTTGCAGCATCCAGCTCGATTGGGGAGTAGTAATGAGCGAAATTTTTTGGGTGAGAGAACCCGACATCGGGAGTTCGCTGCTTCCATAACGAGCTGTTGATGTGTAAGTTCCGCTCAAGAAGATGTTTTTGAATATAATAGGGTTTCCGGTTCCTGTGACGGATTCCACAAGTCTTCCGTCGCATAGAAGATTGTATTGAACCTGAAATTGTGAACCGCTGAGAGACATTTGGGTATAACTCTGCAATTCGTCATTGAATTCTCCTGAAAGTTTATATGATATCAGACTTGCTTGTGGTTGGGTGACGATAAATGTTTGGTTCGAGTTAGCAGAGTTACGGATGTAGGTATCCATATAAATATCGGCTCCGGTTAAATTAGGCCCACAAAGAAGACGGATTTTTATAACGTGACTATCCGATGAATATATCGAAAACAGAATATTTGATTCGTTTTCATAATACAGTGCGTTGAGTTTAATGAAAATTTGGTCTAATTCGTCAATGACATCTCTGTCCTCATAGGGGCCAAGAACAAAATATTCACCACCGTTTGCATCGAGTTGTATAGACCCCAGATTCACAAGATATTCGGAAACGCAATTATAATAGGAAATTGTTTTGGCCCCGTTCATTTGCTGGTCATACTGGCTCCTGACCGTGTATATTCCTTCTTCATAAAATCCGGTAAATGCAATTGGCTCGCCTGTTCCGTATTGCGTGTCTATCACTCTGTTCCCGTTCTGGATCAACATATATTGCACCCCTTCGTCAGACCCGTCAAGCGAAATCGTAGTCTCTTCGGCGGGTATGATTTTAACGGGATCGGTATTTGTAATGTCATGTATGGATGATGACGGTGTTCCGACAGGGAATTGAGTGAGGGTTACAATGTCGTTGCCTCCCTGGAATTTGTAAATGTAAACGTCTCCGCTATTATTGGCTTGAATTTCAAAAACCGCTTGCCCCAGGCGTTCACTCTCACTGTAATTTGCGGATATTAAATGAATTGTTTCTTTGACAAGGGGGCCGGCCTGCATTATATCGTAATTAATTAAAGACATGAGATCGTACGTTTGGCTTACTTGAGAGAACGAAAGTATAACATCGCCACCGGTAGACGGAATTATCTTTTCTCCGTTCAGCCAGCAATTATTGATATAGCGAAATTCCAGATAAACTTCCGTTTCAGCAGCGGAGGAGATGAACGGTATACCGATCAACAGCAAAACAATTAAACGTTTCATGATATTGGATTTTTGAATTACTGATTCGAAAATTTATATACGTACGCAGTAACAGGATTGCCTTTGTGATCAGTCACCTGCTTCAGTTTACCCGTATTGGGATAATATGTGTATGTTGTTTTGTACCCTTGCGGATCGGTCATGCTTTCCATTCCGATCATCGGAATATAAGTGGCTGTCGTAATCAGTGCTTGTGGCAATTGCGACCGCAAGTCATTGATAGCAGTCATGTCTGAATTCGATGGGACTGCGGCCTTCTGTATATTTAGGATTCGGGATTCTCCCAGCAGGGCCGAAACTTCCAGATACGATGCATTGATTATTTCTGCAATAAGGTACTCACCCATATAGCTCCATAAATAGCATTTGACGGGTTGTCCGGGCTCTAGAATTTCTTTTATTTTATGGTTCTGATTTGTGTTTGAATAATAATTGATGCTGGTTCTTTCTTTATAATCCGAGTATAAGGAATAGACCCCTTTGCTATTTGTATAGTTTCCGGGTGTAAGTTTGTTGGAAAGGCGAAATTCGGATTTGTCCAACTCATTGTTCTCAATTCGGCGGACCTTTACGATCGAACCGGTCGAATCGTACTCCAGAGCACTCCCTGCCACGAGGCGGTCTCCTTGGGTGACGGCTTTCTCAATGGGCAAATCGATGATATTGTTCAGTTTAAGATACCAAGGGTCGTTCGTATAATCCTGGGCGTATAAAATATATTCATTCAGCGTCTCCCCGCTACTGGTTACTGAGGTTTTCTGTGTGGGTAAATTAGGATTCGGATTATCGTAACGGTAATGGACGCTTTCTTTTAGAACCTGTTCGTTATCACCGCGTGTGTATGTAAAGTGGTCGGTCTGTTGCATACACCCGACCTTAAGTGGTTTGTATTCATACGTAAATACCCAAGGTGGGGTTCCGGGACCTAAACTGGTCAAATCTTTCACAATTTCTCCCCTATTGATGTCTTCGGTGATCGTTGTGGGCCAAACCCGTGCCCGGGGAATTTCTATTGATGTTTTTTCAAGCCTGTTATACTTATATTTTTCGGCTTTTATCCAATCGTATTCATTTCCGTTACGCCGGAAATATGCGACAGAATCGAGCATGCCGACATCCCAGAGTTCCGGTTCCAAAGGATAAGGATTTTCCGGCGTTGCCGGGATTGGCCTGAAATGAGACGAGGTATCATAATAGTAAACCGTTTTTCCTCCATCAGGCCGAGAGTCATACACGGCTACTTCACTGTAAGCGACCGGGCATCCTCCATCGAAATGTTGTTTGGTCGTCGGGTGACCGAAGATCGTCCGCTTTCGAATAGATCCGATATTTCCATATAAACCATTGGAGAAGTCGTAATAAGTAACAGTTTGTGTGGCGCAGCAATTACCATATTCGATATCGAATGTTATGGGAGAGCGCATCGAACCGTAACCACATTCGTCTTTTCCGTATTTGTATTCATTCTCTTTAAGTAGTTTATTGTCGCTGTCATAGTAACTGATCTTCTGGATTCTGCACCCTCCTGTCCTGTGTGGCTTCTCAAGACCATACGATTTGTGATTTTCGACTGTAAATACGGTTTTTCCGCCTGTGGGATAGGTCAGGGTCAAAATATTGTAAGGGGGTTTCGTTGCATGAATACTTTCCTCTGAACAGTATCCGATATCCTTTATCTCGTTGCGGGTAACCTTCGTGCCGTCATAGTAATGAGTGCCACCTATAAGCTCCATCGAAAGTTTGGGTATGCTATAGCTGACGTTGTCGCCGTATCCTCCGGCCTGCTCATATCCCCAATAGTCGGACATTACGCGAATAAGATGGGATGAGCCGTATTTACAATCGTATTTCTCGCCATCTACAATAAAAGAGTCCAGATTACGGGAATAACCGATATTTGTTTGATTAAAGGATATTGTTTTTTGCAACCGGTTTTGTCCATCATATACTTTTATGGTTTTCAATGCATGTAAATTATTAAGCGGGCCATGGTCGTTGGTAGAATGATATCGGTAAGAGAATCGGACAACCCCACCTTTAAAATGAATGGCTTTGATATAGTTAGAATCAAACAGGTAGGATGTTGAGTATCGGTTATTCATAGAAAGGTCCCAAAAATCGAATTGTCGGAATCCTTCGGAAAAAGAATATAACCAATAGGATTCGTATGGCATGGAATATACAACCATTCGAGGAACAGGAAGCTTTGCGAACGATGTGTTGGATGGAATAAAGGCTCCGTTCAGATTCGTTTCTCCCAGAATGACGAATGGGTTATGTGAAATTAAGGCATCATCAGGTTTATCGTATATCTCCAGTTTTTCATTGGAGCTTTCTGTTAAGTAAGTTTCTGAAGCATATTCGAAATAGATAGAGTCGACATTGTTCGGAGCGACAATAGATCGGCATCTCCAGGCAATGGCCGGATGATGTCCTGTCTGTATTTTATCAATTGTTCCATAATAATAATATTTGGTTCCGTCCGTATCGGTGATCGTAAAACCATCCCTTGTCTTTTGTATCTTTGTGCTATTCAGCGGTACGGTTATAGCATCCTGGTTTTTATCGAAATAAAATGCGCCGCTTTTATCAAGCAGTTTATAATAGAATTTATCAGGCTCTCCATCTGTATTGTTTGTATATAAATTCAAATATTTTGAGATTCGCGTAAGATTGTCGGTTATAGCCGAGTCGTCAGTTATTTGGTGGCTTTGAGTATAGTAACCGTTTACAAAATCGTCTGCTCCGTTTATCTCTCTGCTGACCTGTAAATCCGTACTTAACGACCATCCTGCACCGACGGCACTCGGGATTTGGTTGATCCGGGCATAATCATCGATATGAAAACTGAGTGTTATCGGTAATTTCAATTTACCCGACTGGATTGTAAAGAGGGGAATTGAAATATCCGGAATACCCGTATTCGGGCTGACCGGATAATCTACATATTTCATCATGGATGCTACGGACGGCGGATAGAACCGGACGATTTTGTCGTCGAAGGTCATGTCTGGAGAGGCCGACCGGAGTTCTCCTGAATTAATTTCGCTTTTTTGAGGCTCGTCTGCATCATTTTGGGCTGATGCACTTTGAGCGTCGACTCGTAATATCGCACTTGTCAAAACCAGTAAAACATAATACTTCTTCATAGTGTATGGTTTTAAGTAAACTATAATTGTATATTCAGATATGATTTGCCGGAACATTATTCCGAGCCTATATGTATAGTTGCAAATATTATCTATTGAAAGAGTTACACAAATATATGGTAAGAATGCCTGTAATTCAGCTTTATTCAAGTCTTGCAAAAGCTTTTTTATCCGCTGAATATAAGTCGAATACGAAAAAAATGTCCTAACAAATCCTTACAACAAAAATTAACTGGTCTGAAGAAAGAAAATATGGGTAATTTCTTGAAAAATTAAGGTGATATCTTATGATCAAAGGCTGTTTTTATTACTATATTATAATTTAGGTTGGATATAACACAAGAATAGCCGGGACTGTACCAGTCCCGGCTATTCTTGTGAATTAACTTATATGCGGCTTGCCTATTATCCCCAGGTTTGTACTTTTTTATGGAGTTGCATGGTATAATTTTAGATATCTTGGTGTCTGGTTGAAAAGAAGTAATGAAGGGGCATAGGACCTTGACAGATGGATGATGAATAGAATTGGTTTCCATAAAAGAGAACAGCGCGTCCTGACAGTCAGGATTTTCGTTCCCTTGCTTCCATTGTTTTGTAGCATCACCGGGGCTTTGCCGTCGACGTCGGTCACACTGCGATTTGCCGTCAGCCGGATATTCGCCATCAGGATTGAGTGTGAATTTCCATTCCGCTGTGAAGTCGTGTGTTTGTGGCCTGGACTTTTGTCCTGACAGGCTCTGCCTGACAGGACGAACAGTATCAGGAACGATTTTTTCAACATCGGTTTTGCTTTTTTGGGTTCTTGCGGGTCCTTACGATAAGACCGGGGCTGCCGCATATCCCTGAATCAGTCGGCCAGCCGGTCGAGAATGGGTGTCGTGCGGCCGTATACGGTGGGGTTTCGGGGCGTGAGCAGGTCGAGGACGACGATTTCGTTCGTGCCCTTTCTGAGCCACGGTCCGGGGAGGTACATCGTTTGTGTCGGGCCGATATTCCAGTAGCGGCCGAGGCAGTGGCCGTTGACCCACACCAGTCCTTTGCCCCAGTTGCTCATGTCGAGGAAGGTGTCGTTGCACGCTCCGGCTTCGAATTGTGCCCGGTAGAAAGCGGGTCCCTGCGGCTTCGGGGAGGAGGTGTAGCTGATCTGCTCCGGCGCTTTTTCGTTGTCGAGTACGACCGGGCAGACGTTCCAGTTCCGCAGGGTACGGGTTCCTTCGGCATCCTTGAGCAGCACCTCCCCGAGAATGCCTTTGCGGTCGGGAAGCCAGGAGTCGGAGTTGACGCGTCCCATAGCCTCGACCACCAGCGTCAGTTTCGTTTCGGCGTTTCGTGCCGGGAGCTGGCACGAGGTTTCACCCAGGCGACGGTCGATGGTCGTGAGGGGAGTGTTGTCGAGCAGGACCACTGCGAAGTCGTTGATCCGGTCGAATTGCAGCGTTGCCGCACCTCCCACCGGAAGGGTCGTCTTGTAAACGATGCAGCCGAATCCCTGGTTGTAGGCCTCCATGTTGCGCGGCGTTTCGTCGGAGACGATCTGCCGCAGGTTGTCGGTCAGCAGGGCCGACTCGGAGAGTGTAAATTCGGGCAGTTCCATGACTTCGGGCCGGGCCGGAACTTCCGGCAGCGTCTCCCCGTCGGGAAGGTACTGTGCGATGAGTTCCCGGATAGCGTGGTATTTCGGCGTGTCCCATCCGGCTTCACCAATGGGCGCGTCGTAGTCGTAGCTCGACGTAGTGGGCTGGTAGCGGCCTCCGGGCTGAGTCGGGTGGTTGGCTCCCGCCCACATGCCGAACGAGGTTCCCCCGTGGAGCATGTAGAAATTGAACGAACAGCCGTTGTCGAGGAAATAACGCAGGTTTTTGAGCACCTTCTCCGTCGGAACCGTACCGTGGGGTTCGCCCCAGTGGTCGAGCCATCCCGGATAGTACTCGGCAACCATCAGCGGCCCTGCGGGCATCACGCTCCGCAGCGAGTCGAGCGCCACGGCCGGGTCTTCCGACGTGCCGAAGTTAGCCATGCAGAAGAGGTCGTCGCGGCGGTCGACGAAGCGGGCGTAGTAGTCGCACTGGAAGAGCGGGACGCGGAACCCCGCTTCGGTGACGTACTGTTTGATGAGTCCGAGGTATTCGGTGTCGGTCCCGTAGTGGCCGTATTCGTTTTCGACCTGCACCATCAGGATCGGACCTCCTTCGGTCACCTGCAGCGGGGCGAGCGTCTCGCCGACCAGGTGGAGGTATTTGCGGGCGCGTTCGAGGAAATAGGGGTCGCGTGAGCGCAGGCGGACACTGTCTTTGGCCAGCAGCCACCACGGGAGGCCGCCCATGTCCCATTCGGCGCATACGTACGGGCCGGGGCGGAGAATGACCCACAGGCCCTCTTCTTGGCACATTTTCACGAATTCGGTCATGTCGGCGAGGTTCTGCCGGTCGATTTGGTCGGGATGCGGCTCGACCTTGTTCCAGAACAGGTAGATGCTGATCGTATTGAGTCCCATTGCTTTGGCCATTTGGAGCCTGTGGCGCCAGTATTCGCGGGGAATGCGGTCGAAGTGCAGTTCTCCGCTGCGCAGGACAGTCTCTTTGCCGTCGATCAGGAAACTGGTTTCCGTGATCTCGAAGGAGTGCCGGGGGCTGTGTGCGCATCCGGTCCAGCCCAGAAGCAGCAGGCCTGCCAATAAGGTGAATATCGAATAGATGAATCCTTTTTTCATGGATTGGGTTCGTTTTTTTAGTGGTTATCGGAATTTTTGTAAACATCGAACAGCCCTTTGCTGTCCAGTGCGGCCTGTAACAGCCTCAGGTCGATGTCCCGCACGGGAATCCCTTTCCCGGCGAGCATCGCCGCCGCCGTGCCTGCCGCTTCGCCGATGGCGGCGCAGATGGGCTGTACGCGGTAGGAGCTTGCCGCGATGTGTGTACCGCTGATGATACGTCCTGCGAGCAACAGCCCTTCGGTGGCCAGCGGAACGACTGCCCGGTAGGGGATGCCGTAGGGCGGAACCTGCTTGAGGTGTACGGGCAGGTCTTTCAGCCCCCAGGAGTCGATCGAGTAGCGGGCGTCGGCGATCTTGTCGTCGGGCATGGTCCCGCGCGCGATGTGGTCGTAGGTGATGACCGTTTCGCCTTTGATCCGCCGGCATTCGCGCACGCCGAGTTTCGGTGCGAGGTGTACCCCGAATCCGGCGTCGTGGAGCGCGTCGAGTTCGGGCCGGATTTTTTGGAGAATTTCGCTGTGTGCCTCGGCAATGGCGACCGAGTCGAGTGTGTCGGGACACACGACCGACTGCCCCCAGCGCAGGAAAATGCCTGCATCGCGCCGGTCCATGGCTTCGGGATTGTCTTTGGCGTCGATCCAGCGGAAATCGGCTTCGAGTGCATCCCAGCGGGGAATTTTGTCGAACGGCAGCCGGGCGTCGCGGCGCAGGCGCTGGGTAATGTACATCAGGGTGCAGTGCTGCGGCTGGCTGTCGCCCTTTTCGATGCCGACGCTTTCGCCGTAATCCGACCGGGCCTCGCGTCCGTACATGAATTCGCAGCCTGCCTGCGCGGCGACCAGCCCCGTGCCGGTGGCATCGATGGTGATCTTGGCCCGGATGTCCTGCAGGGTGTTGTATCCCCGCAGGATGCGTACGCCCTCCACCTTCGTCCGGTTTCCGGCGTCGCGGGTGAGCGTGTCGACGACCGTTGCGCCGCACATCAGCGTGATGTTCTTTTCGCGGGCAAGCATCTCGCAAACTATCGTCTGGAAGGCCGACGGGAGCCAGAAATGGTAATTGCCCGTCCATCCGTATTTGCCGAATCCCGGAACGGGTGCGCCTTTGAGCGGGTAGCGGCGGTTGAGTTCCTGCATCATGTCGTTGAAGATGCCTACGCGGGGATCGCCGCAGACAAATGTGACGTACATGTCTACCGGGGCTCCGCCGGGGACCGAATCTTCCTCGATGAGTACGACCCGCGCCCCGCCGCGCGCTGCGGCGATTGCCGCGGGTATGCCGGCGGCGCCTGCCCCGACGACGGCGACATCGAAACCGAGCGGATCCAGTTGCCGGAAACGGGTTTTGCCGGCATTGTCCGCGCTGCTGCACGAGGCCAGTTGGAGCGGGTTGAGGGCTCCGGCGGCCGTTCCTGCGCCGATGATCTTCAGGAAAGAGCGTCTGTCCATGCGGTTCATCGTTTAGGGGTTTTGGCCGGCAGGAATTCGAGCGTTCCGCCCCCGAGGATGTCGCGGACCTTGACGAACGGCGTTTCGAGTTCGCGGCCGTTGAAAAGCACACGGGTCAGTACGGCTGATTTGTGCAGGTCCTTGGCCTTGATCGTGAGTCGCTTGCCGTTCGGAAGTTCGAGCGTTGCTTCCGGAAAGCGGGGAATGCCCAGCGCATATTCGCCCGAGGCGGGCGTGAGGGGGTAGAACCCGAGCGAACTGAAGAGATACCAGGCCGACATCTGCCCGCAGTCGTCGTTGCCGCTCAGTCCGTCGGGGCGGTTCTTGTAGTTGGCGGCAAGGATTCCCGGAATGCGCTGCTGGGTTTTGTCGAGGCGTCCGCAGTGGTTGTAGAGGTAGGCGTAGTGGTGGCCGGGTTCGTTGTCGTGGCGGTAGTGCCCCTCGTCGAAATTGCGGTCCAGTTCCCGCATGAAGGCCTCCGGACCGCCCATCAGTTCGATCATGCCTTTGGGGTCCTGCATTACGCAGAAACGATAGGTCCAGTTGGCTCCTTCGGTGAATCCTTCGTCGCCGCGGTCCCACTCGCCGTCGGAACGGCGGGCGCGGAAAAAGCCCGTTTCGGGGTCGTAGAGTTTCCGGTAATTCTGCGTTCGCCGCATCAGAACCTGTGCATCTTCGGTGTGTCCGAGCCCCTCGGCCATTTGGGCGATGCAGTAGTCGTCCAAGGCGAATTCGAGCGTCCGGGCCACTGATTCGTTGGCCTTGTCCGAAGCGACGAAACCCTGCCGCAGGTAGTTGGTGAGTCCGCCCCGAGCCTCGTAGCATCCGTTCCAGAAATGGCGGTCGCCCCAGCGGTACTGCTCGTCGTTGTCGGGCGGCGTAAAGGCGTTTTTGCGGATGGCGCGGTAGGCCTCCTCGACATCGTAGTCGCGGTAGCCGTTGACGTAGGCGTCGGCGATGACCGCGTCGGCATGCGTGCCGATCATGATGTTCGTATAGGAGGGATTGGGCCATTTGGGAATCCAGCCCCCTTCGCGGTACATCTGCACCAGTGCCGTGACCATGCCGCCGATGCGTTCGGGGGCCATGAGTAGCAGCCAGGGATGCTGTGCCCGGAAGGTGTCCCAAAGCGAGTAGGCGTTGTACGACACGCCGTCGTGGACCCGGTCGTCGAAGGCACTGTAATAACGCCCGTATTCCGAGAACTCCCGGGGGTATTGCAGCGTGCGGAAGAAAGCGGTGTAGAAGATGTGCATATCCTCCTCCGGAGCTCCTTTGAGCGTGGCTTTTTCCAGGGCCCGGGCCCAGGTGTTGCGCACCCGGTCGCGGGTGTCGGCGAACGAAGCGCCCTGCGGAATTTCGCGGTCGAGGTTGGCCGCGGCCTGTGCATGGTCGATGAACGACGATCCGATGCGGATTTCCACCGGTTCGGTTCCCGGAGCGAATTCGACATAACCTCCTGCCGCTGAACCGCACGTGCGAGGGCGGCCTTCGTGCACGCTCGTGCCGTTCCACGTGCCGTAGGCCGTGAACGGCTGTGAAAAGCGGAGTACGTAGCAGCCTTTGAGGTTGTAGAGCGGCGGCCCCAGGTGGCTGTCGTGCCGTTCGCGGTTGCAGATGCGGATTTCGTTGTTCGCGGGGTCGATTTCGATCGAGCCGCCCTCCTTTTCGCGTCCTGCTTCGAGGAAGAGCAGCGCTTTCTCCCCGGCGGGATAGGCTATGCGGAAGAACGAGCAGCGCGAGGTGGCTGTAAACTCGATGCCGATGTTGCCCTCGCCGCCGTCCTTGTAGGAGACGGCATAGGCGTAGGGCGTCGCCCGTTCGGCGGCGTGGTCGAGTGCCACGCCGCGCTGTTCGGGGGTGATTTTCAGCTTTCCGGTCTGGGGCATCAACGTCAGAAACCCGTAGTCTCCCATCCAGATCGCCGGCTGGTGTGTGGCCATGAAGCCTATCAGGCGATGGTCGTCGTAGTGGTACATCGTGCGCGAAATCCCGTTCAGGCGGGTGGCGGCGCACCATTGCGTCATGCCGAACGGTTCGCTCACGGCCGGTGTGGTCCCGCCGTATTCGGTGCGGTGTTCGCCCGTCGTGCCGACCGTCATGTTCACATAGTCGAGCGGATGCTTTTGTGCGCAGAGGCCGGGCGCGCCCTGGAGCAGCGCGAGGAAGAGTAACCCGTATGTCGTTTTCATGGCTATTCCTTGTAATAGGTTGTCCAGCGGGTTGCCAGTATCTTGCGCACGTTGCTGCCCAGGCCCTGAAGGTTCGATTGGCGGACGAAATCGTAGCCTGCATTCATCTTGCATTCGAAGAAGTCCACCGTGCCGTCGTTTTTCAGTACGGCGAGTTCATCGACATAGTTCAGGTCGGTGTCGGCGCACTTGATGTCGCGGATCGACGAAGCGTCGGTGTCGAGTGTCTTGGAGATGGGGATGTTCGCCACCTCGCCCCGGATTTCGCCGCTTACGAGCACTTTGCCTGCGGGCGTCCGTGTCGCGAGCAGCAGGTTGTCTTCCGGGCGCGTGTTGTCCGGATAGAGGAAATTCCGCGACCGCATGCCCAGCAGGGCGATAAAATCGGTTGCCGCGACGTTGCCCAGTTGTGCGTTGACCTGCGCGGTAAGGGTATTGTCCACGGTGTATTTGAAATTGCGGCGGGTCGCGCCGTTGTTTTCGTAGGTTTTCTCGTAAACCGTGAACCGGACCTGCTGTCCGTTGGTGCGGGCTACTACGATTTCGTCGGGATCGCCGAAGAATGTGTCGTTCCGCCCCGGATAGTTCCGCTTGAGGTTGAGTGAAACCAGCCCGGCGAATTCCCCGTCGGAGTTGGACGCCACGAGATTGTCGCAGTTCACGTAGTAGGCGCTCATGTGGTTGTAGAAGGCGGCCTGCAGGTTGCCCGCCTTTTTGATCACGAGCACCTCGTCGATGAGCCGGAAATCGGTTTTGGCCCGTACTGCATCGACGACATTGCCCGAGAATACATGGCCCAGGTAGCGGTCCGCGTCGTTGTTGTACCACGTCCCGGGGTTGCTGCAATAGGTGTCGAAAACCTTCACCCGGTCGCCCAGCGCCGTGATGGTGGTCTGGTTGTAGGTTTTGGGCTTCTCGCGCCAACTGTTGCCCATCATCTCCGACTGCGAGGAGGCGTAGTAGTCGGCCGGATTCATCGACGGGAAGGCGTTGCGGTCGGTATCGTAGCGCAGCAGGATGTCGACGAGCCGTTTGGTGGTCATGCGGGCCGAATAGTCGGGCGCCTGTTCGTATTGGCCGATACGGTCTTCCGCTTTCGATCCGGGATGGTAGAAGTTAAAGGCGTAGACCGCGGGTTCGTATTGGACCAGGTCGCCGCCGCGGCGGAACGTTTCGAGCGTGAAGGCGGCCATCAACTCGGCCGGCATGTCGAAGTAAGCGTCGCCGTACCAGCGGGTATCGCCGTTCTCCCATTTGGGAAGGGCCTGGGCGTCTTTTTCCTGCCACCACCAGCTCTGCGCGCTGTAACCCCAGCGGTTGTTGTTGCAGAAGTCGGCCATGTTGTAGGTGTATTGCAGCGAATACTGCTGGCCGCCCCAGCCGTTGTTGCTGTAATTGACCGTGATGTTGTCACCGAGGGTTTCGCACGTCTTGCGCAGGTGGTCGAGCCACATGCCGTATTTACCCGGTTCGGTGTAGGCGAGGAACCAGGAGTGGTCGCCCCAGACCAGCCGCCGGTCGTGCTTTTTGCAGACCTCGGCCACCTCGGTGAGGAAATCGAAGTCGACGGTGAATCCGTGGGGATTGCCGTTGAGCCCGATTTCGTGAGTTCCGATCAGCTCGTGGAACCGCACGCCTTTCACGATGTCGTATTTTTCGAAAACGTCTTCCAGGCAGTCCAGGTCGAGCGGAATACCCTTCACGATCTTTTGTTTTCCGTAGCGCTCCCTGACGAGGGGTTGGTTGCCGACTTCGCCGTTCTGGCTGGTGTAAATGCCTGACGAGTAGAGTTCGAGATAGACCCCGATATTCTTGCTTTTCAGGTAGTCGAATACGTGGAGCAGGGCCGGGTCGAGCCGGTTGACGCCGACCGCAGCGGACCCGCTGCCGTAACCGCTCTCTTTGTAGAGCCACGTCGGGTAGATGTTGACCGAGACGGTGTATTTCGCCTGGAGCGGCGAAATGGCGTCGCAGATGTTTTCGAGGGCCGCATCGAGCGCGTGCAGGTCGTCTTTGAAGTGCATGATCAGTTCGCCGTTCATGCCTTCGTCGATCTGGAACATGATCTGCTTCTTGGTATCGGTTTGCGGCGGGTTTACGGGAGGAATGTACGGTTCGCCGCCTTTCTCGCTGCCACAGGCGAACAGCAGCGGAATCAGCAATGTAAGCAACATAAGTTTTTTCATAATTCGTTGGTTGCAACCGGAAAATGCCGGTTTTTGGTTATGGGTCGATAAAATTGCGTTGTCCGGTTGTGTTATTGGGGTTTGGAGGAAAGGGCAGCCCCCGCACGGGGCGGAGGCTGCTTTCCGCCGGGTATTACTGTGCCGCGGGAGCGGGGTAGGTGTACTTTTCGATCGGAGCCCAGCCTACCTGGAGCAGATAGGTGTCGACCACCATGCGGAAGGTCGTGCCGACGGGCAGTTGGCCTTTCTCCGAGAGTTTGCCGGCCTCGTTCCAGACACTCTTGATTTCGAGGCCGCTGGCCCATCCGTCGAAGGCGTATTTGTACCCGCCGCCGGTGGGGATTCCGTAGATGACGCCCGATGATCCGCCCTGTCCCGAGAGGCCGATTACGACGCGTTCCCAGGCGTTGCCTCCGGCCGTCTTCAGGTCGATGTAGTAGCGGTGGGGATTGTCGGGGAACTGGTCGAACTGCGTCCATGCCCACGAAAGGGTTTTCCATTCGCCGTTCTGGTAACGTTTGGCGTCGTTGATCTGTGCCCAGACAGGATTGCCGTTGGAGGGTACATTCGTATCGGCGGCTACGGAGCAGGTTCCGGCGACAGGATCCACCGTTACGACGTAGTACCCCCGGGCAGGAATGGCGACGGGCGTCGCCGAATCCATGGCTATGTTGTCCCCGGAGCCTTTGCCCCACGAGAAGATGCGCTTGGCGGTCGGCTTGTACTGGTCGTCCTTGGTGACGGCGCCGCTCCAGAAAGTCAGACCGTCGCCCGCCGATTCGGCGTAAGTCTTGAACGTGAACGTATTGGAGCCTGCGGTCTGCGTCATGGGCATCGAATAACCGGCGTTGTCCTTGCCGATTGTGGCGTTGCCGGTGACGTACATACCCTTGACGATACTCGACAGGCCGCTCCACTGCGAACTTTCGCCGATGTCGTTTTTGGTCGTTACGGTGATAGCCAGGTCGTTGTCGTGGGCGTCGGCCGAGGCGGGAATCTCCAGGAAGTCCTCCAGGTCGACGATTTGCCGGTTTGGCGTCAGGGTGCGGGAGGTCGTCACGTCGTTCGATGCGATTTTGACGGTGATTTCCGCGATGACGTGTTCGATGTCGGTCGAAACCCGGAACGAGAAGGGCATCGTGCCGCCTGCGACGCCCAGGATGGGCGAGGTCATCTGGTTGACAATGGCCGGTTTGCTGCTCTCCTTGATCTGGACTTCGATATTCCGGGCCGTGCGGTTGCCCTGTGCGTCGTAGGCTTCGAGCAGGAACGTGTAATCGCCGAGGTCCGGAATCAGCAGTTCGTCTGCGATGTTGATGAATTTATCGTCGGGCCGGGCCGGGGTGTAGTTCTTCGAAAATCCGATCGCCTCGCAGGAAAGGATAGCTTTGCCGAGCCGTTTTTCGTCCGTCACTTTGATGTCGAAGGGGACCTTTTCCTCGGGGGAGAAGATCTTGTCGTCGTCCGTGGGTTTGTTGACCGTCACGACCGGAGGAACCTGGTCTTTGCCGACGGCAACCGGAATGGTCCGGCTGAGTTTTTCACCTTTGTAGTCCTCGAAAACCAGTTCCACCCGGTTGTCCTGGGCCGCATCGTAGGGAACGGCCACCTCGAAGGAGAAGTTATAGGTTTTGGGCGATCCGTAGACCTCGACGGTCTGCTCGGACACCTGGCCGCCTGCGGTCCATGCTCCCGTTTTGATGTGGATGAGGTTCAGTCCGCTGGCTGCGATCAGCTTGCCGGAGATCATGTCGGAAGAGCCGGTTTCGATGGAGAGGCTCTCCTGTTCGGCAGTGAATGTGAAACCCTCGTATTCCAACACTGAAGGGTCGTTTTTGCTGCAGGACACCGCTGCCAGGAATACGCAGAGCAGCAGCGCCGTGAATCGGAATAAATATTTCGTCTGTTTCATAAGGTTGGCTTTGCATTATTTCCAATAGGGATTCTGGACCAGTTTTTCGTTCACGTCGATCTCGCTCTGCGGAATGGGATAGAGGTAGAACGCCTTCTTGAAGACCCGGTTTTCGAAGACCGTCCGCTTGTAGAAGGTAGTCTTGCTGTCGCCGTTGACGTTCATGCCGTAGAACGGACCGTTGTCTTCGGTCTCGGCGATGAGGTGGCGGCGGGTGTCGAAGTAACGGGTTCCCTCCCAGTTCAGCTCGATCATGCGCTCGCGCAGGATTGCCTGCTTTATCTCCTCCTGCGAGGTCTTGTCGGGGAATGCCTCCTCGTAGTCGGGCAGTCCGGCGCGGTTGCGTACTTTATTCAGGTATTTTAGGATGTCGGGGTCGCCCGGGGCGTACTGGTTGAGCGCCTCGGCATAGCTCAGGTAGACCTCCGCGAGCCGGAACAGGATAGGACGCTTGATCTGCGACTTGCCTTTGTAGTCTTCGGCGGCGATGTACTTGTAAGGCATGACGCCGGTGGCGGGCACATAACCCGGTCCGCCCGAAAGTCCGCCCAGCAGGAAGTCCGCAGGCTGGACCACGCCGTTCAGTTTGGCGTTCTCCGACTCCCATTTACGACCGTTGAAGAAGACCGAGGCGTAGAAACGGGCCTCGCGGTTCTGGTACATGTTGTAGACTTCGTCGATCTTGTAGTCGTCTTTCGCAATGAGCTTGTTGAGCGTGATCTGGTCGCGGACGGTCGTGAAGCCCGTCTCGTCATAGCGCGGATTGCCTTCTTCGGCCAGTGTGCCGTCGTCGAGGTAGAAGGCGTCGACAAGTTTCTGTGTAATGCCCTGCATGCCGCCTGCGCCGTACTGCTTGGGGCAGGCCGTTTGGAGGTATTCGTCGAAATCGGTCCAGTTGGTCCACACCATCAGCGAACGGGCGAAAAGCACCTCTTTGTTCATCGGCTCGGTGAAGACCGAACGGTAGTATTTGTAGGCGTCTTCAAAGGTGTTGGGTACGCCTTCGGCCGTGGCTCCGATCAGTTCGTACTGCGTTTGGGTGTCGATAAGCAGTTTGGCTGCATCGGCCGCACGTTTCCACTTCGTCTCGTCGTAATTCTGCGGGAAAAGCCGTTTGCCGTCCCGGTTGGAGAGGGTGTAGAACTCCCTCAGGCTGGCATAGTTGTCCGGCGAGTTGAACAGCGGGCTGGCCGCGTAGAGCAGCAGGCGGGCGCGGATGGCCAATGCAGCGGCCTGCGTGGGCTTGGCGCCGTAGAAATCGTTGGTGATCGATTTGGGAAGCGCGTTGGCTATCGACAACAGTTCGGTGTTGAGCCAGTTGACCACTTCGTCGACGCTGTTGCGTTCGACTTTCAGCTCCTCGGTGGGAGTGTTCACGTCGACCGCTCCGCGGATGATGGGAATGGGGCCGAACTGCTCGAAAAGCAGCGTGTGGAAGTAGGCGATCAGGAACCGGGCCTCGACTTTGAGGGCGTCGACCTTGTCCTGCGAGTCGATCTCTTTCTGACCCGGGACTACCTTCACGTTGTCGAGGAATACGTGCAGGTGGCGGATCTGCTGGTAGAGCGGAACCCACTTCTCGCCGAATCCGCCTTCGGAGGCGTTCCAGTCCCCGAGGTTCATGCGGAATGACTTGTAGCACTCGCGGGTGGTGTTCAGGTCGGCTTCATCCGACATCGTGATATAGGCGTTGCTCCATTTCCATTCGTTCGCAGCGTAGTCGACCGTGGCGGTCAGCGTGCAGAAGAACGAGTTGGGCATGTAGTTGTAGGAGTCGGCGAGCCATGCCATGACGGCCGAACCGTTGGAGAAGGTGTAGTTCAGGTCCCGGACGTTCGTCGGCTCGCTGAAATGCGAGTCGCAGGACATGAGGCTGAAAGCCAGTATCGGTATGATAAGGAGTTTCTTCATGTTTTTCATCTCTAAGGTTAAAAATTAACTTCCAGGCCGATCGAGACACTCCGCATGATCGGATATTTCGATCCGTTGGTGGTTCCGAGCTCCACGTCCCACAGGTCGAAGTCGCTGAACGTGAACAAGTTGTTGCCTATCACGTAGATACGGGCGCGTTCGATACGCAGTTTGTTGAGCAGCGATGTCTTGAACGAATATCCCAGCACGATGTCCTTGATGCGCAGGAAGCCCATGTCGCGCTGCCACCAGGTCGAATTCTGGAAGTTGTGGCCGTTGTATCCGTTGCGCATGCGGGGCAGGAAAACATCCTGGCGGGGATTGCTTTCGGTCCACATGCTGTTGGCGATGTCCTTGTAAATATTACCCTTGTCCTGGCCCTGGGTGAAGGGGAGGATTTGCAGGTCGTTGATCATTCGCGTGGTGTGGGCGACGCCCTGGAAGCGGATGCCGAAATCGAAGCCTTTGTAGGCGGCGTTCACGCCGAATCCGTAGACGATTTCGGGGTTGTCCGAGTAGCCGATGGCCGTGTAGTCGTCGGTGGTGATCTGGCCGTCGCCGTTGACATCGGTGTATTTGATGTCGCCGGGCTTCACGTCGAGCCCCAGTTCGGGAATGGCATACTGGCGCAGCAACTTGCCCGAGGCGTCGAAATCTTCGGCCGTGTAGAGGCGCTCGGCGATCAGGCCGAACTGCTGGTCGAGGCGATGGTTGGTCTTGTAGAGGTTCGGGAACCGCGGCACGGGTTCGTCCCAGTCGGTGATCTTGTTGCGGGCATAAGTAAAGTTACCGATGGCCGACACGTCCCAGTTCTCGTTGTGGAAGCGGTAGACTACGCTGAAATCGAGACCCCGGTTCTCCATCTTTCCGAGGTTGGCCCACGGCGCCTGCGTGAAACCGGCTGTTCCGGGGATAATCCGCCGCTGGGTGAAGATGTCCTTGCGGTTGTTGTAGAAGTAGTCGATGTTGATGTCGATGCTGCCCAGCAGGTTGATTTCCAGGCCTACGTCGCGCTTGGTCTCGGTCTCCCAGGTGAGATTCGGGGCGCCGAACTTGCCTTCGGTGAGTCCCGTTACGGGGTTGTAGGTCGATACCGAACCGAAATTGTAGGATGCTCCGTTGACGACCTCGGTGATGTAGGCGAAGCGGGTGCTGCCGAGTTTGTCGTTACCCACCGTACCGATCGAACCGCGCAGTTTGAACTTGGGCAGGACTTTCTTGATGCCCTCCCAGAAGGGCTCTTCGGAGATGTACCAGCCCAGGGCGACGGCCGGGAAGAAGCCGAAGCGTTTTCCCGAGGCGAAATTCTCGGAGCCGTTCCATCCGAAGTTGCCTTCGATGAAGTACTTGTACTTGTAATTGTAGGTCAGTCGCCCGGCGAGACCCTGGTTCTGGTAGGGCAGGATGGTGTATTCGCCCGATCCGGAGGCTACGTTGTATTCCCGCTGGTTGTAGAGCAGCATGGCCGTGACGCGGTGGTCGCCGAACGAACGTTCGTAGTTGATAGTGGCTTCGAGGTAGGTGGTGTAGTCCATCCAACTGGATTTCGACTTGTCGAGGAACGGGCTGCCCTCGAAACGGGTTCCCACCAGGCCGCCGTCGGCGTCGCGTCCCGTGGCATAGAGCATGTCGGGGGTGAACTTTCCGGAGAGGCTGTTGTAGGTGTTGATGTCGTAGGCGAACAGCACCCGGGCGCTGAGTCCCTTGGTCACGAAGTCGAGTTTCTGGCTCAGCGAGGCCGTCGAATTGAGCGAGTTGCTCGCCGACTTGCGGTAGCCCCACTGGGTAAGCCAGGCATAGGGCGTGTTGGAGGAAATGGTGCGCGAAATCTGGCCGTCGGAGTAACGCATGGGGACCAGGTTGGGAGCCATCTCGATCATCATGCGCCAAAGGTCGTCGACCGAAGTGATGGGACCGTTGACCTGCTGGAACTGTGAACCGATGTTGAGATTGATGTTGGTCGTGGGGGTGATGTCCACGTCGGTGTTGCTGCGGAAGTTGACCTTGTTGAGCCGGATGTTCGAATCCCATTCCCGGTCGGTATCGGTCTTGTAGAGGCCGCCTTCGTTGTGGTAGGAAGCAGAAACGAAATAACGCACCTTGGGGGCGCCGCCCGTGACGTTGAGGTTGACGCGCGAATAGTTGGTGTAATCCTTGGTGAGCGACTTCACCCAGTTCACGTCGGGGTAGAGGTCGGGGTCCGTGCGGTTGATCGTGTTGGTGATACGTTCGTCGCTGAACAGCTTGCCGATGCCTCCGCCCTGCTGGTGGAAGAGGTTGCCGATTTTCATGAACGTTGCGGCATCGACGAAGTCGGGCGTTACGGTCGGCTGTTTGAGCGAAGTCTCGACGTTGACGTTGATTTTAGGACGCCCTTCGACACCCTTTTTCGTCGTGATGGCGATGACGCCGTTGGCGCCGCGTACACCGTAGACCGCTGTGGCGCTGGCGTCCTTCATGACCGAGAAGGATTCGATTTCCTGCGGATCGATGGCATTGAAGTCGCGCTCCACGCCGTCGACGATCACCAGCGGGTTGCGGGCTCCGCCTTCGGCAAAAGTACTGATACCGCGAATCCAGAAGTCGGCGCGGTCGTTGCCCAGTTCGCCGGAACGCTGTACGGCGATGATGCCCGGGATGTTACCTGCCAGGGACTGGCTCAGGGCGATTTTGGAGGTCGAACCCAGCGATTTGGGTTCGATGGTGGCAATGGCGCCGATGACGCTCGCTTTCTCCTGCACGCCGAAGCCCACGACGACGACCTCCTTGAGCTGGCCGACATCTTCGGCCAGTTCGACGTTGATGATTCGGCGGCTGTCTACGCGCTCCTCTTTGGTGACATAGCCCACGTAGCTGAACGCAAGGATGGATTCCCGTCCGGGAACTTTGATCGAGAAACTGCCGTCGAGGCCGGTGGCGACGCCTGTGGTCGTTCCCTTGATCAGGACGGTCACGCCCGGCAGCGGCACTCCGCGGCTGTCTGAGACGTTACCCGTAATCACGGGCCCTTGTTTTGCGGAGTTCTGTGCAGATACTGCTGCCGGTTTCGCCGCCTTCGGGGCCGGTGTGTTTTTGTTGTAGATGGTGATCTGGCGCTCGGTGATGAGGTAGGCGAGGCCGGTTCCCGAAAGAACCTGTTTCAGCGCTTCGGCGAGTTCCGCGTCTTTGATGTCGAGCGTTACGCGTTTGCCGAGTTCGGCATCCGAAGCGTCGGAGATGAGGAATACATAGCCGCTTTGTTCTTCGATGGAGTTGAAGAGCTGCCGCAGCGGGGTATTGCTGGCTGTAAGGGTTATTTTTCCCGACGGAGAGACGCTTGCCACAACGCGGGACGGGGCTGCGGAGACCGGCGCGACCAGCGCCGAAAGCCATAGCAGAAACAGCCCGAATTTTAGAAATTTGAAGGGTACAACGGTCTTTTTAGCAATACATAAGGCAGAGTTAAATCTTTCTTTCATATATTTGCATCAAGTTTAGGTTTACATCTGGGTAACTGTTAGTGGTTTGGGTGTGGATCTGAATCCGTGTCGGATGGAAGTGCTAGTTCCATCCGACTTTTTTGTTTTCGTCGTTATTCCATGGGCAGGTTGTTTTTCTGGGTTATGTAGACGGTGTTGTCTTCGCGTTTGTAGGAGGTATTCGAGATGACGGTCAGGGCCAGCATGATGTCGTCGATGTTCGATGCGAGGTAGAGTTTGCCCGTGCAGGTCTGTTCGGAGAGCGTCTTGTCGTTGATGTTGAACGAAACGTTGTAATACCTGCCGATTTTCTGCAGGATCTCGGCGATCGTGGCGCGCTGGAACAGCAGCACATTATCCTTCCAACTGATGTACTCCTCCACGTCGACTTCCGATCGGGTGATGCCGCTTCGGGCATCGTAGGTCGTCATCTGGCTGGGAGCCATTTCCACCGATTCGCCGCCTCCGGTTTCAACGGCGACCTTTCCCGCGACGAGCACCACGGCGCACTGCGGGTCGTCGGCATAAGCCGAAACGTTGAATTTCGTGCCGAGGACCCGGATGTCGAGTTTGTCAGTGTGGACGCGGAAAGGCTTTTCTGTGTTTTTCGCCACTTCGAGGTAGATTTCACCGCTGACCGAGATGTCGCGGGTCGAACCGGTAAATTCGCCCGGGAAGACGAGTTCCGTGCCGGAGTTGAGCCAGACCTTCGTACCGTCTGCCAGCGTGAGTGTGGCCCGTTTGCCGTAAGGTACGACCAGTTTGTTGTCCTTGGTTTTGCTGGCCGGGGCCACGACCGGCGCGCTTTCGTCCGCCACGGAGATCCGGCCCCGGTTGTCCACGACGATTTCAGCGTCCTGGGCCAGCGTGACCACTTCGCGCCCCGTGTGGAGGCGGATGTTCTCATCCGGGAAACGCTCCCCGACGATCGGCGCCGCGGGTTGGACTTCGGGCCGGTGTGTTGCGAAATAGAGAGCCGAGACCAGCACGAGCGCAATGCTTGCCGCCGCCGACAACCGCCACAGGAGCATCCGGCGTCCGCTGCGGCGCTGTTCACGGCTGCTCGTGCGGATACGTTCCCACAGTTCCGAACGCTGCTCTTCGTCCAGCCGGAACCTTTCGTTCAGCCGGACGGATTTGAACTGCTCGATGGCTCGGTCCAGCGCTCCGTGATATTCGGGATGCTCCTTGCGGAATGCCGACCAATGATTGTTCAATTCCGGAGTGCGGTAAAGCCTCCAGGCGATGAATTTTTCGTCGTTCAGGAAATCGGGGGTATCGGGGCTGTTTTTCCGGTTCTGCATAATAAGTCCGACAGGTTCTGTTTTACAATAAAACGATTGAACCCGGTTTTTGTGGACAGCTTTTTCGGGAAATTAAATTTGGAAAAGGAGCAGAATGGCGATGAGCCCCGGATTCTTTTTTGCCGCGAGCCGCATTTTGTTCACGGCCCGGAAGACGTTTTTGCGGGCCGATTCGGGGGTGATGTTCAGGAGCCGGGCAATCTCTTCGTAGCTCATCTCCTGCATGTAACGCAGGTAAACCGCCTCTTTCTGCCCGGGGGAGAGTTCCGACATCAACTGCTCGACTTTGGCCTTCAGCCGGCTGCGCTCCTCTTCGTCCGAAAACGACTCCTCGACCGACACTTCGATGGCGAATCCCGCAGTGTAGTTCTCCAGCGGGCTGGTTTTCCCCTGCCGGCGCGAAATGTCGATCAGCCGGTTCTTGAGGCTGCAAAAAAGGTAGAATTTTTCGTGTCCTTCGGCTACGAGCCGCCGGATACGGCCCTCGTCGCGGGTGAGTTTGCAGAAGACATCGTGGATGGCGTCCATACAGGTATCCTTCGGAAACCCGAGTCCCGCTCCGTAGTTGTAGAGCGCATTTGCATACCTGTTGTACAGGCCGGATAAGCTATCCGGGCCGTCGTTGACGGGAATGCCTGTGACAGAAGCGCTTGACATCTCTTTCTGAAATTATCGAATATGGGTTGCGGTTTGATACCTGCGTCAATCGGTTGACGCCCTCCTGTGCCGTAATGCGGCAAAGGCGTGTTTCCTCCTCGGCTGTGTGTTCGTACGGATTCGGAAGAAACATTGCGGCAAGTTATCAAGAAAATCTCGAACGTGCAAGAGCGCAAAACGAAAATATGATTTGCAGGAGGGTTCGGACGCGGATTTCCGCCGATGCCGGCCTCGTCGAGGACGGGCGGGGTTACCTCCGGGAGTGGCTGCCGGCCTTGTTGAATCGTGCGTCCTGTGACTTCGGTGCATGTCTGAATCCGGTATCGTGTCATTTATTGGAATTTTTCTGTCAAAATGACATTCGATCTGGGCGCCACAAGCGGCCGGACGGTTCTGGGAATGCTTTCGAGCGGGGAACTCCGTATCCGGGAACTGACCCGCTTCCCGAATCAGAAACTGCCTTTGGACAGCCATTTTTATTGGAATATATTTTCACTGTACGAGCACTTGTGCGACGGGCTCAGGGCTGCCGTCCGCGACTTCGCGCTGACGAAAGGTTTGCCGGTGGCTTTGCTGGCCGGGGTTATGAGCACCTGCTTCGCGCTGGGGCTCGATAGCTGGAACGAGTGTTGATTTGATACCGCAGAGAGCGGTTTGTTATCCGATGGATCGAAAAAAAGGCAACTGATTATTAATCAATTGCCTTTTGTTGTGTGCCCAGGACAAGACTCGAACTTGCACAGCGTAACCGCCACTACCCCCTCAAAGTAGCGTGTCTACCAATTTCACCACCTGGGCATTACATTCCCGAATACAACTTTCGGGAGTGCAAATATAGATACTATTTTGCGAATCGCAAAATTTTTGCGTGAAAAACGTTAAAATTTGCGAAAGGGCCGTGCAGGCATTCCTGCACAGGCCCCGGGCGGTGCTTTATTTGAGTTTCATCTCCTTGAGCAGGTAGCCCGCGCCGCCGACGCGGTCCACGACGAACAGCACGTAGCGGATGTCTACGGCGATGTTGCGGCAGATCGTGGGGTCGAAGGCGATGTCGCTCATCGTCGAACGCCACGTGCGGTCGAAGTTGATGCCGATGAGTTCCCCTTCGGCGTTGAGCACCGGTGAACCCGAGTTGCCGCCCGTCGTGTGGTTCGTCGCCAGGAAGCAGACCGGAACCGTTTTGCGGCCGTCGATCACCGTGCCCCAGCGGCCGTAATTCTTCGAAGCGTAGAGGTCGCGCAGCGACTGCGGAATATCGTAATCGTAAATTTCGGGATTGTCCTTGGCGATGATGCCGTCGAGTGTCGTCTGCGGTTTGTGGTACTCGCCGTCGGCATACTCGTACCCGGCCACGGAGCCGTAGGCCACGCGGAGCGTCAAATTGGCGTCGGGATAGAAGGCCCGCTCCCGGTCCCATTCGCGCAACCCTTTTATATAAGTAGTGTAAAGATCGTTGAGGATTTTACTGTTAAGGTTGCGCAGCGACTTGGTTCCCAGCATCCACGAGATATGGTCGAGCATGCGCTTGGTATCTTGCCGAAGCAGGACGGCGGGCTGCATGGCCACGCTGTCGGAGCCTTCCCATACGGCTTCGAAAAGGGCGTCGGCGTAGGCTTCCTGCGATTTGTAGCGGGCCATGCCTTCGGCGTAGGAGGGCGTGCGGTAAACCTTCGGGCAACGGCCATATTCGCGGAACGCATGGCGCCAGAGCGCCTGTTCGGTGGGCTTGCGCCGGGCGAAGCACTCCTCGGCCCGTTCTTCGGGTGTGTAGGCTGCGGGCAGCGTTCCGAGCGTTTCGCGTGTGATTTCGTAAGCGAAATAGGCGTCCATGATCCGGTCGTATTCGACGCGCAGACCCATCACTACGCCGGCGTATTCGGGGTGTCCCACGGCGGCGAGTCCGAACTGCGTCTCGTAATCGAATTTCGAGGCGACGGTTCCGCGGCGGTTGATGCCCAGCGCTTCGCCCTGCCATTTTTTCCAGGCGTTGGCGATCGAGGCGTGCTTGGCGGCGTAGTGGATGCGCAGCGCGGGGTCCGACTCCTGCGCTTTGGAAATGATGTCGAGGCGGCCCGTGCGAATAGCGATTTTGGCCGGGTCGGAACGCTCGGCGATATAGGCTACCGCGTCCGACAGGATGTACTCCTGCGTGTTGCCCGGGAAACCGTAGATCATCGTGAAATCGCCCTCTTTAACCCCTTTCGTGGATATGCTGAAGTGTTTCTTCGGACGGTAGGGGACGTTCTGGGGCGAGTAGGCCGCCGGTTTGTTGTCCTTCGAGGCGTAGACGCGGAACATCGAAAAATCGCCCGTGTGGCGGGGCCATATCCAGTTGTCGGTGTCGCCGCCGAACTTGCCGATCGACGAGGGCGGAGCGGCCACGAGGCGCACGTCGTCGAACTGTTCGTAGACGAACAGGAACTGCTGGTTGCCGTAGTACATCTGCTCGACCGAGGCTTTGTAGCCCGTGCCTTCGGCCTCGGCCTTTTTGACGATCTCATCCGCCGTTTCGCCTGCCGCCATGCGGTCGGTTACCTCCTCCATGCGGACGAGGAAGCGGACGTAAAGTTTTTCGTTGGGCAGTTCCTCGGCCCGGGACATGGCCCAGAAACCGTTGGTCAGGTAGTCGTGCTCGACGGTAGAGTGCTTTTGGATGGCATTGTAGCCGCAGTGATGGTTGGTGAGCAGCAGGCCTTCGGGCGAGATGAGTTCGCCCGTACAGCCGCCGTTGAAAAGAACGACGGCATCCTTCATCGATGCTTTGTTGATCGAATAAATGTCTTCGGCCGTGAGGCGGAAGCCTTTTGCGCGCATGTCGTCGATGCGTCCGGAGATCAGGCTCGGGAGCCACATGCCCTCATCGGCCAGTGCGGGCAGGAGGGCGATCGCGGCGAGCAGAGTCAGCAGGGTGCGTTTCATGAATCTAAAAATTTATCTAATTCGGTGTATACTTTCTGGATGGGGAGTCCCATGACATTGTAGAACGAGCCTTCGATGCGTTCGATGGCCGCATAGCCTATCCACTCCTGGATGCCGTATGACCCCGCTTTGTCGAAAGGACGATAGGTGTCGACGTAGTGCTCGATCTCTTCGGCCGCAAGCGTTCGGAACCAGACGCTGGTCCGTACTTCGAACGAGTGCATCCGCTGGGCCGTGCGCAGTGTGACGCCCGAAACGACCGTGTGGCGGCGTCCCGAGAGGCGGCCGAGCATCCGCAGGGCGTCGTCGCGGCTGTGGGGCTTGCCCAGGACCTCGCCGTCGAGCACGACCACCGTGTCGGCGGTCAGCAGGATGTCGTTCGGGGCGAGCGGCACGGGGTAAGTTTCGCTTTTCAGGCGCGAGAGGAAAAGCGGGACCTGTTCGGCCGGAAGGTCTTCGGGGTAAATCTCCTCGCAATCGTATTTCGGGGCGAGTTCGTACGGAAGCCCGCAGCCCGTCATCAGCTCCCTGCGCCGCGGCGACTGCGAAGCCAGCAACAGGCGGAAAGGTTTGAGTTTGTCGTTGAGCAGCATTATCGTATGTCGAAATTTAACAGTTCGCGTCCTTCGAGTGCCGCACACAGGTTGTCGCCGGGTTTTACCGGTCCGACGCCGGCCGGCGTTCCCGTGTAGAGCAAATCGCCCATGCGCAGGGTCATGTACTGCGAGACCGAGGCGATGATGCGGTCTACCGTGAAGAGCATTTCCGCCGTGTCGCCCCTCTGGCGGCGCTCCCCGTTCACGTCGAGCGTGAAGTGCAGTTTCTGGATGTCGCCGCCCAGTTCGGCCAGCGGGATGAACTCCGGCGAGATCGCCGCCGAGCGGTCGAAGGCTTTGCAGCTCTCCCACGGCAGGCCTTCGGCAATGGCTTTCCGCTGGAGGTCGCGGGCCGTGAAGTCGATACCCAGACCCACTTCGTCGTAATAACGGTGGGCGAAACGCTCCGCAATGGCCTTGCCCACGCGGTTGATCCGCACGACCAGCTCGCATTCGTAATGTACCTCCTGCGAGAAGGAGGGTATGTAGAACGGGTCGTTGTTGCGCAGCAGCGCCGTGTCGGGTTTGAGGAAAAACAACGGTTCTTCGGGGAGTTTCCCGCTGTCGTTCAGTTGCTCGTGCAGTTCGGCGGCATGTTCGGCGTAGTTGCGGCCGATACAAATAATCTTCATCCTGTTCGGTATTATAAGGCATTTCCGCCCTGTTTTGTTGCGGGGCGGGCTTCCCCTCTAAATCAAAGGGCGGCAGTCGTGCGGTGCGTTTTCAGTTCTTCCACCATGCGTGCGGCGAACCGTTCGCTGGCGCCCGGGCCGCCGATAATCGCGCGCAGTTCGCTGAAGTCGGCGAACATCTTTTCGCGTTTGGAGCCTCCTGCGACGATTGCCCGCAACTCCTTTTCGGCCCGTTCGGTCGAGAGTCCCGACTGGATGATCTCGGTAACGGCCTCGCGTCCGAGGTTGAGGTTGACGAGCGACACCCAGGGTACTTTCAGCACATAGGGCCTCAGCCACACCTGCCACCACACCGTGCGGTAAACCACCACTTCGGGGATGCCCAGCAGTGCCGTTTCGAGCGTCGCCGTGCCCGAGGTCACCACTGCCGCTTCGGCTGCCGCCAGCGTTTCGTAGGTCTGGTCGCAGACGTAGCGGATACCGCTTCCGGCGGTATATTGTTCGTAAAGCGCCCGGTCGAGCCATTTCACGCCCGTCACCACAAACAGATGTTCCGGGAATTTTTGCGCCAAAGCGGCCATCAGCGGCAGGTTTTCGCGGATTTCGCCCCGGCGGCTGCCGGCCAGCAGGGCGATGATCGGGCGATGGTCGAGCCCGTTGCGGCTGCGGAATTCCGCAGGCGTCGGAAGCGACGCCTGCCGGGCTTCGATGGCGTCGACCAGCGGGTTGCCTTCGAAGATGGGCTCGAGGCCGTGCTGCGGGAAATAGTCGCGTTCGAAGGGGAAGATGATGAACAGTTTGTCCACATACCGCCGGATGGCCTTCACCCTCCATTCGCGCCATGCCCAGACTTTCGGGGCGATGTAGTAGAACGTACGGATGCCGTGCTCCTTGGCCCAGCGGGCCATTTTCATGTTGAATCCGGGGTAGTCTATTAGGATCAGCACGTCGGGAGCGAATGCTGCGACATCGGCCTGGCACTCCTGCATCTGGCGTTTGATGGTCCCGAGGTTTTTCAGCACCTGTACGATGCCGAAGAACGAAGTTTCGCGGTAATGTTTCCGCAGATTGGCTTCGCCGCCCGCTTCGGCCATATAATCCCCGCCCCAGAAACGGAGTTCCGCCTCGGGATCGGCTTTCAGCAGCCCTTTGATCAGGTTTGCACCGTGCAGGTCGCCCGAAGGTTCCCCGGCGATGAGGTAATACTTCATTTATTTTCCGGTCGTTGGGGGTTCGTAAATTTAATTTCGAAATAGAGGTAGTCCTTCAGTTTGAACCGTTCGTGCCATTTCGAAGGGTGGAGATGGCTGTCGCGGACATGGCAGAAACTGATACCTGACACCGTTTCTCCTCCGATATTGAATTTGGTAGGTGCACCCGAAGAAAATGCCATAACCGGGATGATGTCGGTTGTCGTTTGGTCTTTTTCGGGAAAGGGCTCCAAAAGGATACAGTCGCCGGCTCCCTGGACCGTGTGTCCGAAGGCGGTTTTGTATTGCGGAGTGTGAATCAGGATGCGGACCGAATCCTGCCCGATGGGTTGGGTGAAGAAAAGCAGTCGCAGTGTATCGGATGTTACGTGTTGAGGGTCTATCGGTGTTGAACGCTGTTCCTTGCCGTTGATGCAATGGACGGTCTGCAATGTATAGGAAAGTCCGGCGATCTTGCCCGTGACGAGGACTTCCCATGCTTTTATTTGCTGGAGTTCGGCCATGAGCCGGACTGTTTCGCTCTCTTTGTCTAATTGGTTTGAAAAGGCGAGTGACACGGGTTCCTGTGCGGCGGTAGGCCGTATGCAACAAATGCCGAGCGTAAACAGCAGGATGGATAACGGTTTCATGGGCTATTCGTTTAGTAAGTCGGGTCGCAGCCGCTTGGTGCGTTCGTAGGCCTCGTTGTCCTGCCATTTTGCGATTTCGGCGAAGTTGCCCGACAAAAGTACGTCGGGAACCCGCCAGCCGCGGAACTCCGCAGGCCGCGTGTAGACCGGGGGCGCCAGCAGGTTGTCCTGAAACGAGTCCGTCAGGGCCGAAGCCTCGTCGCCGATGGCTCCGGGGATGATCCTTACGACCGAGTCGGCGATGATGCAGGCCGCCAGTTCGCCGCCCGTCAGCACATAATCGCCGATCGAGATTTCACGCGTGACGAGGTGCTCGCGGATGCGGTGGTCGATGCCTTTGTAGTGGCCGCAGAGGATGATGATGTTTTCGAGTGTCGACAAACGGTTGGCTTCGTGCTGGTTGTATCGGTTACCGTCGGGAGAGGTGTAGATAACCTCGTCGTAGTGTCTCTCGCTCTGGAGTTTCTCGACCAGTTCGAAGACCGGTTCGCACTTCATGACCATGCCCGCTTCGCCGCCGAACGGGTAGTCGTCGGTGGTCTTGCGTTTGTCGTGGGCGTAGTCGTGCAGGTTGTGTACGACGATCTCGACGAGTCCCTTCTCCTGTGCCCGCTTGAGGATCGACTCGTTGAGCGGCGAGGTCACGAGTTCGGGAACTACCGTGATGATGTCAATGCGCATATCTGAAAATAATGTCTTTGGTGCTTTCTTCGGTCAGCGGGACCTCCTGTCCGCGCCGGAGCGTGTAACCCGTGTAACCCATCTCCCGGAAGAGTGCTGTGATCTGCGGACGGTTCGTGCCGCCCGTTTCGATCAGCACCGTGGGGCGGTGTCGTTCCAGCAGGGGACGCATCTCGGTCATCACGACGAGTTCGTAACCTTCGATGTCGCATTTGATGAAGTCGATCTGCCCGAGTTTTCCGAACAGCTCGCTTCCGCGGCGCATCTGGGCCGTGAACTCCACGTCGGCTTTGCCGCCGTCTTCGTTGACGAAGTTCTGCCCCGTCCCGAAATAACCCGTCTCGCGTGCCGAGTCGTTGGCCATCGTGATCGGTTTCGACTCCGTGCCGAGGGCGTAGGGGAATATCTCGACGTTCCCGCAGCGGCGCAGGTTGCGGCTGAGCACTTTGCGGATCGGCGCCACGGGCTCGACGGCAAAGACTTTCCCGGCAGGACCTGCGAGCCGGGAGATCGTACGGGCGTAATAGCCCAGGTTGGCGCCGATGTCGATCGCAGTGTCGCCCGGGCGGACCAGTTGCGGCAGGTGGTAGACGTATTCCGTAGCGGGGGCGTAACGCCCGATGCCCAGCCGCTGCCAGAGGAAGAACAGGCGGCTCACAACGCGCAGATAGCCTTCTAACGGCAGGATCCGGTAGAGAATCTTATGGATGAATTTCCCCAATTTTTAATTCTTAATTTTTCATTTTTAATTATCGGAATTCAATTCCGATAGTTTACCTCCTCGTTCATCACCTCGACGATAAAGGGATTGTAGAGCATTTCATGCCCGATCGTCGATTCGGGGCCGTGGCCGGGGTAGACGTGGACCTCTTCGCCCAGCGGAATCAGGCTGTCGAGGATCGAACGCATGATCCACGAATAGTCGCCGCCCGGAAGGTCTGTGCGGCCGATCGATTCGCGGAAGAGCGTGTCGCCCGTAAAGAGCGATTTCGACTCGGGTTCGTACAGCGCCACGTGGCCCGGGGTGTGGCCCGGGGTGTGGATTACGCGCAGGGCGGTTTGGCCGAAACGGATTTCGGGTGTCGTGTCGAGGTCGATGTCCGCCGTGGGCATGGCTCCGATCTTCACGCCGAAGACCGAACCGCTCGTCGCGGCGTTGTCCAGCAGGAAGCCGTCCTTGGACGAAAGGGCGAAGGGAATGCCGTAGCGCTGTTTGAGGTGCTCGACGCCCAGCGTGTGGTCGAAATGGCCGTGGGTGTTGACCGCCATGACGGGTTTCAGCCCGTGCTCGGCGATGAAGTTGTCGAGCGCGGCGTCCTCGTGCGGATTGCTGTTTCCGGCGTCGATCACGACGCACTCTTTCGTGTCGTCCCAGACGACATAGGTGTTTTCCTGTATCGGATTGAATTGCAGGCAGGCGATTTTCATATAAAGGCTGTTTTTGGTGCAGTCCGTACTTTCGCGAGGATGCTGCGGGCCCATCCGTCCGGTTTCCCGGATGTGCGACGGCGCCGCTCGTCCCGGCGAAAGTTTACTTTTGCAAAGATAGTACTTTTTGTGGGAATTTACCTATCTTTATGACCTAAACGACTCGATCCCATGAAACGATTTTTTGCGCTTTTCTTTGCGCTGACGCTCTTCTGTGCGGGGCTTTCGGCCCAGACGGCCGCCTATAGGACTGAAAAAAATATCGCCTACCGCGACGCTGTGGGCGACGGTTACGCCGATTCACTCTGCCGGCTGGATATCTGTTATCCGGAGGACCTGAAAGGATTTCCGACCGTCGTGTGGTTTCACGGCGGCGGATTGACGGGCGGGCGGCGCGATATTCCGAAGGCGTTGTGCGATAAAGGTTTTGCTGTGGTGGGTGTGGATTACCGCCTCGCTCCGCGCGTAAAGGTCGCCGACTGTGTGGAGGATGCCGCCGCGGCCGCGGCGTGGGTGGTGAAAAACATCGCCTCGTACGGCGGCGATCCGAAGCTGATCTTCATCGCCGGGCACTCGGCGGGCGGTTACCTTACGTCGATGATCGGCCTGGACAAACGCTGGATGGCGCCCTACGGCATCGACCCCGACACGGCCTTCGCGGCGCTGATTCCTTACAGCGGGCAGGTCGTGACTCACTTTGCACGCCGCCGCGAAATGGGCATTCCCGACACGCAGGCCGTCGTGGACGACATGGCGCCGCTGAACTACGTGCGGCCCGACTGCCCGCCGATCCTGATTCTCTCGGGTGACCGGGAACAGGAGATGCTGGGCCGCTACGAGGAAAATGCCTATTTCTGGCGCATGATGCAGGTTGCGGGTCATCCCGACGTGCAGATTCGGGAGTTCGACGGGTTCAACCACGGCAACATGCCCCAGGCGGGTCATTACGTTGCGGTGCGCTATATCCGCGACTTTGTGAAAAAACTGGAAAGGTAATTGCGGTCCGGACCTCATAAACGGAATAAGATGAAAGGATGGATGAAACTGGCGGCCGCGCTTTTCGCTGCGGTGTCGCTCACGGGATGTTCGCTGCTGAAAGTGTCCGTGGCTACGGGCGATCCCCTCTCGAAAGAACAGATGAACGTGCGGACCATGACGCGCGGGTTTTACTACGATATGGCCGGCGAGGTGGCCCGTGCGGCCGATTCGATCGTCGCCGCGTCGCCCGATGTGAACGTGCGCATCGCGGCCGTGCGGTGGAAAATCCGCGCCACGCGCGCCGGGGTGACCGCCGCCATGCAGGGGATTCCCGACGTGGCGCTGGCCGACCTGTGGATTCTGTGCCGCCGCATGAACGAAGCCTTTGCCGGGGCGCCGGATTCGCTGCTGTTCGGACCTCAGAGCGATATTGCCCGCGACGCTGCCCGGCGGCTCGACCGACGGGCCGGACGGCTTGCCCGGCAGGTGCTTCCGGACGACCGCTATACCCTGATGGAGGGGTTCGTTGCGGATTACGTACGTGAAAATCCCGCCTCGGAAGGTGACGAGACCGACAACACGACCCTTGCGTGGCTCGAATATCTCCGGGCCGCAGGCGTCGAAAGCGGTTACGCTACAGGTTCGATCGCCGAAGTGCTGGCCGATGTCAACGACCGCCTGAGCGGCCAGACCCAGCAGATGTCGAACAGTATCGGCTGGTCGAAGGATATCTTCGAAATGCAGCTCGGGCAGGACAGCCTGCGCATGCAGGTCGGGGCGCAGCTCGATTCGCTCGAACGCAGTTTTGCGCGCATCGTGGCCGTGGCCGAAAACCTGCCCGAGATTTCGGACAAGGTGCTGGAGGAACTGAACCGGCAGGCCACGCAGTTGATCTGGACGATGAACGCTTCGGTCGACAACGCCTTTGCCGATTTCGACCGCCAGCGCGGCGAGTTGCAGCAATACGTTTCACGCGAACGCGAGGCGCTGGTCGAACAACTGCGGACGACGGGCGGCGACCTGGTCCGGACGATGCTCGACGCCCTGCCGGGACTCGTCGGTAAAATCCTGCTCTATGTCGTGCTGGCACTCGCGGTGCTGGTCGGCGGTCCTTTTGCGCTGGGCTTCTGGCTCGGCGGGGTACGGGCGCGCGCAAAAGCGAGGAAGGCGGAAAACAATTGATTCCTGCGGCCTTCGGTGTCGTAACGATCCGTTTTATCCGGCGGAAAATTTTACCGCATCGCTTTTGATTTGGGTTTGAACCCGTCCGGCTTTTTTATACCTTTGCAACCCAAACTCGAATTTATGGCAAGAATGGCAAGAAAGAAAGCGAACTATCCCCTGATCGAGGGGCTCGAAATAACGACGCTGGCCGCCGAAGGCAAGGCCATGGGGCGCTGGAACGACGTGGTGGTCTTCGTGCCGCTGACCGTCCCGGGCGACGTGGTCGACGTGCAGATTCGATCCAAGCGCCGCCGCTTCATGGAGGGCTTCGTCGTCCGCTATGTGAAGAAATCGCCCCTGCGCGCCGAGGCGTTCTGCGAACATTTCGGGGTCTGCGGCGGTTGCAAGTGGCAGAATCTGCCCTACGAAGAGCAACTGCGCTTCAAAACCGAGCAGGTTCGCGATCAGCTTACGCGCATCGGCAAGATCGCCCTGCCCGAAATCGCGCCCTGCCTGGGCTCGGCGCATACGCAGTTCTACCGCAACAAACTCGAATTCACCTTCGCCGGCCGCCGCTGGCTGACGCGCGAGGAGATCGAGACCGCGGGCGACATCGGCGACGCGCCTGCCGTGGGATTCCACATTCCCAACATGTTCGACAAGGTGCTGGATATCGACAAGTGCTGGCTCCAGCCCGAGCCGTCGAACGCCGTCCGCATGGAGACCAAGCGTTTCTGCATCGAAAACGGTTATACGTTCCACAACGCCCGCGAACATACAGGGCTGATGCGCAACATGATCGTCCGCACGGCTTCGACCGGCGAGGTAATGGTGATCGTGGTTTTCAACAGCGACGACCGGCCCCGCATCACGGCCCTGCTGGACCATCTGGCTGCGAAGTTCCCGGAAATCACGTCGCTGTTCTACATCGTCAACACGAAATTCAACGATTCGGTGGGCGACCTCGACCCGGTCTGCTATAAAGGCAAGGACCACATTATCGAGGAGATGGAGGGGCTGCGTTTCAAGGTGGGGCCCAAGTCGTTCTACCAAACCAACTCCACACAGGCCTACGAACTCTACAAGGTGGCCCGCGATTTTGCGGACCTCAAGCCCGGCGACGTGCTTTACGACCTCTATACCGGAACGGGAACCATCGCCAATTTCTGCGCTGCCCGCTGCGCCAAAGTCGTGGGCGTCGAGTATGTTCCCGAGGCGATCGCCGATGCGAAGGTCAACTCCGAACTCAACGGCATCGGCAACACGGTTTTCTATGCCGGCGACATGAAAGCGGTGCTCGACGACGGGTTCGTCGCTGAGAACGGCCGTCCCGACGTGATCATCCTCGATCCGCCGCGTGCGGGCGTCGACGAGCCGGTGATCGGCGTTATCCTGCGCGCTGCGCCCGAGCGGATCGTCTACGTGAGCTGCAATCCCGCTACGCAGGCCCGTGACCTGGCGCTGATGGACGCCGAATACCGTGTCGAGGCCGTGCAGCCCGTCGATATGTTCCCCCATACGCATCATGTGGAGAACGTCGTGAAGCTCGTGCGCCGCCGATAGGGCGGCGGGCCGGAACCCACGGCCGTGCCCGGCATGCCCGGCCCGGGAGCGAAATCGGTTTGTTTGCGCGGAATCCGCCCGCAGCCCGGCGAAACTTCGCTCCGGGATGCAGTATTTTGGTTTTCCGGCGTTTTACTAAACACAGAAGGATGGTAACGGGCCTTGTCCGAAAATAATTCCGGCAGGATGCCGCGGCTTGCACCATCTTTGTAAGATGTTTACCTAAAACGAAGAAATTATGAAACGACTGATTTTAATGGCGGCGGTGGCGCTTTTCGCGCTCCCCGCAGCGGCTCAGATGCAGGAGGCTTTCCCCAGCTACATCCAGGTGAACGGACGCGCCGAGAAGGAGATTACGCCCGACGAGTTCTATTTGCAGATCATCATCAACGAACGCGATTCGAAGGGCAAGGTTTCGGTCGAGAGCCAGCAGCGCGATATGATCGCAGCGCTCAGGCGCGCGGGCGTCGATGTCGAGAAGCAGCTCAAGATGGCCAACCTGTCGAGCGAGTTTTTCAAGAAAAATACCTCTGTGGCTACGGCCAAATACCAATTGCAGCTGGGTTCCTCGGCAATGGTCGCCAAGGTGTGGCAGGCGCTCGACGGACTGGGCATCTCGAATGTCTCGATCCTGAAGGTGTCGCATTCGAAGATCGAGGAGTATAAGGAACAAGTACGCGTCGAGGCTATGCAGAACGCCAAACAGAGCGCCGTGACGCTGGCCGAGGCCATCGGGCAGAAGGTCGGCAAGTGTTTCTACATCTACGATTCGAACAACAACGTGATGCCCGTCTTCTACGACAACATGGCCGTGATGCGCAGCGCCAAGGCGATGGGCGCTGTCGAGGATGCGGCGGCGGACGAACCGCTCGATTTCAAGACCATCAAATTGCAGTACAACGTGCAGGCGAAGTTCGTCCTCGAATAGGCCGGTTTCGATTTATAAGCGGCATTTTCCGCACATCCTTTGTCCGAGGCGAATGGGACGTACTTCGGTACTGCCCGTCCGCCTCGTTCTTCCCGATACCGGAAACCGTTCGGATGCCGCCTGCGCGGACCCCGCCGGACCTGTCCCGACGGCAAAGCCTTTTTCGCGGATCGAAAAAGGCCTGAAAATGAAACGATTGATTCGGGTTGAAAGCAGAGAGGCTGAAAAAGTACGATTCAGTAAGCAATTTCTGAAAATTTCATTATCTTTGTAGTTCACCCCTGTAAAAAAGGAGGAGTTATGGAAAAGCAGTTTTGTTTCGACTATGAACATTATGCGGCGCTGTCGGAACTTCCCGAAGCGGACCGCAGGCTGGTCGCCGAGGCCGAACGGGCCACGGCCAATGCGCATGCGCCCTACTCGAACTTCCACGTAGGCGCCGCCGCGCGTCTGCGCAGCGGGAGAATACTTTACGGCAGCAACTTCGAAAGCGAAGTTTATCCCGCGGGCCTCTGTGCCGAGCGGTCGCTGATGTTTTATGCCCAGGCCAACTACGCCGACGATCCGATCGAGACGCTGGCCATCGCCTCGAACCCTTCGGAGCGCGAGTGCTATCCCTGCGGCCAGTGCCGGCAGGTGATGGTCGATGTCGAGCGGCGCCAGGGCGTCCCGATGCGGGTGCTGATGAGCGGCCACGGCACGGTGACGGCGGTCGATTCGGCTTCCAAACTGCTGCCATTCACCTTTATCCTGTAATTTCCGACGATGTTCAACCCGGACGATATCCTTTACGAAGACAACCACCTGCTGATCGTCAACAAACGCTGCGGCGATCTGGTGCAGCCCGATCCCTCGGGAGAAAGCGCCCTCGAAGACCAGATCAAGGCCTTCATCAAGCAGCGCGACGCGAAGCCCGGCGAGGTGTTCCTCGGCGTGGTACACCGTATCGACCGTCCGGTGAGCGGGGTCGTGATTTTCGCCAAAACCTCGAAAGCCCTTGTCCGCCTGAACGAGATGATCCGCGAGGGCCGTATCCGCAAGGTCTACTGGGCGCTTACCGAGGCGACTCCCGAGCCCGAGAGCGGCGAACTGTGCCACTACATCCTGCGTGACGGCAAAACCAACCGTTCGCGGGCCTACGACGCCCCGAAGGGCGACGCCAAGCAGGCGCGCCTGCGCTACGAAACGCTCGGGGCGGGAACGAACTACACGCTCGTGGAGGTCGAACTGCTTACGGGCCGCCATCATCAGATTCGGGCTCAGCTCTCGAAGATCGGATGCCCGATCCGCGGCGACCTGAAATACGGGGCCAAACGCTCCCTGCCCGGAGGCGGCATCTCGCTCCATTCGCGCCGGGTCGAGTTCGAACACCCCGTGCGCCGCGAACCCCTCTCGGTGACTGCCCCCGTGCCTGCGGGCGACAACCTGTGGGCTTATTTCGAAACCCGCTAACTTTTCCGGCTATGCGATTGCTGATTCAGCGTGTAAAACACGCTTCCGTCACCATCGGCGGTGATATCCGGTCCCGGATCGGGGCGGGACTGCTGGTGCTGGTCGGCGTCGGGAGCGACGACGGCGACGAGGATATCGAATACCTCGCCGGAAAACTGGTGCGGCTGCGCATCTTCGACGACGAAGCCGGGGTGATGAACCTCGATGTCGTGCAGACGGGCGGTGAAATCCTGGTCGTGAGCCAGTTTACACTACAAGCATCGACGCGCAAGGGCAACCGCCCGAGCTATATCAAGGCGGCCCCCGAAGCCGTTTCACGGCCCCTTTACGAACGTTTTACGGCACGCGTCGCAGAACTCTCCGGCCACGGGGTCGCCACGGGCGAATTCGGGGCCGACATGCAGGTCTCCCTGGTCAACGACGGCCCGGTGACGATCTGGATGGATTCGAAAAACAAAGAGTAAACACCTCATTTTCATTCCAATGAAAAATATAGTTGCATTTTTGCTGCTGGGCCTTACAGTCATCGCCGCTTCCTGCGGAGACGACAAGAAAGGCGATGACAACCAGTGGTTCCTGACACCCGAAGCCGCCGTCAGCGGTACGACGGTCGAAATGACCTGCCAGACCCGTTTCGGCGCCGGCGTGCTGGACAACGTCCACGTGGGATTTACCTATGCGCCCGTTATCGGCGGTACGATCGGTTCGTTTGCCGAATCGACCAACAGCCGGGTCGACGGCCGCCTGATCTCCTCCACGCTGAGCAGCCTTGCTCCCGAAACGACCTATGTTGTCCGCGCCTTCGCCGATCTTTCGACGGGCCGTGTGGAAAGCCCTGTCATCTCCTTCGAAACCGGGGACGGCGAGGTTCCCGCCCCCGATCCCGTATTCGGAACCCCGTCGGCGACCGGCGTAACGACGACGACGGCCACGCTGAACTGCGATTTATCGTTTGATCGGGATGCCACTGATTACAGCGTCTATTTCCGTTACAAGGCGGTATCGGCAGGTGACTATTTGCAGGTCTCCGTTCCGGTGGGGGCGGGCCCCAAGACGGTCGGTTTGACGGGTTTGACCCCTGCGACGGTCTATGAATTCCAGCTTTGTGTGGCATGGGCTGGCGAGTTCTATTACAGCGGGAAGGGCTCTTTCACAACGCCGGGCGGAGGAACTTCCGGCCTGGCGAAGTATTCGCAGTGGGCGGAATTGCCTGTCGTACAGGATCGTCCCGGCGATTATTATTATGCCGCGCACTATTGCGCCGGCGCGCCGGGCGGCCGCAACTACTCGGTATGTTACAGCAAGAAGATGCGCGGCGCGGTCTGGGTGGCCTATCCGATGCACACGAGTTATACGGAAGGTTCGGCCGGCGGGCAGAACAAGTCGTGGCGATACGATCCCGTTATCCCCGCCTCGGTGCAGCCCGATTTGAGTTCGTCCTACCAGGCCAGCGGCGACGGCAGCTTCTCGCGCGGGCACATGCTCGCCTCCAACGACCGGCAGTCGGACAAGCCGACCAACAAACAGACGTTCTACTATACCAACATGTCGCCGCAGATTCAGGACGGATTCAACGGCGGCATCTGGTCGACGCTCGAAAAGAACTGCCACAAGATGATCTGTTCCGATACGCTTTATATGGTTACAGGAGCTTATTTCGCCAACGAAAACAAACATTGCAAGGATAACGACAACAATACGGTTACCGTGCCGACGCACTACTACAAGGTGCTGATCCGCTCGAAGAGCGGCAATACCGGGAAGCCGATCTGGACGCTCACGTCCGACCAGATCGAATGTGCGGGTTATTGGTTCGAGCACAAGGTTTATTCGGGTTCCCAGCCGTCGCAGTTTATCAAGTCGGTTTCGTGGATCGAGGAGCAGACCGGCCAGACGTTCTTCCCCAACGTGCCCAATGCGCCGAAGGCGACCCTCGACGGTTCTTTCTGGAAAATATAAATACACGCATCCCGACGAAGGACGAAAGCCGTTCTTCGCCGGGATTGTTGTGCCGATGACGCAATTTCAATTTACGATGAAAAAAATAATTACACTCCTTTTCCTGGGCCTTACCGTGGCCTTTGTTTCCTGTAAAGACGACGAGACCACCCCGTCGCAACTCCGTTTCAAAGCCCCCGAGGTGGGCGATGTCAGCTATACCTCGGCGGCTGTAACCTGTGGCGCCGAGTTCAGCGCCGAACTGCTCAAGGCCGTCGATGCGGGATTTGCCTACGGAACCGAGGACCAGGCCGAGGCGGATTTTTCGGTGGTTGCCGATCCTACCGTAACCGGGAACGTGCTGGGCTGCCGCCTGACGGGGCTGAAGTCTTCCACGACTTACCGCGTATATGCCTACGCCGACCTGGGGTCGCAACGGGTCGTCAGCGAGACGGTTTCGTTCACGACGCTCGAAGTGGGCGACGAACCCGGCCTGGAGATCACCAGCGAACTGGCCATGCGGGTTCCCGCTACGCAGGGCGATTACGTGATTACCTACGTCCTCCACAATCCCGTCGAGGGCGAATGGCCCGAGTTGGCGTATCTGGACAAATGGATCAATTCGTTCGACGACTCGGAGGAGGGTGAAATCACGTTTCACGTGGACGCCAATCCCGATGCGTCGGAACGTACAGCGAAAATCCAGTTCTACTATGCCGGCGAGTTGGCCAATTCGGTCTATGTCATCCAGGCGGCCGCCGGCTCCGGCGGCGAGGATCCGGCTGTGACGGTAGCGCTGAATCCGGACCTCGGCGGCTGGCCGAAATCCTATCCCGGCAGCGCGGCCACGTATAAGATCGACGGACACGACTATCAGTTGAAGAACGTGGCCAATTTCCAGAACGACAACGGTATCCAGTTCAAGCGTTCGGCGGGTTACCTGGCCAATCTCGAAGACCGGGGCGTCATCCGCAGCGTCGAGGTGGTCTTCAAATCGAACTCCAACGATAAGGACATGACGCTCGCCCTGGGCGACACACCCGTCCCCTCGGGCGACGGACTGAAAGCCGTCGGTGCGGGCGATACCTATGTTTTCGACTGCTCGGCTTATGCCTGCCGCTATTTTACGCTCAACAGCGGCGACGGCGCGAACTACGTGGCCTCTATCAAGATCAACTGCGGCGGCGGAAGCGTGACGCCTCCCGATCCCGTCGATGAACCTGCGTTCGGCGATCCGTCGTTCGCCGATCTGACGAAGAACAGTGCGACGATTTCGTGTTCCTATACGTATACCGGCGATAAGACGGTCTTGGATGCCTATTTCCTTTACAAGACCTCGACCGGGGCCGAAGTGCGTGCCGGTGTGGCGGACATCCGGCCCGGCGATAAAAGCGCGCAGTTGACCGGACTGACCCCTTCGACCCGCTATTCGTTCCGGCTGTGTGTAGCCGTTGACGGCAAGGTCTATTCGGGCGGAACGGCTTCGTTCACGACTTTCGACGAGTCCGGAAAACCGTCGGAAAACGTGCGCTATACGGGCTGGGCCGAACTTCCGGTCGAAGACGCCCTGAAACTCGATAACGAATATTACTATGCCTACCACCTCTGCCCGGACTATCCGTCGAGCGGTACGAAGGCGCGTAATTTCTCGACCTGTTACAGCAAGCCCTACCGCTGTCCGGTCTGGGTGGCCGCCCCGTTGCACGACTGCTATACGGGCGGCGTGAACCGGACGAACGCCTACCGGAGCGATCCGGATATCAAATGTACGCAGGTGGGGCATTGGGACGGCTATACGCGCGGACACATGCTCGGCTCGAACGAGCGGCGTGTGACGACCAACGTCAACCGCGACGTTTTTTATTATTCGAATATCGGTCCCCAGCTCCAGACCTATTTCAACACCGGCGGCGGCCAATGGAACACGGCCGAAGACTGGGTCGACAAGCAGTGGCGCGGCCTGGCCGACACCTGCTACCAAGTGGTGGGAACCTACTGGGAGAATACGTCCAAGGTCGTGGACGGCACGACCATCCCGACGCACTATTACATCGTGCTGCTCAAGGCCAAGAAAAGCGCCGGCAAGAAGTGGGTGGTCGACTGTTCGCAGAGTGAACTGCAGTCCATCGCCATCCTCGTCCGGCACAAGACCTACGCCAAGAACGAGGTGGTCAAAGCCGCCGATTTCGAGTCGAAGGGTGTGTTCAAGAGCGTTGCGGAGATCGAACGCCTTACGGGGCATACGTTCTTCCCCAATGTGCCCAACGTGCCGAAGAACAACTATAATCCGAACGACTGGAATTTTTAGGCGACGATGATCTACCCGTGGGGCGATACGAGGCGGTTCAACTCCTATGCGGGGTACTTCCGCCGTCTGTTCGGCTGCCGGGTGCAGAAACTTTCCGTCGATGCGGGCTTCACCTGCCCCAACCGCGACGGGACGATCGGCAAGGGAGGGTGTACGTTCTGTAACAACGGAGCGTTCACCCCTTCTTATTGCATGCCCTCGAAAAGCGTTGGGCAGCAGATTGCCGAGGGGATCGAATTCCATCGCAACCGCTACCGCACGGCGCAGCGCTACCTGGTCTATTTCCAGTCCTTTTCCAACACCTACGCTCCACTGGAGCGGCTCAGGGAGCTTTACGGCGAGGCCCTCGCGCATCCCGACGTGGCGGGTATCGTCGTCGGTACGCGTCCCGACTGCGTCGACGAACGCAAACTCGACTACTTTGCGGAGCTGGCCCGGGATCGGTATGTCGCCGTGGAATACGGCATCGAATCCACGTATGACGCTACGCTGCGCGCCGTCAACCGGGGCCACGATTTCGCGTGCGCCCGCCGTGCCGTGGAGATGACCGCCGGGCGGGGTCTGCATGTCGGAGCGCATTTTATCCTCGGGCTTCCGGGCGAAACGGATGCGATGCTGCTCGACCAGGCGGCGCGGATCAACGCCCTGCCGCTCACGACCGTGAAGTTCCACCAGTTGCAGGTTTTCCGCTCGACGCCGATGGCTGCCGAGTACGACGCCGCGCCGGAGCGTTTCCGCTTCTGGGAGCCGGAAGAATACATCGACCTGTTCGTCGAAATTCTCCGCCGGCTGCGCCCCGGACTGGTCGTCGAACGCTTCGCTTCGGAGGCTCCGCCGCGTTATCATTACGGCCGTAACTGGGGCCTGTTGCGCAACGAACAACTGCTTGCGATGCTCGAAAAAAGATTGGAAGAACGCAATACTTATCAAGGCGAATTTTTTACTACCTTTGCGGAAGAAAATACCGAATAACCCGAATAACCCCATCCCTATGAAATCCATCAATCCGGATATCGTGCTGAAGCCCGTCAAGGAGTATATCCTGATGGCCGTCGGCATGCTGATGTACTCTTTCGGCTGGATCGGCTGCATTCTCCCGGCGGGCGGCGTCGGCGGCGGCGCGGCTGGTCTGTCGCTCGTGTTGTGCAACGCCCTCGCTTCGGCGGGAATCGACCTGCAGATCGGTACGATGGTCTTCATCGTCAATGCGATCCTGCTCGCGATTGCCGGGTTTATCGTAGGATGGAATTTCGGCCTCAAGACCATTTTCTGCGTGGTGGTGATCTCCATCGGCATGAACTTCTGGCAGGAGGTGCTCCCCGAGGGCAATTTCCTCGGGGTCGACAACCTGCTGGCGATCGTCATGGGCGGTATCCTGGCCGGTGCGGGTATCGCGCTGTGTTTCTCGCAGGGCGGTTCGACGGGCGGCACGGACATCGTGGCCATGATCATCAACAAGTACCGCACGGTCAGCTACGGCAAAATCCTCATCTACTCCGATTTTGTCATCATCGCCTCCGCAATGCTCGTGGGAATGGGTATCAGCGCGGTGATCTACGGTTACGTCATGACGGCCGTCGTGGGTTACACGGTCGATATGATCATGGCCGGAAGCCAGCAGTCGAGCCAGGTCTTTATCGTGACGCACGACTACGAGAAAATGGCCCAGGCCATCGTCGACAACGTCCACCGCGGCGTGACGCTCATCGACTCGCAGGGGTGGTATTCGAAAAAAGAGTCCAAAATCGTCATGGTGGTCTGCCGCAAGCGCGAGACCGCGATGATCCTCAAATTCGTCAAGACCATCGACCCCGAAGCCTTTATGACCGTCGGCTCGGTCATGGGCGTTTACGGTAAAGGATTCCAGGCAATCAGCAAAGGCTGATGCAGCGCTATGCCGATATAATCCTGCCGCTGGCGCAGCCCGCTTACACGTTCGCCGTGCCCGAGGGCATGGAGGCCGCGGCGGGGCAGGCCGTGGCGGTGCAGTTCGGCGCCCGCAAATTCTATACGGGCATCGTGTGGCGGGTTCATGACCGCCGGCCCGACTTCAAGACCGTAAAACCGATTCAGCGCATACTCTACGACGCGCCCCTGCTCTCGGCGCAGCAGATGGCGCTGTGGGAGTGGATCGCTTCGTATTACATGTGCTCTTTGGGCGAGGTGATGCGCGTGGCGCTGCCGGCGCTGATGAAACCTTCGGGCGACACGGAGGAGGAGTTTTCCGAAGAGGAGTTTCGTCCCCGGACCGAATGTTACGTGTCGCTGGCTCCGGAGCTCCACGAAGAAGGCCGTTTTAACGAAATCTGCGAAAAAATCGAACGCCGCGCCCCCAAACAATACGAGGCGCTGCTCGAACTGGCCTCGGCCGGCGACGAGACGCGTATTTCGACGGGTGAAATCGCCCGCCGCTTGCTCCGGGCCGATTATGCCGTGCTGCACGCCCTCGAACGCAAGAAATACATCGTCTGTACGGAGCGGGAACGTACCGTCGAACGCGGCGGCTCGGCCTTCCGCCTTCCGGAGCTGACCCCGCAGCAACTCACGGCGCTGGATGCCCTGCACGAACAGTTCGCCGCCGGGAAAACCACGGCCCTGTTGCAGGGCATCACCGGCTCGGGCAAGACCGAAATCTACATCCACCTGATCGCCGAAGTGCTGGCCCGGGGCGGCGACGTGCTGTTGCTTGTCCCCGAAATCGCCCTCACGGCGCAACTGATCGAGCGCATGGAGCGCATCTTCGGCAGCCGCGTTACCCCTTATCATTCGAAACTCACCAACCACCGCCGTACGGAGACCTATCTGCGGCTGAACCGCTCCCAGGGAGGCGAGTTTGTGGTCGGCGTGCGGTCGTCGATCTTCCTGCCGCTGAAGTGCCTGCAACTGGTCATTGTCGATGAAGAGCACGATGCCAGCTACAAACAGGCCGATCCGGCGCCGCGTTACAACGCCCGTGACTGCGCCGTGGTGATGGCGCGTCTCGGCGGGGGCAGGACACTGCTCGGCAGCGCCACGCCGTCGCTCGAAACGTGGCTCAACGCTTCGTCGGGCAAGTACGGCCGTGCGGAGCTGACCGAGCGTTACGGCGACGCCCGGCCGCCCGAAATTCTGGTTTCCGACACCCTGCGGGCCGCCAAGCGCGGCGAGCGTAAAGCCCATTTCAACAAACTTTTGCTGGACAAGATCGGCGAGACCCTCGACCGGGGCGAGCAGGTGATGCTGTTCCAGAACCGCCGCGGGTTTTCACCCTATGTCGAGTGCTCCGAATGCGGCTGGACAGCCCGCTGTCCCCACTGCAATGTGACGTTGACCTACCACAAGGGCGGACAGAAACTCGTCTGCCACTACTGCGGCTATACGGAGTCCGTTCCGGCGAAATGTCCTTCGTGCAAGGTCACCGACGTGATTCCGATGGGTTTCGGGACGGAGAAGGTCGAGGAAGAGATCGCCAAAATCTTCCCCGAAGCGCGTGTCGCCCGTCTGGACCGCGACAGCGTGACCTCCGAACGGGCTTTCAATGCCATTATCGCCGATTTCGAGGCCCGCAGGACCGACATTCTGGTCGGTACGCAGATGATTACCAAGGGTTTCGACTTCGCGGGGGTGTCGCTCGTGGGCATCCTCAATGCCGACAACCTGCTGAATAACCCCGATTTCCGGGCCGCCGAACGGGCTTTTCAACTGATGACGCAAGTGGCGGGCCGTGCCGGACGCCGTTCTGAAGGCGGCGAGGTGGTGATTCAGACCTCCGAACCCGGGCATCCCGTCATCCGGCAGGTTGCGGAGGGCGATTTTGGCGCCATGGCCCGGGCGCAGCTCTCCGAACGCGAAGCCTTCTTTTATCCGCCTTATGCGCGGCTCACGTCGCTCGTGCTGCGCCACCGCGATCCTTCGGTGCTGCGGGGCGGGGTGATGGACTTGGCCGCACGCCTGCGCATCCGTTTCGGCCGCCGGCTGCTGGGGCCGATGACCCCGCCCGTCGACCGCATCCGCGGCGAATACCTTGTGGGGCTCCTGCTGAAAATCGAGAGCGGTGCATCGTCGGCCCGCGCCCGCGAACTGCTTTCGGCCGAACTGAAGGCCTTCGGCGAAAATCCTGCGTTCAAATCGATTACCGTCGTCGTCAATGTCGATCCTCAGTGACCTTGCGCACGACATCGCGTCGCTGCTGTTCCCGCCGCGCTGCGCCGTCTGCGGGGAGCCGCTCGCGCGCGGCGAACGGACGGTCTGCACCTTCTGCCGCGCCACAGCGCCGCTGACAGGGTACTGGCGCGAGGCCGATAATCCCGTCGTGCGCAAATGCTGGGGGATGGTTCCCGTCAGTCAGGCTTCGGGTTTCCTCTTCTTCGTCCACGCAAGCGGCTGGCGGCGGCTGATTCACGGCTTCAAGTACCGCGGCGCCTGGCGTACGGCCCGGGCGATGGGTGAGTGGTACGGGCGTTATCTGCGCGAAAGCGGCCTCTACGACGATGTGGAAGTGGTCGTTCCGCTGCCGCTGCACCCTTTTAAACGTTGCCGGAGGGGGTACAATCAGTCGGAATACATTGCCGAAGGAATTGCCGCGCAGTTGGGTGTTCCGGTCGACCGGGGCAGCGTCCGCCGCACGCGCAACACCGCCAGCCAGGCCCTCAAACCCCGTCGCGAACGGGCCCGGAATGTCGAAGACGCCTTTGCTGTCCGTCGGCCCGAACGGCTTGCCGGGCGGCACGTCCTGCTGGTCGACGACGTGATGACCACGGGGTCGACGCTCCTTTCGTGTGCCGCCGCCATTCTGCGCGACGCGCCCGGCTGCCGCATCAGCATCGCCGCCCTTGCCGTTTCGCAGCGCGAACTGGGTGTGAAGGAGTAGATTTAAAAACTTATCAACAGGACCCTATTCCGGCCGCACGCGGCAAACGCCTGCCGTGGGCGGGGCTTGGGGCGGGGCCGGGTTGTAAACGGGGCGGTCTTCGGTGGTCCGGCGTCCGGGTCGTTTTGGCGTTCGCTGTCGAAAGCTATGTTATAAACATAGTTTTCGACAAACTGGGCCTCCGTTCGGTTTTGATTTCTCCCCGCTTATGCTTACTTTTGACCTTTGAAAGAATCCGATTATACATGGCGAAAGATTTTACACCCTCCTCCCGTAACCGGGAGGCGTTCGAGGCGATGACCGATACCGTCGGCAATGTACCCCCGCAGGCGGTCGAGCTGGAGGAGGCCGTGCTCGGTGCGCTGATGCTCGAAAAGGACTGCATCATCACGGTGCAGGAGTTTGTCTCCCCCGATGCGTTCTATACCGAGGAGCACCGGCTGATCTACAAGGCGATCAACGAGTTGTCGATGGAACTGAAGCCCATCGACCTCTACACCGTGACCGAGCGGCTCAAGGCCAAGAAGGAACTGAAGAAGGTGGGCGGGGCTTCGTACCTGGCCCAGTTGACCCAGAAGGTCGGTTCGGCGGCCAACGTCGAGTTCCACGCCAAGATCATCGCCCAGAAATACGTTCAGCGCGAGCTGATCCGTTCGGCAACGGAAATCCAGAAGCGGTCGTACGACGAATCGACCGACGTAACCGAACTGATCGGCTATGCCGAAGGCGAGATTTTCAAGGTTGCCGAGGGGCATGTGAAGCGTTCGGTGCAGTCGTCGAAGGACATCCTGGCCCGTGCGCTGATGCAGATCGAAGAGGCGTCGAAGAACACCAGCGCCTTCAGCGGTGTGCCGTCGGGCTTTATGGCTATCGACCGTGTGACGCTGGGCTGGCAGTTGTCGGACCTGGTGATCATCGCCGCACGTCCTTCGATGGGTAAAACCGCATTCGTGCTTTCGATGGCCCGCAATATGGCCGTCGACCACGAGCAGGGCGTGGCGTTCTTTTCGCTCGAAATGTCCTCCGTGCAGTTGATGATGCGTCTGATCATCGCCGAAACCGGTCTGAGCGGTAACGATGTCAAGTCGGGCCGCCTGACGCCCGAGCAGTGGCGGCATCTCGAATCGGCCACCAAGCCGCTGGGGTCCGCGCCGCTGTTCATCGACGACACCCCGGCCCTTTCGGTCTTCGAGTTCCGTTCGAAGGCCCGCCGCCTGAAAATTCACAACGACATCAAGATCATCATTATCGACTACCTCCAGCTGATGACCGGCAACCAGGATACGAAGGGCAACCGCGAGCAAGAGGTGGCTTTCATCTCACGTACGCTCAAGGCCATCGCCAAAGAATTGAACGTGCCGATGATTGCCCTGTCGCAGTTGAGCCGTGCCACCGAAATGCGCGGCGGCTCGAAGCGCCCCCAGTTGTCGGACCTTCGCGAGTCGGGCGCCATCGAGCAGGACGCCGACATCGTGGCCTTCATTCACCGTCCGGAGTATTACGGCATCAACCAGGACGAGAACGGCATGCCCACGGCGGGTATGGCCGAGATCATCCTCGCCAAGCACCGTAACGGTGCGGTGTGCGACGTGAACCTGCGCTTCCTGAAAGAACAGGCGCGTTTTGCCGACGTGGAGGATTCGATGCTGCCGCCCGCACAGGCGACGGAGAGCCAGCAGGCCTACGACGACTACGCCAGCGGTTCGAACAACCCCTCGGCCGCATCGGGCCTCGGTGCGGCGATGGGCGGGGAATTCGACGTGAACCGTTCGGCGAAGATCGACGAAGAGGCGCCGTTTTGACGCACCGTTCAGAGTGCACGATTCATAATTAAAGATTGCGGGAACATGTTTGTCCGAACTTATGCAGGAGCAGTCGTCGGGATCGACGCCGTGGCGGTGACCGTCGAGGTCAACATCGCGGGCGGCGGCCTGGGCATGTACCTCGTGGGACTGCCGGACAACGCCGTGAAGGAGAGCGAACAGCGCATCCGGGCGGCGTTCGAGAACTCGGGCGAACGGATGTCGGGTAAAAAAGTGGTCGTCAGCCTCGCCCCGGCGGATTTGCGCAAGGAGGGTTCGGGCTTCGACCTGCCGATCGCCGTGGGGATTCTCGCGGCGATGGGGCGCATCGATGCCGAGGCGGTAGCCGGAACGATGTTCGTCGGCGAATTGTCGCTCGACGGTTCGCTGAAACCCGTGCGGGGCGTACTGCCCGTTGCGATCCGGGCGCGCTCGGAAGGTTTGCGGCGTGTGGTGCTGCCGGCGGAAAATGCCGCCGAGGCCGCGGTCGTGGACGGCATCGGGGTGATAGGCGTCACGACGCTGCGCGAGGTCGTCGGCTACCTGAACGGCGAGACGGAGATCGCGCCTGCCGTGCCTGCCGCCGACGAACCGTTCGATGCGGCGGCGACGCGCTATGCCGAGGATTTCGCCGACGTGCGGGGCCAGGCGCATGTGAAGCGCGCCCTGGAGATCGCTGCCGCGGGAGGGCATAACGTGATTATGATTGGCGCCCCGGGGTCGGGCAAGACGATGCTTGCGCGGCGGCTGCCGACGATCCTGCCGCCCCTTTCGCGCGAAGAAGCCCTCGAAACGACCAAGATACACTCCGTGGCGGGCAAAGTGGGTGTGACGGGCGGACTGATGACCCGGCGGCCTTTCCGGGCTCCGCACCACCTCACCTCGCAGGTCGCCGTGATCGGCGGCGGACAGTCGCCCCGGCCCGGCGAAGTGTCGCTGGCCCACAACGGGGTGCTGCTGCTCGACGAACTGCCTGAATTCGGGCGCAGTGTGCTCGAAGTGCTGCGGCAGCCGCTGGAGGAGAAGAAAATCGTGGTTTCGCGGGCGAAGTACAGTGTCGAATATCCGGCGAATTTTACGCTCGTGGCGGCGATGAATCCCTGCCCGTGCGGCTATTATAACCACCCGACGAAGGAGTGCACCTGCTCCCCGGGATCGGTCCACCGTTACATGGGCCGCATTTCGGGGCCGCTGATGGATCGCATCGACCTGCATGTCGAGGTGACGCCCGTGGCTCCGCAGGAACTGTCGGCAGCGGCTCCGGGCGAACCGAGCGCTGCGGTGCGCGAGCGGGTTATCCGGGCCCGGGCGGTGCAGGCGGCGCGTTTTAGCGGAATGGAAGGCGTCCACACCAATTCGATGATGACCAGCGCGATGCTGCGCGAATACTGCCGTCTCGATGCGGCTTCGGCGGCGCTGCTGGAACGGGCGATGGAGCGGCTGTCGCTTTCGGCGCGGGCTTACGACCGGATTCTGAAGGTGGCACGCACGATTGCCGATCTGGCCGGGCGCGACGACATCGCCCCGGCGGATATCGCCGAGGCGATCAACTACCGGTCGCTGGACCGGGGAAACTGGGGACGGTGATTCCGGCTTTTGCCGGAATCAATTAAAAATGAAGAATTAAGAATTAAAAATTCGACATAATGAAACGCATAATTCTTTCCGGCGGCGGAACAGGCGGCCATATCTACCCGGCTGTGGCTGTTGCCGAAGCGCTCAAACGGCGGCTGGGCGACGAAGTCGAACTGCTGTTCGTCGGGGCTGAGGGCAAGATGGAGATGGAGAAGGTTCCGGCGCTGGGCTACCGCATCACGGGCCTGCCTATCGCGGGACTTCAGCGGCGGCTCGACTGGCACAACCTTGCCGTGCCGTTCAAGGCGGTGAAGAGTATCCGGATGGCGAAAAAGATCATCCGCGACTTCGGGGCCGATGTCGTTGTGGGCTTCGGCGGTTACGCGAGCGCCCCGGTGCTGTGGGCCGCGCAGCGGATGGGCGTGCCGACCGTGATCCAGGAGCAGAACTCCTACGCGGGCGTCACGAACAAGATCCTCGCAAAGGGCGCGCGGCGCATCTGTACGGCTTACGAGGGCATGGAGCGTTTCTTCCCGGCGTGCAAGATCGTCCTGACGGGCAACCCCCTGCGGGGCCGCTTCTCGAAAGAGGGCGCCGACCGCGCCGAGGCGCTGGAATACTATGGTTTTAAGCCCGATCTTCCGGTGATCCTGGTGGTCGGCGGGTCGCTCGGCACACGGACACTGAACGAGATGATGAAGGCGTGGATCGTCGAAACGGGCGGCGAAGCTCCCGTGCAGGTGATTTGGCAGACGGGCAAGTACTACGAGCGCGAGATGCAGGCTTTTCTGGCCGCGCATCCTGCCGGGCATGTCTGGCAGGGGGCTTTCATCGACCGTATGGACTACGCCTACGCCGCTGCCGACCTGGTCGTTTCGCGTAGCGGGGCCGGGACGGTTTCGGAGTTGTGCCTCGTGGCCAAGCCGGTGCTGTTCGTGCCTTCGCCCAACGTGGCCGAGGACCATCAGACCAAGAACGCCCGGGCGCTGGAAGCCAGGGGAGCTGCGGTCGTCGTCCCCGATGCCGAGTGCCGGGCGAAAGCGATGCGGCGGGCGATGGAACTGCTTGCCGACCGGGAGAAGTTGCAGGCGATGAGCCGCAACCTCGAGGCGCTGGCCAAGCCCGACGCTGCGGAAGATATTGTGGATGAGATTGTAAAAGTGATGTAATAATGGAATTCAAAAACGTCTATTTCCTGGGTATCGGCGGGATCGGCATGAGTGCCCTGGCCCGCTATTTCCTGCACGAAGGCTATGCTGTCGCGGGTTATGACCGTACGCGCTCGCACCTGACCGACGAACTCGGGGCGGAAGGAGCCGCAGTCCACTACGAGGACGATGTGCGGCTGATCCCCGGAAAGTTTCTCGATCCTGCGGATACGGTGGTGGTCTACACGCCCGCCGTGCCCGAGGACCACAGCGAGTACTGTTATTTCCGCGAACACGGCTTCTGCATCGAGAAACGTTCGCAGATGCTGGGCCACCTCTCCGAGGGCAAATACGTGATGGCCGTGGCGGGTACGCACGGGAAGACTACGACTTCGACGATGGTGGCATGGCTCAACCGGGTCCTCACGGGCGGCGGCAGTGCATTCCTGGGCGGCATTTCGAAGAATTTCGGCGGTAACCTCGTGCTGGGCGGCGGCCGGAGACTGGCTGTCGAAGCCGACGAATTCGACCGTTCGTTCCTCAGGCTTTATCCCGACGTGGCGGTCATCACTTCGGCCGATGCCGACCACCTCGACATTTACGGGACGCACGAGGCGGTGAAGGAGGCCTTCTCGCAGTTCGTGCGGCAGATCAGGCCGGGCGGCTCGCTGATCCTCAAACAGGGTGTCGATATCGTAGTCGACAACCCGGAAATCACCGTCTACCGTTACTCGTTCGACGAGACGTGCGACTTCTACGCCCGCAATGTGCAGTTGCTCGAGGGCGGTCATTACCGCTACGACCTCGTAACACCGTCGGGTGTGATCGAGGGGTGCACGCTCGGTATCCCGGGCTGGGTCAACATCGAGAATGCGGTTGCGGCCGTTGCTTCGGCGTGGTGCGCCGCGAAGGCGGAGGGGGCCCGGCTCGATGCGGACAAACTGCGCGATGCGCTGGCCTCGTTCTCGGGGGTCAAACGGCGGTTCGAATTTTACGTCAACACGCCCAGGCAGGTCTATATGGACGACTACGCCCATCATCCGCGCGAACTGGCCGCGACGCTCACCTCCGTCCGCCGGATGTTCCCCGGGCGGCGGATCACGGCGCTGTTCCAGCCCCACCTCTACACCCGCACGCGCGATTTGTATGCGGAGTTCGCCGAGGCGTTGTCGCATGCCGACGAGGTGCTGCTGCTGCCGATTTATCCGGCGCGCGAGGAGCCGATTCCGGGCATCACGTCCGAGATCATCGCCGAACGGGTCGCCGTGCCGTGCCGGATCGTCGACCGCGACCGGCTGGCCGATGAGGTAGCTGCGATGGACACCGACGTTGTGATCAGTTTCGGGGCAGGCAATATCGACGCCTGCTGCTCCGCATTGGCGGAGCAATTAAAAATGAAAAGTTAAAAATTAAAAATACAAGTATATGCTTTTGGGCATTTTCGTTTCCGGCTGGAATTGGTAAGTTATCTTATGTTTGGCAGAAACGATTTCTTACGTGGCTTAAATAATTTTTCATTTTTAATTCTTAATCTTTAATTTATGATTTGATGTCCCGCTACCTCCGATACTCGCTCCTGACCCTCGTGTGGGTCGCCGTGGCTGCATACATTGTCTTTGCAGGCTCGGCGGCACGCCGTGTGCGCTTGTCGAAGAAGGTCGGAAGTATGGAGATCGAGGTGGTGGACAGCTCTTCGCAGGGCCACCTGGTCTCGGCGGCGATGGTTCGCGCGTGGATTTCGCACAGCGGAATCAAGACGCTTGGCACGGCGGTTGACGCTGTCGATCTGACGGCGATCGAACAGTTGATCGCCCGCAACGGATTCGTGGATAAAACGGCTGCCTATGTCTCTTACGAGGGGACCCTGCATATTACGATCAGCCAGCGCAAGCCGCTGCTGCGCCTGCTGACCGACGGCATGAACGCCTATGTGACGAGCGACGGTTATGTCTTCGCGGCGCCGCGGGCGTCGTCGCTTTACGTGCCTGTGGTCACCGGAAGTTACCGCCCGCCCTTCCCTGCGTCGTATGTGGGGAGCGTACGGGGCCATATCGACCACCGCCTGCGCGAGATCGACGACCGCATCGCCGAGCTTGAACGCGACAAATACCCCCTTTACCGTCGTGAACTGGAAAACGACCGTAATATTTCGGCCCTGCGGCGGATGCGCCTCAAGCGGCAGTGGTGGCGGCTGGAGGGCTCGCAGGAGTTCGATGCGCGGGTCGATGCGCTGCGCGAAAAGAAGGCCGAACTGCGCCGCAGCTACCGCTACCGCTCTATCGTGATCCGCCAGCAGATCGAGCATATCGCCGCACAGCAGGAGGCTGAACGACGGAAACAAAAAAAGTTGGAGAAAAGCTACGAAGATTTCATGAAACTCCTTACCTTTGTAGAAACTGTCGAAGACGATGATTTCTGGAGGTCGGAAGTGGTGCAGATCACCGCCCAAACGACCCCCAGCGGAGCATTGGAGGTGGAACTTACGCCCCGCAGCGGCCGCTACACCATCCTCTTCGGCCGGCTGGACGACGTGGAACGCAAGTTCGACAAACTGCTGAGGTTCTACCGCAGCGGCCTTTCGTCGATCGGCTGGAGCGAATACCGTACTATTGACATCAGATATAACGACCAGGTGGTCTGCAAGAAGTAAAAGGATTATACCGTGGAAAAAAAGAATTATACCGTTGCCGTCGATTTAGGCTGCTCGTCGGTCGTGGTGGCCGTCGGGGAGAAGACGCCCGAAGGCCTGCTTGACGTGGCATGCATCGTCACGAAGCCTGTCGAAGGGGTGAACGCGGGCCGGATCGAGAATATCGAACTGGTGAGCCGCGCCATCCGCGAAGCCGTGTCGGAAGCCGAGCAGCAACTCGGAATCCGCATTACGGAGGCGTATGCGGGTATCTCGGGTGATTTCGTGCGCTGTGCGCGCCACACCGACCATGTCTTTGTCTACGACCCTCAGAACGGCGTCAACCAGAAGGATGTCGACGCCCTGTTCGACCGCATGCGCAATGTTCAGGCTCCCGACGACGAGACCATCATGGAGCGTGTGCCCCAGAACTACCTGGTCGACGACAGCCAGGAGGTGCGCAATCCGGTGGGTTCGTTCGGTAAGAAACTCTCGTCGACGTTCAATTTCATCCTTTGTCTCAAAACTCCGATGCAGCGCCTCGATATGGCGCTTAAGCGGCTTGGAATCAAGATGCTGGACGTTATGTCCGATGCGCTGGCAACGCCCGAGGCGGTGGTGCTGCCCGATGAGAAGGAGGAGGGCGTCGCCGTGGTCAGCGTCGGCGCGGGGGTTACCGACGTGACGGTTTACTACCGCAACGTGGTACGTTACATCGCTTCGATCCCGATGGGTGCGTCGGCCATCAACCGCGACATCCGTACGATGAGCGTTCCCGAAAAACACGTCGAGAGCCTCAAACAGAAATACGGTTCGGCTGTTGCCGAACTGGCCCCCGAAGACAAGTTGATCCGCGTTAACGGCCGTACGGCCCGCGAGGCGAAAGATATTCTGCTGCGCAATCTGGCGACGGTGATCGAGGCCCGTGCTACGGACATTGCCGAATTCGTGATGCAGGAGATCAAGGATTCCGGCTATGCTGGAAAACTGGCCTACGGCATCGTGCTGACGGGCGGTTCGGCTAAACTCAAGGACCTCGACGAACTGTTCCGCCGTGTGACGGGCATGGACGTACGTGTCGCCGTTCCCGAAACGGGCATCACCGAGGAGTCGAAAGAGAAGGTCGCCGACGCGGCGTTCTCGACTGCCGTGGGTATCCTCATCAAGGGCGCCGAACTGGGAGGCTGTACCGTTATCGAACGGCCTGTTACTCCCGCAGCCGCTGCTCCGGGAGCAACTCCGCGCCAACCCTTCACGCCCCCGCAGCCTCAGCCGGCGGCCGGTGGGTTCAAGGCTCCGCAGCCTCGTGCGGCACAGCCTTATACGCCGCCTGTAGCGGCTGCTCCCGACCCCGATTCGCCGTCGGAACCCGAAACGGCTGACCGGCCGACAGACGGATTTGACGACGAACCGCCGATGATCGAACCCAAACGCAACCGCAACTGGGGTGCGATCTTCCAAAAGACCTTCGACAAGATCAACAAGAGTTTCTCGGCGGCCGAGGACGAGGAGATTTAGTTGGAGCCTTCAATACGGTGGTGATGATATGCCGCCGTTTTCCGAAGAGCGCAGGTCGGGTTATCACGGCCTTTGGCCGTGTTTGCAAATCCGCCCCCGCCCCAAACCCCTTCCCCGGGGAGAACTTATATCCGCCGCGAGCGGCGGAACAGGGGCTTCGGAATGAATATAAATGTTGTAGAAAGAAAGGAGATTACGATATGACAGACGAATTGATGTCGGAAATCAAAGCCCCGCGTGCGAAAGGCCCGATCATTACGGTGGTCGGCGTCGGCGGCGCCGGAGGCAATGCCGTAAACCATATGTGGAACCTCGGGATCAAGGGCGTTACGTTCATGGTCTGCAATACCGACCAGCAGGCGCTCGACAAGAGTCCCGTAGAAGAAAAAATCCGCCTCGGAGCCGAAGGCCTCGGGGCCGGCAACGACCCGGAGAACGGCCGCCGTGCGGCCGTCGAGTCACTGCCCGAAATCCGCCAGGTGCTCGAAGAGGCCGGTACGAAGATGCTCTTCATCACGGCGGGTATGGGCGGCGGAACGGGTACGGGCGCATCGCCCGTCATCGCCAAACTGGCCAAGGAGATGGGGCTGCTGACCGTGGCCATCGTCACCTCGCCGCTGGCCGTCGAGGGTAAAATCCGTTATGAACAGGCATTCCGCGGCATCGAGGAGCTGCGCCAGAACACGGATTCGCTGCTGATCATTAACAACGAGAACATCCTGGAGATTTACGGCCGCCTTTCGCTGAAGCAGGCTTTCGGCAAAGCCGACGACATCCTGGCTTCGGCGGCCAAGGGCATCGCGGAGATCATCACCGTCGAGAGCGACCTGGTCAACGTCGACTTCGCCGATGTTTCGAAGGTGATGCGCAACAGCGGCCGGGCCCACATGGCCGTGGCTACGGCCGACGGCGACAAACGCGCTGAGACCGTTGCCGAAGCGTCGCTGCGTTCGCCGCTGCTCGATCACAACCTGATTTCGGGCGCCAAAAATATCCTGCTCAATATCTCGGTGTCCGATGCCGACGCCCTGATGTACGACGAGGTCGTGCGAATCCTGGAATATATCCAGGCCCATGCCAGCGTGCAGGACGAACACGGCGTGATCCATAACGCCAACATCATCTGGGGTACGAGCGAGAAGCCGCAGTTGGGTAACTTCATCGAACTGGTGGTCGTGGCCACGGGATTCGAAGGCGACGCACAGCCCGGTGTGATGAAGCAGATCATTCCCCCGGCCCGTACTGTCGAGCCGGTCACCAAGGAGACGCCCGCTGCCTCTCCCGTGCTGGAGCCGATCAAGCCCCTGCCTCCCAAACCCGTCCAGCGCCAGCCCGAACTGGTGATGCTCGGGGCCAAGCCGACCCGTTACAGCAACATCGACACCCTGCTGGCCAAACCGGCTTACCAGTCGCGCAACTCGAAGTTCGTCGTGCGTGTCCCCGGCAGCCGCAAGGAGGTGCTGAAGGACGATGCAGCCGATGCGCAACCGCAGAAGGAGGAGACCCAAGGCGGTTCGCTGTTTGATTAACTAACCGATTTTCAATTTGGAAGACGCTCATTCCTGGATTACCTTCAACGGGTTTTCACCCCATATCGCTGTGCTTTGCGCGGTGACGCTTTGTCTGCTGTGTGTTTCGGCGCTCGTTTCGGGGGCCGAGACTTCTTTTTTCTCCCTGTCGCACAACGACATCCGCCGCGTGCAGAACCGCAGGAGCGCATCGGCCGAAGCCATGCTGCGGTTGCTGTCGAATGTCGACCTGCTGCTGGCTACGATCCTGGTCGTCAATAACCTGGTGAATATCTGTATCGTCATCCTCACGGCCGGTATCATCGATTCGCTCTTTACGTTCCTGCGTTTCGAATTCCTGTTCAAAACCGTGCTGGTGACCTTCCTGCTGCTGCTCTTCGGTGAGATTCTGCCCAAGGTGCTGGCGCAGACAATTCCCCTGCGCTTCGCCTCGATGGTGGCCCGGCCTCTCGTGGTGCTGCGGTGGATTTTCTATCCGCTTTCCTATGCGCTGGTCCGCACGAGCAGCCGTATCAGCGAGAAGGCCGCGCACAAAAGCGAGATTTCGCTCGGCGAACTGGCCGACGCCGTCGATATGACGCAGGGTTCCAGCCCCGAAGAGCACGTGATGCTTTCGGGCATCGTCAACTTCGTCAATACCGAGGTGCAGGAGATCATGAAACCCCGTGTGGACATCACGGTGCTCGATATGAAGGACGATTACGAGACGGTCAAGAAGACGATCATCGAGTCGGGTTTCTCGCGCATCCCGGTTTACGAGGAGGATGTGGACAACATCCGCGGAACGCTCTACGTCAAGGACCTGCTGCCTTATATCAACAATGGCAGCGAGTTCGCGTGGCAGCAGTTGATCCGCAAACCCTATTTCGTCCCCGAACACAAGAAAATCAACGACCTGCTGGCCGATTTCCAGACGAACAAGGTCCACATGGCCATTGTCGTCGATGAGTACGGCTCGACGCTGGGCCTGGTCTCGCTCGAAGACATTATCGAGGAGATCGTCGGCGAGATTTCCGACGAGAGCGACAACGACGAATGTTTCTATACGCGCCTCGACGCCAAATCCTATGTTTTCGAGGGCAAGACCCACCTCGGGGATTTCGAACGGATACTCGACATCGGCGAGGATGTTTTCGCCGATGTCCGGGGTGAAGCCGAAACCCTCGCCGGGCTGATGCTCGAACTCAAACGCGACTTCCCGCGCAAGGGCGATGTCTTCACCTCGCACGACCTTCGTTTCACGGTGCAGGAGATGGACGGCCATCGCGTCGACAAAATCCGCGTCGACCTCCAATGATCCCCGCCCTGTGGATAGAGCCGCCGATGAGCGCCGAAGAGGCCGCCCGGTGGACGACCTCCGAAGAGCGGACGCAGGCCGCTGCATTCGCATCGGAACGCCGCCGTGCCGAGTTCCTTTCGTGGCGGGCCGTCGTACGCCGCGAACTGGGCGCCGACGTGCGGATCGCCTATGATTCGCTGGGCGCTCCGGTCGTGACCGACCTACCCGTCCATATTTCCGTTTCCCATTGCGCAGGCCGCATCGCCGTCTGCGCCTCCCCCGACCGTTGTGCTGTGGATATCGAGCCCGAGACGCGCAATTTCAGCCGCGCCGTGAGCCGCTACCTGACGCCCGAAGAGAAATCCCTTTCCGGCGATCCTTTCTGGCCGGGAATCGTCTGGTGTGCGAAAGAGGCACTTTACAAGTATTCCGGCCGCCGGGAACTGGATTTCCGGAGGGACCTCCGAGTCGAGCAGGTCGACCTTGCCGCCGGCATGCTGACGGGCCGGATCGAAAACGGAGAACCCGTCGGGCTCTCCGTACGCCGTGAAGACGGCTATATCGTCGTATATATCCTATAAGATTTTCGTTTCCCGTTCGTTTGACCGATTGGCCGGTCGGGTTATCACGGCCTTTGGCCGTGTTTGCAAATCTGACCCACCCCCAAACCCCTGCCTCAGGCGGGGACTTATGCCGCAAGCGGCAAAATACGCGTCGTATATATCCTTTAAAATGCCTCCGATGCGGTGAACAGGAACGCCGAAGAGCGTTTGCGGTCCCACGGCAGATTCTGGTTGCCGAAGTTTCCCCAGCCGTAGTCGAGGCGGATGTTCATGCGGTTCTTGAATTCGAAGCGGTAGCCGCATCCGAAACTGCAAAGCGTATTTCCCCAGCGGAAGGCCTCTGTACCCCAGACCTGTCCGCCGCCGATCCATCCCACGATGCCGTGGCGGCGGTAAATTTTCTGCCGCAGTTCGATCTGCGTTTCCACCAGTCGTTTGTCGCGGTAGCGGCCCTCGTAGTAACCGCGCATGCGCTCCATGCCGCCCATTTTGGCATACATGTGCCACGAAGGCGTTCCGGCCGTAGCGTCGGCGTAGAGGTCATAGGCCAGTATGGCGCCTTTCCAGAGTTTTTGGTAGAAATCGAAGGTCAGCGTAAAGCGCCCGAACGTGCGCCGCGTGTTGCCCAGCCATTCGGGATACCATTTGGCTTCGGCCTTGATGAAGACGCCTTTCGAAGCGTTGAACGTAACGTCGCGCGTATCGTATTGGGCGAAAAGCCCGAGGCTGGTGTTGAAGGCGTTGGGTTTGTCGCCCGTTGTGGCGATGAAATTCGAGAAGGGGTCCTGCTTTTCGGGGTCGTAACGTTTCCCGTCTTTCCAGAGGTCGTACATCTCGCCGACCTGCCCGCCGGGCTTTGCGACTTCGCCGTTGTCGATGCGCTGCATGTAATCGACCATCCCCGAGCCCTTGTATTTGGCTCCGGTGTAATCGATGCCTCCGCTGACGCCGATGTAAAAGCGGCCCACGAGCGCCGTGCAGTAGGAGATGCGAAAGATGCCCATGGTCGTCGTGAGATCCTGGGCATAGCCCTCCTTGCCGGCCTCGTAACCTACGCCGTAGAAAGCTCCGGGAAAGTAGACGAATGCCCCCGAGTAACTCAGCCGCTGCTTGTTGTGGTGGTAGATATTGTCTCCCGAGAAGCGCAGGAGTACGAATTTCTCGGTTGTGAAGTTGCCGTAAATCGAGATATTCGACGGGGCGGTAATCGAGTCCGTGCGGTCGAGCCGGTAGAGGCCCGCCAGCAGGAACCCGATGCCGAAACCTACGTCCGACGAGTAGTTGGGGCCCGGGGCGATACTCCAGTCGATTTTCTTTTCGAAGGTACGGTCGACGTTCGAGCGGCTGTAATAGTCGATGATGCGGCGGATCAGTCCCGGCCGCTTCACGGTTGCCGCGAGAGCTGCGGTATCGGTTTGCGGAATAGGTTTGGTATTCGGGTGTGTCTCTGCCTGCCCGATCTGCGAGAGCGTCTTTTCGGTCGTGGGGAAATTCTCCTTCGAGGTATCTGTGCTCTGGGCCGATGCGTGCAGCGAAATCGTTGCCAGGAGAACGGTAAGGAGAAGTAAATAGGTCTTTTTCATTCAAATAGAGATCGGAGTTGAACACAAAGATAGCCAATATTTCCGGTTGCGCAAAATGAACAATCCGAACCCCCGAAAGTCGCAACGAAACGGGTAAAAATTCCTACCTTTGTAGCAATTCAAACAATTTGCATCCTATGGAAATCGCCCGCCCGCAACTGCTTCCGGAACCCGAAAAACCCTCCGATCCCGTCCGGATGACCTGTGATGAAGAGATCGCCGACGCTTCGTTCCGCGGCGCGGACTTCGCATCGCTCGACCGCGAGCACCTCTCGGTGCAGGGATGTCTTTTTGCGGGATGTATTTTCGCCGGAAGCGTACTTGCCCATTCGCAGTTTTCGGATGTCGTTTTCCACAACTGCGACTTCTCGAATGCCGACCTGCAGGGAAGCAGTTTCCACCGCGTGGAGTTTTCCGACTGCAAACTCTCGGGAACGAACCTCGCCGAAACCACGCTCAATCACCTGTCGTTCGGGCGCTGTAAAGGCGAGTTTGCTAATTTCGCCTTTGCGCGGCTGCGTGCGGTGCGTTTTGCGGGCTGTCCGATGCACAGCGCCTCTTTCGGCGACTGCCGTTTCGAGCGTGTCGAATTCACCGAATGCGACCTGACACTGGCCGAATTCTTCGGAACGCGCCTGCGGGGGCTTTCTTTTGCCGATTCGGATATTCGCGGCATCCGGGTCCGGGAACTCGAGTCGTTTGAGTTGAAAGGTTTAAAAATCAATTCATTGCAAGCCGTCGAGCTGGCACGTCTGCTGGGCGTGGAGATCGAAGGGGAATAAGTTTTTCAAAAAATTTACATATTTTATAAAAAATATTAATAAAATATTTGGAAGTTTGCTTTCTGCGTAGTACTTTTGCTTCGTCTTAAATGATAAAGATTTTTAAGAATTAATTAAAATTATTTAGTATGAAAGCAAAGATTAACGAGTGGTTCCGTACCGCCCTGATCATGTTGGGAGAGAGCATTAAATTGCGCGAGATGTAAAATCTCCCTTTTACACTGAAAGAAACCAAAACTTCGATAAACGAACAGCCCGGCTTGCAAAAGCCGGGCTGTTTTGTCGTTACGGGGATTCCGACGCCTATTTGAGGTCGATTTTCTTGAGGATCGCCTTCGGTACGGCGTTCTTGTTCACGAGCACGGTCATCGACTTGTAGGCGACGAACGGGCGCGAGAAATACCAGTATCCGTCGTAAGGCGGACGTACATCCCACGAGTTTTTGACCTTGTAGTAAGGAGTGCCGTTCTGGTCGACGGCTGTGCCCACGATCTGCATGCCGTGGTCGTCGGTGGTTTCGTAGTTGTCGTAACCCTCCTGGCGAAGCTCCTGTGTGATGGTGCGCTCCTTGCCGGGCTTGTCGAACTTGTAGAGGGCGTCTTCCTTCTCCTTTTGGGTGAGTTTGCCCCATTTCTCGGCCTCGGTTCCCTCCATGCCTTCGATGTCGGCCTCGGGAATAATGCCCAACCCTTTGGTACGGCTGAAGCCTTTTTCGCTTACGTCCGTTCCCCAGGCGATGGTGTAACCCTTCTCCAGCGAGTTGTCGATGATCTCCATAAACTCGTCGAGGGGCACATTCCACACCTTGTCCCAGTTCCAGTTGTCGGGAACCTCCATGGCGAATTCCGTGTAGAAGGGGTGGTGGGTGAACGATGCGAATTCGACGTAGTCCCCGAGGTCGATCGGGAGCGATGCGGCGAACGATGCGGGGGTGTACTCCTTGCCTTTGTAGGTGAACTTCTCGGGCATCGCGCCGAAGTAGGCGTCGAGGATGCCGTTCAGTCCGGCCTGCCAGGCCGTCGTGAGCTTACCGCCGTCCTTGCGCTTCTCGGCGGCGGTGATCACCGCGTCGGCATAGGCCTTGATCACGGCGTCGATCTCGTCGAAATTGGGTTTGTCGTAGCCGTAGTTCAGTCCCGGGTAAATCTCCGTCGGGACGATGCCGTAAGCCTCGATGCCGTGCAGTACGTCGTGGGCCTGTCCGCCGACGGCGAGGTTCAGGCTGCCGTGCAGCCGGACGTATTTCACCGCCTTCTCGAAATAGATATTGCGCACGATCCACATCACCGAAAGGTCCAGTTCGGGACCTCCGGCGCGCAGGATTTCGCTTTCGAGGAACGAGAGGGTCGAATAGCACCAGCAGGTTCCGCTGCGGCTCTGATCCTTTACCGGGGTGACGGGCAGGATCTTGACATCGGTGAACCGGTAGCCTTCGGCTTCGGCCGGGGCCGGTTTCTGCGCCGCAACCCCGAGTACGGAGCAAAGCGCGAGTGCTGCGAGAATCAGTTTTTTCATCTATCGTTCGGTTTTTTGAGTTTTTCCTTCTTGCGGAGGCTTCTCTGGTTCCGCTCCGGCGGATTCCGGCCGCCCCGGCTTGCCTATTTCTTCGATCCTGCGACGATCTTCAGGCATTCGTCGAGGCTGAGCTCTTCGGGTTTCGCTCCCTTCGGCAGGCGGTAGTTCTTGCCTTTGTAAGCGATGTAGGGGCCGTAGCGGCCGTTTTTGACCAGCATGTCGGCGTCCTCCGGGAAGCTCTTGAGGGGCGTGTTGGCCGCTGCGGCAGCTGTCTGGTGTGCGCGGACGATCTCCACGGCGCGGTCGTAGCCGATCGTATAGGGATCGTCGGTCTTGGCCAGCGATGCGAACGATTTTCCGTAGCGCACATAAGGGCCGTATTTGCCGATGCCGACGGTCAGTTCCTCGCCGTCGAGTTGTCCCAGGTCACGGGGCAGGGCGAAGAGTTCCAGCGCCTCTTCGAGCGTGATCGACTCGATGAGCTGGCCCTTCTTCAGCGACGCAAAGCGACCCTTCTCGCCTTCGTTTCCTTCGATCTCGACCATCGGGCCGTAGCGGCCGATGCGGGCCTTTACGATGTGTCCCGTCTTGGGGTCGTTGCCCAGGATGCGGACCTCGCGTGTCTTGGCGGTCTGTGTGGTGATGGCCGAGTCGACCATCTTGTGGAAAGGTCCGTAGAACTCGTCGATCATCTTGTCCCAGGTGATGTCTCCCTCGGCGATACGGTCGAATTCCTTCTCGACGTTGGCCGTGAAGTTGTAGTCGATGATCGGGCCGAACTGTTCCTCCAGGTAGTCGTTGACCACCATGCCGATGTCGGTCGGCGAGAGGCGGTTTTTCTCCTTGCCGTAGTTCTCCGAGAGGGTCTTCGAGGCGATCTTCTCGCCCGTGAGCGTCAGTTGTGCGTAGTTGCGTTTCTGTCCGTCCTTATTCTGCTTGACGACGTAGCCGCGGTTGATGATCGTGGTGATCGTCGGGGCGTAGGTCGAAGGGCGTCCGATGCCCAGTTCTTCGAGTCGTTTCACGAGCGAGGCCTCGTTGTAGCGGGCCGGAGCCGAGGTGAAGCGCTCCGTGGCGGTGATCTGCGACGGGAGCACCCGGTCGCCGGCCGTCAGTTTCGGGAGCAGTCCTTCGCCGCTCTCGGCGGCCTGGTCGTCGTCCGTGGACTCGGAGTAGAGGCGCAGGAAACCGTCGAAACGGACGACTTCGCCCTGTGCGACGAACTGGTGCGAGGAACCCGACATGTCGATGGTGATGGTCGTGCGGTCCAGTTCGGCGCAGACCATCTGCGAAGCGACGGTGCGTTTCCAGATCAGGTCGTAGAGTTTCTTCTCGGCGGGCGTACCCTCGATCGCATCGCGTTCGATATACGACGGACGAATGGCCTCGTGCGCTTCCTGGGCGCCTTTGGTCTTGGTCTTGTAATTGAACCAGCGGGAGTATTTCTCGCCGTAGAGTTTCGTGATCTCCTCCTTGCACTGGGCCAGCGCCTGCTGCGAGAGGTTCACCGAGTCGGTACGCATGTAGGTAATGAGACCCTGCTCGTAGAGGTGCTGTGCCACGGACATCGTCTGCGAAACGGACATGCCCAGTTTGCGGCCTGCCTCCTGCTGGAGCGTCGAGGTCGTGAACGGAGGCGCGGGGTAGCGCTGCGCGGGTTTTTCTTCGGCCTTGGCCACCGTAAACGTTGCACCGATACAGCTTTTCAGGAATGCTTCCGCCTGCGCTTCGGTTTCGAAACGCGACGAGAGCTCGGCTTTGAAGAGCGTTTTTTCGGGGTCTGCGGCGGCGTAGAATTGTGCTACGACGCGGAAATAGGCTGTCGAGCGGAAGGCGATGATCTCGCGTTCGCGTTCCACGATCAGGCGTACGGCTACCGACTGCACGCGGCCTGCCGACAACGACGGGCGAACCTTCTTCCACAGTACGGGCGACAGTTCGAAACCGACCAGTCGGTCGAGTATGCGGCGCGCCTGCTGGGCGTTCACCAGGTCCATGTTGACCGTGCGCGGCTTCTCGATAGCCTCGAGGATTGCCCGTTTGGTGATCTCGTGGAAGACGATGCGCTTGGTCTGGTCGACGGGGAGACCCAACACTTCGGTCAGGTGCCATGCGATGGCTTCTCCTTCGCGGTCTTCATCGGATGCGAGCCAGACGGTTTTCGATTTGGCCAGTTTGGTGAGTTCGTCGACCACTTTCTTCTTGTCGCTGGGAATTTCGTAGACCGGCTTGTAGCCTTCGCCGATATTGATGCCGAGGTCCTTCTTCGCAAGGTCGCGGATATGTCCGAAACTCGATTTTACGACGAAATCCTTGCCGAGGAACTTTTCAATGGTCTTGGCCTTGGCGGGGGACTCTACGATTACTAAATTTTCCTGCATTGCTGTTTTTGATGGCTTTTCAGAAATGCGAAAACCTAAGCATTACACTTAGGTTCCGCAAAAGGGTTTATCTGTTGTTTATTTAATCAGGTTGTACGCCATGGTAAACCGGATCGGAGCGTTGTTCGTTACGGTTGCCCCGGCCTCCGTCGACATGCCCTGCAACACGCCGAACGTCGTCGTGTAGAGGCTGTATGCTTCGGGGCCGATGTAAACCGAGAGGTTGGTGACTTTGCTCCAGTCGATATTTTCGACTACCCCGCCCGCATCGGCCTTGGCCTGCATATAGCTGTTCCAGAGCTGCTGCATGTAACCCGTGATGTCCATTACGTAACAGCCGCGGCTGCGGTTGATCTTGCCGTAATAGGCGAGCTCCGTGCTGTAATTCTGCTCGTAGACGTAGGCGTAATCCGAAATCGGCGTCAGTTTCTTGTAATTGGTGTACATGCCCAGCCGGCTCGGGTAGGCGTTCATCTGGTCGGTCAGGCGCACGATGTTGTCGGCTTCCGCGATCTTCTCCCATTCGTAGTCGCTGTCTTCGAAATAGACGGACATGCGGACCTGGCTGAAGGCGAGGGTCTTGAAATCCTTGCCGTCCTTGTTGCCCTTGGTGATCTCCGCCTCCAGTTCCGCGAAGAACTCCGGGGTGAAGGTCATTTCGGTCACTACGCCGCCCATGCCTTCGACATAGAGACGGGGATTCTCAAGACGGGTCGTGGCTGTCTCCTTGGCCTGCTCGATATCGATCTTGTCCGCGATCGTGGCCTCGGTGTAGTCGCGCTTGACGTTGTTCACCGAAACATTGCCGAATCCAGCGCCGTCTTCGTAGAAGTAGTAGACCATGCCGATCGTATCCTTGATCAGCGAGGGGTCGTCCTTCACGCGGTTACGTCCGTAGACCGACAGGCCCGAATAGGTCAGGTCCGTGGCGAAGATCGTGCCTTTATTATATTCGGTGAGTTGCTTGGCCGGGTCCGGGGCGATGTAGAGGCCCCGGAACTCCTCGACCCAGTATTTCAGGCTGTCGGCGCTGTAAATCGAATAGTCGCCTGCATATTTGCCCTCCTGGAGCATCAGGCGGCTGATATACTTTTTACCGGCCTCGGTGGGTTTCAGCGTTACGGCCGTCGTGGTCGAAGGATATTTACCCTCGCCGCCCAGCGAGAAGGTGAAGAGCGGCTCGTCCGGATTATAGACGCCTTCCGTTGCGGGATCGAAATTGAGGTAGAAGGTCGAGTCGCGCTCCGATTTGTTGGGCGCTATGGGTTTATCGGTGAGGTACTTGTTGCTGAGGACCTCATAGACGGCAAACGACTGCTCGGTCAGCGAGTCGCGGCCAAAGCTGGTCACCTTGAGCATGATCTGCGCCGAGTCGAAGATCGGCTTGTAGCCGAAATATCCCGAATCGACCAGGTAATAGTTGACCATCTGCGAGAGGAAGCCCATCGAGCGGCGGCCCAGCGTGTCGTTGAGCATCGAGCCGAAATAGCCGTAAGTGATGTTCGAACTGACGATCGAGTCAGTCTGGAACAGGCGCGTCTCGACGTATTTTTTCGGGTTTATTTCGTTGGCCCGGGGGAGCGTCACGAATCCCGCCTTCATCTGCTGATTGTCAGGGATGAGGTTTCCGCCCAGCGTATCATCCACCTTGGTACAGCCCTGCAGGATCAGTCCAATCGTGGCAGCCAGCGCTGCAACGGGGAGCAGCCTGCGGCGGAAGTTATTGAATTGCTTCATAAAAACGGTTGTAATTATCGAAAAAGTCCTCTGCCTCGGGCGACTGATATTCGAGCATCGGCTTTCCGCTTGCGCGGGCCATCTCCAATACCTTGGGGTCGACATCCGGGGATGCGGCCACAACACCGTCGGCATAATCCATAACGAAGCGGCAGAGGTTTTCGTATGACGGAGTGTCGAGAATCGCAAGATTTTTGTCCTTGACGCCCTCGCCGGCGATCTTGGAGGCGAATCCGGGGTCGAGTTCCCCGGTGAAACCGTCGCCGTAAAGCGATACCACGACCTTGACATCGCGGAAGATCGGGTCGTCGGCGAAAATCCGTTTCAGGTAGACGGGGATTACCGCCGTAAACCAGCCGTGACAGTGTACCACCGTCGGTGTCCAGCGGAGTTTTTTGACGGTTTCCAGTACGCCGCGGGCGAAGAAGATGGCCCGCTCGTCGTTGTCCGGGAAGTAGTTGCCCGCGTCGTCGGTCAGTACGGCCTTGCGTGAGAAATAGTCGTCGTTGTCGATGAAATAAATCTGTACGCGCGCTGAAGGGATCGACGCCACCTTGATGATCAGCTGGTGGTCGTTGTCGTCGATGATGAGGTTCATGCCCGACAGCCGGATAACCTCATGCAGTTGGTGCCTGCGCTCGTTGATGCAACCGTAACGGGGCATGAAAGTTCGGATTTCGTTGCCGTGTTCCTGCATCGCCTGCGTCAGTGCACGGCAAAGCCCGGAACCCTCCGTTTCCGGAAGATAAGGGGTGATCTCCTGACATACGTACAGTATCTTGCTTGCCATGTTTTGAGGGTTTATAGCACAAAGGTAGTGAAAAAAAATTAAAGAATGAGCATTGCGTCTCCGTAAGTACCGAAACGATACCCCTCTTCTTTGGCCACCTTGTACGCATTCATCACGGTTTCGTAACCGCCGAAAGCCGCTACCATCATTAATTGTGTGGAGTAGGGCAGGTGGAGGTTGGTCACCATGGCGTCGGCCACCGTGAACTCGTAGGGCGCGAAAATGAACTTGTTGGTCCAGCCCTCCATGGGTTTGATCATGCCGTTGGTCGATACGGCGGTCTCAATCGTGCGCATCACCGTCGTACCGATGGCCACGACCTTGCGTCCCTGCTGCTTGGCGGCATTGACCGACGCTGCGGCGGGATCTTCGACGAAGAACTGTTCGGAGTCCATCTTGTGCTTCGAGAGGTCCTCGACATCCACCGTGCGGAAGTTCCCCAGCCCGACGTGCAGCGTCACGAACGTCTTGTCGATGCCTTTGATCTCCATGCGTTTCATCAGGTGCTTCGAGAAGTGCATGCCGGCCGTCGGGGCGGCTACGGCTCCCTCTTTCTCCGCGAAGATGGTCTGGTAGCGTTCGGCGTCTTCGGGCTCGACCTTTTCACGCACCCATTTCGGCAGGGGCGTTTCGCCCAGCGAGAAGAGCGTTTGCTTGAACTCTTCGTAAGAGCCGTCGAACAAAAAACGCAGCGTGCGGCCGCGCGAGGTGGTGTTGTCGATCACTTCGGCCACCAGCAGGTCGTCGTCGCCGAAGTAGAGTTTGTTCCCGATGCGGATTTTGCGCGCCGGGTCCACCAGCACGTCCCACAGCCGCAGTTCGCGGTTGAGTTCCCGCAGCAGGAAGATTTCGATTTCGGCTCCGGTCTTCTCCTTGTTGCCGTAGAGGCGTGCCGGGAAGACTTTCGTATCGTTGAAAATGAAAAGGTCTTTTTCGTCGAAATATTCGATGATGTCCTTGAAGATACGGTGCTCGATTGTGCCTTTGGCGCGGTTAATGACCATCAGACGCGATTCGTCGCGATTGTTGGCCGGGTATTTGGCCAGCATTTCGGGTGAAAAGTCATACCCGTACTGCGATAATTTCATAAATAGACGCTCTTTTTTACGTTGAATTTCATTCGACATTTTCTGTGCCGGACAATCGCCCGAAGCGCAGGTTTGTTGCCGCCTTGGCTTCACGGGATGGTCCCGAAAAACAAGACAGATTATTTTCTATACGCAAAAAAGGCTATTTTGTTTCAAGATTTTGCAGATTTTCAAGAAATTCGTCCAATTCATACGACTTTTCGAGCGTGAAGCCGCCGCTGCGCGTCCGGCGCAGGGAGGCAAGATGTGCGCCGCTGTGGAGCGCCTGTCCGATTTCATGGGCCAGCGAGCGGATGTAGGTCCCTTTGCTGCAACGGATGCGGATGCGCACGCGGGGCAGGGCATACTCCAGTATTTCCATTTCGTAGATGGTGATCATCGCCTGGCGGACGGCGACCTCTTCCCCGGCGCGGGCCAGCTCATAGGCGCGTGTGCCGTCGATCTTCTTGGCGGAGTAGACGGGCGGGGTTTGCAGCCGCTCCCCGGTGAGCGACTCAAGGGCCCCGGCGAGGGCTTCCCGCGTGATGTGCTCCCACGGATAGGTCTGGTCGATTTCGTGCTCCAGGTCGTAGCTCGGGGTCGTGGCGCCCAGCATTACGTCGGCTACATACTCCTTCTCTTCGGCCTGCAGCGAGTCGACGAGTTTCGTGGCGCGGCCGATGCAGACCAGCAGGATGCCCGTGGCCAGCGGATCGAGCGTTCCGGCGTGTCCGACCTTGATTTTGCGGTAGCCCAGCCTGCGGAGCGCAAATTTGATTTTGCGCACCACGTCGGTCGAGGTCCAGCGCAGGGGCTTGTCCAGTACGGCGATGTATCCGTCTTCGAAATTGATGCCGCGGAGGTCCAGCGTTTCTTTCATCAGCAGAAATAGCTTATAATCGACACCAGTCCGGCGACGGTGCAGTAGATTGCGAACCAGATGAGCTTGCCGCGTTTCACGATTTCGATCATGAACTTGCAGGCGAGGCATCCCGTGACGAATGCGGCGATGAATCCGGCGACGAGCGGAGTCGCAGCTACGCCGGCGGTCAAATCGCCGCTCATGGCTTCGAGCAGCGTTTCGCCCAGGATCGGCGCCAACACCATCAGGAACGAGAATTGTGCCACAGCGGCTTTCTTGTTGCCCAACAGCAGGCCCGTCGCGATGGTCGAACCCGACCGCGAGAGTCCCGGCATGGCGGCGCACGCCTGTGCCAGTCCGATGATCAGGGCGTCGCGGTAGGAGATCGTCTCCTTCTGCCGCGGTTTGGCGTAGTAGGCGAAGGTCAGCAGTGCCGCTGTCAGCAGCAGCATGGCGCCTACGACCACAAGGATATAGGGAGCGTTGAGCAGGTCGTTGATCCGGTCTTTCAGCAGGAATCCGACGAACCCGATGGGAATCATCGAGAGGACGAGTTTCAGCACGTAGGCCTGCTCTTCGTTGAACCGGCGCGAGAAGAGTCCTTTCAGGAGCCGCCAGACTTCGCTCCACAGCACGACGACCGTGCTCAGCACCGTGGCGGCGTGGAGTGCCACGTCGAACGTGAGGTTCTCTTCGAGCTGTACGCCCAGCACCTCTTTGGCGATCTGCAGGTGGCCGCTGCTCGAAACGGGCAGGAATTCGGTAATACCCTGCACGATACCGAGCAGGATAGCTTGTAGTGTATCCATTTATTCAGAGAGGGTGTAAATTTTCGGGTGTTCTGTTTTCGGGGCCTGCGCACCGGACCCGGGTATCCCGGACCCGGCGGGAATTACTTGTAGCGTTTCATGATTGCGTAAATCTCGATGACGAAACCGCCGATCACGAGGATCGGAGCCAGCGTGATGCGCCGCCACGAGAACATCGCATAGTTGAATTCGTCGGGCGAGTCGCTCCCTCCGCCGGCCATCAGGATGAAGCCCAGGAGGATAACTGCGAACCCGATCGCCAGCAGGATGTAGTTGCGGCGCGTAAGGGGCATGCGCGGGTCTTCCTGCAGGGGGGCCTGTGCTTTTTTCTGTTCGTTTTTCATTTAATAAAGATATATCTTGTTCGACTTCATATTGACGAATTTGTTGAGGGCCGCGATGGTGAAGAGCCCCGAGATGATGATGCCGCCCGCAATCATCGAGCCGAGAATGATGGCGATTTTGCCGGCCTCGGCAATAGTCATCAGTTCGGGAACAGCTTCGTTCAGCCCGTAAACCGCCAGGCAGAAGAGTGCCGATGCGGCCGTGCCGGCCAGGATTCCCTGGGTGACGCTGCTTCCCAGGAAGGGTTTCATGATGAACCACTTGGTAGCCCCCACCAGCTTCATCGTGTTGATAAGGTATCTTTTGGAAAAGATCGCCAGCCGGATGGTGTTGCTCAGCAGGATCAGCGAGATGACCAGCAGCGCGCCGCCGAACAGCAGCAGCACGAGGCGGATTTTATTCACCGTGGCGTGCAGCCGTTCGGCCATCAGTGCCGGATACGATACGCGGTCGACGCCCTCGATGCGCCCGACGGCGGCGATGAACGAGTCGAGCAGCTCCTTGTCGGCCGATGCCGACGTGAGCGTAAGCTCGAACGAATCCAGTAGCGGGTTCTCCTGCAGGACCTCTTCGAACGAACTGCCGAACATCTTGCGGAACTCCTGGTCGTCGACCTTCTCCTCCTTGGCCGAGTAGGCGATCGTCGCGACCATCTCTTCGCCCGTCAGGCGTTTGTTGATGGCCTCCTTCTGCGTGTCCGAAAGCCCGTTTTTCAGTTCCACGGTGACGGCGATGCTCTCCTGCAGCGTGTCCGCGACCTTCAGTGCCGCGACCATCAGATAACCCACCGATCCCAGCAGGAACAGCACGAGCGTGATGCTCACTGTCGATACGATATAGGAGTTGCGTACCTTTCGTTTTAAACGCTTGTCGTCTTTCATAACTTTACGCTTTTTTCTTGCGGAAACAATATACCAGTGCGGCAATCGCGCCCAGCAGGATCGCGAGCGATGCGGCGAGCGTTACGCCTTCGACGGTTGTCCAGCCCGGGGCGCGGAACCGCCATTCGACGGTGTGCGTTCCGGCGGGGAGCGTCATCGCCCGCAGGATGTAGTCGGCCCGGAAGTAGGGCGTCTCTTCGCCGTCGACATAGGCCGTCCAGCCGTGGTCGTAGAAAATCTCCGAGAAGACCGCTGCCGATTTTTCCGGTGCGGTGTATTCATATTTAAGGTAGTTCGGGCGATATTCCGTGAGTGTGATCGTGCGGGTGGAATCGGCGCCGGGAGCCGCCTGGGCAATTCCGGCAGTCAGCGTCTCGTCTTTGGCGGCGATTACCGCCGTGGTTTTGGTGTCGATGGTTTCCAGCGCATCGATTTCGGCCTGTGCCGTCGGGACGTATACGAGGCTGTCCACGAACCACGCCGCCCCGTTGGCTGTCGTACGGATGCGCGGTTCGGGCTGTCCTTCCTTGCCCTGAACGATCAGGTAGCGTGTGTTGAGCATGTCCAGCACGCCGTCGTCGACCCGGGAGAGGTAGCGGTCGATCAGGTCCTGGTAGCGGGCCAGTTTCGCACCGTGGTAACCGCCTACGGAACGGTGGAAATAGGAGGTCGTAGCGTCGTTGAAGGGGCTGACCGTGAGGTTCAGCACCCGGTAACCCGGGTCCGTGTCCTGCATGATCGCCTTGTCGGCCGCCGAGGCCGTCACCCGGTTGCGCTGCGTCGAAACGAAATTGTCCGACGAAAGGAACCGCAGGTCGACCGGCACGAGGTCCAGCAGCATCACGGCCCCGAGCAGGCCCGTCAGCATGTATTTGTTGATCTTTCGCAGGGCGAACAGCGCCACACCGCCTGCCGCCAGCAGGATCATCAGCAGCGAACGCCATGCGTCGGCCTGCATCATCGCCGCACGGTCGGCGGCCATAGCGTCGGCTGTCGCTTCCGCCCATTCCACGTCCATCCCGCGGTCGATGTACGACTGCATGTTGTTGCTCTCGAAGATGTGGCGGAACGTATCGGTCATCTCGGCGGCGCTCTGCGCACGCCCGAAGTCGAAGAACAGGCCTCCGGCGACGGCGAACAGCAGGCAGAGGCCCCCGGTGATTCCCGCGGACCACGCCAGTCCGCGCAGCAGCCGCTCGCGGGGGATTTCGCCTTTCCAGAGCCGCATCAGGGCGAACGCCCCCAGCAGCGGCACGGCCCATTGCACGACGACGAGCGTCATCGACACGGTGCGGAACTTGTTGTAACCGGGCAGGTATTTGAACGCAAATTCCGTGAATCCCATCAGGTTGCGGCCCCAGGCCAGCAGGATCATCAGCACGCATGCGGCGATGATCCACCATTTGTTGCGGCCCCGGGCCAGCGCGATGCCCAGCGCGGCGAGGAATATGGCGGCGGCTCCGAGGTAGGTCGGGCCGCCCGTGTAAGGCTGCGTGCCCCAGTATACGCCCAGTTGCTGCGCCGCGCCGCGCAGCCCGTAGTCGTTCAGTACGGCTGCGGTCTGTCCGTCGGCCGGGAAGGTCGTGCCCGATTCGCGGCCCATGAAGTCGGGAATCAGCAGGTTGAAGGTCTCGGCTTTGCCGTAGCTCCACGCCGTGGCATAGTCGAGGGCAAGGCCGCTCGTCGAGGTTTCGGCCGTCGCGGCCAGCTCCGAACCGCCGCGGATGGTCTCCTTCGAATGTTTGGCCGTGTACCACAGGGGCGAGAAGTTCGATCCTACGGCCAGGATGCCCGCCGCAACCAGGGCTGCCGTACGCAGGGCGAAATTCTTCATCCGTTTTTCCCGGAAGGAGGCGATGCCTTCGCTGACCCAGAATGCGGCCATCGCCACGAGGAAATAGTAGGTGATCTGCGGGTGGTTGGCGCCGATTTCGAGCGACGCCGTGAGCGCCGTGAGCGCCGCGCCGCACCAGACGTTGCCCCGCAGGGTCATCCATGCGCCGCCCATCATCAGCGGGGCGTAAACCAGCGCCCACATCTTCGTGACGTGCCCCGCGCCGATGATCAGCAGGAAGTAGGTCGAAAGTCCGTAGGCCAGCGACGCGACGATGCCCACCCACGGGTTGACCCCGAAAATCAGCAGCATGAGCCACATGGCCGTCATGGCGAAAAACAGGAATCCGGCGGGCGTGTCGATGATTTTCACCACTTTGCCTACGGTGTTTTTCACCAACTGGGCCGGGTAGGCGACGTTGATCAGGTAGGCCGGCATTCCGCCGAACATGCCGCCCGTCCATTGCGGGTCCTCGCCCGTCGCGGCGCGCATGTCGCTGATGTCCTTGGCCATACCTTCGTATTGGATGACATCGTGCTGGGGCAGCACCTCGCCCCGGAACTGCGGGGCGAAATAGGCGGCGCTCACTACGAAGAAGATTGCGAGGGCCGCCGCGGCCGGCAGCAGTTTTGATCCTATAGTGTTCGAAAAATCCATTTCAGCGTATCTTAACCGATTGCCAAAGGTACGAAAAAACATTGACAGTCCGTGTCTTCATTGCGAAAAATGACTATCTTTGCGGATATGATTACACTCGATGACATCCGCAAACCCGTGACTGCGGAACTGGAGGCCTTCGACGAATTCGTAGACCGCCAGTTTACGGCCGAGGGGGAGCTGCTCTCCGATATGCTGCGTTACGCCCTTTCGGCGCGCGGCAAAGGCATCCGTCCCATGCTCGTCATGCTTTCGGCGGCGATGAACGCCCCGGTCAAAGGGGCCGCTACGGGCCGCAGGGCCTGTCTCGCGGCCATGCTGGTCGAAATGGTCCACGTTGCGTCGCTGATCCACGACGACGTGATCGACGAGGCCGACATGCGCCGCGGGAAACCGTCGGCCAACGCCCGCTGGCAGTCGCACAAAGCCGTAATTCTGGGCGATTATATCCTTGCCAAAAATATGAATATCGGTTTGCAGAGCGGACAGTTCGACCTGGTGACGCACGTCTGCGGGTCGATGGCCGCACTGTGCGAAGGCGAGGTCCTGCAGGACGAATGCGCCGCCAACAGCACGATGACCCGCCAGGCCTACCTCGACATTATTTATAAGAAGACCGCGAGCCTGCTGGGCGTCAGCGCGTCGGCCGGAGCCCTGGCCGTGAGCGCCACGCGCGACAAGGTGGCCACGATGCGCCGCTTCGGCGAAGCCGTGGGCATGGCTTTCCAGATCCAGGACGACATTCTCGACTACACCCCGACGGCCCACACCGGAAAACCCGCCAACAACGACCTGCGCGAAGGGAAAATCACCCTGCCGCTGCTTTCCGTGCTCGACCGCGCCTCGGAATCCCGCCGCAAGGAGCTGCTCGAACGGCTGGCCCGCTGCCACGAGAACGACGAGGATGTAGAATACCTGCGCTCCACGGTCGAGAACGAAGGCGGCCTTGCGTTCGCCGCCGAGGTGATGCAGGGCTACATCGCCCGCGCCGTGGAGATGCTCGCCGACTATCCGGATTCCGAATACCGCTCGGCGCTGGTCAACCTCTGCGCCTATATCGCCGAACGGGACCGATAACCCCTCCCTGAAAACTTATTAACCTAAACATTGATAAATTTTATGGAACAAAAGAAAAATTACACCTTGCCCATCGTCATGATGTTCTTGCTCTTTGCAATGATCTCCTTCGTGACGGGACTTTCGAATCCGCTGGGCGTCATCGTGAAGAATCAGTTTGCCGTGGCGAACTGGATGTCGCAGCTGGGCAACTTCGCCAACTTCATCGCCTATGCGGTGATGGGTATTCCGGCGGGTATGATGCTCAAGCGCATCGGCTATAAGAAGACGGCGCTGGCCGCCGTGGTCGTGGGCTTCGTCGGTGTGGGCATCCAGTATCTTTCGGGTGTTGCCGGCAGTTTCTCGGTCTACCTGATCGGCGCCTTCGTTTCGGGCTTCTCGATGTGTATGCTCAATACGGTGGTGAACCCGATGCTCAACACGCTCGGCGGCGGCGGCAAGAAGGGTAATCAGCTTATCCAGTTCGGCGGCTCGCTCAACTCGATTTCGGCGACTATCGTGCCGATCCTCGTGGGTTACCTGATGGGTAATGCAGCCAATGCGACGATCAGCGATGCGGCTCCCGCCCTGTTCATCGCCATGGGTATCTTCGCGGTCGTATTCTTCGTGCTGGCAGCGGTTCGCATTCCCGAACCCTTCGCAATCCAGAGCGCCAAGACCGAGAAGAAGGATAAGCACAGCGCCATGTCGTTCCGCCACTTCGTACTGGGTACGGTGGCTATCTTTATCTATGTAGGTGTCGAAGTGGGTATCCCCAACTTCATGAACCTGTTCCTGACTTCTACTCCCGACGCTGCGACGCCGGGTGTCGGAATGGCTGCGGCTGCGGCCGGTTCGCTCGTGGGTACTTACTGGTTCCTGATGATGTGCGGCCGTCTGATCGGCGGTGTCATCGGCGGTAAGGTGTCGAGTAAGGTTCAGTTGACGGTGGTTTCCGTCGTGGCCCTCGCCTTCGTATTGCTGGGTATCTTCGCCCCGATCGATACGATGGGCCGTATGCCGGTGTTCACCGGTACGGGCTTTGCCATGATCGAAGTTCCCATCGGCGTCATGTTCCTCACGCTGTGCGGCCTCTGCACGTCGGTGATGTGGGGCGGTATCTTCAACCTCGCGGTTGAGGGCCTCGGCAAATATACCTCCATGGGTTCGGGTATCTTTATGGTGATGGTTTGCGGCGGCGGTATCCTCCCGCTGATCCAGGGCTATGTTGCCGACATCTCCAACTACCTGTCGAGCTACTGGGTAATTATCGCCGGTCTGGCCTACATGCTCTTCTACGCACTCGTAGGTTCGAAGAACGTCAACAAGGACATTCTCGTAGAGGAGTAGTTCCTGATTATACAGAGCTTTTTGCTCTTGTTCCCGTGTGGCGCGGATGGGTTTCCCATTCGCGCCACACTCCGTTTAATTAACCGCTTTCCTGAATCCGGAACCGGGGTATGTCGCTTTCCGTTCTTCAGGCGAAGAATATGTCCCGGCCGCGCCGAAGGGCAAATAAAAAAAAAGGTCCTTCGGAAAGGACCTTTTTTATTGCAGGGCAGCAGGGCCCGTAAGAATCGAAAACTATTTGATACGCTCGTAATACTCGCGCGTGCGGGTATCTACGCGGATCTTGTCTCCCGTGTTGATGAACAGCGGCACGCGGATCGTGGCGCCGTCTTTTGCGGTCGCGGAGTTTACCGTGGCGGGTTTGAGCGAGTTGGTCGATGCCGTGTCGCCCTTGATGCCCGGTTCGGTGTAGATCACCTCCATGTCGACGATCGGGGGCAGCTCGGCCGAAAGAACGCTCTCCTTCTCGGTGTGGAACATCACCTCGACGATCTGGCCGTCGGTAATCAGGTCGTAGTTGTTGATCAGGTTCTTGTCGATGTTGATCTCCTCGAAGGTCTCGGTGTGCATGAAGTGCGCACCCAGGTCGTCCTCGTAGGTGAACTGGTAGGGACGGCGCTCTACGCGTACCTGCTCGATTTTCTGGCCCACCGACGAGAAGGTGTTGTCCAGCACGCGGCCGTTTTCGAGGTTCTTGAGTTTCGAACGGACAAAAGCAGGACCTTTGCCCGGTTTGCAGTGCTGGAAATCGACTACGAGAAACGTCTTGCCGTCCATTTCGACGCACATGCCGATTTTGATATCAGCGGCTGTAATTGTCATAGGATTATAAGTTTACAATTATTATCTTTCACGGGCGCAAAGTTAATAAAAAAATCCCGGAAATCCTACACGCTCCTTTTCGGGACTGTGCGCAGGGCTGTCAGCCCGGATTTAAAGCTCGATCGGTTTGCACCGGAGGCCCATCTGGCGAATCTTCTCCAGCGTGCGGGGCAGGGCGTAACGCATGTTGCGGAAGGCCTTTTCGCTGTCGTGGAAAACCACGATAGCGCCCGGTGCGAGGTATTTTGTGACGTTCTTCAGGCACGTGCGGGGCGAGAGGCGGCGGTTGTAGTCGCGCGAAATGATGTCCCACATCACCAGTTTGTAGCGCTGCCCCAGGAACCGCGCCTGCGCCGGAGTGATGCGTGCGTAGGGCGGGCGGAAAAGTTCGCTGTGTATCAGGTCGTTGGCGAAATCCACGTCCTCCGTATAGCGTTCGAGGCTCATGCCCCATCCCTTCTGGTGCGAATAGGTGTGGTTCCCGACTTTGTGCCCGGCGTCGAGGATGCGCCGGTAGAGGTCGGGGTACATCTCGACGTTCTTGCCCAGTACGAAGAAGGTCGCTTTGGCATCGTACTTGTCCAGCGTCGAGAGAATCCACTCCGTGACACCCGGCGTAGGACCGTCGTCGAAGGTCAGGAACACGCCGTCTTCGTCGTCGATCTCCCAGATCAGGTCCGGCATCAGGCGCCGGATTATTTTTGGCGGTTTCAAACGCATAGCCCGCAAAAATAGTGAAATTCCGTGCCATTTGGAAAAAATATACGTATATTTGTAAAAAGACAACTCGAATCGACCGGCTATGAAAATGTTTTACCGTATTGCATTTGCGGCGCTTCTCGTCGCGACGATGGCAGGCTGTGATGCCTTCCACACCCTGACCAAACCGAAAAAAAGTGCACAGGGGAGACCTTATGAACTGATCGTAGTTTGTCCCCAGAAAGAGTGGACGGGCGAGGTCGGCGATACGCTGCGCGCAATCTTCACCGCTCCGGTTCCCTACCTGAACCAGGTAGAACCGCTGTTCGACGTGCTGCGCGTCCAGGAGCGGGGATTTTCGGGCATGGTTGCCGACCACCGCAATATCCTCAAGATCCTGGTCGATCCGGCTGTGAAAGAGAGCAATACCGCCGTGCAGTACGATGTGACGGCCGAGCCGCAGATCGTGATGACGGTGCAGAGCCCCGACGACAAGGCGCTGGTGGCCTACCTTTCGGAGAACCGCGAAAGCCTCGTCTATGCACTCGAACAGGCCGAGCGCAACCGCTCGCTGAAAGCTAACGCCGCTTACGGCAACCCCTCGATCGAGGCCAATATCCTCAAGACGTTCGGTGTCGAAATGAAGGTCCCGAAGGGATATACCCAGGCCAAACTGGAAGGCGACTTCCTCTGGGCGCGCAACGAATATCCTACCGCGAGCCAGGGATTTTTCATCTATTCCTACCCCTATGAAGGCAAGCAGGCGCTTACCGAAAAGGCCCTGATCGCTGCACGCAACAAGTTTGCGGCGCGGATTCCCGGTCCGTCGGACGGCTCGTATATGACCACTTCGGACGTGATCGAACCCGATTACCGCCTGTTCCGGCTCGAAGGACGCCTGTGGTGCGAACTGCGCGGCTTCTGGGACGTGCACGGCGACTTCATGGGCGGTCCGTTCGTCAGCTATACGACCGTCGATACGGCCACCAACCGCGTCTTCACGCTCGATTGCTACGTCTTCGCTCCCGATCTCAACAAGCCCCGCAAGCGCAATTACATGCGCGGCGTCGAGCATCTGCTCTATTCGGTGCAGTTCCCGAACCAGTAACACCCCGTCCCCGGCGCGGGTTCTGGGCCGCACGATGAGAAGAAACCGATGGATATGCAGCAAATACTGACATATACTTTTCTCGTAATCTATACGGTCACGATCCTCGGTATCGTTCTGGTTATCATCACCGACAACCGGAATCCGCTGAAGACCCTGCCGTGGATCATCGTGCTGGTGCTCGCCCCGGTCGTGGGGCTGATCTTCTACTTTTTCTTCGGCCAGAACCTCTCCAAGCAGCGCATCATCTCGCGCCGCACGCGCAAGCGCATCACCATGCAGCTCGAAGAGGCCCACGACGCCGAACAGCCCGACATTCCGGCCGAATACCGTCCGCTGGCCACGCTGCTCGCCTCTACGATTCACTCCGTGCCGCTCTACGGCAGCCGGATCACCCCCTACACCGACGGAGCGTCGAAGATGGAGGCGCTGCTGGCGGAGATCGCCCGCGCGAAACACCACGTCCATATCCAGTATTACATCTTCTGCGACGACCGGACGGGCTGCCGTCTGCGCGATGCGCTGGTTGCGAAGGCCCGGGAGGGGGTCATGGTGCGCATCCTCTACGACGACGTGGGATGCAGCGGTGTGAAAAAAGCGTTTTTCGAGGGTATGCGCCGCGAAGGTATCGAGGTGTTCTCCTTCCTGCACGTCAAATTCCCGCTTTTTACGAGTAAGGTCAACTACCGCAATCACCGCAAAATCGCTATTGTCGACGGGCGTGTGGGTTTTATCGGCGGTATGAATATCGCCGACCGCTATGTCCGGGGCACGGAGTGGGGATCGTGGCGCGACACCCATTTCCGGATCGAAGGCAACGGTGCGGCGGGATTGCAGGCGTCGTTCCTGAGCGACTGGTCGGCGACCACGAAACAGAATATCTATGCCGCGGCCTATTATCCTGCGGCGGAACGTTATACGAACGATATTTTGCAGATCGTGCCGAGCGGTCCGTTCGGTAAGTGGCGGGCTTTGCTGCAGGCCGACAGTTACGCCGTTTCGAACGCGCAGAAGCGCATCTGGATTCAGACGCCCTATTACCTTCCGTCCGACGTGCTGAACTCCTCCTTACAGGTGGCAGCGCTGGCCGGCGTCGACGTTCGGCTGATGCTCCCGGCGCGCTCCGATTCGAAGGTCGTCGACCTGGCGTCGCATTCTTACCTCGACGACATGATGAAAGCAGGGGTGAAAATACTCTTCTACGAACCCGGTTTCCTGCACTCCAAACTGCTGATTATCGACGACGGGCTGACCGTCATCGGCTCGGCGAACATGGATTTCCGCAGTTTCGAACACAATTTCGAGGTCAATGCCTTTGTCTACGACACGGAATTTACGGCCCGCATGGCTGCGGTCTTCGAAGACGACGCCGCGCGCTGCCACGCGCTGCTGCCCGGCGAATGGTTCAACCGCTCCCGCAAACGCCGCCTGGCGGAGTCGTTCATGCGGGTGTTTTCCCCGCTGCTGTAAGTGTTGCAGTTTTTTCCGCTCGGCAGGTAATTGTTTTTAATTGCCGAAAAGCAAATTTCGCGTCCTGATGCAGGGCGGCGGGACAAAGTAGTGCGGACGCACCTGTGAGAATCGGAAACTAAATCTCCACGATGCCGTTCCGGATGGCATAAACTACCAGCGAAGCGGTGTTCTTGCAGCCGGTTTTTTCGAGGATGTTGGCGCGGTGCTTGTCGACCGTGCGCTTCGAGATGAAGAGTTCGTCGGCGATCTCCTGGTTCGACAATCCCCGGCAGACGGCCACCAGGATTTCGCGTTCGCGCGACGAAAGCTGTTCGTCCGCGGCGTCTTCGCGCGTACGCATGCGCCCTGTGAGTGACGACAGCAACTGGGGCGAAAAATAACTGCCGCCCGCCATCACCGTGTCGATGGCTTCGATCACGTCGCCAATATCGGAGTCTTTCAGCAGGAAGCCCCGGGCTCCGGCCTCGACCATCCGCGAATAGTAACTCTCTTCGCCGAACATCGAAAGCGTGATGATCTTCAGGTCGGGACGCTGCGCCAGCGCCCGTTCGGTCGTCTGCGCCCCGTCGAGCCCCGGCATGGCGAAATCCATGAACACGATGTCGGCGTCGGCGCCGTCGAGCATAGCCAGGAACTCCTCGCCGCTGGCTGCTTCGCCGACGACGCGGCACTCCGTGCAGCGTTCGAGCAGCCCCCGCAGTCCGTTGCGGAAGAGCGAATGGTCGTCGACCAGGATGATTTTATGCGGTTCCATTACCTGCGGCGGCGTTTACGGTTTCGGTTCAGTGGCGCAGGCTCCTGCTGCGTATTGACGCGGATGGCCGCACGCATGCCCCTGCCCTTGGCGGATGCAATGTCGAATGTGCCGCCCAGCGAGTTGATGCGCGACGCGATGTTCGAGAGGCCCATGCCGCAGTCCATCATCGCCTGCGGATTGAATCCGCGGCCGTTGTCGGTATAGTCGAGCGCCAGTTCCGAGCCGTTCTGCGACAGCGAGAGGTTGACCTCCGAGCAGGCGGCGTGCTTGAGCGAGTTGTTGATCAGTTCGCAGATCACGCGGTAGAGGATCACCTCGATGTCGGTGTCGTAACGTTCTGAGCGGAGGTTGGTCGTGAAGCGAATCTTTACGTCGTGCATCGCAGCGCTCTTGTCGATGAAGTTCTGCACGCCCCGCGCCAGCCCGAAGTCGTTGAGCACGTGCGGCGAAAGGTTGTTCGAAATCTCGCGCAGCGAGCGGATCGCCTCGTCGATCACATAGGTCGTATTGTCGATGATCTCCCGCTGTTCGGCGTCGTGTTCCTCGCGCGAAAGGGCCGTGAGCGACATTTTGGCCGACGAGAGCAGCGGCCCGAGGCCGTCGTGCAGCTCCTTGGAGAATCGCGAACGGGCCTTCTCCTCGGTGCGGAGCACGGCCGTGAGGATGCGTTTGTTGAGCAGCGACCGCTGGCGGTTGAGGCGGTTGATGTATTTGAAGAGCTTGTGGGCGTACATCACGCCGATCGAGAGGCAGACCGAAACCACGATGCCCAGATAACCGAACCACCAGCGGGGCTCGACCTGGAAACCGGAGACGGCCAGCAACTGCACGAGGCGTTCGACCGACAGCAACGAGAAGCCCACGATGAAGAGAATCCACACCGAGTTGTACTTGGTGGTGCGCACCAGCCGCAGCGCATAGACCGTAGCGAGGGACTGAATGGCGATGGAGATGACGAGCAGGACCTTGATCAGCATAGGCGTCGGGGTATGTAAAGATTATCTTTTTACAAATATACTACTATTTCAGCACATTGCCAAGATTTTTCAGTTGCCGGTAATCCGTCAGGTCTACCTGCACGGGAACCACCGCCACGTATTTGTTGGCCAACGCCCATTCGTCGGTGTCGGTGGCTTCGGGTTCGGCATTGACGAATGCGCCCGTGAGCCAGAAATACTCCCGGCCCCGGGGGTCTTCGTGGCGGTAGAACTCCTCGCGCCAGAAGCCGCGGTTCTGGCGGCAGAGTTTTATACCCCGGATCTCTTCGGGCCGCCCGACGGGCACGTTCACGTTCAGGCACAGCGGCAGTTCGAGTTTCGGAGCGGCGAGAATGTCGCCTACGATCCGCTTGCCGAAAAGCACCGCGGCGTCGAAATCAGCGTCGGCCTCGTGGTCGTCGAGCGACAGACCGACGGCCGGGCAACTGTAAAAACTGCCCTCCATGGCCGCGCCCATCGTCCCCGAGTAGAGCACGTTGACGGCCGAGTTGGAACCGTGGTTGATGCCCGAGATCACCATGTCGACGCGTTCGTCGCGCAGCAGGTAGTCGAAGGCCATCTTCACGCAGTCGACCGGGGTTCCCGAGAAAGCATAAACCTCGAGTCCCTCCTCCTCGCGGATGCGGCGCAGGTAAAGGGGGTTGTACATCGTGATGGCCTGGCTCATGCCGCTCTGCGTCGTTTCGGGAGCCACGACCACCACCCGGCCGAAGGCCCGGGCGACCTCGATGGCTGCCGCTATGCCTTTCGAATCGTATCCGTCGTCGTTGGTTACAAGTATCAGTTTTTCGTTCATATTTTTTCGCTTGTTTTCCGGCCGGAACCGTGTAATCCGGACGCAGCCCGGTCGTTTCGTTTGCCGGGGCGCGGCCTGTCCGGGCCGATGTTATTTTGACAAAGATAGTGATAAATTGCGCTTTTTTCATGCAATACTTGCGCCGTTCCGAAATTTCTTCCTATATTTGCAGTCCCTTTCAGGGCGTATATCAACCTCTTTCATTGGGCACTACGCAGATGCGGGACGGACGAAGGCGGCGGATGCAGGTGCAGACGGACGGCCGAGACGGACCACGCGGGATTACGGGCAAAGGCCCCGTATGGTAAGCACGGTGCAGCGGGAATGTCGAATGCGAAATAAAAAAAATTGTTGCAACAATGAACAAAGACGCAATCATCAAGCTCGTTAACGAGCAGATGTGGGCCAAGACGGACGCCGACGTTCCGTCGTTCAAGGCAGGTGACACGATCACCGTTTCCTACAAGATCATCGAGGGAAACAAAGAGCGCGTGCAGAGCTTCCGCGGTGTGGTTATCCAGATCAAGGGCTCGGGCAAGACCAAGATGTTCACGATCCGTAAGATTTCGAACGGTGTGGGCGTGGAGCGTATCTTCCCCCTCTACTCGCCTCACATCGACAAGATCGAGGTGAACAAGATCGGTGTCGTACGCCGTGCACGTATCTACTACCTGCGCGACCTGACCGGTAAGAAAGCCCGCATCAAGGAGAAGCGCATGACCCGTACGGAGAAAAAATAATCCGTCGCAGTCAGAACGAAAAAACAGGATGTCGCTTGCGGCATCCTGTTTTTTTGTGTCCGAAAAGGAGCAGAACCGCCCGCCGATCAGTGACGCTGAAAGGGATAGAATGGCGGACGGACTCTGCCCCGAATGTTATCGGTCGATGCTGCCGATTTTTTTCAGTGCGTCGTATTCGGCCTGTAAACGGGCCGCGGCCGCGGCGTTGCAACGCTCTGCCGGCCCGCTGAGGGCGGCGACATCTTCCGGCGTGAATCCATGCCGGGCAATGGTTTCGGCATCCAGCCGGAACGGTGTGTCGGTCCGCAGGCATTTTTCGCAATAGGGGGCCATAAACTCCGCGGCAAGCTCCGTAAGCGTTCCGACGGTCGCATCTTCGCACGAAAGCAGTTCTATTCTGGCGGGGCTGTCCTCCTCTTCCTGCACTCCCATTCCGACGAAATAGATGCAGAACTCGTCCTGCGGATCGAATTCTCCCGCTTTGGCCAGAAATTCCGGCAGGGAGAACCGGTAACGCCCGGAGTCTTCGTAGGTCTCCGATTTCCGGCGGTAATCGTAAGCGCAGAACAGGTAAAAATCATCCTTCGGCAGCCCCGCGAGAAACGCATAGAAGGGGTGGGCCTGCGCGCGCAGTTCGGCAAACAGGGTTTCAAGATAGGGGGCGCTGATAAATCGGAAATTGCATATACAATATATTATTGATTATTTATTGAATAAAACATTGTTTAATAATAAATGTTTTATTGTATAAGGGAAGGGGATAGGTACAAAAAAAGAGGGCGCATTAGCAGCTCCTTAGCAAAGGTCTTGGGAAACCCTTAATCAGAAGCTGTCCTGCGCCCTTGCCGGTCCTGCCGTTTTACGGGCAGGACATAACAAGGACTGACAACTATTATACCTGATTAAACATCCTCCGGAGAGGTTCCCAAGTTTTTGCTAAGGTATAGGCAGTTGTTTACCTATATATTAACGACTCAATCAAGTCGTGTTATGTCGCAACAAAGTTAGCATAATTTCTGCATTTGAGAGTTTACTAATACAAATATAAGTATTATTTCTTTATGTTAATACATGTATTAGCGCAAATTTTTGATTTCACTTTTTCATTTGTATCAATGAAAAGGCAGAAACAACGGCGTGATGAGGAATTACTTCAAAAAATCGTATTGCGGGTAAAGGAACTCCGCAGTATTCACGGTCATACCCAAGAGAAATTGGTCGGAGGTACAGGGTTGAATATTCCTAATCTCGAAACAGGCGAGAATTTTCCGAATATAACAACGATCTCTATCATCTGCAAATTCTATAATATTACCCTCGATGAATTTTTTGCACCGCTGAACTATCCGCCGAAGGAATAACCCGTTCGAATAACTTTCAGCCATAAAAAAAAGGTCCTTCGGAAAGGACCTTTTTTCGTTATCTATTCGACCCGGGTGGGCGGCGGCCCCTGGTAGGAGCGTTTCATGCCGCCGAAGTCGAGCACGATCTTCTGGAGCACCGTGCCGGCGTCGCCGCACAGGATTTTCAGCGTGTGCTTGCCGGGCTTGCCGATGTGCAGCGTCGTTTTGTTCACCCGGCAGTTCCGCAGGACGCTTTCGTACCAGATTTGCGCATACTCGATCGACGAGGTCGAGGGGTTCATCACCGGGCCTTCGTCGATCGAGACGCCGTACTGGGTTTCGAGGTTGGTCGCCTCGTGTCCGGCATATCCCCGGTCGGCGCTGATCACGAAGGTCGGCAGCACGTAGGTGTAAACGTCGACCGAGCCCTGCTCGAAGGTGTAGAAGTCGTATTCCACGCCGGGGACATCCCGCCGCCGGGTATTTTGTTTCGCGGCCGCCGGGTCGCCCAACTGGATCGCCGCATTCTCGACACCGAGGTTGGGGACGGGACGGATGCGGATCGCGTCGTTTTCGTGCTTGCGGTGGAAATTCGCCGCCGGGATCGAAATATACCCGTTGTGCTGGATATAGAGGCCTTCCACCTCCTCGCGGGAGGGCGAAGCGGGGTTGAAGACCGAAACCAGTACCTGCACCTCGCCGCCGGCGCCGCGGAACGTTACGCTTCCCAGGACCTTTTCTCCGGCAGGAACCTGCTCCCAGTCGACCGAGACTTCGATCCGTTCTTCGGTGCGGGTCGTCCCTGCGCTCCGGCTCAGCACGATCCAGTCGTCGTTTGCCGAGGCGTTCCACGACAGCGGTTCGGCCCCTTTGTTATAAACGTCCACAAAGTACGACTGCCTTAGGAACGTGTTGAACGCCGGCAATGCGTGGAAACTCCGCATGCCCTTCGTCACGTCCTCGCCTTCGACCGTGATCCCCAGTTCGGCCTGCCCGGCGAGCGAAGCGCTCCGCAATTCGGGCAACTGGAAATAGGAGGCGGCGAAACCCTGGTTCATCGTCATCACATGGTCCCACTTGCCGCCGAGCAGGGCGTTGTAACCTGCCGTGATTACCCGCAGGCTGTCGTGGCACATACGGCTCTCGACGGCCAGCGATTCCGTCGCGGCACGCTGCTGCGTCGAATACAGACGGTTCTGCTGCCCGCTGAGCACCATCCGGTTGAGCAGTTCGCACGCCTTCACGGGGTAGTAGAGCACCTGGTAGAAGCATGCCTTGTTCGCTTCGGGCATCCGGTCCATCAGCGTGCTGACCTGTCCGGCGATTTGTGTGTAGGCTTTCAGCCTCCGGTCGCCTTCGCGGTAATTGGCGAAGGAGAAGTCCGTGTCCGTGTTCCGCTCCTTGCCGTATTTGTCCGTAGCCCATTGGTAGCCCCAGCCCATGAATTCGGGTTTGCGGACGAATGCGAGGTGGTAGAACGTGTCGGCGATTTTCTGGAACTCGTCGAAATATTCCCGGCCCAGCAGGCCGCTCATCCACTCCGCGCGGTAGGTTGCGGCGCGCCGGAAATCGAACGAATCGATGTCATAAGCCATCGCCAGGAAGAAATCCACCGCAAATTCGCAGGATTTGATGTCGCCCGCATTCAGCAGCCATACACGGTCGGCCGTCGAATCGTAGGCTTTGCGCAGTTCTTCGTACATCAGTGTCGGCGAGGTGGTGTTCATCCACAGGTAGTCGTGGGGCCGACCCAGGTAGGAAGCGTGGTAGTAGACGCCCGAACGCCCGGAGCGCCGCTGTTCCTCGGGACTGCTCAGCCGTTTCATGTAGCCGTAGTTGTCGTCGGGCCAGATGATCGTCACGTCGTCGGGGAGCTGCAATCCCCGGTTGTAAACGTCGAGAACCTCCTTGTAGGGCGTGAACACCTGCGGAATCTCTTCCGCCGGTTTACCCAGCACGTCGGCCAGAATCTGCCGCTGCGCCAGCAGGGCTTCCTGCATGGTGGCTTTCCGCGCGTCGAGGTCCTCGCTGCCGGCCATCGCCCGGTCGTGCAGCCCCCGCAGGGCCAGCGTGTAGACGTTTTCATAGGGAGCCGATGTCTCGACACGCTCTTTCAGCGCCCAGTCCACCCCCGCCTTGTTGTTGACATAGTCCCATTCGCCCCTGGTTTTCGAATCCCATTCGCTGGCGGTGTTCAGCCCCAGCGGTTCGCAGTGCGACGAGCCGATCGCAATGGCATAGCGGTCGGCAATCGCCCGGTTCTCGGGAATCTTGTAAAATGCCGTCGTCGCGTCGTGCATCGCCGGGGCGAGGTAGTTGGCTTGCAGGCGGAGCAGCAGTTCGCACACCTTCTCATAGGTCTTCGGGCCGATGTTGCCCAACTCCTTTTCGAAGTTCTCCTTCGCCCAGCGGTAAAGCCCCCAGTCCTCGTCGTTGATGAAGATGCCGCGGTATTTTACCGAAGGGGCCGCCGACGTGTAATCCGCGACGCGCAGCGTCAGCCGTTCCCGGTGCTCCACCGGAGCGTCCGCCCACCAGTACCAGGGACTCACGCCGATGGCGCGCGATACCGAGAGCAGTCCGTAGGCCGTGCCGCGGCGGTCGCTGCCCGCAATGACCAGCGCTTTGCGCAGTCCGTGGCCCGGACGGTCGACCAGCCGGAGCGTGTAGCGCTCCCAGCCGCCCTCGATGGCCGAAACGTCGAGTTTTTTCGCGGCGGCCAGTTCGTCGATCCAGCGGCTTTGGCCGACCGTTCCGACGATTACCGCATAGCGGGTCCCGGCGGGGAGTTCCTGTCCGGCGACGACCGGTATTTTACGGCCCGTTACACGGGCAACGTCCGCGGCGAAAAGTCCCGCGGCGGTTCCCACGACTGCGGCGTCCGCCGCATCGTAACAGACGGGGGAGCCGGAATCAGCAGTGACTAATTCGAAGTCGGTGCGGCCCGAAGCCCGTTCGGCCAGCGTTACCTGCGCTCGCAGCGCACCGGCCTGCAGGCACAGAAAAGTTAAGCATAATATACTTTTTCGCATCATTGTCTATTGTTTCCGAAAGTGAAAGAAAGGGCCCAAAGAAGCATTCTTTGGGCCCTTTCGTTTGCAGTGCGCCGGAAATCGGGCGGACCGACCGTTCGGCGCGGGGAATTATTCCGTGATCTTGGTTTGGAGACCGAGGTAGAACTCGTTGATCTGAATCGTGCTGCCCGGGTCAATGCCGCCGTTGTTCTTACCGCGCGCGCAGTAGAAGCCCAGGAACGGCGCTGTCGTGCTGACATCGTTCTGGCCGATGAAACGCAGGTAACGGTAGTTGTTCTCCGGGATCGCGATATTGTCCGTCAGCAGGTTCTCGTATACGTTCGGATCGGGCGTCAGCGCGATGTACTCGGCGAGAGTCTCGAAGTTCGTGCCGTCGTTGCTGCCCTCGATGCGGTTGAATCCCCACCAGCGGACAAGGATGTTCTTGTTGTTACTCGATTCCGGACGATGGCGGATCCGCAGGTAGTTGACTTTTTCCGGATTGTCGCCGCGGTCGACCTGGAACCAGATATCGGCTTCGGGGGTCCCGGAAAGGTTGGGACCGTTGTTGTACGATTTGCCTGGACGCACCAGTGACAACGTCGTATTCTCGTTGCCGTCGATGGCTGCGGTTGCGCTGCTTCCGATACTTGCGTCCTTACAAATGTCGTGTGAGAAGGTCATCGTCCAACCGCTGCGGTCGCAGTCTTCGGTGATGATCTTCACGACCCGGACGGTCATGGAGGCCGTCAGTTCCGGACCTGCATCGGCGTGACGTTTGGGTACGGCGGTGATGACCGTCTTGCCGATCTTGAGGGCGTGGAGCATGCCGTTTTGGTCGATCGAGGCGACTGTCGGATCGGATGAGGAGAAGATAACGCCCTCGTTCTGGTTCACGGGCAGGGTCGAAAGCAGGGACGCGAGGTCCAAAGCGTTTCCTCCGAGTTCCATCTCTTTTTCGCCGGCCGTAAATTCCAGCGATTCGATGTCGACCGGAATCTGGTCGACGACCGTCACCGTAAAGTAGGTTTCGATGCCGCCCACATAGATCGAGATCATGCTGATACCGGCCTTCTGTGCTGTTACGATGCCCTTCGGGCTGACCGTCGCCACTTCGACGTTCGATGAATAGAAGAGTTCCGCCAGGTCGGTGGCGTTTACGGGCAGCACCTTTACTTTCAGCGAAACATCCATTGTTTTGCCGACTTCCATGACCAGGCCGCCGCTCAGCTCCTCGTCGAGCGTGACGCTTTCTACGGGGACCTCCATCGTTCCCGGTTCGGGTACATTGTCCTCACAGCCGACGCCCAGCAGGGCTGCCGCGGCAAACAGACAAATACTTATCTTTTTCATAATTGAAATGTAGTTTTTTCGGTTAAAGATTCCTGACTCCGGCGACCGTGTCTCCGGCCGCCGGAGCCGGAAAGTTTATTCCCCCGTGTTTTCTTTTTCGCGGCCGAGGTAAAGCTCATTGATCTGGGCTGTATTTCCGGTCGGGTTGAAGCAGTTCTTGTCGCTGACGAATTTCAGGTAGCGGTATTCCGACATGGGAATCCGGACGTTGTCCGTTTCCTGGTTTGCCAATACGGCCGACTGGCTCTCGAAATTGACATCGGCGGCAATCGGCGTAAAGTTTTCGCCGTCGTTGCTGCCCAGGATCTCGACGAACTTCAGCCAGCGGGTTCCGAAATCGGGCTGAGTCGTGGAGATGTGCCGGATGCGGAAACAGTTCACTTTGCGGGCGCTCTGCATGTCGACCACAAACCAGATCTGGATGTCGGGCTGCGACCTCAGATCCACGCCTCCGGACATCTTGCCGGGACGGGTCTGGCCGAAATTCGACTTCCCGTTCGCGTCACCGTCGAAAGCGGCTGTTTTGCTGTTATTCGTGGGTGTCGTGGGCAATTTATGCGAAGTCGCGCTGATTTCCCATCCCGTGCGGTCGTAATCGCCGCAGACGATGACCTTCACTTCTCCCTTCACGGCGGCGTGGTTCCGGGCCGATGCCGTGATGGTTGCTTCACCGACTTTCAGACACGTAACCTTACCGTTTTCATCGACCGTTGCCACCGATGTGTCGGAGGATGCGAAGACTACGCCTTCGGTGTGATCTGCGGGCAGGATCGTCATCAGCGGCGCCAGGTTCAGTTCCGAACCGGATTCCTTGAACTCGACCTCTTCGCTCGCGTTTGTGAACGCAATCGAAGTAATGACTACGGTCTCTTTCTCCACATTGAGTTCGAACGACGCCTTGACTCCGTCGACCTCGACGGTGATGGTCGTTTTTCCTTCCGAGAGCGCCTTGATTTCGCCCGTATCGCTGACGGTGGCAACCTCCGGTTTCGACGAATCGTAACTTTCCGCCTTGTTGGTGGCATTTTCGGGTGCGATCGTCGCTTTGCCTGCGATATTGAGTACTTCACCGATGATCATCGTGACGCCCTTGGTCAGTTCTTCGGGCAGGGTGACCGTTTCTACGGCGACTTTCTCGACCGTCAGGCCGAAGCGGGCCGACTTGCCGTCGACGGTGACCGTAATGGTCGTTTCGCCGACTGCAATTGCCGTTACGATGCCTTCGTCGCTGACCGATGCGATCATCGGAACCGACGATTCGTAGCTCTCTTCCGTGTTCGTGGCATTGCCCGGCGTGATCGTGACCTTGCCGGCAATGTCGAGTTTTTCACCGACCTTCAGCGTTACGCCGTCGGTCAGTTCGTCGGGAAGCGTTATCGTCTCGACGGGAATCTTCTTCGCTTCGACTTTCACCTCGAAATGCGAGTGTTTGCCGCCCACACTGATGGTAATCATCGCCAGACCGGGGTCGACGGCCTTCACGACGCCCGATTCGTCGACCGTGACGATCTTCGTGTCGGACGACTCGTAGGATTCGGTCTTGTCGGTGGCATCTTCGGGAAGCACGGTCACTTTGCCGGCGATGTTCATCGTTTGGCCGACCTCCATCGAGACGCCGCCGCTCAGCGACGCATCCAGGGCGATCGCCGAGACGGGAATCACCTTGTCCGCGTCGGAACTGTCCTCGCAGCCTGCACCCAACAATGTGGCCGCTGCGAACAGGAATATACTGATTTTTTTCATTGTCATAAGTTTTTCGGTTTACATAGGTCTACCAGCCGGGGTTCTGCACGAGCAGGTCGCTGCGCTTCATCTCGTCCAGCGGAATGGGGTAGAGGTAGTTTTTGTTCTTGAAGACGCGGGTCTGCATCTTCGTGCGGGTGTAGTAGGCGGGCTGGGGCTGATCGACGTTCATGCCGGTGAAATCACCGCCCTGACCGCCTTCGCCGGGGGCCTTGTCGGCGATCATCCAGCGGCGCACGTCGAAGTAGCGCTGTCCTTCGGTGGCCAGTTCGATGCGGCTCTCGCGGCGGATGGCCTCGCGCTGCAACGTCTGGTTACCCTTGATGGCGGGATTGAGTACGTCCAGGTCTTCCACTCCGGCGCGCCGGCGTACCAGGTTCACGTATTTAAGCACGTCGTCGTTGCCCGGATCCACCTCGTTGAGCATTTCGGCATAGAGCAGGTAGAACTCCGCCAGGCGGAAGATGATTACCGGACGGTACTTCGAGGTTACAGCACCCGAGATGTTCCCGCCGTAGACGGTGCGGTTCATACGCTTGTAGAGCATATAACCCGTCAGCGGGGCGCCGTCGGCCACCGAGTTGTCGTCTTTGCCGCCCCGGTAGAACTGGATTTCCTGATTGCTCATGTGCCACTTCATGCCCGAGAAGGTGACGGTGTTGTAGAAACGGGGCTCGCGGTCGATGTACATTTTCGACACCGTAACGCCGTTGTAGGTTCCCATCTCGGTTTCGTTACCGGGGTAGAGCTCCGATTTGTCCAGGAACGAGGTAGCCTTGATGGGTTTGCCGTCCTTCATGTAGAAGTCGTCGACAAGCTCCTGCAAAACGTGTAAACCGCCCTGTCCCTGGGGCTGCGAACGCGGAGTTGCGAAGGTGTCGAAGGCCTGGTCGCCCAGTTTACCCCACGAGTTGGTCGACGTGGCCCAGATAATCTCCGTGTTATACTCCTGGAAGAGTTTGTAGAGGTCGTCGGCCGGATTGCCCGTGTTGAGGAGTGCATAGCGGTTGCCCTGCTCGGCATAGTCGAGCAGATCGCGCAGGCGGTCCACCGCCGTCTGCAATTTCGATTCGTCCCGGTCGGGGAAGAGCCGCTTGCCGTCCTTGTTGGTCAGCGCCACGGCCTCGGGCCAGCCGCCGTTGAAGAGCGGGCTGGCCGCATAAACCCACAGCTTCGCACGCAGCGCCAGCGCGGCGCCCTTGGTAGGCACGGCGCGCAGGTTCTCCGTGTTATGGTAAGGTTCCTGCGCCATCTCCTCCATGCACTCTTTCAACTCCCGGTCGATGAATTGGATCACTTCGTCCAGCGAGTTGCGCGGAAGGTCGAGATCGTCTCCCAGCTCCATCGAATGGTCGACGATGGGAACCGGTCCGTAGAGTTCCATCAGGTAGTAATGGTAAGCCGCACGCATGAAGCGGACGTTGGCCTTGTAGAGCTTGATTTCGTCTTCGGTCAGACGGGCGGCGTCGGGACCGCCTTCGTCCACGATGGCATGTGCCCGCTCCAGGAAGATATTGGCCTGGCGGATACTCTCATACAGTGTGTTCCAGCGCTGCGAGTTGCCGTTGGCCGAGTTCCATTCGGTGTACTTGCCCGCATTGTTGGCCAGTCGCGTATAGATTTCGTCGGCATACGCGGTCCAGGGATTGCCCATCGGGCTGCTCGTAACCCATACGGCCGAATAATCCGGACGGTTGTTGAAGACCTGCGAATACCATTTTTTGGTACGGTCGACATTGCTGAATACCTGCGAAATGTCGGAGATGCCGCCGGCCAGCTCGTCGGACACGTCGAGGAAGCTGCACGACCAGACCGTGCAGGCCAGCAGTCCGATGGAAAGTATTTTTACAAATTTCTGTTTCATAGTTCGTTCTCCTTGATTAGAAGTTCACTTCGATTCCCAGCGTAAAGGTGCGCGACATGGGATAACTCATACCCTGGTTGCGGTTGCCCTGTTCGGGGTCCCAATACTTGATGTCGTCCCAGACGCAGAGGTTGTTGCCCAGCATGTAGACGCGCACGGCGTCGAGCCGGAGTTTGCGGAGGAAGGTCTTGGGCAGGTTGTAGCCTATTTCGAGGTTCTTGAAGCGCAGGAAGTTGCCGCTCCGGAGCCACCACGTACTGGGTTCCTTGTTGACGTTGTGGCTGTAATGGCTGTGCAGACGGGGCATCGTAACGTCCTGGCGCGGATTGTCGGCCGTCCAGCGGTCGAGGAACAGCGTGCGGTAGTTCGACTTGTCCTCATACCAGTTGAAAGGCCAGAAGTGGTTGTTGCCCGAGGCCAGCAGCACCGACGAGTTGCCCGTGCCCTGGAAGAAGGCGCTCACGTAGAAGCCTTTGTACTCGACGTTGAGGCCGAAACCGTAGTTGATTTCGGGGTTGTAGGGATGTCCCACGCCGCGCTTCTTGTCGTTGCTGTCGATCACGCCGTCGTGGTTCAGGTCAGCGTACTTGATGTCGCCCGGGCCGAGGGTTCCCTGCAATGCGTTGCGCGGAAGACCCGGACGCAGTTCGTAGGAATAGGTCCCGTTGGGGTTCTGCGTGCGGATGAAATCGTCTTCGGTGTAGAGACGCTCGGCGATGTAGAGCGTGTTCTCATTCACGCGCGTGCCGGTGATCCGCTGGTAGTCGTAGAGCTGTTTCAGTTCGTCATACTCGACGATCTTGTTGCGGGCGAAAGTGAATGTACCGCGGGCGCTGACGCGGACCTTGCCGAAGTCGTGGCGGGCGTTCAGGCTGGCGTCGACGCCCCAGTTGTCCACGATGCCGTAGTTCTGCCACGGTTTGGCGTGGAAGCCGGCGACGCCGGGGATCGTGTTGCGTTCGAGCAGGATGCTTTTGCGGCGGTTGTTGAAGTAGTCGGCCGTCAGTTCGATCTGGTTGTCGAAGAAGCCCAGGTCGACGCCGACGTTACGTTTGGTTTCGATCTCCCAATGGATGTCGTTGTTTATAAAACGCAGGTCGTAGATACCGGCGCCCATGCCGTTCGAGGCCGAGGTTCCGATGCCCTGGTTGAAGGTGTGGCCCTCGGTGTTGAACGTTGCGCGGTAAAGGAAACGGTCGGTTCCCGTGTCGTCGTTACCCGTGCGACCCATCGAGAGGCGGATTTTCGCGTTGTTCATCACCTTTTTCAGTCCTTCGGGGTAGAATTTCTCGTTGGAGACGAAATAGCTCAGACCGACTGCCGGGAAGAATCCGAAACGGTTTTTCTTGGCGAAAGTCTCGCTGCCGGTATAGCCGAAACTACCCTCGATGAAGTAGCGGTTGTCGTACGAATAGGTCACGCGGCCCACGATGCTCTGTTTGCGGTAGGGAAGCACCGGATCGTTCTTCTGCTGCTCTTTCTGCATGTAGAGAATCATGGCGCTGACGTTGTGGACGTAGTTGAAGACACGCTGGTAATTGATGGCGCCTTCGATATAGATTTTGCGCAGGTAGCTCGTCGAGGTGAATTTGGGGTCCACGATTTCGGGCGATCCCGACGCAGTCGTGGTGAAGACCAGGTTGCCGTCGGCATCGCGGCCGCTGGCGTGGTAGAGACTCGGCCAATAGTCGCGCAACGTCTGCGAACTGCCGTCGTAGTCGAAGCTGACGCTTCCGCGGGCGCTCAGGCCCGGGGTGATGAATTTCAGGTCCTGCTCCAGTTTGATGTTCGACTGGATCTTGACGCCCCACTCCTGGCGGTAGCCCTGGTTGTAGAGCATGTTGTAGGGGTTGCGGTTGTTCGAATCGGCCTGTTTCTCGTAGGAGGCCAGTGTGCCGTCGCTGTAAATGGCCGGAAAGAGGTACGACGGCGTGTGGAGCATGAAACTGAAGATGTCGTCGGCCGAACGGTTGGCCGTGCGGCGGTGTACGTACTGTCCCGAGAGGTCGACGCCCAGGCGCGTGGTCTTGCTCACTTTCAGGTCGATGTTGCTGCGCAGGTTGTAACGCTCGAAGCCGAAGTTACTGTCATACTTGCCGTTGGGGTTCTCCTTGAAGACGCCGTCCGACTGGAAATAGGCCATCGAGACGAAATATTTGGCGTTCTCGGCGCCGCCGCGGAAATTGAGCGTGTAGCGCTGGCTGTGCACCGCTTTCTTGACCAGTTCGTCGATCCACTGCGTATTCGGGTAAAGGTCGTTGTCCGCGCGGTCGCGGTAGAGTTGGATTTGCGCAGAACTGAAACTGGGGGTGAGTCCGTCGTTGAACCGGGCTTCGTTGGCCAGTTCGAGGTAGTCCCACGAGTCGACGAACTCGGGAAGGCGCTGCGGCGAGGCGACCGACTGCTCGATGCGGAACGAGATTTTCGGTTTGGAGATCGTACCGCGCTTGGTGGTTACGAGAATGACGCCGTTGGCGCCCTCGGCGCCGTAGACGGCTGTCGCGGCGGCATCCTTGAGGATGCTGAAGGTCTCGATCTCGTCGGCCTCGATGTTGTTGATATCACGGGGGATTCCGTCGACGAGCACCAACGGGTTGGTTCCGCCCTTGAAGGTGCTGATACCGCGGATCCAGAATTCGGCGTCGTCACGTCCCGGTTCGGCGCTGCGCTGGATGCTGATCAGGCCGGCGAGCTGTCCGGCGAGGTTGCTCGTCAGGTTGCTCGACGACGACTGCATCAGGTCGCGCGACCCGACGGTGGCGATCGAACTGACCATCGCCTGACGTTTCTGCTTGCCGTAGCCCACTACGACGACCTCTTCGAGCAGGTCCGTGTCGGATTTGAGTTTGACGTTGATCACTTCGCGGCCGTCGGTCGGCAGGGTCTGCGACAGGTAGCCGATGTAGCTGACCGTGATCTGCTGTTTGGGCAGTACGTCGATGACGAAAAGTCCGTCGGTGTTGGTCGTCGTTCCGACGTTGGTGTCCTTGATGTAGACGGTGGCGCCGACCAGCGGCGATCCGTCGGTGTCGGTGACGGTTCCGGTGATGCGTCGTTTCCCCGGTTGTGCGGAGGCGCCCTGTGCATATGCAGCGCCGACGTTCACCGACAGGAACAACATAAGAAGCAGGGCAAGGCTTACGCTTTTCAGGGTTCTGGCGCGCCCGATGCTTGTTTTATAAAAATTTGCCATACGGTTTTAGATGATTGATGATGATAATTCGGGGTTGTTCGGGCCGTGGAGCCCGCGGTCCGGGAGGATGGTTTCGTCCCGGACCGAATGTTCCTTCATTCGGTCTGCTGTGGTTTTTTCATAGGCTTGCAGGAGAGTTTTAGGTTTGTTTTCGAGATGTTTATTTTTGTTCGTTTGCCAGTTCGGTCAGTGCGTAGGCGCACCACATCACGGCAGCCTGTCCGTGCAGGTCGCCGGTGTATTTTTCCCGGTCGCGGTAGTAGGCGTAACTCGAGCCGGCCCCGGTTCCGCAGCAGACGTTCCGGATTTCAAAGTCGGTCCGCAGATAGGTCTGGAGTCCCAGCCAGCCTTTGCGGGCCACGGCGCCGTAGGTTTTCTCGTCGAGCCAGCCGTTCTTCACGCCGAGGATCATCGCGTAGGTGAACATCGCCGATCCGGAGGTCTCCTCCCACATGTCGCCCTGGTTGGGATAGATCAACTGCCCCCACAGGCCGCTATCGTACTGATAGGCGCTCAGCGTGGCCATCATCTTTTTGTATTCGGCGAGTATCCGGCTGCGGTAGGCGTCGTATTTCGCATCTTTGGGGAGCATCCGCAGCATCTCGGGCATACCCACAGCCATCCATCCGTTGCCGCGGGCCCAGAAGAATTTGGCGGTGGGTGCGTGGTAGAAGACTCCGTTCTCGCCCGGCAACTGGTCGAGGTAGAGGATCATCTCCTTGGCAGCGCGTTCGATATACTTTTCGTCGCCCGTAGCCAGGTAAGCCTGTGCCTGGAGCGCCGTGATCATGAACATGTCGTCGATCCACAGGCGCGTCTGGTACGAATAGCCCTGGTCGTGCCATTTTTTTGCATTGGGCAGTTTCTCGGTGTATTTCGTGTCGGTCGGCAGTTCCCACTGCTGGTCGGCGTAACGAAGGCCCAGGTCGAGGTACTTTTTGATGTCCTTTTCGGCCGCGCCCCGCTGTTTCTTGACGTAGTAGATGTGGAGCGGCACAGCACCGAAGATGTTGTAGTCTACGGCATTGTTTTCCGTGCGGGGAATCTTCGTCACGAGGCTCTTGTTGGGCTCGATGCTCTTGTCGTCCACTTCGAGGAACTGGTCGAATTTTGCCGCCAGGCGGTTGAACAGGTCGTTGTTCCCCGATGCTTCGGCGTACCAGAACGCTCCCAGCCAGGCGCAGATGTCGGGATAGGAGGTCAGCGTGCTTTTCGAACTGGAGTGCATGTCACCCCAGTTGGAGTTTCCCGAGCGGATGAAGAGTTCCACGACGCCTTCGCCCACGGTCTTGGGGTCTTTCCGGTCGGGAAAGTTGACCAGGTCGTAATCTTCGACTCCGGGCGTCGGGTCGGGCGTAGGTTTGGGTTTTACGCCCGTGCCGGTGGTCGCCTTTTCGGTGCACGCCGCCAGGCACAGCCCGGCGAGGGTGATTCCGAGGAGGACTGATTTCAGGATTTTGCTCATAATGGGATTTGTTTACCGGTTCGGGGCCAGTTTATACGGTTTCACGTCGCAGGAGAGCGCATAGGCGCACCACAGCATGGCGGCCTGTCCGTGCATGTCGCCGGTCAGGCGGCGGCGGTTCTGGTACCACTCGGCGCTGTTTTTGGCGCCCGTCCCTTCGCAGACGTTGCGCAGGTTGTCCTGCTCGTCGAGGTAGGAGAGCAGCGTGATCCACGCTTTGCGGGCAGCCGTGCCGTAGATCTTCTTGTCCAGCCAGCCGTTCTTCACGCCGAGGATCATCGCATAGGTGAACATCGCCGTCGAGGAGGTCTCCTTCCACGAGTTCGGGTCGTCGATGATCTGCCGCCACATGCCGTCGTAAGCCTGGTAGCGCAGCAGCGTCTCCATCATCTGCCGGTAAGCCTTTTCGACGCGCGGACGATAGGGGTTGTCCTTCGGGAGCATCCGCAGCATCTCGGCCATGCCGACAGCCATCCATCCGTCGCCGCGGCCCCAGAAGAAGGGCGTGCCGGTGTGGTGGTAGAAGAGTCCGTTGGGGCGCTGGATGCGGTCGAGGTAAAGCGCCATTTCGCGGGCTGCACGGTCGATGTATTTCTTATCGCCGGTGACCAGGTAGGCCTGGGCCTGCAGGTCCGTGATCATGAACATGTCGTCGACCCAGAGGCGCGTCTGCCACGAGTAATCCTGTTCGGCGTACTGCTTTGCCTCGGACAACTGTTTGTAGTGCTGCGGGTTCTCGGGGAGTTCCCACTGGCCGTCGGCGTACTTCATACCCAGTTCCAGGTATTTCGGATCGTGGTTGCGCTTGTAAATCTCCAGGGGCACGGCGCCGAAGACGTAGAAATCGACGACGTTGTGGGCCTTGGGGAACAGCTCGGGCTGCAGGTTCTTCTGCGTGGTGAACAGCGGTTCGAAACGCTCCACGAGCCGGGTGTAGAGGCTGTCGTTGCCGGTTCCCGTGGTGAACCACAGGGCGCCCAGCCACGCGCAAACGTCGGGGTAGGTGATCAGCGTCACCTTGTATTTCGATTTGATGTCGCCCCAGTGCGAATGCGGGGTCTGGAGGTAGCGCTCGGTGAGCCTCACGCCGATCTCTTCGGGTTGGCAGCCTTTCGGGAAATGCTTCAGGTCGTAGCTTTTCTGCGCCTGGACATTCGAGGCCGTTGCGAGCAACAGCAGGGTCTGTGCAACTAAAATAAACTTTTTCATGCGGTTTTCGGTGGTATTATTCAGTTTGGTTTACGAATACGGTGGTGTTTAGAGGGTTTCTCCCGAAGGCAGCAGCAGGGATTCGCCCCATCCGGCGCCGGTCCCGAAGTCGGGCGTTCCGTCGGCGTTCCACGTGAATTTCTCGACGAAGGGGTAGCGTTCGCCCCAACCGCCGTCGGAATAGCGCATGGCGTGATAGACGATCCAGTCCTCGGTTCCGTCGGGCGACTTGGTGAAGGTGCAGTGGCCCAGTCCGTTGACGCCCGATACCGGGTCTTTCGTGTTGTCGCAGCGCCAGAAGACGTAATTGCTCGACTTCTGCCAGTCGCCGGGGTTCATCGGGTCGCCGCTGTTCATGTCGAGCATCAGCCACGCCAGCCGGTAGTTCTTGGTCCACGAGGGATTGCAGGAGTAGACGATGAAGAGTTTTCCCTTCGCCTCGTTGATCAGCACGGCGGGACCCTCGTTGATTTGCCGTCCGTCCATTGTTTCCCAGGACTGCGTCGGGGTCGAGATTTCGACGAGCGACGAGGAGATGGTGTAGGGGTTCGACATCTTGGCGATGCGGATCTGCTGGATGCTGTTGGTCTTTTCGTTGCCCGACCAGACGGCATAACGCTGTCCCTTGAGCTCGAACGTCGTCAGGTCGATCGCATATTCCGTATTCTCGATCGTGGGTTTGATGCCGGGCTGGTAGTTGTCTCCCGTGTAGAGCATGCCCATGTCTTCCCATTCGCCCAGCGGGTCGTCGGTCTTCGAGCGGAGCGTGCCGCTGCGCTGCGTGGCGTACCCTTCGATTCCGTCCTGGCCGCGGCGTCCGGCGGCGTAGTAGACATACCAGCGGTCGCCGATGTGGAACAGTTCGGGCGCCCAGAGGTCGGCGATGTTCCACGGCTTGGTGGGACCTTCGTAGGGCAGGCTCCACTTCTTGGTGGTGCTGTTGATCATGGTGAGCCGCGTCGAGCGCGAGATGGCGATGCCGTTGCCGCTTGCCTTGCAGGTGTAGTAATAATCGCCGTCGCGTACGATATACGGGTCGGGCATCGTCGCGATATTGCCCCCGATGGTGATGGGGTTGGTGAAGGTCAGCGCCGACTGTGTGACAGCCACCTCGACGGGGTTGACCCCGTCGGCGTTGAAACGGACGATACCCGTGCGTTTCTCCGTGTCGTTCGCTTCGAAGGAGATGCGGACCGCCAGGTCGCCTTTGCCTTTGCTGCGGTCTACGCTGAGCCATTTGCTGCGCGGTTCGGCGGTCCATTCGGCATTCGACGAGATAAAGACCTCGAACGAACCGGAGCCGTTGCCCACCATCTTCTCGCTGAAGCTGACCCGCAGGTACGACTTTCCGGTGTTACTGCTGCCGGAATCGTCCTTGCTGCAGTTGTTGCAGCACAACATCATCGTTCCGACGATCATAAAAATGCTGAAAAAGGAGAGTTTGTGTTTCATATACGCTTTCGTGTTGGTTATTGGATTATTTCGAAGTGGTTTGTAACCGGCGTAACCATTCGCGCCGGGTGGTTTTGCCGTCTGCCGTTACCTCGCGCCCCGCGAGCGAACTCCACAACCGGGCCGTGCTTTCGTCCGTCACGCGGTCGAGCCCGGCTTCCCATTCGGGGAAAAAGCCCCGCAGCGCCAGCCGCTGCGCTTGGGCGTAATCGGGATCGCCGGGTTTCATATCCCGCAGGTAGACCAGCGTCGCCCCGTGGCGGAGCAGCCGTCCCTGCAGCGAGTCCGCCGCAATCCCGCGAACGTCCGTCCGGGCGTCGATGGCCAGCGCCGCGGCTGTCCCGGCAGCTTCGCCCAGGGCCATCCAGCAGGGTTCCATGCGCAGGGTCGAGAATCCGACGTGGCTGCCCGAAACGGCTGTCGGGAAGAGCAGGTTTTCGATCTTCCGGGGGACCATCACGCCGTAAGGAACCGTATAGACGGCCGTCGGGTGGCTGAAAAACCCGTCGAGGTGTATGCGCCCCGCCTCGCGTTTGCGCACGGCGTGCGAGTCGAGGGCATAGTGGCTTGCGGTAACCGAACTGCTGTGGAGCGGCGGACGCTTCCCCTCGGCTTCGGGCAGGGCGTCTTTGGCGGTGAAAAAATAGCAACCCTCCAGCCGCCGGCCCTCGCGGACGTATACCTGGCGCGGAAATCCGCCGTTGTCGCGGTATTCGTCGGCGGCGAGGCCCCACCGTAGGCACTCTTTGCGGAAGTGCGCCGGCAGCGACTCGTCGTGCTGGGCGAACCACAGCAGGCCCAGCGTGTAGTCGCGCAGGCGCCGGGCGAAGCGGTCGCGCCACGCCCAGCCGGCGGTCGGCCACGGCCAGTTCTCTTCGGGCAGGTCGGTGGAAATAAGCGCGAGGTGTTGGTTGTTGGCGTCCGTCTTGGCGTTGGGCAGCCGGGTCATGCTCGTCACTTTGGCCATCCCCCATGCGTCGCCGGGAGCCGAGGTCCGCTCCCCGGCTTCGATGCGCCGGCGATTCCGGGCGATCGTCGCCGAATCTGCGTTCCGGTAACGGGCATCCGTGTTGCGGCCGTCCAGTACGTCGCCGACCAACGAAGCGAACTCTTCGCGGTCGTAGTTTTCGGGTTTGGGGACGGCCAGCCGGTTTTGCGGGTCGTCGGTCAAACAGAGGCGGTAGTTGTAAGCCTGGATGGCGTCGTCGCCCTCGTAGGTCGTGCCCTCGGCGTCGGGGCCGTGTTTCCACCAGCGGTAAATCTTCCCGGCGCACGGTTCGCCGTATTCGTCGGCCCCTTCGCGTCCGGTCCGGAACGGAATCCCGGCTGCGGCGCCCAGGTCGCCCTCGTAGGTCGCGTCGATGAACACCGCGCCGCGGTAGTGCTCCTCCCGGCCCGTCGTACGGTCGAGGATACGGATCGAGACGATCCGCTCGCCCCGCTTCTCGACGTAGCGCGCCTCGGCGTCGAACTGGCGGCCGGTCAGGACCGTAATCCGTCCGGGGCCCGCCTCGGCAAGCATTTGCCGGAAACTCTCTACGGCTACCGAAGGCTCGAAATGGTATCCGTCGCTGCAATCGCGCGCCTGCGGGGAATCCGCGCCGTATTTTTCGGTGTAATGGGCTTTGTTCAGCGTCACGAAGCGGGCGAACAGTCCTGCCGTAGCGCCCCGTGTAGCTATGTCCGTGGCTCCCAGTCCGTTGGCCGGGAGTCCGCCGATGTGGGCCGAGCGTTCCAGGATGACACTGCTTTTTCCTTCGCGTGCGGCGGCGATGGCGGCGGTGATCCCTGCGGGAGTTCCGCCTACGATCACTACGTCGTAGGAGCGTGTGCGGGCCTGGGTTCCCAGGGCCAGCATGAGGAAGAGGATATGCAGCGAAAGTTTCACGGGCGTTTGATTTTGACCTTGAATTCGCGCGTGTCGAGGTTGAAGCCCCGCACGACGAGCGTGTATTCCTCCCCGGGGAGTTTGTCGAGCGCCGTTTCGATGCGGACCGTCCGGCTTTCGCCCGGCATCAGGCAGATGAAATTATCGGTGTAGAACGAGGGACGTACGGGCTTGCGCCGCTCGTCGAGCCACTGAACCTGCGTGAAGAAGGCAACTGTGCGGCCCGTGTTTTTCAGCCGGAGGTCGATGTAGTGGCGGTTGCCGTCCGCCGAGGTTTGATAAGCCGCGGCGACTTTGGTTTTGGCGAGTTTCCCGAGCGACTGGAATCCCGCCGTCGCCGGGCCGGTGAGCGTGTTGGCTCCCTTGTATTCGTTGTCCGAACGCCAGTAGAAGTTGTCGCCCACCTGTTTGCCGCTCTCGTCGAAGAGTTTGAGTTTGATGAACTGCACCGGGGTCTTCGACGCCGCGAAGTTCAGCGTCAGCACGTCGTTCGCAACCCCGTCCTCGGGGAGGTCGACCACTGCCGACTGCGCGTCGATGCGCCGCATGTCGAGGTCGTAGACCTCGGCCGAGACCTTGTAGTTGCGGTAGGCGCGGTAATGGTCGTTGACCACCGAAACCGTGTTTTTCAGGTAGTCGAACTGCGGGTGGAGGGGTTCGCAGGCATTCTGTGCGGCATAAAGCGCTGCGGTGGGTTCGAGCGACCAGTCCCACATGCGTCCGGCTACCTGGCGCATGGCCGAATTGTGATACCAGTAAAGGAATCCCGAGGTGTAGCGGTCGCCGTAGCCGAGTTTGTTGTAATTCCAGACCTCCCAGATGCTCTTGTAATTCATCGCTCCCAGGAACTGCGCCTTTTCGGCGAACTCCTCGATGCTCTTCGAGGGGCCGTATTCGTTGGTCATGTCGGTGTAGAGTGTCGACATGAGGTGGAAGCCGTTGCCGTCGGAGTAGTCCCAGACCTCTTTGTTGATGGGCCACAGGTCCTTTTCGTCCATCATTTCGCGCAGGCATTCGACCGTCGGCAGGCACGGGGCGCCGTATTCGGGATTGAAGCCGTAGACGCGGCTGCCGCGCGGCGAAGCCTTGTCTTCGTAGTGGCTCATGATGTTGACCTGCTTGTAGGGGCTGCCGTCGTGGATGCCGCCGCATTCCGACTGCATCTGGTAGCCGCGCGTGCCGTCGAGGCGCGCCAGCAGCCGCTCTGTCTGCGGCATCTCCGTGCTCTCGTTCGAGGAGACGTAGTAGGCCAGCGATGGATGGTTGCGGATGCGCTTCACCGTCGAAATCACGTTCGAATAGTAGATGCCTTCGTCGTTGGGGTGGTTGGTGTCGCCCGTCATCCAGAACTCCTGCCATACGAGGATGCCCAGCGAGTCGCAAAGCTGGAAGAAATAGTCCGATTCGGTGATGCCGCCGCCCCAGAAACGGATGAGGTTCACGCCCGACTGGGCCGTGTAGCGCAGTTCGGCGTAGGTGCGTTCGTCCGACGTGCGGAGCATAGCCTCCGGCAGCCAGTTCGTGCCCCGGATGAAGAGCGGTTTGCCGTTGATGCTGAACGTGCGCGAACGGTCCGGCGTGGCGGTCGTGGAGGCGATTTCCCGGATGCCGAAGCGCGTCGAAATCGAGTCGCTGACCTTGCCGTCGAATTCTACTTTCAGCGTCAGGTCGTAAAGTTCCTGTTTCCCTTTGTTCAGCGGCCACCACAGGCGCGGGTTGCGGATCACCAACTGCGGGAACTCCTCGGGGGTGAAAACCACCTCTTTCACTTCGCCGCGGTAGAGCGACACCTCCTTTTCGAAGCGGATGCCTTCGCCCCGGATTTCGCCGCAGACCTTGGCTTTGCGCCAGACGTTCTGCGGAATGTAGTCGGGATAGGCGACTTCGACCGAGACGGTCTGGCGCGCCACGTCGTAACCAGGCTTGGAAAGTTCGGATTTTACGAAGGGATGGGCCAGGCGGACGCGTCCGGTGGCGAACAGCGAGATGTCGCGCCAGATGCCGGTGTTGCGGTCGCGGATGCCGTCGAGGTAGAAGAAATCCCAGCCTACGGTCATCAGTTGCGTCACGTTGCGGCCGATCTCGCCGTTGCCGCCGTTCTGGAACTCGCCGCTGGCGCCGAACGACTTGCCGCCTTTGGGGCGGATCGTGCCGGGCATGTCTACGGGATAGACCTTCACGGCCAGGACGTTCGCTCCGTCGAATGAGACTTTGTCGGTGATGTCGATCACGCGCTGCTGGAACATGCCGGCCGTGTTGCCCACCATGTTGCCGTTGAGCCATATTTCGGACCGGTAGTTGATTCCGTCGGCCTGAAGCCAGATTTTCCGTCCGCCGTATGCCTTTTTGTCGAGCCGGAACTCGGTCCGGAACCAGTAAGTGTAGAAATCCCGTCCGACGCGGTAAAGATCGGGGATAAGCTCCGATTCCAGTTTGTTGTTCAGCCCGTAGTAAGGTTCGGGATAAACTCCGTCGTAAACCAGTGAGTTGAGCACCGTTCCCGGCACTATTGCCGGCAGCCAGTCTTCTGTTGTGAGTTTGTCCGTGGAAACCTCCTCCGAGCGGACGCCGACTTCGCCGGCGCGCTTCATTTTCCAGACGAATTGCCCGCCGTGGCCGTCCGCCGAAGTCAGGGTGTGGATGTACTCGCGCTCTTTCTGCGCGGTCTGTGCCGGTGCGGCGATCGGGATAATGAGGAAGAGAAGCGGTAGTATTCTTGCCATTTTTCAGTCGTTTTTAGTTGGCGAAAAATGTCGTCACGCGGTCGGGGCTCAGCATTTGCCAGAGCGACGCTACGGTCCAGCCCGGTGCGAAGATGTCGTTGTAGAAGCCCTTGCCGTTCTTGCCGTAATCCCAGGCGGTATGCTGCACGACTTCGGGGTAGTAGCCCGCGCGGCCGATTTCGAACATCGACCCTTTGACGGGCATCAGTTGGAGCATCGAACTTCGGATCACGGCACTCATGCGGGCGAAGCGGGGTTCGCCGCACTCTTTGGCCAGGAAGTCGAGCACTGTCGCGAACTCGAAGATGAAAACGTCGATGTGGTTGTTCTCGACCGACACGTTGCCCCAGCCGCGCGAGCGGAATCCCACGTCGCCGAGCATCTGACCCTGTGCGAAGGGCACGTCCCACAGGTAGTACCACGAGAGGGCGAAGTAGGCCGCCTCGCGGCACAGGTCGATGTAGTGCTGCCGCTCCTTGCCCTTGGCGACGAATGTCAGGTAATACATCGCCGTCGAGGCGTAGAGCGACGCTTCCTTGTCTTCACAGTTGGCGTCGAGCGTCGAGGAGAAATAGTCGGCTTTGGAGATCAGGTTTTTTTCCAGGTAATCGGCCGTGTGCCGGGCGCTTTTCCGGTAGGCCGGGGCTTTGAAATAGACGGATGCCATCGTCAGCGGCAGGGTGGCCGAAGGCGTACTGCCGCCCGAAGCGTCCACCACGCTCAGGTCGTCCCGGAATTTGCGGGGGAAACTGCCGTCGGGGTTCTGGAGCGTCAGGAACTTTTCCAATAGGGTCCGGATGCGGGCTTCCCATTCGGGATGGCTGCGGCCCCGGCGTTTCTCGTAGTCGAGGTAGTTCAGTATCGCATAGATGCCTTCGGACTGGCGGCGGATGCTGTAAACGTCCGCTTCCCGGTTACGTTTGAAGTCGACTACCTCGCGGAAAAGTCCGCCGGGCGTGAATCCGTATTGCAGGTAGCTGTCGAAAATCGACTTGGCGTTTGCCGCGAGCTCCTTCCGCCCGTTGGCTTCGCCGTACTCCAGCGCATTGAAGGCGTTCAGCAGGACGCGGCCCACGAACCCGATCTCGGCGATACCCGTGCTTTCGCAGTCGGCCGTGCGAAGTTCCACGCCGGAGGTGTATTTGAGCGGATAGTCCCCGACGTAGCTCTGGACGAAATATTCGGCCAGTATGCTTTTGGCCTCGGCAGGGGTGTAGCGCGATTCGACGGGACGGGGGCCGAGCGTGTCGAAGGAGTCGTTCCAGACTTGGGCGACGAACGACGAGTAGGAGGGGCTGCTGCCTTTGCGGATCGTCCACGTCAGGCGGCGAGTTTCGCCTTTTTCGAGTTTTTCGAATGCCTGGACCGCCGGGGCGAGCGTCAGCTTGCGGATGTAGGATTTCGGAGCTTCGCTGTACGGGAATCCGAAGACCAGCGCGGCGTGCGTGTCCGCGTTGCGGAATCCGGTGAATCCCAGCGACGTTTCGCCCGAGAGGATGACCTCCCCGTAATTGTGACAGGCGAGGGCCTCGCGGTCGGGCTTATCCGTGCGGAGCACCGTGTAGTAAGTTCCGGATTCCTCGTCGTAGATACCCGTGAGGGGTGTGCTCAGGCGGTCTTCGCGGACTTGCCAACTGTCGCTGGTGTGGAACGAAGGAGCCGATTTGGGCGACCGCAGGTTCTTGTGATACCAGAACCCGGGCATGTAGAAGAGGCAGTTTTCGTGAATGAGGCCGGTGCGGAATAACTGCTCTACATTATAATATAGGAGATCGTTCGCCGTCAGGGTGAGGACGATCCTGATTTCGTTGTCTGTTTCTGTTTTTTGCCGCCGGATGGTCAGCGGCAGTTCTTGGTCAGCCTCTAAATTCCCCCCCCCTCGGCTGCGGATTCGCGCAGCTCGTGGGTTATGGCCGGATTACCCGGGGTCTTCAGCGTGATTCGCTGTGACAGGCGGCCCTCCATGGCGAAGGTTTCACCGGCGATTGCGCAAAATGCAGACAGAATAAAGAAGTACTTTTTCATAGGTTCCGTTCGAACCGGCAGCCATTTTCGGCGTGCCGTTTTAAGTTAGGTGAGTTTAGTCGGAACAAAGGTATGAAAGGGAAAACCGGAGTGAGAAAATATAGTCGCTATTAACACAAAAATTATCTCAATTTTGTCTTGTATCCGGTTAAAAAGGAATTCTTAATTTGTGTATATTTCTTATTGTTAATGTGTTGTCTATTTAATCAGTCTCGGGACGTCCTGTCCGGGGCGCTCCATTTGTGATTTTATTTACCTATATTTGTTTCACCAACCTGAACTTCGTATGGGAAAATTTTATCCGTTTGTCCTTGCATTTTTCTGTGCCTGCGGCCTTTTTCCGGGCCGGGCGCAGTCGATCCATTTCGATCGGCTGGACATCAACGACGGATTGTCGCAAAATACGGTCGCCTCGATCATCCAGGACGATAAGGGCTTCATGTGGTTCGGCACGAAAGACGGATTGTGCCGCTACGACGGGAAGTCGTTCAAGACCTTCATGCACGATCCCCGTCTCAAAACCGGACTGGGGAACAGCCTCATTAAATCGCTTGTCCAGGACCACGATCACAAAATATGGGTCGGCACAGACTCGGGGCTTTACGTCTATGATCCCGAACTGGAAAGTTTTGCCGCCGTGCCGCTTTACGACGACGACGGGAAGCCGATCACCAAGCCTATTCCGATTCTGGACTGCGACCGGGAGGGCCGCGTCTGGATCGTCGTGGGGAATAACGATGTCTTCTGCTACGATCCCCACACCCGCCTGATCGAATGCCGTTACAAACCGCGGACGACCCTGCGCAGCCTCACGACCGACAAAAACGGGGTCATCTGGTTCTCCGGCTACGGCGGGGGCCTCTACTGGACCGAGGATGGGTTCGAGCATGTGAAGCCGTTCCTCGACGCCGGCGGACAGGAGATTTACCCCAAGGACATCATCTCCTACATCTGCCTGAGCGACTACAACCGGATGTATCTCGGACTGGAGGAGCACGGTGTGGCGGAGGTGGACCTCGTTACGAAAACGGTTACCCGCCTGCGGCTGTCGGACAACCCCGATGCGCCGCTGTTCGTGCGGCATATCCTCCAGTATTCGGCCGACGAGTTGTGGATCGGGACCGAGTCGGGAATCGTCGTTTACAACGTCCGCACCCGGCGTTACCAGCATCTCCAGAGCTCCCTTTACGATCCCTATTCGCTTTCGGACAATGCCGTTTACTCGCTTTACAAAGACCGGGAAGGCGGATTGTGGATCGGTTCGTTCTTCGGGGGCATCAACTACCTGCCCCAGCGGAATTCCGATTTCGACAAGTACTACCACACCGACGCCGTACACAGCCTTCGGGGGCGGCGCGTGCGGGAGATTTGCCCGGGCAACGACGGAAGGCTCTGGGTCGGTACGGAGGACGCCGGGCTTTACACGTTCGACCCCGCGACCCGGTCGTTCGACTTCTTTGCTCCGAGCCGCGATTTCTCCAATGTCCACGGGCTGCTGATGGACGGGGACGATCTGTGGGTGAGTACGTTTTCGAACGGTATCCGGGTGATTGACACCAAGACCCGCCGTATCCGCAAATACGATAACGACAACAAACCGGGCCGTCTTTTCAGCAACTACGTTTTTGCGCTTTGCAAGACCAACAGCGGGCGCATCTACGTGGGAACCATGCACGGATTGCAGTATTACAACCGGGAGACGGACCGTTTCCTTCATGTTCCCCAGATCAACGGCGGCAAGATGGTCAACGACATCCGGGAGGATTCGAGCGGAAACCTCTGGGTGGGAACGTTGTCGAACGGCGTCTACCTCTACGATGTGCGCAACGATGTCTGGTCGCAGTTCCTGCACGATGCAGGCAATGAAAATTCGCTTCCTTACGACAATATCACGAGTATTTTCGAGGACAGCAACAAACAGATATGGCTCACCACCGAAGGCTCGGGATTCTGCCGGTTCAATCCGGCCGGAAAAACCTTCGTCCGTTACAGTTCTTCCGACGGAATGCCCAGCGATGTCGTTTTCCAGATCATCGAGGACAACCAGGGCTATTTCTGGATCACGACCGACCGGGGGCTGGCGCTGTTCGATCCCCGGGCCGGGAGCGTCAGGCGGGTCTATACCGTTACCGACCGCCTGCTGAGCAACCAGTTCAACTACAAGTCGGGTTACAAATCCGAGGAGGGGATCATCTATTTCGGCTGTATCGAAGGCCTGATCTCCTTCGATCCCGAAACGCTCGTCAGCAACAGGACCGACTACGTGCCGCCGATCTACATCACGGGGTTTTCGCTGCTCGACGAGGAGGTCGTTGTCGGGGGCCGGAACTCCCCGCTGCGCAAAAGCATCATCTATTCGGATTCGATCCGCCTGAAGCACGACCAGAACTCCTTGTCGCTGCAAATCGCCGCCCTGAGCTACCGCGAGCCGCAGACGGACCGCCTGCTCTATAAACTCGAAGGTTTCGACGACCGTTGGCGGCAGTATTCGCCCGGGAGCGCCACGATCACCTATTCGAAAATCCCCTACGGCAAATACAGTTTCCGGGTCCGGTTGGCCGACGGAACCGGCAAACCCGGTCCGGGGCCCGAAAAACGGCTTTTCATCGAAGTCTCCCCGCCGTTTTACCTCTCCCTGGCGGCTTACGTCGTCTACGGACTGATCGTGCTGGGCGGCCTGGCACTGGTTTACGTCTACTATTCGCGCCGTAACATCCGCCGGCAGCAACAGCATATTCAGACCTTCGAGCGGGAGAAGGAGCGGGAGCTGTACAATGCCAAGATCAGTTTTTTCACCAATATCGCACACGAGATACGCACTCCGCTGACGCTGATCAAAGGGCCGCTGGAGAACATCCTGGCCCGGCCGACGGTCGATCGGGGCATGGCCGAGGATCTGATCGTCATGGACCGCAATACCAACCGGCTGCTGGACCTTACCAACCAACTGCTCGACTTCCAGAAGATCGAGAAGGAACATTTGTCGCTCAACCTTGCGCGGCATAACGTGTCGGATATCGTCGAGGAGACGTTCTACCGGTTCAGCTCCTCGGCCAAGCAGCAGCGCAAGACCTTCGAACTGGAATTGGGCAGCGGAGAGGCCTGCGCGCAGATCGACAAGGAGGCCTTCACCAAAATCCTGAGCAACCTGTTGAACAACGCCCTGAAATATTCTGAAACGCTGATCCGGGTCTGCCTGACGGTGCAGGACACTACGTTCCGGATCACGGTGACCAACGACGGCGAGGTCGTACCTCCGGAGATGCGCGAGGCTATCTTCGCCCCGTTCTTCCGACATACCCGGAAGAGCGAATCGACCGGAACGGGGATTGGCCTGGCATTGGCCCGCTCGCTGGCCGAACTGCACCACGGTACGCTGGTCATGGGCGCCGACACGGATATCAACGAATTTATCCTGACCATCCCGCTTTGCCGGCAGGATGCTGCGGACGCTGCGGATGTCGCCTCGGAAGAGAACCCCGAGAATATTCCCGACGAGCGGGGTGACCTCGGCTGGGAGGCTTACAGCATCCTGATCGTCGAGGACAATCCCGAGATGTGCGCTTTCATCAAACGGCAGGTGTCCGACGGTTACTCGGTACTCACGGCCGAAAACGGCGTCGAGGCGCTGGAACTGCTGGAAAAGAACTACATAAACCTGATCATCTCCGACATCATGATGCCCAAGATGGACGGCATCGAGCTTTGCCGGCGGGTGAAAAACGACTTGCGTTACAGCCATATCCCGCTCATCCTGCTCTCTGCGAAGACGAACCTCCATTCGAAGATTTCGGGCATGGACGCCGGGGCCGACGCCTATGTCGAGAAGCCGTTTTCGTCGGATTACCTGTTGTCGGTGATCGCCAACCTGATCAAGAGCCGGCAGAAACTGAGCGAGGCTTTCTCGAAAAATCCGCTGGTGCTGGCCAACACCATGGCGACCTCCTCGGCGGATACGGATTTCATCCTCAAATTGCAGGAGATCATCCACGCCAACCTCAACAATCCCGAGTTCAAGATCAACGACATCGCCGAGATGGTGCACATGAGCCGGGCGAGCTTCTACCGCAAGATCAAGGGTGTGCTGGACATGACCCCGAACGACTACCTGCGGCTCGAACGCCTGAAAACCGCGGCCCGACTGCTCAAGGACAAGCGTTACCACATCAACGAGGTCTGCTATATGGTCGGTTTCAGTTCCACGTCCTACTTCGCCAAATGTTTCCAGAAGCAGTTCGGCGTACTCCCGAAGAAGTTCGTGACCGATACCGAGCAGTAGCCCGGCGGGCGGTATGTATTTGCAAACTGCATATCGCCGGACTCAAAACAAAAAGGACGGATTCAAATCCGTCCTTTTTGTTTTCGTGCGTTTCCCGGGTTACTCGATCACCAGCATCCGCCCTTTGGGATATTTCACCGCATAGCGCAGGCGCAGTTCGCGCTGCTCGCCGGGTTTGAGTTCCATTTTCCAGGTGACGATGCCGCTCTCCTTGTCCAACTGTCCTCCGCTCAGTTCTTCGGCGGTGACGTTTATGGCGCTGTTGCGCGACACGGGCAGTTGGTCGGCAAGCGTCAGCACGACGGGTTCCGTGCGCGTATTGCGTATGACGAATTTCCACCCCGTGGTCTGGGTCTGGTTCGATCCGATGGCCCGGCGCGAAGAATAGTCGTTCTCCTTGGTGCGTTCGATGCGGATATTCCGGTCGCGGCCCATCGAGAAGCGGAGGGTGTCGCTCGTCTGGTTGGGGTCGAGGATGCTCTTGCCGACGAACGTGTTTTCGAAATAGACGTTGGCCTCGCCCTGCAACAGGTTGAGTTTCTCCCAATCGGTCGCTTCCGCCACAAGGAAGGCGTCCTTGTCGATTTTCGGCGTGCTCTGGTAGGTGTAGGCGGCCGGCAGGTCGAACCGTCCGATCTCCGCCGTGACGCTCTTGCCGTCGGAGGCAACGGTGTAGGGCTGCTTGATTTCGAATTCGTAGCCCAGTTGGTTCTGCGTCTGTTCGACATCCATCACGGCGCTCTCGGCGTCAAATTCTGCAAAATCTACTTCCGTAACCCGCATTTTGCTGTCGTTTCTCGGAATTGCCGCTCCCGCCAGCATATTCTTCTTTTGGGTCCCGTATCCCATAACGACCACTTCGTCCATTGCGGTCATGTCCTCCTGCATCGTTACGTTCATCGTGCTGCCCGAGATCGCCTGCGTCCGGGGCTTGTAGCCGAGGTAGTTGAATTGCAGGCTGGCCGCACCGTTGGGAACGGTGATCGAATAACGGCCCTGCGTGTCCGTGATGGCGCCGATCGTCGTTCCCGGAACGAGTACGCTGGCGCCCGCGAGCGGTTCGCGTCGGCTGTCGAATACGATGCCTGAGACGGTGTTGTTTGTCAGGTTGACGTTGTAACGCGGTGCTGCGAGGCCGTAGTCGAGCCAGTAGGTCTGCAACTGCGGGGCGATGCTCCCGGTCGTGGGGTTCGACGAGGAGAGCGTCAGTTCGACGTTCTTCCACTCCTCTTTGGTATTTTGGAAGATATTGGCTTTGTAGGAGATTTCGACCGGCTCCGCCAACCCGCCCGAGCGAATGTCGTAGGAGGGAAACCAGCCCGCGTTACGAACGTAGTAGGTCAGTGTGAACGATGCCTTGCAGGCCGCGGGGGCTTCGATCCGGACCTCCACTTCGCTCATCGGAACCGACTGCCTGCCGCCCAGTTCCGCCAATTCCGCCCTCAGCCGGCGTTCGTGGGCGTCCAGTTTCGCCGCTTCTTCATTGATGCCCGACTCTTTGCTTTTGAGGGCCTGCAGGCGCGCCGTGTAGTACTCGTTGAGTTCCTTGATGCCGGCCAGCGGGGTGGCGACATTCCGGTTGCCGACCGAGCAGTTGACTTTCAGCATGGCATACTCGGCTTCGATTACCTCGCGCGAGGCCTTCAGTTGTTTCTGCTGCCGCTCCGTTTCTGCGATTTCGCGTTCCAGCGCCTGTTGGCGCGTCGAACGTTCGAGGCTGTCCGTATGGTTGAAAAGACGGTTGACGGCCGTCACCGTGAATTTCCCTTTGGCGCTTACCTGCATGCTTTTGTCGTCCAGATAGGGCGACAGGCCGGTGAATACGACCGTCGAGTTTCCGGCCGGGAGGTCGATCTGCCGGGTACGCGTCACCTGCGCGCCGTCGATGAACAGGGTTACTTTTTCTACGGCGGTTTTCACCTTCTGCGGTCCCGCGGCTGCGGAGGTCGCTACGGCCAGTCCCAGCAGCAGCAACAGCATACGTTTTATCTCCATGACTTTGTCGGTTTGGATTGGTTCAAACAAAGTTAGGAAAATATTCCGAATAGCCAAGCATTCGGACTTCTACTCGAACTCTTCGAGCACGCGCTCCATCTTGTGCCTGATTTCCGCCGTGCAGAGGTTGCCGATACTGCCTTCGTGGGTGTGGCTCACCTCGCGCGTGGGGCTGTATTCGCCCTTCTGGACAGCGATGCCCACCTGCTTGTAAGCCTCGCGGAAGGGAGTACCTGCGAGCACCATCCGGTTGACATCTTCCACCGTGAAGAGGTAGTCGTATTTTTTGTCGTCGAGGATGTTTTTGTTTACACGGATATGCGCCAGCATGAAATCGCACATTCCGAGCGTGCGTTTGATCTCGCTCGTTGCCGGGAAAAGGATGTCTTTCAGCAACTGCAGGTCACGGTGATAGCCCACCGGAAGGTTCGTCGTCAGCAGTGCGATTTCGTTGGGGACCGACTGCAGGCGGTTGCAGCGCCCGCGCATGATCTCGAAAACATCGGGATTTTTCTTGTGGGGCATGATGCTCGACCCGGTGGTCAACTCGTCGGGGAGCGTTACGAACCCGAAATTCTGGCTCATGAACAGGCATACATCCATCGCCAGGCGGCCGATCGTCGCGGCCACGGCGGCAATGGCGGCCGCGGCCGCGCGTTCGCTTTTGCCGCGGCTCATCTGCGCCGCCACGACGTTATAGTGCAGCGCCTCGAAACCCATCAGGCGGGTGGTCATCGTGCGGTCCAGCGGGAACGACGAGCCGTATCCGGCCGCCGACCCCAGCGGGTTCTGGTTGGCGATGTGCCATGCCGCGGCCACCAGGCGCATGTCGTCGATCAGCGTTTCGGCATAAGCCCCGAACCACAGTCCGAACGATGAGGGCATGGCGATCTGCAGGTGGGTGTAGCCCGGCATCAGCACCTCTTTGTATTTCTCGCTCTGCTCCTGCAGGCGGTCGAACACGGCCTTCACGGCGTCGGCTATCTGCCTCAGTTCGTCGCGCAGGAACAATTTGAGGTCCACGAGCACCTGGTCGTTGCGCGAACGCCCCGAGTGGATTTTTTTACCCGCGTCGCCCAGCCGGCGGGTGAGCATCAGCTCGACCTGCGAATGCACGTCTTCGGTGTCGGGTTCGATTTCGAAACGTCCGGCTTCGATCTCTGCCGCGATTTCGCGGAGTCCCGCGGTGAGTTTTTCGAGTTCCTCCGCCGTCAGCAGCCCGATTTTTTCGAGCATGGCGATGTGCGCCAGCGACCCTTCGACATCGTACTTTGCCAGCCGCATGTCCAGTTCGCGGTCGTTGCCTACGGTGTACTCCTCGATCATCCTGTCGGGCTCGAAGCCCTTATCCCAAAGTTTGGTTGCCATATTCCTGTGCCAATTTTTCGATGTATTTTTCATAAACGGCGATTCCCTCCGCGATCTCCGTGAGGAGCACGAATTCGTCGGCCGTGTGCGACCGCGACGATTGTCCCGGACCCATCTTGAGCGACGGGAACGGCATCAGCGTGCGGTCCGAAGTCGTCGGTGAAATGTAGGTTTCGCGTCCGACGGCTTTTGCCGCCTTCACCAGCGGATGCCCTCCGCCGACCGCCGCAGCGCGGATGCGCGTCGACCGGGGCGTCGCTTCGGAACGGATCGCGGCCCGCAGGATTTCGACCGTCTCTTCGTTGGTGTAGGCGTCCGTGGTGCGGATATCCGCGACGAACCGGCACATGTCGGGTACGACGTTGTGCTGTGTGCCCGCTTCGATCTGCGTCACGGCGATGCCGATCGGTCCGAGCAGCTCCGATTCCCGCTCGAAGCGGAATCCGCGCAGCCGTGCGATGTCGTCCAATGCGATATAGAGGGCGTTCACCCCTTCGCCGCGCGCCGCATGGCCGCTTTTGCCGTGCGCCACACAGTCCAGGACGACCAGTCCCCGCTCGCCCAGCGCTGCCTGCATTCCCGTCGGTTCTCCCACCAGCGCCATGTCGATTTTTCCCAGCGCGGGCAGCAAGGCCCGGATGCCGTTCTCCCCCATGCACTCCTCCTCGGCCGAGATGCCCAGCACGAGGTTGAAGGGCAGCGGCTGCGTGCGGAACGTCAGGAAGGTCTCCGTGAGGCTTACCACCGAAGCCCCCGCGTCGTTGCTGCCGAGGCCGTAAAGCCTGTCGCCTTCGACGGCGGGCGTGTAGGGATCGCGCGTGTACGAAGCGGCCGGACGCACCGTGTCGTGGTGCGAATTCAAGAGCAGCGTCGGCCGTGCCGGGTCGAATCCTTCCGCCCGGGCCCAAACGTTGTTGCGCAGTCGTTCGGGCGTCGCTCCGCGCTCCGCGAGGAACGCGAAAAGCAGGTCCGCCGTACGCGCTTCGTCGCGCGAGAGAGAGGGTGTCGCGATAAGTTGTTTCAGTAACCCGATGGCTTCCGTGGTCTTCATGTTCATTTTCGAGTTCGGCATTCCGGAGCGCTGATTTTGCCGCTTGCGGCATTAAGTTCCTCCTTGAGGGAGGGATTTAGGGCGGGGTCGGATTTGCAAACACGACCAAAGGTCGTGAACAAGACGGCCCGTGCCGCAAAACGGTGTTATTTTATGGTTGTTCCGATTTCGTTCAGCAGGTTTTCCGAGTGCTTGATCGTAACGCTCCGCACTCCCTTTTCGACGGCTTTCAGGGCATTTTCGATCTTGGGAATCATTCCCTTGCTCACGATGCCGTCGGCCTTGAGCGGGGCGTAGGTTTCGGACGTGATCTCGCGGATCAGCGTCGTGTCGTCCTCCGGGTCGCGCAGCACGCCGTTCTTCTCGAAGCAGAAAACCAGGTCCGCAGGTGCAATTTCCGCTGCTCCGAGCGCAATGGCCGAAGCCACGCTGTCGGCGTTGCAATTCAAGAGCGTCCCCTGTCCGTCGTGCATGATGGCCGAAAAGACGGGCGTGATGCCCCCTTCCAGCAGCCTGCGCAGCAATCCTGAGTCCACGCGTTCGATGTCGCCCACGAATCCGTAATCGACCGGATTGGGGTCGCGCCGGCGGGCCGTCACGGCGTTGCCGTCGGCGCCCGACAGGCCGAGTGCGTTGCATCCTGCGGCCTGCAGTCCGGCCACGACCTGCTTGTTGATCAGCCCGGCGTAAACCATCGTCACCACGTCCAGCGTGCCTTTGTCGGTGATGCGGCGTCCGTCGACCATCTGCACCTTCAGTTCCAGCCGTTCGGCGAGGCGCGTGGCCAGTTTTCCGCCGCCGTGTACGAGTATTTTGGCTCCCGGCAATGCCGCGAACTCTTCGAGGAACCGCTTCAGCGCCTCGGGGTTGTCGATGACGTTGCCGCCGATTTTTACGACCGTGATTTTCTCCATTATTCCAGTCCCTCCAACAGTCGTTTGAGTACCACCTGGGCCGAGATCTCGCGGTTCGCAGCCTCGGGAATCACCAGCGAACGCGGCGATTCGATCACGTCGTCCGTCACGATCATATTGCGCCTTACGGGCAGGCAGTGCATGAAGTAAGCATTGTTGGTGAGGGCCATTTTCTCCGTGTCCACCGTCCACGAACGATCCCTCGACAAGACTTTGCCGTAGTTGGGATCGGTGTAGGCCGCCCAGTTTTTGGCGTAGACGAAGTCGGCGCCTTCGAGGGCCTTGCGCTGGTCGTATTCGACGCGCGCCGTACCCACGAATTTCGGGTCGAGTTCGTAGCCTTCGGGATGGGTGATCACGAAATCGTAGTCCGCGGCGTTCATCCACTCGGCGAACGAGTTCGGTACGGCCTGCGGCAGGGCGTTGGGATGCGGGGCCCAGGTCATCACGACCTTCGGACGTGCCGTGGCCTTGTGCTCCTCGATGGTGATCAGGTCGGCGAAGCTTTGCAGCGGGTGGCGCGTGGCGGCCTCCATCGAGAAGACCGGGCGTCCCGCGTAGCGGATAAACTGCTCCAGGACGCGCTCTTCGTAGTCTTCGGCCTTGTCGTTGAACCGGGCGAATGAGCGTACGCCGATCACGTCGCAGTACGATCCCATGACCGGAATGGCTTCGAGCAGGTGTTCGGCCTTGTCGCCGTCCATCACCACGCCCCTTTCGGTTTCGAGTTTCCACGCTCCCTGGTTGACATCGAGAACCATGACGTTCATGCCGAGGTTCATCGCCGCCTTCTGGGTCGAGAGGCGCGTGCGGAGGCTCGAATTGAAGAAGAGCATCAGCAGGGTCTTGTTGCGCCCCAGTCCTGTGAACTGGAAGCGGTCGCGCTTGATCTCCAGCGCTTCGGCGACGGCAGTTTTCAGGTCGCCTATGTCTTGTACGCAGGTAAATTTATCCATAGATTCCGTTTCTTTTTCGTTCCTTGTTAATTGTTTCGGGTTCCGCTCCGGGAGGCTGTCGCCGGCGGCAAAAGTGCCGTTTAGGGGTCTGCCCGGCCTCGGCGGGGGTTTGTGCAGGCTGCCGTTATCCGATCGTCTCCCGGAACGCTTCGAGGAAGCGGTCCGCCAGTTCGCGCGTCAGGCACAATGCCGGCAGCAGCCGCACGGTCGAAGCGCCCGCCCCGCCCGTGAATATGTGTTTGTCGAAGAGCAGCCGCTTGCGCAGTTCCGCTCCCGAACCCTCGATCTCGATGCCGATCATCAGGCCGCGTCCGCGAACTTCTTTCAGCCCGCCGATCTTGTGCAGTTCGGCCAGCAGGTATTCGCCGACCTGCGCCGCGTTCTCCACCAGTCCGTCGCGTACGATCACGTCGAGTACGGCGATTGCTGCTGCGCAGGCGAGGTGGCTGCCCCCGAAGGTCGTTCCGAGCAATCCCGGACGCGCTTCGAAGTGGGGTGCGATCAGCACACCGCCGATGGGAAATCCGTTGGCCATGCCCTTCGCCGTGGTGATCAGGTCGGGCCGGATGCCTGCCGCCTGGTGGGCGAAGAACCGTCCCGTGCGGCCGTATCCCGACTGGATTTCATCCAATACGAGCTGCGTCCCGGTTTCGGTCGCTGCGGCGCGTACGGCGCGCAGGAACTCGTCCGTCGGGCAGTGGATGCCCGAAACGCCCTGGATGCCTTCGACGATCACCGCTGCGAACTCCCGCGTGGCGAGTTTCGCGCGCACGGCTTCGATGTCGTTCAGCGGTGCGAACTCCACGTTGGGCGTGCGGTTGAAGGGCGACGAAATCGCGGGATTGTCCGTCACGGCGACGGCTCCCGACGTGCGTCCGTGGAAAGCCTTCGAGAGGGCCAGCACTTTGGCGCGCCCCGTGTGGAACGACGCCAGTTTCAGGGCGTTTTCGTTGGCCTCGGCTCCCGAGTTGCAGAGGAAGAGCCGGAAATCGTCGTATCCCGACGCGCGGCCCAGTTTTTCGGCCAGCGTCGTCTGGAGCGAGTTCTCGACCGAATTCGAGTAGAACCCGAGCCGGGCTACCTGTTCCTGCACGGCCCGTACGTAGTCGGGCTGCGCATGGCCGATCGAAATGACGGCATGGCCGCCGTAGAGATCGAGGTACTCGGTTCCTGCCGCGTCGTAGACAAAACTGCCTTTGCCCCGGACGGGTTCGATCGGATATAGCGAATATACGTTGAATAATTCCATTGTCGTAATTTTTAGTGTCCGGCCCGGCAAAAAAAGCGTCTTTCAGCTTTTTTTGTCAGCCGGTCGGTTTTTGCACCGCTTTTTGCCGACCAAAAAGCGGTTGTCGTGCGGCGGTTGAAAGCCGCCGGTTAAAATGCACTTGCTTTCAGTTTCAGACCTTCTTTTTCGTTCAGCCCGAACATCAGGTTCATGTTCTGCACGGCCTGCCCCGAAGCGCCTTTCAGCAAGTTGTCGATAGCCGACACGATGTGCAGTTTGCCGCCGTGTTTGGCTACGTGGAGCAGCCCCTTGTTGGTGTTCACTACCTGCTTGAGGTCTATTTCGCGTTCCGATACGGTCGTGAATGCCGAGGGGGCGTAAAAATCGGCGTAGAGCCTGAACGCCGCCTCGTTGTCGAGCGGACACGTCGTGTAGACGCTTGCCAGGATGCCCCGCGTGAAGTCGCCGCGCATCGGCACGAAGTTCACTTCATAGCCGAACGACGGCTCCAGCCGCCGCAGGTTGCGCCCGATCTCCAGCAGGTGCTGGTGCGTGAAGGCCTTGTAAACCGATATGTTGTCCGACCGCCAACTGAAATGGGTCGTGGCCGAAGGTTTTACGCCTGCGCCCGTCGAACCCGTCACTGCCGTCACGTGCACTTCGTCCTGCAACAGTCCCGCGGCAGCCAGCGGCAGCAAAGCCAACTGAATCGCCGTGGCGAAACATCCCGGATTGGCCACGCGCTCCGCACGGCGGATGCGTTCGCGGTTCAGTTCCGGAAGGCCGTAGACAAATCCGCACGTCTCGTCGCGGAAGTCCTGTGCCAGGTCGATGATTTTCAGCCCGGCCGGGATGTCGTTCTCCTCCATCCAGACCTTGCTCTGTCCGTGGGCCGAGCAGAGGAACAGCACGTCGATCGCCCCGAGGTCGTACGAATCGCTGAACCGCATGTTGGTGTCGCCCTCCAGTCCGCCGTGTACGTCCGAAAGGCGGTTGCCTGCATTCGACGTACTGTGTACAAAGGCAATTTCGGCCTGCGGGTGGTTGACCAGCAACCGGATCAGTTCGCCGGCAGTGTACCCGGCGCCTCCGATGATACCGGCGCGGATCATTTCTTGTTGCGTTTCTGGACGTTGTAGAAAATCTTGATCTGGTTGCCCAGGATCTTCGTGAATCCCTTCACGTCGTCTGCCGACCAGGCCTTGTTGACCTCGCCGTATTCGCCGAAGTCGGTCTTCATCAGGTCGAACGACGAATCGACGCCCACGAGCGTATAGTTGCGCGGACGCAGGATCAGTTCCACGGTTCCCGTGACGTTGCGCTGCGACGACAGGAGCATCGCCTCGATGTCGCGCATCACCGGTTCGAGGTACTGCGCTTCGTGGAGGAACATGCCGTACCACGTCGCCACCTGGTCCTTCCAGTAAATCTGCCACTTGGTCTGCGTGTGCTTTTCGAGCATCTTGTGCGCTGCGATGATCAGCATCGGCGCTGCGGCTTCGAAGCCTACGCGGCCCTTGATGCCGATGATCGTGTCGCCGATGTGCATGTCGCGGCCGATGCCGTATTTCGAGCCGATGGCCTCCACGGCGCGGATTGCCTCGACCTTGTCGGCGTATGCCTTGCCGTTGACGGCTGCGATTTCGCCCTGCTCGAAGGAGATCGTGAGGCGTTCCTCGCCGTCGGCCGTCACCTGGCTGGGATATGCTTCTTCGGGCAGCGTCTGCTCCGAGTGGAGGGTCTCCTTGCCGCCGATCGACGTGCCCCACAGGCCTTTGTTGATCGAGTATTCCATCTTTTTGTAGTCGGCCGTGATGCCGTGCTTGCGCAGGTAGTCGATCTCGTATTCGCGCGTGAGGGTCATGTCGCGCGTCGGGGTGATGATCTCGATTTCGGGAGCGAGAATCTGGAATGTCAAATCGAAGCGCACCTGGTCGTTACCTGCGCCGGTTGAGCCGTGGGCTACGGCGTCGGCGCCGATCTGCTTGGCGTATTC